>Ga0193751_1000025_pt1 | contig 131157 bp, 190 predicted proteins | sample L1c2metaG_FD_143050 | JGI IMG/M metagenome (GOLD analysis project Ga0193751, IMG submission 143050) | Soil microbial communities from a riparian zone of the East river system, Colorado, United States - L1c2 | ecosystem: Environmental > Terrestrial > Soil > Riparian zone | place: USA: East... | reverse complement strand
GAGATCGGGTTCTTCTTTCCGGTCGAAGACGAGATGCCTCCGTTTCGGCAGCCGGTCGATCATGTAGCGCTCGATGCGAGGAACCGGCGATGAGCCTGATGAAGGTTTCCTGTGAGCAGGTCGGTTCGCTCAATCTCAAGGTGGAGGGGTTCCGGACTCCCCTCACCGGGAACATCACCTCGGCCCAGACCAAGACGATGCTTCAGCATTTCCCGATCAAGTCCACTCAGCAGTCTTTCCAGTTCGATGTCATCACCTCCAGCTGGGCCGAGATGAAGGCTCTTCAGGATTTCGTGCGGGGGCATCAGATCAAGGCCATGGCCGGGACCACCCAGCATCCGGAGGTTCTGCTCTGGTGGCCCGAACGGGGCATCAACAACTGGTCGGGTTTCATCGAGAAGATGCCCGCAGGGGACAAGCGTTTCAACATCGCTCCCCGGTGCACTGTCGATATGTTCCTGGTCGATTCGTTGCTCTCGGAGAAGACCTACGGCTCTTCGTTGGCCTCCGATTTCAAGTCGATGTTCGGGAACAACATCGGGGCCGGAGCGGGGAACGAAGGATGGTGGGGATCGTCTCCCGCCGACGGCATCACTCCACCGACCAACAATCCGGCGATCAACAACATCATTCCCGGGACCGGAGCCCATCCTCGGCCGTCCGATCCCAACAGTCCTATCCCCGGTGGGTTGATCCCATGAGCTGGAGGAACTGATTCGGATGCCGTCTTTCAAGACGTTGGTCTACAGCCCGGACTGCGAGGTGCTGATCTCCACCAAGACCGGGATCATCGACATCTCCCGGGACTTGGTGGGTGGCAATATTCAGCGCTCCGGAGACGGAGTGTCCTTTGCCTCGCTTCAACTGGCGAACAAGGGCAGACGGTACAACAACGTGCTCAGCCGGATGGACCGGGTCATCATCCGGATGCGCCGGGTCAAATGGATCACCGTTTTCACCGGGTACCTGAACTCGGTTCCAGCGATCACTCTTTACCCCGGGGTCGTGCAGATCACCGCGTCGTGCACGCTCAAGCGGCTCAAGTACACCTACTGGGACCCGGGTCTGCCAGCCTCGGCGGCACTGTTCGATCAGGTGGCTGCCAATGCCAACAACAAGGCCGGTGCCAACAAGGACAGCGGTATCGGGTTCATGCTCCAGAACATCCTCATCAAGGTGGGGGGATGGCAGGAAGACCAGATCATTATCCAGGACTTCCCCACTGCCTTCGTGGATTATCTGGCCAAGGGTGCGGAGAAGTACAAGGACACGGCCTCCGAAGGGCTGAAGAAGTTCAAGACCATGTTCGACTATGACGAGTCGACCGGTACCGGTACCGCTGGTGCGGCCACCGGTCCTGGTGGTGCGCTGGCCGGAGCGAACTTCACCTCCATCGGCCCTCCGGCCAACGGCACCGCGTATTCCGACATGGAGATCGTCTGGATCGTCACCAACGCCGGGTGGTCCGGCGAGGACGTGGTGACAGGCAGCTCCATCATCAAGGCCGAATCCGGTGGTAATCCTGCATCTGTCAGCCCACCGAACAACGACGGCACCATCGACCGGGGGCTGTGGCAGATCAACAGCGGTCACGACAACATGCTGCCGGGGCAGAACAGACTCGATCCTGCGGTGAGCACCAACATCGCTCGGATGCTCTACAACGGTCGCGGGAACTGGGACGACTGGTCCTCGCTCGTCTATCACCACTCGGCGCAGCAGTTTATGCCGGGTTTCCGAGCGATCGCCGCGTCCGGGGGTACCGCTCCCCCCAATTCCGGCACCAAGTCGGGGGGAGCCCCTGCCCCGGGAGCACCCCCGGCCCCGGCACCGTCCAACCCGGGAGCCCCGGCACCGGCACCCGGGGCAACCCCTCCTCCAGGCCCCACCTACACCCCCACGGCAGGTGAAGCAGGGCAGCTCGGCAACGGACCCACCAATACGTCGATGTGGATCGCGGTCAAGACGGCGTTCCCGAACGCCACTCTCAACGCGGGTATGACCGACCACGCCAACGACGGTGGCTACCATCCGATGGGCATGGCCATCGACATCGGTGGTGACCTTCAGGCGATAGCCAATTGGGTGTACCAGAATTACCGCGATACCCAGCAACTCATCTATATCAACGGGCCGTTCCTGCTCAGCGGTAAGACCGGGCATCTCGACCCGTCCGATCAGGCCGGTATCCGGGCAGCCTACGGTGAGAGCACAGTGTCTCAGCACGGCGATCATGTGCACTGGGCCAGCGATCACGTCGTCGGACCCGGTGGTCCGGGCGGGGCAGGTGGTGCACCGGGAACTCCTGGGGCACCCGGAACTTCGGCTTTCCAGAACAAGCTGGCCAAGAATCTTTTCGGGTATCTGTTCAACCCGAGCGACAAGTATCAGGGTGGCGTCTCTCAGATGTTCACCGGGGAGCGGTCCTCGCTCAACGACGAACCGTTGATGGACACCGTGAACGCTGTCTGCCGGGCTCGGATGTGCAAGTTTCAGAGTGCACCGACCGGTGAGTTTCTTGCCTATTACCCGGACTATTTCGGTCTCGACGGCACACCGGCCGTGGTCGATCTCGAGGATATCGAACTGAAGAATCTACGGGTCGATCTCAACGACGATCAGATGGTGACTCACATGTTCACCGTCGGTTCCTACGGGTACGACGGCACCACGATGCCGGGTGACCTGGCTTATCTTCAGTCCTCCGGTATCGCCACAGTGGAAGACGCCTGGCTTTTCGACAAGCTCACCAAGAACTCGGTGGTGACCCCGGACATTGCGAACCCGACGGAGTTTCTTCAACGGTTCGGTATCCGTCCGCTCAAGGAGCAGTATTCCTCCATTAACGGACAGTCGAACCCTGGTCTCGAGTTGCTCATCGCAGCCCAGCGCTTCATGCAGAAGTGGGCTGAACAGACATTGACCCAGGTGGAACTGAGCTTCATGCCGGAGTTGTTCCCTGGCATGAGAATCAACCTGGTCGGTCACGACATCTCTGTCTATGTCAATGCGGTCAACCACACCTTCAGCTACACCAGCGGATTCCAGACCACCGCGTCGATCATGGCCCCATCACGGACCTCGGTCGACACCTCCACCGGGAGTCTCCCCACTCTCACGGAGGGTAGTGGCGGGTGAGCATACCTTTCACACGGCAGACCGACAGTGCCGAGGCCATCGTCGCCATCAAGGCGATAGACCTCGAAAAGCGGCTGTGCACAGGGTGGAATCAGCAGGTCGGGGACATTCAGATCACCTTTGCCCTGATGGCCGGGGGTGTTTTCTCCATCCCGGTGCTGGGTGAGCAATGGGTGGTGAAGCGTTCCAGCCGGGATTCCTGGGTGCTGGTCTCGAAGACACCGCACATGGACGATCGGTTCGGGCTCGACCCGGTTCAGGGTCTCACCGCTCTCGGCAGTTCCGGACCGACCTATCTGGTCGGATCGCCGGTAGTCCTGCCGCAGATCACCAATCTCGGGACCGGGCAGATTCGGCTGCTGGGGGGAGTGCTTCAGACACGCCCGGACGATCAGTCGGCGTGGGTCACCGTGACGGGCGGCGGCGCTGGTATCACCCAAGGGACCGCCCCGCACAAGGTTTCTTATATCCAGACCTTGGCAACGCGGGCTGTGGGCTACGGTCAGGTGTTGGACGGCATTCGCCCTGGACCGTGCACGTTCACTCGGGCCATCTACACCTTCGGCACACAGGACGTGAGCGGTTCCTCGACGGTGGAGATGCGCGGCAACTCCGGGGCTACGTTGGCCGGTAGTTCGCTGGCCGTCTCCGCCGCCAACCAGGCTCAGGGTGATGCTACCAAGGCGGCGCGCACCGTGACCGGAAGCTGGGTGTTCGCCGAGGACGATATTCTTTCGGTCTACACCAGCGCAGTCCCGGCGAGTCCGGGTGATCGTTTGACCGTCCACCTGACCGGCACAGTGAATCTGACTCTCTCATGAGCATGATGGTGGTGCGGCCACCGTCTTCTGCCGTCGTCGTTCCCGGCAGCATCACCGAGGACCCTTCGGCACCGGCTGTCGTGCATACTGCCGGTGTCGCCAACCTGACCACGGCGAGCTTCTCCCCGCCTGCGAATTCGTTGGTGATGGCCATCTCCATCGGCGGTTGGCATTCCAGCGGCACCCCGAGCGCGGTGCACACCGACTCCAAGGGCAGCGCGTACACCGTGGCCTTCGCCCAGACCGGCGACCCCACGACTTCCGGTGGATACATCAGAATTTCGTTCCACTATTTCGCTACGGCACCGGGGGCGATGACCGTCACCAGTACGAACGCCGTGGCGGGGGCGTGGTCGCTTCAGGTGTTGGTGCTCAACGGCGCTGCTGCCACTCAGACCGGCGCTACCGCAGGGGCGCAGTTCCTCGATACGACGGTGTTTACCAAGTCCATCACCACCACGGCGGCACGGTCTCGGGTCTACGGGGCAGTGGACGACTCCAAGTCCACCAACACCCTGACAGCGGCGGCGAACACGGCTCTCACCTCTGCGAACTGGACCGAGACGACGGCGGACTTGGTCAGTCAGGTGTTCATCAAGGCGTCGGCGGCTACCGTGACACCGGGGCCGGTCACCCTTGGCGTCAACGATTCGTCGTCCGCCGCGCGTGGCGTCATCGCGCTGTGGGAGGTTCTGGCTGCCTGATCATCTCCTATGAGAGCCGACCGGACAGAAGAAACGACAGGAGGTGGACGGACGTGAGTTTCTCGCTGGCCATTGCCGATGGGGACATCCTTTTGAAGGGCTCCCAGATGGGCATCGTCACCGGGGTGGACAAGATCTATCAGGATCTGTCCATCTGGCTGCGGGAACGATTCCGTTGTGATCGTTTCCATCTCACCTATGGTTCGATTCTCGATAACTTCATCGGTGGAATCATTACCCAGTCCAGCGGAGCCGAGGTGCGCTCCGAAGTGATGCGAGTGCTTCAGAACTATCAGAGTCTTCAGGCCAAGATCGTGCGAACCAACCCCTCGCTGTTGTCGGCCGACGAGATTCTTTTGACCGTGGACGACATCCAGGTCCGAACAACATTTGATACAGTTTCGGTACTTATCAGGTTCACCACTGCTAAGGGGACCGCTGGCCAGACGGCTGTCGGAGTCGGGGTGTAGGAGTGAGGGAGAAGTAGATGGCAGCACGCACTCCAACAGCGGTCAGCCAAGATATTCGTGCGAAGTTGAACACGACTCTGCCCGGGTTGTCTCTCGAGATCGGGACCCCCGAGCGCAAGATCGTGGACGCCGTGTCCGAGGCTGTCTCCGAGGCGTATATCGATCAGTACTCCACCGGCACCGTCCTCGATATCGACACCAAGTCCGGTATCGAGCTGGAGCAATTCGTCGGCTTGTTCGGATTCGGACGATTGGAGGGCCGCAAGGCCACCGGCACCCTGCGAATGGAGCTGACCTCCATCGCCACCCAGGCCACCGAGATCCCTAAGAGCGTTCAGTTCTATGTGCCGCAGGGTGGTGTCGGAGGAGGGGACCTGTATTTCTACTCCACCGCACCGGCCGTACTCCCGCAAGGTGTGTATTCCACCGACATTCCGGTCGAGTGCACCATCGCGGGCTCGGTCGGCAACGTCGCGCCGGGCACCGTCACCTCGCTCGGGACCACCATCGGTTCGGCTTCGGTCACCAACCTCACCTCCATGACCGGAGGGGTCGACACCGAGACCGACAACGAATTACGGACCCGATTCAAGAACACCTTCCTGCGCAATATCGCCGGGACCTTCGATTATTACAACGCGCTGTGTCTTCAGAATCGGTTCGTCTCCAAGGTGGTCGTCTACGGACCGGTCACCACCTATCGCACTCAGGTGGCAGCACCTGCCTCCAGCGTCAATGTGCCGATCACCTCCGATGTGAAATATGTCTGGAACAGCAGTCAGTCGATCTACAAGGATCTCGGCCAGGACACCGAGGTGTTCTATTCTCCGAGCGTGGATTACACCTTCACCGGAGGAACTGTCCCCTCCCTGGTGCGTAATGCCGGAGGTGTCATGGTTGCCGGGGACATCATCGATGTGGAGTTCGAGTACACCACCAAGTCCTCTCGCAACGATCCGGTCAATGGACTCACGAACAAGATCGACATCTTTGTCGACGGCACCGACCCGTACACCGTGTCCGAGCGCACCGTCGTCTCGGCTCAGGTGTTCTCCACGACCTCGAGCAACGAGCTGTACACCGGTAACTTCACCCGGGTGATCGGTAACGTCGCTCCCTCGAGTGCCAACCGTTTCATGCGCTTGGGGTCCATGCCCGTGGTCGCTTTTCCCAGTACCATCACCGTTGCCTCCACCACCTACACCGAGGGTGTGCACTATTACCGGGTGCGGGGCACCACTCTGCTCGCCGGGTCCAACCGAGACATCGCCGGAATCGAATGGCTCCCGGCCGGACCGGCGTCCGGTACCGCGCTCACTCTGACCTACAGCTACAACCGGGTCCCCGAACTGCTCAACGCCCAGATGCGTAAGGCCAAGCAGATCACCACCGATGTGCTCGTGCACCAAGCCGATTACCGTTATGTCCGGGTGTACCTCTCGGTCGAGTTCAACCGGGGCATGGTGGTCTCTCAGGTGCTCACCAATATCCAGACCATGCTGCGGAACTTCTTCGCCAGCTTCGGCTATGCCGCTGTCGTGGAGATGAGTGATATCACTTCGATCGTGCATCAGGTGGTCGGGGTGGACAACGTGTGGATCACCACCAGTACCGAGAATGCCAGTAACTACGGGGTCCGGGTCTATTCCTACTCCGACGATGTCACCCCGCTGGCTACCCAGATCGCGGATTTCATCTTCGCCGACAATCAGCTTCCGGTCTTTCTTGATGCGGTCGTCACTAGGAAAGCGAATACGAGGTAGTGATGATCCCCCTTGAGGTGCCCGCCAAGATCGCTGCTCAGTTTGTAATCGAACAGCGCAGCACCTTCGTGCCTGACGAGTGCTGGGCTTGGACTGGTCAGCTTCGAAGGGGTTATGGCACGATTTGGATCGGTGGTCGTGATGGCGGCAATGTCACTCTTCATCGCTACATCTACGTGCTGCTCGGGCTGACGATCCCTGAAGGATTGCAGCTAGATCACCTGTGCCGAGTGCGCGAGTGCTCCAGGCCAAGTCATTTGGAGCCAGTGACCGCACGGGTGAACAAGATTCGAGGAATGGCCACACGCACTGAGTGCAGTCTGGGACATAAGCTGGATGGCCTCCGAAAGAGCACCTACCCTGGTAGCGGTCCCCGCCGGTACTGCAAGATCTGCCAGGCGAGAATGCAGCGTGAGGCACGAGCCCGAAAGAAGGTGAGTGCGTGATGACCTCACCTGGTGTCACCGATACGAACAGCGCAGTTTTCCCGCTCATGCCGCCGCGCTCCACGGAGTCGCGTCTCGCGCATTTTGACGAAACCGTCTTCACTGCCGACCCCACCACGGTCGTGTACAAGCTGGTCGATGCTCTCTGTGGAGACGCCGGGGCCAGCTCGCTGAAGAAAGACATCTTCATGACCCGGTTGGGGGCGGCACTGGAGACCGTCTACTTCTCGGACCTGGATTATATCTTCGGCAACATCGGCATCTTGATTCGAGCCGAATCGGAGTCCTACAAATACAACCCCTCTCAGGACATGCTCACCTCGGACCAATGGGATGAGGTGCGCGTCAAGGATGCCTGGTACCGAGCCCGGATCAAGGAGTATTTCATCGCCTGCGGGCTCGGTGGCACACCTGCCGGTCTGCGGATGGCTATGCACGCGGCCACCTCGGCCGACTGTGACATTCTCGAGGTGTGGCGGTACAAGGACAACTTCGGGCTGACGGCATCGCTCGGCCGGGCACCGCTCACCGCGCGGAACGAGGTCGTGCTCACCCCGCACAAGACTGGTCTGAGTCCCAAGGAGTTCCGGCTCATGCGGGAGATGGTCAAACGCATCTCCCCGGCCGACGTGATCGTCACCGTCTCCCTGAACGGGCTGGCCGTCAACACCCCGATCATCATCAAGGCAGCCGCTGCCGATTCCAGCTATTTCGAGGTGCAGAAGGAGGTCACCGGGGCACCGATCCTCGCTGATCTTCCCGCTCCCGACCTGTTGCTGATCGACCTGCTGCCCACCGAGAAATGGTTGCTTCAAGGAGATGTCAACGTCGCGCCCTACCGGGCCTTCAACATCACTCAGGAGTACGGCTACTACTATTTGATCTCCGGAGGAGCCCGTTCCCCGATCGACTCGGTGGAGTACGGGACCCTCCAGGCCGACGGCGTTTCGGTCAAGCGAGAGCCGAATTACGAGGCGTACACCACGTCCGGTCAGTTCTCCCCCTGGACCGAGTACGACAAGGCCGACAGCCCTGACAATTATCCCGGTGGCAAGTACGGTCTCACTCCGGGAGTAGCTCCGGCACTCAACGCCGACAAGACGCCCTACATCTTCATCTACGTCAGTCAGCAGGCGTATGTGGATATCGCCAAGGCCAGCGTCCTTGCGGCCGGGGGACAAGCAGACAACCTGCATTTCCGTGTGCCCATCGTGCCGGAGTCGACCACCAAGAAAACCTATTCCCCCGATTTCGCTGTGGCCTACAACCCACCTGTGCGGGATTCCACCGTCACTTCACCGTGGACCAACCGGCAGAACTCCGTTCTGGGTGTGCTCGAGAACTTCTGGGGTGGGGTGCACTGACAGTGGCCTTCGGATTGAATCTCTATTTCGACTTTCACTTTCCCCTTACGCTGATCCAGTTGATCAGTGACCTGCTCAACAACAAGAACTTCGACCCCAAGAACCCTGCTGTTCCGATCGACACCAGTAACCGGGAGTGGTACAGTCAGCCACGGCCGAGTACCGACACCAGTACCGAAGTTGTCACGATCAACTACAAGATCCCGTTGTCGATCTCGGAGTTTGCTGCCGAGTTTCTGCGGGAGTCCTGTCACATCGAGGTCTGGTACAAGGACCGTTCCAACAACTGGCGACAGATCCTCGACAAGCAGCGGGTTCCGTTGTCCCTGGACCTGTCTCGTTCGTCTGCCCGGGCTTGGTACTCCTATCACTCCACCGTCTATCCGATCGTGGCCAAGAGTGTGCAACTGAGACTGAATCGGACCACCGACCCCGAGTTGCCTTCCGTCCCGTATTCGGTGGGGGTGCGGAACACACTGATCAAGCGCAACGTCTACGACCGCAACCAGGGTGTCCAGAACCTTGAGGACGAGCAGGACACCATCGGTAACGTCATCGCCAAGACCATCAAGGACTGGGACGCGGCCAAGGCCATCGACGGCAACACCACCACCTTCTGGCGCTCGGCTCCCATGCCGGACCCGGCAGCCGTGGTTTCGCTCTACCTCGACGTGCGCAACGTCAACGCAGGACCACAGACCATCGACCGGCTCTATGTCGACCCCGTGCACACCGGTCAGCACCTGAACCTCTACTACACCAGCGACGACACCGTGGGCACACGCAAGCTGAGCCCCATCTCCTTGCAGCCGGAGGTGGACATCAACACCGACTGGCGCTCCGGCCGAGGTCGGTGGGACACCAGAGCCACCCTGGCTTCGCGTTATGCCTTCCGTGCCTACTGGGGACCGCAGGACCGCATCCCTGCGTGGGCCGGGTTCGAATGGACCCCGGACTTCCCCGCCACCAACGGACCCTCGGTCCTGCCGGTCCTGCTGCGGTGCACCCCACCGGATCAGCAGGTGGCCTATCATCCCGAACTGACCTATGACCCCGGGGCCGGACAGTTCGTGCTGTCCTTCCTCCGTAGTGGATTCTCACCGGTCACCTTCTCCGCTGGCATCACGCAGACCTTCCTCGCCGACGAGCCTCTGCGGATCGTCATCGGCTGGGCCTACAACCCCTCGAGGATCATTCTTCAGGTCCGCAACCGTCGGAACGAGATCATCGCCTCCGTCATTTCCCCCACCTCGGCCCTCCCCACGCTCGTCTCTTTCGACGGGCTGGTGGAGATGTACGGGTTCCGGGGTCTGATGACGGCACAGGTCATCAAGTTCGGTGAGGCGTACGAGGGCAGCCTCGAGAATTTCATGGTCAACCCGATCGTCTATGTCAACCCGGACCCTCAGTTGCCGGACGCGCTCGGCAACATCCCCTCCAGTTCGCTGGACAACGCTGTCTATTCCGCCGACTGGACTCAGCAGCGTTTCGGTGTCGGCGGGGTCGACCATTCCGAATATTCGGAGAAGACCTGGACCCCGATCTGGAAGAACTACGTGTCCGAGAAGGGCATGATGTTCTTCCCGCAGATGGTTACCGCCAAGTATTTGAAGATGGAGTTCACCAATCTCACCGAGGAGCCGTACCCGATCTACGAGTCCGGGATCGACGTGTCCTACAAGGTGTTCCCCATCAGTGTGCAGCAGGTCGCCACTCTCGGGCCACGGCTGTTCACCGGTTCCGAGGTCGGAGGTGCGGGGGTCTCGCTCAACGGGGTTCGTTCCGTCAACTCGCTCGGTTCCATTCTCGACGCTCTCGGCCGGGTGATCAGTACTTCCTACGATCCGGTGCAGATCAACACGGGGGTGGGATATACCACCACCACGGTGCCGCACAGCAACGACCCGAACCTGAGCAAGACCACCGAGATCGAGCTGAGCAGCAACCAGATCTACCGGCGTGAGGTGCTGAACCCGTTCATCCTCGCTCAGGATCAGAACTACACCACGATCAAGAGTGACGGCCTGTTCAAGCTGGAGCCCTATACGTCGATCCCCTGGCAGGAGATCTACGCCGCCAACCCCGGAGCCATCGAGACCAGGGGCAGTGCTGGAGCAATTCCGGTGCGAGGCACCAATTATTGGATTTTCCCCGGTCAACAGCTGCGGATTCCGGCATCGGTGATGGAACGGCTCACCTCCACCTCCACCGTCACCGAACGCAGGCTCACGCTCGAGACCCGGTTGCGCTTCACCACCACAGCGGTGCATCGGTACGAGATCAGGACGCTTCGTCGGGATGCCGCCATCGCGTATTTCGCGGGTGTTCGCGAGGTGATTCCGTTCGTCTCCAGTTACATCTTCGGCCAGGACCGTGAGGTCTACGATTTTCCGCTGTACTCCGCCGACCAGTGGACCTATACCGGCATCGCCCAGATGCCCACCGGGGTGATCACCTGGGACGGCACCGGTACCCAGGGTGTGGCTTCGTTTACCTTTCAGACCGGCAGCAACTTCACCAAGCTGTTCTCCGAGTTCCAGGACTCGGGTTTGATCCGGTCGGATGCACTGTGGGCCAGTAGCTCCAGTGACCAGCTCACCCCGGCAGCCTCGATCATTCCGGCCAACCTTTCCGGTTCTGCATGGCTGGACTCCTTTGTGGACTGGACCGACGCCGTGATCTCGTGGGGGGCCTCACGTGGGGTGGTCGCGGTCAACCTCGACGGTGACCGTCGATACCAGGGCCGTCGTGTTCTGCGTTTCAACCGGGTTGCCGGGGCTGGAGAGGCCGGTATCCGGCTGCGGCAGCAGACCCATTACATCCCTGGAGGTCTGTTCCGACTCGGCTGTGTGTTCTACAAACCGTTCGCCAACAACAACATTCTGCTGATCCGGTTGGTTCGGCGCAGCGACAACCTGGTTATCTATCAGACTCCCGTGGATGCCCCGGCCGGGCGCTGGGTGGACTTCACCACCGATCTGATCGAGGTCCCGGTCAATCCCTCTCTGGCTGCTCCAGTCCTCACGAAGGGTGCGACCAATACCTCGGGTGGAACCTTTGCGGCGGGAACGTATTACTGGAAGCTCACGGCCATCAACGCCAACGGCGAGACGTTGGGGTCGAACGAGGTTTCGGCCACCCTTGTCCTCAACGGCACACAGGTTCTCAACTGGACGGCGGTACCGGGGGCAACGGGCTACAAGCTCTATCGCGGGACGGCGGCGGGTGCGGAGAACAAGCTCACCGCCACCCTGGGAGCCGTGACGACCTACACCGCCACCGGAGGCGCAGGGACGACAGCGACTCTTCCCACGGCCAACACCACCGCAGATACGGCGATGGATTTCAATCTCGAGCTGGTCCTCACGGGGGACCAGGAAGACGAGCTTTACCTCTCGGACGTGTATTCGGAGTTATCCCATATCCGCTACTACGTGAGACTCGGTGACGGTTCTCAGCCCATCCAAGAAGTGACGGAGTTAAGGTATCGGAACAGTGCTTATGTGGTGGCCCAGCAACCTGTCACCCAGGGATTGATTCAGGCCGTCATCCTGTCGAACGAAGGATATGCGTACGGCATGAGAACAACTCCGGACTATCGGCAGTAGGTCGTAGCCCGTCCGATCGGAAGAGAGAATTTCGTCGTGAAAGTTGTTGTCTACACCAAGCCAGGATGCGTTGCGTGCCACACGGTGATGGGCCGCTTCGAGAAGAAGGGGATCAGGTATTCCACCGAACAGATCGCCGATCATCCCGAGGTGTTCCAGGAAGCAGTCGCCGCAGGGTTGCGGGCGTTCCCCCTGGTCCGGGTGGAGGACCACGGAGAGTCACGTTTGTGGTCGGGGCCGAACCTGGACGAGATCAAGAGGATCGAGAAAGCCTGCGCCGTAGGGTGATGTTTCTTTTTGTAACAAATTGATGACGATCGGTGATACAGCAAGGGGAGAGTCGTCCCGACCGACATATAAGTCGGCAGGACGTATAACTACCGAGCCATCAGAGATGACCGTGTGCCCCCGAACATCAGCTCCGGTATCGCTTGAGCCTCCGACATTTCTCGGTAGGTTTGTGCGTCCATCCGGCTCAGATTTTCCACCGTCCCTTGCACCGTGGCCGACAGCGCTCGTCGTTTCTCCTGAATCGACCAGATGCGTTCCTCGAGTGTGTCTTCGGTCATCAGCACATAGCTCGTCAGCCCGGTCAGGTGAGAGTCTGCACGATCGATCCGGTCGTTCCGCTGGGTCAAGGTGTCCGGATCGTAAGGAATGTCGTAGTTGATCACGTACCGCGCGGCTTGCAGGTTGAGTCCGTAGGCTCCGGCATCCGAACTCAGGAACACCGAGATGGAGTCGTCGGTCATGAAGTCGTCCTGAGCTTGTTGGCCCTGCTTGTCGGTCTGCCCCGTTCCGTAGTGCAGTACATAGGTGATCCCTCGACGGGTCAGCTCGTCGGCAATGAGAAACAAGCTCAGATGAGTGTGATGTGAGAACACCACCGTTTTGTCCCCGGCCGCGATGTTGTTGTCCAGCAACTCACACGTGGTGTCGAGCTTGGCGCAGTTGCGTGAGGTGATCAGTTGGGGATAGCGCTCGAGATAGATCGGGGCCAGCTCCGAGGCCGATCTTCGCAGTGACTCGGGGGTATTGCAGACGTAGCGCAGCAGTTGGTAGTACTGCGACATCCGTTCCCGGTCACCGCGAGCATCGTCGGTGATCACGTCGTAGAGTGTGCGGTCCTCGACCGACATCTGTACTGGAATCACCTCGGTGGTCATGTCCTTGAAGAACTCCCGGACCCCGGGACTGGTTTTGCGCACCGACTGAGTGAGCGCCGAAACCTGATGAGGAACCTCGGCCAGTTTCGCCTGATTCCAACGGATCACCAGTTCGAAGTCGTTGCCGAAGGTCGGCACCGTTTCGTGGGAGAAGGAATAGTTCTCGATGAAGTCTTCCTTGGAGCCCAACGGATTCCGGCCGCGCATCTCCTGCACTCGGAACACATCGTGATAGCGCACGGGGGAATGCTTGACCACCGAGCCGGACATGGGCCAGACGATCGACTTCTTCGACTCACGCATCAGCTTCTGGAGCCCGGCTCGGGCTCGGGTCGGGGAGCCGTTCTCATCGAAGAGCACCTTCTGCACTTCATCGAGGACGAACAGCACTCGTGTGCCTCTGATCAGGTCGGAGAGGGGTTCCAGATCGAAGTGCGCTTTCTCGTAGTTCAGGACATAGCACTGGGCCTCGGCCGCCGCGTAACGCTTTCTCCGGCGCAGTGCGGTCCCTTCCGCAATTTCGGCCCGTAGTTCGGTCAGGTCTTCCATCCGCCGGGCCATGTTGATCTTCATTCGGCGCAGGGTGAAGAACAACACCAGATCGATCTCACCTCTGTTCCATAGTTCTTGTGCTCCGGCGGCCGCCACCGAACCCTTGCCGGAGCCCGGAGACCAGTTGAAGAAGAAGCCCGACACCTTCCCCTTCTGGTCGACGGCACGTTCCAGAGCACGGTTGAGCGAATACTGCTGGAACCCGAACAAACCGTGGGGCAATTTCAGGTTGTCGATGATCAGGGGCTGGGAGTAATGCTCGTATTCCAGAATGAGATCGGCGGCCGAGGTCAGGAAGACCGGTTCCCAGCCGTCGGTCTCGAGTTTGGTGACGAAGGCCGAGAGGGTGAACAGTTCCGAGAGCAACGAGTACCGGGAGAGGTACTCGGAGTATGTGCGGACGAAGCTCTCCTGATCCATCACCTGAAAGGTGAGATGACCTGGGTATTCAGGGGATTCCTCGATGACGACGATACGTTCCCCGGCCATCACCCGAGTCGATATGTCGTCCCACTCGTGAATGCGGTACATCCAACTCCCCTGCTCGAACCGATGTTAGTCTCAGAGTAGTGGGTACAGTTCTGGTAGAGGGAGAGGATGTCAGTGCAGGTTCTGGACGATGTTTCGTGGAGTACACAGCAGCGGATGCTGGAGGAACAGGGAGACATCGGGAAATCCTTCATCAAGGTGATGGTCTTCTGGTGCGAGACGGCCGACAAGATGATGGAGGAGGCGCAGGCCGTGCATGGCAGGCAACTTCAGCCGGTCGAGGCGATTCGGTTGGGTCTGCCCATGGTCGAAACCGAGTTCGGTTGGATCGAGATGCAGTACTACGGTCAGCTTCTTCTTCTGATCTCGATGCATTGGGTGCATGGAGTCCAGATGTCGGAGGGGCTGACCAATCTCGAGATGAAGGTCTTCGCCGATGCTGTGCGGATGAAGCAGATCGAGCTTCAGCATCTTGCCGAGGCCGCTGTGGACGCAAACTGAGGAGAGTCAGATGCAAGTGGACGTGGTCGTGTTCGGCCAGGAAGTACATTTCTCTTTGCACAGACACACCTGTCCGGCCTGTACCCCCGAAGAATATGAGGAACCCTCGGCCGAAGTCGGGGGCGAAGTCGGAGAGATCTCTCCCGATCTTGAATGTCTCCGGTGTCATGAGGTGATCTATACGGGGGCAACACTTTCCGGTCGGGACGCTCAGGCCCTGGTCGACTCGCATATTTGTGTGGTCTAGACAATTCTGGCTCAGATCTGGTACAGTGGGGAAATCGCAAGACCGAACCCCCACACCCCGAAAGGAACCTCCGTCATGACCGATCTGGTCACGTCCTTCCTCGCTAATCTCGAGGCTCAGTACGCCTCTCAGCTTCAGAGCACGATCAACGAGGTGGCTACTGCGTCGGTCGACGCCACTCGGCGTAGGACCGTTGCCGCTCGCAAGAAGGAATGGGCCACGGCTGTCGCCTCGCTCGACCTGGAGACCTTGACCAAGGTCGAGACCATGATGACCGAGTACGTGGACAAGATCGTCACGATCGAGACGACCGACCCCCGGGAGCTGGAGCATTCCGAGGCTGTTTCCCTGATGGCCGAGCACGACCGGATGCGTGACATCACCGAGTTCCTCGACACTCGCCGGGAGGCGATCAAGACTCTGGTTTTCGCTCATCTCGACAAGACCGTCGGCCCCGGTGAGAACGGTGCTCTCAAGATTCCCGAGATGCGTCGAGTGTTCAAGCGTGAGGGTGCCGGTCAGCCCGACCCGCAGCTCAACATCGAGGAACTGGTTCGTCTGCTTGGGCCGGAGGCAAACCGGGTATTCGATGTAGTGGACGTTCCCGAGGTGGTTGTTCCTGCGCACACCGAGACCGTGTTCTCCGAGGAGAAGTTGATGCGGCTGATCCAGGAGGACCCCTCCAAGATGGAACTGCTCAAGAAGGCCATCGTGCCGGGTAAGCCCAAGACACCGAGGTTCGTGCCCCGGGACTACGACCCCGAGGACGACACCAAGAAGAAAGGTTGACCCGTGCTCCGGTCCGTGTTGCTTTCCCTGCCGAGCGAGTTGTCTTACTCGACCAGGGAAGCGGCCGGGCTGATCGGGGTTTCCCGGGAATGGCTCCGGCGACGGCACCAGCAGAGTGATCTGGTCCGGCCGGACGGTACCCCGATCGAGCCCCGTTCTCCGGAGAACACCTATGGTTACCCCCGCTACACACTGGAGGGGCTTCGAGACCTTCTCTTGGTGGCCGATGCTCGGGGTTGGTTACCCAGAGTGCAAGTGATCGACGGTTTCGGGCGCATTCTCTCCGAGTGCGACCGGATCGACGCCGCCCGTAAGGACGCCGGTTCCCGGTGATATGAGACAGGGAGGGTGTCTCGGCCGAGCCCCTCTCGCCTGGTGCAAGACCGGCTCGGGAAGCACCTGCCACGCACGTAGATCCCCCAATATCTTCAAGATCAGTCCTATGCTCGGACGAAGGGGCCACCGGCAGAGGTCGGTGGTCCCGAACCAACCCCCATGCAAGGAGATTCGACGGTGAGTTTTACCGAACTCGATGCGGCAGAACAGATTATCGGTCAGCGGGTGGAGCAGGTGACCCCCCTGGGGCTGGTGTCCTATCTCAAGGAAGCCATGCATCAGGTTCTCGATATCGACCTTCGGGTGGACGGGGCCGGACACCGGGAACGTGCCGTGATGACTCAGCTTCAGAAGGTGTACGGCCAGAAGGGTGCCGGGCAGATCCTCAAGTGGGTGATCTTCCGGTATGAGGGCCGACACGACGGGAAACCGATCGGGTTCTTCTCGTTCCAGAAGGAACGTAAGTGGTGGACGGATCAGCTCTATTCCGAGGTCCAGGACTATGTCAACACCGACCGAGCCCAGGTCAAGACCGAACAGGAGGCGATGCGTGGCTTCGTCTCCCTGAGCGAGTTCCTCCATGGATGAGGCCGAACAGCTCCGTTACCACTTTCTTTCCGATCGAGAAGCCGAAAGGCTCTACCGGCAGCATCCCAAGCTGAAACCCGATTTCAGGGAGTACTGCCCCACCTGCCACACCGAGCGCACATATTTCTGGGATGGCCTCATGCAGAAGTGTGACTGTCAGCTTCAGCTTCAGCTGCACAAGCACTATCTCGCGGCCGGGATCGGGGTCACCTACCAGCAGCTCAGTTGGGATGATTTCGAGGGGGACCCGGAGGTCCGGCTCTGGATGGACGACTACCTCAGGAACCACATGAACTACGTCGACAGGGGGCTCGGGTTGGTCCTCTACGGTGACTACGGGGTGGGGAAGACGTTCTCGATCACCTTGCTGCTCAAAGACCTGATCAAGCTCGGCTACAACTGTTATTCCACGACTTTTGCGCACATGGTCGAGATGTTCACGGCCGGATGGCGGGAGCCCGAGGAGCAGCGGTACTTCCAGACCAAGATCATCGGGACCGATGTGCTCTTGTTGGACGACCTCGGCCGGGATATGAAAACCAAGATCAATCTGTCGGAGACCACCTTCGATGACGTGCTGCGGCGACGGGTGCAGGACGGCAAGGTCACCTTCCTCACCACGAACATGACGATCAAGGAGCTGAGCAACGGCTACGGTGGGGCCATCCTGTCGTTGCTGTGGGAACGCTCGCTTCGGTACGAGATGCTGGGGTCGGACTTCCGTCCTCAGTCCACAGAGAGGCTTCTGGTGGAGCTGAGGAAAGGGCTTGTGCGCCCGATCTTCTGAAAGGATAAAACCCCCACATGGCATCTTTCGAGAAGTCCTTGTTGGCTCACCTGTCGACCGTCGAGAACATGTCTCGGGTCTGGGACATGGGGCTGCGAGCCCAGGTTTTCGAGGACCCGATGAATCAGCAGGTGTTCGAGTTCATCACTGCCTACTGGCATCGCAACGAGATGGAACAGGTTCCACCGGAGACCGTGCTGGTCGCCGAGTTCCCCGGCTACCGGGTCGAGTCCGGTGAGGAGGCTCTGACCTGGTTGGTCGAGGAGCTTCAGAAGAGGTACGTGCGCAACAACGCGCAGGAGATGTTGATCGGGGTGGCCGAGGCACTCAAGGACAACCCGATCGGTGCGCTCAATCAGCTGCACTCGAGGTCCTGGGAGGCCAAGGAGGCGGTTTCACCCCGGCATAATCGGTCCGACATGGCGTCCACCGTGATCGACCGGCAGCGCCGCTACGAACAGCGTCTCGCGTCCGGCGCGCTCGACCGGGGCATGACTCTGGGTTTCGATGAGGTCGACTCGCACACCGGGGGGTTGTTGCCCGGGGAGCTGGGCATCGTCGCGGCCTACACCGGAGTGGGGAAGAGTTTCAGCCTGACCAATGCCGCGCTCAAGGCTCGCCAGGCCGGGTTCACTCCGGTGATCTTCACTCTGGAGCAGGCCATCGGGGAGTTCGAGGACCGGATCGACTGTTTCGCTTCCGGAGTGGGGTACGGCCGGTTCACCCGGGGCCAGCTTTCCGTCTCCGAATACGACCGGCACAGGGCGGCTCAGCGGGACCTCGGTGAGTTGGGTCCGATCTATGTGGAGAAACCGGAGCGGGGTGAGCGCACCGTGGTCGACCTGGTGGGTCGCTGCCGACAACTCGGCGGCGATTATCTGATCATCGATCAGCTCTCACACATGGACCCCAAGCCCACCCGGTACCGCATGGACACCACCGAGAAGCACGCCGAGATCATCTTCGACCTGAAGGACGAGATCGACCGGGGCAGTACCAGTAAGCTGTCCTGCCTCATGGCCGTCCAGTTCAACCGTACGGCCGCCGCAGCCTCGGCCAAGGGGGAAGCGCTCGGGGCGTGGCAGATCGCCAACAGTGCGGATATCGAGCGCACCGTCGACCTGGCTCTGTCGTTGCGCCGGACCAAGGAAATGCGTGCCAACCGGACGATGGTCATGGATGTTCTCAAGGCTCGTCGTAGTGACGAGAATTCCTGGCTTCTGGCGTGGCATCTCAACGAGCGCTCCGAGCTGTCGGTGATCCGGGAGTACACGCAGGAGCGCGTCTCGTGAAACTGATCCGGGGACTCGGCATCCTCGAGGAGCGGGAGAACGCGCGCAGGCTCTACAAGCAGTACCTTCGGCAGATCGATGTGGCCGTCGTGCTCGATCACTACGGAGCCCGCAATCAGAGCCTCGAGGGTGACGAGATCGTGCACTCCTGCCTGCTGGACGGGGTGGACCCGCATCATGCCAACGGTGACGAAAACCCCAGCGCGCTGGCCAATGTCGAATCCAAGCTCTATTTGTGTCGGACCTACTCCACGTGGCCGGGTGGCGACATTCTTCAGTTCATCCTGCGGATGGAGAACAAGACCCATCTCGCCGACATCATGCCGCTGCTCTCGGAGCTGGTAGGAGAGGCATCCTCGGAGCGTCAGCTGTCCTTCGCCGACGAGTTGAAGAATGTCTTCGCCGATGCCACCCCGAAGCGGGAGAGCTACCCTGTCTACTCCGATCGGGTGCTCAAGGGCTGGGCCAACATGCATCCGTTCCTCGCCGACCGGGGCATCTCGCTCGAGGCCGCGTCTCGGCTCCAGATCGGGTACGACCCGGTGGCCGTCCGGGTCACCTTCCCGCATTGGACCCCGGACGGGAAGCTGGTGGGTTGGCAGAAGCGTTGCCTGACCGATCCTCGCTGGCCTCGGACCCCGCCGAACCCTGAGACCGGCCGGATCGAGAAGTACAAGAACAGTAAAGGATTTCCCAAGTTCTCCACGCTCTACAACCTTCAGCGGGTGATCGAGCGGGGCAAGGAGGAGCTGATCGTGGTCGAGTCCCCGATGTCGGTGGCCATGGCCGAGACCCTGATGCTCGATGATCGAGACCCGTTGGCGGGGGTGGTCGCCACCTTCGGGGCCAAGATGCCGGAAGAGCAGGTAGCTCTGCTCCGGCCGTTTGCCAAGCTGACCATCTTCATGGACGACGACCCGGCCGGACAACTGGCGGCACGTCGACTCACCGAGGCGTTGTACCGTCACACCGTTGTCGAGGTCGTCCCCGCCGAGAAGGGCAAAGACCTGGGAGACTACAGAGACAGGGATCAGCTCATGGATGTGATTTCTCGAGCGAGGTCCGGCTACATGGCCATGGCCGAATGGAAGGCAACGGATGAGCGCACCCCAGGACGACAGTCCGTACCCTACGGTCGAGCATCAGTACCTCGAGCCCGGACCGGGACTGCTCGAGTCGCTCATCGACATCACCGCAGCTCATGAGGAAGACCAGGCACAGCGGCAGGTACGGGATGCTCAGTACATTCAAGAACGACGGGACCGGCTCGACGCGCTCGACGTTCCTGCCGACAAGAGGCCCTTCTGAGAGCCGTCCATGACCTTCCCCTCCCACGGAACACAGAGTTTCGTATATTCCACGGGGTCGAACACCACCACCGGGAACCTCTACTTCGGTAACACCACTTTCCAGTTGCCGACCAGCTATTGCACACGTGATACGGCCGAACCCGGTTGCGGGTTTCCTTCGACCAACCGTGAGTTGGCACTGGTACCACGCAATCTCAACGACCCGAACAATTATTACGCTCTCCTCGGTTTGGTCCCCTGGGCCACCATTCCCGAGATCAAGCGTCGTTGTCGCAAACTGATGGCCACTTATCACCCCGATGGCAGCAACCCCAAGCCCGGGTTGTTTGCCAAGATCACCGAGATCAAGGGTTATCTCACCGATCCCCGGATCAGGGAGATCTATCACTCCTGTCCGTCGGGTTCCAAGTTCGTGGACAACGAGGTCAACGAGCAGGTCAAGGCGACGGCTCAGGCACAGGGCCGCACCGTCAGGGACATGGTGGACACGGGGGAGGTTCTCACTTCCGATCCGACAGAACAGTCCTCGGCCGAGGTCGAGGTCTTCTACGACTATCTCTTCGAGACTCCGGCCTACGAGGGTGACCGGGAGCGGGCGCAGATCTGGTATGCCCTCCTGTTGGAGGCTGCGCACGACATCGATTATCGGGGTCCGCTCAAGCTGATGCTGACTCGAAGCGGGTACGGATTCTCTTGTCGGTCCTCTCTGGTACGAATACCTCGAGGTGTATGTCCGACCCCGGACGAAGCGAAAGGAGTATTGACCACTACTACGACAGTTTCCGCTCACGGGTGACACAATCGTGGTACGGTAGACATCTCATCGCATCCCAGACAATTCCATGAAACCCTTTGTATCCCAGCACGATTGAGTAGAAAGTAGAGAACCCCCATGTCCGATGATATCAAGGACCTCAAGGCCAAGGCCAAGTTCAAGTCAGGCTTCGATGAAGTCCAGAATGCCATCGATCGGCAGAAGGCGTCCGGCTCCAAGGACTATGTGCCGATGCTCGTCTGGAAGGACGACCGGAACGGCAAGGGTGAGCAGTACGAGCACGTGGTGCGGTTCATGCCCGACGAAGTGATCACCTGCGAGGTGTACGACTTCATCAAGTGTGATGATGATTCCGTTCGTACCTTTGTCTCTCCTGCCTCGGTCGGCCTGGACATCCCGGACTATTTCGAGGAGCACCCCGAGATCGAGTTGCGGGACTATGCCAAGAAGGTGGTCGACCCTGCCAAGTACCGGCGTGAAATCACCCTCGGCCTGTGTGTGTTGCGGGAAGAAACCCAGGAGAAGGTGGGCGGCCGGACCAAGATGTCAGTTCGGGACAAGACGGCCACCCGAACCTACGAGGACAAGGAAGGCAAGACCCAGACCGTCGAGAACGCGCGGCAGTATTTCCTGATCAAGCAGGGCCTGTCCAATTTCTGGAACATGTTCATGACCCACAACCGTCGGAACAACGGGCTCTTCGATCGGGATTACCTGATCGAGCGTCAAGGCAACGACAAGAAGACCAGCTACTCGGTGGTGCCGCTCGACGTGATCGACGGGTTGGACACCGAGGAAGATGTCCGCAAGGTCTACGACGATCAGCCGCTCTCGCTCGAGGATTGGGTGATCGCCCGGTTGGCCACGGCCGAGGTCTGCGAGCCGCTGCTGGGCAAGTACAAGGGCAAGGGCAGCCCGGAGGGCGCATCGGACGAGAAGAATGACGATGTGGCCACCACACCGCTCAGTGACGAAGGTGCCGACGAGGCACAGACTGTGGAGTCCTCGGCCAACACGCGGATGAGTTCGTTGCGGGATCAGATGACGAAGGGTTCCAAGGAACCTGCGGGCGCTTCGTCGTAGATTCTTCGAAGAGAGGATGTGGTCGACGCGCCGGTAACGGTCAGTGAGATTCCGTCGGGGTGCCCTGAAGGACGGTCCCCGTCGGCAGGCGGGGTAAGACGACTCCTGACGACCACATCTCTCTCGTCCATCCCCACAGGAGATTCATGAGTGACTTTGTCGGACTCCATGTTCACGGTCAGCATTCGTTTCTCGACGGTTATGCCAGTGTCGAACAGATCGCTCAGCGCACCGTCGAACTCGGACAGAAGGCTGTGGCTCTCACCGATCACCAGGAGGTCGGTGCTCACCTCATGTTCCTCGAGGCGTGTGAGCGTGCCGAGATCAAGCCCATCCTGGGCATGGAAGGCTACCTGGTCGACAGTTATCAACAGGCCGTGGCCGAGAAGTACATGCCCAAGGATTTCAGCCATGTCACTCTGTTGGCCAAGAACAACAACGGCTTGCGTAATCTCTGGGCCTGGTCCTCGGATGCCTACATCAACAAGCGATACCGCCGAGCCCTTCAGGACTGGGACGGTATCGCCAAGTACGGCCAGGACATCTATGCCAGCGACGGGTGCCTGCTTGCCTGGATGGCCCGTGCCATTCTCGCCGACGACGAAGACCGTTGCCACGAGTTGATGGGTCGGTATCTCAATGCGTTCGGTGACAACTTCTTCATGGAGTTGCACACCTTCCAGTTCATGGAGGCCGAGAACAACGAGCAGCGTGACCTCAACGCTCAGATGACCAAGGTCAACCAGGGCAAGGTCGCTCTGGCCACTCAGTACGGGGTCCCGCTGGTGGTGGTCAACGATTCGCACTATGCCCAGCCCGAGGAGTGGGAGAACCACAACATCGTCTGGGAGATGTCGACCGGTAAGAACGACGACCAGACCGGCCGGGGCCAGTGCGCCGCGCACATGATGGGGGACGACGAGCTGGTCTTCTGGATGGCCAGGCATGGGGTCACCGAGAAGGTCACCCGGGAGGCCATCGCTCATACCGCCGTGATCGCCGAGGCGTGCAATGTCAGCATCGAACCCAAACTGCGGATGCCCCGGGTGACCGAGTCCTCCGAGGAGGACAACAAATTGTTCCTCAAACAACTGGAGGCCGGGTTCGAGCGCAAGATCGTGCAGCGGGGGCTCGATGTCGAGCGCTATCACGAGCGGCTCGAATACGAGGCCAAGCTTATTTTGGAGAAGGACTTCGCCGGGTATTTCAACGTGGTGGCCGACTACACCAAGCACGCCAAGTCGACCATGCTTCTCGGTCCCGGCCGTGGCTCCGGTGGCGGTTCGCTGTGTACCTGGTTGATGGATATCACCGAGGTCGACCCGATCAAGTACGGGTTGCCGTTCGAGCGTTTCCTCAATCCGGACCGCAAGGGCTTGCCGGATATCGATCTCGACTTCCCCCAGTCCAAACGACCGCAGGTCAAGATCGATCTCGGGGAACGGTTCGGTCACGATCGTGTGGTCACCATCGGCACCGTGTCCACGCTGGGACCCAAGGGCATTCTGAAAGACCTCGCCCGTATCTGGAAGATCGACTGGAACGACTCCACGGAGATGTCGAAGATCTTCGACAGAGCCAAGAGCAACGATCCCGACAAGACCTCCATGACCTGGGATGAGATCATGGAACAGCTCGCCGAGCCGATGGCCCCCTATGTCGTCAAGTACCCACGGTTGTTCCAGAAGATGTCCGAGATGGTCGGGATGATCCGGGGTTCCAGCAGCCACGCCTCCGGCATCCTGATCTCCACCGAGGATCTCGAAGGGATTCTGCCGATCCGGGTGACCGGGTCGGCCAACAGCAAGGCGCTGGTGTCGGCGTGGACCATGAACGAAGTCGAGAAGATGGGCTTCGTCAAGTTCGACGTGCTCGGTCTGCGGCATCTCGACACCGTGGAGATGTGTCTCAAGTTGATCGAGGAGCGCCACGGGGTCACGCTCGATCTCTACGGTTTCGATGACGAGCAGTACTCCGACCCCGACATCTGGACCGAGATCCATCGTGGTGACACCACCGGGATCTTCCAGCTGGAGACGGCGGACATGACGAAGGTGGCCAAGCGTTTCAAGCCGAACAACGAGGTCGAGGTGGCCGACCTGATCTCGGCCAACCGGCCGGGTGTCATCTATGCCAAGCAGCTGGAACCGTTTCTGCTTCGACGGGAGGGCCTCGAGGCACCCAGCTTCCAGAACCCGATGACCGAGAAACACCTCCAACGCACCTTCGGCATCATCGTGTTGCAAGAACAGATCATGGAGATCGTCAAGGACCTGGCCGGGTTCACCCCCGGTCAGGCGGACTCGGTGCGTTCGGCCGTCGGCAAGAAGAAGCAGGCCGAGCTGGACAAGTTTCACGAACAGTTCGTGGACGGGTGCCTGGCCAACCCTGTCTTCTGTACCGGGTCCGAGACCGGTGACCCGCGCGCCGATGCCGAGAACATCTGGCGCTCGATCAAAGCCAGTGGCAGCTACGCCTTCTCGATCGTGCACGCTACCGAGTACGCCATCATCTCGTCCTGGGAGGTGTGGCTGCGGCACTACTACTACCCGGAGTTCCTCACCGCGCTGTTGTCCACCGACGCCAAGAAGGAGAAGGATGAGCCGCCGAAGACGGCCATCTACATGCGTCACGCGCGGATGCGTGGACTCGACATCCTCGGTCCCGACATCAACGAGTCCCGTGGAGATTTCCGCTCTACCGACAACGGTGTGCGTTATGGATTCAACTTCATCAAAGGTATCGGTGATTCCACCACCAAGCGTTTCCTCCCGATGCAGCCGTTCACCAGTTTCGATGATTTCCTCGAGCGGACCAACGTCAACCGGGGCGCTATTTTCACGATGATCAAGATCGGGGCCTTCGATTCCTTCGGCGAGAAACGCCACGATCTGTGGATGCGTTTCCGGGACATCCTGATCCACGGCACCCCGACGCACAAGAAACTGGTCAAGGCAGCCCGGGAGAAGGTGGCCGCCGATCCGATCCCGAGTTTCGGATCACGGCGCGACCTTTACGAGATCGAGAAAGACCTCACCGGCTCGTTCGTCACGGAGGACCCGATGGCTCCCTATGTCCATGCCATCGAGCAGAACTGTCTGTCCTCTCCGGAAGAACTCGAGGATCTGCACACCAATCAGACCGCCATCGTCGGTGGTCAGATCACCCGGATCAAGGAGATCGTCACTAAACGAGGTAAGAATCCCGGTCAGAAGATGGCCTTCCTCGACATCGAGTGGAACTACCAGATCTTCAACGTGACCGTGTTCCCGCACGAGTACGCCAGGTATCGGTTCCTGGACCTGAAGGAAGAAGTTCCGGTGGCCGTCCGGGTGACTCGGTTGCTCAAGGGGTGTTGTGCTTCCGAAGTGGAGCGGTTGGATTGGATATTCGGAGAGGACAATTGATGGCCACCAAGGCTCAGATGGCCAAGCTCGACAAGCTCAGGGTCGACATGGCCAAGAAGTTCGGCGACAACGCCGTCATGCTGGCCACCGACATGCCCTCGCTCAAGGTCTGTCACTCCGGTTCGTTGGCTCTCGATTTCGCGCTCGGTGCCGGAGGCGTCCCCCGTAACCGAATGATCGAGTTGATCGGGGAGGAAGGTTCCGGGAAAACTACCTTGGCTCTGCTGATCATCCGACAGTTGTTGCTCGGGGACTCCTCTCGCCATGCCGTGTTCATCGACATGGAGCACAAGCTCACCACCGAGTGGGCGGAGAAGCTGATCGGCTCCGAGGCGATGTCGCGGTTGTTGTATTTCTCGCCGGACTCGGCCGAGCAGGCTACCGATATGTATGTGGAGGCGGTCGGCACCGGCACCATCCAGGCCGTGATCTTCGATTCGATCGGCGGGGCTCCCACCCTGGCCTCGATGGAGAAGAGTGCCGAGGTCGGTGAGTACGGTGGCAACGCCAAGGCCATCAGTCGTTTCTCCCGGATCGCCGCCAATTTCTCGGCCAAGTACGAGTGCCTCACCATCGGGGTCAATCAGATGCGTGTTGACATGAGCAGTGGTCCCGGGCAGAAGATCAACTCTCCTGGGGGGATGGCCTGGCGACATGCCTGTATCGCCAGGATTATGCTGCGCCGAGGCCGGGAGAAGTTCGAGGACAAGATCAACGGGGAGATCGTGACCGTCGGTTACGACATCAAGGCCCGGGTGTTCAAGAATCAGATGGCAGCCCCGGGCCGGGTGGCGTCGTGGAACTTCTTCAACCTGGAAAGCCAGTACGGTCCGGTCGGTATCGACACCACCGAGGAATGCATCCGGCTCTCCGAGATGGTTGGCGTGGTCGACGTGCAATCCGGTGGATACTATGCTCATGCCGCTCTTGAGGGCGGTAGGGTCCGAGGACGGGCCAGGCTGCGAGACGCGATTCTCGCCGACGAGAAGCTCAAGGCCACCATTGTTTCCGAGGTGCTCGCCGCGCTCAGTGACGACAGTTCTCGGATCGCCGAGATAGCTCCCATCACAGACATCGATCTGGACATGGACGAGCAGGCCCTCACTCATCAAGCAGTACAAGACCGCACATCCGAACCCGATCTTGTGGGTGCCGGAATGAGGCGCGGACTCCCCGACCCGGAGGATCACTGATGCTCCCTTGGCTGAGGCTGGAGAACGACATGCAGAAGATGTTCGACTTGGAATCCACGCCGGGTTCCGGCAACCAATGGCATTCTCCTTCCGACGGAGTCACCACCGGGTACTACACCGAGGCCGCGTGGCCTTTGATGATCGACGCCAAGCACACCACCCAGAAGGGTTACCGGGTGGTCCGCAAGCTCATGGACCAGTGGGTCGTCACCGCACGCGCGGCCGGGAAACATTTCGCTCTGCCGATTCGGTTCGAGGAGCCGGGAGGGTTCGCCTCCGATTATGTGGTGATTCCCACCGACGATTATGCCGAACTGGTCGGCCATATCACCGAGGAACCGGTCCCCCCGGAGCGGCTCACCGACGGGGAGATGAAGTTCCTCGAGAAGATCGCCGAGGCTCTCACCCAACCGGAGGCGCAGCGGGAGTTCTATGCCATTGTCGCCAAGATCGAAGCCGGTCGCTGAATGGTCATCCACAAACCGGTGTTCTCTTCGGTTCTGGCTCGGCTCCAGGCCGACGATCTGATCCTGCCGTATTTCGAATCTTCGATGCTGGCCGACAACTGGCCGGAGAAGTACACCATCGAGATCGACTCGAGCCCGTACTACGGTCTCTGTGACCCCGAGGGTGAGGTGCACGAGACCGGTCCGGGTGACGGTATGTTCCACCCCTCGACACACCCGTTGCTGGGTGCCCGGCAGCTTTGGTACATGTTCCATCCGGTCTTTGCCTCCCAGCTCGTCTGGGAGAAACGCACCATCACTTCGATGCTGACTCTGGCCATGGGTTCGGCATTACACGGTGTCTTCCAGACTCAGATGCAGATGTCGAATCTGGTGGTCGAGGAGGATATCGAGTTCGAGTACGTCAACAAGGATCACAACGTGCGGGGCCGGATCGATTTCATCGTCGGTCACCCCGTACATGGTCGGCTTCCCGTCGAACTCAAAACGATGAACACCTACAGCTATCGTGCGCTGACGGAGATCAAACCGAGCTGGGATGCTCAGCTTTCCATCGCTCTGACCGAGGCAGGCTACGACTTCGGCATTCTCATGCTCGTGGAGGCCGGGTGGCCTTACAACATGCGTGAATTCCGGGTTCGGCGTAATGACGCGCTTGTGTCCGAGATCTACGAGAAGTATCACTACGTTCTCGAGAGTGTCGAGCTGGATACTCCGCCGCGCTATTGCTGCGCACCGGGCTCGGCTCAGATGAAGGAATGCCCCGCGCGTTTTCTGTGCCATCTCAAGGATGAGGTTGTCGATATGGGAATGCCGACCCTCGGGAAGAAGGGCTAGAGCCATGGAATCCGTCGGTGACCTCGCAGCAGTGGCTGCCGAGAAGCTCCAGGCCGAACATGTTGCTGGCATTGCCTCTGGAGAGATCAAGCTCCAGGAAGACGTCGACATCATGCACATGGAGTCCCGGGGGCAACGGGACAGCACCGGCCGGGGCTCCAAGCTCAGAACCAAGGGCTCGATCATGGACCGGGTGCGGTTCGGGTGGAGGCCCGAGGACTCGGTGATCATGGAGCAGATCAAGGCCGGGGCCGACGCTGCGTTCATCGATCTCTACGACAACGCTTTCTTCCTGATCGACGCGCTGTACGAGAAGGCGCGCATCCCGAAGAAGCGCAACGGTCAACTTCTGCGGGATTCGCAGAAGCGGGTGATCTGGGAGGTCGATGACAACGGGATGATCGTTCAGGACTGGAGCCAGCTCACCGGTCAGGACTTCGAGACCGTGCTGTTCCAGCTCCAGGAACTGAAGCTTCACATCGCTCCGAAGCTGAACGGGTTGCTCATGGAGGCCATCTTCGCCAAGCACTTGTACGACGATGTGCATTCCGACGCCTACAGTGCAGTGGTAGAGGGCACCATCGGCGACCGGGAAGCCCGCGCCAATCGTGAGGCCCGAACAGATAAATATGCCGCGTATTTCAGGTTCTACCTATGGTCGCAAGGCGATGTTTTTATGCGTGAATTGAACAGTCTCCAGAGACTTCTCGAGAAGACACGCGACTGGGGCGTCCGCAGTCAGCGGAGTTGATTTATGCCGAAGACGCTTAGTGACGATCCCGAGAAGCGACGTCTACAGATCTTTCAAAACGTCTACTTGCATTATTATCATTGGGCCGCCCTGGTCGAGGATCACCAGATCATGGAGATCACCGTCGAAGGGGAGCAGATCTATTTCTATGATCTGCTGGTCGGGCTCGAGGAGCTTCCCCCCAGACAACGACAAGCCTTCGAATTGCACGTCCTCATGGGATACACCGAGGCCGAAGCACACAAGCAGATGCACTTCAGCTCGCACTACACCACCTTGGTCGGCCAGTACGCCAGCGCCGCGCTCAAGTCGATGCTGAGAGCGTACGACCGGGCTACCGGGTCCAACAGGGGGCCGGTGAACGAGTGCGCTACGGGGTGACAGGATCGTTTTCAAAGGATGCTTCGGCACAAAATTTTGATCGAGCGGTACAGTTCCGGTATGACTTGTTGGAGCGAGGTCGACGTGGTGCCGGTCTCCCTGGAGTTGCCTATTTCGGGGACAGGTGCACGAATCAAATGTGGTGTCGACTGGGATCTCGAATCTCAGGCCGACGAGTTGCTCAAGAAGTCACGAGCAGGGCTCACCAAGGTGAGCGACAAGCAGGATTTTCTGACCACCGATCAGTTGGAGCGCCGCCGAGAGCGTGAGGTCTACAGCCAGAACGGGGTTCCCGATGCCAACCTCTACTGCGGACTGTTCCGCAGGGCATGGAACCCGTTTGCAGGTAAACGGCCGACCAAGACCCTCGCCATCACCCAGGAGTAGGCCGTGACCGTGGACAATACCTTGGACCTTCGGGTGTCCGAGGAGCTGGAGCAGCTCAAGCTCGCCGGAAATACCTACGAGTTCCGGCTCGAGCCCCGGTGTCGGGTGTGTAAGTCCCCCTCGATTTCGCGGGTGGTCAACGACCTGCTCGCCAACGGTCTCGGTTATGCCCACATCATGCGCATGATCGCTCCGCTCGAGGAGTCGATGCCCGAGATCGAGCGTGTCACCTATGGGTCGATCCGGCATCACGCCAAGACACATTTCCCGCACAACGAGGCCGCCAAGGCTTTGTACCGAGAGATCGTGGAGCGCCGAGCCCAGCAGACCGGGCTCGACTTCGTCGCCGCCACCGGCACCGCGCTCACACCATTGGCCTTCATGGAAGTGGTCATGCAGAAGGCGTTCCAGGATCTTCAGGAACGACGCGCCGAACCGATTCCTCCCGAGGTGGGGTTGCGCGCGGCCGACAAGCTTCAGAACGCACTCACCGCAGCCAAGGGCAACGAGGACGTGGAGCAGATGGTGCTTCAGTTCAATCAACTCGTGGAGGCTGTCAAGAAAGTGGTGCCCGCCACCATGTGGCCGGATATCCTGGCCGAGGTCCGGCACCAACAGAACGACGATGTGGATGTGGAAGATGTCGAGACCGTTTTCGTCGGAGAGGACGACGTCTGAATGGTCAATCTGCTCGGTGCCGACGACTCCGGCCTGTCCCTGGTCTCCACCACATCGTTCGCCGAGGACCGAGGTATCACCGGAAGCCTCTACGACCCGCTCAAGCTTGCCTGCGGTGATCTGGTGCACGTGCACCGGATGCCTGACGGTAAGTTCCTGCTTGCCTACCGCACGATCTGGAACAACGCCGTGCTCGGGGCCGCTGTCTACAGCTCGCACTCCACCAAGACCGTGCCCACCTTCTTCACCGTGGTTCCCACGGCCGGAGGGGCACTCGTTCCGGTGGTCGATCGAGGGGGCGTCCCAGGAGAGATGAACTCGGTTGTCACCGATCCCACCACGCTCACCTTGTCCGGAGGAGTGTCCATCGGTTCCCGGGTGTTCTATCTGCGGAACGGTGGAGGCTACAACCTGATCACCACATACGAGACGCTCAACAAGGTTGTGCAGTTTCGGCGAGCCTTCCCGATTCCCTCGGTTCTGCTCGGTGACGGCACCACCCTGGTGCAGTGGAATCGGGGTATTTTCTTCGACGGTGACTATTTGATGCTGGTGGGTTCCCGAGCCAGTGACAACGCGCTCTACATCATGGGGGTCCCCGTCGTCGCCCCATTCGACACCAGCCGATGGATGTTCGCCGGAATCGGAGGCTGGTCCCGTAACGGGCTCGATCTGGCTGCGTTGCAAGCCAAGGACGGCACCCCGATCACCTCCTATTCCACCGTGACTCTGGCTCGTTCGAAGAACATTTTCTTGCTGACCACTGCCACCAAGGCCGGGAACAACGACGTGACCGGGCACGTGTGGAGTACCCGGGATGCTCCGTTCGGGTCCTGGACGATGAGTGCCACCAACTACCCCCTGGGCAACGACGCCAACGGCACCTATCTCGGTTCGGGTCTGCGACTTCAGCAGAGCCTCAACGCCAATCCCTCGCATTCGGTTTTCTCCTCCACCCTGGTGTTCTCCGGTATCCCGTTCTGCAAGTCTGTTCAGGCGACCGGGCTCATCTCCACGACCTGGGATGTTCTGCCGGTTCTGCGACTTGGGGCCTGACCTTTGCTGTGACAGGCCCGTCACCTCGAGAGAAGAGTTAGCAGCCTGCTCTTCGAGGGGAGAAACTTCGTGGGATGGAACGAATTCACGGGCGAGGGTCCCACCCCACCCGGGGACACATCTCCCGAATCGCCGACTCCGTCACCGACACACCCCCCTGTGCCGATCGACCCGGAGCGGCTCGGGTACCTCCCCAACGGGGAGGCATACATCGGTCCGCAAGGCCCGAAGGGTGTCAAGGGTGATGTTGGTCCTGTCGGACCACTCGGGCTCACCGGTCCTCGAGGAGACACCGGAGCACAGGGGCCGCAGGGTGACGTCGGTAGTCAGGGGCCACAAGGACTTCAGGGGCTGATCGGCCCACTCGGTCCTCAGGGGGTACCGGGACCGCAGGGTGTCATCGGTCCGCTCGGACCCCAGGGTATTCAGGGCACCAAGGGGGACACCGGAGATCAGGGGGCTGTAGGTCCGTTCGGTCCGCAAGGATCTATGGGGCCGATCGGTTTCGCAGGTCCGCAAGGCATCAAGGGTGACACCGGTCTCCCCGGCTCCCAGGGTATCCAGGGCACCACCGGTCCGACCGGGACCACCGGCCCCACCGGAAGCCAGGGACCCAAGGGCGACACTGGTCTTCAGGGACCCACGGGGAACACCGGTCCGCAAGGTCCTATCGGTGCTACCGGGGTCAAGGGCGACAAGGGCGACACCGGCAATCAGGGCATTCAGGGTCTCACCGGAGTCCAGGGCGCTGTCGGCCCCACCGGAGCCACCGGGTCGTCAGGCCCACAGGGCACAACCGGTGCTCAGGGTCCCATCGGTACCACCGGCAACACCGGGGCCGCAGGTCCGCAGGGCACCACCGGTCCCATCGGCGCTACAGGCCCTCAAGGCACCATCGGCCTGACCGGAGCCACGGGATCACCAGGCCCACAGGGCGACCTCGGTCCCATCGGCCCGAGTGGCCCTACCGGTTCCCAGGGTGATGTCGGTCCCATCGGGCCGCAGGGCATTCAGGGTGTCAAGGGAGACACCGGAGCCCAGGGTTCCGGCATCAACCTCGCCGGAAGCGTGGACACCTATGCCGACCTCCCCACTACTCTTACTTCGACCGACTCCGGCAAGGGTTATCTGGTCAACACCAGTGGTCTGCTCTATGTCTGGTCCGGTACCTCTTTCCCCATCGAGTCCGCTGGTGTCCCGTTCAAGGGAGACAAGGGTGACAAGGGTGACCCAGGTGACCAGGGCTCGATCGGCCTCACCGGTCCGCAAGGTACGGCGGGAGCCAGAGGTGACGTCGGAGCCGACGGTCCGACCGGTCCCATCGGTGTCACCGGAGCCCAGGGTGATGTCGGCCCCGCAGGTCCGCAAGGCACCATCGGACCGACCGGCACCACCGGTTCCATTGGAGCTACCGGCCCGACAGGTGCGGCCGGTCCTACAGGGGCACAAGGTGTAGCAGGTCCTCAGGGTGTCAAAGGGGACACGGGTGATGTCGGGCCTGTCGGTCCCGACGGCGTGCAAGGTCCGATCGGTCTCACCGGAGACACCGGTCTCACTGGTACCACGGGGGCCACCGGTCCCGCAGGCTCGCAGGGCATTCAGGGTGTCAAGGGTGACACCGGCACCACCGGGGCACAAGGTCCGATCGGGAACACCGGTCCGACCGGGGCCACCGGAGCACAAGGCCCGATCGGGGACACCGGGCCGACGGGGGCCGACGGTCCGACCGGTCCGGCCGGTGCCACCGGCACCACGGGGGCCACCGGAGCCCAGGGTATTCAGGGCACTACCGGCTCGACCGGTGCACAGGGTCCGGCCGGGAACACCGGGGCCACCGGTCCTCAGGGTATCCAGGGACCAGCGGGTGACCCCGCCACCAATCTGGTCACCTCGGTGGCGGGCAAACAGGGTGTGGTCACTCTGGTCAAGGCCGACGTCGGCCTCGGCAATGTGGACAACACCAGTGACGCAAACAAGCCGGTCTCGAGTGCTGTCACGACCGCGCTCGCGGCGAAGGCGGACCTGGTGGGGGGAATCATCCCCACGAGTCAGATGCCGCCGCTCTCGCTCATCACGTCGGTGCCGGTCGCCAGTCAGGCGGCGATGCTGGCGCTGACGACGGGACAGGTGCAGCCAGGCGACTTGGCCGTGCGCAGCGACGGCGCGGGCACGTTCATGTTGATGGCAGCCGACCCCTCGGTGCTGGGAAACTGGCGGGCGCTCTCCAGCTCGACCGACGTCGTCACGAGCGTTAATGCCATGGTCGGTGCTGTCGTGCTCGGCAAGGCCGATGTCGGCCTCGGGAACGCGGACAACACCTCCGATGTCAACAAGCCGGTCAGCACGGCAACCCAGACCGCGCTCAACGGTAAAGAAGCGTCCATCACGGCCGGGACCACCGCGCAGTATTGGAAGGGTGACAAGAGCTGGGCCACTCTGGACAAGACGGCTGTCGGTCTTTCGAATGTGGACAATACTTCCGATGCGAACAAGCCCGTCTCTACCGCGCAGGCTGCGAGCATCGCCACCAAGGAACCGACCCTTGCGGCCGGAACCGCAGGTCAGTATTACCGGGGAGACAAAACCTGGGCTACCCACGACAAGGCTTCGATCGGTCTCGGTTCGGCCGACAACACCTCGGATGTCACGAAGAACGCTGCCGCTGTCGCGCTGACGAACAAGGACCTGACCTCCGGCACGAACACCTTCCCGACCCTGAACCAGAGCACGACGGGCAACGCGGCTTCCGCCACCAAGTTGGCGACGGCGCGGGCCATCAACGGGGTGAACTTCGACGGCACCGCAGCCATCACGATCGCCGACGCGACCAAGGAACCTGCTGTTGCGGCCGGAACGACTGCGCAGTACTACAAGGGTGACAAGACCTGGGCCACGCTCGACAAGACAGCCGTCGGTCTCGGCAACGCCGACAACACCTCCGATGCGAACAAGCCCGTCTCGACTGCCACCACCACTGCATTGGCAGCCAAGGCCGATCTCGTGGGCGGCATCATCCCGACGAGTCAGATGCCGCCCCTCTCGTTGATCACTTCGGTAGCTGTGGCGTCCCAGGCTGCCATGTTGGCGTTGACCACGGGTCAGGTCCAGCCGGGCGATCTGGCTGTGCGTTCCGACGGCGCAGGCACGTTCATGCTGATGGCAGCCGATCCTTCGGTGCTCGGTAACTGGCGTGCCCTGTCCTCTTCGACCGATGTGGTCACCTCGGTCAACTCTCAGGTGGGGGCCGTCGTTCTCGGTAAGACCGATGTCGGTCTCGCCAATGTGGACAACACGTCCGACGCGAACAAGCCGGTCAGCACCGCGCAGGCCACCAGCATCGCCACCAAGGAACCCACGCTTGCGGCGGGAACCAGTGCCCAGTACTACCGGGGTGACAAGACCTGGCAGACCTTGGACAAGACAGCCGTCGGTCTGGCCAATGTGGACAACACCTCCGATGCCGTCAAGAACGCGGCCGTGGCCACGCTCACCAACAAGACCCTGACCAGCCCTGTCGTCAACACCCCGACCGGAATCGTCAAGGGTGACGTGGGCCTCGGCAATGTCGATAACACGAGCGACACCACCAAGAACGCGGCAGCCGTAGCCCTGACGAACAAGGACCTCACCAGCGGTACGAACACGTTCCCGACGCTGAATCAGAGCACGTCGGGCAATGCTGCCTCGGCCACCAAACTTGCTACCGCTCGAAACATCAACGGGGTTGCTTTCGACGGCACGGCGAACGTCACCGTGGCCGATGCGACCAAGGAACCGACTATCGCGGCGGGTACCACCGGGCAGTACTGGCGTGGCGACAAGACCTGGCAGACGTTGCCTGCCGGTGGCGGAGATGCCCTGGTCGCCAACCCGTTGTCACAGTTCGCCGCGACGACTTCGGCACAACTGAAAGGCGTCCTGTCGGACGAAACGGGTTCCGGCGCAGCGGTTTTCGCCACATCTCCCGCTCTTGTCACACCGACCGGAATCGTCAAGGGTGATGTGGGTCTGGGAAGTGTCGACAACACCTCCGATGCAGGCAAGCCGGTCAGTACCGCACAGCAGACGGCGCTCAATGCCAAGGTGGACAATGCCACCATTCCGTGGTGCCCGGAAATGGTGTGCAACTCCGTCTCCATCGTGGACGGCTACAACGACATGCCCGGTGGTATCGCGGTGGAGCCGGGAATCGCCGCTGCGGGCGTCATCCTGGATGCGATCTGGGTGCGCATCGGCAACCTGGCCGGGACGGTGGGCACCGGAAACCTGACCATCGCCATCTACTCCGGCACCGCAACCACACAGGGCACCTTGCTCTCGACCATCACGCTCACTGTGGGTTCGAACAACATCATCACGACCCTGGGTACGCCACAGGCGTGCGCGGCCAATGCGGTGATCCGGGCGTACTTCACCAAGGGCACTGCCGTGGTTCCCGATCCTGTTCATGTCCAGCTGAGAGGCAGGTACGCATAATGGCGTGTGGAGTAACCAAGACGTTCCCCGGCACCGCCGTGGTCGTGACATGCACCAACGCCGGGACTTCTGCTCATGCGGGACCGCATACCGGTCCGGTGACGTTTGCCGCCTTCGGGCGCTCGTGGTCGGGGGCCACGGTGACCTGGTATGCCGCCGACGTCACCCCTACCAAGACCAAGGCTGCCGTATTGGGACAGAGTGATCTCGTATGAGTCGGATGATGATGCGACAGCGTCGCCCTGTGATTGTCGACGCGTTCGGTCGTGCTGACGAGGAGCCGATAACCGGTTGGGTCGGCCCGATAAACATGGAGAGCACCCACACTTCGGCTGCCTTACGGATATGGAGCAACAGGTTGGCCGGGTCGTCCAACCCACCAGTCGGTGCCAGCGGCACCAACTGCTCGATGCACAGGGATGAGCAGTTACTCACCAGTGATGTCGAGGTCAGGGGAACCTTGGTTGACATGGTGTCGGGTATTACGCAGTCCAACTACTCGACTTACCTTATCTTCCGAATGCCTATCGGAGACGGGGTTTTCGGTGCACTTACCTGCTTTAGGGGTGCATTTGCCAGAGCATTCGTCAAACAGGACAGCGCTAGTGGTCAAACCAGTCTCGCTACGTCAACGTCGACTACTGCTGTTCCGGCGGGTAGCAGGATGAAGGTCCGAGCTGTCGGGCAATTGCTCAAGGCGTATCAGAACGGCGTGCTGATACTTTCGTTCACTGATGCCAGCAACGTCATTCCGCGAGATTCCAGCCATCTGTATGTGGGGGCCGATGTCACGGTGCTGCGCACGGTCCCGGCGGGTGCCGTGAGTTATGGTCCTGGTTGGGACGATTTCTGGGCGAGGGATGTTGCCGCTACCGACCTCGTTACCTCGCAGGCCATATATCTCAGCACGAACACCTCTCTGGCTACCGGGTCCTTCGTCACCATCGGGAACGCTGCCGTTCTGTCCACTGCCGCGAACGGTGTTTTCCAGAAGGCCGGTTATGACGACACCTCGTTCGAGGGTAACGGTGCCTTGTTCTGCACCGGGGCCGGAACGGTGACATGCAATGCCAAGGTCACGACATCGGCATCGGCGACCAACCTTCAAATACAGATCCTGAAGAACGGTGTTGCCCAGGCAACGAGCGCCGCCACGACAGGGACGACGCAAACGGTCACCACTTCGCCGTTCACCGTGGCCTGGGGAGACCTGGTCAGCTTCCAGGCCAAGCAGACTTCGGGTCTGTCGAAGACGATGACGGCGGGAACGGCGACCACCTATCTCGAAATGATCGCATCCTGATTTTCTTCATGACAGTGTGAGATTTCTTGAGCCTGAGTAGCTCACAAGCTGGACACAAACCGTACAGTTCTGGTACTGTTACGGACATGAGTCACAACTGAACCCCCACCTCCCGGGCCGTGAGACGTCCGCAGTGGAATGCACACCCCACCCATCAATCTGTAGTCCCACCAGAACAATCCTTCCCCCACAAGGAGCCCTGTCCTCTGGAACGAACGATCCTCAGGAAAGAGACGAGAAACGTGTCCGCCAAGACCACTTCCAAACCACGACCAGTCGACCAACCCGACCCGTTGCTGACCTATCACAACGTGGCCAAACTCGCTGGCGTCAAGGTCGGCACGGTGTACCAATGGAAGAAGCGCAATCTGCTTCCTGATCCTGCGCCCGAGATGATCGGCCGTCGACCTGTCTGGCGTAAGTCCGTCATCGAGACATGGCTGGAGGCATCCGGCCGCAAGGAGGATGTGATTTGAGGGTGGTCCGTGAACCACTTCCGACGATCATCTCCCCCGGCAGGCCCATGTCGTTCTGCAACGTCGTTCATTCACCATTCAGCAAGGAGCCCATACTCACATGACCAGTGTCTACAACACCAAGGTGTCTGAACTCGAGTCGCTGCTGCCCAAGCACGAGCCCTCCCCCGTCCAGGTGCGTCTCGAGAACGTGGAAGTGGACGAGACCGGGCATTTCATCAACGTGACCGAGGATCATTTCGCCGAAGAGCAGGACCCCAAGGTCACCCGGTTCTCTCTGGACGAGCTGAGTGAGAAGGAGCTGAGCAAGTTCCTCGGGGTCCCGTTCAAGTACATCGAGAACTGCCCGGGTCAGCTCAAGGCGATCAATCTCAACTTCTGGCTTCAGGCCAACGCCGAGTCCTCGGCCGTGTTCTCGGTCATCGACGGCCGAGACATCAATGCCGTCTACACCCCGGACAAGGTCGTTTTGCCCACCTCCCGGGTGGCCGAGATCATCCCGCGTGTCTTCGAGGCCGACGACACCATCCACACCTTCCATACCGACGACCGCACCTTTCAGATGGACATCACCTCCGAGCGCTGGCAGGTGGACGTCCCCGGCAACGGGGTGCTGGACCGTCCGGCCGTCGGCGAGGTCGGGGACATCACCTCCGGAGGTATCCGGCTCTACGTGCCGACCAACCTCAAGGAGCACAAGCCGGTCGTGTCCACGTTCCTCAACCGTCTGGTATGTACCAACGGCATGGTGCTTCCGTCGACCGATCAGGTGATCCAGCTCAAGGGTCAGACGATCGATGACATTCTCGAGGAGATGGAGAATGCGGCGGGGGTGCTGCTCTCCGGCCTGGACGAGCATCTCGACAATTTCCGTAAGACGGCGGAGACGGCGGTCCCGGGGAACTATCTCGCCTTCCTGCGTCAGGTGGGACAGGATCACGGCATCAGCCGTACGGTGATCGACCGGGCACTGGACTGGGCCGCAGCCTACGGACAGACGGAGTGGACGGTGTACGACGCACTGAATCTCTTCACCAGTCTGGCCAACCGGGCGAGCTTCGTTCAGGCCAACAAGCTTCAGCGTTTCGGCGGACACATGATCGATCACACTGCTGCCATCGTGCATCGTTGCCAGACATGTGAACGGGTGATCCCGGATCGTAATACGGTCTGAACGACAATGTCGAAGTGACCGACAACTGAATACGAACTGGCCTAAACAGTTTTACCCTAATGATCCCAGGAGTCACTTATGCCCCAGATGCCTACAGCAGGTCCACCCGAGAGCATCGATCTGTACCCCAATGAGATGAACTCGGTCCGTGAGCTGGCAGCCGACCTTCAGAACAAGTACGGCTTCAAGCCGTTCACGGACACGACGAGCAAGGCGTTCGAGGCCGAGGTCCCGGATCGCTTCGCCGCTCTGGGCCTGCTTGCCAAGGTCTATTGGAAGGATGTGGATGTGGACGGGGACCCGAACTCGGACACCCTGTACTTCTTGCCGACGATCGCCATCGAGGCCCGCATCGACCCCAAGGACTACACCATCGATCACGAGCAGATGTCCCGTGAGATTCAGAGTGGTGCGGCCGACGGCAAGGAGGGCACACTGCGCGCCGACGGCACCCTGGGTGACCCTAAGAGCAAGCTCATCCTTCCGTAGCCATGACCGAGAAGCGGTACGACGCCGAGGCCGTGCGAGTGCGCATGAACAAGGAAATAGAGCGCTCGCGCTTACCGGGCATCGACCACCGGCTGTCATGGATGCTGCGGGTGCTGGGCGACGAGTTCGGTCCTATGGGGGTGGCCCTGGTGGCTGCACAGCTCACCGACAAGGACGTGCTGATACATCGGCTCACCGTTCCCCAGGATGTTGGCCGACAACCATCCTGCTGCGGGTTCCATCTTCCACGTGCGGTGCGCGAGGGCAGTGCGCTGATGAGACATCGGCTCGGGACTGAGCTGAACTTCGACGGTCCTGCCCCATGCAAGGTTCCGCTTCTGTGCCGACTGGGCTGGCACCGCTCCACGAGGCGTATCGGGTACTCCGGGTTCGTTCGCAGGCGATGCAACTACTGCTGGAAGAGGCTCGGATGAAGCTGATCACCGACGTGTGCCGGTGGTGCGGTGGCTGTAGGACGCTGATCGACAGTCGTTGGGTATGCAGATGCATGGAGGGATGAACGATGAATTCTCCGAACAGCGGTGAGGAGGTGCTGTCGGACGGTCAGAAGTGGCGGGATCTCTGCCGTCGGCTCGACACCGACTCCGACACCACGGACCCGAGTCAACTCGAGAATCCCTCCAGCTACGGCGTCTACCTGTTCAACCATGCGGGCTGGACGCGCTTGACAGATCCGTGCCTGACAGACGCGGGCCGGATAGACATGAGCCGGGAGGTCACGGGTGGCTACCCCTCGGCGACCGTGCCTCGCAGCGAGATGACACCACCCCCGGACTCGGCACAGTCGAGCCGAGAGCGGCAATGTGGTGCGACCTACAACGGTCATCGGTGCGTTCTTGCCGCTGGACATAATCGTGGTCAGGCGGACATCCAGACGAACCATTATTTCGGGCTGGCGTACTCGCTGTCGGATGACTACACCGCCCTGAATGGGCTCTGGGTGTGCCATCGCTGTTCTGCCTTGGTTGCGAACACCGGGACACACACCACTTTTCACGCCGGTATCGAGGCCGCTGTGGACGCTCTGAGCAACGCAATTCGGCATACCGTTGAAGCTGCGACGAAACAACACGAGGAGCCGTGATGAGAGACCCCATAGACCCACATGCCGTACTGCTGCTGCTCGGAGCGGCGGTCAGCCTCGTGCGCTGGCTGCTGCATATCTGATGGACCGTGACGGACTCGAGGATGGTTGAGCACACTCCGGGGACCCGGACCAAGTACGGCTGGCATTGTTCCTGTGGCCGGGTCTTCGCCACCATCGAGAAGAGGGGCAGGCACTTGAAGAAGGTGAAGTCGGTCGACGGTCCGGCCGAGACGTGTGGATTTACCGATGTTCCCGGGTGGAGGTGCTGTCTGCCGGTGGGGCACAAACCTCAGCGCAGCACTCGGCACGGTCATTTCGTGGTGCCGCTCAAACAGGACCTCGAACCCGAACCGCTCGAGGACGAACCCACCCTGGTGCTCCCGACCGAGGACGTCGACCCGTCTTTCGTCCCGCACCGTACCCAGGACTTCGGGGTGTGGTTGTTCGACCACACGGGCTGGAGCCGGGTTGAAGGCTCTCCGGTGGAATTACGAGAGAGCGGCGACACATGCTGAGCCGGTGGGCGATCGATATGGTGTCCACGCTTTCGGTGGTCATCCTCCTGTGTCTCGTTCTGCTGGGAATCGGCCTGATCTCCCGGCAGATCATCGGATCGATTCTGGAGGCCAAGGAGCGCGGACTCTGGGAGAGGCTCGATCCGCTCTACCAAGCCTGGAACAACGGCTACGACGCCTGTATCGATGATTTCCCGAAGGTCAACTGGACCGAGCCCCAGGGTGGGAAGCAGGCCAGCAACCCCTATGTGATCCCGGAGAACAGAGACCCGATGCGAAGGTGGATGAAGCCAAGGATGAAGCCATGAAGAGGATCGAGCTGGGTCGTGCCGCCGTGGCCAAGGAGGCCCGGCTCAAGGGTTGGCAACGAGTGTCCGGGCCGACCTACGACAGTTTCGGGAAGGGCATGATCCGGCTGATCGTGATGTACGACCGGGAGAACGTCTTCAAGCAGGCCAAGTTCCACGACATGAAGCTGAGCCCCGAGGACGCTCCCACCGTTCTGCCGGAGTGGCTGGCACATCCGGAGGTGTATGCCCGATGAAGGAGACGACGATGCCCTCCGGGCTCACCAAGGACAACGGCCGCACCGGGAACTGTTCGGATGTCACGTGTTCGCAGACCTACGCCCATCCCGGCCCGCACCGTTCGTACACCGCCGTGACCGGGGAGCAGCCTCTGGTCGAGGAGATCAGGTACCTGCGGGAGCAGCTGGCCCTGAGTCAGTCCGGACAACAGCGACGATTGGGGACAGGATGGTGAGTGATGATCCGCAAACTCGGGAACCTGATCTATTACCTGCTGCTGACCCGGCTGTGGGCGCTGTGATGCCTGTTTCTCCCAGGATGATCGTGGACGGGATGGAGTACGACACTCTCGATCCGCACACCCCCGACGAAGTGGTCTATCTCGACGGGGAACGTCGCCGGGTCCGGTTGGCCTATCACAACGTGGAGCCCGAGCTGATCAGGGTGATCAACGAGAACGAGGATATCGACGTCATCGTGCCGCTCCGAGATCTGATGGCCCTGTGGAGCAAGATATTCCCGGGGTGGCTCTCTCCCGGCTGCAACCATGCGGACGAAGAGGGGGCTTCGTCATGAGCTTTCGGAATGCGTCGACGGAACCGCAGACCTACGTCTCCGTTCCCACCGAGATCGTGGCCATGCAGTGGACGGGGGAGCCCGACAGTACCGACGCCGTGCTGGAGTGGTGCGGACCGAAGTTTGTGTCGAGGGCGGTCATTTCTCCCGGTGAAGGGGTCGTCGGACGTACGGCGAACCTCTATGTCGATGCGAACGAGTCCTGGTTACCCCTGGAGGTCGGAGAATGGGTGGCGAAGGATTCACACGGTTTCTACCCCATCAAGAACGACATCTTCGAGAACAAATATCGGCGCGGGTGAAAAGGGTGAACGAGCTGGTTCCGCCCGTGAACCTCGAGGCCATGAGTCTGACGGAGCTGGACGCCCGGCGCAAGCAGCTCGGCCGTGATGTCGCGGAGGTCGATGCCGAGATGAACCGACGGCTCGAGAAGATGCACGAGCAGCGATCCCTGATGAGAGGGGATTGACTTCCTGTACCGATGCTGTACCATAGGTGTAGCAGCAACCGACGGAAGGAACCCCCATGATCGACACCACGATGGACCGCTTTCACCGGATGGACCCGAACTTCGATTTCGAGGACAATGACGAGATCGACCCCGACGCACTGGGGTACTGGGATTCGGTGATGGAAGAGGGTGCCGAGCACCCCTACAGCGACGATCCGGAGGACGGATGACCGACCGGGCACTCTGGGACAAGATGCCCGTGGCCGATCTTCGGCCCGGGCACGTCATCCGTAACAACGGGGAGGAGTGCTTGATCTTCGGGGTGTCGCGGCCTTACCTGGGGATGGACGGCTCGATGATCTCGGTCGAGTTGCATCCCGTCGGCAACCCGCAGTCGCGGTACGTCGTGAGCACCTCGACCAGGACCGAGGTCTGTGCCCGGGAGGATTCCGCACCCTGGGAGCGGCGCTTCCTCACGCTCACCGTGGCGTTGCGGGTGCCCCCCGATCTCGATCCGATCTCGAGCAGCGGGTTCCTCGAACGGGTGCAGCGGGGGCTGGAGACGGAGTTCGGGAAGACCAATGTGCAGGTGCTCGAGGCGACCCAAGAGAGGATCGGATGAACGTCGTTCATGTGCGGGACTCGTTGGGCTTCACGGCGCTGGACAAACGTCTGATCAGCGTCCACCACGCCACCACGACGTGGTTCGACGGGCACCCGGCGACATCGAACAGGCGGCTGCGCATCTATTGGCGGGGCCACACCTGGCTGATCGGTCCCTGGCGATGCGAGCGGAGGTTCTGACGATGCCGGGCGAGGAGTATGTCATCTTCAACGCCGTGACCGGGGACGAGATCGAGGCGGGTCTCGACACCCGGGACGACGCCGAGAGCCGGTTGTCGGATCTGGTGCACGACAACGGGTGGATGGCGCACGACCTGGAGATCGGTTCGGTCGAATGACAAGGGGCCGGTAGCTCAGTGGTAGAGCAAGGGGCACATGCTGCGCAGCGGACTCGGCAAGAGTCGGTGTTATCCGTGGTCGGAGGTTCGATTCCTCCCTGGTCCACCCCATTTTCGGCAATCGACCTGAGGAGAGCGGTATGAGATGCAAGGCTCTGTTCTGTATCGCGGAGGACTGCGACGGGCAACACCATGTCGATCCCACCGGCCATACCTGGTACGAGGACACCAGCGACTACGCGGGCAATGTCGTCGCACACGTCTATGAGATCTCCGACGAGATGAGTATCCGATGAGCGGTGATTCGTCTCTGGTCGTGATGGCGAAGAACCTGCTCTTCGTGAGCATCGTCGGGATGCTGAGCTTCGGGACCGTCGGTTTCGGGGTGGGGGTCTGGTACTGGAGTCATTTCGGGGTGGACCAGTTGTGTCAGATACGCCCGTGAGGTTCGTGTCGATCGTGCTGGGTCTCGCCGTCGGGGTCTACATGGGTCTGGTGATCGCCGGAGTGCTTTCCTGCGTCCGCAACACCGGCCGGGCAGGGGAAATGTGAGCGCCGACGCCGAACAGGCTCGGGCGGCCGTTTGGGGCGGCCGCACGGGGGTTCCGGGGGTCGTTTCCGTCGGGGGTCGAGAGGAAGATGATCCGATGAGCAAGAGTCCGTTCCCGCACTATCCGAGTCCCGAGTCCACTCGGCGGGACCTGATCCGGGCCGTGCTGTCGTTGCTGCTGCACCAGAGTCTCGAGGAGGAACGGAAGGGGACTATGCCGGTGGGTGATCTCGAGACGCTCATCGACACGGCCTGTGACAATCATCTGCGATCGTTGCGGCAGGCGATGCGGCATTCCACCCAGTCTCTGACTCCGGGCTTCCAGCCGAGTTCGGAGGGTGTCGCGTTGATGGCCGTCGACCACGAGGGGGGCAGCTGGATTCAGCGGACCTTCGACATTCGGCCCGAAGGAGAACGGTGATGCCGGAGCAGCCGATGACTCAGAGCGCGCCGTACCCCACGGCGCTGGCGGACCTGGTGTCCCGGCTCACGTACAAGGCCAACTGGTGTTTCAACCTTCGAGAGATCGATCGGGGACAAGGGTCCGAGGGTTTGACCCTCACGATTCAGGTGGTGGGGCCGGACACCTATCATCACGAGATCAATCGGGGTGTGCTGCACTTTTTCATCGTTCCGGCCGCAAGCTACAACGAGCAGTCGTGGCGGCGCTGGCTCTTCGACCGGGTGATCGAGGTGGAGACGCACGAGGCGTGCGAGTGGTTCGTGCTCGATGACGATTTCAGGCCCTTTGCGCCCAATCACGGACCAGGTCACGATCCCTATACCGTGCGGGAACTGAGCACCGACGAAGAACGGCGCACGTCCTTTCGCGGGGACGTGAAGACACCGTGACCGAGCACCTCACTATCGACGGACGCCTTCCTCGGATCAAAGGTTCGGGCGATCACGACTGGGAACCGTGGAGCAAGACCACGCTCGGTCGCGGACGCAGGTGCCGGGATTGCGGATGCGAAGACGACGGCTACCAACAACCGTGCACAAAGCAGAAGGATTCGAAATGACCCAAGAGACAGCGGTCCGGATCGCCGAGGCGTTGGAGCGTCTCGCCACGGCCGAGGAGCACCGTAACGCTCTGCTCGGGGGACCCGAGGTCGAGACCGACGACGAAGAGGGGGACGACGGTGACGAATGAGGAGGAGTTCAGCGCCAAGGAGGTGGTCGAGGTGCTCAACCGGTTCGATTACCATCCGCCGAACGCGCTCAGCGTCAAGGCACACGAGACGATCCGGCGTTCGTACAAGGCCATGGCCGTCACCGTGATGGACATGACCCGGCCCGGGCGACACCGGAATCTGGCGCTCACCGCGCTTCAGCAGGCTGCCATGTGGTCCAACGCTTCGATCGCGGTGGAGGGTCTGCCGGAGGGTTTCGATCCGACGGTGGAACCGTGGAGCGGGTATTTCGAAGAGCCGGACCTGTTCCGATGATCGGTCCGGAGGGTAGGGGGTCGACCCCGTCACCGAGTTCGTACGTGCAGGATCACATCCTGGACGATGTGCTGGACGACGAGCGGGGGTTGGTGGAACGGGAGGCTGCGGGGCCGGATGGGTCGTCCATGCGGATGGCCGACATCTATTCCGACGACGACATTCTGCGGGAGTACCAGGGCTCCGACGACCGGAACACTCAGGTGGACTGATGACCCACGATGCCGGTGAGCGGCCTCGGACCACGGACGAGCAGCTTTCCGAGTTCGATCCGTGGCTCGCGGTCTGTGGTCTCTGCGACGGTGGTCTACCGATGGGATGCACTCACCCCGAGGGTGACTACCGCGTGCCGATGCTGCAACTGCGCAACCTTGCTGTCGCCGAACGAGATCGAGCAGATCGTCTACAGGAGCAGTTGGACGAGGAACGATACTTCCATAATTGCGGAGGCTTTCATGCCGCACACGAGTAATCGGTCCACCGACGAGCAGATCGCACACATGACAGTGCCGCAGTTGTTTACAGAGATCGGGATCGAACGCGACCGAGCGGACGAGTGGAAGCGACGTTTCGAAGAGGCGGCAGCCCGAGGTGACGAGGACGCGGCGCGGCTCATCTCACTGCATCAGCGCGCAATGTTGGCAGAGGCGCGTTGCGCCGAAGCATGGGACGAAGGCGTATTGGCAGCATGTTCGAACGACGATATCGTCAATCCGTATCGTGAGGTGACGTCGTGAGCGATCTGACGAGCGTCATCGCAGCACACCTGTACAACCCCATTCTCTATCCGCACTCTCATCGTCGCGATTGCTCGTGTGGCTGGAAGTCATCGGCAGGCCACGGCGCACAGGCACTGGACTTCGCAGGGCATATCGCGCAAGCAATCCGAGATGCCTGCACCATCACCACCGTCGAGCAGTTGAATGCACTGCCGGATCTTGCTGTCGTTATCGACCGGGACCGAGACATGCATCAGAAGCGCGACAGTCTGTGGTGCAGCTACGAAACCGCACCATTGGCCGCATCCACGATGCGCCGTTACCTTCCCGCGCAACTCCTGTGGACGACGTGATGGGCCGAATCACCAACGAGACCGGGATGTCGTTCTGTCCGGCCTGTGAACATGTGCACCGGGTGATGGAGCAGTTCTCGCATCTGAAGCCCGAGGAGTTCCCGGGTCCGTCGCACAAACACAACATCCTGATCTCCGGGGAGGCACTGATGGCCGTGCTCGCCGAGGCGTGGCGCGAGGGGTACGACACCAAGGACGCCGACGTCAAGGACATGCTCGACCGGGACCGGAGCGAACCCGAGAATCCGTACCGATGAATTCGAGCCTGCTCGATCTGTTGATCTACGATCTGTTGCATTTCTTCGATCGGAGCCGATGGTGACCTGGGTGTATCGGGCCAAGGAGCTGGGTGAGCAGCATCGGTGCGATGTGCCCGGCCGGGAGGACGGTTTTCCCAACGGGGAGCCCGGCGATATCTGGGTGTGTTCTGTTTGCGAACGGGTGTGGACCATCGCGGCCGAGGACAACATGGCCGGGGCCGAGACGTATTGGGTGCGTAAGCGTTTCCGGGAGCGGCACTGGCAGCGGCAGGCGCGTCTGATCGAGAATCAGCGGCGGGGTACGAGGGAGCTGTACGAGTGAAGGCCGAGGACACGTCGCTCCGGTGACCCGTGGGGGTTTGACGGGGGCAATACCTGTGGTACAGTCTAGGTACAGGAGCAGATGAAACCCCCACGAGGAGAGTCCCGATGACCAAGAAGAAGCCACAGACCAACGTCGAGCGCCTCTACGGCATTGCTTCCGGCTACGCCGAGGACCGTTGGGGAATGGCGTGGGGGAAGCTCACCCTCGACCACCAGAAGGCGTGCGTCGACACCGAGATTCTCGGAGTGATGTACCAGCAGGATCGGGACATGGACGCCGAGCGCTTCCGCCAGCTCACCCTCGACCTCATCGAGATGAACCGCGAGTTCTTCGAGGCGAAGCTGGAGGCGAACTGATGAAGAGCACTACGGAATGGATCGAGATCCTGTCTCGCTACCCGGAGGGCACACAGGTGCAGTTCATCGGGTCGAGTATTGCCTTTGTCGATCCGGATACCGGTGCGAACGCCGAGGAACGAGAGGGTGTCGGCGCGGGACCGATGAAGGTATGGGCCGTGACTCAACATGACGGCGGATGTGACGACCCCGATTCGCACTCCGGGGACGACGGGGTGCGGGTGGTGGAGTTGTTCTCCACAGAGCAGACCGCCAATCAGTGGGTGGATGCTCGCCGGGGCTCGTGGCTCGGCGACACCTATTACGTACGCGACATGACCGTGAAAGACAGCCTCAAGACCGCGCGGCGATACTGATGGACGAACTCACTCCGATTCTGGGTGGTTGGTGCGTCAAGCGGGTCGATGAGACGCATTGTGTCGACGTGCTCAAGATGCTCTACAACTACCGGGTGGTGCTCACCAGCCATCGTCCCACTGACGATTCGCCACACATGCTCACCGAGCACGGGTTCTGTTACTTCGGGCACGGCACGAACAATGAAGGCACCCCGCGCACGATGTTCACCGCACTGCTTGCTGCCACCGCCGCAGCCTTTGCGTGGGACGGACAGGGCGAGCCTGAGGGCTACGACAAGAAGGCATTCTGACGTGAACTGTACCTGTGGTACAGTCTAGGGACATCTAACGTAAGGAACCCCCACCATGACCATTTCTTCGGAAGGCGTCGAGGACCTCGATCTGCTCGGACTCGGCTCAGCTGTTCTCGATCGTGAGGGCAATGTCGCTCAGTTACGGGACAACGGTTGGCACTACGCCGACGACAGCCCGACCGTCTGGTCCACCTCTCAACTGATCGACCTGGCCCCGTTCTCGGTGCTGCATCATGTGCAGCGGCCGCCCCGGGTGGCCAAGCCGTTGGCGCTCTCGTTCCATCGGGTCGAATCCGGGCACTATCAGGCGCTGGACCCGAGGATGTATCGTCCCGAGCGCTACATCGTGCGCAAACACGAGAACGACATGCTGTGGTCGCTCGAGGTGATCGGGGTCGGCGGCACGGTGCTCTTCGAACGTCACCGGCTCACGTCCAAGGCCCGGGCCTTGGACGTGGCCAACCGTTGGGCCGTCGTCGGCCGATACGAGGAACGAGCATGAGCGGTGACACCGGGTCCGGGTTCGACGGCCGGGACGAGCTGATCCCGTTGGAGTCGAATGCGCTCAAGTGGGTGTTGCTGTGCGAGCGATACGAATACGATCCCACCGTGGCCGACGTCACCTACTTCGAGCCCCGTCATCTCAGCGCGAAGCTCGGGATCGACCCGAACCACGAGCACGTGCATTTCGCCGTCGAGTTTCCGGAAGGCAGGAATGACGAGCATCGAGAATGATCTGATGCCCCGGATGAGGACGAAGTACGTCGTCCAACTCTGTGTCCTGTTTCTCGTGTCCGCCTTGGTGGGAGTGGTCGTGGGGTGTCTGCTCTACGACCACCTCCATCCGTCACGTCGTCACGATTATGTCGTCACGGTGATCCCGGCCGAATCCGGTCTCTATGCGAGGACATGACCATTCCGATGCCGTGTTCGACCCCATGAAAGGAACCTCCCCCGATGTCGAGAACACCGGCCCACGAGTACGGAATCCTGCTCGCTCATGCCAGCGAGACCACGATCCCGGGCCTGGTCCTGGGAGGTTTCCACACCTTCCGGGAGGTGCTGGACCGGGCCGGTGAAATCAAATCGGTACAGCCGTGGAACGAGTACGAGCTGGTCCGCAGGGTGACCCCGGATGCCGGATGGACCAGCTTCCCGGGCCTGAGTCTGGACGAGCTGCGAATTAAAAGGGGCTGGGTCGACTGAGTAATTGAAGTTATCTACTGGTACGCTATGAGTACAAACCCCCACAACCGTGAAGGAACCCCCCACCATGCAGACCAAGACTCTCGTTCAGGCCACCGCCAACATCGTCACTATCACCAATCTCGCCGAGGGTGATGTCTACAAGCGACTGCACAAGAACAACTACGAGACCGATTACAAGCTCTATCTGGGTGTGGTCACCGGCATCATGCACAACGGCGAGGAGGCCGCAATCACGGCCATCGAATTCGAGGAGAACTACTCTTCGGTCAGGGTGCAGCTTCAGGTCTTTGCCGGAGACTCCGAGGTGGCTCTCTATCACGCCACTCCCGACGAGATCACTTCGCACATGAACACCCTGCGCGAGACGTCGCAGAAGGAGATCGATCGCAAGGAGAAGGAGCTGGCCGACGCGATAGGTGTCCGCAGCCGAATCGACACGATCATCGACATGGCGGGCGCAGGTCAGCTCAAGGCTGCCGCGACCAAGGGGATCGAGAAATGAGCGAACAGGCCGTGGCGGACACCGCCGACACGGCTGTCGACCCGATCCTGGCCCCGTTCGACATTCTGGACGTGGCCAAGTACACCGTCGTCAAGAACGAGGAGCTGGCCGACCTGCGGGGTGCCGTGGAAAGGGCCACCGTGCTCGCCGAGATGTGGCGCACCACGCTGGACACGAGAACCAAGGACCCCTCTGCGGTGCATCGGAGGTTCGCCGACGAGTTGTCTGCCGCTCTCGGGACCGCGACTGTTGACATCCACTCTCTCGACGCCGAGACCGAACAGGACGAGAAATGAGTGTCCGCAGTTTCCTGCTCTGGGCCGAGTACGCCCGGATCATTCTGATCGAGCAGGCCGCGCGCCGGGAGCTGATCAGTTACAGCGCACTGGACGCGGCGGTCAGTGTCCGGATGGGGGAGTTGCAACGACCGAACTGGCGGTACACGATCGCGGACAGGCTGATGGAGGTCGTCCGGTTGAACAAGGCTCACGGTGAGCCGTTGCTGACGTCGCTGGTCGTCAACAAGAACACGAGTGAGGTGAGCACCGGGTATCCGAAGGCCGTGTTGGAACGGTACGGCTACGAGACCCTGTTGCCCTATACCATGCACGCGATGCACGAGCAGCAGGCGTGTTTCCGGTACTTCGCCGGGTCGTCGTTGGTGACGACCGACCTCTGATGGCACGGTTCGAGGTGGAGATCCGGGTCGATCTGGTGCTCGAGGCTCCGAACTTGGAGGCCGCCGAGAACGCCGGGGCGCACGCTACCGATCGGGTGCGGTGGGCCATGACGGACATGGTCGCCAATGCGGTTCCGGTGCTCTATCCCAGGATCGTGGGGCAGCCGACGGTCTCGTCCGATACCTGGCCCCAGAACGAGGAGGTATCCGGTGGCTGAACCCCGGCAGAGGCCCCCGGCCCCGTACACCGTGGTTCCCACGGCCGAGCTGATGGCGTTGCACGAGGAGGCCGGACACCCGGTCGACCCGGACATGATCATCGTGTCCGGGCATCGGAGCCTGGGTGAGCCCTACGAAACGGTGAGTTTCGACCCGAAGAAGATAGTGCTCGCCCGGCTGCCGGAGCTGAACAAGCTCGTCGTCGCGTACACCAAGGCCCTGAAGTTGGCCAACGATTGGCACGACGCGCTCAATTCGGAGACCGGTACCCCGCATCCGGTGTCTCGTGCGTTCGCCGCCGAACTCTATACGGCTCTCGGCATGTCGTCGCAGGGTGAGGAGTCCCCGGGTGGCCAGTGAGAAGGAAGCGGAATACCTGGGTTTGCCCTGGGTGGCTCTGATCTCGGTGGAACGCAGGTGTCGGGCAGCAACCACCACCGAGAAGCAGTGCACTCGGCAGGCCAAGTACCACTACGAGGGGCTGACCTTCGTCACCGATGTCTGTGGCATCCACATCGTGTCCGAGTGCCTGTACGCCTCGCAGGAGAAGGACAGGTTCTCCCGGCATCTCGAGGCCACCTGATTGGGCTAGACAACTGGTTCATTCATGGTACAGTAGGGGGACAAGTAGTCTTCGCCGATACAAAGGAACCCCCTCATGACAGAACTGCGAGAAAGTGAACGCTTACCTGGCGTCTATCACACTCGAGACGATCGTTTCTTCGCCAGTTATGGGCGCAAGGGGACGCATGACACCCTGCACAGCTTCGTTCTCCAGTATCTCTCCGAGGACGGTGGGAAGGAGTTCGTCAAGCTCTATGTCGCCGATCTCGCGGCAGCCCAGGAGATGATCGACCAAATTCTCGACGCTGAGCAGGCCGGTGAGGTCAAGGACTATCGGATCGTCAGTTCCCACGCCGTTTTCTTCGAGGGGATCACGTTCTACTCGGAGCCGGTCGGCCGGGCGTTCGTCTGGAAGACCATGGCCGACGGGTCCATGGGCGGATGGGAAGCCGAATACATCGGGGTGCAGGGGGCTACCGTCTCGGTCGAGCCCGGGGCCTATGCCAAGCTGCTCGACGCGCTCGAGGAGTTGCGCTGGAACCAGGGCCTTCGGAGGGTCACGGCATGACGTATCAGAACTACCGGGATCTGATGACAGTCTCGGTGCCCGTCGGCACAAGGAACGCCGTCTCGATCAGTCGCTTCGACATCAGCAAAGAGGACGTGTCCTTTGCGATGATGAAGGGGGGAATGCGTTTCTACACCCCACCGGGGACCTATACCCGGCTCGACCGTAATGGCGAGTTGTGGATGAGCGACACTCACGCCGAGATGGCCGACCATTACGGTCCGGTCGAGCGGGCGCGCTCGTTGACCGACAACCGGCGGGTGCTCATCACCGGGCTGGGGATCGGCATGGTCGTGCAGGCCATGATCCTGTTGCCGGACCCGCAGCACATCGACGTGGTGGAGATCGACCGGAACGTGATCGATCTGGTCGGCCCGCACTACGAGAAGCTTGCGGCCGAGCACGGCAAAACCCTCACTATCCATCACGGGGATGCGTACGACCGGAAGGCGCTCTTCGGCAAGGACGACCGCTGGGCCGTCGTCTGGCACGATGTGTGGCTCGATGTGTGCACCGACAACTGGGACGGCATGAAGGCACTGCGCCGCAGCTACGGCCGCTATGCCGAGTGGCAGGGCTGTTGGAGTGACAAGACGACCAAGCGGCTGATCGAGGAAGACAAGAGATACCGGAAGCACCTCACCTATTGGAGGAACCCCTGATGGCCAGGCTGAACGATCGGTACGTCATGCAGTTCGTGGAGCCGAACCAGGTCGTTCTGGTCGACAACTTCCTCGGCGAGGAGGAAGTGGTCACCCTGAGCTATGTGAAGAACGGCATCGACAAGTACAGCTACGAGACGGTGGCCAAGCTCGTGTCCGATCTGACGCTCCAGGGTGACCACACCGTGGTGATGTTCGGTGACAGCGCTATCCCGAAAGAGCTGGGTCCCATGGCCGTCTTCTGGCTCGGGTACTTCTGGGCAGCGGTGGTGCAATGAGTGACGCGATGGAGGACATCGTGAACACAATCTCATGTGATATCTGCACACACCCACTACATGAACACGATGGCATGGGCGATTGCCATCACCACGACAAACGAACCAGCACTGGATACTGCGCAGCACACACCAAATACGGGACTGGCGAAGTTCGGGTCGTTGCCGTCCAAGGTCTGGCGTTTCATCTCTTCGGTAAGTGGGGGAGCGGCGGTTCCGATATCAGTCTTACGAGCTGGCACAACGTCGCGAGTGACGCGCTGGATTACCTCGACCGGAGCCATGATGAGTGACCCGTTCGACGGCAGAGGTCACGACGCGCTCGTGGACGAGATACTTCGACTGATTCCGCGCTTGAAGTATCCGGGCCGTCACGAGACGGAGATCATTCTCGGAGTTCTGTGCAAGCTGGGGCTCGACATTGACGATATCGACGTCCGTCAGGTCGATCCGCCCGACTGTGGCTGTACCGAGTGCCTCACCGGGGAATACCGCACGGCGAACGACTGGGACGACTATCGCGACAACGAATGGAGGCGAAGGACATGAGTGACGCGACGTGTCCGGTCAAGGGATGCGAAGCCCTGGCTCACACCGAGAAGGGAATCGCCGAGCACATCATCCGGGTTCACCCAGAGAATCAGAAGTACGAGCAGATCGCTCGGTTGTTCCTGGAGGACTATGCGGCACAGGAGGCCAAGGGTCTCAGCTACAACCCGCATCTCGGGTGGTACGACGCTGCGGCACGTATTGCCGAGGCGAAGGACAAGGAGGACGAGCGGTTGCGTCCGATTCGGGAGGCAGCGTGGCTCGAAGGTTTCTTCCACGGCATGAAGAGCCACCGGGACAACGTGCATTTCGCTCGTGCCCGTCTCGACAACCCCTATCGGAAAGAAGAGGATGACCGACCATTTATGTAAGAACTGTCTCGAGCCTGTCGAGTGGGCCGAACAGCCCAAGATCGTCGGGGCGACAGGGTTCTGGACTCATCCCCGGGGGTCGTTGGACGATAACGACGAACCGTTCTATTCGACCTGGTGCGGGACCCCCGGTGGTGCCGAGTGGGCTCCGCTGTGCGGGGAGTTCATGGCCGTGCCGGACGACCCGGAGGCCGAGGTCTGTGTGTTCTGCGATCTCGTGCGGAGACAGAAGGTCGAGGGGTACAACCGGGAACTCGGAGTCGTGTGGTTCACCCCGCTCGATCCGGTGACACCGGGGCACATGTTGTTCGTGCCGATGGTGCACAGCACCTCGGCAGCCGTCCGGCCGGGCTGGGCGGGGAAGGCGTTTCGGGTGGCTGCCTCCTACGTGCAGGACCAGGGGTATTCGGCCAACATCATCACCAGCATCGGTGAGCCTGCCAGTCAAAGCGTGAATCACACTCACATTCACGTAGTCCCACGGACCGAGAACGATGGGCTGAAACTTCCCTGGACGGGGCCGCAACATGGGTGAGACACCGGTACAGCTTCCCGAGGTGCTCGTCCACCGAGACACCGCACAGAATTGGCGCTGGAAGCGCACCACCCCACACGGTGAGATCGTCGCCGGAAGCAGTGAGGGGTGCTCGGACCAGCAACATTGCCGAATACAGGCATTGACCCGCAATGAGCCTCCGTATGTGCTCATCGTGCTCGACCATCTCGGTGCCATCACCGAAACCGAGGAAATAACTCGAAAGAGAGACATACCATGAGTCGCCGCCACACTCTCAGGGAGTTGATCGGATGATTATGGTTCTTGCCTTCAGAGGTACCGGCGAGGTATTGGGCGAGGGGATGCTCAAGGACTTCACCGACCGTCTGAACTCGAGTTTCGCGGTCGAGGACGTGGATTTCCCGGCAACGCTCGGCCCAGTCGGTCGGGGAATCCAGCCTTCGGGTGTTTCGCTCAACACGGCCGTGCGAATCGGTGCCAGCAACGGTCTGGCGCTGGCCCAGAAGTACGCCGGGACGCCGATCGCCTTCCTGGGGTACTCGTTGGGTGCGTTGGTGGTCGATCAGATACTCACCGAGCTGGTCAGTCCGCAGGTTCGGGGTGACATGGATGTCCGTTTCGCTTTCAACATCGCCAATCCCGGTCGCCGCGCCGGAGAAAGCATCGGTGATGTCTGCAACAAGACCAATTTCGGGTTACACGGTGAGCGGGTGCTCGGTCCGGCTGATATTCCGGTCTACGAGCTGGCCAACCCCGCCGACATGATCACCGATGCCGACCCGTTGAGCCCTGTTCGACGTATTTCCGACGCTATTTCGCCGTTCTCGTTGATCGAGGGCGGGGAGATCGGCAATCTCGGCGCGCAGATCAGGGTGCAACGCAACAAGCAGGCTCTCTATCAGTTCTGGAATCCGGCGTTCTGGCTGCGGTACAGCCAAGCGGTGGTCGACATCTACAACTACACCAAGACGCCACCGACGGAGCACGGTGCCTACATGGACCCGGGTCATCATTTCCCGGGGTCCTCGCTCACCTGGAACGAATATGGGGCCGAGCTGCTCAATGCCCGGTATGGGAGCCCCGCATGATCGACAAGATCGGGTGGTGCTCGGTTCATGTCGACGGTGTCACCGTGCGGTTGCGGGGACGCGGGAAACCGAGCACAACGGACATGAAGGCCGTCGAGGAGTTCGTCAAACAGCTCAAAGAACAGAGGAGCAAGTCCGTTGAGTGACACCCTGCCCACCGAGGCCGAGAAGAAGATGCTCGCCGACGCCGGACTCGAGGTCCAGCCCGAGCCCATTTCCAACGGGGGACCCTCCGCGCACGATCTGGTGATCGCCGACCAGACCAAGCGCAAGCAGTACGGCCTCGACAAATATAATTCCCTGCTTCAGCCGTTCAACGGGAGAGATCAGCTTCAGGATGCCTATGAGGAGTCCTTGGATCTCTGTGTCTACCTGAGGACGGCCATCGAGGAGCGCAATCTGATCGCCGCTCAGGATCTCGAGTACGGGATGGACGGTGCGGAGAGTCTGCTGGAGGAGGCGGCTGTTCTCGAGCGCGCCGCCGAATGGTACGAGATGAACTCGGACCGTAACGGACCCAATCAGGAATCGATCGTCACACCGTTACGCCGGGATGCCGAATTTCTCAGGCAGGCGTATCGAGCGAGGGAAGCCGAAGCCCGATGACACTGGCCGAATTGATCCGGGCCTGTCAGGACGGTGGCCCCGATCGGATGGACCGCGAGGTGTTCTGCAACGGTCAGGATCTCGTCGGTATCGGTGACTCCGACAAGTGGCCGGGACGTCTGGAGATCACGCTGGCACCTCCGAGCCCGTGCTTCAACTGCGGCCGTGTACGGCACGACAAGAGTACTCCCAAGTGCTACTACTGTTGACCTTGTAATCACTGGTACGGAGACAGTACAATCGGGGGACACCCCACGAGAGGATCGCATGGTCGACAACCCGATGGAGGTCTATCGATCCTCCGATCCCGAGCTGGTACGGGCGTATCGAGAGGCGCGCACCGCTGCCAACGATTGGATCGCCGCCGTGCACGCCTGGGCCGTCGAGGTCTGCGGAGAGGGAGGCATGGCTTATTTCAGCGGTTTCCTCGACAGCACCTATGTGTCCTGTCTCGGATTGCCGAACCGAGCTGACGGCATCCCCCGTGGATGGCGCAGGAAGACCAGGAACAAGCCCCGTCCCGGGCAGATCGTCCCGGACAAACGCAGTGCCGACGGTCGCGCCGCCGACGAGAAGCTTCGGAGTTTCGGTCATCAGCCGAGCCCACGCAGGGTGCTTCCGGGAATGCCGGTCACGGCCGACGGGGACTACCTGGATAACGGGTCCCACCGGGTTTACACCTATGGGGTGGATGTGATCGGAGACAACGAGGACACCTTGGAAATCACGTGGAGCGTCCTGGTCGATTCCGAGATCGACACCGATATCTGGACCCGTATGCCGCTGAGCAGGTATCACGCCGAGCGTGAGGCTCAGAAGACCAAGGAAAAGGAGTCGAGTCGTGGCTAGCTTCACCAGCATCGAGACGTTCCATGTCGAGACCTGTTGGCAGTGTGGGATCGCCTACGCTTTCCCGATCGATTACGAGCAGAAGCGTCGAGCGGATCACCAGGACATCTACTGTCCCAACGGTCACGTGGGGTCCTATCAGGAGAAGTCTCAGGCGCAGAAGGAACGTGAACGCGCCGATCGGTTGTCCCGGTCGCTGGAGTCACGGGATCGAATCATCGCCGAAAAGGACAACACCATCGAGGCGCAGAGGCGTTCTCATGCCGCCACCAAGGGCCAGCTCACCAAGGTGAGGAAACGTATTGCTGCCGGGATCTGCCCCTGTTGTCATCGCACGTTCGCCCAAGTGACCCGGCACATGAAGAATCAGCATCCCGAGTATGTCGAGGATCAGCGTGGCTGACTTCGATTCGGCTGACTTCGATTCGGCCGACTTCGATTCGGCCGACTTCGATTCCGCCTACAAGCAGGAAATGGTCCGGGCTTACCCTTTCATCGCTTCCGGGGACCTTGACAAGTCCTTCGATCTGTGGACATCCACCACGGAGGAGAAGGAGCAGGCGTTCGGGCGCATTCTGGCTGCTCGCAGTCTGGCTCGAACTCACGAGATGTACTTGAACGGTGTTCGTCCGGGCCATCGGGTGTGTGAGGGATGCAGCGAATATGTACCAGTAGGGGCGGCTTACCATGCCTGCCGATGACGACGAGTGCAAACACGGCATGACCAAGGCGTATTGCGCCGATTGCCGGGGCCTGACGCTGGACACCGAGCCGGACTGGACGATCGGGCATCCTTTCGAGGCCGAGTTCGGTGGCACCTGTGTCCGATGCAGAACGGAGATCGATTCCGGAGACATGATCGGCCGAGTGCTGGATTCCGGGTTCTATGTGCACGTGGCCTGCGGCAAACTTCATGCAATGAGGGGGCTGCGGTGACTCTCGACCCCAAGTTGCTCGCAGGGCACATGGCGTTCGTGATGCTCGTCGGCGCTGCCAACGCCGATTCCGATAGCTATCAGCGTGCTCGGTTGCGGGAGGAGTTCCTACCGCTGCTGAAGAACACGAAGCACTGGGACGCACATCAGCTCACCCGCAAGCTTCAGGACATCATGGGCGAACGGTGGGCTCCATCGGGCGAATGGATGGCTCAGATCGATGCATTACTACCTCCGAAGGAGACGAAGTGACCGAACATCAGTACGAGGACCTGCTCCGCGAGATTCTGTGCGACGGGGTGCTGCGGCCGAACAGGACCGGAGTCGACACCTACGGGGTGTTCGGTCGGCAGCTGCGGTACGACCTGAGCCAGGGATTTCCGTTGATCACCACCAAGAAGGTGGCGTTCAAGGCCGTCGTTCACGAGCTGATCTGGCTGCTGTCCGGGTTGACGGATATCAGGTATCTCAACGACAACGGGGTGCATATCTGGGACGAGTGGGCTAGTCCAGACGGTGAGCTGGGTCCGGTGTACGGATTCCAGTGGCGTCATTGGGGTCAGGACGACACGGATTGGGAGGGGATCGACCAGATCGCCGTGCTCATCGAGGGCCTCCGCACGAACCCCGAGAGCCGTCGGCATCTTGTCACGGCGTGGAACCCCACCGATCTCCCCGAGATGGCGTTGGCCCCGTGCCACTACGCCTTCCAGTGCAATGTGCGTAACGGCAAGCTCGACCTGATGATCAATCAGCGCAGCTGCGACATGTTCCTCGGCGTGCCGTTCAACATCGCCAGTTATGCACTACTCACGCACATGCTGGCGCAGCAGACCGACCTCGAGGTGGGCGATCTGATCTGGTCCGGGGGTGACTGTCACATCTACATCAACCATTTCGACCAGGTGACCGAGCAGCTCGCCCGGGAGCCGTACCCGTTTCCCACTCTCCAGCTCACGAAGCGAAACAGCATCTTTGATTATCGGTTCGAAGACGTCGCCGTTCTCGATTACCAGCATCACGAGGCCATCCGAGCGCCGATTGCCGTGTGACCCGTGGAGCAACGAGTGACCACGATCCTCGCCATAGACCCAGGCAACACCGAGAGCGGCTGGACGCTGATCGACGCCGAGACCCGAAAGCCGTTGGAGTTCGGGAAGCACGACAACCACACCCTGCGCGAGATGGTTCAGGGTGAGGTGAAAGCCGACCATTACGCCATCGAGATGGTGGCGTCCTACGGCATGGCGGTCGGCAAGGACGTGTTCGAGACCTGCGTGTGGGTCGGTCGGTTCCTGGAGTGTGTGAGGGGAGACGCGCGGCTCGTCTATCGTCGCCCCGTCAAGATGCACTTCTGCCACAGCGCCAAGGCCAAGGACTCCAACGTCACCCAGGCCCTGGTGGATCGGTTCGCTCCGGGGCAGCCCAACCACGGCAAGGGGACCAAGGCCGCTCCGGGATGGTTTCACGGCTTCCGCTCCGACGTGTGGCAGAGCTATGCCTTGGCCGTGTACGTGTCCGACGAGCTGGAGGGTCGTGACGGAGACCCGATCGTCTGATTCGGTCTCGGCGTGTCGCTATGAAATCTTAGTTCGTTTCCGGTACGCTCTGGGTACAACCCACAACGTAAGGAACCCCCACCGATGACCGAGATTCTTGGCCCTCAGAGAACCGAGGTCGCCTTCGCCGATATCGAGTACCACCTTCCCCGGGTGCTCTCGGCCGGATTCGCCAGTGTGACCGTGGAGTTCGTCATGGTGCTCGGTGAATCCTCCCCTCGACCCGAGCGGGTCTATTTCACGACCGAGCTGCAATATCGGTACCAGTGTGACGGGAAGTGGCTCTTCGATCGGAACGATTCTTTCGGGGAGGATGCCGACGGGACCGAACTGCACGACGACAAGTGGGATTCTTACCCGCCGTCGGAGTTTGCGCGTTACAAGCATCTGGCGTACGCCCTCTTCGAGCCCACGGTCGCCGATGCCGAGCTGAGTCTTTCTCGTACCGCGTTTCTCCAGGAGGGGATCGACCGCAAGACCACCGAGATCAAGACTCTCGAAGAGCTGAAGAGGGCCTGATGGGCATCTACGAGTCCTATTCCAAGGGGCCGGTCACCGTCGACCCGGAAACCCGGGTGCAGACCTGGACCGAGTACCAGGATTGGTACGGCTGGAAGAACAGCCGGACGGTCACGGCCACACCGTGGGTCGAGTGTGAGCGCACCACGTGTTACTGCTGTTCCTGCGGTGAGCGAGAGGGCTCCGACCCGTATTGCCGTAATCATGGGTTCGCTGGGGAGCGACGATGCGAGAAGCACAGGATGCGGGGCACCGGGAAGCATTCGGCCGATTATCAGGCGGGCGATACCTACAGGGTCGACCTGGTGAAGCTGGACAGCGTGCAGCAGGTGTGGGCTCGACAGGAGCAGGAGTGTCCGAGTTGATCGTGCTTATCAGTGCCACCGGTCGTATCGCGCCGGACATGATCGACCGAGTGGAGCGTTATCACGACGACTATCTCGGTGAACGTGCCCGGGTCCATCTCGAGGACGGCCGCATGATCTCGGCCTCTGTCGTGTCGTTGAACGAGGACGGAACTGTCATAACCCCCACCAAGAAAGGCATGATATGAAACCGGTTCATGTGATCGACCTGCTCGAGTCCCGGTGTTTCTACACCGGCACCGGGCGCAGGTTTCACCTGAGCGAAGAGTGCACCGGCTATGTGCGGGGCACCGACGAAGCGATCGACAAGCTTCGCACTCTGCACGAGAACATCTGGACCACGATCGGGGACGCGGTCGCGCACGGTGTCGAGCCGTGTCTTCGGTGTTGCGCCGGACAGTTCGATCCGATGCCGCACACCGGCCGTGTCCCGATGCGACTGAAGCGGGTCGGCTGATGGAGTTGTCCGGTGCCACGGCGACCGCACGGACCACCGATCCTTCGACCTCGCACGAGGCGGCGGCCTCGATCACCGGGCTGCGGGAGCGGCAACGTCGGATACTCGAGATCCTGCGCGCGAGCGACGGGATGACCGACGAAGAATTGGTCGCCGCCTATGTCCGCAGCGATGCCCCGTATCAAACTCCGCAGAGCGTGCGTTCTCGTCGGTCCGAACTGCGAGATCTCGGGTTGGTTCGAGACACCTCTCGTCGTCGGCCCATGCGTAGTGGGCGGCAGGCCATCGTGTGGGTGGTCGAGACGGGGCCGATCGTTCCGAGGGCTCGGCTCTCTGCCCGGGAGCAGGAGAAACAGACGCGAGACACCCTGATGGCTCTGCTTCGTCGGCTCGACTTGTTGGAGGAGAACTACCCGGCCTCCGATCCCTCGAGCTATGCCCAGGGAATCCGGCACGCCACCTGGGTGCTGTCCAATATCGCTGCGGAAAGAGGAGTCGAGTGGTGAGCACTCCACAACAGCATTACGAGACGGCCGAGAAGCTTCTTGCCGAGGTGAACGCTTGGTACGAGCGGGATTACGACAAGACACCGATACGTCAGCTTCTGGCCCAGGCCCAGATCCATGCCACCCTGGCCACCTGTGATCCCGGGCTCGTCAATGGGAAGCTGTGAACCCACTCTGGAGTTTCGTGCTCACCGGTATCGGCGTATCTGGTTTGTACCTGGTCACGAATCGTCATTGGTATGGCTTCATGATCGGGGTGGGGGTGCAGGTGCTGTGGGTGGTCTATGCCGTCAGCACGACTCAGTGGGGGTTCATCATTTCGGCCGCAGCCTACGGATATGTCAATGTGCGTGGTTGGTGTAAATGGCAGAGCGAGCAGGCACTTCACTCTGGGCAAGTTTCACCGGGAATAAGTGAGGGAAAGGACTCTTCAACGACGTGAGGAGCGCCGTATGGACTCGCCAGGTGGATACCAGCGGGTTCCCGGTTCTGTCTCCTCGACGGTGGTGGATTACAAGACCTGGGCGCACGAGGTCTTCGCCGTCCCTCGACCCACCCTGCTGGATCGGCTCGATCTGGCGCATTATTGGCTGATCGACCTGTTGTTCCATCACGTCTGCCGTGGGAATCACCGGCAGTTCTTGTACAGCTCATCCACTCGACGTGCAGCAGCCCGCGTCTGAGCGATGACCTCTGACCCCACAAAGGAGGAATCAGCGATGCTCGACCCTGGATTTTGGGATGGTTCTTTGTGTGGAGGCAGGCTTGAAGCCTTCACGACCGACAATCTGCCTCGAGATCCGCGTAAGCGCCGGGATCGTGCTCATCGGCTTTGTGAGGGGTGCCCGATCTGGGAGCGCTGCGCCGGGTATGCACTGGCCGACAACTGGTCCGGTCTGGTGGCGGCCGGGGTGGCTCTCCCGGAAACCTCCTCCGGCAATCGGTCCGAGACGACCGAGGCCCGATATCAGCTCAAACGGAAGCTGGCCTCCGGTGACTACAACGAGTCGTTGCGCCGGGTCTATCGCAAGGTGCGGCCGTCTCAGCGCAAGGCTTCCGGCGAACCCAAGCGTCTTCATCCGCCGACCCACCGGGCCGGACCCGAGGAATGGGGTTGCCGGTGCTGCGGGGTGGCGCTGCGTCCACGCCGGATCAAGCTCTGTGAAGCCCCGAACACGGTGGCCGAGCACAGCCGCAGCCTGTGCTCGAGGTGTTACCGCAGGGCGTATGCCACCGGGGAGCTGTGCCACTACCCGACGAGATGTGCCTAGCCCTTGTGTTTGTAGGTACATCTCTGGTACAGTTTCGGTAGAAGGAGGCACCGAGCCTCCCACCCCGAAAGGAACCCCCGATGTCGCACTTCGACGCTCCCCCGATCTTTGTCGCCGGACCCCGCAAGAAGATGAACAACAACAAGCTTTTCGTGATCATCCTCGGAGTCATCGCCGTCGTCGTCCTGCTCAGCATCGTCACTCACACCGACGGACCGAAGTCCAACGGGGGCAACTCGCTCGGCCTGAACAACAGCACCAGCCTCACCCCCCGGGAATCTCTCGAACTCGAGGTGTCCGCTGCCGGGATCGGTTTCGGCCCCGGGGGCAGTGTCTACGGGACGGCCGCCGACGTGTGCGACATGCTGCAAGGTGGCCTTTCCGTGCGCTCGGCCGCCGATTCTCTGTTCTCCAACAGCGACCGTGGCCATGCTGCGGGTGGGGGCATCTCTCTCGGTCAGGCATACAAGTTCGTCGGTATCGCCGCAAACCACCTCTGCCCCCAGTTTCTCGCCCACAACTAGTCAGAAGGAACCCCCAATGCATCGTAGAACCGGCAAAGGTCGTCATCACTACACCGTCCAGCATTTCATCCCGAGTTTTCGGCCGAGCCCCAGTCCCTGGCAGCAAGTAGTCGCCTGGTTCGGTTTCGGCCTGGCTCCACAGCCTGCCTGATGACAGAACAGACGGCAGTCATCGCCGATTTCGACGGAGCCCTTTGTGATGTCTCCAGTGTTCGTCATCATGTGCTGAGCCAGCCCAAGGATTTCGAGTTGTTTCACCTCGAGGCCAGGGGATGCCCTCCACATCGGGAGTCTCTGGATTGGTGCGAGCGTGCAGTGGCCGACGGTCATGTGGTCATCGTCGCCACCGGCCGCAAGGAAAAGTTCCGGGGGATCACGGTGTCCTGGCTCAACGAGCACATGCCGGTTCCTTATCACGGGCCGATCATGCGTGCCGACGACGACGGCCGTCCGGACACCGAGGTCAAGACCGACATGTACGACCATCTCGTGACGCAGCTCGGGTTCCGGATCGTGGCGGCCATGGACGATGCCCCGCACATCGTGGAGTTGTGGAGGTCGTTCGGCATCCCCACCTATCACGTGCCGGGCTGGGATCACTGGGTCGATGCCCAGGCCAAGGGAGGCAACCTCGAGATGAAGGGTGACTACCGATGAAGAAGGAGAGTTTTCGATGAAGGTACGGGCGAACAGCATCATGCGGCCACCGAAGATGAGTACCGATGGCTATGTCCTGTGTTCGGTGTGGTGGTGCGGCTTCCGCCGCCACGCCACTCGTGGAGGTTGGGGTGCGCTGTGCCAGAAGCACACCGACCGATTCGACACCTATGGCGGGCCGACCGAAGGGCCACCCATCGACAAGACCTCCAGTAGCGAACCCTGGTACGCCTGGGAGCAGCCCGAGGAGTTACGTCAGCGCACCGCATACGAGCCGACGCCCGGATGAACGGTAGTTACCGCTCATGAGCTGGATCGTGTTCATCACCGGCAACGAGGATCTCACCGAGGGGAAGGGTGGCGAGAGGGTCTACGAGGCGCATGTCGTTCCGGAGAGGGGCGAATGGCCCGACTACATGCCCGATGCGCGCCATTCCAGTACGCAGGGCACACCGGGCAGCGTCTACGTGATCAGCAGTCACGACCTGCTGTACGGCACCGGCAGGGCCGAATGCGTGTGGAATAAGGGCAAGTACGTCAATCGTGAGGACGATCCCGACTACGCCGACTATCTCCGCCTCAAGAAACGATACGAGAGCCAACCAACCCATCCAGGAGAACGATGACCAACGTGACGACCGGCGTCGAGCACATTCTTCGACACCACATGAGCATCCCGACTCCCGGAGTCGTGGGCGACCTCGAACAGTTGATCGGAATGTTCCAGGTGTCGGGGCCGCAGGGTTCCTACATGGACCGGGCCAGGATCGAAGCCGATGACACGGCTGTGCATATCACCTGGGACGAGGTGCTCGAAACCGATCATTTCGACCAGCTCGACGGGTTCCAGGTATGGCTTCGTGACAATTTGGTCAGTGGTTCGGACGATGTTGCGTTCGTTCTTCAGAAGATCAAGCAGTACAAGCACGAGAAATCGTGAAACCGGGCACACTGATCAGCTTGGACACATCTTGTGCCTATGGGTCGGGGACCTAGAAGAAGAGGATTCGATTCATGAAGGTTCGCACTCTGCTGGTCTCGATGGGCGCGTTGGTGTCGGCGTTGGTGCTGGGGGTGGGGGCAGCCGATGCCGCTGTCGTTCCTCTCACCGCGACACCGAGTCTCAACGCTCTCACGTTCACGTTCACGAACAACGATTACGATGCCACCTCTTGTGCGGCTCAGGCTTCGGGGCCGGTGTACTTCGACACCATCACTCTGCGGGTCCCGCCACGGAGCACGGCGACGGTGACCTATACCGATGTCCCCGGAGGTGGTTACAGCGTGTCGTGGGGCTGCCAGAGCTTCTCGATGGGCAAGCAATGGGTCGTGGTGCCCGGTGGATCGTTGCCGGGGTCCAAGCCACACCAGGGTCCGGCGTATCAGAAGACACCACCTCAGCGGCAGTCTGATCCGTCGACCGGGCTGGGTGGCATGATCCCGACCGGGTCGTTCGGGTCCTGATCGATCCCTGACATTGTGGGGGGGGGTTCTCCTCCCGAGATATCTATGGTACAGTGGTGGTACACCAAGCGAAAGGAACCCCCCACAATGTCCTCCTTCATCCCCGCCAACATCGCCGCCACCGAGTCCTCGGCCCGTGTTCCGCTCGAGATCAAGCGTCAGCTCGGTGTGGCCACCCTGATGGGAATGGGAGCACACAACCTCGCCTACTACCGGGACGCGCTCACCTTCGACGCCCGGATCGTCAAGCCGGGCACCCGTCAGGTCCGCATCATGCGGGTCACGATCACACTCACCCCGTTCGACCTCTACGACATGTCGATCGGGTTCCTGAACAAGCGCACCTTCGAGTGGGAGTCCCTCGAAGACGCCAAGGACATCTACGCCGAGACGATGGTCGAGATCGCCCGCAAGTACGTCTGAGATCGGCGGGGCTCCGACACGGAGCCCCGTCTCGGCGAATCCTCACACAGCTCTTCCCGGGTTCGGTACATTCCTCTCCACCCCCACAGATGTTTCATTCGGAGGAACCTGCCATGATCGTGATTTCGCTCGTGGGAATGACACCGAACCGGCATTACACCCACTACGTCACGGTCTCCGAGACCGGGGACGACGGAACCCCCATATTGTCGGTGTGCATCGAATGCGGTGCCCGCTTCATCGAGACCGAAGACCTAGAGGAGAACCCCCACGATGGACCCGAATACAGCCCTGAGCACTCTGCGAGAAGCTCGGGAGACGTTCTCGAACGCTGAGAACGACGAGACCGCGCTCGATGCCGCACAGGACATGTCCGAGGCCGTCTCGGCCCTGGACGAATGGTTGTCCAAGGGTGGTTTCCTGCCCGAGGAGTGGAAGCGCTTCCCCGCGCTCGAGCACGACGAGCGCACACGATGACTCGGTCTTTCGAGAACGAGGCAACCGACCCCTCCCGGGACCTCGCGGCCGTGGCGCAGCACCTGATCGAGACCCTGGGCGAGATCGGCACCGTGTGGCAGCCGGGGGACGGGACCCGGTATCTTCTGGGCCTGACCAGGGTCACGCAGGGGAGCTACGCCGGGGATCATGTGCTCTCGATCGCGGTCTCCTTCGAGGCGTACTCGGTCTATCTGCCTGCCCCCTACTACCCGGACCCGACGATCCCGGCCAACGTGGTCCCGTGGCCGTCGACCCGGAAACATCTTGGGGAGCTGATTCCGATTCTCCGAGACAAACTCTCCCCTCAAAGGATCGTCCGATGAACATGAATCTGCGGGAACGACTTCGCAAGTACTTCACCGAGCAGCAGGAGCCGACCCCGGCCGCCTTCACCTTTTCGGTGGCTTCGGACAGCGTGGAGAACGCGCTCGCCGAGAAGATTGCCGAGGCGCTGGATCGGGGGGTCACCGAGGTGGCCACCTTCGTGGTCCAGGAGTTCCTCTACGAGACCGAAGAGGGTCAGGCCCTGGCGCAGCGGATGGGGGAGTTGCTCAAGCGCTTCCCCGCGCTCGGGCACGACGATATCGAGAAGGCCGTCACCAAGGCCGTCCTGGAGTGTTTCCAGAGAGTCTCGTAAAAGGGGTTGCACACTAGCTCAATTGTGGTACAGTAACAGTACACACAAAGAGCAGGACCCATCGAAAGGAACCGCATCATGATCTGTGCAGCCGACCAAGATGTCCGAGACTCCGCCAACGACGGCCTCGCCGCGTACCTCGCCGGGGAGATGACCGACACCCAGTGGGACCTCGCCGATCCGATCGAGGCCGTGCTCCGGGCCGATCCGGCCAAGACCTGGACGATCTCGGAGCTGGCACGCAAGGTCAAGGCCGACTACCAGGACACCTCGGTGGTCATCCGATGGATGGTGCGCCACCAGTTCGTGCTCGCCACCGGTAACGGGGCCTGGACCCGGTACCTCGCCCGCTGACACGCGCGCCGACACTTTCACTCCCCAGCAAAGGAACCCCCGCTATGAGCAAGACCGTCTACCATACCGACACCCTCACCGATCTCAGGCTCCGCGCAGTGGAGCTGATGGACGGGACCTACCGGATCGAGCAGGCCGTCGGTGGAGGAGTCCGTCGTGACACCACGCAGTCCGGTACCGGTAGCCCGCAGACCTCCCGGCCGACCTGGCTGCCGACGCGCTTCTTCATCGAGGCCGTGCCGAACACGACCAAGGAGATCGTCGTGCTCGAGGGCCGTGACGAGCGGGTCCTGACCGTGGTCGGGGAGACCAGCATCAAGACTGCCCTGCGCAGGCTGGTGACCTCGGGAGCCGAGGTCTGATGAGTTTTCAGCACAAGGTCGATCGATTCGGGAACATTCATGTCTCGGTCTACATCGGTGGTGGGCCGGAGAATCCCGAGTCCAAGATGACCGGGGTCAATCACACTCCAGCCCGAGTAGCTCGGTGGTTGCGGGAGTTGGCCGACGAGATCGAGGTATCGGTTCCTGTTTCCCCAGGTCAGGCGGATCGTTAGTTTCGATAAGCACAGGCTTGGGTCAGTTTGGGTACATGTGTTGACAGGTGCTGTACCACTCCTGTACTATAGGAGTTGTAAGCAAGACCACTTGAAAGGAACCCCCGCGATGACCACCACGATCCGCCACACAGACCAGGTTCGCACCCCAGCAGACATCGATCGCGAGTTGTCCAAGCTCGGTGGCGAAGAGGCCGTGTTGGCAGCCAAGCTGGCCGAGGTTCGCAAGCGTCAGGACTACCTCAACGAGGTCTTCGCGGCGCGGGGCGGATGGGAGCGGGCCTTCCTGGTCAACAACACCGGGGGGCACGTGCACACCAGCACTCATTGCGGATCGTGCTTCATTACCACCGAGTACGTGTGGCTCACCGAATTCAGCGGGCAGGCTCAGGACGAGATCATCGCCGCCGCAGGCAACAAGGCGTGCACCTGGTGCTACCCGGACGCTCCGGTCGAGATGACCAGCCGTCCGGGGACGATCAAGACCGACGAGGACCGTCGCCTGGAGCAGGTTCGTGCGGAGCGGGCAGCCAAGAACATCGAGAAGAACGCCAAGCAGCTCAACGATCCGACGACCGGCGAGATGATGTTCAAGACCGAGCGGGGCGCGGAACTCGAAGCAGTGTCCGGTCTGGCCAGTCTTCTCTGGTACGGCCAGACGCACCCCGACGCTGCCGAGTGGATCAATACAGCAGACCGGATCGCTCGGGCCGTTGCTGCCAAGCATGGGAGGGACTTCATCGAGGTGCTCAAGGGATTCGAGGACAAGGCAGCCGCGAAGAACAAGCGAGACCTGAAGGCAGTCGAGAAGGATCGTCGGGACCGTCCCGCCTTCTACGTACAGTTCTCCTGATCGGATGTCGGGGAGGGGGGCAACCTCCCCGGCCACTTCACGCTCTACTTCACACGAGAGGACACGACGATGAGCAACGAGGAACTGGAAAGAATTCTGGAGTTCGGGCGGGCAACAGGTCAGTTGGATTCGCACTGGTACGAGATGTAAAACCCCGGTCCGTTCGGGCGTGCATGTAGTTCATTTGTGGTACTGTATGGGTACAGGCAAGAACCTCTCGGAAGGAAACCACATGTCGTCTCTCGACCAGTCCCTGGGGCGCGTTCACGACTCCACCCAGCGTCTCTATCAGGCCGCGCTGGAGAACGCTGATCGGGACCTGATCCGGACTCGAAGAGCCGCTCAGATCAGCTGGGCCAACGAGGCCCGGTCGGCCGGGGCCACCGAGGAGATGATCGCCGCGACGATTCAGCGAGCCCTCCAGGAATCGACCGTTGCGGCTTCCTAAATCTGTGGTACAGTATGAGTACACAAGCAAGAACAACGAAAGGAACCCCCGATGCGAGCCCTTCACAACACCACCGCCGACGAGCTGGACATCTTCCACGGCAAGTGCGACGGTCATTGTGATCACATCGTGCAGAGCCGCAAGGTTGCTCGCGTTCGCAAGGTCGTCAAGGCTTCCAGCCACCGTCGTGACCGTCGCGACTTCCGCCAGGACCGTAACGGCGTGAAGTTCCTGATCAACGCCTGATTCCCCGGAATCCCCTCTCCCCTCGCGGGAGAGGGGATTTTTGCTTTCGGTTCGGGGGTTGACAACCCTAGGTACATCTGTGGTACAGTTCTATTACGAGCAAGGCACCGGGCCTCGCCGAGAAAGGAACCTCATGTCCTCCACCTTCGCCCCCAGCCAGCCGGTAGTCCTCGCGTCCGACTCGGTCGGCGGCACCCTGGTAGCCCAGGACGGGATCGTGTACTACCTCACCGATTGCTGCAAGGCGTCCGGCAAGGGCGGACAGCACGGGGTCATCTGCCGGAGCTGCTACCGGCCGGTCTCCGATGTCTACGGCATGGGCTGGATGGCCTCCGACGAGCAGGCGTGGCTGAACTACGCCGAGATGCTCCGGCCGAGCATCGAGCGTTTCGCCGACAAGATGGCGAACTCGACCAAGCTCCGCGCTCAGAGCCTCTGATCTCGTGGGGTTCCTTCGGGAGCCCCACCCAACGACAACCTCTGACTGTGGTACAGTCTGGGTACAGAGCACGACCACTCGAAAGGAACAGTGATCCATCATGGGACTTCCGTATCTGAACGGACAAGCCGAGTTGCTCGAGGACCCTTCGTTCAGCCGCAACGGTAAGGGTAAAGGTACGACTCTGGTTCAGCTGCGCTTCAGTTCGGAACGCTTCGACAAGAACCTGGGCCGTAAGGTGCCCGGTGATTCCTTCGAGATCGAGGCCATCTGTTTCGGTGATCAGGCCGAATCGGTGAAGGAGGGTGTCGTCAAGGGCGACCTGGTGAACGTGGTCGGCCGAGTCAAGGGCGATACCGTCAACACCCCCGACGGGTTGAGACCCAAGCCCTTCTTGTTCATCGACACCATCGGTCACACGCTGTAGCCCAGTTGATCATGTCAATGCTAGGACAGGTTGGATACACTGTGGCTACCTGAAGGAAAGGAGCCACCAATGTCTCAAGGTCAGAATGATCTCTCGGTGGCGATCCAGTACAACACCGAGTCGGTACAGCCCGGCGTTCTTCTTCTGCCCGGACATCCTCGGGGATGCACGTGTGGGGACGAACCAGACATCCAGGTCATTCTTGCTGGAGGAATGTCCCTGAGAACAGTTCTCGAGATGTGCGAGAACCTTGCCACGGCACTTCGCGAACAAACCGTTGCCGATCCGGAGACTGGAGAACTCTATCCAGCCTCGGCTTAGCCTCCGACGGAAGGAACCCCCACACCGTGCCTACCTCCATGCCTCTACTTCTGCCAGACGAGACCTGGTGTGAGCGTTGCCGATCGATCTTCATCAATGGGGACGCCTACGAGGCTCACCGACCGAAAGATCACTGTCTCGACCCGCAGAGCGTGGGTCTCGAGCAGTTCCGCAACCACAAAGCCACGGCCGTGTGGCGTTTCAAAGGTAGATTCCGTACTCGCAAGTTGCGTCGGAGTCCGGCGCAGGCTGCGTTCGAGCGTCTGGCCGATCAGGTGCTTTGTACGGCGGGCAAAGAAGGTCTGGCCGATGCTCGCGCCGATATCGAGAAGGTTCGTCGGGTGTTGGAAAGACGATGATCCCGGTCAAGGTGTTTCGATTCCTTACTGTGCTGACGGGTGTCGTCTGGGCTCTTCAGATCGTGGTTCAGATCATGAATCCGAGATATCTTCTGCCTCTGGAGATCAATTACGTGCTGTTCGCTGTCATGGTGGCATCTATCGTGGTGGGTTGGGGGATCAAGCCCCGATCCGGATCGGCCGAGCAAGATGTCATCAACGCTATTCCTGAGATGTTCACCGTGTACGACCTGCCTAAGCTCGACCCCAAGTTCACGGTCACCGTAATCCCCGACTACGACCACCGGATCGATGACCTGAGCGACGACGACCTCCGCTGGTTCGTGGAGAACGGTGCCACCTGGGTGACCGAGGCCGTCGAGCTACGGTCACAGATCAAGGCTCGAGAAGCCGAGATCATGCTGGAGGATCTGGGTCCTGGTGAGGTGCAGAAGGGTTTGATGTACGACCCCTATGACGCTTCTCGGAGTAAACCCGTTGTCGAGAAGCGCACGGTCCGGCCGTACAAGCAGGAAATTGGTCTAGGGAACATCGACAACATCTCGGACATCCCCAAGACGCCTTACGCAACCGACTGAGGTACCTGGTAGGTCTACCGATGCTGTGACCTCCCCCGGCTGGCAACAGAATGGACGACAAGCCCAACCGTCGGCCCTGGGAGACAGAGTGAAACGGAAATTCTCGGTCCCGTTCGGGCATTCGATCACCGCCACCGGGAAAGCAGACCGGATCGAGGTCATCGTCCGGTCGTTGACCACCAGCAGCTCCGGCAGTGGCAATGTGACCTACCCGGCTGTGTTCGAGCGCAGAATGATCACGCTCACCGACGACATCAACACAGCCGAGTTCATGCTGACCCCCAGCTACGAACCCGGACTCGATCGGCCGATCCTGTACCGAGTCTCCTGGCGCAAGGACTTCCTCGGCCGGGTGGAGAACACCGATTTCACGATGCCGAACTCCGACATCAGCTACGACGATCTCTTCGATCTCGGTGCGATCATGGGCGACGAGACCTACCTCAAGGAGCAAGACCTCGGGGTGGCGGGACGGGTGGCCCGGCTCAACTCGGCCGGTCTGGTGATCGACGCCAACGGCAACGAGGTCACCGGGGGCGATGCCACTGCCGCACTCGACAACAGGATCACTCAGGAGATTCTGGATCGTATGACGATCGACGCTGCCAACCGGTCTTATGCCGCTGCGCAGCTCGAGATCCAGATCAGCTCTGTCATCTCCTCGAGCACCGCCATGATCAACGGTGCGATCACCGAGTTCCGGGCTGCCGATCTCACCGAGCGGATTGCTCGAGAGTCCGCGATTGCCGCGCTTCAGATCACGGTCAACGGGATCGTCACCGACACCAACGCCTCGGTGGCTTCGCTGTCGTCTTCGCTTGCTCTGCTCAACGCCACCATGGCCACCAAGGCCGACTTGGTGGGAGGCAAGATCCCGACCAGTCAGATCCCTTCGATCGCCCTGGGCACTGCCCTCTCGGTCAACGACGAAGCCGGGATGCTGGCACTGACCACCACGCAGGTACAGCCCGGAGACATTGCGATCCGGCCGGACGGCACCTGGATGTTGGTGTCTGCCAGCCCTGCTCTGCTCGCCTCCTGGAAACGGCTTTCGGCAGCCGCAGGCAGTGTCACCTCGGTCAACGGACAGACCGGGCTTATCACACTGGGGGCCACCGATGTGGGGGCACGACCGGTCGGGTTGGCGATCGCCGAATCCGAGATCACCGGGCTCACCGCAGACCTGGCGGCCAAGCTTTCTCAGACCGACCTGGCCACGATCAACACCGCGCTCGGCACCAAGGCCAGCGCTGCCTCGTTGTCCACGCTTCAGAACTCTGCCGTGCTCAAGACGGCCGGGGGTTTCGTCCCTACCACGCTGCTCGATTCCGATGTGCCGTTGGTGAACAACCTCAATCAGCTGGTCAAGAAAGACGGCACGGTCATCTCCACCGGGGGTGGCTCCGGCGCGGTCGCCTCGGTCAACGGTCATATCGGCACTGTTGTCCTCAACGCTGCCGATGTGGGGGCTCGAGACAGTACGGTCGCTGTGCCCTTGGCCGATGTGGCCGGGCTTCAGGACGCATTGGACGCCAAGGCCGCACAGACCGGACTCACGTCGGCACTGAGTCGTATCTCGCAGAACGAGACCGATATCGCCGCGCTCGGGGGCGGCGGCAGTGCTCCCAAGAACCTGGTGTCCTGGGTGGACAACGGTCTCGATGACATCGGCACCGTGGCCATCCGTTCCCCGTTCGGCCGGACCCCGGGGGGAGTGCTCTACTACAACCACCTCGGTGCGGACCCGGCCGAGGCCATGTGGCCCTATGTCGCCGCTAACGGCGCGCTTTCGTTCCGCAAACTCGATCTCAACGCTCCGGCCGAGGCAGCCTTTGCCACGGTGAGCGCTCTGGATGCACTTACTGCCGTGGTCGCTGGTAAGGCCACCACAGCAGCGCTCAACGCTCTTCAGACCACGGTCGACGGGAAGGTGGCCCAGGCCGCTTTCGATACCTTGGTCACCACGGTCGGCACCAAGGCCACCACAGCCGCACTGAATGCGCTGAGCACCACGGTCGCCACCAAGGCCGACCAGACAGCACTGGACAACACCAACACGGCACTACAGTCCAAGGTCGACACGTCCACCTTCAATACCCAGTCCGATTCGGTGGACCAGCAGCTGGCCACCAAGTATCAGGTTCCGGTCGGAGGTATCCCCGCCACCACGCTCGACGCGGGAACCCAGTCCAAGCTGAACCGAGGAGACGCCGCCAAGACCTCGGTCGACGCCGCAACCGCGACCGGAACAGCCAGCCAGCTCGTCAAGACCGACAGTGCGGGACTGTTCGCTGTGGTCGCCGCGACGGCGGCGGGGCATCCGTATCGCAAGGACCAAGTTGATACGGCGCTTTCTTCCAAGGCCGACAGCTCGGCCCTCACGACCGGACTAGCGGGCAAAGCCGACCTCGTTGGCGGCAAAGTGCCCACCGGTCAGATTCCCGCTATCGCTACTCACGAAACATATGCCGTGGCCAACAGGGCCGCGATGCTGGCACTGACCACCGCTCAGGTACAGCTCGGTGATGTGGCCATCATCACCTCCACCGCTGATCAGGGCACCTATGCGTTGGTGGCCGCCGACCCGAGTCAGTTCGGGAACTGGCTGGCTTATCAGTCTCTGCCGAACGCGGTCACCTCGGTCAACGGGTACACCGGCACCATCGTGCTCAACGCCGCCGATGTGGGCGCGCGCTCGGCCGCCGTGGCCATCCCACAATCCGACATCACCGGTCTGACCACGGCGCTCACCAACAAGGCCGACACCACCTATGTCAACGCTCAGGTGGCGACCCGGACCACCCCGTCCAATGTCACCGATCAGGTGGCCACGTTGGGTCAGGCCAAGTTCGCGGTCGATTATGCCGCCAATGCCGCTGTGTCTTCGTTGTCCGGTCAGCAATCGATCGACGGCACCCTGGTCGCCCTGGACAAGAGAGTGCTGCTTCCTCTTCAGTCGGCCTCGAGCCAGAACGGTATCTGGATCGTGAAGGCCGGGGCGTGGATTCGGCCGACCGACATGGCCAGTGGCTCTGCGTTGATGCCCGGTGCGCTCATCGCCATCCAGTCCGGTGGAACCAACGCCGACTCGATTTGGCAGATGACCGGTACCGGTACCGTGACAGTGGACACCACCGCACAGAACTGGGCCAAGATTCTTCGGGGTGGTCTGCCGATTGCCTATACCGCGTCGACTTCGCCGTACGCCTCGATCGTGGTGGACTCCGCAGCCAAGACCCTGGCCGTCAAGGTCGCGGCACCGTTGCTCATCGGGGCCAGCGGTCTCACCCTGGACACCACGGCTGTCATGCGGAAGTACACCCAGGTCGTACCCGCAGGGAGCACGCTGGTCACGCTCACACATAATCTCAACACTCAGGCGGTCTGGGGTTGGGTCCGGGACCTGTCCACCAACGACATTCAGCTCATCGGTGTCACGGCTATCTCGTTGACTTCGGCTTCCATCGAGTTCGACACGGCACCGACGACCAACCAATGGGAAGCGTCGATAATCGGATGACAATGAGGGTTTCGTGTCGAGTGACGGGAGGCGAGTGAGATCAGCACCTTGAGATATGTCGGCAAGTCTGTCGATGTCGCCAAGACGATCGCCAGGAAATCCTATGTGGATTCCGTCCAGGCTACGGCTCTGACCCAGGCGCAGGTCGATACCTCGGTCAACAGCCAGCTCGCCCCGTATGCCGCGAAGACCTATGTGGACAGTCAGGACGCGCTCAACGCGACGACGAGTTATGTCGACAGTCAGGACAACCTCCGGCTCAAGCTCGCGCAGAAGGATGTGGCGAACGGGGTCCCTGGGCTTGGCGCGACCGGCAAGGTGTTGGCCAGCAAGCTCAACGTCACGGTCACGCAACGCAACAACCGACTGTTCTGGAGTCCTTCGTCCTACCCCGGCTCGAACGTCGATGTTTACAGCGGAACGACAGTCCTCTACACCTGTGCGATCAGCGACCCTGGCTATTCGTACAGGTTGCTGTGTTTTGCCAGTCATGAGGTGCACTCCGCCGATATCTCCACCTATCCCGTCATCGAGGTTCGGGTCGGCAGTTCCGGTGGACAGCTGATAGCGCAGGGGTGGGGGCCAGCCGATGCGACGTACTGGACAGGTGTGAACGTGGAGCCGTACAACGTGAACGGACAGACGATCAAGACCGGCGCGACGACGCTCTATGTGACGCTGTATCAAGGCGGGAGCAATGGTCAGGTGACAGTGTCGACCTACAAGCCGTATTTCTACGTGATGGCCATACCTTCGTGAGGGGTGAGTGAAACGTCGTCACTTAAATATGTCGGGAAAGCAGCCGATTCCGACTTTTCGATCTCGAGTAAACAGACCGTAGACGATCGATTCGCCACGACCGGTGTCAATCAGGCGTACGTCAATTCGGCTGTGGCAGCGCAAACCGGCGTTCTCGCGCTCAAGACCTATGTCGACACCCAGGACAACACCAAGGCCAAGAAGACCGCAGTCGACACGGCGGACAACGGATATCTCCTGGCGACGGCGCGCGGAGCCGCGAGCGGCATAGCGTCCCTCGGCGCGGACAATCTGGTCCCGGCCGCGCAGGTGCCAACGTCCATACCCGACCGCTCCATAGTTGTTGCCGCCACCGGAACGCAATATCTCAGCGGTACGCAAGGGGTGTCCAGTACGACGACGAAGACCTATCGGGCAGCCAGCCTGACGGTTCCCGATCCCGGTTGGCCGTATGTGATGTTCTCGTTCGCCACGTTGCGAGGGTTCGCCTCGGCGGCAGGCAATTGGGGCCAGGGTGTCATTCTCGACCCCTCGAACAACGGGTGGACTGGCGTAGGTGTTACCGGGGACAACACCAATATTCAGAGCTACCAGGTCATGCCGTACGCAGCGGCTGCACAGGCGGCTTATGGACTGAGTGGCGGAAGGACACTGGAATTGTGGCTGTCGCTGTATTCCGGGAGTGGAACCTTTTATTTCCAGAGCACAGGTTTCATTTTCTATGCGCTACTACTGCCGTCGCTGTAAAGGGAGGTGAGTGAAACGTCTTCGTTAAAGTACACAGGTAAGGCTCCCACTGCGACTACCGACATCACCAGACGCCTTGCTATCGACAATACTTTTGCCGGAGGGACCCAGCGTTCCTATGTCGACAACAAGGTGGCTACCGGGGTCACCGGGCTCGCGCGTACGGATTATGTGGACGCCGCAGACAACAATGCTGCCACCCCCGCTTATTACCAGCAACAAGACGGATTGCTGATTCCCAATGCGCAGAAGGCGGCCGCCAACGGGGTCGCCAGTCTCGATTCCGGTTCCAAGATTCCCGTTGCGCAGATTCCCGCGTTCGGGGCGGGGAACATTCAGGGTCCGTTCGGTACGACCTCCCGCACGACGGGTACGGCCGGACAGGGTGGTTCCTTCACCATCGCGAACTGGACTCTCTCGGCTCCCGGATTCTCCTGGCGACCGCTCATCTTCGCCTCGGCGATCATCAGCGGGGCGGGCTCGACCAGGCCCTGTCTCGAAGCCAGGCTCAGCGGCACCTTGATCGGGTTCGGTTGGGGTTTCGCCTACAACGGATATCAGGCGGTCTCGCTTCATCCGGCCCCGGACATCACATCTCAGTCCGGTAATCCGCCGACTTCGTATTCGGGGGCCAGTACCCCGAATATTTCGTTGAACATCGTGGAGCCGTTCAACAATTCGGGGACGTCGGTGACCTTCGGCGCTACCGGGTACCTGGTAACGGCAGTGGTGTATCTCGTGAAGATCGGTTGACAGAGGGTGTGTCGTTCGAGGGAGCTGATGTGATCTGCTCACTAACTCCCGAGAAAGAGAGAAGGGCAGACCGAGAGAGGGTGGATATCGCGTGACTATTGTGACCGAGAACGGTTGGGATCAATGCGATTCCGATGTGTTGGATCGGGGACTGATTCCCGGCACCAATGCTGTCTGCGAGATTCTTCAGGGTGATGTCACCACCATTCTCAAGGGGTTCGCAGCCTGGTATCACCGCAACGTCGCACCGATAGATCAAGGTGAGCGCGACGAATGGGGTTGGAGTCGGACGAATACCGTCTGGAATTCCAACCACCTCTCGGGCACCGCGATGGACATCAACTCCAGTCAGTGGCCCTGGCAGGAATACACCATGCCGCAGTGGATGATCGACAAGATTCGTGTCGGTCTCGCACTGTTCGAGGGCACGGTGTTCTGGGGCCGGGATTGGGATCGTCCCGACGAAATGCACTTCCAGATTCAGGGCAACGCGGAACAGATCGCTCCGTTCGCCGCGAAGCTACAGGGTGGCTACCTCAACATCTGGGCCGCTGCGGACCCCAACGAGTTTCCGCTACCGCTCGGTTATTACTACGGGCCGCAGGATGGTCCCGACGAGTCCGTCTCGGGTGAGTGGCGTGGAGATTCGCAGGCGGCCAAGGATGGCTTGGGCCGCTGGCAGGAGGCTCTCGGTCTGCCGGTCACCAAGAAATGGAACGACGGTGCCACCTCGAAGGCCGCGACTCTGCTTCAGCTCGACAAGGGCTGGGCACCGCACGGTCACGTCGGATCGTGGGAATGGGACGCGGTCATCAAGGACGGTTGGCGACTCAAGGCCCCGCTCTCCGTTATCTCGGACCCCGAGCCGGTCGTGGTCAAGTGGGGCGACTACAGCCAGTATCAGGACGCCTTCCTGGACGATTCCTACCCCTATCCGGTCATCGCGTTCCGGCTCTCCATCGGCGATACCGTGGACGAGCACGCTGTCGAGCAGATGCAGAAGGCACGCGATGCCGTATCGAGGGGGAAGCTCCAGAAGGTCATCGGCTATCACTTCTTCGTTCCAGGAGTCGACAACCTCGGCACGTTCACCGGGGTCATCACGCAAACAGGTGGGGTGTTCGCCGAATTGTGCGCGATGGTCGACGTCGAAGACGGCGGGGCCAAGTGGGGCATCTCCGGCGACCAGAGCGCGGAGGTCAACGAGCTGATCTCGAAGATCAACGACTATTTCAAGAACCCACAGGCGACGGCGGGATACCTCAACTTCAACTCCAACGCGGAGTTGTGGCAAACAAGGCCCAACGGCATCAAGCTCGTCGTGCCTGCCTACAACGGGGCCGACAACGAGCCCGACAGCCCGGACCCGATATTCGGTCATCAGTACACCGACTCCGAAGACACCGCTCCATTCGGTCCTACCGACATGAATGTTTCCAAGATGCCGCTGCATGTGTGGCTGTCGGCGTGGGGTGTCAACGATGCAGCGCCGAGTCTGGCTCCCGCGCCGGTATCTATCGCAGCGCCAGCTCAGGCACCGCCGACGCCAGGAGAAACGCCTGCTCAGTCCGCGCCAGGAGCTACGCCGACCTCTTCACCGGCTCCGGCAGTGACTTCGATCGAGGAGAAATTGGTCGAGTTGATCGAGAGGCAGTTCCTGCCATGAGCGACCTGATCAAGACCCTCGTGGGCAGTGACGTCAGGCCGAAGACCTTGGGTCTCGGCGGTACCGATCTTGGTATCTGGTGGGACATGGGAAATGGCGAGTTCGGTGCCCTGTTCGGCGACTCGTTCGAGGACAACGTCGGCAGGCCGGGATGGTGGCGTTCTCCGGTGGGTCTGGTGTCCACCGCGACGGACCTCGACTCCGGTATCACCTTCGACCGGGCTCTGGCGGGAGGGAGGGAGCTACTCCCGAACGCGCATCAGAAGTGGTACGAGGGCGAGGTCACCAAGATTCCGACCGACGTGTTCGTGGTCGACGGCATCTTCTGCATGAGCTACATGAGCGTCAACAACTGGGATCACGGCACCTGGGAGACGAACTACGCTGGCCTGGCCTTCTCGGCCGACCGGGGCGAGACCTGGGACGATCACAAGCTGTGGAACAACAACCTCGTGCACAGCGACATCTTCCAGATGCAGTCGTGGATCGTGGACGGCAACTACGCCTACTGCCTGTCCACGTCGAACGGACGGCACCTGGCCGATGGCCTCTTCATTCAGCGGGCTCCGGTGGGGTCGCTCAGTGACCTGAGCACCTATGAGGGCTGGGGCTACGACAAGGATTCTCGGGACTGGAAATGGGGACGGCCACCGTCACCCATCATCACCGGAATTTTCGGTGAGCCGCACTGGCGCAAGATCGAGGGCAACTGGGTCATCTCGGTATTCGAGCCCACTCGCTACGCGGTCACCGGCAGAGTGCTCGACGGACCCACCGGGAACGCCTACACCGCACCACGGCACGATCTCGCCACCGGAGTGCAGTTCCCCCGGCTCTACGGGGGCTTCTTTCACCCGCTCTCCACGATGGACAACCTGCATTATTCGATCAGTCAGTGGGGAGACAACGCCGATCCCTATCACGTCATGCAGGTGCGGGGTTCGTTACCTCGCGTCGTGGCACCCCCAGCTCAGAACGCAACCCCATCGAAAGGAATCACCACCATGACCGCAGAGGAATCTCTCCAGAACATCGCCTCGGAGTTGTCGGCGAGCGCGGGTCTGCCGTTGCAGGAGAACGAGCAGGGCGACAAGCTCAGCCTGCGTGGCGCATTCGCGAAGGTGCTGTGGAAGACCACCAAGCGGCTGAGGGTGTGGGGCGAGGGCACGATCAAGCGTCCCGTCACCCCGGCACAGGACGACGACGCCTTCGGCCACATTCTGTCCGCACGCGGTGAGTTGAACATCGTGCTCGCGTTGCTGCGCAAGGCCGCCGAGAAAGGTTCTCCGCTCACGGTGGCCGAACACGATGCCGTAGTGAAGGAGATGACCAAATGAGCACGCCGAAGGATTCGACACCTTCTCCGCCTCCCGAGCTGATCGGTGTGGCCAATCCCGACACACCGGGGCAGCACATACCCGGCGAGGGCAAGGTCTCATTCTGGGAATCCGTCCGCGCGGAGGCCGCCACGGCGGCACGCGACGAGATCAAGGCGCAGCAACCGGCTCTTCAGGCTCAGGTGGCTGGCTACGTGCAGCAGGTCGGCATGGGTGAGTTGACCGGACAGGGGCTTCCCGGCGTCGTCCCGAACATCACCGGGACCACGGTCACCGGCAAGGAGCTGACCATCGCGTCGGCCAGGAACCGGAGCTTCCGCACGTTCGTGCAGGGCCTCGGCATCGACATCGGGTTCGCGTTGCTGTCGGTGTTCGGCCTCGTGCTGACGTCGGGGACGGGCTTCGATTTCTTCAACAAGGCCGCGTGGAGCGTGTTGGCGATCCTGGTCGCGAAGACGGTCATCCAGACGGCGATTTCGTACGTGGCCCGACTCAAGATCACGCCGAACTACGCTCAGCCACCTCAATAGCAGGGTGCTCCGTAAATGACGAATGAAGAAGGCGGATTTGTGTTCAACGAAGAGGACAGGTTGCGGCAGAAGATGTCGGACCAGACAGCCCGCGCATCGGAGGCGCAGACTCGGGCCTCGGAGCAGGAGACTCGGGCCTCCGAGACACAGACTCGGGCCTCGGAGAAGGAAACCCGGGCCTCCGAGAAGGAGACTCGCGCGGCGGAGATACTGACCGGCGAATTGCAGGCGAAAACTCGGAGGTGGGAGAACGGCCAGACGGCAATGCTGGTGATCATTCTGATCATCTCGGCGGTCTCGATCGTGATCAGCGGCTTCGCCCTCAACCGGCAAAGCAACAGCGTGCAAGCGCAGGCCGCGTGCAATCAGGAGGTCAAGGTCGCGCTTATCGCACAACAGTCGATCGACGCCAGGATCAACATGGTCAACGCTCAGGACGCCCAGAACATCTCGGCTCTCGTCTTCGGAGTCATCCCCTACCTGGGAAGACAGGACGCTCAGGCCGAGATAAGAGCGCTGTTCGACCGATACCACACCGATACTCTGGCGACGGGCCAACAGCGGACAGCGTTGACGCAGGACCAGAAGGACCACCCGATCCCGGATATCCACTGCGACTGAGGCGAGGTTTGTGATCCCGGAGAAGGAGTCGACACCCCCTGTCAGCCCATGGTTGGTGATCTGGGTGGTGGGGAGTTTCTCGTTACTCTTCGTCATGCTGATCGTCTTCGTCTTCAGCTACTCGCCTCCGGCGAACGATTCCTCGGATGGCACCAAGGTCCGGCCCTCCCCCACCACAACCACAGTTCCCCCGTCGGCAGCGCGTCGTCCCGATGTCCTCAACCCCGACGGGAACCCGGTAGCCCTGAACCCGAACGCTTTCCCTCCGGATGATCCTCGCTCGAGGCTGTCCACGGCCGAAGACGTGAAGGTCTACAACGGATGCCTCGCCGAGGTGATCTCCGGACCGGCGTGTGTCGTGCTCGGTGGGGGCAGCAGTTCGCTGTCTCCCCCACCTCCCCTTCCTCCGCAACAGACTGGTAGTTCGGTCTCGGTGCCCACCTCGAGCACGGTGACGAGATCGTCGCCCCCTCCGGTCGTCACCACCACAGAGACAACGTCCCCACCCGAGCAGAGCACTGTTCAGACCACTCAAGCCACAACCACCGTCGTCACCACTCCCGAGCAGACCTCGGTGACAGTGGCAACGCTGTCACCAGCGCCGAGCCCGGTGGAAAGCACTTCACCGGGGGATTCCTCGCCGACACCTGTCTCCTGATCTAGCACGGAAGTGGTACAAACAACGAATGCCCCGCAACGGAACGACGACAGCTCCGTTCGATCTGATCAGTGAGTTCCACAACGAACTGAATCAGGACGTCTCGTTGCCCTGGGACAACATCACCACGTTCGCCACGCACTCCAGCTTCTGTGGGCTCCGGCTCTACCCCCGTCAGATCACGCTGCTCCGGCTGATCTATCTCGAGACCGAGAACATGACCGCGTACGACGTGGACGTGATCGAAGGGTGGCGAGAGGGGTGGAGGGACACCTCTGAGGTCGCTGGCGTCCAGGAGGACATCTGGGAGCGTGTGCATTACCTCAAGGAGCGCGGCTACCGGCATTTCCCGCACATCGAGTCGCTCGTCGGCCGCCGTGGCTCCAAAGGTCTGATCGGGGGTGTTCTCGGGGCCGAGAAGGTCGCTCAGATGTACTCCCTGGACAACTGGCAGGAGCATTACGGCATCGCCCGGGGCAAGGACGGCTATGCCTCGGTGGTGGCCACCAGCCAGAACCAGGCCAAGAAGTTCCAGTTCGCCGATATCCGGGAGACTATCGAATCCTGTAAATACCTCGAGCGCGCTCTGGTCCTCTCCAGCGCTTCGGAGGTGGCCATCCGGACACCGGCCGATTCCCGACGGTTGGCCTACATGCGGGCCAAGAGGATGCCGATCGACCATGTGGTGGCTTCGTTACGAGTGGTGGCAATGTCGTCCAATTCGTCCTCCGGCCGTGGCGGTACGGGCTTTGCCAATTTCTACGACGAATTCGCACATATGGTGTCCGGTACCGGGTCACAGAAGTCGAGCGAGGAGATCTACGAGGCGTACCAGCCCTCGCTGGATCAGTTCGGCAAGGACTCCCTGACGTACATCCCCTCGAGTCCGTTCACGAAGACGGGTAAGGCGTACAGCCTCTACAAAGAGGGTCAGGTGCTGATGAGCACTTACGATCCCGAGACCGATACCCATCGTATCGAGATGAAGACGGCCAAGGAGCTGGGCACCACCCGGGACGAACAGGCACAGCGGCTGGTGGAGTTGACCGCCAACCCCGAGATGTTGGTGGTCCAGTTGCCGAGCTGGGGGCTCTACGAGGACTACGAGAAGTCCGAGAGCCTCGGCGGACCGAAGATCAAACGGCCGATTCAGGCGTACGACGAGCGCATGAAACGGCTCGAGCTGACCAGCCCGGACAAGTTCGCGGTCGAGCGTAAGGCTCAGTTCGCCTCGGTACTCGACGCCTACCTCAACCCTCGCAAGGTCGAGGCCATCTTCGACCCGTTCGAGGGCCGGGTACTCGAGTCCGTCTCGCGTGGCCGGATGGACATCCCCTACCGCATCCACGTCGACCCTTCTACGACCAACGCCAATTTCGCCATCACGATCGCCCACCTCGAGGACGGTCCGGCCGACAAGAACGGTACCGTCTGGCCCCATGTCGTGGTCGACTTCATGCACGTGTGGAAACCGGAGAATTTCGAGGACCACACCGTCGACTATGTCGAGATCGGCGAAGAGCTGGACGATATCCTGGAGCGTTTTCCCTCGACCACGCACATGAGCTTCGACCAGTGGAACTCGGCCGGATTCATCGCAGCGCTGCGGAAGAAGTACTCCCCGCGTATCCGTATCTCCGAAGAGAACTTCAATGCGGCCTACAACCAGAGTCGGTTCGAGCGTTTCAAGACTGCGATCAATCTTGGCTGGGTGCACTCTTTTCGGGACAATTTCTTCGATGAGGAAGACGGCAGTCTGCTGGAAATGGAGCTGAAGTTTCTTCAGAAGAAGCCCAACGGAAAGGTCGACAAGCAAGACTTCGGACCGGTCACCACCAAGGATCTTTCGGACACTTTGATGGTGGTCACCGACAAGCTTCTGGGTGCCAGCCTGGACCGATGGTACGAGGAGAATCTCGGTATCGCTCCGTCTGTCGGATCGTCCAACGTCTCGGCGCTTCGGGCAGGCCATGAACTGGAACGGATGGGTCAATTCCGGGAAAGCGCCATCGGTCAAACTCGAGGCTGGAATACCGGGAGCGCGCGGGACCGGTTGCGGAACCTGTCCTCGGGGAGACACTCCGGAGGGGATCAGCCCGGGCTCACCCCACTGCGACGGACCACACGCTAATCCCCGAAGTCCTTGCGGCAGAGTTACCTTAGAGAAAGTTCCTAGCGGAGAAAGGGTTTGGTACAAATGTCGTATCGTGTCTTGGCCGATCAGATCGAAGAGGTGGACCCTGCCACCACCACCACCGAACAGGAACGCCAGGCCATCCGTACCGTCTGTGCTCATTCCAAGACTCGGGAGGAGGCCGAGGAATCCTTCCTCATGCTGGGCCTTGATCCCAGGACAGCTTTCGCCTTGGTCGAGATCTCATAGGGCTGTGTCATGTGTGGTAGCGACAGAGACGCCGGTTCGTCTTCGGGTTCCATCGCCTGGTGTGTCCGCCGATTGGACGAATTATCCGCTGAGCACGATCTTTACAAACAGGCCGTATCCGAACTTTGTGCCACTCTCGGGGTGAAACCGATGGACATTCTGCTCAGGATCAGGACCCGGACCGCTTCGCCGAGCTGAGGCTATGTCGGACTTACAAAGACGTCTCGCCATTTTCCTTCATCAATGTGAAGCCTGTTGTCCGCAACAGCCTTTGACCGAGCACGAACGCATCGATTTCGAGCGCCGCGCGGAGCTGATCATCGGGTGGGTCGTGGAGCACGGGGGCTATCCCCAGGATGTCGATCTCGAGCCCAATCCTCCGATGCTGAGAGACACTGGGTTCATGACCACACCACAGCTACATCTTGCCGACGCCGAGCAGAGTAAGAAGACCGGTGGGATGTTGGCGCTCATACCCCGGATCGAGGATGCCCGTTACTATGCCGTCGAGGGCGGGGAACCGGTCGAAGATCTTCACGTCACGCTCTATTTCTTCGGTTCCGACGTCACCGCGCTCTCGTGTAGAGAGCTGCTCACCGGGCTCGATGCCGAGCTGGAGATGTATCCGACGATCACGGCCAAGCTTTTCGCTCATGCCATGTTCAACCCCACCTCCGAAGAACCCTGTGCTGTCTATCTGGTCAGCGACTCCACTCTGCTCACTCCACTCAAAGAGATCGTCAACCACACGGTCTCCGTCTTCGGCCCCCGGCCTCTTCCTGAGCAGCACGAGCCATGGCTGCCCCATCTCACAGCAAAGTACGACGGTTCGATCGAGGAGCTGGCACCCCCGGGAGAGATCACCTTCGACCGAATCGTTTTACGCTGGGGGTCAGAGGAATATGTCTTCCCGTTGATCGACAGCTGAGGTGACCCGGGGGTGTTGCGTGCCTAGTACAGTTATGGTATGGTTCTAGTACAGGCACAGAGCAGGACCCACGAAAGGAACCTCCCATGATCAACCAGGACGCACTCCAGACCTACGGTGTCTACGAGACCAACGGGATGACCGAGCACTGGCACGACTTCCGCGAGAACATCGACCGCAGCCAGCGGGTTTCCCTGAACGATCCGCGTCTTGCCCGCGTCGTCCGGCTTCGCCTCCTGACCGATCCCGGCTTCCCGTATTGGGACCTCAGCTACTGCTACGGCGAGCTGAAGGACGGCACGAAGGTCACGGTCGACCTTCCGGTTCACCAGTTCCGCAAGGGTCAGCTCAAGGGCGATCTCATCGCCATGGCCAAGCGGGAGGGCGTCTTCGCCAAGGGCCTGGGCCTGCTCGACTCGAGCGTGATCTCCACGCTCTGCTGATCTCGGGGTGGGGCTTCGGCCCCACCTTCTCGATCGTCGCGATTCGGGGGTTGCGGACCGAGGAATCTTGAGGTACAGTATTAGTACAAGCAAAGAGCAAGACCCGAGAAAGGAACTCCCCATGATCCGCTGCGGAAACCGAGTCCACATGGCCCTCAACGCCGGTCCCCACGCCCACCACGACACGGTCGCTCAGACCAAGGTCTGCCAGCTGGTCCGGCCGGTTCGTTCCATCGAGGAGCGGCAGATGGACGACTGGGCCGACGCGATCTTCGAGCTGGAGATGCGTTCCTGATCTCTTGACAGCCACGGTTGCGCTTCGGCGCAGCCGTGGTACAGTGTTAGTACAGGAACAAGGCAAGATCATTCGAAAGGAACCCCCACCATGTCCGACGTACGTTGCGGCAACAAGTGCCACCAGCACTTCGCGGTAGAGCTGGAGGGCATGGCCCACCACCACGATTCCGTCGCTCAGGTTCGTCTGTGCTACTCCCGCGAGGGCGGCATCCGTAGCCACGAAGAGGTCGGTCAGCTCGAAGAATGGGCTGCTCAGCAGGCCGGAGAAATCTGGGCCGAGAACGCTTGGCTTCGACACGCGGAGAACGCGGGCTGGGAAGAGGCCGAACTCGACCGTCAGATGGAAGACGCGCGGGGCGTCGTGCAGTTCGAGGACGCCTACCGCGCTGCTCAGGACCGTTCCTGAGTCTCGACAATGGAATATCTTCCGATCCCGGACCTGAAAGTACGAAAGGGTCCGGGATAGGAGTCTCTGTGGAACAGGTCGCGCACGGCACGACGGCTCAGTTCCAGAAGGAGATGAAGCTTCGAGGCTGGGCGTGTGAGTCATGTACCCAGGCCAATCGGGATTACATCCGGTCGTGGCGTATTCGTACCGGCCGCCTCGAGGTCGTCAAGGTTCCTATCACTCTCATTCGCTCCCTGTGCCTCGTGGAGACCCGCGTAGATCACCAACCGATACTTGCGTCCGTGTTGGGTCCGATGACGGCACAAGCCATTCTGGAGGGGGAAAGGGATGAAGACAGTGAGTCTGTATCAGGACAAGAGTGAGACCGAATTGCTGGCTGTGCTCGCCGACTTGCTCCAGGAGAAGTCGGATATGCAGTCATACTGGGTGAGCGGCCAGGGAGACGAATGGACCAGTCTGCTGAAGGAGATCGAAGAGGTGGAACGGTTGCTTCGCAATTACACCTGAGATGGTGTGATGTTGCCTTCTTGCCGATGGAATAGGTGACACACCCTTCAGGAGGCCACGATCATGTTTTCTCCCCGCTCCCATCTTGTCGAGCAGCGAGCCGAGTCTCTTTCCCAGAAGGTCGCCGCGCTCAACGATGCCGCCGAGACCTGGTTCGACGGCACCGAGGCATCGATCACGGCTCGCAGACGTTTCCTGGAGGCGATCCTGCATCAGGCCAAGCAGCTCGGCACCGATCAGGCCATCTGTTTGGCGGCCGAACTCGAGACGGAACTGATCCAGATGGCGAATTTCGCCAAGATCGCCACCATCGGGGCCGGGCTCGAAGAGGTCCCCGAGCGCACCGCCGCCACCGGACCGCTCTCGGCCCGGGGCCGAGAGTTTGTGGCCACCCGTGTGAGCGCGTTCGTCACCGACAATGCCGATGCCGTGAGCAACGGCGACGAACTCGATCTCCGTGCCGTCCGATATGCCGAACGTCATGTCTCCGGACTTCCGGTCGAGGAAGCGGAGCCGATCGTGGCATGTTTCCGGGAAAAGGTTGCCGAAGCAGTTCGGCCGCAGGGTCCGGTTGTGCGTGAGGCGCAGGTTCGGACCGAATTCGACGACGCCTTGCTGTATGGCTGACAATGCAAGTGGGATTACGGAACAAGCAGCAATCCCGGCCGTTGTGGCCCAGGGTTAACGAAGGGGCGGACGATTGTGGCGTCTCAGAAGAACACCATAGGGGGAATCCCGCCGTGGGTCATCACTTCGGTTTTGGTGGTTTTCGTTCTGGGGTGGTTGGCCTCGTTGAGTGCTGAGATCTTCAAGCCGGAGTACCACGCACCCACGGGGTTGAACGAGACCATGATTGCCCTGGTCACTGCGTTCTTTGTGGCGCAGCAACGGTTGACCAAACCACCGAATAACGACAATGGTCCCGGAAACAGAACGACAGAGAGAGAAGGGACGACTCCGTGAGTGTGAGTGAAATTCTATTGGCATTGGTTCGTTACGGGGTTTCGGTGGGAGTCGGGATCGTCATCGGAATTGTATTTTCTTCCGGGAAAGTTCACATACACGGAAAGGCGGTCACTGTTCCTTTTATCGATCGGAATTCGAAGAACTTCACGCTCATCGTGATCCTGATGCTGGTGACCTCGATCTTCGCAGTGGGCATCACGGCTCTTCAGGCTCGCCGTCAGGAAGCGTGCAATGCCGAGTTCAACTCCACGCTGAAGGTGCGGTCGTCGGTGTCGCAGGACAACGAGATGCTGGCCACGAGTGACCGTAAATCGCTGGCGGACCTGTTCGTCAAGCTCTTGTCGATTCCGCAGAATATTTCGCGCGAGGAGGGTGCCGCTCAGTCACGCAAACTGATCGAGGACTACAACGCTCAGGTGGGTGCTACCGATACGAAACGCGCGATGAACGAACAGATACGCAAGGACAATCCCCTACCGGAACCGAAGTGCGGAGCGAAGTAGGGTCCTCTTGGCAGATTCTGTGATGCAGCGCACACTGGGTGGGTGGTACCCAATGTCTAGTGCGACCTCGGCATCGGCATGGGTCGGGACCGGCATTCTCACGACTGTCACTCTCGTTCTCTTCTGCCGCCTGGGGTTCTGTGCCGGAATCGAGCGGGCCAGGTTGTGGTCGGCCCTCTGCCTTCTCTATGCCATGTGGACTGTCGACTATGCCGTGCTCGGCCGGGACACAGCCCTGACCACTGCCCTGATGTGTGTGCTCTTCGGTGCTGTGGCGGCACACCGGGCTCGGCTCGAGCGACCGAACAGTTGGTCCGGTCGGATGCTCGGAGATCGCCTGATGCCACCGGCCGGACGCCGAGGCTGAGCCCGATGCTGTGATGTTCTGGGTCAGGACAGGGAAAGAGTGACAATTCCTGGACTGGAAGGACAGCCACGGCAATGAGTGTTTTCGGAGTTTTCGATGCTCTCGACACAAACGAGGGCGAACAGCGGATCGCCGCACGAGATGCGAACCAGGTTCTGGAACGAGCGATTCACGCCGTGTCCGAGGACTTCGGGACCTTCCTCGGTGCCGCCAAGGACAAGGACGATTTCACCGACCGGATAGCGCTGGTCAAGTCCGACATGATGAAGAGGGTTGCCGAGTTCCTCATGCCCAAGCCGGGGGTGATGCGCCGGGTGGTGGCCTCTCAGAAGCCGGACTTCGCAAGAAGTGTTGAGAAGCAGTCCAGTCGGATCGACACGATTCGTTCCATTGTCGAGACTCAGGGTCACCAGAACATCGACGGGCTCTTGGTCGATATCAACACTGCCAACCTTCTTCTCCAGGCTTACGAGAAGGGCAGCGACAAGACCAAGCAGGTCATCGAGACTGTCGATCTACAAAGGGTGGTCGACAAGCTTTGGTCTTTGACTGCTCGTCGTAAGCAGGCTGACAGCACCGGGCCGATCGACGGGGGACCACTGATCCCCAAGGACGACTTCGACGGGTACCTGTGGGAGCGGGAACGCGATGTCGCCGAGGTCGAGCGTGCCGACTTCGCCAAGGACAGCGACCGGCGAGCCAGCATCTACGAAGACGAAGGTTATGCCGCGCACGGCCGGGGCGATATGCGGGCTCCCTCGCTCAACAACGTGGTCAACGACGGCATGAAGAGCCGACCGGTGGGTGACCCTGCGAATCAGTCCATCATGGAGGATTTCACCAAGGGTTACGACCGGGGTACCGAGGAGCAGCTGCGCAAGGATTTCCCGGAGCTGTATTCGAGTCGCAAGACGGCCGGTGATCCTTCCGGCCTCGCCCCTGCGCCCGAACTGAACGGCGGATCGTGGGAGTCACGCCGAGGCACGATCCTGACTCAGAACGTGATCGATCGGGTCGATTTGGCACTCTTGGCTCAGGCATATGCCTCCGAGACCGATGAGTCCGTTTTACTTCCGGCCCTGGATTCGGCCACTCGGATGGCGTGGCAGAACGGTTACCGCAACCCGCGTACGGCGGCTCGCAAGACGGCCGAATCTCATTCGGACGACCGGGGTAGTTATGAGATCGGGTCCACTGGTGAAGGGTTCACGGTTTATGTGGAACCCCTTTCGGGTGACTCCGAGGGTCGTGAGTTCAACACCGCCGCCGAGGCTCGAGCTTTCGCCGAGCAGGTGCTCAGCAGCCCGCGCATTGTGCCCAGCACCGGGGAACCGGTCGGTTCCAACCCGCATTTCCACGGAAAACGCAAGGAAGCCATCCAGCCCGGTGGACTGAGCTGGGAAGAGGTCGCCGAACTGCTCGAGCAGTGCAAGTCCGACAACACTTCGGAGCGTGCCGCAGCCCGGAAGAAGCTGGCTGTCTTCGGAATCGGGGAAGAAGGCGGCACCAGCAAGGACGATGTGTCTCCCGAGCTGTGGGAGGAGTCGCAGTTCGCCTTCCAGCACGCTTTCGACTGGGCTATCGACCAGGGGGTGGATTCGGATGTGGCCGAAGGGTATGCCTCATGGATCGCCAAGCGCACTCTTTCGCTCGGTGGCCTTCAGGAAGCCGGAGGCAGTCATCCGCTCGACTTCGAATCGTGGGCCGGACATCCGGTTTGGAAGCAGTCTCGCCGCAAACAGGCCGACAACCCGCCGAAGAAGGTCGACCCTCCGCTCTCGGGTACCAACGAGCAAGAGATGAAGGACGACGCTGAGCCGCTCGACCCGACGGTGGCAGCGCGGGACTTCCCGGAATTGCGGCAGGCCATGAAGGACTTCCCCGAGCTGCGCAAGACGGCCGAGGACTATGCCTGGGTGGTGCCGGACCCGAACAACGTCGACCGCTGGCTCATCGACAACGGGTGGCAGTACTCCGAGGGTGTGGCCGAGGGTTATCACACCGAGCATTGGTACAGCAGCCCGGACAACCAGCTTCGCAGCATGGGCATCAATTCCGGGGACAACGGTTGGGACTGGTACCTGCGGCAGGCGGGCTCCACGATCGTCTCGGGCACCTCGCAGTTCCTCGCCGATGCCGTCAACGATGTTCTGCGGGCATTGCGCCGGAGCATGGGGTACGAGTCCATGCGCCAACAGGCCAGTAAGGACTTCCCCGAGCTGGCTGTGAGGGCAGAGTCTTTCGGCAAGGCCCGTCGCGCATAGCTGGTAGCGCGTCGGGCTGGACACTGAACCCGTTGATCGGTGAGGCGACCGAAGAGGAAGGGCACCACACGCTTCAGTATCTCGAGGCATCGGTGCCCCGGCAGGCCACCGAGAACTGGGAAGCACTGGGACCCGGTGAGAAAGAGTTGATCGCCGAGGGGAACATCGAGGACTACCGGCAGTGGTTCAACGAGGTCGGTGGGGCCTATTACACCGATCATGGGGTGCAGTCCTTCGAGGACTGGCTGATGGCCGAGGGTGCGCTCAAGAGTCAGGACGAAGTCGAGGAGACTCGGCTCGAGTTCCAGCGCCAGTTCATGTCCGCTCGTCGGGCAGCCCGCACAGCGGCTCCCGGTGAGTTCTCCAACGAGGAGAAGATCAGGAATGCCGAGACCATGTTCGGCACCGGCTCTTCCCAGCACAAGAAGGCGTTGGAGAAGTGGGGTCCGGGGAAGAAGAGCCACAAGACCGGTTCGAGAGAGAAGACCGCGCTGATGCCGATTCAGCCACAGAGCGGCAACATCGCGCGTATCGCCGGATGGGATTGGGATCACCATCAGTCCGGATATATCGCTCAGTCCGGTATCGACTCGTTCGACTGCACTTGTGGAGTCAAGATCGCAGCACCGAGCTTCGGTGTCTGTGAGTGTGGGAAGCAGTGGAATATTCACACGGTGCAGTCGGCCAGTGGAACCAAGATGATCGCCCGTGAGGTACCGGTACGCGCCGACGCCGTGCTGGCCTCTCGAACATGACAGAGTTGGCTCATGTCGGATACAGAGCAGAGGTGTTGGGGCGCTGATGGAGAACCGGTGGCCTTTGTCGACCAGATCACCGAGCGAGGCTATTGCCGGGGATGTGCGTCCAACGACATCACCTCCAGTTTCAACGTGCACCTTCAGTTTCTCGACTCGTTGCTCCCGTTCGGGGTCGGAGACCGGGTGGAGTGCCGCACCGTGGGCGAGTACTACGACGGCAACGGGGAGGTCGTCCGGGTCTCCGAGGAGTTGCACGACGGGGGGACACCGGTCTTCCCCGCGTATCTCGTGAAGATGGACGATCCGGAGAAGTGGCCCGAAGATCGTTGGTACACCGGTATTTGTTTGACCAGGGTTCATGAGAGGGCACACTGATGGCCGATTTCACGGTGAGAGACCTCCGTGGTTCTCGGACGGCAGGTGTGGGTGGAGCCACCACCAACCCCCGGCTTGTGACCACCAACCTCAACACCCACATGCAGCAGCTTCGGCAGGCCGGATACACCTTGCCCTATTCCGACGGCTCGGCCATGTCGGAGACAGCGCGGGTCCGGGAGTCGATGGACAATCGGACGCTCACCGCGTCCATGGGGGCCGCTCGTCAACGAGTGGCGGCGATGTCCCGCACCGGGGCCAACGTGCAACTGGCGTTGCCCAAGGTCCGCAAACCGATGTCCTCGCTGATCGACAAGGGCATCCCGTTCGACACCCGTAACCCCAAGGAACTGATCGAGATCAGGCGTTGGGCTCGGTTGTTCTATTGCACCCACGACCTGATTCCGTTGCTGATCGACATCTACTCCAAGTTCCCGGTGATCGGGTTTGAACTGACCAACAAAGATCCGGAGATCGAGCGTTTCTACAACGAAATGTTCTTCGACACCCTGGATTACGGGAATTTCCTTCAGGACATGGGTCGGGAATACTTCATCTCCGGTGAGATCAACGCACTGGGCCATTTCTCCGAGACCCTCGGCATCTGGACAGCCGAAGAGATCATGGACCCCGATCACCTGCACGTCTCCAAACCGATGTTCGGGAACAGCGACACCGATCAGCCGGTCGAACGAGTGCAGCTCATGGTCAAGGAAATGGTCGAGGGCCTGCGCTCCGGTTCGGGAAGTATGGACGACGCCAACCTTTCGGCCAGCGAACGCCGTCAGCGACAGAACGACTACCAGACCCTGGTCAACGAGTACCCCGAGTTCATCGCCGCCGCCGCCCAGGACGACGGTATCGACATCTCCGACGCACTGATCTCTCGGATCGTCAACAAGGTGCAGCCGTGGGACACCCGGGGGACACCTCACATGATGCGTTCCTTCAAGACCCTGATGCTCGAAGAATCGCTCAACGCCGCACAGGACGCCGTGGCGGATCGGCTCTACAGCCCGCTGATCCTGGCCACTCTCGGCATCGCCAACCTCGGTGACGACGCCGGACCGTGGATTCCCACCCCTGCCGAACTGGACGAAACCCGGGAGAACCTTCAAAGCGCCCTGGCCGCCGATTTCCGCCTGATGGTGCATCACATGGGGCTCGACATCAAGAGTGTGTTCGGCCGGGAAGCCGTTCCCCGATTCGACACCGATTACAGCCGGATCGACAAGAAGCTGATGCAGGCATGGGGCATCGGCGAGGCTCTGATCTCCGGTGGCACCGGCACCCAGAACTATGCGTCGACCGCGCTCAACCGCGAGTTCGTCACGCAGATGATGCTGAGCTACCAGAACGCCGTGAAACGCCACGTTCGGAAGCGGTGCCTGGTCATCGCCGAGGCCCAAGGCCATTACGACTACGACACTCGGGGCGGCAATCGAGAGCCGGTCTATCGGGAGATCGTGGAGACCGATCCCCGGACCGGCGAGGAGACCATCCGCAAGGTGCCCAAGCTGTTGATTCCCGACATCAAGTTCCAGTCACTCAATCTGCGCGACGAAGCACAGGAGCGGTCGTTCCTTCAGATGCTCAAGAACGCCGGGGTCCCGATCTCGGATCGCAGTCTGGCCGTCAACGTGCCGATCGAGTTCGAGTCGGAGCTGGAGAAGCAGTCCGAGGAGATGGTGGACAAGCTGGTCGCTCAGGCTCAGGCCATGAAGAAGGCCGCCGAGCTGATCAAGGCTCAGGGGCTGCCGATGCCGCCCGAGCTGGCCAAGTTCTTGGCAGCTCAGTCGCAGCTCGAGCGTGAAGAGAAGATGGCCGAACAGGCCGGAATCAACAACGACAAGGCCAAGACCGACGCCGAAATGGCCGAGTCGACCAAGGATCACTTCGAGGAAACCGGTGAGATGCCAGGAACGGCTGGAGCAGCCGGTGCCGAGGGTGCCGACAGCGCCGGACCCAACGACATGGACAACGGGATCGAGACCTCGATCTCCGACGCCAAGGACGCGAACCCGCCGAGCGGTACGGAAGACACCAAGACCAAACCACCGAGCCCGCGCAACCGGTCTCGTCCGGCCGAATCCGACGAGCAGCGCAAGACCATGCCCAAGGCCGCCTCGGTCGACGGAGAAGAGCCGGTACCGGTGGTGGTCAATCGATTGGGTCAGGCTCCGTCCTCGGTGGGAGCCGTGTTGCGCGCCGACGACCAGAGTGTCCGGGAAGCCATCGACCGGATGGCCTACAAGATGCCCACGGTCGCCGATCTGGTCTCCAGTGAGCACTTCTACTCCACGCTCAATCAAAACGGACTGGATTTCCACACCGACTGGCCCGATATCGAGGAATATCATTTCGCCTCCGACGAAGTGCGTCGGCGCACGGCCGCCAGCATCGTCAGTCAGCACGAAGATCTCGAAGGAATGCTCGAGCAGTACGAATTGGTCCACGGAATCCAGCCGTTATGGGTATGAGACCGGTTTTCACCGAAGAGATCGAGGTCAACATCGTCCGAGACTCCGTCGGTGACGATCTCGGGTTGGCTCATGGCTCGATCACCTGGCAGATCGTGGCCCCACGCTTCGTTCAATCGGAGTTCGGGGACCAATTGGTCTCCAAGACCGTCGGCAGAGTGGACACCCACACCCGGGACATCGCTTTTCATGTCCCCTCGAGCCAGCAGGACCGTCACAACGAGTTGGCAGCCCAGGCCGTGGCCCTCTTCGAGTCGCTACGCTCCCGAGGGGCCAGCTGGGCCGAAGCCGAGCGGGTTCTTCCGGATTTCGTGATGGTGTCCTTCATCGTCACCATGTCGCCCCGGCACATCGTGACGCATCTGGTGGGGTCGGTCGAACACTCCGAACCGATGCGAGTCATCAACCAGGGGTTGTGGCTCACTTTGATCGAATGCGTGCCGACGACAGCTCAATCGGTCCTTCGATTGATCCCGGATGGTGTATTCCCTGCATCTTTCGGACAGGAAGAGATAGTCGAGCAGGAGGCTTCGCATGTCTAAGGTGCACACTTCCTACGGCCTCGGGGAGGTCGTGGAAACACAGACCGTCCACGGTCGTACGACCCACAAGGTCGCAGGTGAGGGCTTCGAGATCTGGATCGATGCCGCCCTGCTCCAGTTCGATGAGAACCCTCCGGAGGTGAACCGGAGCAACACCACCACGTTGCCCTACGATCCTCGCCCGCAATGGCCTTCGGAGGTCTATCAGCAGCCGCTCGGAGACATGAGAATCGACCCGGACAAGCGGTTGCGCCCGTCCGACTCGTTGACCTTCGAGGAACGCCCGTACGCCGCCGAGCCCGCACCGGCCGGGCACCTGTTCGCCGAGGCGTCGACCGAGGAGACCTACGGCAGCCGGGATGCCCGGTTCGCTGCCGTGCCGGAGGAGTTCGACAAGGACTCGATCATCTCCCGGTTGCGTCACAACCCGGTCCGGCTCGCTCAGGACCTCCAGTTCGCTCATCATGCCGGTGACGGTCACGAGATCGATGAGCACACCGCCAATTACCTGAATCTTCTCGCCGCCGATGCCGATATCCGCACCGCAGCGTGGAAGGACGTACGCGCCAAGGGCGTGCGTATCCGTAACGACGGTCAGGTGGAGGTCATCGGGGCCACTCCGCAGTCGATCTACGCCTATGTCATGGGGGACCACGGGGTGTACGAGACGATCGTGGTCCGTTCCGGCGCGATGGCGGGGGACAGTTCGATCTCGGAGTGGGACTGCACCTGTGAATGGGGCAAGTGGGCGTTCAAACGTAAGTTCACCTTCGTCGGCCGGTTGTGCAGCCATGCCTATGCTGCCTATCTCGAGCTGCGGAGTCAGCATCAGAAGAAGGACAAGACCCCGGCCTGGTATGCCTCTCGCAGTGTCGAGGCCGACGGTGAGGGCCGCAGTGAGCCCGTTCCCGCCGCCGATGCCGAGGGCGACATGGGTCAACCGCAGGACCAGGACCCGAATGCCGACATGCAGAACACGGCCGGACGGAGGGGCTACGAGCCCGCACCGGGGTACCTCACACACGAGCCGGGTTCGCTGCATTTCGATGACAACGACATCCCGGACGCCGGGGGCCACCTGCATCACGAAGACCTTCGGTCCGAGCACGGTTTGATCGGAGTGAGCAGCTCCATCGGCATCATGGCCGCCATCATCGACATCCAACGGGTGATCGATCCCGAGGATCAGCAGCTGCTGGAACGTCTCCGTGCGCTCGGTGCCGAGAACAACCGGCCGCAGCACAACGAGGAGCGCAATCGGGAGATGAGCCGGATCGTGCAGGTCTTACGCGCACGCGGGTACAACGCCGACAACCTGACGGCGGCGATCGAGGTGCAAGCCTGCGGCGGGCTCTACGAACCCGAGAATCATGAGCCTTTCCAGGGTTCCGGCGCGGTCGACGCACCGGACATCGACACCAGCGAGTCCTATGTCGAGCGGCACGAACGCTCTCGCATGGAACGGGTGAACGTGCCGGGGATCAATCCGGTGATGGCGGCCTCCGAGGATCACGATTTCCGGGAGGCATCCCTGGATTCGATTCAGGCGTTCGGCAACATGGACCCGCTGGCCGGGTCCACGGGGTCCAGCTCGGCCCCGGTGGAGGCCGACGATCCCGCGCTGGCCATGTTCTCCGCTGTGGATACTCGTGAAGCCGCTGTGAGCGATCAGGGGGACCCGTTGGCCTATCTGATGGGTGGAGTGCCCAAGGTGGCCGGTCGCAATTACACCTTCTCCGAGCAGGAGGCACTGATCAATGAGGCATCGGCCGACGGGGCTCCGTTGGACCCCAAAGAGTTGAGCCTCGAGGGCACGCACTATCTCCTGTGACCGATCCACCATGGATTCCCGCACGGCCGGAGTCAGAAGAGGCGAAGGAAGGGAAGTTTCTTGAGCGTCGACACGATGAAGAAGGCCAACAGCGTTCGAGGTCGTATCAAGCACGCTGCGTCCTCGATCGAGGCCGCTCGTGATCTGATCGCCACCTGGCAGAGCTACCCTGACTCCGCTTTGGTCGACGGCTTCGTCCCGCGCGAGGGTCATATCTACACCGTCACGAGGGCAATTTCGGCGCGGATCAACCAGAACTTCGACGGCTTCCCGTCCTCGGAACTCAAAGCCGCGTACAAGACCTTCCTCGGCAAGCCGTTGTTCGTGAACCATGCCAACGACGACGCCAGCAAGGCACGTGGCCGGGTGATCGGTTCTCGGTATGTGGAGAACGGCACCGACAAGTACATCCAGGTCATCCAGGAAGTCAGCGCGAAGAAGTACCCGAAGCTGGCCAAGGAGCTGGAAGAGGGTGGCATCGATGCCGTGTCCATGGGATGCGTTGCTGCACTGACAATCTGCTCGGTGTGTGGGAACACGGCCACCGACATGTTCGACATGTGCGATCACGTGCTTCATCACAAGGGGCAGACGATCGACGGCAAGCTCGTCTACGAAGAATGCCGGGGCATCGGATTCTTCGAACTGAGTTATGTGTTCGACCCCGCCGACGAGACCGCGCTCACCTCCAACGTGATCGCCGCCAGCCGTCGAGTCGGTGCCGCGCCCGGCCGGGTGCTCTGTGACCTTCCCGGCTGTAAGCGCTGGGCCAAGAAGTCCGACACCGACCGGTGGGTTCACACCTCCGGCACTCATGCCGCCTACGACTACTGCTCCGAGAGTCATCGCCGGACCTTCGAGATGGCCAACCCGAACTGGCGGGTAGCCAACCTCTCCAAGAAGGCATATGGGGAGATCGAATCCCCGGAGCGGGTCGATACGTTACGCGATGAAGAGGACGAGTCCGAGTTCCATCAGTTCGTGGAGTCTCCCCCGGAGCTGAGGGACCCCGACCTGAAGAAGAACCTCGAGGTGCAACACCCGTCGGACGACGAAGCCGAAGACCCCCGCGACGACACAGACGATGACGATGACAAGGCCGACGAGTCGGACACGAAGAAGAAGGAATCTGTTATGACCGTTCCTCGCCGGACCGCGCTGCACAAGCCGCTCGTCGTCCCGCATATCGCCAACTCGTTCGAGCAGTACCACAACGAGGGCAAGTGGGACGAGCTGAGTGAGCATCTCCGCTCGCTCGATCTGCCGGGCACAGCTTCCCCGCAGCATGTGCGTGATTTCGGTCAGAGCCGAGGATGGGATCAGAATGTGACCGATACGTTCTTGGACGCTGGCGGGTGGAACGACCCGGACAACGCTCACCTGTGGGCCAGCAAGAAGACGGCCTCTCTCGAATGGAGTGACAACGGCGACGAGTCGATCGGCACCCTTCCCGGTACCAATCTCAATACCGATACCGAGGCCCCGTTCGCCCGGATCGATCAGTGGTTCGATGACGACCCCACCCCGCACCTGTGCTCGATCTACCCCAACGAATGGGATCGCACGGTCGCAGAGAAAACTTTCGCCACGGTCGAGGAGGCCAAGATGTGGGCTGAGCAGCAACTCGAGGCTCTCGGTGGGGGCCAGGGCGCTTTGTTCGCCAAGCGCCGCAAGACGGCCGCAGTCACCTGGTTCACCGTGGACGACGGCTTCACCAAGGGTTTCTCCACCTGGAATCCCAACGCCACACCTCCGGTCGGTCCGTCCGGTCAGGTGGTCGAGCAGGTCGGTGGAGGAATCGCCTGGTACGTCGAGGACCCGTACTCGGGCTCGACCTACGCTCACGGTGTTGCCACCGACACGTCTTCGGCCAAGGACGCCGCCGAGCAGGCGCTCAAGTCGATGACGGCCAAGCGCAAGCAGGCTGCCGACTCCACCAAGAAGTCACGCAAGAACCGTAAGCAGGCCGTTGTCACCCAGCAGATGGTTGACGATTTCAACAACAGTGACGGTGGATTTTCAGGGGACCTCGGACACGGACGTGATGACAACTGGGACGAGATTTACAGGGACTACGAGTTCGGTTATCAGGGCAAGGCGTTGGGGCTGACTCGGTTCCCTGGTATGTCCTATTGGACTCAGCTCGGCTACGACGATGCCGAAATGGGCAAGTCCGAAGGTGCTTCGCTCGAAGAGCACTATAACTATGACGACGACGATGACGACGATGAGCACTATGGCTCCACCAAGACGGCTTCGATCCCGTGGGTCAAGGAAGTCTTGGATGGCAACACCCAGTACAACTACGCGCCCGGTGGTCAGTACTCGATCCACGTCTACGAGGCCAAGTCCTACGGCGAACTCGATGCCAACACCTATTGGGGCTACTGGATTTGGGACTACGCCGCCAACGATGACGTGGAGGGCCACGAGTACATCAATCCGAGCCTGGAAGAAACCCTGCACGAGGCCGAGCAGGTCTGGAACAACCTTCCTCGAGTCGCCAGCAAGAAGACGGCGTCGGGCTGGCGTTACGAGGAGAACCCGCTCGACGGTGTCATCATCGTCAAGGATCTGCCGTCCGGGTGGTACCTCAAGGTCACCAACAACGGAGGCAGTTTCGGCTGGAGTGTGAACGATTCCGGCGGGGTCTACATCCAGCAGGGCTCTGCTGGTTCCCCGGACGAAGCCAAGGCCGCCGCCGAGGCTGCGGGAGCCGACAACAGCCATTTCACCGGCAATCGTGGCCGGAGCGCTGGAAACCGTACCCCTTCTGCACAAGAACAGATGAACCGTCGATCCACCACCGGAGGCAAGGATATGGGACGCACGCGAACCCGCCGAGCGGACCAGAGCCGCAACGATCAAGGTGTGGCCGAGGACGCTTTCGTCACTCAGACCCCTCCTCCGGAGCCGGTCGTGGCACCGAACGAGGACGATCCGATCAGCAACACCCCGGGCAACCTGGTGGCGCAGCGCCGAGCCATGCATTTCTCTCGGTTCCAGCGTTACGTGGCCCGTGAGGGAGGCAACCTGCGCGCCGCGTCGACCAACGACATCCGTAAATGGGCACGCAGCTATGCCAAGCTCGCCCGGGTCGAGGTCACCGAGCTGTATCCGAAGTTGGGTCAGGTTCTCGAGGCATCGCGCCGCCGTGCGGCCACTGATCCCGATGACGACGGACCCACCGGGACCAAGGCCGAGGACGACGAGAAGGACAAGGCCAAGGAGTCCGCTCGTCGTCGCCGGGCCGGTGAGCTGCCGGATTCTTTCAAGGAGAACGCCGACAAGAAGAAGGACGACTCCGACGACGACGACAAAGACAAAGACGACACCGACGACGACAAAGACACCGACGACAAGAAGAAGGAGTCGCGTGTGCGGGCGAGTACCCGTCGCCGCACCGCCGACGACAAGCTCGAGGTCGCCGCGCCGGACGGTCGGATCGATGTGGAACGTCCCACTTCGGGCACGACCGACGACGAAGCTCAGGATTCTCAGTTCGACAAGACCGACTTCGGGAACAACGCCGGAGACGGTGTTGCCAAGCCGGACCTGAGCACGGATCAGAACTGGGCTCCCGGTGACGGGAAGAAGTCCGGGGCGGTCCGCAAGGCCAGCGCGGCACAGGCGGTACGACTCGCCGAGCTGCACATCGCGCTGGGGATCGACAAGGAAGCTGACAAGTGGAACCTGGTCGATCAGTTCGAGAAGACAACCCGCGCCACCGTTCTGGACAGGATCGCTCTGTTGGATCGAGTCGTGGAAGCTACTCCCGCACGTACGAAGACCGCTGGTGTTACTCGAGGGTCGAGCGTCAAGAGTGCAATTCCGCAGGGTCTCTCCTCCATGGGAGCAGCCCCGCGCACGGCAGCGTCGGATAACGACGTGGAGAACGACTCCCTGTTGTTCCTGCGCTGAGACAAGACCCACCAACAACCACGTTTCGCACGAGAGGAGTAAGAGCTTATGTTTCGTCCACCACTGGCCAATCCGGCCTTGAAGCGCACGATCCGTCCCCTGTATGCACAGCATCAGGCCACGACCTACGCGGGCTTCCTGGACCCGACCTGGAACAAGGCTTTCGACATCCTTCCCGGCATCGTCATGGCCCGGAAGACCAAAGAGATTTTCACGCCGTTCACAGCGGCGACAGGGCAGGTCCCGTTCGGTCTCGCTGCGCTCTTCCTGGCTCCGGTTCTCGGGGTCGATGAGATCAGCTCGACCGGGAACAGCAACTTCACCGTCTGGGTCGGTGGCCCCGATGCCACGTTCGAGATCCTCGCACCGGCATTCGACGCCACCGGCGATTGGACGCTGCCGACCGACGGCAGCCGTAAATACCTGACCGGTAATGCTCAGGGCCGACTCACCCCCACCGGGGCCGTCGCCGCGACAGCTCAGTTCGAGCTGATCGACGTCGTCGGTGCGGACAAGATCGTCGTCCGCTTCCTGGTCCACTGATCGAAAGAAAGGAGAGAAGCCAATGACACTCGCAGTCGCAGAAGCGTCGGGCCTCGGCAGGTTCGCCAAGGCATCGGACGAGTACGTGAAGTCTATTGTCGCAGCACGTCAGAAGCTCGGTGGTCGTACATTGACCGCAGCCGAGAAGAAGGCGAAGCTACGCACGATCGTCTCGGATCAGCAGAACGGCATCCTCCGGCTCGGTCAGTCGATGATCGGTCCGATCCAGCTTCAGCTTCGTTACCAGGGCATCCTGCGCAACGTGCTGCTGGAAGATGCTTTGACCCCCGGCGTGCCGATCCAGTACGACGTGCTGGACGACCTGGGTCAGGCGTACATCCTTCATGGCAACGAGGGCGAGATCAAGATCACGCCGTTCGAGGGCAAGCGTGTGGAGGTGCAGCTCTTCCGCATCGCCAGCTTCCCCAAGATCAAGAAGGAAGACCTGTACTACCTCCGCAGCAACATCGTGGAGTACACGCAGGACATGACCAAGCAGGCCATCATGCGGCAGGAGGACGGACGTCTCGTCACCCTGATCGAGGCGGCCATCGTCCAGTACCGCACGGTGGACTCCACGGCCAACATCGGCGGCACCCTGCCCAACGAGATCACCATCACCGGCACGCACCTCATGCCCGATGATCTCTACACGGCCGTGAGCTACACCGACACCCGGCAGTTGGACTCGAGCCGACTCCTCTGCCATCCGTCGGAGTTCCGCGACTTCTACCGGTGGGATATCAACACCACCGGTTGGGCGTTCAAGGACAGTGTGGTCGCGGGTGAGCGCATCGTGCAGTTCGGTGAGTTCCAGATCGGCAAGTCGATCATCGTGCCGAAGGGGACGGTGTACCTCGCGCCCGCACCGGAGTTCCTCGGCGTGTTCCCGGTGATGTACAGCCTGGACGTCGAAGAGAACAACCAGGTGGAGCAGTTCCACAAGGGCTGGGTGATGGACGAATTGGTAGGTATGGCTATCCTAAATCCGCGCGGCCTGATTGCATTGCGCAAATCTTGAGCTAACATTCTGGTTCAAGAGCTGACGAAACCCCTCCCCTTCTCGATCCGGGGAGGGGTTCTCGCTTTGTAGGCCCCGCGCTGCCGGTCTCGCTCTTGTCGTTTCCAGCGGTTCGCCCGCTCCCAGCGCTGACGCGATGCCCTACGGCAGGGCAAACAGGTCTGCTTGAGTTCGCCGTCCTTGAGACGGTGGAAAGTAATATTCTCGGGGGTCCAGCTGTGCAGACCCTTCATGCAGAACTCCATCCCCACCACCTTCACGTTGCTCTCGGTTGGTTCGATGTCGGGCCGAGGTGTCAGCCCCGACCCGACATCGGCTCTCTCAGGCTGTCCCGTCGTTATGGGGCTTGACCAACAGTGGATTCGTAGGAATCTCGGCAACCACACCCGGAGCCGGAGGGCAGCTTGTGTGCATGGTCTCCTCCCCTCCCAGCATCGCTCCCAGACCTCCGAATGCCCCTGCTACGCCATCGGTGGCGGCGGTCCCCGCGATACCGGCACCGAATACGACAGCTCCCGTCACGCACTTGCCTGCGTCACCCGGTACTGCGTGAGCCGGGGAAGCCTGCAATGTCAGACATCCCACCGCAGCAGCAGCAAGAACCATCCCGGTCGTCAGAGAACGCCTACTGCCTAGAACACTGATCTTCATATCTCTCCTACCTTCGATCCGGGCGCGGTGCCCGGAAGAACGACAAGAGACCCGAGACGACACAGACCGTCAGCCCGATAGCGCCGACCCACTCCATTACGGTGTTCACGCCGCTGATCAGGTCGAATATCACGACGACGATCAGGAACAGCGCCAGCACGCCGTGGAATTTCTGCGCCGAAGTCTTCTGCGAAAATGTCATCGCGAACCTCCTTCGATTGCCCGACCGACGCGAACTATTTCAGCTTGTCCTGAAGCTGATTGGCCCCCAGCGCAGCGGCAGTACCGGCACCGGCAGCACCACCGAGAGCGCCGCCGAGCGCAGCCCCCAGAGCGGCACCAGTACCCGCACCGACCAGTCCAGCGGTCAGGCACGCACTCGGTGCGAACACCAAACCGGCAACCGGGATGACGACTCCGGCGAGCAGACCGGCAGCAACACACCCGACCCCGGCTCCGATGACCGCTCCGGGGACGATCCCGGCAGCAGCACCCAGAGGGGTGCCGACAGCCGTACCGAGAGCGACCTCCTCGCCGAAGGTGTTCCACGCCGTGTTCTGCTCGGCAGGGGAGACGACAGCTCTCTCCACCGGGGCCGCCGAGGCTATCCCCGTCCCGGCCGCGCCCATGACCAACGTGATCAGACTCAGACTCACTGCACGCATACCTGTTTTCATTGTGGGGGTTCTCTTTCTCGATTGTGTCCGATAGATGTCCTAGTACTGTACCCCTATAGACCCATTGGTTGTCAATGTGCCGCTGCTGGTTGCCGCTACCGTCGGTTTCTTCCGGTGGCTGGCTCAGGTGTAGTACAGTAATGGTCTTGCGTGATTCCGAGCGCTCGAGGTTTCGGCCCGAAAGATCACCGACTTGGCCCATCTCGGACAAGCCAAGAGCCGCCACGGAGGGATTGGCCCGCCATCTCCGCTGGAGCAGCACATGAGTCAGGGCCTGGAGAGGCTCGGTCGCCGACGGCCCCGACCCGGACGCAACCGGGCCTCTCCTCACACGCTGGGAAGTCTGCCTGAGGTTCCGAGAACCTCACGAGCAGGTGCATCCTGGGGGCGGATTCATCCATCCGGCACTGACCCCCAGGGGAAGAAGACCTAGAGTTCGGCGATAGTCAGAGGTCATAGCCTGACGAAGAGGATGCACAGTGGAGAAGCGCTTCGGGTCCGGACCTGAGGCGCTTCTTCCGTTGCCGAGCTAGGCCGCTGGAGTCTTGGTCTTCCCGAGACCGGTTCGGCCCTTGAACTTGGCATGGACCAGAGACTCGAGTGTCGGCAGATTCAGCACCGTGGCCGAGAGAGACTGATCGGACAGAGCAGCCTTGGTGAAGTCGGTCCCGACCCCGGTAGACCCGGCCATCGTGGACCTGGCATACAGCTCCACCGACAGGATGTGGCTGATCAGGTGAGTGAAGATTGCCTCCCTGAGGTATCGTTCGACCTCCTCGGCCTTGCTCTCCTTACGCTCCACCTTCTCGATCCGCAGCAGCTCGGTGATATAGGGATGAGCCCCGTTCACGATGAGCCGACGCCCGGCCGGGACCCATTTCACGACGAGTGCCTCCAGGCCGTCGGTGAACTCCTCTCCGGTCGTGTCCCAGACCTCGTTGATCTGCTGGGTCGGATTGGAATGACTGGAGCTGAGCCCTGGAGCCCGTTTCTTCGCCCCTCCACCGATCCTGGAGAGCTTGCGTGGTCTCCTGGTCACCTTGATTCCTGTCCGAGGTCCGCGCGGGAACTCGGGGCCGTCGATGATTCTTCTCGACTTGCCCGGTGTCGAGCCGGTGTCGGGATTCTGTCCGGTGTTACCGTCTTCGTCGGTCTCGTCTCCGGTCGGGGCCTCCTCGGCCGTCGGCAGGGTGCTTCTGATCGTGCGCGTGAAGTAGTTCTTCAGCCGATCGTGGATGCGCCTGATCTTCTCCTTCTGGTCGTCGGTGTTCGCCGAGTTCAGGTCGTCCAGGCGTTCCCTGATCGCCTGCGGCATATGCAGGGCAAAGTTCTCACCCCACTCTTCGTGTGGCAGTGGACCGTTGGCGATCATGAGGTGGCCTCTCGCACCCGAGGGCTCGGCACCGATGAAGGATGCGCTTTTCTTGTTCGGCTCGATGATCAGGACGAGCCTGTCCCGTAGCTCTCTGCGAGCCACGCCGTAGTGCTCCATGGCCGTGCGAGCCTTGCCGAACTGCCGAATGTTGTAGATCTCGCCTTTGAACATCTCACCGAACAGTCCCAGTGGGATGTAGTAGTCGGTGGTGTCTCGAGAGGCCCCGCTTCCGTCCTGGCCGATGAACTTACCTTCGGGGAACAGTGCCCAGTGAACCGTGGCCTTGTGACCTCGGTGAGAGGTCACCGAAACCGAGCCCTTGGTCTCGGCGAACTTGGTGATTCGGTCTTCGACACCTTCGTACTTGCGCCAGCGCCAGGAGTTGTGGTCCACGATGTCATCGAACCATTGCCCCGGGGCGATCTTGTTCTTCCAGGATATGAGGTCCCGGGGAGCCCACATGGTCTTGAGGACCACTTCCTCCGGAAGGACCCAGAACTTCGAGTTGTAGAAGAGCAGGTCGTCACGGGTGTTGCGTACGTCCGGGTAGACGAAGTGGCCGTCGAGACCCTGACCGATCTCGCCGACGGTGTGGTCTTCGTCCTTACTGCCCAGCAGAACGAACACGGTCCCGTGCCCGGTCTTCTCGATGATCTCGTGCTTGAGCGAGGGGTCAGGGATTCCGGTCGGCTGTGCTACTCCGTCTTCGTCTTCCCAGGGCTCGACGCCGTAACACTGCTCGGTCTTGTCCCATCTGATCCAGAGAATGGTGCCTTCGGGTTCGGCCTCGGTCCAGGAGGCCACCAGGATGCCTGCTTGGTTGAAGGGCAGGGTGGACACGCGGGCACCCATCTGGAAGTTGCCGTCGGCACCCATGGAGGAGGCCCCGTTGAACAGTTCGCCGATGTAGTCGGTGATTTTGTTCGAACTCATGCCGTCGCCGTTGTCCACGAAGGCTGCCTTGACACCTCCTTCGTCCCCGAGGTCTTCGAGGCGCAGAGCTGTGGTTCTGATCTCGGTGGCATTGGCCTCGATGGCGTTCTTGACCAGCTCTCGCTTGTACTGATCGATCTCGCCCTCCTTGAAGGTGCGATTGATCAGGAGCGCCGCTCCCCGGGGGTTGGGTGCCATGATCAATGGCTGGATGAAGCTCATGTGGGGGTTCCTGTTCTGTGTGAGAATAGATAACTGCACCGTACCACGGGAGTTATCTCGTCAATCGAGGCCGAGTTATCTTATATCTGATGATTATGGTACAGTCTGAGTACAGGCACCGAGCTTGAACCCCCACAACCGAGAAGGACCTCTCATGCCCCACCAGAACCCCCAGCCCGGTTATCCACAGTTCCCTGGGCAACAGCCCCCGGTCGGGCCGCAATACTATGGACCACCTCGGACCCCGAAGAAGAAGCACAAGTGGCCCTGGATTGTCGGCGGAGTCGTGTTACTGCTGATCATCATCTCGGTGCTCGCTTCCCCCGACTCGGCCAAGAAGGGTTACGACGCAGGTAGCGGTAACACTTCGACCGAGGCATCTCTGCCAGCAGTTCCGCCTCCGCCAGTGATTGTTCCTTCGGCAGCCCCGGTTCCCACCACGGTGCCGACACCCCCGGCCCCTCCCGCTCCCAAGAAGCTCCCCAAGAACGGGACACTCAAGTTGGGCAAAGACATCGCGCCCGGTGAGTACACGGCGACCGCAACGAGCGGTATGGGCTACTGGGAACGGTTGTCCTGCCTGACGGGTGCGTTCGAGTGCGTCATGAGCAACGACATCGTCCAGGGAAGTGGCTACGTCACCCTCGACGGCACCGAGGTCGCCATCAAAGTGCAGGATTTACAGTTGACTCCGGTCAATTGACGTTACGAGAACTGTTCGAGACCTCGTTCGATTAGACTTTCCCCAAGGAGAACCCCCATGACCGAATCATTTTCCGAGGAACAGCAGTCTGTCCCTCTCGAGTCCCGTCAGGTGCTCGCTCCCATCACCTTCCAGTTCGATCCGGCACAGCTTCTCGAGACCATGTGGCCCAATCTGGCCTACACCGGAGACCCCGATGTCGAGGTTCCCGAGCCCTTCTACGGGGTCAAGGAGGAGATCGTCCGGCAGCTCGTCCACCGGCTCGAGCAACGGATCGGGAAAACTCTGGACAAGGCAGTGCAGCAGGCTGCCATCGAGTCGGCCAAGGCCCGGATCGAGCCTTTGATCGAGAAGGTCTTCACCGATCCTTTCCCCCTGACCAACAGTTACGGGGAACGCACCGGCAAGGAGGCCACCATTCGGGAAATGGTCATCGATCGTGTCAAGGAAGTGCTCAACGAGAAATACTCCACGAGTGGGAATCGGGCGTCGAGCTACGACCGTGATACCAAGAGTCTGGTCGATATCAAGGTCGACCAGGCCGTCAAGGCGGCACTCGAGAAGGATCTCAGGGTGGCGGCGGCCGAGGTCGTGGCCGAGTTCAAGACGAAACTGACCGCTGGAATTTCCCAGGGTCTCGCAGAGCAGGTGACCAAGGTGCTAGTCAGTAAACTCTGACCCCTACATGTGTGGGAGAAGTACCCCACATCACCACAACATGTTGTGGTTAGGGCTTAGACTGGAGGAAGCCAGCAGGACGGTGTTCCTGTGGGGGTTCCCCTCCTGCTGGGTCACCGAAAGAGAACGGCCTTCGAGCATCACGCCCGGAGGCCGTTCTCCGTGTCGAGACCTTTTACACCCGACGGTGGCCGTAGGTCCCGAACAGATCGACTGCCAGATGAATGGCAACGACTATCAGGATGATGATCAACAACACGTGGTCGTCCACGATGCACCTCCTTTCGTTTCTTCTCCCTCGGGATACCCCCGAGCACAGTGCGTGGAACTTGGTACACTTGTGGTACGATTTTCTTATGACGAAATCGAGATCGAGGAGGAAGTCTCCTCCCTCGGGCTTAACTCCTCAGGAGGTGTTTTCCTGGTTTCTTCCCGGATCACCGCCAGAGGAGGGGTGCTGGTTCTGGAAAGAAGATTCGGTCAACAACTGGTACGGGACGGTCTGGTTCGCTGGCAGGTACCGGCCGACGCATCAATTTTCTTACATCGTCCACCACGGTCCAATCCCTCGGGGCATGTTCGTGATTCATACCTGCGATAACAAGGGGTGCGTTCATCCGAATCATTTGAAGCTTGGGACCCGTAGGCAAAACACCGATGAGGCTATGGAGCGTGATCGGTATCGGAAAGGTGAGGGTGTCCCTACCTCCAAGCTCACCGAGAAGCAGGTGTTGGAGATCAGAGCTGGGTACGCCAGTGGTAGCTCCATCCGAGATCTGATGAATCAATTCGGGATTGCAGATTCGACTGTCTATGGAGTCGTAACTCATCGGTCTTGGAAACATATCTAGAGAGTCACTTCCACAGGGGAAGAGATGAGAGAGGGAGGCAGACATGCACAAGCTCGGGAGCAAGCCCACCACCAACTGGGAGCGCATCGAGACCCCGGTCATCACGGCCGGTGTCGAGGGTGCCGCCTATGCCTTCATGTGGAAGGACACGGACTTCATCACGATCCACAACGCCGACATGGCGCAGATCGACGTGATTCGTGGAGTGGCCCCGATCGTCAATGGCAACTGGGGAGTGGCTTCCGATGCGCTGGCACTCGCTGGCTACTCGGCCGGGCTCAGTCCCTGGATTCCGACCGGCGACAACGGTGGCCCCGGCTACGGTGCCTCGTACCGGGTCGAGATCGGCACCGGTTCGGTCCTCGCCGCCAAGGAGCGCACGGCTGCCAACTGGCAGCCCTACGGCAACTTCGAGTGGTATGCCGAGGTCGACGGCTGTGCGCTCACGGTGGCCGAACCTCGTACCGGTCAGTTCTTCTGGTCCGTGTCTCGCGACGAAGAGATCATCGAACAGGGTGGCCCGGTGCCTTCCCTCGGTCAGGCTCAGGCCGAAGCCGAGCAGGCTCACTACGAGTGGACCTGAAGCTCTGTTGTCTTACAGTGAAGGCCCGGGATGAACAAAACTCTGTTGCGACAAAATTCCGAACTGCGTAAAGATCACGTCTGGAATTGGACGTTGCCCGCATGGGTCACCCGGCTTGCTGATGGCCGGGTGATCAACGTCTGCCCGCAGGCCGGAGCATGTGCCAAGCTCTGCTATGCCCGCAACGGCAGTTATCTGTTCTCCAATGTTCTCACCGCTCACCAATCCAACCTCATGTTGGCGATGGATCGCCCTCAGGAGTTTGTCGATCGGATGAGCGCCGAGTTACACAGTCGCCGGTTTCAACCCAAAGGATATTCCCGGGATATCGGGCTCGAGTCTCACGCTCATCTGGACCCGAAGATGCAGGATCTGCTTGTTCGTGGGGCCGCAGCGATCCGCATCCACGATTCGGGAGATTTCTTCTCCGACGAGTATCTGATGAACTGGATCACGATCGCTCGCGAGCACGACAACATCATTTTCTATGCGTACACCAAGGAGGTCTCTCGGTTCCGCCGTGTGCTCGAGACATTGGCCTCGGTGCCGTCGAATTTCCTCTGGGTCTACTCCCTCGGCGGCAAAGAAGACCACCTCCTCGATCTCGAACTCGACCGACATGCCGACGTGTTTCCCTCCGAGGCAGCCATTGCCGAGGCCGGGTACTTCAGCCAGGACGACAACGACCTGCTTTGTGTGTTGGCCCCCAGTAACAAGGTGGGTATCCCGGCCAATCGAATTCGTCATTTCCAGAAGCGGCAGGGTGAGCGCACCTTCGGCCAGATCGAGGCCGGGTCCGTCCGGCACGGGAGGTAGTCGTGCGCATCCAGAAGCAGACCGAGACCTTCGTCAAACCCGCAGCCTATGACGAGAACTCTTGGATGCGCATCGCGTCCTATCACGCTGACACCGACGAATATCACCAGCTCCACAGCCAGGGCCTTGACATGGCAGCGATTCGGAAGGAGTTGGCGTCTCGATATACCACTCCCGAGGAACAGGCAGCTTTCAAGAAGGGCTGGGACACCTCCAAGCGGGGCAATCGGAAGCCGATCGAGAACTACCTCTCGGTCTACGACAGCAACCCCGCAGCCGAGTCGGCATTCTCCGATGGCTGGGCTATCGTCGCGGCAGTGTGGTGACCATGCGCATTCAACGTCAGGCCGAGACCTTCACCAGGGTGGCCTACAACTACGAGGTCTTCCAGATGCCGACCGAGGCAGCGTGGCATTACCGTAAGTTCGATGTCTATGCCGAGATGGAGGGACCGAGCGATGCCGAGCGCCAAGAGGAGCTGGAGCGTGACATCGCCGCCTACGGCATCCAGAAGCCGCTGAGCATTGCGCTCGGCAGCGATCATCGTCAGGCGCTGATGCAGGACGGCAATCATCGGATTGCTGCCGCCCGCAAGCTCGGTCTCTACGAGGTCCCGGTGTCGGTGGATACCTGGGACGAAGTGGATCTGGCCTATCTCGGGACTCAGGGGGCCAAGGATCTCGAGCCGTGGCTTCGGCAGTGGGTGAGCGCGAACTTATGAAGGGTCATCTAGCTCGACCCGCACATATATTCAGCACTATGTGTTAGGAGAGATGTGACTTCGCAGCTTGTTTCTACCTATGCCTTCAACCCGGTAGCAGGAACCGTCACACTGACCGGTTTGACGAACCCTGTCAAGGAACAGATTCGCTCGATCCGGCGCGGCACCGAGTTGATCTATTCGGCTGCGGACGCGCGCAATGCTTCGCTTTCCGGCAACGTCCTCACTCTCCCGAGGGGGGCTGTGGGGCCGGATTTCAGTGCCTCGGACCCCTTGGTCATCATGTACGACTCCGATCCGGGGTGGAGTAGCAGCGGGACGAAGTACCTGAGGCCCGGTGGCGGTATCCCCGCGACGGACCTTTCGGCGGGGGTGCAAACGTCGCTTGGCAAGGCGGATACAGCGCCAAGGTATCCACAACTCGCCCGCGACCTTGGTCAGATCATCTCTGGCGCGGTCACGAGGGATGCGAACGGGGCTATTACGTCGTTCGCGGTGGTATGGCCGGACGGGTCGCCTGGAATATACACAGCAACAGCGTTGTCCACGGCGTTCCCCGGTGCGGTCGACAGTTACACCGTGACGTACGGAAGTCCTGTGACGAAGACGTACACGCAGCCCCTTGTCACCAGAGACACCTCCGGTGCTGTCTCGATCCTTCCCGCGATTGTGGTGAGCTGATAATGGCAGAGTCGAAACGCACGTCGACGGATTACACGACCACGGTTTCCGGTGTTCCGGTTCCGCCCAACGTCCTCGGCTGCTATGTCACCCTGATTCCGCCCGGTGCTGGCGGCGGTTCGGGAAGGCGCGGGGCAGCGGGAACAGTCCGGTGCGGTGGCGGGTCGGCAGGATCGTCGGCAGCTGCCTACGATGTGTGGATTCCGGCAGCCCTATTGGCCTCCACGTTCACTGTCACCGTTCCGGCCCCCGGTGCCGGTGGCGCTGCTGTCACGACCGACGACACGAACGGGAATTCTGGCGGCGCACCGACTGCTACGTCGTTCGTATCGGGCACCGCTTGCGTGAAGATGAGCGCTGGTGGTGTGGGCGTAGGTGGAACGAATGCAACCGGACTAGGCGGCATCGCAGGGTTCGGCAATTTCAACGGTATCGCTGGTTCCGCCGCGTCTACGACCGGCGGCGTCGGTACTGCGGGAACCGGCGCGTGGGGTGCGCAGTGTACGACTTCCGGCACGGGTGGAGGTATTACCTCCGCAGACGTCGAAGGCGCGGGTGGTGCTGGCGGATTGCAGGTCGGCTACTCGACACTCGCGGCGGGCGCTGGAGGCATCGTGGCCGGTGCCCTGCCTGGCGCTGGCCCAGCAGCACGTGCAGGCATTCCCGGAACCGGCGCTGGCGGCGGCGCGGCATCGAAGACGGCCAACGCGCAAGCGGGCGCGACACCGTTGGGGTACGGCGTCGGCGGAGCTGGTGGTGGGGCCAGCCTGAACGGGTTCAACAGCGGCGCGGGCTCGCCCGGCGGTCCCGGATTCTGCCGTGTCATCTGGGTCTACGCATGAGAATCGGAGAATAGAGATATGGGGCTACTGAACCCGCTGGACCCGCCAGTACTCACGTCGAAGTCCGCTGCGGCCAAGTATGTTGCGGGAGGAAACCGTATTCCTGTCTGCGATAGGGTATTCCCGCCGTATTTCAATCCCGGCTCGTTGTCGGACGGGACGAAGCAGGGGTTCGCATGGCGATCCAAGCACCCTGTGATCAATTCGGGCCATTCCCTGGAAATTTCGTATTCGAACGTCCAGAACATCACTGCCTTAGGGGAGAGTGACGGCCCTAACCCGATCACGGTGTACGCGGCAGTTGAGCCACCGGGATTCACCGCCCCTATCCCGATCACACCACCGAACGGATACACGCTCTTGCCGGGGCAAACGGTGACATTTAATGTCGGGCTCCGTGTCACTGCGGGAGACACCCTTTGGGTAAGAACGCAAGTATCCGTGGCAACGCTCGGGATGAAATGGTCGTTTGGGAACCCGATTGTCTACGCAGGCGAAGGGATACTGGACACTTCAGCCTCTCCGAACACGGACATTTCGATGTCGTCCATAGCGGCCAACTACACGTACACGGCGGGATACTCGTGGGGACCAGCAGCTATCACAGCGATCACGAACGTACCGAAACCGTGCGTGATGACAATCGGAACGTCCGTCGAGTACGGGCTCGGCGGTACTGTTTCCGACAATTCTTGGGTCAATCGCGCTCTTGTTCCAGCCGGGATTCCGCACCAAAACCTCGCAGTCGGTGGGTCTTCCGGTTCCCAGTTCGTTGTTCCCCAGAACCACTATCGCAGAATGCAGCTCACCAAGGGCATTCAGCACACGCATGGTATCTGGGCGCACTGGACAAACGATCGCGGATATATATTCTCTGATATCCAGATAATGACAATCAAGGGCTGGCGGTTCATGGCGATGGCGGGAATGAAGGTGTGGGCTGTGACGGGAATCCCGTCCACCGACGCGGGTAACGCGGTTGCAAACAGCACTGCCATTCGTGACCCGTTCAACGCATGGGTCAGGGACGGCGCACCGTTGAACCCGACCACGTTTGCGGCGGTCGCTACCGGCACGGCTGGCAGCTCGACAGTGGTCCGCTTCGGGCAGTCCGGTCATCCGGCAGTCGGCTTCTTCGACACCGCAGCAGCAGCGGAGGCAACACCTATCACCGGCCTGTGGAAGGCCGGATACACGACAGATGGAATACATCCCACCGACGCTGGACACGCTGCGATGGCGGCGGCGATCAACGCGGCAGTGTTCACGGTCTAAAGAGGGAAGACATGACTCGTCGTATCGTCACCTTTCGCGAGCAGGTGGAGGCGCTCAATGTGCGAGTAGTCGTATCATCCATGTGTCTCGAACGCATTGCTTATGGCGACGAACTGATCGCTCGGGGGTTCTCTCTCGATATGAGTGAGCATTCCAACGAACTATCTCTAGCTGTTGCTGCACATCAGGTCTCCGCCTCTATGCTCGCCGCTGCCACTCAGGCCCAATTCGGTTCGACGGGTGAGTGGTGGGGCATTATGAGCAGTTTCGGTGACCTGGTCGACTTCAAGGAGTATGCCGAGAACGGATTCGATCCCGAGTACAGCGTTATCGGTGCTCTGGGCGATGGCACCATCGAGGATTACGGCAAAGTGATCGCCACCATGCCTGTTGTTCTGGTCGGCAAGCGACCCACGGTGAGTGATCGACCGTGGGACCCCGATCTCGATTCTGCCGACATGGGCATGATGGGCAACAGCTATCTTCCCCACGGACAAATGGTAGAGCTGACAGAGATCCACTACGACGCGGGCGACGGCTGGCGGTCGATTCCTGCGTCGGGTATTCAGGTGCGAACCAGCTCGTGAGAATCCAGCGTCAGGCCGACACTTATGTGGGCGACAATCCAACGACGATGAGTCCGAACAGTCGACTCGCAAGTTAGTCTGAGGGTTATGACAGCTCCCGTTACTCCTGTTACCACACTGGTAGATCAGCTTTTCACTCAGGTCGAATTCGGCGTCAATCAGGTCGCCCCTCAGCTTCGGCTCAATGTCGAAGCCGTACGCCCGATCGTTGTTCACCTCGCCAACGATGTGGTCCGTCAGTCCGATGCATTGGTACGGGCTCAGGCCATCACCCGGGCAGCTACTGCTATCGGGGGTGCCATCGGTACGGCGGCGGGTACCGCTATCGGCATCACCATCGGCGGGCCGTTCGGCCCGATGCTCGGGGCTCCGGCCGGAGCCACCATCGGCGGCGCGCTCGGAGCACTTCTCGGTCAGGCGCTCAGTCAGGTTGTGGACGAGTTTCTCAAGGGTCAGATGCGTGTCGCCCAACCATCGGTTGCTGCCACCACAGCGCCCACTAGTGCAGCCGTTCCGGCGAAGACTGCTTAGCTACTCGAGTTTCGGGTACAGATCGGGTACGCTTGCTCGATGATCATCGATTTGTTCGCGGGTGCGGGTGGGACGGATGAAGGCTTGAAACAGGCCGGAATCACCGAAGAGGTGCTCGGTATCGAGTGGCTCGACACAGTCTGCCGTACAGCTCGTGCAGCCGGACACCCTCGGCTCTGTGCCGATGTCACCTTGATCAACCCGCTCGAGTACTCACCCACCGGTCTTCTCGGTAGCCCGAGCTGTCAGGGTTTCTCTTCGGCCGGACTCAAGCTCGGGCATGGCGATTCGGTGATGTTGCTCGAGGCCATCACACATATCCGGGATGCCGACGATGTCGACGCAGCGATCCTTTATCTCCGTCGGCACATGAAAGACGACCGCTCGATCCTGGTTCTCGAGCCGTTGCGTTGGGCACTGAGGACCACTCCTCGTTGGCTGTTGTGGGAGCAGGTTCCGGCTGTCCTCCCGATCTGGCAGACATGTGCCGAGGTGTTGCGCAGACTCGGCTGGTCCGTCGAGGTGGATAAATTGCACGCCGAGCAATTCGGGACGCCACAGACTCGGACCCGGGCTTTCCTGGTGGCACGGAGTCCCGAGGAGACCGCAGCCCGGGGACCGGCCAAGTTGCCCAAGCCGACACACGGCAAGTTCAATCCACGCAAGCCGATCTTCGATCCTTTCGCCGATCTCACTCTCAAGCGATGGGTATCGATCCGACAAGCCTTCATCGACACCGGGCTCATCGATCGGTTCACCGATCAGCCGTGGCATTTTGCCGGAGCCGGAGCGGCTTCGGAGCGTACGGCCGGACAGATCCCTCGATCTCTCGACATGCCCGCGCACACGGTCACCGGCCGCAACACCGCAGCCTGGCTCAGCCCCGAAGGCAACCGGCAGGCCACCCCGGCCGAGCTGGGTGTGCTTCAGGGTTTCCGGGCCGATTACCCGTGGGTCGGTTCGCTCGGGGAGAGACAGCAGCAAGTCGGTGACTGTGTCCCGGTGCCACTTGCGGCGGCTGTGGTGAGTGCGATCTATTAGTTTGCGCACGGCTAAACCTGTGGTACAGTAGGGGTACAGCACAGAGCAGGACCCCTGAAAGGAACCCCCGCCATGGTCGTCACCGAGACCGTCTTCCACATCCTGAACGCCGAGAACCTCGCCCGTCTGGCCGAGAAGGTCGAGACCGTCAACCGTCGCCTCGAGCGCAACGACTTCGCCGATCGCTTCACCTTCGTCGCCACCGAGAACGAGCTGGTCGAGTCCTCGACCGAGGGTGTTTTCCTTCCGCAGAGCTTCAGCGTCATCTTCAACCGTCCCTCGGTCGAGGTCGACGGCTGGCGCTTCGTCGGCTCGGTCAATGCCGAAGGCGAAGGCGTCCTGGTCAACCTGATTCCCGGGGAGAACACCGACGGCCTCGAGCGCGTCACCGAGACTCGTTGCGACCACTGCAACCAGAACCGCGCCCGTAAGGCGTCCTACATCATCCGCAACACCGAGACCGGCGAGTTCAAGGTTGTGGGCTCCACCTGCATCGAGCTGTTCTTCGGTATCGAGGTCAAGGGTCTCTGGTTGCTCGGCGACTTCACGCTCGAGGAGATCGCAGCGATCAACGAAGACCGTGGCCCCGCTCGTGAGGCCATGATCTTCTCGGTCGGTCACATCCTTCGACTGGCGCTGGCCGTCACCGACATGGGCAAGAACTTCATCAGCCGGGGTCGGGCTCGTGACTTCGGTGGAGCTGCCTCGGCCGACAGCGTGCTTGCCGTGCTCTTCCCGAACAACAAGGAGCGCCCCTGGGCCGCAGAGATGAGTCAGGTCGCCGCCACCGTCTCCGACGAAGTTGTGGCCGCTGTCATCGCGTCGGCCGACACCCTGCGTGACGGTGACTATGCCGACAACATGAGGGTCGTCCTCGGCAACGAGACCGTCTCCTTCAAGGGTCTGGGCACCCTGGTCAGCCTGGTGTCGGTGTGGGCACGCAACGAGACCAAGAAGGCCGAGAGCGCGGGCTATGTTGCCGGGTTCCTCGGAGCAGCCAAGGACAAGCTCACCGGCATCGAGGCCACCGTGACCTTCCTTCGCGAGATCGAGGGCGACTACGGCATCACCACCTTGATCGGATTCCGTACCGCCGACGGTCATTCGGTCAAGTGGTTCGCGTCCAACCCGCCTCCCGGGCTGGAGATCGGAACACAGGTTGTGATCACCAGGGCCACGGTCAAGGGCACCGAGAACTACCAAGGGACCGACAACACCCTGATCACCAGAGCAAAACTGGAGGTGGCGTCCTGATCGAAGACGAGACCGTCATCGAGATCACTTTCAGCCCGGAGCCCGGAGCTTCGGGCTGGAGGGTCGTCACGGGTGGTTATCTTCCCGACGTGTTGACCGAGATCAAGAAGATTCCCAGCGCTCAGCGTCGTTGGCATCCCGACGAGACCCCGAAGTATTGGTGGGTCTCCGACGATGCGGCGGGAGGGCTCTCGGAGCGTCTGGAGTATGCCGACTACCGGGTGACCGGGTACATCCCGGAGGAGCGACCACAGCGTCGGGAACCTGCCAGCGAAGACAAGCCGCAGAAGATCAAGCTCAAGACCCATAGCTACCTCAACCCCGAGGGGCGTTTCGATCCCGAAGAGGCGTGTACCTGCCGGGAGGGTCGTCAGATGGGCTGGGCTCGTCAGCTCTTTCAGGCTGTGGGTACCGGACACAAACGGGAGGTGTTCGCCGCTGTGGAGAAACTCTTGCTCGAGGACAAGAAACCGGCTCTGCTCAACGAGCTGAGAGACGCCTACAAGTGGCCGATCGGCGAGTAAGCTCTTCCGGAAGGACCCCTACGGTTTTCGATCATAAGAAACGGTCACCCCCCGACCTCGATCGAGCTAGGGGTCCTTCCTTGTGTTCTGAATAGTTCCATTGTGATCTCGTGTGATCTCGTGTGATCTCGTGTGATGTGAGATGATCTCCAGTAGCAACGAGAGGCGTGTGCCAACGATCTTCAGAAGTCGACTAGCCCGAGATTCGCTACCTCGGTCGCCTTTCGGAAGTCCCCGGAGAGTTTCTTAACGGTTCCTCTGCCGGGGACTTTGCTTGTGTGTACAGTGACCGATGAACCGTTCACTGGGATAGCATCCCAGGCCCCATGGAACTCACCTAGCTACGAACCACATGTCCTGAACGACATGGGGTCGGTAGTCGTGTCCTCATAACTCCACAGCGACCTCCCCAGCCAGCGAGGCTGTGTACTTCAAAGACTCCAGAGGAGTCTTGTTGGAAAGAACCTCTCTTCGCTTCGCTCAGTTCGGTTCTCTTTCGAGCCGAGAACCTTCACCTCGCTTCGCTCGGCTCGGTTTTGAGCGAGTACTACTTCAAAACGAAGTACTTTGTCTCAGCGAGGGAACAGATCAAAAGAGTCAAAAACGTAGAAACGGGTACCCGCGTGCGCGCGTAGCCACCAGTTGTGGTGATCCCCTTGGACCTTTCACCTGAGGTACAGATTCCGCAGGTAGTGTGAGCGGCAGAGCCCCTACAGGAGGTCGATCACGTGGAGTTCAGAGACTGGCTTCTCGAGCCGGTGATGACCGAGTTCCAAAGGCTCGAAGAAAGTCAACGGCGTGAGCGCCGAGAAGAGTGGGCTCGTTTCGAGGCCCTCCTGACCAGATTAGGAGTACTGATGGCAGTAACAGATCGTGTCCAGGTCGCTACCGAGCAGCTCACGGCGTACAACATCGCCGTGACCGGGGGCGTCAATGCCCTGCTCACCAGCAATGCCAACCTTCAGAAGGCGTTGGACGACCTCAAGGCGAACGCGGCCGTGGACGATACCGCGCTCGATGCGCTCGACAAGGCCGTGGCCGATGCCGGTTTGGTCGCCGATCACTTCAAGGTCGTGGTCGATCCTGCGCAGCCCGCACCGACGACCACGCCGGATGTCGCGCCGGTCGCCGACGCTCCCCCGATCACCCCTGTTCCGGTTCCCACTCCCGACCAGGTCCCGGCGATCCCGGCTCCCGGTGGCGAGGCCACCAATCCCGACGGCACCCCGGCAGCCGGTACTCCGGCTCCCGATGCCAGCGCGAGTGCCGGTCCCGGTGTCCCGACCGATGCCAGTGGTGCCCCTCGTACGGGTGACGGCTCCAGTGCGGTGATTCCGGGGACGGTGGACAACACCGATGGGTTTCTCGGCACAGTCGGTGCCTCGGGCGCTGACACTTCGGGAGGCGTTACTGCTCCGGTGGCGGTCGATCCTTCGGCGGCTCCGGTAGAAGCAAGCACGTTGCCCGCCGACACCACGGTGGTCGAAGTTCCTGCCGACGTCGCTACTCCCGTCGTGGTCCCGGTGGACGCCACTCCGGTTGCGGTCACCGAGGTCGCCCCCGATGCGACCGTCGTTCCCGTCACGGTGGGTCCGGTCGACGTCACCCCGACCGACGCCTCTGCGGCTCCCGTCGCGGCGGGTGACCTGCCCGCCGACACCAACGTCGTAGAGGTACCGGCAGCGACCGACACCTCGGCTCCGGCTGAGGTTCCCGCCGACGCCACTCCGGTGACCGCAGGGTCGCTCGATGCTTCGGCCACGGTCACTCCGGTCGACATCGCGGCATCGGCGGATGTCAGTGCGACACCTGTGCCGGTCCCGGCCGACGGACCGGACCCGGCCGTTCCCACTTCGGATACGGGTTCGACCCCGGCCTGATCAGGTCGACAGCAGTAGGACAGGGCAGCCGAGCACACACGCTCGGCTGCCCTTACTGTTTTCTCGGCACCGGCTTCACAGAAGAAACGAACCACCCCACACGAAGGAGAACCACCCACCATGACTACCGCTGAGCCTCGCACCCTGACACTGAAGGACCTTCGGACCTATCAGGACACTCTCTTCGTGCGGAACAACACGCCGAAGACGATCACGTGCAACGACAAGAAGTTCTCCTTCACCCTGGGTCCTCGTGGTGCCGACGACAGTGTGCAGGTGCTGCCTCCCGAGGTGGCTGTCGTGCCCGGGTTCCAGCGGGCCTATCTGCGTGGTGATATGACGATTTCCAGTGACCCGGATATGGAGAACGAGTTGCGTATCCAGGCCGAGCGGAAGGGTCTGATCGAGCAGGAGCGCACCTCGGCCACTCAGGCCATCGTGGAGCCCAGCACGGCCTCGCGGTCGATGGTGCCGATGAAGTGCCTGATCTCCGACGAGCTTGTCTTTCAGTCCGAACAGGAAGTCAAGGACATGGTTCCGCCGTTGGCGGAACGGTTCAAGGATCAGGCGAGTCAGTGGATTCCGGTCGAGTCCATCGACCCGGAGACCCGTAGTCGGCAGGTCACCTGGAGCAGGCCGACCATTCAGAAGTCCGTCAAGGTCGAGATCGAGACCGTCTAGTTCAAGGAGTAACCACCATGGCCGACGCCACCACCCCCGATGGCACGAGTTCGGATACCGCAGCAGCGACCCCTGCCAGCGATCCCGCTACTCCTGCTGCTGATCCCGCTGCCGGTTCGTCCGACACGACCGGCACCTCCCCCAGTGGAGCCGGTCCCGGTGCGACACCGACGGCCGAGGCCACTCAGGCTCCGGTGGAGGGGACGACACCCAGTGATGTAGCGGCAACGATCGATGACGCCGCAGCAGGGTCGTTGGTCCTCAACACTTCGGGTGAATTGGTGGTGGACAAGGGTTCGCCGAACCGTGATCCCGTCCCGAGCCCGTACGAGCACCGTGATTCGGTACGGAATCGGGACGATGCCACCTCGGCACCGTCGGAGATTCCCACCGTCGAGGTTCAGGAGGCCATGGGCCGGATCGGATGGCAGATCGGTAATTTCGATGCGCAGCCCGGCAGCGGTGACCTGCTTCAGAACCTGGCCTATCCGACCGCTGGCGCGGTCGCGGCCGAGCGTGCGGTTCTGGATCGGGCTCAGAGTACCGGTGCCGATGCCACCGGGTTGGCACCTGCGGATGCTGCGGATCAACCCCAGGGTGTCGGTTTCTACGAGGAAGCCGACCCGGGTTTCAGCCGTGGCCCTGACGTCTCGGGAAAGCCGAAGAAGGCAGCCGCCAAGAAGGCAGCACCGAAGAAGGTAGCACCAGCACCGACGACCGAAGGTCAGTAATCAGTCGGAGGTAAGACCCGAACGGGGACTGCCGACCTGCCCATCCGGCCGGGAACGGCAGTCCCTTTCGTACACCAGGAGGTTCGCCCGTGCCGACAGTCTTCCCCGGGAATGTCGACTCCTTCGTGGAGCCCTCGGCCCCGGAAACCACACCGCTCTCCGGTGCGGGCACCGGCAATCGTAATCACTACGAGTCCCACCGGGACATGGGTGACGCCATCGAGGCGTTGGAAGCGAATGTGGCCGTCAAGTCGCACGACCATTCGGGGACCGGTTTCAACGCCGCACCCAAGCTGCTCCAGGCCAACACCCATCAGTCTCCCGACACCGACACCGCGCCGACCGCCCTGCACCACACGCTCGGTGCCGGGGCGAATCAGGCCGCGCCCGGTAATCACCACCATGTGGCCGCCGACATCACCGGTCTGGCTCAGTTCGTCTGCACGTCGACCACGAGGCCCGCCACTCCGGTTCCCGGTGCCATGATCTACGAGACCGATACCAACCGGATCAGGGTGTGGACCACCTGGGCCGGGGAATCCAGTCCTCGGTGGGTGCTGCTCCCGGCCGCGTCCAAACCTGTGGTCCGGTTGCTTCAGGGCACCCGGCAACAGATCGTCAATTCCGGTTCCATCGTGGAATGGCGCACCGAACTCGAGGACACCTTCGGGATGTTCGATTCGACTTCCAGCCTTACCGAGGTGGTCATTCGTGAGCCCGGGCTCTATGTGATCGACTGTTCTATCGCCTGGGACCCGGATCAGATATGGGGTGATCGAGCCCAGGTCCGGTTGATGAAGAACGGAGTCCCCACTCCCAAGCAGCACTTCGAATTCGTCCGAGGTAACTTGTTCACCCCGGGTTTCAGTCAGGCCGTGGATCTTTCGTGTCAGGACCGATTCGCGGTCAACGATCGGCTGACCATTCAAGCCAGCCACAACGGGTTCTTTATGCAATGGCTGTTCAGTTCTCCTTCGCAAGCCATCGATTCCCGGCTAGACATCTCGTATATGTCGCCATGACGAAGAGTCGGCGAGAACTGGAGGGTCGAGAGCGATGACCAGTCCGATTACGGTGGTGGGGACCGGAGTTTTCTCTCCGAAGCTCCGGCAGGCTTCCGTGGTGCGCAAGCAGGTCTCCCAGGGTGGCTACGGTGACCTCGGTCTCGAGATCAGGTCCAAGACCGGTCGAGTGGACCCCGACGAGCTGAGTCTCCGGCTGTTCCGGAAGAACGATTTCGACACCTATAACGAGACCGACGCGCTCGGGGTGATGATTCTGGAGTTGCCTACTGGCGATGCCAAGATCATCAAGGAGGACGTCGGCCGGTATTACGTCGAGCTGGGTCCCGATGTCACCGATGTTCTGGGCAATCTCACCGCGTTGTGGCGCTACAAGATCGGTGATCTGGTGTTCTCCTACACCGACAACATCACCATCATGGAGCCGATGCCCAACTACGAGTTGCTGCGGGACTACGAGCGGTTCACCGTGCAGCAGGTCAGTTGGATGTTCGGAGATCTCTTCGACTCCACCGAGGGTGGCCCCAATCTGCTGGAGAACTTCCAGACCCATTACAACTACGAGCGGCTTGCGCAGCTGCTGAACGTCACCGTGACTCGGCTCAATTTCATCGGGAACCCCACGACGAGCTGGACCGTGGGCACCGGGGACGACGGGGAACAGGTCCCCGACTACATCCGGGGGATGCTGGTGTTCGGGCTCTATCTCGAGGTGCTCAAACACTTCATGCGGAGCTATGTCGAGCAACCGGATTTCAAGAACATGCAGGTGACCTATACCGATCGTCGTGACTATCTTCAGCGCTGGAAGGGCATCTACGACGACGAGAAGCGTGAGTTCGACCCGGCGTTCAAGCTGGCCAAACGCAGGCTGCTCGGTCTCGCCCAAGGATCGTTGTTGGTGTCCGGTGGCATCTACGGCGGCGGGGTCAACGGTATTTTCATGGCCGGAACCTACGCCGCGCAGGTGCGCAGTTACCGGTTCTACCCCGCCACCGCTGCCATCGGCATCGTCAACGGCATCAACGGTTCCTCGCCCGGCATCTGGAATCGGTGAACCATGGGTCGTCTCGATCTTGTCGAACCATTCGCCATTCGGAACCTTCGCAAGAATGTCCGGGAGGCAATGCAGTCACACGGAGAGGAAGTCATTCTTCTTCAGATGTTCCATGCGACCACGGATGAGGGGACACAGGGTCGCTGTCCTAACTGTTATGACGACATCTACAAGGCATCCGGACAGTTCAGTTGCGATGTCTGCTACGGCACCACCTTCGAGGGTGGTATCAAGAAGATGCTTCGGTCCTGGGCCATATTCACCGTGAACGACGGTAACGAGCTTCGTCGGAAGCGGGGCGAATGGCAGCCCGACAATCGTAATGTCCAGCTCGAGGCCAGCATCGATCTGATGCAGAACGATTATCTGGTTCGGGTGTCGAAATGGTCCCCGGATCATCGGCCGGTGGAACTGTCCGATCGGTATGTCGTCGGTGTCGTCACCGACGAGAGTCTGCGCACCGGTAATCAGGTCGCTCAGGACGACAACGATCGAGTGGGTCAGAGATGCCCGGTCAACATGCTCAAGCCCGAGCATGTGGCCTATCGGATACCGATTCCGATGGATTCGATTCCGCAGGCCGAGGATGTTCTTCCACCGTGGGTGCGGGAGCCGAAGTGGTTCTACGGGGAAGGCCCACCGACTCAGTTCAACACCGTTGGAGCCGAGTTCGGGGACAAGTATCTCGATATCGTCAGCGAGAAGAAATACGATCTGGAGCCCGACAATGCGTGAGCCCATCTCGCTCCCCCTGAGTCGGGTCATCTCCGAGCGGGCTGTGGTTCTGGCCCGGCAGAACATGGCTCGCCGTGGCTGGTCGGACCGCACCTCTCAGGCGATCGAGGCCGCGCCGTCGGTCGGTCATGTCGCCATCCGGGCTACCGCCAAGCATCTGATGTATCAGAACAAGGGCATTCGGCCGTTCCTCATGACGGCACTCGAGGGAAAGACCGTCCCGATCAAGGGTCACCTGTTCCGTGTCAAGGGTGTCGGGCTCCCCGGGATGGGTTATCAAGACCGCAAGAACAACCCGATCAGGGGCTCCATCTGGAGACAGCAACGGTGGCGGCATCCCGGGATCGAGCCGCAGAAGTTTCTGGAGAACTCCATCAGCCGGGCCATTCTCGAGTCCAGGCCGATGTTGCGCCGCAGTGTGATCGAAGGGTTCAAGGCTCCCGATGTCTAGCCATATGGAGTTTCCCGGGCTCGAGGTCGCCCCCAACAGTGCTGGCGGCATGATCGAAGGGGTCAAGAAGGGTGTCATCGTCGCGCTGCGCACCCTGTTCATCGGGACCTCGCTGACCACCGACCAGTCCCAGGTGCATGTGGACATGGAGTATCCGGCCAGCGCCGAGACCTACCCCAATATCTTCGTGCAGTTCTCCACCTCGGTGTTGCGGACCTCCGGGATCGGTCACGAGACCATCACCCCGGAGGGCAACCTCACCAAGCAGTGGTACTACGAGGGCCGAGTGTCGCTGACCATTCTGGCTTTGACCTCACTGGAACGGGACAGGATCACCGACTCGGTGATCAGCAGTCTGGCCTTTCAGGACACCGGGATCGATCCCGTGACCAAGGAGAGTCGGAGCCCGATGTATGCCAGTTTCGCCGCCAACCCGTATGTGGCTATTGCCGTCAATGCCGACGAGCTGCGTCCCGGGGGGCAGTCTGTCACCGTCGGTACCCCGTGGGACCCGGAACTGTTGGTCTACGAGGACAACATCGGGTTCGACATCATCGGCGAGTTCCAGTCGGTGGCCGATTCCACCGGTCTGTACCGGCTGTCTCGGATCGATGTGATCCCCGAGAACGTCACCCCTAAGGGTGTGCCGGTGCCGGGGGAGTGGATGTGACCATGAACCGAACGCTGGAATTGTCTAGGGCTTCGACCAGAAGTAGCGAGACGACCGCAGGATCAGAAGGAGGTCTCTAATGGCGCTGGACTTTACCCGCTATTTACCACCAGGGGTTTATACGGAGGCTGTGCCTGGACCACAGCTGTCGGTCCAGTCGCTGACACCGACCTCGGTCGGTATCTTCGGGATGTCGGTTGGGTACCGTACCGATACCGAAACATTGGTGATCGATCCCGATGTCGACGCCAGCACACCGGCAGTCAACCGCACCCTTCGGCAGGCCGGTATCCGCACGGACACCATCGTGGTGCGTAACTCCGATTCCGGTCAGGTGTGGCAGCTCAATGTGGACTACACCGTCAACACGATCACTGTCGGAGCCGATGCCCAGGCCGGGACTCGAGACGATCTGTATTCCATTCAGCGGGTGATCACGGGGGGACACATTCACCCGGCCGACAGCGTGCAGGTGTCCTACAGCTACGTCAATTCCGACTATTTCCAGCCCTATTCGTTCTATGACTACGACGATTTCCGGGATGCTTATGGCACCCCGTACGACGCAGCCGGTCAGCTTCAGTCCGAGCTGAGTCTGGCTGCTCGTTTCGCCTTCACCAACGGGGCGCAGACCATCATCGCTGTGGCCGTCGATCCGGTGACACCGGCCACGCCGACACTGGCCGATTATCAGGTGGCTCTGGACAAGCTCAAGGACGAGCCCGATATTTCGATCGTCGTCCCGGCCACCGGGATGCAACAGATTCAGACGATCGTGCAGGCGCATGTGAACCAACAGTCGTCCAACCGGTACGAACGTCGAGCGATCGTCGGCCGTGACGGCTCGGCCACTCCGGTCTCGAGTGCGCAGCGTATCGCCGATGCCCAGGCCATCCACAACAGCAGAGTCGCCATGGTCTCTCCGGCCACGATGAAGTATTTTGTCCCGGAACTGAACAAGGAGATCACGCTCGGCAGTCATTTCCTGGCAGCCGCCGTCGCCGGTATCTCGGTCAGTCAGAACTCGGCGATGCCGCTTACCCGTCGTCAGGTGGTGGGTTTCTCCGATCTCGGTGAGAAGACGGCCGAGGGTCAGAAGAATCTGGAGTCCCAGAACGGTTTGATGGTCATCGAGAAGACCCGCAGCAATCTCACCCGGGTCCGTCACGGGGTCACCACCAATCCGCAGGACACGCTCACTCGGGAGTGGTCGATCATCGGTCAGGAAGACGCCATGATCTTCCGGCTGCGGGAGTATCTGGACAACGACCGGCTGCTCGGGGCGATCATCACCGATCTGACCATGATCAACGTCAAGGCATCGGTGGATGCTGCGCTTCAGTCCTTGGTTCGTGACGGAGTGATCCGGAACTACGCACAGCTCAAGGTACGTCAGCTCGACACTCAGCCGGACGTGATCGAGGTGCGTTACGAGTGGCTCGCAGCCCTGCCGCTGAACTACCTGGTGGTGCGGTATTCGCTCAACGTCACTCAGGGTGAGATCAGTACGTCGCTCTGATGGGAACGGACATCGTGGAGGTAAGTAGCAATGACTGAGCCCAAGGTAAGGGTCGCAGGGTCCGGGTTCACCGTGTTGTCCTTTCAGGGCACACGGTTGGCCTACCTCCGCGAGGTGGGGGACAGGACACCCCAGCCGGTAGCGCAGGCCGAAGAGGTGCAGCCTCTGGACGAGCCGGTGCCGTTGGAGATCGTGACGGCTCAGGCCGTGCGTGGAGGTGTGTTGTCTCTTCAGTTCTACGAACTGTGGAATACCCCTGTCTGGGCACAGCTCCCCGGTTTCGAGGGCACCAACAACCTGCTCGACGTGCTCAAGCGGCAGATCACTCTCGGGGCCATCACCTGCCGGAAGGTGATCAAGTCTCCGACCGGGGTCATGCGCGCCAGGGTCTACTACAACTGCGTGATCACCGATGTGAACGAGGGAGAGACCGTCAACATCGGATCGATGACGCTTCCGAAGACCATTCAGATCGCGTACACCCACACGTCGGCGGTCTGACAGTTGCCTGTATAACGGGTACATATCCGGTACGGTGAGGTGACAACGAAAGAAGGGACCCGATGATAGTAATTGGGATTATCTTGCTGGTGGTCGGCTTCCTCCTGGCCATCCCGGTCCTGTGGTACATCGGCATCGTCCTGTTGGTGCTCGGTGCGATCTTGTGGATTCTCGGTTCCACCGGTCGTCCTATCGGCGGTCGGGCACGGTGGTATTAGACATGTCCGGTATCGAACGACAGTCGGAGTACTACGCCTTCACCGAAGCGGTGCAGGACCGTGGAGAAGAGCACGAGGCGTCCGTCGAGCTTCCCGATCTCGCCGAGGTACGGGACCTTCTTGCTGGCCCTCGGGTGACTCCGGGGATGCTCAGCAGCTGATCCGGGTCTTTTCTCATGCGCAGCCTCGAAGACATCGACCGGGAGTTGAGGAAGCGTCCCCCTCCGGTGAAGACACAGGAACTGATCGATGAGCGCCTCGAGGTGATGCGCTCCCGGGAGCAGAAGGAACACGAGTGGCGACCGAAGAAGCCGTAGTAGTCGATGAGGCCGAGCAGGACGCTCTCTCTCCTCCGAAGCAAGATCCCCCCGTAGAGGATCGGGTTCGGGTCGATGACGATTCCGAGGTCGAGGCCGCGCCACCGACCGCCGCGTCGAAGGTCACCGAACTCACCCCGGAAGAACGGGATCAGTTGCGTGACTTGATGACTCTTGGTCGCCGGACCCGTACCTTCACCTTGTTCGAACACAAGGTCACCGTTTGCACCCTGAACTCCGACGACGAGATCCGGGTGTACCGGGAGTGTAAGGCCGACGAGAACACCAACGCCTATCCGCGTGCGTATCAGACGGCCACGGTGGCAGCGGCGATGCGCACTGTCGACAACGAGTCTTGGGAGAACACGCTCACCGAGAACCCGGCTCCCGAGATGTTGTTCCAGCAGAAGTTGGACAAGGCTCGCTCGTTGTACCCCTTGGTGGTGCAGTACATCTACAAGGAGGTGTTGGAGGCGGAGCAGGAGTTCAGGGGACTGCTGGAGAAGCTGGGAAAACTGTAAGGCTGGACCCACTTTCCGAGTTGGAAGTGCGTTTGGCCTACGAGCAGGGGTTGCTTCAGGGTCGCAGTATCAGTCCGGTGCAGCGCTGGGCTCTGATCTATCACATGAGTTACCAGCGTTGGTTCCTTGGTGAGGTGCAAGAGTCGGCTCTGAAGAATCTGCTCTTTATGCTGGACCCCAAGAGATTCCGGGACCTGTATGTGGCACCGGAGGTCGATCTGGAAGAGGAAGGAGTGCCGATGGATTCCTCCGACATTGACGAGATCGACAAATACCTCAGGAATATCGATGAGAAGAAGTCTGTCAACGCAGGCGATCTTCCTGGTGAAGACAGTCCACAGTGGGGTGAGTGGCAGTGACCACTCCCGGTGACTCCTTCTCCTATACCGACGACACGGTGGCCGCGCGGCTGTCTGTCGATGTCCCTGCCGATTCGATCCAATCGCTCGATGCCATGGTTCGACGCGCCGATGATCTTCGGACCTCCATGGAGGCCATCGCCCGAGCCAACTCCGATGTGATCGATTACCTCCGTGAGATGCCCAACCTGCTCGAGGGGGTGTCTCAGGCTCAGTCGCGCTGGCAGGATGCTCTTCTGATCGGTTCGGCAGCGGGTCGAGCAGCCGGGGGGCTCGGCTCAGGTCCGCGTTCGGCGGCCGAGGTGGTCACCGGACAGGCACAGGCCCCTCGAGGTGGAATCGTCTCCGCAGCCGACGCTCAGAACGTGCAGGATCAGGTTGAGGATCTTCAGCAACGGGACCCACGTCAAGCCGCGAACATGCGAGCCCAGCGTGGTACCGGGGAGCAGTCCGCTCGAGACGATTCTTCACCACAAGGGGCACCAGCTCGCCGCCGACGGGGCAGCAGTACCGCTTCGGCCGAGGACGAAACACCACAGAGCCCGTTCCCCGGCAGCCCCACTCAGGAACGTAACACCGCACCCAACGATTGGGTGGCCACGGGTCAGCAGTATGCCAGTCAAGGTCAGGGGCTCGTCAACCAGGTCCTCCAGGAGACCCGGCAGGGTGCCGGTGGCTCGAGCAACCTCCACGCGGCCACTCGACTGGCGCGTACCGGAGCAACCGCAGCCAATGCTGCGATCGAGCGGGCAGCACTGGCCCAGCATGTCGCGGAGGGCGGCACCGAAGCCTCCTTCCGGGGAGCGGCAGCCGCAGGGGGTCGGATGGGTGCCGCTGCGGGGGCCGTGGGGACCATTGCCAAGGGAGCCGGTGTTGCCGGGATCGCGCTTGCCGGGTTCCAGGCCAGTCAGTCGATCGGTGAGCAGTATCAGCAGTACAAGAACGCGGGCATGATCCGGGGTGGAGGTGCCTCCGAAGGTTTCGGTTACGAGATGCAGGCCCGTGCCATGGCCATGAGCCCGTTTCTCAACACCGAGCAGTCCCGGCAGATCATCAACAGTGCGCTCACCGAGGGATACACCGGCAAAGAGTTCGACACGGTGACCGGTTTCATGGCCGAGAACCTGAAGAATATGAACATGTCGGTGGCTCAGTCCGTGAAGCTGCTCAATACCAACGTGATCGAGGGTGGACAGTCCATTTCTTCGCTCAACACTCAGCTCGAGACCATGAAGGGTCTTGCCGGTAACGGGTATGCCACGCTTCAGTCTCGGCAGGACACCTTCCAGAAGGTGTCCGAGCAGGGTGTGAAGGGTGGGCTCTCGGGCACGCAGGCAGGGTTGATGGGCACCATCGAGGGGGAAATGTTCTCCGGAGACAAGATGCTTGCCGGTCAAGGGGCCGACTTGTTCAACACGTTCGACACCAATTTCATGGCCCAGCAGTCTCTTCGGACCAAGTACGGGCTTCAAGGTGTTGCCCCGGACATGTTGCTTTCCGCTGTTTCCGACAAGGTCGGCGGCGACATGTCCCAGGTCAATGTGACGATGTGGGAAGGGGTCCAGAAGGCACTTCAGTCTCTCGGTCCTCAGTTGGCCGCTGCCAAGACCGACACGCAGCGTTATGCCGTGATTTCACAGGCACAGACCATCATGAAGATGTACGGCATCAAGGGCTCGGACGACATTCAGATCGTGACGCACTATCTCGAGCTGGCCATCAAGGGGGATCTGGTCAAGGAGGCCAACCGCGCCGGGGACGCGGTGAAAACCAAGGACGAGCAGGTCACCGACAAGACGGACGGTGGGTTCACCGGCACTCTCAAGAAGTTTGTTCTCGGTACTTCCGGACCGGGCAACCCCGCCGACGACGCCAGAGGTGTTCTCGATGTTGCCGGAGGTTTCATCCACGACCTCTTCACTGGAGGGGGCCACGACTGGCACAACACCACCGATGCCACCAAGGCGTTCACTACCGGCAAAGAGAATCGGGACGCCACCTATGCCAACCCGCGTATTCAGGAACTTGTCACGAAGTACGGCAGCGGTTCCATCGAGGTGGAGAAGGAAGGCGGCGGCACAGAGACACTCGATCAGAACAACAAGGACATGATCGATGCCGTGGCGCAGGGCAAACGCAAGGTCAGTATCAACGGCGGCGACATGATGACCCTGTCCGATGCCATAGCGCAGGGGGGCAACGGTAACGGCAATGTGGGGAACACCCTGCTGGACCTCACCGACGCGGCCAAGAAGCTCGTTGTCCAGATGGACAAGGGCAACGGCAGTCCCACCCGTACCAACACCGGGCTCAATGCCGACTCCAATTACAACCGATCTCAGAACAACTCCCCCACTCCTTCCGAGTTGGCTCCCAACGGCGGGAGGTAGCCCATGGGTCTCGCTACGCTCACCCATGGGGGGAACACCTATCAGTTCCGTACCAATCCGAATTCGATCACCTGGACCTTCAACCTGGTCAAGTATGTGGACGAGACCTACGGCGGCCGGGTCGTGCAGTTGCTCGCCGTGAACATCGACAGTCTCACCGTTACTGCCCATGCCGGTCGAGGCGGTTGGGATCACCTCTATCAGACCGTGTTGTTCTTCCGGGACATGCTGGTCAATCAGCGTGATTCCGGTGATCCGGGGGTCTTCGAGTACGTCAACCGGGGCTGGAAGTTTTCGGTCTATGCGCTCGGGATACCGCTGAACGACAAGGTGACCGAGGTCGCTCGTGAATTCACGATGACCTTCAAGGTGCAGGAAGATGTCTCCGGCATCGCTTCGGCACAGACTCTCGACGCCGAGTTGTTCAAGCTCAAAGAAGGTATCGGCTACGAGCACAACGCCTACAACTGGGTGTCTCCCACCCAGGCCGACAATCAGAATCCCACTCCGAAGGATCAGAGCGCGCCACCGGGTACCGCGACGAACCCGAGTCCTATCCCCGGGGTGCCGGGTACACCTCGAGGTACCAGTACCCCTAACAGTCCTATCCCTGGTGGGCTGGTCCCGTAGACCGAAAGGAGAACGATCATGGCGGATTACGCTTCCAATACACCCATCTCCAAGCCGGTGGTGTTGGCTGTCGAAGAGACTCGATCGATGGGCGGCATGTCCTGGAATCGTGAGATCGGGTTCTTCTTTCCGGTCGAAGACGAGATGCCTCCGTTTCGGCAGCCGGTCGATCATGTAGCGCTCGATGCGAGGAACCGGCGATGAGCCTGATGAAGGTTTCCTGTGAGCAGGTCGGTTC
>Ga0193751_1000024_pt1 | contig 133498 bp, 144 predicted proteins | sample L1c2metaG_FD_143050 | JGI IMG/M metagenome (GOLD analysis project Ga0193751, IMG submission 143050) | Soil microbial communities from a riparian zone of the East river system, Colorado, United States - L1c2 | ecosystem: Environmental > Terrestrial > Soil > Riparian zone | place: USA: East... | reverse complement strand
GACAACGTGTCGATGACGGTCGAGCTGATCGTGCCGATCGCGATGGAGGAGAAGCTCCGGTTCGCCATCCGCGAGGGCGGCCGCACGGTCGGCGCCGGCGTCGTCGCCCAGATCATCGAGTGACCCAATGAACGGCCAGAATATCCGCATACGGCTCAAGGCGTTCGACCATCGCATCCTCGATGCGTCGACGCGCGAGATCGTGAACACGGCAAAGCGCACCGGCGCGCAGGTGCGCGGGCCGATTCCGCTGCCGACCAAGATCGAGAAGTTCACGGTCAACCGCTCGCCGCACGTCGACAAGAAGAGCCGCGAGCAGTTCGAGATGCGCACGCACAAGCGCCTGCTCGATATCGTCGACCCGACGCCGCAGACGGTCGACGCCCTGATGAAGCTCGACCTCGCCGCCGGCGTCGACGTCGAGATCAAGCTGTAAACGCGATTCGGACCAGACGAGGACCGGGACATGCGCTCCGGCGTGATCGCACAGAAGATGGGAATGACGCGGGTCTTCACCGAGACCGGCGAGCACGTGCCGGTCACGGTGCTCCGCCTCGGCCAATGCCAGGTCGTCGCGCACCGCACCAAGGACAAGAACGGCTACGTCGCGCTGCAGCTCGGCTCCGGCAGCCGCAAGGTCAAGAACGTGGTCAAGGCCGAGCGCGGCCATTTCGCGGTCGCCAAGGTCGAGCCCAAGCGCAAGGTCGCCGAGTTCCGCGTCAGCGAGGACGGCGTGATCCCGGTCGGTGCCGAGATCACCGCCGATCATTTCGTGGTCGGCCAGTTCGTCGACGTGACCGGCACCTCGATCGGCAAGGGCTTTGCCGGCCCGATGAAGCGGTGGAACTTCGGGGGCCTGCGCGCCTCGCACGGCGTGTCGGTCTCGCATCGCTCGCACGGCTCGACCGGCGGCCGGCAGGATCCGGGCAAGACCTTCAAGGACAAGAAGATGGCCGGCCATCTCGGCGTCGACCGGGTGACGACGCTCAATCTCAAGGTCGTGCAGACCGACGTGACGCGCGGCCTCATCCTGGTCGAGGGCGCCGTGCCCGGCGCCAAGGGCGGCTGGATCACCGTGCGCGACGCCGTGAAGAAGGCGCTGCCCAAGGAAGCGCCGCAGCCGGGCGCGTTCCGGCTGGCGGACGGCGCCGCCCCGGGCGATGCGCCGGCGGAAATCCCGCCCGATGCTGCGGCCGCGCCGGCCGCCCCGCAGGAGGGTGCGTGACATGGAACTGAAGGTGACCACGCTCGACGGCAAATCGGCCGGTTCGGTCACGGTGCCGGACGCCATCTTCGGCCTCGAACCGCGCCCCGACATCCTGCAGCGGTGCGTTACCTGGCAACTCGCCAAGCGCCGCGCGGGCACCCACGCGGTCAAGAACCGCGCCGACATCAACCGCACGGGCAAGAAATTGCACGCGCAGAAGGGCACCGGCGGCGCCCGGCACGGCTCGCAGCGCGCCAACCTGTTCCGTGGCGGCGGCCGCTCCTTCGGCCCGACGCCGCGCAGCCACGAGATCGGGTTGCCCAAGAAGGTGCGCGCGCTCGCCCTGCGGCATGCGCTGTCCGCCAAGGCCAAGGACGGCGGCATCGTCGTCATCGATAAGGCGTCGGTTGCGGACGCCAAGACCAAGACGCTGAGCGAGCACTTCGGCAATCTCGAGATCGTCAATGCCCTGATCATCGACGGCGCCGAGGTCGACGCGAACTTCCGGCTTGCCGCCCGTAACATTCCCGGCATCGACGTGCTGCCGATCCAGGGGATCAACGTCTACGACATCCTGCGGCGCACCAAGCTGGTGTTGACCAAGGCCGCCCTCGATGCGCTGGAGGCGCGCTTCAAATGAGCCCGGTCGACCCGCGCCACTACGACGTCATCATCGCGCCGGTGATCACCGAAAAGGCGACGCTCGCCTCCGAGCAGAACCAGGTGATCTTCAAGGTGGCGCGCAACGCCACCAAGCCGCAGATCAAGGAGGCGGTGGAGAAGCTGTTCGACGTCAAGGTCAAGAGCGTCAACACGCTGGTACGCAAGGGCAAGTTCAAGTCGGCGCGCGGCTTTGCCGGCTATCAGTCGGACGTCAAGAAGGCGATCGTCACCTTGGCCGAAGGCCACAGGATCGACGTGACCACCGGACTCTAGGCGGGAACAGGCGAAATGGCGCTCAAGACCTACAAGCCGACCACCCCGAGCCAGCGCCAGCTGGTGCTGGTGGACAGGTCCGGCCTCTACAAGGGCAAGCCGGTCAAGGCCCTCACCGAGGGCAAGCATTCCTCGGGCGGGCGCAACAACAACGGCCGCATCACCGTGCGCTTCCGCGGCGGCGGCCACAAGAAGGCGTACCGGCGGGTCGACTTCAAGCGGCGCAAGTTCGACGTGCCGGCGCGCATCGAGCGCATCGAGTACGATCCCAATCGCAGCGGCTTCGTCGCGCTGCTCAAGTACGACGACGGCGAAGTCGCCTATATCCTCGCGCCGCAGCGGCTGGCGCAGGGCGACGTGGTGGTGGCGGGGGAGCACGTGGACGTGAAGCCCGGCAACGCCATGCCGGCCGGCAACATGCCGATCGGGACCATCGTCCACAACGTCGAGTTCAAGGTCGGCAAGGGCGGGCAGCTGGCGCGTTCGGCCGGCACCTACGCGCAGATCGTCGGGCGCGACCAGGAGTACGTCATCCTGCGGCTCAATTCCGGCGAGCAGCGCCTGGTGCACGGGCGCTGCATGGCGACGGTCGGCGCGGTGTCGAACCCGGACCACATGAACATCTCGATCGGCAAGGCCGGCCGCACACGCTGGCTCGGCTGGCGCCCGCACAACCGCGGCGTGGCGATGAACCCGATCGATCATCCGCACGGCGGCGGCGAAGGCCGCACCTCGGGCGGCCGGCATCCGGTCACCCCCTGGGGCTTCCCGACCAAGGGCAAGAAGACCCGCAGCAACAAGTCCACGACCAAGTTCATCGTGTCGAGCCGCCACGCGCGGAAGAAGAAGTAAGGAAAGGACGAGCCATGGCGCGTTCGGTATGGAAGGGTCCCTTCGTCGACGGCTTTCTGCTCAAGAAGGCGGAGACCGCGCGCTCGTCGGGCCGGCACGAGATGATCAAGATCTGGAGCCGGCGCTCGACCATCCTGCCGCAGTTCGTCGGCCTCACCTTCGGGGTCTACAACGGGCAGAAGCACATCCCGGTGATGGTCACCGAGGAAATGGTCGGCCACAAGTTCGGCGAGTTCGCCCCGACCCGCGCCTTCTACGGCCATTCGGCCGACCGCAAGGCGAAGCGCTCGTCCTCGGGGCCGGCGCCGGCGGCGACGCCGGCTGCGACGGGATAGGGCCAAGGCCATGGGCAAACGCGCGCACGAGCGAAGCCTCGCGGACAACGAGGCCAAGGCGATCGCCCGCATGCTGCGGGTGTCGCCGCAGAAGCTCAATCTGCTGGCCGCGCTCATCCGCGGCAAGAAGGTCGCCAAGGCGCTTGCCGATCTCGAGTTCTCGCGCAAGCGCATCGCCAAGGATGTGCGCAAGTGCCTGGAGTCGGCGATCGCCAACGCCGAGAACAATCACGACCTCGACGTCGACGACCTGGTCGTCGCCGAGGCGCACGTGGGCAAGGCCCTGGTGCTCAAGCGCTTCTCGCCACGCGGCCGCGGCCGGGCCGGCAAGATTCTCAAGCCGTTCGCCAACCTGACGATCGTGGTGCGTCAGGTCGAGGCGAGCGCCTAGCGGAGACGGGTATGGGTCAGAAAGTCAATCCGATCGGACTGCGTCTCGGCATCAACCGGACGTGGGACTCGCGCTGGTACGCGGGCAAGAACGACTACGCCATGCTGCTGCACGAGGACATGAAGATCCGCGAAGAGCTGATGGAGAGCCTCAAGCAGGCGGCGGTGTCGAAGATCGTGATCGAGCGCCCGCACAAGAAGGCGCGGGTGACGATCCATTCGGCGCGGCCCGGCGTGGTGATCGGCAAGAAGGGTGCCGACATCGAGAAGCTGCGCAAGAAGGTGGTCGAGCTGACCGACTCCGACGTCGTCATCAACATCGTGGAAATCCGCAAGCCGGAGCTCGACGCGACGCTGGTCGCCGAATCGATCGCCCAGCAGCTCGAGCGCCGCGTCGCGTTTCGCCGCGCCATGAAGCGGGCGGTGCAGTCGGCCATGCGGCTGGGCGCCGAGGGCATCCGCATCAACTGCTCGGGCCGGCTGGGCGGCGCCGAGATCGCCCGCATGGAATGGTACCGCGAGGGACGGGTGCCGCTGCACACGCTGCGCGCCGACGTCGATTACGGGGTCGCGACCGCGTTCACCACCTACGGCACCTGCGGCGTCAAGGTGTGGATCTTCAAGGGCGAAATCCTCGAGCACGACCCGATGGCGCAGGACAAGCGCCTCGCCGAGAGCGAGGCCGGACGCCCGCGCCGCGAGCCGGCGTAAGGCGAATTAAAGAGAGCGCACAGCCATGCTGCAACCGATCCGGAGCAAGTTCCGCAAGGCGCACAAGGGGCGCATCCACGGCGTCGCCACGTCGGGGAACGAGCTCAATTTCGGCGAGTACGGTCTCAAGGCGATGGAGCCCGAGCGGGTCACCGCCCGCCAGATCGAGGCGGCGCGCCGGGCGATGACCCGGCACATGAAGCGCTCCGGCCGGGTGTGGATCCGCATCTTTCCCGACGTGCCGGTGTCGAAGAAGCCGATCGAGGTGCGCATGGGCAAGGGCAAGGGCACGCCGGAGCTGTGGGTGTGCCGCGTCAAGCCGGGCCGGATCATGTTCGAGATCGACGGGGTGTCGGTCGAGATCGCGCGCCAGGCGCTCGGGCTCGCCGCCGCCAAGCTGCCGATCAAGACGCGCTTCGTCGCGCGCATCGCCGACTAGGCCGGGAGCTCAGTCATGAAGGCCGCGGACCTCAGGGTCATGACCCTCGATCAGCTCGGCGACGAGCTGATGAAGCTCAAGAAGGAGCGCTTCAACCTGCGCTTCCAGCGGGCCACGGGCCAGCTCGAGAACACGGCGCGCGTGCGCCAGGTGCGGCGCGATATCGCCCGCATCGAGACGATCAGCCTGCAGAAGCGCGGCGCGCAACAGGCGAAGTGAGGAGACGAAGATGCCGAAACGGGAGCTCCAGGGCGTGGTGGTGAGCGACAAGCAGGCCAAGACAGTGGTCGTCCGCGTCGATCGCCGCTTCACCCATCCGATGCTCAAGAAGACCGTGCGGCGGAGCAAGCATTATCACGCGCACGACGAGCAGAACGAGTATTCGGTCGGCGACACCGTGTGGATCGAGGAGCATCGTCCGATCTCCAAGCTCAAGCGCTGGGCCGTGACCCGGGGCGAGAAGCGGGCGAAGCAGTGAGGCGCCGCGCGCCCAACAACAGAGGACGAGGCGCAGCATGATCCAGATGCAGACAAACCTCGACGTGGCGGACAATTCCGGCGCGCGTCGCGTCATGTGCATCAAGGTGCTGGGCGGCTCGAAGCGCAAGTACGCGACGGTCGGCGACGTCATCGTCGTGTCGATCAAGGAGGCGGCGCCGCGCGGCCGCGTGAAGAAGGGCGAAGTGATGAAGGCCGTGGTGGTGCGGGTGGCGAAGGACATCAGGCGCCCGGACGGCTCGATCATCCGCTTCGACCGCAATGCCGCCGTGCTGATCACGCCGCAGATGGAGCCGGTCGGCACCCGCATCTTCGGGCCGGTGCCGCGCGAGCTGCGCGCCAAGAACCACATGAAGATCATCTCGCTCGCCCCGGAGGTGCTGTGATGGCCGCCAAGATCCGCAAGGGCGACAAGGTGATCGTGCTCACCGGCCGCGACCGCGGGCGCAGCGGCGAGGTGGTCCAGGTCATGCCGACCGAGGGCCGCGCGCTGGTGCGCGGCATCCACATGGTCAAGCGGCACCAGCGGCAAAGCGCGAGCCAGGACGGCGGCATCATTTCCAAGGAGGCGCCGATTCACCTGTCCAACCTGGCGATCGCCGACCCCAAGGACGGCAAGCCGACCCGGGTCGGGTTCAAGGTCATGGCGGACGGCAAGAAGGTGCGCGTGGCCAAGCGTTCCGGAGTGGAGATCGATGGCTGAGACCCAATATACCCCGCGGTTGCGCACCCTCTTCGACAAGGAGGTGCGCGCCAAGCTGACCGAGCAGTTCGGTTACAAGAACCCGATGCAGGTGCCGGCGCTCGACAAGGTCGTGCTCAACATGGGCATCGGCGAGGGCGTCGCCGACCGCAAGAAGGTGGAGTCCGCCGCCACCGACCTCGGCCTGATCGCCGGCCAGAAGGCGGTGATCACCATGTCGCGCAAGGCGATCGCCACCTACAAGCTGCGCGAGAACCAGCCGATCGGCTGCAAGGTGACGCTGCGCAAGGCGCGCATGTACGACTTCGTCGATCGCCTGGTGAACATCGCGCTGCCGCGGGTGCGCGACTTCCGCGGCCTCAACCCGAAAAGCTTCGACGGCCGTGGGAACTACAGCCTCGGCATCAAGGAGCACATCATCTTTCCGGAGATCGATTACGACAAGGCCGCGGAAATCTGGGGCATGGACATCGTGGTGTGCACCACGGCGGACAACGACGACGAAGCCCGCGCCCTTCTTACCGCATTCAACTTCCCGTTCCGGCAGTGAGGCGGAGCGATCCTCCTCAAACGCGGATACCCAGGAGACCTAGATGGCGAAAAAGAGCTCGATCGAGAAAAACAACCGGCGGCGCAGGCTGGCCAAGAAATATTCGGGCCGGCGCTCGCGGCTCAAGGAGATCGTGCGCGACAAGTCGCTGCCGATGGAGGACCGCTTTGCCGCCGCGCTCAAGCTCGCCCAGGTGCCGCGCAATTCCTCGAAGACCCGCATTCGCAATCGCTGCGAAGTGACCGGGCGCCCGCGCGGCGTCTACCGCAAGCTCAAGATGAGCCGCATCGCGATGCGGGACCTGGGATCCAAGGGCCTGATCCCCGGGCTGGTCAAGTCGAGCTGGTAGGGGGCGGGCACGATGGCTTTGAACGATCCGCTCGGCGACCTGTTCACCCGCATCCGCAACGCGCAGATGCGCAGCAAGTCGAAGGTTTCGACCCCCGGCTCGCGCCTGCGCGCGAGCGTGCTCGACGTGCTCAGGGACGAGGGCTACATCCGCGGCTATTCCACGACCGCGCACGACAACGGGCGCACCGAGTTCGAGATCGAGCTGAAATATTTCGACGGCGCGCCGGTGATCCGCGAGATTTCGCGGGTGTCGAAGCCGGGCCGACGGGTGTACGCCTCGGTCAAGGCGTTGCCGCGCATCAACAACGGCCTCGGGATCGCCATCGTGTCGACCCCGAAGGGCGTGATGGCCGACCACGACGCGCGCGACGCCAACGTCGGCGGCGAGATTCTGTGCACGGTGTTCTAGAGCGGTTGGAGCGAACGGCGATGTCACGCATCGGCAAGAAGGCGGTCGCGGTCCCCTCCGGCGTCACGGCGGGAGTCGTGGGCCAGACCGTCAAGGTGAAAGGCCCCAAGGGCGCGCTCGAACTGGTGCTGCACGACGATGTCGCGGCGCGGGTCGAGGACGGCGCCATCAAGATCGACCCGCGCGCCGACACGCGGCGGGCGCGCGCCATGTGGGGGCTCGCCCGGTCGCTGGTGTCGAACGTCGTGGCCGGCGTCACCAAGGGCTTCGAGCGGCGCCTGGAGATCACCGGCGTCGGCTACCGCGCGGCGGTGCAGGGCAAGAACCTGCAGCTCTCGCTCGGCTACAGCCACGAGGTGCTCTATCCGATCCCCGACGGGATCGCGATCGCGACCCCGCGGCCGATCGAGATCGTGGTGACCGGGATCGACAAGCAGAAGGTCGGCCAGGTCGCGGCGGAAATCCGGCGTTTCCGGCCGCCCGAGCCCTACAAGGGCAAGGGCGTCAGGTTCGCCGGCGAATACATCTTCCGCAAGGAAGGCAAGAAGAAGTGACGGGAGCGGACGATGGCGAACTATGCTAAAGCGGTGGCACGGCGGCGGGCGCGCGTGCGGCGCGCCGTCAAGGCCGCGGCCGGCGGCCGCGTGCGGCTGTCGATACATCGATCCGGCAAGCACATCTACGCGCAGGTGATCGACGACCGCAAAGGCGCGACGCTCGCGGCCGCGTCTTCGCTGGAGAAATCGCTGCGCGAGAGCCTCAAGACCGGCGCCGACGTCGCCGCCGCCACGGCGGTCGGCAAGCTGGTCGCCGAACGGGCGGTCGCCAAGGGCGTCAAGGACGTGGTGTTCGACCGCGGCCGCTACCTGTTCCACGGCCGGGTCAAGGCGCTGGCGGACGCGGCGCGCGAGGGCGGCCTGAGCTTCTGAGAAACCAACGTGAGAACGTACGCAATCTAGCGGAACGACATACAGCGGAACGACACAATGGCATTGGAACGACGGTCACCTGAACGACGCCATTCGCGCGAGCGCGAAGAGCGCGACAGCGAGTTCGTCGACAAGCTCGTGCACATCAACCGCGTGGCCAAGGTGGTCAAGGGCGGTCGGCGCTTCGGCTTTGCCGCGCTGGTCGTGGTGGGCGACCAGAAGGGCCGGGTCGGCTTCGGCCACGGCAAGGCGCGCGAGGTGCCGGAGGCGATCCGCAAGGCGACCGACGCGGCCAAGCGCAGCCTCGTGCGGGTGCCGTTGCGCGAGGGCCGCACCCTGCACCACGACGTGCTCGGCCGTCACGGCGCCGGACGGGTGTTCCTGCGCGCGGCGCCGCCCGGCACCGGCATCATCGCCGGCGGCCCGATGCGCGCCGTGTTCGAGACGCTCGGCATGCAGGACGTGGTGGCGAAGTCGATCGGCTCGTCCAATCCCTACAACATGGTGCGCGCCACCTTCGACGCGCTGGGCCACCAGGACAGCCCGCGCTCGGTCGCGGCGCGGCGCAATCTCAAGGTATCGACCCTGCAGGCGCGCCGCCGTGACGGCGACACCGCCGAGGCGGCGACGGAGTAAGGCGGCAGATCATGGCCAAGCGCGCAACCATCAAGGTCCGCCAGACCGGCAGCGCCCTGCGCCGCCGGTTCGACCAGCGGCAGAACCTGATCGGCCTCGGCCTCAACAAGATCGGCCGCGTCGCCGACGTGCCGGATACGCCGGCCACCCGCGGCATGATCGCGCGGGTGCGTCACCTCGTCGAGGTGATCGAGCCGCAAGGAGACAAGTCATGAAGCTCAGCGAGCTCAACGATCGCCCGGGCGCGCGCAAGACGCGACGCCGGGTCGGCCGCGGCATCGGCTCCGGCAAGGGCAAGACCGGCGGGCGCGGCGGCAAGGGCCAGACGGCGCGCTCGGGCGTTGCCATCAAGGGCTTCGAAGGCGGGCAAATGCCGTTGCACCGGCGCCTGCCCAAGCGTGGCTTCACCAACATTTTCCGCAAGGCCTACAACGAGGTGAACCTCGGGCGGGTGCAGCAGGCGATCGACGCCGGCAAGCTCGACTCGGCCGCCGCCGTCGACGTGGAGGCCCTGGTCAAGGCCGGCGTCCTGCGCCGCGCGCGCAACGGGGTCAGGCTGCTGGGCACGGGCGAGATTACGGCGAAAGTCGCCTTCACGGTCGCCGGCGCCTCGAAATCCGCGGTGGCGGCGGTCGAGAAGGCGGGCGGGTCGGTGACGGTCCTCGAGCCGGCGGACGCGGGCGAAGCCGCCGCCTGATCCCTATATAGGGCCTTATCGATCGGGCAGGGCGGGAGAGGGAGCCAATAGCGCATGGTCTCGGCAGCGGAACAATTGGCGGCCAATCTCAACTTCTCGGCGCTCGCCAAGGCCGAGGAGCTCAAGAAGCGCATCTATTTCACCGTCGGCGCGCTGCTGGTCTACCGGCTCGGGACCTATATTCCGCTGCCCGGCATCGACCCGGCCGCCTGGGAGCAGATCTTCCAGACCCAGGCCGGCGGCATCCTCGGCATGTTCAACATGTTCTCCGGCGGCGGCATCCACCGGATGGCGATCTTCGCGCTCAACATCATGCCGTATATCTCCGCCTCCATCATCATCCAGCTGATGACGACGGTGTCGTCGACGCTCGAGACGTTGAAGAAGGAAGGCGAGCAGGGCCGCAAGACCATCAACCAGTACACGCGCTACCTCACGGTGGTGCTCGCCGCGTTCCAGGCCTACGGCATCTCGATCGGACTCGAGGGCACCGGCAGCGTCGTCTCCGACCCCGGCTGGTTCTTCCGCATCTCGACCCTGATCACCTTGACCGGCGGGACCATGTTCCTGATGTGGCTGGGCGAGCAGATAACCTCGCGCGGCATCGGCAACGGCATCTCGCTCATCATCCTGTCCGGCATCGTGGCGCAGGTGCCCTCGGCGCTCGCCGGCATGCTGGAGCTCGGCCGGCAGGGGGCGCTGTCGACCCCGGTCATCCTCATCGTCATCGTCATGGCGGTCGCGGTAATCGCCTTCATCGTGTTCGTGGAGCGCGCCCAGCGGCGGCTGCTGATCCAGTATCCCAAGCGCCAGGTCGGCAATCAGATGTTCGAGGGGCAATCCTCGCATCTGCCGCTCAAGCTCAACACCTCGGGCGTGATCCCGCCGATCTTTGCCTCCTCGCTGCTGCTGCTGCCGACCACGGTGGCCAATCTCAACACCGTCGGGGGCGCCGGCAGCCATTCGGAAATCCTGCTGTGGATCACCACCCACCTCGGCCACGGCACGCCTCTCTTCATGATGTGCTACATCGGGCTCATCATCTTCTTTGCGTTCTTCTACACGGCGATCGTGTTCAACCCGACCGATACGGCCGACAACCTCAAGAAGCATGGCGGGTTCATCCCCGGCATCCGCCCGGGCGAGCGCACCGCCGAGTACATCGACTACGTTCTCTCGCGCATCACCGTGGTGGGCGCCGGCTATCTGGCGATCGTCTGCCTGATCCCGGAGCTGCTCATCAATTACATGGGCGTGCCGTTCTACTTCGGCGGCACGTCGCTGCTGATCGTGGTCAGCGTCACCATGGATACGGTGGCGCAGATCCAGGGCTACCTTCTGGCCCACCAGTACGAAGGCCTGATCAAGCGCTCGAAGCTGCGAGGCCGGCGCCGATGAGGCTCGTCCTGCTCGGCCCGCCGGGGGCCGGCAAAGGAACCCAGGCAAAGCACCTCGTCGAGCGGCACGGTATCGTTCAGCTGTCGACCGGCGACATGCTGCGCGCCGCCGTCAGGGCGCAAACTCCGGTCGGGCGCAAGGCCGAGGCCATCATGGCGCGTGGCGACCTGGTGCCCGACGACGTGGTGGTGGCGATCGTGTCGGACCGGATCGATCAGCCCGACGCCCGGCGGGGGTTCGTGCTCGACGGCTTTCCGCGCAACGTGCCCCAGGCCGAGGCCCTGGGCCGCATGCTGGCCGACAAGGGCCTCAGGCTCGACGGGGTGGTGGAGATCAAGGTCGACGAGGGCGCCCTGCTCAAGCGCCTGGAGAGCCGAATCGCCGAAATGACCGCGCGGGGCGAGCCGGTGCGGCCGGATGACAATCCGGAGGCGCTCAAGACCCGGCTCGCGGTCTACCGGGCGCAAACAGCGCCCCTTATCGACTATTACGGGAAAAAGGGGGCCCTGAAGTCGGTCGACGGCATGGCCCCGATCGAGGAAGTTTCTGAGGCGATCAGCCGGGTCCTGAGCCCGGAAATCGCGATGCGCGGAGGTTGACGAGGAGACGCGGAATCCAGTAATACCCGGCATCCGTTTGGATAGAGCTTGCAGGCGATGCCGGGCCCTGGAAGGAGGGCGGCGTCGTCTCGGCGTTATGTCCCTTTACGGCAGGCTGTAGCGACTTTCGATCGCCCGCGGGCGGTCGGGACAAGAACCTGCGGTTTTTCGGCCGAAATCCGGCCGCAACAGGAGCAAGACCCTTGGCACGTATCGCCGGCGTCAATATCCCGACCAATAAGCGGGTCGTTGTTGCACTGCAATATATCCATGGAATCGGCGCCCAGCGCGCCCGGGAAATCGTCGACAAGGTCGGAATTCCGGCACCCCGCCGGGTGTCCCAGCTGACCGACCAGGAAGTGCTGCAGATTCGCGAAATGATCGATCGTGACTATATCGTGGAGGGCGACCTGCGGCGTGAAGTCGCCATGAATATCAAGCGGCTGATGGACCTCGGCTGCTACCGCGGCCTGCGGCACCGCCGGGGCCTTCCCGCGCGCGGGCAGCGCACTCACACCAACGCCCGCACCCGCAAGGGTCCGGCCAAGCCGATCGCCGGCAAGAAGAAGTAACCGGCCGCCGCGATCGGGCCAGAGGAATTGAGGCTTGGCTCCCGTCGGAGCCGGAGCCGCGAAAGGGTCGAGCATGGGCAAGGAAGCCACGCGCGTCCGCAAGCGCGAGCGCAAGAACATCGCCTCGGGCGTCGCGCACGTCAACGCGTCGTTCAACAACACGATGATCACCATCACCGACGCGCAGGGCAATACCATTGCGTGGTCGTCGGCGGGCACCAAGGGCTTCAAGGGCTCGCGCAAGTCGACGCCGTTCGCCGCCCAGGTCGCAGCCGAAGACGCGGCGCAGAAGGCGATGGAGCACGGCATGCGTACGCTGGAGGTCGAGGTGGCGGGGCCGGGCTCGGGCCGCGAGTCGGCGCTGCGGGCGCTGCAGGCCGCCGGGTTCACCATCACGTCGATCCGCGACGTGACGCCGATTCCGCACAACGGCTGCCGGCCGCGCAAGCGCCGCCGCGTTTGATTTTCATCCGGTGGACGGAGCCGCCGTCCGCCGCCGCCAAATTTCCCCACGGGGCGGAGTGGGGGTCGCGGCCCGGGCGTGGCCGCTTCATACGATGGGTGACGACGTGATCCAGAAAAACTGGCAGGAACTGATCAGACCCGACAAGCTGCAGGTGGCGCTCGCAGGCGATCCCAAGCGCGGCGCCACCGTGGTGGCGGAGCCGCTCGAGCGCGGCTTCGGGCTTACGCTCGGCAACGCGCTGCGGCGGATTCTGCTGTCCTCGCTGCAGGGCGCGGCGGTGCAATCGGTGCACATCGACGGCGTGCTGCACGAATTCTCGTCGATCGCCGGCGTGCGCGAGGACGTGACCGACATCATCCTCAACATCAAGGACATCGCCATCAAGATGCAGGGCGACGGCCCCAAGCGCATGGTGGTGAAGAAGCAGGGCCCGGGCCAGGTGACCGCCGGCGACATCCAGACGGTCGGCGACATCGTCGTGCTCAATCCGGACCTCGTCCTGTGCACCCTCGACGAGGGTGCCGAGATCCGCATGGAGTTCACCGTCAACACCGGCAAGGGCTATGTCGCGGCCGAGCGCAACCGGCCGGAGGACGCGCCGATCGGGCTCATCCCGGTCGACAGCCTGTATTCGCCGGTGCGCAAGGTCTCCTACAAGGTCGAGAACACCCGCGAGGGCCAGATCCTCGACTACGACAAGCTCACCCTGTCGATCGAGACCAACGGCTCGATCAGCCCCGAGGATGCGCTCGCCTACGCGGCGCGCATCCTGCAGGACCAGCTCAACGTGTTCGTCAACTTCGAGGAGCCCCGCAAGGAGGTCGCCGCGGAGTCGATCCCGGACCTCGCCTTCAATCCGGCGTTCCTCAAGAAGGTGGACGAGCTGGAATTGTCGGTGCGCTCGGCCAACTGCCTGAAGAACGACAACATCGTCTATATCGGCGACCTGGTGCAGAAGACCGAGGCGGAAATGCTGCGCACGCCGAACTTCGGCCGCAAGTCGCTCAACGAGATCAAGGAAGTGCTCGCCCAGATGGGGCTGCATCTCGGCATGGAAGTGCCGGGCTGGCCGCCGGAGAACATCGACGAGCTCGCCAAGCGCTTCGAGGATCATTACTGACCAGGGATCAGTAATCAGGAGTCAGGCATCAGGACACGGCCTGATGCCCGATGCCTGACACCCGATACCTGGTTCCGGGAGGGACCATGCGTCACGGTAAAGCCCATCGCAAGCTCAACCGCACGGCGGAGCACCGCCGCTCGCTGTGGGCCAACATGACCGCCGCGCTGATCAAGCACGAGCAGATCGTCACGACGCTGCCGAAGGCCAAGGATCTGCGGCCGATCATCGAGAAGCTGGTCACCCTGGGCAAGCGCGGCGACCTGCACGCGCGGCGCCAGGCGATCGCCAAGGTGCGCGACGTCGCCATGGTCAGGAAGCTGTTCGAGGTGCTGGGCCCCCGCTACAAGGAGCGCAACGGCGGCTATACCCGCGTGCTGCGCGCCGGCTTCCGCTACGGCGACAACGCGCCGCGCGCGGTGATCGAGTTCGTCGACCGCGACGTGGGTGCCCGCGGCCTCGATTCCGGGCCGGTGCAGGAAAAGAAGGCGCAGGAGCCGGCGGCGGCCTGACGGCGGCGCCTCTTCGCGCAGGGAAAAAAGGGCGGCGCAAGCCGCCCTTTTGCTTTTGCGGGGCTGCGGGCTAATTTGGCGCGCCGTGCACGGCGCTTGGCCGGCCGATTCGTTCGGACGGTCGCGCCGCACGGTTGCGGAACCGATTGGGGGGCACTCATGTCCGACGCCGACAGTTCATCCGGCGGGCTTGCCGACAGCTTCACCGAAACGACGTCCACGGGCTGGTTCTCGCGCATCGGCCAGTCGATCGCCGGCGTGCTGTTCGGCATCGTGCTGATCCTCGGGTCGGGGGTTCTCATGTTCTGGAACGAGGGGCGCGCGGTGCAGACGGCGCGCTCGCTCGCCGAAGGGCAGGGGGTCGTGGTCGACGCCGATGCGACGCGTGTGGAGCCCGGCAACGACGGCAAGCTCGTCCACGTGGCGGGCGACCTGAAGACCACGGCGCCATTGAACGATCCCGAGTTCGGCGTGTCCGTCCCGGCGGCCCGGCTGGTGCGCACCGTCGAGATGTACCAGTGGAAGGAGGACAGCCATACCGAGACGCGCAAGAATTTCGGCGGCTCGGAGGAGCACGTCACCACCTACACCTACGTCCAGACATGGTCGGACAACCGTATCGATTCCGGCAAGTTCAAGCGGCCGGACGGCCATGCCAATCCGCAGATGCGCTACCGGCGATTCGAGGCCGCCGCGCGCGACGCCACCCTCGGCGCCTTCCGCCCGAGCGAGCGGGTGCTGGCGCATCTCGCAGCCGGCAGCGAATTCAGGGTCGAGCCGGCGGGACTCGACGCGGTGCGCCAGCGCGCCGGCGCTTCCGCCCAGATTACCGACGGCCGCATCTATCTCGGGGTCGATCCGGCGCAGCCGCGCGTCGGCGACCTGCGCATTTCCTACCACGTCGCCGCGGTCGGCCCGGTGAGCATGATCGGGCGGCAGGCGGGGACGGACTTCGCCGAGTACCAGACCAAGGCGGGCGACCGGCTGCTGATGCTGCGCGCCGGCACCTTGTCGGCCGGCGACATGTTCAAGGCGGCCGAGGAGGAGAACCGCATCCTCACCTGGATCTTAAGGGCCGTCGGCGTGGTGGCGATGCTGATCGGCTGGATGCTGATGATGCGCCCGCTGGTCGTGCTCGCCGACGTGATCCCGTTCCTCGGCAGCGTCATCGGGGCCGGCACCGGGTTGATCGCGTTGCTGGTCACGGCGGTGGTCGCGCCGATCGTCATCGCGATCGCGTGGTTCTGGTACCGTCCGCTGGTCTCCGCCGGCGTGCTGGTGGTCGGCTTCGCGGTCGCCTACGGCATCAGGACGCTGGCGGCGCGGCGGCACGCGCGCGCCGCACCGGCACCCGCCTGACGACTCCGTATAGAGCAGGATGACGTTTCTTCGAATCGTCATTCTGCTCTATCTTATTGTTTGAGCATGATCTTTTCCGAAAACCGGTGCCCACTTTACGGGATCATGCTCTAAGCCGCATGCGCCTTGGCAAATGCGGCCACGTCGCGGTGGGTCGCGAACCATACGTTGCCGCAGGCCTTCGTGTGCCTGATCACCTCGTCGATGATCCACACGCGCGAGCGGTGGCCGATGATGTGCGGGTGCATGGCCAGAAGGGCGTTTTGTCACCCTGGTCGGTGTCGAGGCGTTGCCTCAAACCACCCTAGATTGGTGTTTTTCGGCAATATCTTTAGACTAATACGCGAGAGCCGATTGATCGATCGACGGCACGTGGCCGTTTGCTGTCCACCGGGGTTCCACGCATGCCTGGACCGTCCAGACTACCTGATAGAAAGAGGCTATTCTATCCTCGAGAGGCACGTTTCTCTTGGTACAACGTTATAGATCCGATGTATTGGATAGCTTTTTTTCTGTCTAGGCCAATTTTTAACTATCCATTACAAGCCAACGAGGTAGATTTTATTCATGACAATATCAACAAACATCGCACTGTACTGTGGGCGAATGTTGTGGCTGCGCTTACACTCTTTCATAGCCTAAAAAGTCTATCAATCACGGAGCTCAATTCTCTTATTTCTGCGCTGATGGCGCCCGCATTCGTCACTGGCGCAGCATGGTTTGCAATAACATTTGGCGGCGTGCCGCAGCGTCTATTGCCTCTTGCAATAAATATTACGCTATGGATGTTTGCAGCTTTCACAGTTTCTCTTACCACAATGTTTATGAGCCTTTATTTCATTTTGCCTATCCCAATCTTCCTAGTTTTCGGTTTTATCGTTCTCGCAATAGTAATCTCGGCAGCTCGCTATGATAACGTGGATGGCTTGAAAGCTGGTCTAGATGAAGCCTTGCGAATGCATGCCCTTAACCCTCGCCGCCCAGGCTACCCCTATAGACTAAGGACGTTTCCGGTGCGACGATGCTGATGCCCGCTGTAGTCCCCAGTGTTAGCGCTATCCGCGCCCAATTGCGTCACGCTCTATGATCGATCATGCGATCGAGCTTAGGCGGCGTGCGCCCTCGCCCATTCGGCGACGTCGCGGTGGGTCGCGAACCATACGTTGCCGCAGGCCTTCGCGTGCCTGATCACCTCGTCGATGATCCACACGCGCGAGCGGTGGCCGATGATGTGCGGGTGCATGGTGAGCTGGCACAGGCCGCCTTCCGCATAAGCGGCGTCGAACTCGCGCAGGAAGATGTCGAGCACCGCCTGGGGCGGCGTATACGGGCGCAGCGACTGGAAGCGGTGCATCATGAAGTACACCGCGTCGTCGCGCACCCACTCGACCGGCAGCTCGACCACCCCGGTGGGCTGGCCGTCGAGCAGCAATTCGTAGCAGTCCACGTCCGCCATCAGCGAGGAGTCGTAGAGCAGCCCCATCTCCTGGGTGATGCGCAGGGTGTGCGGGCTGAAGTCCCATGAGGCGGTGCGCGCGCCGACCGGCCGCACTGCGGTGATCTTCTCCAGCACCTCGGCCGCGCGCAGCATGAGGTCGCGCTCGGCGTCGTAGGAAAGCACCGAGTTGAGCTCGTGGATCCAGCTGTGGATGCCGATCTCGTGGCCTTCCGCCACCACCCGCCGCTGCTCGTCGGAATGCAGCAGCGCGGCGACCGCCGGCACGTAGAACGTTGCGGGCACCGAATGGCGCTGGAGAATTTCCAGGATGCGCGGCACCCCGACGCGGTTGCCGAACTGGCCCCAGCTCATGCGGCCGTACGACTTGCCGCCCTCGCGCAGCTCGTTGGTCTCGTGGTCGCTGTCGAAGGAGAGCGCGAGCGCGCAGCGTGCGCCGTCCTTCCAGGCCTTCGGCCGCAGGGTGCGGCCGGCGCGCACGTGATTGACTAGGCCGCGCCAATGCGCTTCCGGCCATTGCCACGGTTCGAGGTTGCTGGCGTCGTTCATGGCGTCCTCCTGTTCTGAGAAACTAAACCAGTGGCGAGCCGGTCACCGGCAGAACCTGGCCGGTGATCCAGGATGCGTAGTCCGACGCGAGGAACATCACCGCGTAGGCGATGTCCTGCGGGGTGCCCATGCGGCGCATGGCGATGTGGTCGGCGAACGCGGCGCGGACGGCGGCCGTATAGCTTGCCCATTGCCGTTCGTAGTCCGGGCTCGTCGCCATGAAACCGGGCGCGACCGAGTTCACGTTGATGCCGAACGGCCCCAGCTCCTGCGCCAGCTGCTTGATGAGGCCGAGCTGGCCGTGCTTGGCGGCCGCGTAGCTGGCGATGCCGGTAAGGCTGGTGACGAGCCCGGCGCGGCTCGAGATGGTGACGATGCGGCCGCGGCCGGCGCGCTTCATGCCGGGGGCGACCGCCTGGGCGCACAGGAAGGCGCCGGTGAGATTGGCATCGACGATGGCGTGCCAGTCGTCCGGCGATACGCCCTCGATCGGCTGCGCCGACTGGCCGCGCACGCCGCCCGCCACGTAGACCAGGATGTCGACGGCGCCGTCACCCGCCGCCGCGGCGACCAGGCGGGCGATCGAGGCCGGATCGGTCACGTCGAGATGGGCCGTATGCACCATGCCGCCACCCGCCGGACCGGCGAGCGGGGCGATTTCCTCGTGCAGCAGGTCGCCGGCCCATACCTGCGCGCCGCGTTCGGCGAACGCCGCGACGATCGCGCGTCCGATGCCGCGCGCGGCGCCCGCCACGATGACCCGCTGGTTGGAGAACGCGATGTGCACGCCGCCAGCATATCCGCCCGCGCGCGCACTGTCTTTCCGCTGCGGGTGCAACCTGTGCTAGGCGTCCGTGCGGGAGACGGCCGCCGCCTCCCTTCAATTAGCCCCCCGGGGCCGTTATATCTGGCCGGTTCAGCACGGGACCCCAAGACCATGATCCGTATCCGGTATCCGCTGGCGGCCGCCGCCGCTTCGATCCTCGCCGTCGCGCTCGTCGTCGGCAGCGGGGCGGCGCAGGAGCGCCGCGTGCCCGGCTCGCCGGCGGAGATGATGGCGTCGTTTTCCCCCGTGGTGCAGCGGGTCGCCCCCATGGTCGTCAACGTCTACGCCGCCAAGGTGGTGGCGAACCGCAATCCGTTCGCCGACGATCCGTTCTTCCGCCGCTTCTTCGATCTGCCGGGCCAGATGCCGCGCGAGCAGGTGCAGCGCTCGCTCGGCTCCGGCGTGATCGTCGACGCCTCCGGCCTCGTCGTCACCAACAACCACGTGATCGAGGGCGCCGACGAGGTGAAGGTGGCGCTCGCCGACAAGCGCGAGTTCGAGGCCGAGATGGTGCTCAAGGACGCGCGCTCTGACCTCGCGGTGCTGCGCCTCAAGAACGGGCGCGAGCAGTTCCCGGCGATCGAGCTCTCCAATTCCGACGATCTCCAGGTCGGCGACCTGGTGCTCGCCATCGGCAACCCGTTCGGCGTCGGCCAGACCGTGACCCACGGCATCGTGTCGGCGGTCGCGCGCACCCAGGTCGGGATCAGCGATTTCCAGTTCTTCATCCAGACCGACGCGGCGATCAATCCGGGCAATTCCGGCGGCGCGCTGGTCGATCTCAAGGGGCGGCTCGCCGGCATCAACACCGCGATCTTCTCGCGCTCGGGCGGCTCCCAGGGCATCGGCTTTGCGATCCCGGCCAACATGGTGCGCGTGGTCGTCGCCTCGGCGAAGAGCGGCGGCAGCGCGGTGCGGCGGCCGTGGCTCGGCGCCAAGCTGCAGGAGGTGACGGTCGAGATTGCCGAAAGCCTCGGCCTCAAGCGGCCGGGCGGCGCGCTGGTCGCCAACGTCTCGCCCGGCAGCCCGGCGGCGCGCGCCGGGCTCAAGACCGGCGACCTGATCGTCGCCATCGACGGCCAGGTGGTCGACGACCCGAATGCGTTCGACTACCGCTTCGCCACCAAGCCGCTCGGCGGCAGCGCGCAGATCGGCCTGCTGCGCGGCGGCAAGGAGACGCGCGTGACGGTCGCGCTCGAGACGGCGCCGGACGTTCCGCGCGACGAGCTTGTCATCCGCGCGCGCTCGCCCTTCCTTGGCGCCAAGGTCGCCAACCTGTCGCCGGCGCTGGCCGAGGAGCTGCGCATCGACACCAAGGCCGAGGGCGTGGCGGTGATCGACGTGCCGGACGGCTCGGTCGCGGCGCGCTACGGCTTCCGCCGCGGCGACGTGATCGTCGCGGTGAACGAGCAGCCGATCGCCAAGACCCGCGATCTCGAACAGGCGGCGAACGGTTCGAGCCGGACCTGGAACGTCACCATCCAGCGCGGCGGACAGCGGATCAGCGCCGAGTTCCGCGGATGAGCGCCCGCCCGCGGCGCGGCGGCGCCAACCTGTTCGAGGCCGCCGGCCTCGAGCAGGACGCCCCGCGCCCGCTCGCCGACAAGCTGCGCCCGGCGCAACTCGCCGAGGTGGTCGGCCAGAACCATCTGCTCGGGCCCGACGGCGCGCTCACCCGCATGCTGGCGACGCGCTCGCTCGGCTCGCTGGTGTTCTGGGGCCCGCCCGGCACCGGCAAGACCACGGTCGCGCGCCTGCTGGCGAGCGCCACCGCGTTGCATTTCGAGCAGATTTCCGCGGTGTTCAGCGGCGTCGCCGACCTCAAGAAGACGTTCGACGCGGCGCGCGCCCGGCGCCAGGTCGGGCAGGGGACCTTGCTGTTCGTCGACGAGATCCATCGTTTCAACCGCGCCCAGCAGGATTCCTTCCTGCCGGTGATGGAGGACGGCACCGTCGTGCTTGTCGGCGCCACCACCGAGAACCCGTCGTTCGAGCTCAATGCCGCGCTGCTGTCGCGGGCGCGCGTGCTGGTGTTCAAGTCGCTCGATGCCGCGGCGATCGAGAAGCTGATCGCGCGCGCCGAGGCGATCGAGGGGAAGCCGCTGCCGCTCGACGCCGATGCCCGCACCGCGCTGATGCGCATGGCGGACGGCGACGGCCGCGCCGCGCTCACGCTGGCCGAAGAGGTGTGGCGGGCGGCGCGGCCGGGCGAGACCTTCGATGCGGCGGCCCTGCAGGAGGTGGTGCAGCGCCGCGCGCCGATCTACGACAAGGCGCAGGACGGCCACTACAACCTGATCTCGGCGCTGCACAAGTCGGTGCGCGGCTCCGATCCCGACGCGGCGCTCTATTATCTCTGCCGCATGCTCGATGCCGGCGAACCGCCGCTCTACATCGCGCGCCGCGTGGTGCGGATGGCGATCGAGGACATCGGGCTCGCCGATCCGCAGGCGCTGGTGATCGCCAACGCCGCCAAGGACGCCTACGACTTCCTCGGCTCGCCTGAAGGGGAGCTCGCGATCGCCCAGGCGGTCATTTACCTGGCGACGGCGCCCAAATCGAACGCCGCCTATGCGGCCTACGGACAGGCGATGGAAGTGGCGAAGAACGCCGGCTCGCTGCTGCCGCCCAAGCACATCCTCAATGCGCCGACCGGGCTGATGCGCGAGGAAGGCTACGGCCGCGGCTACGCCTACGATCACGACCAGGCGGATGCCTTCTCCGGCCAGGACTATTTCCCGGAAGGACTCGGCCGCCGCACCTTCTATGACCCGCCCGAGCGCGGGTTCGAGCGCGAGATCAGGAAGCGGCTGGAGTACTGGGCGAAGCTGCGCAAGGAACGGGGCGGTTAGGGCGCTTTTCAGAATCGAACCGGCAGGGGGATTCGCCTATAGTCCAAGGCTCGGAGGTTGTGTGGTGAACAAGCACCTGGATGAAGCCATTGAGCGGGTAAAGGCGCTGCCGGATGATCGGCAACGCGAGGCTGCCGAGATTCTGCGCGAATTCGTCGAAGACCAGGATATGGATATCCACTTGACCCCGGAGCAGATTGCGGAGATCGAACGGCGGCTGTCCGACGATGAACCCTATGCGAGCGATGAGGACGTCCGCTCGGTGCTTGACCGCCTGACCAAATGATCCTTCGCTACAAGGCACGAGCGCTCGCGGACCTGGAAGCCATTTACGACTATATCGCTCAGGATGATCCCACCGCCGCAAGAGGGGTGGTGCAGAGGATCGTCCGCTCGATCGGGCGACTCGCCATTATTCCGCTATCGGGTCGGCCCGGCGTCGTTCGAGGGACTAGAATTCTTGCCGTACCTGGCCTTCCCTATGTCGTCATCCATCGGGTGCGTGAGAACACAGTAGATATCGTCGCCGTATTGCATTCGGCACGACGTCGGCGCAGTTGATGATGTGTTTTTTGGACGCGGAGCGCGATCGGTGAGCAAAGTTGTGACTGCGACCGATGCCTCTTCCGGAGGCGCCGCATATCGCGGAGCCTCGACCGTCCAGACCGTCGCGGTGACGGCCGACGAAGTCGGCATGCGCGTCGACCGGTTCCTCGAGGCGCGGTTTCCCGGGCTCGCGTTCTCCCACATCCAGCGGATCATCCGCAAAGGCGAGCTGCGGGTGAACGGCCGGCGCGCGCAGCCGAAGGACCGGCTGGCCGCCGACGCCAAGGTGCGCATTCCGCCGCTGCGGCTCGATCCGCCCAAATCGGTCGCGCGCAGCGCCGACGACGCGACCCGCGCGTTCCTGCAATCGATCACGCTGTACGAGGACACCGACGTGCTGGTGCTCGACAAGCCCATGGGGCTGGCGGTGCAGGGCGGCTCCGGCACGGTGCGTCATCTCGACGGCATGCTCGAGGTCTTGCAGGCTCCGGGCGGGCAGCGCCCGCGCCTGGTGCATCGGCTCGACAAGGACACCGCCGGCTGCCTGCTGGTCGCCAAGACGCGGTTCGCCGCCGCGGCGCTGGCGAAGACCTTCCGCTCGCGCTCGGCCCGCAAGGTGTACTGGGCGCTGGTCGCCGGCGTGCCCAAGCCGCGTCAGGGCCGCATCTCGACCTTCCTCGCCAAGGAGGAGCTGGAAGGGGATTCGCGCATGCGCATCGCGCGCCACGGCGAGGAGGGGGCGAGCCACGCGGTGACCTACTACGCCGTCGTCGAGACCGCGGCACGCCAGCTCGCCTGGCTCTCCCTCAAGCCGGTTACCGGCCGCACCCATCAGCTGCGCGCCCACGCCGCCCATATCGGCCATCCGATCGTCGGCGACCCGAAGTATTTCAACAAGGAGAATTGGGGCTTGCCCGGCGGCCTGCAGAACCGCCTGCATCTTCTCGCCCGCCGCATCGTGGTCCCGCACCCGCGCGGCGGCACGATCGACATCACCGCGCCGCTGCCGCCCCACATGGTGCAGTCGTGGAACCTGCTCGGGTTCGACCTGACGCGCTACGACCCGATCGTCGAGGCGCCGGAGGGATAGCTTAGGCGATAGTGGAGCGGGCGCTACTGGCGTATATACCCGCGGTCGCGAGGATGAAGGCCGTGACCAAGTTTGGCAATGAACTAATCGAAAGCATGAAGCAGGCTGTGGCTCACGCGGGCGGCCGAAAGGTGCGGGGCATGCGCGTGACCACGGTAGAGAGGCCGGACGTGAAGGCGATCAGGCGGTCGCTTCGCATGTCGCAACATCGCTTTGCGGCTGCGTACCGGATTCCCCTCGCCACGCTGAAGAATTGGGAGCAGGGGAGGCGGTCGCCTGACGCGCCGGCGGCGGCATATCTGCTCGCCATCCGGCGGCGACCCAAGGAAGTGATGGAGGCCGTGGCAGGCTGAGTTGCGGCGGACGGCGATGGTGGACTGGCGTTTCGCCTCCGGGCCGCAAACGCGCCTGACGCGCTACGACCCGATCGTCGAGGCGCCGGAGGGGTGAGGGAGGGCGGGCTTTCTCAGCACGAACACCCGCCCCGCAAGCTTGTCGCTTGCGAGCCTGAAGACAGCATCGAAGGCCCGGCCGGCGAACAACGGCTCCGCGCGCCTGAGCACGCGATGATGGCGGATGCGGTGGCGCATCCACGCCGGCTCCGCGCTCGGCAATAGCTCGAACCGGCGGGCGAACAGCTCCTGGACCTCGCGCCGCGGCTTGTAGAAGCAATCGCGCCGCAGGTTGGCAGCGACGCCGTCCGCCCACACGGCGGCCGGATATTTGTCGCGCCCGCGTCCGAACCCGAGCCGGTGCGCCCACGTCAGATAGGTCCGCAGCCTGTGCTCGTCGGCGAGGAAGCGATGGGCGAACGGCACGTCGCAGTGCCCCTCGCGCCAGACCTCGCGGGTCGGGAACAGGTTGAGGAACAGGCCGCCCGGCTTGAGCACGCGGCTGATCTCGGCGAGCGGCTTGGCAAAATCGGGGATGTGCTCGAACACCTGGTTGGCGGTCACGATGTCGAACCAGCCGTCTGGGAAGGGGACCCGGCCGTCGTCGTCCATCCGGCGGATGTGGTCGCGCACACCTGCCGTTGCCGCCATGTGCGCCCAGGTCGGCGGATAGGTGTCGCAGCCGTAGGCGTCATGGCCGAGCGCCCGCGCGGCGGCGACGATCTGTCCTTCGCCGCAGCCGAAATCGAGCGCGCGCGCGTTCGCACCGGCCAGGCGGCCGATCTGTTCGGCGACGAAGGCGTAGTTGAGCGACATGGCCCGATCGTGCCCGGGCGGGGCCGCGGGCCCTGCGGGCGTCAGCGCAGCCCGGCGTTGATCTTCGCCAGCGTCCCGGCGCCGGGGCACAGCTCCTGATCGCTCAACGCGTTGAGCGGGCGTTCCACCGTGCCGAGGTGGACGTGCAGGTCGTCCGGTTCGCGGTCGACGTAGAGCAGGCCGGTGACGATCTCGCCGACGATGGCGCGCTCCTGCAGGTAGGTCATGGCGCCGAGCCGATCGTGCGGGTCGTAGTCGGCGTGCAGCTTGCGCAGTGCGAGCTTCGAGCCGTCGTGCTGCTCGACGATCTCCAGCGCGCCGGGCTCGTAGTCGATGTGGATCGGCGCGCGCGCGGTGATGAAGTCGAGGCGGTTGACCGCCTCGTTGTGCTCGCGCACGTAATCGAAGCTCTTGGTCGAGCCGGAATGGTTGTTGAAGGCGACGCACGGCGAGATGCAGTCGATGAACGCCGCGCCCTGGTGCTCGATCGCCGCCTTGATCAGCGGCACCAGCTGCGCCTTGTCGCCGGAGAAGCTGCGCGCCACGAAGCTCGCGCCGAGCTGCAGCGCCATGGCGACGAGGTCGATCGAGTTGTCGGTGTTGACGACGCCGCGCTTCGACTTCGAGCCGCGGTCGGCGGTGGCGGAGAACTGGCCTTTGGTGAGCCCGTACACGCCGTTGTTCTCGACGATATAGACCATGTTGACGCCGCGCCGGATGGCGTGGGCGAACTGGCCGAGCCCGATCGAGGCGGTGTCGCCGTCGCCCGACACGCCGAGATAAATCAGGTCGCGGTTGGCGAGGTTGGCGCCGGTGAGCACCGAGGGCATGCGCCCGTGTACCGAATTGAAGCCGTGCGCGCTGCCGAGGAAATAGGTCGGCGTCTTCGACGAGCAGCCGATGCCGGAGAGCTTGGCGATGCGGTGCGGCGGCAGGTCGAGCTCGAAGCAGGCCTGGATGATGGCCGAGCTGATCGCGTCGTGGCCGCAGCCGGCGCACAAGGTCGAGATCGAGCCCTCGTAGTCGCGGTGGGTGAGGCCGAGCGTGTTGACCGGCAGCGCCGGGTGATGGAACTTCGGCTTGACGATGTAGGTCATGACACAACCTTGCGCAGGGGCGTGATCTTCAGCGCGTCGAGATGCTCGGCGACGGCGCGCACGATGAAGCGGGCGGTGATCGGCGTGCCGTCATAGTGCAGCACCGGCACCAGGCGCACCGGGTCGAGGTTCAATTCGTTGACCAGCAGCAGGCGCAGCTGGGCGTCGCGGTTCTGCTCGACCACGAACACGAAGTCGTGGTCGGCGACGAAATCGGCCACGTCCTGGTGGAACGGGAAGCCGCGCACGCGCAGCATGTCGATCTGGTGGCCGCGCGCGCCGAGTTCCGCCATCGCTTCGTCCATGGCCGGGCTGGTCGAGCCGTAATAGATCACGCCGTAGCGCGTCGGCTTGCCGGCGTCGCGGCGCAGCGGGCGCGGGACCAGGGTCTTCGCCGTCTCGAACTTGCGCAGCAGCCGCTGCATGTTGTCGACATAGGGCCCGCCTTCCTCGGTGTAGCGGGCATAGCGGTCGCGGGTCGAGCCGCGGGTGAAGAACGAGCCGCGCGTCGGGTGGGTGCCCGGATAGGTGCGGTACGGAATGCCGTCGCCGTCGACATCGAGATAGCGGCCGAAGTCCTTGCCGGTGTCGAGCTCGGCGGCGGTCATCACCTTGCCGCGGTCGTACCTGCGCGAGTCGTCCCAGGCGAGCGGCCGGCACAGGCGGTGGTTCATGCCGATGTCGAGATCGAGCATGACGAAGATCGGGGTCTGCAGCCGATCGGCCAGATCGAACGCCAGCGCGCCGAACTCGAAGGCCTCGGCCGGATCCTCGGGGAACAGCAGCACATGCTTGGTGTCGCCGTGCGAGGCGTAGGCGGCGAGCACGACGTCGGATTGCTGGGTGCGCGTCGGCATGCCGGTCGAGGGGCCGCCGCGCTGCACATCGAAGATCACCGCCGGGATTTCGGCGAAATAGGCGAGCCCGAGGAACTCCTGCATCAGCGAGATGCCGGGACCCGACGTCGCCGTGAAGGCGCGCGCGCCGTTCCAGGCGGCGCCGGTGACGATGCCGAGCGAGGCCAGCTCGTCCTCCGCCTGGATGATGGCGAAGCGGTTCTTGCCGGTCTGCGGATCGACGCGGTAACGCGCGCAATGATTGGTGAAGGCCTCGGCGAGCGAGGAGGACGGCGTGATCGGATACCAGGCGCACACGGTGGCGCCGCCGTAGACGGCGCCGAGCGCGGCGGCCGAGTTGCCCTCGAGATAGATGCGGTCGCCGACCGCGTCGGCGCGCTTGATCTTGACGCCGATCGGGCAGGTCAGGTGCTCGCGCGCATAATCGCGGCCGATGTGCAGCGCCTGGAGGTTGGGGGCGATCAGCTTGGCCTTGCCCTTGAACTCCTCGCCGATCAGCGTTTCGACTTCCTTCACGTCCATGTCGAGCAGGGCGGTGAGGGCGCCGACATAGATGATGTTCTTGAACAGCTGGCGCTGGCGCGGATCGCTGTACTGGCGGTTGCAGATGGCGGTGAGCGGCATGCCGATCACCGTGATGTCGTCGCGGAATTTCGCCGGCGGCAGCGGCCTGGTCGAATCGTAGAACAGGTAGCCGCCGGGCTCGATCGACGCCACGTCCTTGTCCCAGGTCTGCGGGTTCATCGCCACCATCAGGTCGACGCCGCCGCGCGCGCCCAGGTGCCCGGCCTCGGTCACGCGGACCTCGTACCAAGTCGGCAGGCCCTGGATGTTGGAGGGAAAGATGTTGCGCGGCGCCACCGGGACGCCCATGCGCAGCACCGCGCGGGCGAACAGCTGGTTGGCGCTGGCCGAGCCGGAGCCGTTGACGTTGGCGAACCGGACGACGAAATCGTTCACGCTTGTGATCGGCATTCTGGTCCCGCGTAGGTCATGTCGAGTAGGAACTTCTGCATGTCCCAGGCGCCGGTCGGGCAACGCTCCGCGCACAGGCCGCAGTGCAGGCACACGTCCTCGTCCTTTACCATGACGCGGCCGGTCTTGAGGTCGTTGGCGACGTAGAGGTCCTGGGTGACGTTCTTGGCGGGCGCGGTGAGCCGCGTGCGCAACTCGGCCTCATCGCCGTTCTGCGTGAAGGTGATGCAGTCCATCGGACAGATGTCGACGCAGGCGTCGCACTCGATGCACAGCGACGAGGTGAACACCGTCTGGACGTCGCAGTTGAGGCAGCGCTGGGTCTCGGCCAGCGCCTGCTGCAGATCGAAGCCGAGCTCGACCTCGGCCTTGATGTCGGTGAGCGCCACCTTCTTGTCGCGCAACGGCACCCGGTAGCGCTTGTCGAGCGTGATGTCGTTGTCGTAGCTCCACTCGTGGATGCCCATCTTCTGGCTGATGACTTCGACCGCCGGCGCCGGGCGGTGGTCGAGCGCCTCGCCGTTGCAGAACTTGTCGATCGACACCGCCGCCTCGTGGCCGTGCGCGACCGCCCAGATGATGTTCTTCGGGCCGAACGCGGCGTCGCCGCCGAAGAACACCTCGGGCCGGGTCGCCTGCATGGTCGCGGTGTCGACCTTGGGCATGCCCCACTCGTCGAACTCGATGCCGATGTCGCGCTCGATCCACGGGAACGCGTTCTCCTGGCCGACCGCGACCAGCACGTCGTCGCAGGGGACCGTCTCGTCCGGCTCGCCGGTCGGCACCAGCTTGCGGCGGCCCTTGGCGTCGCGTTCCGCCTTGACCTTCTCGAAGGTGACGCCGGTGAGGCGGCCGTTGTCGTGAGTGAAGGCCTTGGGCACCATGTAATTGAGGATCGGGATGTCCTCGTGCATGGCGTCCTCCTTTTCCCAGGGGGACGCCTTCATCTCCTCGAAGCCGGAGCGCACGATCACCTTGACGTCCTCGCCGCCGAGCCGGCGCGAGGAGCGGCAGCAATCCATCGCCGTGTTGCCGCCGCCGAGCACGATGACCCGCTTGCCGATCTTGCTGATGTGGCCGAACGAGACGCTGGACAGCCAGTCGATGCCGATGTGGATGTTCTTGGCCGCTTCCTGGCGGCCGGGAATGTCGAGGTCACGCCCGCGCGGGGCGCCGGAGCCGACGAACACCGCGTCGAACTTCTCCGCCAGCAGGGCCTTGAGGCTGTCGATGCGCTTACCCCCGACGAACTCCACGCCGAGGTCGAGGATGTAGCCGCACTCCTCGTCGATGACGGTCTCGGGCAGGCGGAATTTCGGGATCTGGCTGCGGATCATGCCGCCGGCCTGCGGGTCCTGGTCGAACACCACGCAGTGGTAGCCGAGCGGGGCGAGGTCGCGCGCCACGGTGAGCGAGGCGGGGCCGCCGCCCACCAGCGCGATGCGCCTGCCGTTCTTGCGCGCCGCCGGCTTGGGCAAGCGGTCGCGGATGTCGTCCTTGTAGTCGGCCGCCACCCGCTTGAGCCGGCAGATCGCCACCGGCTCCTTCTCGACGCGCACGCGCCGGCACGCCGGCTCGCACGGCCGGTCGCAGGTGCGCCCGAGGATCCCCGGAAACACGTTCGACTTCCAATTGACCATGTAGGCGTCGCTGTAGCGGCCCGCCGCGATCAACCGGATGTACTCAGGAACGGGGGTGTGCGCCGGGCACGCCCATTGGCAGTCGACCACCTTGTGAAAGTAGTCGGGCGCCGAAATGTCGGTAGGTCTCATTTCCTCCTCGACCACGCGTCCATTCTGTCGAACGTCAGTTGGCCGCGTGACGCATCGAACCTTGGGCCAGTCCCCTGCGGTCCGGCTGTGCTCGCCGAATCCGCGGCGGGATATTAGTCATGCACCCCGCTGATTGCCATCACTACATCGTCATTCCGCCGGTCGATTCCGCCCCGGGTGTCAGCCGGTCTGCGCGGGCGCTGCGCGAGCACCTATACTGGCTGCGGGCAACCGGAACAAGGCCTGGAGTCGGCATGAGAAAATATGGATAACTCCTTGAAATTGATCATATTCGACTGCGACGGCACCCTGGTCGACAGCCAGCACGTGATCGTCGCCGCGATGCATGAGGCCTACCGCGGTCACCGCGTACCGGTTCCGGCCCGGGAGCGGCTGCTTTCGATCGTGGGCCTGTCGCTTGCCGAAGCGTTTCGCGCCCTCGGCGAGGGCCATTCCGACTATCCGGTGACGACCCTGATCGCGCGTTACCGCACCGCGCACGCGGCGTTGCTGACGCAGGCTCACGCCGCACCGCTGTTCCCGGATGCGCGCGAGACCGTCGAGGCATTGGCGCAACGTCCCGCCACGGTGCTGGGGATTGCGACCGGCAAGTCGCGGCGCGGCGTCGAAGGCGTCCTCGGCCGCCATGGGCTGCTCGGGCATTTTCTCACCATCCAGACCGCGGACGACGCGCCGTCGAAGCCCGACCCGACCATGGTGATCGCGGCGATGCGCGAGACCGGCGCTGCGCCGGCCGACACGGTCGTCGTCGGCGACACCGCATTCGACATGGCGATGGCGCGCGCGGCCGGTGCCGCCGCCGTCGGGGTCGCCTGGGGCTATCACCCGCCCGCGGCGCTGCATGCGGCGGGAGCGGTTGCGGTCATCGAGCAATTTCCCGCGCTGCTGCCCACTCTCGATCGCCTGTGGCGGCCGCAAGGTGCGCCGGCCCACCCGCCTGTGTAGGATTGCGCCATAACCGTGCGTCCCGGGAGCATTCCATGCCGGTCGTCGACCCATCCGCCAGCCGCCGCGGCTTCCTCGGATTCCTCGCCGGCAGCCCGCTGCTCGCCTGGTCGGGCTCCGGGGCATTGGCCAACGAGACGCCGTCACGGCTTCCCGATCCCATGGCGTGGGCGCCGCGCGACGTGGGCGAACCGATCAAGAGCCCGAAGGACGCCGTCAACGTGTTCGACTTCGAGCCGGTCGCCTACAAAAACGTCCCGCCGGCCCATTTCGGCTACATGGCCTCGGGCATCGACGACGAGGTCACGCTGCGGGCGAACCGCGAAGCGTTCAACCATTTCGTGCTGCGGCCGCGCCGGCTGGTCGACGTCACCAATGTCGATCCCAGCGTGGAGCTGTTCGGGGTGAAATGGGAAACCCCCATCATCATCGCGCCGACCGGCGGCAACCGCGCCTTCCATGCCGACGGCGAGCTGGCGGTGGCGCGGGCGGCGAAAGCGCGTCGCCATCTGCAGATCCTCTCGACCGCGGCCTCGACCTCCGTCGTGGACGTGACGCGGGAACGCGGCACGCCGATCTGGTTCCAGCTTTATGCTTCGCCGAGCTGGGACGTCGCCAAGGCGCTGGTCAAGCGGGCGGAAGCCGCCGGCTGCCCGGTCGTCGCGCTCACCGTCGATCGGGTCGCCGGCCGCAACCAGGAGACCTTCTTCCGCCTGCGCAAGGTCGACTCCCGCGTGTGCAGCGATTGCCACGGGACCACCATCCAGGATCGGGCGCGCACCCGGCCCAACTATGACGGCATCGATCTGTCGGCGCTCAAGAGCATGGAGTCCGCGAACCTCAGCTGGGATTTCGTGCGGCGCCTGCGCGACGCGACCAGCATGAAGGTCGTGCTCAAAGGAATATTGACCGCCGAGGACGCCAAGCTGTGCGTCGACAACGGCGTCGACGGGCTGATCGTCTCCAACCACGGCGGGCGCGGCGAGGACAGCGGTGGCGCCACCATCGACGCGCTGTCCGAGGTGGTGCAGGCGGTGGGCGGGCGCATCCCGGTGCTGGTCGACAGCGGGTTCCGCCGCGGCACCGACGTGGTCAAGGCGCTCGCGATCGGCGCCAGCGCCGTCTGCATCGGCCGGCCGTATCTGTGGGGCCTCGGCGCGTTCGGCCAGGTGGGCGTCGAGCGCGTGCTCGAGCTGGTGCGCACCGAGCTCGAGGCGGCCATGCGCCAGTGCGGCGCGCGGTCGGTCAAGGAGCTGTCGCCCGCCTTCGTGCGCAAGGCGTAGGCATTGCGCGACATCTTCACCGACCTGTTCCCGACCGAGCCGCCCGATCCGGTCGCGGCGGTGCGGCGGGACATGCGGCCGCCGTTGCCGCGCCGGTTCTACCGGCAGGCCGGCGTCGAGGAGGGCGAGGGGGCATTCCGCATCGTGCTCGATGGCCGCCCGGTGCGCACGCCGGCGCGCCGCCCGCTGGCCGTGCCCTCGCGTGCGCTCGCCGCGGCGATTGCCGGCGAATGGGACGCCCAGGGCGAGACCATCGATCCGGCCACCATGCCGCTGACGCGGCTGGCCAACTCGATCCTCGACGGCGTTGCCGCGGCGCCTGCACCGGTGGCCGCGGAGATCGAGAAATATCTCGGCTCCGATCTGCTGTTCTATCGCGCCGAAGCGCCGCAGGCCCTGGTCGAGCGCCAGGCGCGGCACTGGGACCCGGTGCTGACCTGGGCGCGCGAGGCGCTCGGTGCCCGGTTCGTGCTCGCCCAGGGAATCGTTTACGTGGCGCAGCCGCCGGCGGCGCTCGCCGCCGCCCGCGCGGCGATCCCCGGCGATCCGTGGCGGCTCGGCGCCCTGCATGTGGTCACCACCCTGACCGGCTCGGCGCTGATCGCGCTTGCGCTGCTGCACGGGCGCCTGAGCGTGGACGAGGCCTGGGACGCCGCCCACGTCGACGAGGACTGGAACATGGAGCAATGGGGCCGCGACGCGTTGGCGCTCGCCCGCCGCGCCGCCCGCCGGGCCGAACTGCAGGCTGCCGCGATGGTGCTGGCGGCCCTACCTCAAGCCCGCAGCGGGCCCGCCAGCAAAAGTTAACATCCGGTTTACGTCCGCGGCGTAGCCTCCGACGCGACTCGATCGGATGGCCGCATGGACATCGTCAGCCTGCCCTCGCTGCTCGGCATCCCGAACTCGTTCGGCGCGCCGCCGCCGGCGCTGCAGCCGGGCGAAATCGTCGACGCCCAGGTGGTGGCGCTGCTCGACAACGGCCTGGCGCGGCTGCAACTGCCCGACGGCAGCATCGACGTGCGCACCGCGGTGCCGCTCACGGTCGGTGCCAAGGTGCGGCTCGCGGTCAACGGGACCAGCGCCGGCCTGCAGCTCGTGGTGCTGACCGACAGCGGCTCCGGGCGCGTGGCCACGCCGGCGGCCCTGGTGGCGCGCCAGCCCGGCGATGCGCCGGCGCGTCAGGCGACCGATGCGAGCGCCGCGGCCGGCCCGGGATTTGAAGCGCCCGCGGTCGAGATCGCCGTCTCGGGCGCAACGCCTGCGTTCTTGCCGCAAGCCGCCAGTCCCGCTTTGTCGCCTGCTGCCGCGGACGCGCTCGCCGGGGCCGCGCAGGTCGCGGCCGCCCGCCAGGGCGGCCTCGCGCCGCTGCTGGCCGACCTGGAGCGGGCCGCAAACGGCGGCGCGCTCCCTGCGTCGGTCGCCACGGCCGCCGCGCGGGTGCTCGATCTGCGCCTGCCGCTCGCCGGGCTCGATGCCGCGGCCTTGCGCGAGGCATCGGCGCGCTCGGGCTTGTTCCTGGAAGCGGGCTTGGCCGCATCCCTGTTATCGGGGAGCGCGGCGGGCACGGCGGGCGGCCCCGATTTGAAGGCCGCGCTGCTGGTGCTGCGGCAAATGCTGAGATCGTGGTTCGACGGCGAACTGGCGCACGGCTCCGCCGGCCTGCCGGCGCCGGCGAGCGCGCCCCCGCCGCCCTATCGCGGCGCGCCGCCGAGCGCGCAACCGGCGGTGCCGCCGTCGCTATCGGGTTTTGCGCCGGCCGGCGCCATGGCGCAGCGGCTGCTCGCCGAGACCGATGCGGCGCTCGCGCGTCACACCTTGCTGCAGCTGGCCTCGCTGCCGGAGACCGGCGGCGCCGGCAGCCCACAACCGCAACGGGGCGCCCAGTGGGCGTTCGAAATTCCGTTCGCGACCGGGCAGGGCAGCGCCATCGCTCAATTCGAGATCAGCCGCGACGGACACGGCGCGGCAACCGCCGAGGGTCCCTCCGTCTGGCGGGTGCGGTTCTCGCTCAACGTCGAGCCCCTGGGGCCGGTGCATGCGCTCATCGCCGTCGCGGGCGAGCGCGCCGCCGTCACCTTGTGGGCCGAGCGCGAGGCGAGCGCCGCGCGCCTGCGCGCGGGCAGCGGCCTCCTCGCCGACGCGTTGCGCGGGGCCGCGCTCGAGCCCGGCGACATCCAGTTCCGCATCGGCACGCCGGCCGCGCCGCCGCCGGCCGCCGGCCGCTTCCTGGACCGCGCGTCATGAGCGAGCCGCAACGATCCCCGCTCGCGGTGGCGCTGCACTACGAGAAGCCGGGCGCGCCGCGGGTCGTCGCCAAGGGCCGCGGCGAGATCGGCCGGCGCATCATCGAGGCGGCCCGCGCCAACGGCGTTCCGCTCGAGGAGAATGCGGCGCTCGCCGAGGCGCTCGCCCAGGTCGAGCTGGAGCACACCATCCCGGAGACGCTCTACCGCGCCGTTGCCGAAGTGCTCGTCTTCATCCTGCGGGCCTCGGGCAAGCTCGCTTAGCGGGCTTTCCGGCCTGCATCGGCCTCTGCAATTGAGTTAAAAAGGGCGCGAGGAAGAGGATCGCGTAGAGCCACCAGCTCGCGCCGGTCCGCGCGAAGGCGAAGGTCGCGACGGCAAGCAGCGCCGCTCCTTCCAGGCGCAGCAACAGCCGCGGTCCGCCGGTGACGGCGGGTGCTTGCTCGCGGTCGGTCACGTCGGCCCGCTCACGCCTCCTTATAGAAATAGGCGCCCGCCACGATGGCGATCAGGTCGGCGATGAGGCCGCCGATGGCGCCGACCAGGACGACGTTGTGCGGGACGTTGCCGAGCGCGAACTGGGCGAGCGCCGCGGCCAGCCCGCCGACGAGCCACAGCATGAACCCGGCGATGAGCGCGGTCTTCGGCCCGGCGCCGTAGCGCGGCCGGATGCCGGCATAGATCCACACGCCGGTCAGCCCGTTGACGAGCGACAAGATGATCCAGACGACCGTCATGCCGGCTTGTGACAGCGCCAGCGGCATGTGACCGGCGTCTGCCCATGCCTTCCAATCGGCGTCCAGGATGGCGCCGTGAATGATGAAGCCGGCGACGAACAGGATGACGGCCGCGACGATGCCGCCGATGGTGACGCGTCCGAAGTTGATGGGCCCCATGGTCTCCTCCCCGAGCATGATTTGACCGCCCGGGCGTGTTCGCCAGGCCGGGTCGGATGCAATCTTACGCCCAATGGGCAGGTCCGGCGACCCGCGCCGGCAGGGGCGATTGCGGCCGCGGCGCGCGCGATTTGCGCCCTTAACGCCGCGTGATAGGAGTTTTCCCAGGCGTTCGACCGGACAAATACCGGCTCAAATCCGAGGCGCGCGATGAAGGACATTCTCGAAAAGCTCGAAGCGCGGCGCGCCCATGCGCGGGTGGGCGGCGGGGAAGGCCGCATCGAGGCGCAGCACCGGCGTGGCAAGCTCACCGCGCGCGAGCGGCTCGAGTTGCTGCTCGACAAGGGCTCGTTCGAGGAATTCGACATGTTCGTCGAGCACCGCACCAGCGAGTTCGGCATGGACAAGACGAAAATCCCCGGCGACGGCGTGGTCACCGGCTGGGGCACGGTCAACGGCCGCACCGTGTTCGTGTTCGCCAAGGATTTTACCGTGTTCGGCGGCTCGCTGTCGGAAACCCACGCCATTAAGATCACCAAGATCCAGGACATGGCCATGAAGGCGCGCGCGCCGATCGTCGGCCTGTTCGACGCCGGCGGCGCCCGCATCCAGGAAGGCGTCGCCGCGCTCGGCGGCTACGGCGATGTGTTCAAGCGCAACGTCATGGCCTCCGGCGTCATCCCGCAGATTTCCGTGATCATGGGCCCGTGCGCCGGCGGCGACGTCTACTCGCCGGCCATGACCGACTTCATCTTCATGGTGAAGGACACGAGCTACATGTTCGTCACCGGCCCCGACGTGGTGAAGACGGTGACCAACGAGATCGTCACCGCGGAGGAGCTGGGTGGCGCCAGCGTGCACACCACGAAGTCGGGCGTCGCCGACGGCGCTTTCGAGAACGATGTCGAGTGCCTGTTGCAGATGCGCCGGCTGATCGATTTCCTCCCCGCCAACAATCAGGCGGGGGTGCCGGAATGGCCGTCGTTCGACGACCCCGAACGCGAGGATGCGTCGCTCGACACCCTGATCCCCGACAATCCCAACAGGCCCTACGACATCAAGGAGCTGATCCTCAAGGTCGCGGACGAGGGCGACTTCTTCGAGATCCAGCCGGCGTTCGGCCGCAACATCGTCACCGGCTTCGGCCGCATCGCCGGGCGCACGGTCGGCTTCGTCGCCAACCAGCCGATGGTGCTCGCCGGCGTCCTCGACAGCGACGCTTCGCGCAAGGGCGCGCGCTTCGTGCGCTTCTGCGACGCCTTCGGCATCCCGATCGTCACCTTCGTGGACGTGCCCGGGTTCCTGCCCGGCACCGCCCAGGAATACGGCGGCCTGATCAAGCACGGCGCCAAGCTGCTGTTCGCCTACAGCCAGGCGAGCGTGCCGCTCGTCACCCTCATCACCCGCAAGGCGTTCGGCGGCGCCTACGACGTCATGGCGTCGAAGCACGTGGGCGGCGACATCAACTACGCCTGGCCGACCGCGCAGATCGCCGTGATGGGCGCCAAGGGCGCGGTCGAGATCATCTTCCGCCAGGACATCGGCGACCCGGACAAGATCTCCGCGCGCACCCGCGAATACGAGGAGCGGTTCCTCTCGCCCTTCGTCGCCGCCGAGCGCGGCTACATCGATGAGGTGATCATGCCCCACGCCACGCGCCGGCGCGTGGCGCGCGCATTGGCGATGCTGCGGCATAAGACGGTCGAGATGCCGGCGCGGAAGCACGATAATCTGCCGTTGTAAAAGCAGAGCGTGTATGCCAGTCTGACGCCCGTTGAACGGGCATCCCCGGGTACTCCCGCAGGAGGCGTCGATGGCACAGCCGGCACCGAACACCAAAGATTGGAAAGCTTGGTTTGAAGTCCTGCCGCCGCACCCGCAAGCGCATTTCACGGTCATCGGAGAGGTCGAGGTCAACAACGTAGCGGACTCCGCTCACCTCAAAGTGCATCAACCGCAGGGGATCAATCCCAAGATCCTTTTGTTGGATTTGACCATCACGCTCGACGGCGAGGGTTTTCCGAAGAAATTCTATAAACAGGTTCGTCTCGACATGGCTGCACACGCGGGCGCCTACACGGACGTAGAAATTTGGTGGGAGGGGAAGAAAATCGCCGGGGTCAAAGTCGGGATGATCGCTTAGCCCTGCATGTCCACGAAGGCCTTAGCGTTGCCTTGAGGGCCAGCGACGGCGCTTTCAGGCGCCTGCAGGTAGCCGGTGCTTGAAACGACCATCTTGCATCTTAGCATCTGATGCGGTAGCATCTGATGCATGCGTACCACTCTCGACATCGACGACGACATTCTGGCTGCCGTCAAGGAGCTGGCGACGGCCCGCAACAGCACGGCAGGCCAAGTGATTTCCGACCTCGCCCGGACAGCCCTGACCAGCGGCGCCCGCGATGCCCCCACCGTTCGCAACGGCTTCGAGCTCTTGCCCGCAAGAAATGCCGTGGTGACGCCCGAGTTGATCGAGCGGCTGCTCGAGAGCGACACCTGATCCATGCGGACGTTGTTCGACGTCAATGTTCTGATTGCGTTGCTCGATCCGGCTCACATCCATCATCGGCAAGCGCACGAGTGGTGGATGGCAAATTCAGGCGGCGGCTGGGCCACATGCCCCTTCACCGAGCATGGTTTTGTGCGCATCGTCTCGCAGCGGAGCTATCCCGAGGCGATCACCACGTCCGAAGCCATGCGGTTACTGCGGGCTTCCGCGGCCAAGGGCGATCACGCCTTCTGGGGTGACGATATTTCGGTGCTCGATCAGCAGCGTTTCGTGGCCGATCGGATCGTCGGGCCGAAGCAACTAACCGACATTTATCTGCTTGGCGTCGCGGTCAAAAACGGCGGGCGACTGGCAACCTTCGATCGCGCGATCCCGCGAAGCGCAGTCGCCGGCGCTGAGTCGCGCAATCTCGTTGTCATCTGAGCAGTTTGGCACACGGGGACGCGCCCGGTGCTTGGGAGGCGCCGTGGTGCGCGGTAAGAGCCGAAAATTCCGGCGCCGAACCATGATGGTCACTCGACGGCCCGGCAGCGCAATGCGTGTCGGAGGCACAAGTTAAAGCGGGGCGACAACTTTGTGGATATTCCTGATGTAGTACATGAAGATCGGATGTTAGCCATCGTGGCGTGTGCGACTTGTACGCCCTGTCCGACTCAGACTATCCCTACATATAGGGATATGTCCTAACGGCGGACCATACATGTATGACCTCCGAAGTGATATCCGAAGGCTTCTGAAGAAGAGGCTGCCAAGTTGTGGCATCGATATTGAAGAAACGGGTGATTCGCAAAAGGTTCTTCAATACTTCGTGGATCGGATAGCCGACTCTTTCGCACCTGACGTCGATCAAGTCTTGGAAGCTAGCCTTAGAGGGAGGACGTTTGAGGAGCGGCGTGACGCGTTACGATCGTGTCGCAGTTTTCTAGCCTATTTTTTGACTTCAATTGGTGACAAATACTACGAGAGCATGTGCGCCGCTACTAAAATTGACGGGGCACAGCGGCTAGCTTTGAGCGTTGAGATCTATAATAGCGATGTTCTGCTGCAGTCGATCAATGATACCTGGGAAGAGTCCGCGGAACATAGCGAATTTAGACGCCGCTCCAGCGCTGTCGTGCAAAAGCGAAGTGCAATGCCGTGGCCTTTTGCTCGAATTCGTTGAATTTGTAGGACAAATTTAAGTGCACGAAAAAAAACTTCTGAACGACAATATTCGTTTTCATTTGACGATTTCGTTGACTACGCTTGCGGCGGTATTTGCTTTTTTTGGAACAAGCTATGACAGGCTGCCTGCGAAATGGATCATAGGAATTTGTGCCGTTCTTCTTGGTGTCTCGGTCGTTTCGGGTGTTACTGCTCTTCTATATGCCAATCACGAACTCCTCTCGAAAACGGATAACATTGATCGAGCGGAAATTCGATTCAGCATGATCACTGCGATTGTTAGTCATACGTGCGCCATCCTAACATTTGTGGGTTATTGTTTTTATTTTTATGTTTGGCTGTGACTTAATATCTGCCCTAGAATGCTCTGTCTGAGCCGTTAGAATCCTGCGCATGTGCGTCGCTCGTGCCACCGAGATCGACCCGTTGACGGCTGCGAAAAGGCTTGCCGCTGACCGAAAGACTACCGTTGACCCTGTCGCTTTAGAGTGCGAATGCAACGAGTTGGCTCTAGCTGGACTTCTTCTTTGCAAAGGCGTCCCGATGCTGCCAAACCGCGATGCAATCGTGACGCCCGAGTTCGTTGAAAACCTGCTCGACGACATCGATTTGTCCGACGCCGGCCTGCCAGGACCCACTCCATGAAATTCTATGACTGTGCGATTGCGCCGAGCCCGCGCCGGGTGCGCATCTTCCTGGCCGAGAAGGGCATGACGGTGCCGACCATCCAGGTCGACTTGCGCAAGGGCGAGCAGTTCGGCGATGCGTTCCGCGCGGTCAATCCGGACTGCACGGTGCCGGTGCTGGAGCTCGACGACGGCACGCGGATCTTCGACTCCGTCGCCATCTGCGTCTATCTGGAGCAGACCCGGCCGGAGCCGCCGCTGATGGGCGCCGATCCCGTTGAGCGGGCGACCGTGGCCGAGTGGCAGCGGCGCGCCGAGCGCGACGGGTTCCTGGCGGTCGCCGAGGCGTTCCGCAATTCGACGCCGGCATTCAAGACGCGGGCGCTGCCGGGGCCGGACGACTACCCGCAGATCCCGGCGCTGGTCGAGCGCGGGCGCGCGCGTACCCAGACGTTCTTCAAGGTGATGAACGCCCGTCTCGCCGACCGGGCGTTCGTGGCGGGCGAGCGCTACACCATCGCCGACATCACCGCGCTGGTGGCGGTCGACTTCGCCGGCTGGATCAAGCTGACGATCCCGGACGACTGCGCGCATCTGCGTCGCTGGCACCAGGCGGTGGCGGCACGGCCGAGCGCGAAGGCGTGACCAAAATACCCTGACTCGTCATTCCGGAAGCCGAGCGAAGCGAGCATAGCCGACGCTCCGCGTCGGCGTTCTTCAAACGATAAGAACGGCGGCCCAATGCCGCCTATGCCGGAATCCAGGATTCCAGGGCGCGGATTACTGGATTCCGGGCTCGCGAGCTGCGCTCGCGCCCCGGAATGACGGGCCCGGAAAATCACTCCGCCGGCACGTAGCGCTCGCCGAACACGGGTTCCTTGTGGGGCGTTGGCGGCAATTGCCAGGCGCCGGTCGCGGGCGGGCGCACCTCGGCGTCCACGTGCACGTCGAGCAGGAACGGCTTGTTCGCCTTCACCGCGTGCTCGAGCGCGCCGGCAAAATCCTGCGACTTGGTCACGGTCATGCCCTCGGCGCCGGCCGCGCGCGCCCAGGCGGCGAAGTCGGGATTGTACGGCGTCTTGTTGGCGCCCGCGTGGAACGCCGTGCCCAGCTCGCGGTTCTTGAACATGCCGACCTGGATGTCGCGGATCGACGCGAAGGCGAAATTGTTCCAGACGACCCACACCACCGGGATGTTGTATTCGACCGCCGTGCACAGCACGTGCGGCACCATGGCGAAGCAGCCGTCGCCGGTGACCGCGACGCACGGCCGCTCCGGCGCCGCGAGCTTGGCGCCGAGCACGCCGGCGGCGCCGAAACCCATGCCGGAGAAGCCCCAGGAGTTGAGCATGGTCTGCGGCCGTCGCGCGGTCCAGAACTGCATGTACCAATTATGATGGACGCCGACGTCGCACACGAGGATGGCGTCGTCCGGCAGCACCGCGCGGCAATCGGCGACCACGCGCTCGGGCCGCAGCGGCGAGGCGTGCACGGCGAAATTCGGCCGCACGAACTTCTCCCATTCCGCCTGCCAGCCTTTGATCTGCGCGTGCCAGGGCGCGAGCCCCTTGGACGCGGGCGTGCCGCGCTCCAGCTCGGCCAGCAGCTGGCGCAGGAACGTGCGGGCGTCGGCGACGATGCCGAGGTCGGGCGGATAGTTGCGGCCGAGCTCGTCCGCGTCGATGTCGGCGTGGATCAGCTTGGCGTGCGGGAAGTTCCACGAGTAGCCGGGCAGCCATGACGAGGCCGAGCGGTCGTCGAAGCGCGCCCCGACGGCGATGACGAGATCGGCGCGCCGGCCGGCCTCGTTGGCCGGATAGGCGCCGTTGCGGCCGATGAAGCCGAGCGAGAGTGGGTCGATCATGTCGAGGCAGCCCATGCCGTTGGGCGAGGAAATGACCGGAATGCCGGTGCGGTGCACCAGGTCGGTCAGCTCGCGCCCCGCCTCCGACAGGGTGACCCCGTGGCCGACGAACAGGACCGGCCGCCGGGCGGCACGGATCATGGCCAGCGCTGCCGTCACCGCTTCCGGCGCGCCGCCGCCGCGGTGCGCATGCAGCGCCGGGGCAGGGGGCGGCAGCGCGACGTCGTCCTCCTCCTGGAACACGTTGAACGGAATATCGACGTTCACCGGGCCGGGCCGGCCTGAGAGCATGAGGCTCGTCGCCTGGCGCAAGGCGAGCGGCAGCATGTCGACGCGGGTCGGCTGGAAGCTGCGCTTGACCACCGGCCGGATGATGCTCGGGAAGTCCGCCTGGTAGTGGCGGTTGATCTCCTGGAACGGGCTGCGGTTGAACTGCGAGGTGGGCACGTTGGCGGTGATCGCCAGCAGGGCGGACGAATCGCTCAGCGCCACCGCGAGCGGCATCACGATGTTGCACGAGCCCGGGCCGCACGAGGTGAGCGTGGCGACCGCCTCGTGGCGCACGCGGAAATAGGCGTCCGCCATGTGGGCGGCGACCTGCTCGTGGCGCGGCGAGACGAATTTGATGCGATCGCGCACGTCGTAGAGCGCGTCGAGCAGGCCGACGTTGCCGTGGCCGCACAGGCCGAACACGTAGGGCATCTTCTGGCGGATGAGGAACTCGGCGATGAAATCTCCGCCCTTCATGCGTGGCATGACCGAACAGTCTCCCGATGATTAAATTCTGCCCATATCATATCATGCGTCGTCATTCCGGGGCGCCGCGAAGCGGCGAGCCCGGAATCCAGTATCCACCGGCGGCGATTACTGGATTCCGGGCCTCGCCCTTCGGGCCATCCCGGAATGACGATGTGGGAAAATCTGTCGTCCGTGCTAAAATCCCATTGACCAGCAATGGAAGGCGAACCATGCCCCGGCACACAGGCTACATCCCCCACGGCGTCATTCCGGCGGTGCTGCTGCCGTTCGACGGCGAGCTTGCCATCGACGAGGCGGGCTTCCGCAAGCACCTGCGCGACGTGGCGGCGACCGACGGCATTTCGGCGATCACCATCAATGCCCATTCGACCGAGGTTGCCTCGTGCACCTTCGACGAGCAGCGCCGCGTGCTCGACGTCGCCCAGGACGAGATCGGTGGCCGGCTGCCGCTGGTCAACGGCGTGTGGGCGGACGGCAGCCTCGAAGCCGCGCGCATCGCCCGCATGGCGACCGCCGGCGGCGCCTCGGCGCTGCTGGTGTTCCCGCCCGGCCCGTTCACCCTCGGCCAGTCGCCCGAGATGGCGCTGGCGCATTTCAAGCGCATCGCCGACGCGACCGACCTGCCGATCATCGTGTTCCAGTATCCCCTGGCGACCGGCCAGGGCTATCCGCGCGACACCCTGCTGCGCCTGTGCGAGGAGGTGCCCACCATCCGCGCCATCAAGGACTGGGCCGGCAACGTGGCGCAGCACGAATGGCACGTGCGCGCCCTGCAGAGCCTGGCGCGGCCGGTGAACGTTCTCTCGACCCACAGCGCGTGGCTGCTCAGCTCGCTCGTGCTCGGGTGCAACGGGCTTTTGTCCGGCAGCGGCAGCGTCATCCCCGACCTGCAGGCGGCCTTGTTCCGCGCGGTCCGCGCCAACGACCTGGACGCGGCGCGGCGCCTCAACGACCGCATCTGGCCGCTGGTGCAGGTGTTCTACGCCGACCCGTGGGCCGACATGCACAACCGCATGAAGGAGGCGCTGGTGCTGCTCGGCCGCCTGCCGCGCGCGGTGGTGCGGCCGCCGCTGGTCAAGCTCGGCGCCGCCGAGATCGGGCGCATCCGCGCGGCGCTGATCGAAGCGGGCTTGCTCGGCGCCGCCGCCGGCCGCGACGCGGCGTGAAGCTGTCTTCTGCCAAGTCCGTGCCCCTCATTCGTCATGCCCGGCCTTGTGCCGGGCATCTACGCCTTGGAAGCACAAACAAAATAAAGACGTGGATGGCCGGGACAAGCCCGGCCATGAGGCGTGACTATCGGTTGAGCCACCGGCGCATGAACCCCAGCAGGCCCTGGGGCATGAAGATGACCATGGCGACGAAGATGACCCCGAGCGGGATCAGGTAGAACTCGGTGAAGAAGCGCGAGAACGCCTCGCGCAGCAGCAGGAACACGCCGGCGCCGAGGATCGGCCCCACCAGGGTCCCGATGCCGCCCATCACGTTGTAGATCACCACCTCGCCCGAGACCAGGAAGAACACGAAATCCGGCGCGGCGAAGCGGTTCTGGACGGCGTAGAGCACCCCGGCGAGCCCGGCGAACAGGCCCGAGAGCATCACCGCCACGATCTTGTAGCGCTCGACCGGGTAGCCGATGGCGCGGGTGCGGGTCTCGTTCTCGCGGATCGACTGCAGCACCATGCCGAACGGCGACTGGGTGACCCGGCGCAGCACCAGATACGACGCGGTCACGATGGCCAGCACGAACCAGTAGAGCGTCTGGGTCGTGAACGGCACCGAGAAAAGTCCGGGAATGCCCAGCGCCGGGCGGCTGAAGGTCAGCCCGTTCTCGCCGCCGGTCAGGTCGGTCCAGGTGAAGATGATCACGTAGAAGATCTGCGAGAAGATCAACGTCGTGATCGCGAAGTAGATGTCGCGCAGGCGGGTGGAGAAATAGGCGACGAACGCGGCCACGGCGGCGGCGGCGACCAGGCCGTAGAGGATCGCGAGCCCCAGGCTGGGCGGCCGCGTCGTCAGCAGGGCGGCGGCGGCGCCATACATGCCGAGGCCGAAGAACGCCGAGTGGCCGAACGACACCATGCCGGTGTATCCGATCAAGATGTCGGACGACATGGCGAGCAGCCCCCAGATGAGGATTTCCGTGAGGAAGCGGCGCCAGAACTCCGGCAGCGCGAACGGCGCCACGATCAGCAGCGCCAGGATGACGGAAAAGCCCGTCCAGTAGACGATGGTTCGGCGCGCGCTCATTTGGGGGTCGGAACGAACAGGCCGGTCGGCCGGATCAGCAACGTCAGGATCAGCACGACGAACGAGGCGATGATCGCCTGCGCCGGGCTCACCCACAGCGAGGCGTACGACTCGATCAGGCTGATCAGGATGGCGGCGGCGATCGAGCCGCCCAGGTTGCCCATGCCGCCGACCACGACGACGATGAAGGCCTTGAGCACCCAATCGAGCCCCATGGCGTGATTGACGCCGACCAGCGGGCCGAACAGCACGCCGCTCGCGGCCGCCATGCCGGCCCCGATGGCGAACACGACGGTGAGGACCTGCGGCACCGGGATGCCCATGGCCTGCGCCATGACGCGGTCCTGGGTGGTGGCGCGGATCCACACGCCGTAGGTCCCGTATTTGAGGAACAGCCACAGCGCCCCGATGATGGCGGCCGAGAGCGCCGCGATCACCAGCCGGTACCACGGATATTCCAGGTAGAAGAGATTGAAGTGGCCGGTGAAGGGCTCCTGGATCTTGCGCGCCACCGGGCCGAACTGCCACAGCGCGTAATTCTGCAGCACCAGCGAAATCCCGAACGTGGCGAGGATGGTGTTGAGCGGATCGCGCCCGAGCAAGGGACGCAAGGCCGTCACGTGAATGGCCGCGCCCAGCGCCGCGATCACGAGCGATGCGACCAGAAGCGCGAGCCAGAAGCTTCCGGTGGCGGCGAGCGTGATCACGCCCACGTAGGCGCCGAGCATGAACAGCTCGCCATGGGCGAAGTTCACCACGTCCATGATGCCGAAGATCAAGGTCAGCCCCGAGGCGACCAGCGCCAGGATCATGCCGGCGACGATGCCGTTGATGGTCTGGATGAGGATCTGCTCGAGCACGTCAAACTCCCAGATACTGATGGATGACCGCGTCGTCCGCCCGCAGCGCGGCGGCGGGCGCGTGATGGCGGACCATGCCCTTTTCCATGATGTAGACGCGCTCGCTCGCCGCCAGCGTGAGCGGCACGTTCTGCTCCACCAGCAGGATCGCCACGCCCTCCCGGTGCAGCACGTCGATGATCGCGCGGATCTGCGAGACCATGCGCGGCATCAGGCCTTCGGTCGGCTCGTCCAAAAGAATGATCTTCGGCTCCAGCATCATCGCCCGGGCGATGGCGAGCATCTGCTGCTCGCCGCCGGAGAGGGTGCCGCCCGCCTGGTTGCGCCGTTCCGCCAGCACCGGGAAATAGGCGAACGCCCGCTCGAGCAGCTCCTTCTTGCGCGTGTCGGTGACGCCGCGGCGGTCGAGCCCGGTGCGCAGGTTCTCCATCACGGTCAGCAGGCGGAAGATCCGCCGGTCCTCCGGCACGTAACCGATTCCGAGCCGCGCCAGCCGATGCGCCGGCAGGTGGCCGATCGGCTTGCCTTCGAGCAGCACCGAGCCGCGGCTCGGGTGCACCAGGCCCATGATGGCCTTGAGCGTCGTGCTCTTGCCGACGCCGTTGCGGCCGAGCAGGCCGACCACCTCGCCGCGGCGCACTTCGAGCGAGACGCCGTTGAGGATGTGGCTCTTGCCGTAATAGGTGTGGATGTCCTCGACCCGGACGAGCGGCTCCGTCGCATGGTCGCTCGCGCTCATGTCTTGAGATAGACCTCGAGCACCCGGGGATTATTCTGGATCTCGGCCGGCGTGCCCTCGGCCAGGATCGCGCCGTAGTTCAGCACGGTGATCCGGTGGGCGAGCCCCATCACCACGGTCATGTCGTGCTCGACGATCAGGATCGTCAGGTCCTTGGCGATGCGGCGCACCAGCGCCATGGTGTCGTCGGTCTCGCCCGCGCTCATGCCGGCGGTCGGCTCGTCGAGGCACAGGAGCTGCGGCTCGGTGGCAAGCGCGATGCCGATCTCGAGGTTGCGCTGCTCGCCGTGCGACAGGTTGGCGGCGAGCTCGTCGCCCTTGCCGCCGAGGCCGACGGTCTCGAGCACGGCTTGCGCCTTCTCGATGATGTCACCGAAGGCGCGATGGTGGGCGAGCATGCTCCAGCCGTGCCGGCGCGACTGGGCGGCGATGCGCACGTTCTCCAGCGTGGTCGCGTTGGGCAGGATGTTGGTGATCTGGTACGAGCGGGCGATGCCCTTGCGCGAGATGCGGTCGGGCGAGAGCCCGGTGATGTCGTCGCCCTTGAACAGAATGCGTCCCGCCGAGGGACGCAGCACGCCGGTCAGGCAGTTGAAGAACGTGCTCTTGCCCGCCCCGTTCGGCCCGATCACGGCGCGGATTTCCCCGCGCTGGACCTCGAAGTTGACGCCGTTGAGCGCCGCGAGCCCGCCGAAGCGGATGCCCAGGTCCTCGGTGCGCAGCACCGGCTCGGCGCCCGCCCGGGCGGCGGGCGCCGGGGCGAGCGTTTCGCGGGAAGGGTCGGCAGCCACTTAGGACGAGGCGAACTTGCAGGCCGGCGGGTACATCGCCTTTTCCTTGGCAATGACCTCGAGGATCCGCCACTTGCCGTCCTTGATATCGAACAGGAACTCGCGCAGGAACGCCTGATGGTCTTCCTTGCGCAGGGTCTTGTCGCCCTGCGGGAAGTCGTCGCCTTCCTTCATCTCGAGCCCCTCGAGGGCCTCGATCAGCTTCATCGTGTCTTCGCGGCCGCGGAAGCCCGACTTCTCCATGCCGAGCTTGAGCGCGTTCATCGCCTCGAAGTTCGATTGGACGTAGCGGTCGGGCAGCGGCCCGGACGGATCGATCTGCTTGAGCCGGGCGACGGCGTCGTCGAAGAACTTCTTGTGCGCAGCGGTGTTGAGCGGCGGATCGAACACCGGCAGGTAGCGGTTGATGCCGACGAAGCCTTCGATCTTGTTGCCGAGCGCGGGAAGGTTGGTCGATTCCGCGATGGAGCCGTCGCCCGCCCACTTGTACTTCTTGGTCAGGCCGAGGTCGTAGGCTTGGTTGCCGATCGTCACCCCGTCCTTGCCGAAGAAGATGCCGAACAGGCCGTCGAAGTCGCCGGTGATCTTGGAGAGGAACGGCGTCATGTCGGCGGTGCCGAGCGGAATGCCGGTGGTGCCGACCACCTCGCCGCCCATCTTCTTGATCTCCGCCGCGTAGGCGTCGCGCGTGGTCTGGCCCCACGCGTAGTCCGCATAGGCGATGTGCCAGCGCTTGCCCAGCTTGCCGACCAGGTAGGGCGCGAACGCCACCGCCTGGGACGGCGCATAGTCGAACGGCCGGAACGTATAGCGGCTGCATTTGCTGGTGGTGATCGTGGTGTCGAGGCACACGCCGATCATGTTGACGATCTTGCTCTCCTCGAAGACCGGCATGCAGGCGAGGCACACGTTGGACAGGAAGCCGCCCTGGTGGACGTCGATATTGTCCTCGACGACGAGCTTTTCCGCCTTGCGGCGTCCGACGTCGGGCTTGGACTCGTAGTCCGCGACGATCAGCTCGATCGGCCGGCCGTTGATGCCGCCGGACTTGTTGATGCGGTCGACGGCCATCTGGGTGCCGACCAGGGCGGTCTTGCCGCCCGCGGCGGCGGCGCCGGAGAGCGGCTGCAGGGTGCCGATCTTGTACGGCTTGGCCTGGCCGAACGCGGCGCGCCACGGCGCCGGCACCAGCATCATCGCGCCGAGCGCGCGGCGGCCTTCGCGCTCCATCCGATCAGGCGGCGGCGCGTGACCTTGCCGCGGTGCCAGAACGTCTCGTCATGGTCGTGAGAATTGTTCTTGTCAGCCATTGGTCCCTCTCTGGTTCGCTCGGCTTTCGTTTGGTCAAAAGCTCGTCCCGGATACTATACCGGCCGGACCACGGGGCAACAACCGACGAGCCGGTTCGGGCCCCCGGGTCATGCCCGCATCCTCGCCGCCGGGCGCCAAAAAGTTAGGCAGGCGCCGGTGAGCACGCACAGCGCGCTCCCCAGGACGGAGGCGGTGAGCGGTTCGCCCAGCACGAGGTGGCTCTGGGCGACGCCGAACACCGGGGAGAGCAGCAGGATCTGGCTGGCCGTGGACGGCTTGATGCGGGCGAGCGCCTGCGACCAGCACCAGTAGGCAAAGGCGGTGGGCACCAGGATGTTGTAGATCGTGAGGACGGCAAGCTGCGTGGACGGCCGGATCGGGTGATGCCATTCGAGGATCAGGGCCGGCAGCGTCGTCGCCACGGCGCTCACGGCAAGCTGCCAGAACACCTGCTGCCAGAACGTGCTGTCCCACTTGGCGCGGCGGTAGAGCACCGAGGCGAGCGCCCACGCCATGGTGGCGCACAGCGCCGAAATGACGCCCGGCACGGTCACCGCATTCCACGGCATGGCGAGCGGGTTGGTCAGGATGGCCATCCCGGCGAGGCCGAGGGCGATGCCGACGATGCTCGGGAGGGTGAATCGCTCGCCGAGAAGGAGGACGCTCAGGAGGAGGGACCAGAGCGGATTGGTATAGATCAGCAGGATGGTGTGGGTCGCCTCGATCCACATGAGCGAGAAGGTGATCAGCATGGTCAGGGCGGCGCCCTGCAGCAGGCCGATGAGCGCGAGCCGCGCGCGCTCGCCGGGCGCCGGCATGACGCCGCCCGGGCCGCGATGGAGGATGAGCCCCGCGCCCACCACGACGGCGGCGCCGATATAGCGCGCGGCGTTGAACGTCCACGGCCCGATATCGTGCAGCGCGAGCGAGATCCAGGTGTAGTTTCCGCCCCATGCGAAGATCAGGACGGCGAGCAGCCCGAGCGCGGCCCACGGGGGCGGCGCGCCCTGCGCGCCGGGCGAAGCGGCGGCGTCCGGCATCAGGCGGCCGTCAACGCCTCGGGACGCTTGATCTCGATCTCGACGAACGCCATCGGATGCGGCGAGCCGTTCATCACGTCGTGCTCGATGCCGGCCGGCCGCCGGTACGATTGCTCGGCCACCAGCACAAGCTCGGTTTCCTTCGATCCATCGTCGATCTTCATGACCGCATCGGTGAGCAGCACGACGAAATACGGCCAGCCGTGCCGGTGCCAGCCGGTCACGGCGCCCGGCTCGAAATCCCAGCGCGTGATGCGCACGGCCTCGTCGTCCTGCTGGACCGTCGAGGTGGCCGGAATGGTGCATTTGAAGGCCATCGTGTCACCTCGCTTTCGCCGGCCGCCCCGCCATCACCAATTGCGTCTGCGTCACCAGGGCGACCAGCTTGCCGTCGCCCCGCGTGATGCGGGTCTGCCACACCATGGTGGTGCGGCCGCGATGCAGCGGCGTGCACTCGGCCGATACGGTATCGCCGAGATCGACCGGAGCGAAGAAATTGGTCTTGCTCTCGATCGTGGTGGTGCCGGCGCCCGGCGGCAGATTGGCGCTCGCCGCGGTGCCGCCGAGGATGTCGGCGAGCGCCATCAGCACGCCGCCGGACAGAATGTTCTTGCGGTTGGCAAGCTCGGCGCGAGCGGGAAGCTCGGCGGCGACGCGGTCGCGCGACAGGTGGGTGAAGGTGAGCCCGAGCGTCCGCGCGACCGCCGAATGTTGGTGCGCGCGCGGGTTGACGTCGTCGCCGTCCGGCGCGGCCGCTGGCGCTGCGTCCGGCATCAGAACGTCACCACCGAGCGGATCGATTTGCCTTCGTGCATCAGGTCGAACGCCTTGTTGATGTCGGTCAGCGGCATCTGGTGGGTGATCATCGGGTCGATCTCGATCTTCTTCTCCATGTACCAGTCGACGATGCGCGGCACGTCGGTGCGGCCCCGCGCGCCTCCGAACGCGGTGCCGCGCCACACGCGCCCGGTGACGAGCTGGAACGGGCGGGTGCGGATTTCGGCGCCGGCCGGCGCCACGCCGATGATCACGCTCTCGCCCCAGCCCTTGTGGCAGCATTCGAGCGCGATACGCATGGTGTCGACGTTGCCGATGCACTCGAACGAATAGTCGGCGCCGCCGCCGGTGAGGTCGACCAGATATTTGACGAGATCGGCCCCGGCCTCCTTCGGGTTGACGAAATGCGTCATGCCGAAGCGCTCGCCCCACGGCTTGCGATCGGGATTGAGGTCGACGCCGACGATCATGGCGGCGCCGACGAGGCGCAGGCCCTGGATCACGTTGAGGCCGATGCCGCCGAGGCCGAACACCACGCAGTTGGCGCCGGCCTCCACCTTGGCGGTGTTGATGACGGCGCCGATGCCGGTCGTCACCCCGCAGCCGATGTAGCAGACCTTGTCGAACGGGGCGTCTTCGCGGATCTTCGCCACCGCGATCTCCGGCAGCACGGTGAAATTGGCGAAGGTCGACGTGCCCATGTAGTGGTGCAGCTTGCGGCCTTCGACGGAGAACCGCGAGGTGCCGTCCGGCATCACGCCGGCGCCCTGGGTGGTGCGGATCTTCTGGCACAGGTTGGTCTTGCGCGAGAGGCAATACTCGCACTCGCGGCATTCCGGCGTGTAGAGCGGGATTACGTGGTCGCCCGGCTTGAGCGAGCTCACCTCCGGCCCGACCTCGACCACGACGCCGGCGCCCTCATGGCCGAGGATCGCCGGGAACAGGCCTTCCGGGTCCTTGCCCGAGAGGGTGAACTCGTCGGTGTGGCAGATGCCCGTCGCCTTGATCTCGACCATCACCTCGCCGGCGCGCGGCCCGTCGAGATTGACGTGCGTGACCGCGAGCGGCTTGCCCGGCTCGAAGGCGACGGCGGCGCGGACCTCCATGGCGGATTCTCCCTGGATATTTGTGCGACACGCGCGCAGGCGCGCGCGACTTCAGCCGGCAAATCGGCGGAACGCGAGCACCGCGTTGAGGCCGCCGAACGCGAAGGAGTTGGAGAGCGCGGCGCGCAGGGGCTGGCGGCGCGCCTCATTGGGCACGTAGTCGAGATCGCAGGCCGGATCGGGCCCGAGGTAGTTCATGGTCGGCGGAATGACGCCCTCGCGCAGCGCCATGAGGGTGGCGACCGCCTCGAGCGCGCCGGCGGCGCCGAGCGCGTGCCCCACCATCGACTTGGTCGACGAGATGGCGAGCTGCCGGGCGTGCGCGCCGAACGTCGCGTGCAAGGCCGTCGTTTCCGTCGAGTCGTTCGCCGTGGTGCCGGTGCCGTGCGCGTTGACGTAGTCGATCGCGTCCGGCGCCAGCCCGGCGTCGGCGAGCGCCGCCGTCATGGCGCGCACCATGCCGTCGGGGTCGGGCGCGGTCAGGTCGCCGGCGTCGGCGCTCATGCCGAACCCGACGATCTCGCCGAGGATGTCGGCGCCGCGCGCGGTGGCGTGATCGAGCGGCTCGAGCACCAGGATCGCCGCGCCCTCGCCGAGCACCATGCCCTTGCGGTCGCGCGAGAACGGCCGGCAGGTGTCGGGCGCGAGAATCCGCATCGCCTCCCAGGCCTTCACCGTGCCGGTGGTGAGCTGGGCTTCCGCGCCGCCCGCCACCGCGCAGGCCACGGCGCCGGCGCGCACCAGATGGAACGCCTGGCCGATCGAATGGGTGGCCGAGGCGCAGGCGGTCGACACCGCGTAGGTCGGGCCCTTGATGCCGAAGAACATCGAGATCTGGCTCGCCGGCGCGTTTGGCATGGTGCGCGGGATGATCAGCGGATGCACCCGCACCGCGTTGTCGGCGTAGATGCGCTTGAAGTTGTCGTCCTGGGTGGTCTGGCCGCCGATGCCCGAGCCGATGATCGCGGCGGTGCGCGCGCCGAGGCCGTTGCGGAACGACAGCCCGGACTGCCCGATCGCCTCGCGCGCGGCGACCACGGCTAACTGCGAGACCCGGTCGAGGAAGCCGATCTGGCGGACGTCGAAATGGTCGGCGGCCACGAAGTCGTTCACTTCCGCGACCGACTTCGTGTTCAGCCGGCCGGCGTCGAAGATCGTCGGCGGCCCGAACCCGGTGCGGCCCGCCGCCAGCGCCGCCCAGTACGCCGCGCTGGACTGCCCGACCGGCGAAACCGTGCCCAGCCCGGTGACGACGACCCGGTTCACGCCGACGCCGTCTTCTTGGCGACGAGCCCTTCGACGGCGTGCACCAGCTCGCCGACCGTCTTGAAGTCGAATTCGGTGTTGGCGTTGAACGGAATCTCGATGTTGAATGTCTCTTCGATCGCGAACGTCAGCTCGAGGACGTCGAGGGATTCCAGGCCCAGGCTTTCCAACGGGTCGGACAGCTGCAGCGGGCCCTGCTTGTTGCGGACCTTGCCGGCAATGAGCTCGATCACGCCGCTTGCCACATCGACCATCGGAACGCCTCTCTCGATATCGCCTCGTTGCCGAGGCTATTGTTGGAGCATGATCTTATCCGAAAACCGGTACCCACTTTTCGGGATCATGCTCATTCGGCGTGCTCGAGCGCGGCGATGCGCTTCTTCAGCTCGCCGACCTCGGTGAACAGCGCGCGCAGCCGGGCGAGGTACTTGACCTGCTCGAACGCGCGCTCGCGCGGCACCGCCGGATAGCCGGCCATGATCGCCTTGGCCGGGACGTTGCTGCCGACGCCGGACCCGCCGGCGATCATCGCATCCGGCCCGATGGTCACGTGGTCGGTGATGCCGACGCCCCCGCCGAGCACCACGCGGTCTCCGATCTTCACGCTGCCCGATATACCGACCATGCCGCAGATCAGGCAATTCTCGCCAATGGCGACGTTGTGTCCGATCTGGACCAGATTGTCGATCTTGGTGTTGCGGCCGATGCGCGTGGCCGTCAGGGTCGCCCGGTCGACCGCCGTGTTGGCGCCGATCTCGACGTCGCTCTCGACGATGACGGTGCCGAGCGAATGGATGCGGGGCAGGGCGCTGTCCGCGCCCGCGCCCCGGTCGCCCGCCGGGGCGGCTTCCGGCGTCGCGTAGCTGAACCCGTCGGCGCCGAGGCTCACGTTGTGCTGCAGGATCACCCGGTCGCCGACCACGACCCGGTCGCCGATGCGCACGCCCGGATGCAGCAGGCAGTCGCGCCCGATCGCGGCGTCGGCGCCGATCGTCACGTGCGCCAGCACGACGGTGCCGGGGCCGATGCGCGCGCGCGGGCCGACGACGCTGAGCGGCCCGATGGCGGCGCCCGCGGCGATCTGCGCATCGGGAGCGACGACCGCGCTCGGGTGGACGCCCGGGCTGCGATGCACCGGCCGGTCGAACAGGCGCGTGAGGATCGCCAGCGCCCGGCGCGGCCGGTCGACCGTGATGACCGCCGCGAACCGGCCGCGCGGCATCGCGTCTGCGACGACGACGGCGCGCGCCTTGGTGTGCGCGAGGCCGGCGCCGGCTTCCCGCGTCATGGCCAGGGCGAGGTCGGACGCGCCCGCCTCGGCAGGCTCGGCGATCCGCGCGATCTCGATGCTTCCGTCGCCGTCGACCGACGCCGCCAGCGCGGCGGCGATGTCCCGCAGGATCATCGGCGTCCCCCCTCGTGCGCGCGGCGAACGAACGCGGTCATAGGCCTGTCCAGTCCGGTGGAAGGGGGATGTGTATCAGGTCGCCCGGAGGCGTCAAAGCGCACCCCGAGGGGCGTTGCCAGGGGCGTCGGAAACGGCGCCGCGATTGCATTGACCTGCGGGCTCGCTCAATCCTCCGCGCGCATGATCGCGGTCGCGGCACCGACCACGACCGGCACGGCAAGACACCAGAATCCAACCCAGACGTAGAGCGCGGCGGCCGCCGCGCATCCGGCCGCGAACCAGGCAATGGCGGCGAGCATGCGGCGAAAGCGCGTGCGAACAACCGCACCCTGCTCGCCTCCCACGCCCCGCATGAGATCGACGGCATCGATCGCCGCCTGCGTGGTGCTGCCGGTCATCAGCGTCGTGGGTGGGAAGCTGGCGTAATGAACGCGCTGCACGGCATTCTGGATGGCCATGGCGGCAATGCCGGTGAAACCCGTCAGCAATGCCGCCGGCACGTCGCTGTCCGGAAACGGCCCGAGCGCCACGGCCAGCACGAAAAAGGCGAGAAGGAAAAGCACCTTCACGGCCAGCAGGATTCGCAGCGTCGGCCACCCGCGGGCGGTCATCGCCGCTCCGGCCAAGCGCGCCAACGCGATCACGACGATGAACTCCGGCAGGGCGATGAGCTTGGCGATCACGCCCTTGGTGCCGAACGCCAAGGCCGCGCCGAGCGTCACGAAATTTCCCGTCACGTGCGCGGTGAACAGGCCCTGGAGGCCGAGAAACCCCGCGGTATCGACGAAGCCGCCATTGAAGCTCAGCAGTCCCAGCAGCCAACGCTTTTTCACGACGTTGCCCTCCCGGCGGGGGCGCGCCTCGACCGGGTGTCCCGCCCCCGCCATCGCCGCGCGGCCCAGGTGCGCGCGTCAGGCCGCGTTCGCTTGGAGCAATCCGGCCAGCATGCGGCGGATCTGCTTGACCTCGTCGTCATTGATGGTGTGGCCCAGGCCCGGATAGATCCGTTCCGTCACGTCCCCTCCCAATCGGCGCAGCACCTGCGTGCTTTCGTGCACCCGCGCCAGCGGGATGTGGGCGTCGCTGTCGCTGCAGCCGATGAACACGGGGGTACCGGACAGCGAGCCCGGATAGTTTCTCGCCGTTCCGGGCGGGCCGATCAGCCCGGCGCTCAGTCCGGCAAGGCCGCCGTAGCGGCCTGCATTGCGCGCCGCGTATTCGAGGGCGAGACAGCCGCCCTGGGAGAAACCGATGAGCACGACGCGCTCCGGCCCGAAACCCTGGCCGGCCAGGATCGCGAGGGTGCTCCCGACCGTCGCCAGCGACCGCGACAGGGCGGGCTCGTTGTGCGCGAAGGGCGCCAGGAACGAGTACGGATACCAGGTCGAACCCGGGGCCTGCGGCGCGAGGTACGCGATGTCCGGCTGGGCGAACGCGTCCGCCAAGGACAGCATGTCCTGGGCCGACGCGCCGCGGCCGTGCAGCATCACCACCGCCGCCTTGGCGCGCGCCGGCGGCGCCCCGGACGCCGCAACGCCGGTACTCATCACGCCGCCTCCTTGAGCGGCGGCAACGCCGCTTCGATCTCCTGGCGATGCGCTTCGAGGAACCGCGGCAGCTTGAGATCGGTGCCGAGCGAGGCCTGCGGTTCATCGACGGTGAATCCGGGATCGTCGGTCGCGATCTCGAACAGCACGCCGCCCGGCTCGCGGAAGTAGACGGAGCGGAAATACTGGCGATCCTTCTGCTCCGTCGTCTGCAGGCGGTGCCGGTCGCGCAGCCGCGCGGCCATCTCCGCCTGGGCCGCGTCGTCCTTGGCGCGGAACGCGATGTGATGCACGGAACCGCGGCCCACCTGGCCGCGCAGGAAGCCCTTGGCGGCCTGCAGGTCCACCACGCCTCCGATGCTCGCGTCACCGGCGCGGTAGCGGCTGGTCGGGCCTTCGTCGCCGACCTCGGCGAAGCCGAGCACGTCGGCAAGGACCGCGCCGGTCGCGGCGATGTCGTCGAGCAGCAGCGTGACGCCGTGGAAACCGCGCACCGCATGCTCGGCCGGAATGTCGCCGTTGCTCCATCCGCGCTCGGCGCCGGCATCGGCAGCACCGACCAGGGCCAGGCGCAAACCGTCGGGATCGGCGAACGGCAGCACCGACTCGCCGAAGCGCTTTTCCAGGGCGTCATGGGTCACGCCCTTCTCGATCAAGCGATGGGTCCAGTAGCCGAGCGCGCTCGCCGGCACGCGGAATGCGGTCTCGTGGCCGACGCCGACGCCGCGCCGTCCCGTGGCCGCGTGCTCCCAGGGGAAGAACGTGAGGATGGTCCCCGGACGGCCGACCTCGTCGCCGTAGTAGAGGTGGTAGGTGCCCGGATCGTCGAAGTTCACGGTCTTCTTGACGAAGCGCAGTCCCAACGTGCGCTCATAGAAGTCGAGATTTCGCCCCGCGTTGCCGGAAATCGCCGTGACATGATGGATGCCGGTCATGGGCCTTCCTCCTTGTCCCCTGCGCGGTGAGCCTCGTTCCCGCGATCCCGGTTACTTGGATACGGCCACACCGGGAATCAATGAACCGGTGCGCGGCCGGCGATCCCCATGGCGCCTGGACCCGCCGGGCCGAATTGACAATTTTCCAGCCGCGCCGCAAAGCCACTAGGCCGGTCAGTTCGGAGCCCCACGCGGCATGTTCAAGCGCATCCTGATCGCCAATCGCGGCGAGATCGCCTGCCGTATCATCAAGACGGCGCGGCGCATGGGGATCGAGACGGTCGCGGTCTATTCCGAGGCCGACAAGGACGCGCTGCATGTGGAGATGGCCGACAGCGCCGTGCCGATCGGCCCGCCGGCCGCCGCCGAGAGCTACCTGGTCATCGACAAGATCGTCGCGGCCTGCCGGTCGAGCGGCGCCGAGGCGGTGCATCCCGGCTACGGCTTCCTGTCCGAGCGCGAGGCGTTTGCCCGGGCGCTGGCCGCGGCCGGCATCGTGTTCATCGGGCCGAACGCCAAGGCGATCGCCGCCATGGGCGACAAGATCGAGTCGAAGAAGGCGGCGGCGCGCGCCAAGGTCTCGACCGTGCCGGGCTTTCTCGGCGTCATCACCGACGAGAAGCACGCGGTGCGGATCGCCGACGACATCGGCTATCCGGTGATGATCAAGGCCTCGGCCGGCGGCGGCGGCAAGGGCATGCGCATCGCCCGCGCGAAGGCCGAGGTCGCCGAGGGGTTTGCCCGCGCCCGCTCGGAGGCGAAGTCGTCGTTCGGCGACGACCGGGTGTTCATCGAGAAGTTCATCGTCGATCCGCGCCACGTCGAGATTCAGGTCCTCGGCGACAAGCACGGCCACGTGATTCATCTGGGCGAGCGCGAGTGCTCGATCCAGCGCCGCAACCAGAAAGTCATCGAGGAGTCGCCGAGCCCGCTGATCGACGCGGACACCCGCCGGCAAATGGGCAAGCAGGCGGTCCAGCTCGCCAAGGCGGTGGGCTACGATTCCGCCGGCACCGTCGAGTTCGTCGCCGGCCAGGACAAGAGCTTCTTCTTCCTCGAGATGAACACGCGGCTGCAGGTCGAGCATCCGGTCACCGAGCTCGTCACCGCCATCGATCTGGTCGAGCAGATGATCCGCGTCGCCGCCGGCGAGAAGCTTGCGATCCGCCAGCAGGACGTGACGCTCAAGGGTTCGGCGATCGAGACCCGCGTCTATGCGGAGGACCCGTTCCGCAATTTCCTGCCGTCGACCGGGCGCCTCGTCACCTATCGGCCGCCGCAAGAGCGCAGCGCCGGCGGCGTGACCGTGCGCAACGACACCGGCGTGTACGAAGGCGGCGAGATTTCCATCTGGTACGACCCGCTGATCGCCAAGCTGATCACCCACGCGCCGACCCGCGCCAAGGCGATCGACGCGCAGGCGGCGGCGCTCGACGCCTTCGCGATCGACGGCATCCGGCACAACATTCCGTTCCTCGCCGCCCTGATGGCGCACAAGCGCTTCCGCGCCGGGCGCCTGTCGACCGGCTTCATCGCCGAGGAATACCCGGCTGGGTTCGCGGCGCCGCCGGCGCAGGGCGAGGCCGCCCGGGTGCTCGCCGCGGTCGCCGCCGCGATCGATCATGTCATCGGCGAGCGCAAGCGGCGCATATCCGGGCAGATGATGGGCCGCGCCGTCACCCGCGAGCGCCGCCGCGCCGTGCGGCTCGACGCCCACGAGCACGCGCTCGAGGTGACGCGCGCGGACGACCGCATCGCGGTGAATTTCTTCGACGCCGGCGGCGGCGCGGCGGGCGCGATCGCGCTGCAGTCGGCGTGGCAGCCGGGCGAGCCGGTGTGGCACGGCACGGTCGACGGCAAGCCGGCGGCCGTGCAGGTGCGCGCGCTCCCCAACGGGTTCGATCTCGCCTACCGGGGCGTCCGCTCGCGCGCCTTCGTCTACACCGAGCGCGAGGCGGCGGCGGCGCGCCTCATGCCGGTCAAGGTGGCGGCCGACAGCGGCAAGACCGTGCGCTGTCCCATGCCCGGCCTGGTGGTGTCGATCGCGGTCGCCGAAGGCCAGGAGGTCAAGGCGGGCGAGACCCTGGCGATCGTCGAGGCCATGAAGATGGAGAACGTGCTGCGCGCCGAACGCGACGGCACGGTGAAGAAGATCCACGCCAAGCCCGGCGACAGCCTGGCGGTCGACGCGGTGATTTTGGAATTTGCTTGATGGTTTATACCTCCCCCGCTTGCGGGGGAGGTCGCGTAGGCGGCCTTCGGCCGCCGTTCTTGGAGTACGCCGACGCAAAGCGTCGGCTATGGCGCAGCGCGGTCGGGTGGGGGCTTCGCGGCAAATACGGTGCAATAAACGCCCCCACCCTGACCCTCCCCCGCAAGCGGGGGAGGGATTAACTGAGAGACCTCAGTCGCTCCCATGACCTTGCATTTCGCCTATGGGTCGAACATGAGCCGGGCGCTGATGCAGCGGCGCTGTCCGGGCGCCCGCGCGCTCGGGCCGGCGCGGCTCGACGGCTGGCGCTACGTGGTCATGCACGAGGGCTACGCGTCGGTCGCGCCCGCGCCGGGCGCCGCGGTGCACGGCGTCGTCTGGCGGCTGTCGCCGCGCGACCTCGCGGCGCTCAATGCCTACGAGAACCTCGCCAGCGGCCTCTATGCGCGCCGCGTCCTGCCGGTGCTTGTCGGCACCCGGCGCCGGCCGGCCCTGGTCTATGTGGCGCCGGGACGCGCAAAGGGGTGGCCGCAGCCGGGTTATCAGGAACTGGTGGTGGCGGCGGCGCGCGAGTGGAGCCTGCCCGCCGCCTACGTCGCGACGCTCGCGCGCTGGATCCCGGGGTTCCGCGGCGCGCTCGGCGTCGCCACCGGAGAGATGGGATGAGCGCGCGCGTCATCCGTCATGTCGTGGTGCGCGGCCGGGTGCAGGGCGTGGGCTTCCGCATGTTTGTCGAGGACGCGGCCGCGGCGCACGCCGTGGAGGGCTGGGTGCGCAACCGGCGCGACGGCAGCGTCGAGGCGGTGTTCGCAGGAGGCCCGGAGGCGGTGCGCGCGGTCATCGCGGCCTGCCGGCGCGGGCCGCGCGGCGCCTTTGTCGAGGCCCTCGACGAACGCGAGGGACGTCCCGATCTCCTCGCTATGCGTCATCCCGGCGAGCGCTTTTCCGTGCTGGCAAGCGGATGACGGATGTCGGATGTCAGAGGTCAGATGTCAGAGGTTCCGTCATCTGTCATCCGCCCTCCGTCTTCCCGAACAGCCCCTCGAACTCCGCCCGCAGCGCCATGTCGACCTCCGGCATGGTCACCGGCAGGCCGAGGTCGGCCAGGCTGGTGACGCCGTAACGCGGCCCGGTGATCCCGCACGGCACGATGCCGGCGAAATGGCCGAGATCCGGGTCGACGTTGAGGCTGATGCCGTGCAGGGTCACGAAGCGCCGCACCCTGATGCCGATGGCGGCGATCTTGTCCTCACGATCCGCGCCCCGGTCCGGCCGCCGCACCCACACGCCGATGCGATCCTCGCGCCGCTCGCCACGCACGTGAAAGCGCCAGAGCGTGCGGATCAGCCACTCTTCCAGGGTTGCCACGTAGCAGCGGATGTCGGGCGTGCGGCGCTTGAGGTCGAGCATCAGGTAGACCACCCGCTGGCCCGGCCCGTGATAGGTGAACTGCCCGCCGCGGCCGGTCCGGTGCACCGGGAAACGCGCCTCGATCAGGTCGGCCGGGTCGGCGCTGGTGCCGGCGGTGTAGAGCGGGGGATGCTCGATGAGCCAGGCAAGCTCCGGCGCCGCATGGCGCGCGACCGCGTCCACCCGCGCGTCCATGGCGGCGAGCGCCTGGTCATAAGGCACGGGCCGGTCGCTGACGCGCCATTCGACCGGCGGGGCGTCCGGAGCGGCCATCCGGCCGAACGGCAATTCGTTGCGCGCGTTAACCACCTCGTAACCATCCCGTGGTGACCTCCGGCCATTCTACCAGCCAGCGGGGATGCATCGGTGCCCACATTGGACAAGGTCTCGCTCGACATCGCGGTGGTCCTCGGCACCACGTCGATGCCCATCCACCAGGCGCTCCGTCTCGGCCGCGGCGCCATCATCGAGCTCGACGCGGCCGAGGACGACGAGGTCCGCATCCTCGCCAGCAACCTGCCGATCGCCAAGGGCAACGTGGTGGTCAACGGCAACCGCATCGCGGTCGAGGTCACCGCCATGCTGCCGCGGGCGCCCGACCAGCGCTGACTTGTCCGCGCGCCCGCGCGCGGCTTCCAGACCAGGGCCGCGGCCCTTGTCCCCGTGGGGTCGATTTGTTACATCGTGCGCCGCTTTGCGCGCCGGGCCGATCGGCCGGCGCTCCCAGCCTGCGGTCGTGGCGGAATTGGTAGACGCACTAGCTTGAGGTGCTAGCGGGGCAACCCGTGGAGGTTCGAGTCCTCTCGACCGCACCATTATCTTTTTACTCGGGCGAGCGTCATTGCCGGCTGTGCTTGGCTGGCTCGTGCGAGTCACGGCAGAAGAAAGCCCGCCGGACAAACAAACGAAAACGGCCGGACTTGCCGCCCGGCCGTTGCGCTCGTTCACTCCTGCGCGACGGGCGTCGCGATCCCGCTCACATGTTGGGATGGCAGCGCTTGCGCTCCGGCCCGAGGTGGTAGCCGGGCGGGCACGCGCGCCCGTTGAACATGGGATGGCAGCGACCGCCGGGGCCGCGCCACATGCCCGGTCCGCAACCTTCCGCGACCCTGCTGACCAAGCTGTCGGCCTTGCCGATCGGGGCAGGCATGACGGTGGCGCCGGCGCCGGTCGCCAGACCGAAAGCCAAGGCGGCACCAAGAAAGATCGTCTTCATCATCATGCACGTTTCTCCCTGGGTTCAAGCCAACCCCGAACGGCGCCCCGAGGTCCGGAATCGGCGCGGCGGGACGCTACCATCGGGCGGGCCAAAAGCAACCGGCCGGGAAAGCCTCAGTGCAAGGTCAGAATGTGCGAGGCGAGGTGCGGGGGCTGCGGCGCGGGTGGGATCGCGGCCGCGGGTCGCGGCGGGCGCGGCCGCGCGGCCGTCGTCGGCCGGCCATGGAACGGCGGCTTGGGCCGGGCGACGCGCACCGGCTTGCGCACCGGCGGCCAGATGACGTGTTCCCCCGACCACGACGTTCCGATCTCGTTGACCGCGACGGCCTCGGGACTGCCCGCGGTCGACACCGGGAACAGGCGCGCGTTCTCGCCCGGCGCGAATGCAAACTCGGTCTCCGGCCACAGGCGCGACCGGCCGGGGATGGGATGAATGAGCGGCACGGCGACCATGCCGGGCGCGGACGGCGCCGCAGCCAGCGTGATCGGCCACTCCGTCAGGTCGGGATAGGCACGGCCCGCACCCGCCTCGGCAAAGGCCGGATCGCGCTCGAGCACGCGCGGCCATTGCGGCGGGTGGTGCATCACCCACGCTTCCGGCGGCGCCAGGGTCTTCGGCCGGTCCGGGCCGGCCGGCACCACGTGGACGATGCGGTAGCCGCGCGCCTTGAGTTCCCGCAGCAGGATCGGCAGGGCGATGGCGGTCCGCGGCTGGATGTCGTGCAGCAGCAGCACGCCCTTGCCCTTGCGCTCCAGGCGATCGAGCGCGCGCTTGAGCACCTGCTGGGCCGGGATGTGCATCCAGTCGTCGGCGGGAAAATCGGCGCTCCAGGTCATGATGCCGTGGGCGCCGAGATAGTCCTCGATGGCGTTCGAGCGGCCGAGCCCGGGAAAGCGGAAAAACGGCGCCATCGCCCGCTCGTCGCCGAGCGCGGCTGAGATTGACTCGCGGCCCTGGTCGATCTCGTTTTGCGCGGCCGGCAGCGACAGCCGGGTGAAGATGCGCGGGTGATTCTGGCTGTGCGTCGCGACGGTGTGGCCGGCGTTGTAGACCTTGCGCACCATGTCCGGATAGGCGCGCGCCTGGCGTCCGACCATGAAGAAGGTCGCCTTCACGCATTCGGCCGCGAGCGTCTCCAGCACCCGGTTGGTGTAGGGCGGCAGCGGGCCGTCGTCGAAGGTGAGCACCACCTCCTTGTCGGCGAGCGGCAAGCTCTCGTGATACTGCATGCTGCCGATGCGGGTGTGGTCGGCGGGATCGACGCTGATGACCCGCGAGGTTCCCAGCGCGTCCGGATTGCCCGGGCACTCGTCCGCGAGCGCGGGCGCGGTTGCGCCCGCGAGCATGCACAGCCCCGCTATAGCCGACCAGGCGCGCATCAAGACCCTTCCCAGCGCCGCACTCTAGGCCGCGACCCTACCCGACCGCAAATAAACGCAACCTTAACCGAACGGGTTTCCCCAGGGTTCGGGCGGCCAGTGCCGCGAACCCGAAGTTCGCACAATATCGAGGCAACTTCGGCGGCGAACCTCGGAATCGGGACACTCGCTTCTGCCCCCATAGTCGGGACGTTCCGTGTCCATCGGGTGGCGACAAGGTGGCGGGCTCGAGGGCTTGGCCGGTCAATGCGCAGGGGCGGCCGGGACTGCGTGGACAATATGATAGCCGCGACTCTTCAAGGCGCGCAGGAACGGGGGCAGCATCGCGGCGGTGGCCGCCTTGGTGTCGTGAAACAGGATGATGCCGCGCCCGGCGGCCGCCAATCGGTCGAGCACCAGGTGCAGTTCCTGCGGCGCGGTCATCCGGTTCCAGTCGCTTGCCCACAAGTCGGCGCCGAACACCACGGTGCCGCGCTGGGCGAGCCGGTCGAGCAGGGCCGGCGTCGCGGCAAAACCCGGAAAGCGGAAGAATCGCGGCGCGGCGGCCTGATCGCCCTGCCGCTCGAGCGCCGCATCGACCGCGGCGACGCCGCGGTCGATCTCGGTCTCGGCGGCCGCGACGGAGCGCCGGTTGAGCAAGGCATGCGACCAGGTGTGGGATGCGACGGTGTGGCCCTCGGCCTGCTCGCGGCGGACGAGCGCGGGAGCGGCCGCCGCGTTCCTGCCGATCAGGAAGAACGTGGCGCGCACGCATTCGTGCTTGAGCGCGTCGAGCACCCGCGGCGTGGTCGCCGGCCACGGGCCGTCGTCGAAGGTGAGCACCACTTCCTTGTCGGCGAGCGGCAGCGTGTCGGGAAACTGCTTGCGGCCGACCCGCGGCGTCGCGGCGGCATCGACCGCGAGCACGCGGCTGGTGCCGAGCGCCTGCGCATTGCCGGGGCAGTCCTCGGCGCGGCCGTGGCCACAGAAAAGGCCGATCAGCACTGCAGCACCGAGCACACGAGACAGTGTCCGATGCGTCCGGCCGCGGCGCAGCAGATTCACGCGGACAAGTTCATTCGTTCGCCGCATAGGGCATATTGGCGTATCGATTCCCGGTTCGGATAGAGCATGATCCCGAAAAAGCCTGCCCCGCACTTGATGCGGGGTGGGTACCGGTTTTCGGAAAAGATCATGCTCCAACAATTGTCCCCCCCGCGAGGTGCGGCATGCTCGACGACAGGCAGGAGGCCGCGGCCCATCCCGACGTATCCGATCTGCGTGACGACAGCGGCGCGATCCGTGCCGACCTCGTCGAACGGGTCGCCGCGGCGATCGAGGCGGACGACAAGAGCGCGCTCGTCGATCTTGTCGGCGATTGGCACGAAGCCGACCTCGGCGATCTGCTGGCCGCGCTCGATCCGGAGTTGCGTCCGCGTCTGATCGAGCTTTTGGGCGCGAATTTCGACTTCAAGGCGCTCACCGAGCTCGACGAGGCCGCGCGCGCGGACATTCTCGAGCAGCTTGCCCCGGTGGCGGTGGTCCTCGGCATCCGCGAGCTCGAAACCGACGATGCCGTCGCCATCCTCGAGGGGCTGCCCAAGGAGCGGCAGAAGGACACGCTCGAGCGCCTGCCGCACTCCAAGCGCGTCGCGCTCGCGCGCAGTCTCGAATATCCGGAAGACTCCGCCGGGCGGCGGATGCAGACCGAGTATATCGCGGTACGCCCGGACGCGACCGTCGGCCAGACCATCGACTACATGCGCGAGACGCCGGACCTGCCGGACCGGTTCTACGAGATTTTCGTCACCGACCGGAACCACCGCCTGCTCGGCGCCGTCGCGCTCGACCGGCTGCTGCGCGCCAAGCGCCCGGTGCCGATCGCGGAGTTGATGGACGAAGACGTGCACCGCCTGCGCGCCACCGACGACCAGGAGGAAGTGGCGCGCATGTTCGAGCGCTACGACCTGATCGCCGCCCCGGTGGTCGACGAGGCCGAGCGGCTGGTCGGCGTCATCACCGTCGACGACGTGGTCGACGTGATCGAGGAAGAGGCGGAAGAAGACATCAAGGCGCTCGGCGGCGTCCGCGGGGAAGAGCTGTCCGATCCGGTGTGGACGGTGGCGCGGCGGCGGTTCAACTGGCTCCTGGTCAACCTGGCGACCGCGTTCCTCGCGTCCTCGGTGCTCGGCCTTTTCGAGGGCCAGCTGCAGAAGATGGTGGCACTGGCGGTGCTCGCGCCGATCGTGGCGAGCCAGGGCGGCAACGCGGCCACCCAGACCATGACCGTGGTGGTGCGCGCGCTCGCGGTGCGCGAATTGTCGAGCATCAATGCGTGGCGGACCATCCTGCGCGAGGTCCTGGTCGGCCTCGTCAACGGGCTCGCCTTCGCGGTGATCACCGGCGTTGCCGCCGTCGCCTGGTTCAAGCTGCCGCAGCTCGGCTTCGTCATCGGCCTCGCCATGCTGTGCAACCTCATCGCCGGCGCGCTCGGCGGCATCCTCATCCCGCTGGTGCTCGACCGCTCCGGCGCGGACCCGGCGGTGGCGTCCGGTGTGTTCGTCACCACGGTGACCGACGTGGTCGGCTTCTTCGCGTTCCTGGGGATCGCGACGCTCTGGTTCGGCCTGCGCTAGGTTCCGCACGGGCGCTGACAGGCCCGCGCCGCGATACTAATGTGCGGCTGGAGGATCGGTCCCATGATTCCCAATGCTTGGCGCGCCTTCGATTTCGGCCTCGGCGCCGACGTCGACACCTTGCGCGACGCAGTCGAGAACTTCGCCCAGGACCGCATCGCCCCGCGCGCCGCCGAGATCGACCGCAGCAACGCGTTTCCGCGCGACCTGTGGCCGGAGCTCGGCGAGATGGGCCTGCTCGGCATCACCGTCGAGGAGGAATACGGCGGCGCCGGGCTCGGCTATCTCGAGCATTGCGTCGCGCTGGAAGAGGTCTCGCGCGCGTCGGGCTCGGTCGGCCTGTCGTACGGCGCCCACTCCAACCTGTGCGTCAACCAGATCCGCCGCAACGCCAGCGACGAGCAGAAGCGGCGCTATCTGCCGCGGCTCATTTCCGGCGCGCACGTCGGGGCGCTCGCGATGTCGGAGCCGGGCGCCGGCTCGGACGTCGTCGCCATGCGCACCCACGCGCACAAACGCGGCGACCGCTACGTGCTCAACGGCTCGAAAATGTGGATCACCAACGGGCCGGTCGCCGAGACCGTCGTGATCTATGCCAAGACCGATCCCAAGGCGGGGCCGCGCGGCATCACGGCCTTCATCGTCGAGAACGGCTTCCCCGGCTATTCGACCGCCCAGAAGCTCGACAAGCTCGGCATGCGCGGGTCGGACACCGGCGAGCTTGTGCTCGAGGATTGCGAGGTGCCCGAGGAGAACGTGCTCGGCGAGGTCAACGGCGGCGTGAAGATACTGATGTCCGGCCTCGACTACGAGCGCACGGTGCTCGCGGCCGGATCGCTCGGCCTGATGCAGGCGTGCATGGACGTGGTGATCCCCTATGTGCACGAGCGCAAGCAGTTCGACGCGCCGATCGGCAGCTTCCAGCTCATGCAGGCGAAGATCGCCGACATGTACGTGACCATGAACGCCGCCAAGGCCTACGTGTACGCGGTCGCGCGCGCCTGCGACCGCGGCGAGACCACGCGCGAGGACGCGGCCGGCGCCATCCTGTTCGCGTCCGAGAAGGCGACCTGGATGGCGCTCGAGGCGATCCAGTGCCTGGGCGGCAACGGCTACATCAACGAGTTCCCGACCGGCCGCCTGCTGCGCGACGCCAAGCTCTACGAGATCGGCGCCGGCACCAGCGAAATCCGCCGCATGCTGATCGGGCGGGAGATTTTCGAGAAGACGAAGTGAGTTGATACTTGCCAATTGACATAGATATTGACAGTACATATATAGTTGTGCCATAAAGTACTAACGCCGCCATTGGGAGGGTACCATGGCAGATCCCAATCTTCGCAGCGTCGAACACCTGCCCACGACGTCAGCCAAGATCCGCGCGCTTGCAGCGCGCGGCGTTCCGCGCGCTGATATCGCGCGATTGCTCGGCATTCGCTATCAGCACGTGCGCAACGTCCTCGAGCATGACAAAGCGCGGGATGCCAAGGCGGCTGCCGGCCTGTCCGAACCGCCGCAGCCCGCCATCCGCGATGACAACATGCCCTCGGTGAAGGTCCGCCTCGGACCCGAAGGCCGCATCGTCATCCCGGCGCCTATGCGTGAGGCCCTCGGCCTGAAGGAGGGCGACGTCTTGTTCGCGCGCCTGGAGGGTGGCGAGATCAAGCTCCTGACCCCGAATGCCGCGATGTTGCGCGCACAGGCGATCGTGCGGCAGTTCGTGCCCGAAGGCGTCAGCCTCGCTGATGAGTTGATCGCCGAGCGGCGCCGGGAGGCAGAGCGCGAGGCCAAGGAATGAGCAGTGTCGTCCTCGACAGCTCGGCGCTGCTCGCCTTTATCCAAGGGGAGCCTGGGGGCGAGGTCGTCGCCGGGCTCATCGGCGATGCGCTCATGTCGAGCGTAAATCTTGCGGAAGTCGTGACCAAGCTCGTCGAGCGCACCGGCTCGCTCGAGCTCGCCCGGGCCGCGCTCGGAATGGCCAACATCGATGTGGTGGACTTCGACCGATCGCAGGCCGAGCACGCGGGCTCGCTGGTGCGGCACACGCGATCGCATGGACTGTCCCTCGGCGATCGTGCTTGCTTGGCACTCGCCATGCGCCAAGCGGCACCCGCCGTGACCGCCGACCGCATTTGGGCCAAGGTCGAGCTCGACGTTGAAGTTCGCCTTATCCGCTAGCGGGCTGCCCGTCTTTCCTTCAATATTGAGGACCACCATGCAAATCGTCGAAGCCAACGGCGCCCGCATCCCGGCCATCGGGTTCGGGACCATGACGCTGAAAGAGAACGTCGGGATCGAGATGACGGCGGCGGCGCTGCGCGCCGGCTACCGGCATCTCGACACGGCGCAGATGTACGGCAACGAGCGCGAGGTCGGGGAGGGGCTGCGCGCATCGGGCGTCAAGCGCGAGGAGGTCTTCCTCACCACCAAGGTCTGGCACAACCGCCTCGCCGCCGGCGACCTGGAGCGCTCGGTCGACGAAAGCCTGGAGCGGCTCAAGCTGCCGTCCGTCGACCTTCTGCTCATTCACTGGCCGAACGAAGCAATCCCGCTGAAGGAGACGCTCGGCGCGCTCGCCAAGGTGAAGCGGGCGGGGCTGACCAAGCACATCGGGGTCGCCAATTTCACCGTGGCGCTGATCGAGGAGGCGGTCCGCCTCGCCGACGAGCCGCTGGTGACCAACCAGATCGAGGTGCACCCGTTCATCGACCGGTCGAAGGTCATCGCCGCCTGCCGGCGGCATGGGATTTCGGTGACCGCCTATTGCCCGATCGCGCGCGGCAAGGTCCCGGGCAATCCGGTGATCGAGCGCATCGCCAAGGCGCACGGCAAGTCGGCCGGGCAGGTGGCGCTGCACTGGCTGGTCCAGCAGGGCGTGATCCCGATCCCGCGCACCGCCAAGGCGGAACGGCTGCAGGAAAACCTCGCGGTGTTCGATTTCGCGCTGTCGCCGGCGGAGATGACCGAGATCGCCGGGCTCAAGCAGCCGAACAGCCGGGTGGTCAATCCGGCGCACGCGCCGGAGTGGGACGATTAGAGCATGATCCCGAAAAAGCTTGCCCCGGACGCGATCCGGGGTGGGCACCGGTTTTCGGAAAAGATCATGCTCAAACGATAAGGACCACCATGCAGTTCGTGGACGCCAACGGTGCGCGCATTCCGGTCGTCGGGCTCGGCACCTGGGAGTTGCGCGGACGCACCTGCGCGCGGGCGGTCGAGCAGGCGCTCCGGCTCGGCTATCGCCACGTCGACACCGCCGAGATGTACGACAACGAGCGCGAGGTCGGCGACGGCCTGCGCGCGTCCGGCGTCAAGCGCGACGAGGTGTTCGTCACCACCAAGGTGTGGCCGTCGCATTTCGCTCCGCGCGAGCTCGAGCGCGCCGCCAAGGAGAGCCTCGCGCGCCTGCGGCTGTCGGACGTGAACCTCCTGCTGCTGCATTGGCCGAGCGAGCAGGTGCCGCTGTCGGAGACCATCCCGGCGCTGTGCAAGGTGAAGACCATGGGGCTGGCGCGCCACGTCGGCATCTCGAATTTCACCGTGGCGCTGGTCAACCAGGCGGTGCGGCTGTCGAGCGAGCCGCTGGTCACCAACCAGATCGAGTGCCACCCCTATCTCGACCAGTCCAAGGTGATCGCCGCCTGCCGCGCGCACGGCCTCGCCATCACCGCCTACAGCCCGCTCGCGCGCGGACAGGCGGGCAAGGACAAGGTGCTCAAGCGGATCGGCGACGCGCATGGCAAGACCGCGGGCCAGACGGCGCTGCGCTGGCTCGTGCAGCAGGGCATCATCGTCATTCCGCGCACCTCCAAGATCGAGCGGCTGTCGGAGAACCTGGCGCTGTTCGATTTCGCATTGACGCCGGCCGAGATGGAGGAGATTTCCGCCCTGGCGCACCCGCGCGGGCGGGTGGTCGACTGGTCCGGCGGGCCGAAGTGGGACTAAAACCCTCGTTCTCAGGTCCAACCTCATCCGTCCACGGGATTTCCTCATGCTCTCATCCGACCTCGTCGCGACGCTGCGCACCGTCTCCACCGGCACGATCACCACGATCCTGCTCAAGAAAGGCCTGCGCCGCACCTGGATGCAGGGACCGAAGCCGCTCAAGGACGGCTACCCGCGCCTGGTCGGGCCGGCCTTCACCATGCGGTTCGTGCCGGCGCGCGAAGACCTGGCGACGCCGGAAAGCTGGGCGAGCCCGCGCTCGACCCGCGCCGCCATCGAGGACATGCCGGAGGGGGCGTTCGCCGTGGCCGATGCCATGGGGCTCACCCATGCCGGCATCTTCGGCGACATTCTGTGCGCCCGCATGGTCAAGCGCCACGTCGTCGGTCTCGTCACCGACGGGGTGGTGCGCGACCTCGCCGGCGTGCTCGCCACCGATCTGCCGGTCTGGTGCGCCGGCGCGGCCGCGCCGCCCTCGGTCGCCGGACTGACGTTCGTCGGCTGGCAGGAGCCGATCGGCTGCGGCGGCGTCGCGGTCTTTCCCGACGACGTGATCGTCGCCGACACGGACGGCGCCGTGGTGATCCCGCAGGCCATGGTCGAGGAGGTCGCCACGCTCGGCCCCGAGCAGGAACGGCTCGAGGCGTGGATCGTGGCGGAGGTCGAGCGCGGCGAAAAGCTCCCCGGCCTCTATCCGCCCAACGAGGCCGCCAAGGCGCGCTACGAGGCGAGCAAGAAGCGCGGTTGATCCCGCCGCAGGAGCAGGGAGGCCGATGTTCTTCGTTCTGTCGAAAATCCTCGGCTTCTTCGCGCTGCCGTCGAACGCGTTGATCGTGCTCGGCCTCGTCGGCGCCGCCGTCGCCGTGCTGCGCAGCGGCCGCGCCGGCGGAAAGATGATCGTGGCGAGCCTGATCCTGCTCGCGATCTTCGGGCTCTCGCCGCTCGCCAACGGGCTGATGCTGCCGCTGGAAAACCGCTTTCCGCCCTGGGACGCGAGCCGCGGCGCCCCGACCGGCATCATCGTCCTCGGCGGCGCGTTCGAGCCGCTGGTGGCGACCACGCGCCCGGACATTCCGCTCAACGAAGCGGCGGAGCGCATGACCGTCTCGGCCGCGCTGGCGCGCCGCTATCCCGAGGCGCGCATCATCTTCACCGGCGGCGTCGGCTCGCTCCTCTTCGATGCGCCGACCGAGGGCGAGCTGGCGCGCCGGTTCTATCTGAGCCTCGGCATTCCGGCGAGCCGCATCGAGATCGAGGAGGAATCGCGCGACACCGCCGAGAACGCCGTCCTCACCAAGCCGCTCGCCGATCCCAAGCCGGGCGAGCGCTGGCTGCTCGTTACCTCGGCCTATCACATGCCGCGCTCGGTCGGCGTGTTTCGCCGGGCCGGGTTCGCGGTCGAAGCCTATCCGGTCGATTACCGCACGCGCGGCGTGGAGGATCTGGCGCGCCCGTTCGTCAGCCTGGGCGAGGGATTGCGCCGCGCCGACGCCGCGGCGCGCGAATGGATCGGGCTCGTGGCCTATTGGATGACCGGCCGCACCAGCGCGCTGTTCCCGGGGCCCGGCACGGATGTCAGATGACGGATGTCAGAGTTCGCAGCGCGTCGTCTGCTGTTCCGACATCCGATCTCTGACATCGGACCTCAGGCATCGATCGCGCGGCGCGCCGGCGAGGCGAGCTGCCGGCGCCACATCACCACCAGCACAGCCGTCGTCGTCGCCATGAACACCCACGGGCTGACGAACCAGCCGAGGTAGCCGAGCGCCAGGAAAAACGCCCGCTGGCCGCGATTGAAATGCCGGCCCGCCTCTTCCGACAGCTTGGCCGTGCGCCGCGCGTGCGCCAGCGCCTCCGCCGTGTCCTTCTCTTCCGGCGGCGGCGCCGCGCCGAGCAGCACGGCCACGTAGTTGAACAGCCGGTACGACCAGGCGAACTTGAAGAACGCATAGACGAAGATGATGGCGAGCCCCAGGGTCTTGGCTTCCCACTCCGCCCGCGTCGTCGTGATGCCGAACGGCAGCGCGCCGAACACGGCGAGCATCTCGTCGGTGGAGCGCAGCAGCGTGAGCGATCCGCCGATGGCGATGAGCGTGGTCGAGGCGAAGAACGCCGTGCCGTTCTGCAGCGACGCCGTGATGTGGGTGTCGACGATGCGGTTCTGCCGCGCCAGCATCTGGCGCATCCAGGCCTCGCGATAAGTGTCCATTTCCGCGTTGAGACCGCGCCGGCCGTGCGCCGTCCACTCGATCAGGAGCGCGTAGGCGATCCAGGCGCCGATGAAGAAGGCGAGCGCGGCGAGATCGGGCGGGGAGAGGGAAGTCATGGCGAAGACCTCGTGCCCCGGATACCGGAGGCTACCGGACGTTAACCAATGCGAACGGCGGACGACCGCCGCCGGTCGGAATCCATGCCGCCGGCCCGGGCGATTCACGGCCGATCAACCAACTGCGCCTTAGCCTTGCGCCGGGACGTTGATCATGCGCGCGACGGGCACCGTCGTCGCGCCGGAGGGGAACCATGCCAGGATTCGACCGGGATATCTTCTGGAAGATTGCCGCCTGGACGATCGCGACCTACGCCGGAGCGATCAGCGCCGCGCTGGCCCTGGGTCTCGAGCCGGCGCTGTTCGGCTGAGCCGCGGGCGCCGCCCGTTCAAGGCGCTTGACGGGGCGGGCCGCGCGCCCAACATGCGTCCCGGGAGACCGGGACCATGCCGCAACAGATCACCCTTGGATTTCGCGCCCTCGTCGACGCCGCCGAGCGCGAGGTCGAGACCCTGACGGTCGAGGACGCGCTCAAGCTGCACGGCCGCGACGACGTCGTGTTCGTCGACCTGCGCGATATCCGCGAGCTCAACCGCGAGGGCCGCATGCCGGGCGCCTTCCACTGCGCGCGCGGCATGCTCGAGTTCTGGATCGATCCGGACAGCCCCTACCACAAGCCGGTCTTCGCCGAGGACAAGCGCTTCGTGTTCTTCTGCGCCGGCGGCTGGCGCTCGGCGCTGGCGGCCCAGGCCGCGCAACGCATGGGGCTCAAGCCGGTCGCCCACGTCAAGGGCGGCTTCGGCGGCTGGAAAAAGGCGGGCGGCCCGGTCGACTTGCCCGCGGACGCCAAGCCCGCGCCCAAGACCTGAGATGCATTCGCCCGATTGATCGCTCCGATCACCGCAATTCGCTTGATTACTGATTACTGATCACTGATTACTGACGACAGCATGAAGCTCATCATCGGCAACAAGAATTATTCCTCCTGGTCGTTCCGGCCGTGGATCGCCATGAAGGTCGCGGGAATCGCGTTCGACGAGCAGCTGATCCCGTTCAACGATCCGGATTTCAAACAGACGGTGCTCGCGGTTGCGCGCAACGGTAAGGTACCGGCGCTCGACGATGGCGGCGTGCACGTGTGGGAATCGGTCGCCATCCTCGAATATCTCGCCGACAAATTCCCGCGCGCCGGGCTGTGGCCGTCCGATCCGCCGGCTCGAGCGCATGCGCGGGCGATCGCCGCGGAAATGCATGCGGGCTTCCTGGCGTTGCGACGCGAGTGCCCGATGAATTTTTGGCGGCCGGTCAAGCCCCGCGACCTGAGCTCGGACGCAAAGACAAGCGTCGCGCGCATCGACGCCATGTGGACCGATTGCCGTGCGCGCTTCGGGCAGGGCGGCCCGTTCCTGTTCGGGTCCTTCGGGGCGGCCGACGCCATGTACGCGCCGATCGTTTCCCGGTTCCACACCTACGCGGTCGAGGTCGGCGCCCCGTCGCAGGCCTACATGGCGGCGGTCATGGGCCTTCCGGCCTGGCGCGAATGGGCGCAGGCGGCGCTCAAGGAGCCGTGGGTGGTGCCCGAGGACGAGCCCGACTGGCCGACCGTGCTGCGCGTCGGCGGCGACTGAGCGCGGCGCCAAAGCATTTTCCGGAAAAAGCTTGCCCCGGACGTGATCCGGGGTGGGCACCGGTGTTCCGCAGAAAATGCGACAAAATCAAAACCTAGATCGCGCATTTGACAGCCCGGAAAGATTGCCGGCATAGACTCCGGGCCGATGGGCGCCGGCCGCGGCGCCGTGCCGTCCCGCGTGAGCTTCTCCCCGATGATCGACAAGCAGGTTGCCAGCATTGCCGCCGCGCTCGACGGCATTCGGGACGGGGCAACGATTCTCTCGGCCGGATTCGGCGGGGTCGGCGCGCCGGACGAGCTGCTCGACGGGCTGCTCGAACAGGGCGTGCGCGATCTCGTGGTGGTGTCGAACAACGCCGGCCGCGGCAAGCGCGGGCTCGCCGCCCTGATCGACGCCGGGGCCGTGCGCAAGGTGATCTGCTCGTTCCCGCGCACCGACGATCCGCGCGCGTTCGACGCCGCCTACAAGGCCGGCCGCATCGAGCTGGAGCTGGTGCCGCAGGGCATCATCAGCGAGCGCATGCGCTGCGCCGCCGCCGGGCTCGGCGGCTTCTATTCGCCGGTCGGCGTCGGCACCCAGCTCGCCGACGGCAAGGAGGTGCGCGAGATCGACGGCAAGCGCTACGTGTTCGAGCAGCCGCTGCGCGGCGACGTGGCGCTGCTGCGCGCCCAGCGCGCCGACCGCTGGGGCAACCTCGCGTACCGCAAGTCGGCGCGCAACTTCAACCCGGTCATGGCCATGGCGGCGGAGCTGACCGTGGTGCAGGCCAAGGAACTGGTCGCGCTCGGCGACATCGATCCGGAATGCGTGCATACTCCCGGCATATTCGTCGACCGCCTCGTGATTGTCTGAGGAGGACCGCAATGACCCCGCTCTCGCGCCCGCAGATGGCCTGGCGCGCCGCCCAGGACATCGACCCCGGCTGGTACGTCAATCTCGGCATCGGCCTGCCGACCATGGTCTCCGACCACATTCCGCCCGGCCGCGAGATCGTGTTCCACAGCGAGAACGGCCTGCTCGGCATGGGGCCGAAGCCGGGTCCGAACGAGGCCGACCCCGACCTCATCAATGCCGGCAAGGGATTGACCACCCTGATCCCCGGCGGCTCGTTCTTTCATCACGCCGACGCCTTCCTGATGATCCGCGGCGGCCACCTCGACCTGTCGATCATGGGGGCGTTCGAGGTGTCCGCGCGCGGCGACCTCGCCAACTGGACCACCGAGGATCCGAACTTTCCGCCCGGCGTGGGCGGCGCCATGGATCTGGCGGTCGGCGCCAAGCGGGTGCGGGTGCTGCTCGAGCACACCACCAAGGAGGGCAGCCCGCGCATCAAGGTGGAGTGCGCCTATCCGCTCACGGCCGAGCGCTGCGTCAGCCGCATCTATACGAATCTTGCGGTGATCGACGTGACGCCCGAGGGCCTGATCGCGCGCGAGATCGTCGACGGGATGTCGTTCGAGGAACTGCAGCAGAAGACCGAGGCGCCCCTCACGCTCGCCAAGGACTGGTGTCCGCTGGTTGCGACGCCGGCGAGCCCGCCGGCCCATTGAGCGTGGGCCGCCGCAAGTATCATTGAACCTGCGCCGATTTGTCCTCACCGCCGCCGGGGCGACACCGTTCCGGCGGCCCGTGGCCTATGCTACGCAGGCCCGGCAAGTTCACGAATAAACATCACCTTCCGGGAGACGCCCCCATGCGAGGTCTTGTTCTCGCGCTCACGTCTGTTTTCCTTGCCGCATTGTCCCCCTCCGCCCATGCCGAAGAGCCCCCCGCGGGCGTCAAGGGCCTCTACCTGATGGCGGATTTTCCCTCCGTCACGGTGCGGCCCGGCACCACCTCGACGGTCAGCCTGCGCCTGCAGAACTACGGCTTGCCGCCCGAGCTGCTCGACGTGGCGGTGCAGGGCGAGCCGGCCGGCTGGCACGTGAGCCTGCTCGGCGGCGGGCAGCCGGTGGCGGCCGCGATGCCGGCGACCAACGGCAGCGTGGCGCTGCAACTGCGCATCGAGGTGCCGGCCAACGCCAGCGGCAAGCAGACGCTCACCGTGACCGCCAAGGGCAAGGGCGCCGACGTCAGCCTGCCGATCGTGGTGGCGTTCGCCAAGGATCTGCCGGCGAAGCTCTCGCTCGAGCCGCGCCTGCCCAATCTGCGCGGCACCGCGAAGTCGAGCTTCGAGTTCACCGTGGCGGTCAAGAACGACAGCGGCAAGAACCTGCTGGTGAGCCTCGCCGCCCAGGGCCCGCAGAATTTCGAGACCTCGTTCACCGAGGCCTACGGCAGCCAGGAGCTCAGCTCGATTCCGATCGACGCCGGCCAGAGCAAGGACGTGAAGCTCAAGGTGCGCCCGCCGAGCACGGTCAAGGCCGGCCAGTACCCGGTGACGATGCGCGCCGCCGCCGAGGACGCCAACGTCGAGACCAAGGTGGTGCTCGACATCACCGGCCAGCCGCAGCTCGGCATCGCCGGCCGCGGCGGCGTGCTGAGCGCGACGGCGGTCGCCGGCAAGGAGAGCACGATCCCGATCGAAATCACCAACACCGGAACGGCGCCGGCCGACGAGGTCGAGCTGTCCGGCAGCGGACCGTCCGGCTGGAAAGTCGCCTTCGAGCCGAAAACGATCGACGGCCTCGCGCCCGGCCAGAGCCGCGAGGTGCAGGCCCTGATCACGCCGTCCGACAAGGCGATCGCCGGCGACTACGTCACCAGCCTGCGGGCGACCGCGCGCGGCGAGAGCGCGTCGGCCACGTTCCGCATCGGGGTGTCGACCTCGTCGATCTGGGGCGTCACCGGCATCGGCATCATCGCCATCTCGCTGCTGGTCCTGGTCGGCGCGGTGGCAAGGTTCGGCCGGCGATGAGCGACGTCGTCATCGATGCCCAGGGCTTGAGCAAGCGCTACGACGGCGCGGTGGCGGTCGACAATGTGTCGTTCACGGTCGGGCGCGGAGAGATCTTCGGGCTGCTCGGGCCCAACGGCGCCGGCAAGACCACGACCATCCTCATGCTGCTCGGGCTCACCGAGATTTCGGCCGGCGCCGCGCGGGTGCTCGGCCACGATCCGGTGCGCGAGCCGCTAGCGGTCAAGCGCCGGGTCGGCTACCTGCCGGACTCGGTCGGCTTCTACGACTATCTCAGCGCCCGCGACAACCTGCGCTACACGGCGCGGCTGATCGGCTTTGCCGAGGCAGAGCGCGAGGCGCGCATCGCCGATGCGCTCGCGCGCGTCGATCTTGCCGAGGTCGCGGGCAACAAGGTCGGCACGTACTCGCGCGGCATGCGCCAGCGGCTCGGTCTTGCCGAGATCCTGATGAAGAACGTCGCCATCGCCATCCTCGACGAGCCGACCTCCGGGCTCGACCCGCAGGCGACCCTCGAATTGCTCGACATGATCCGCGGGCTCAAGCGCGAAGGCGTGTCGGTATTGTTGTCCTCGCACCTGCTCGATCGGGTGCAGAGCGTGTGCGACCGGGTCGCCCTGTTCCAGGAGGGACGCATCGTCCTCATGGGCACGGTCGCCGAGCTCGGCCGCGAGGTCCTCGGCGGCGGCTTTGCGGTGGAGGTCGAGGCGGAGGGGCAGGGGCTCGCCGAACGGCTGGCGCAGGTGCCGGGCGTGCGCACGGTCGAGGCGCCCGGTCCCGACCGGTTTCGCCTTCTCGCCGACCGCGACGTGCGGCCGGACGCGGCCGCCGCGGTGGTCAACGCCGGCGGACGGCTGCGCCGCCTCTCCGTCGAGGAGCCGAGCCTCGAGGCGATCTACACGCGTTATTTCCACGACCATGGAGCGCGTCATGCGGCGTGAAGGCTCCCCCTGGCGCGGCGTCGGGGCCGTGTTCCTCAAGGAACTGTCCGACCATCTCACCGGGGCGCGGATGATCGTGCTCGAATGGCTGGTGGTGCTCACCGGCATCGCGGCGGTCTACGTCTCGATCCAGCAGATCAAGAATACGTCGGCCGAGGATCCGTTCCTGTTCCTGCGCCTGTTCACCCAGGCGGGCGAGCAGGTGCCGCTGTCGTTTGCGACGCTGCTCTCGTTCCTGGTGCCGCTGGTCGCGATTGGGCTCGGCTTCGATCTCGTCAACAGCGAGCACAGCCGGCGCACGCTCAGCCGCATCCTGTCGCATCCGATCTACCGCGACGCGCTGCTGTTCGGGAAATTCCTCGCCGCGCTGACCGCCATCGCGATCAGCATGGTGGCGCTGTGGCTCCTCGTCATCGGGCTCGGCCTGCTGACGCTCGGTCTTCCCCCGAGCGGCGAGGAAATCGCGCGCGCCCTGGTCATGCTGGTGGTGACGATCTTCTACGCCGGGGTGTGGCTCGCGCTCGCCCTGCTGCTGTCGACCGCGTTCCGCTCGCCGGCGACGGCGGCGCTGATCGCGCTCGGGCTGTGGCTGTTCCTGACCATCCTGTGGCCGATCTTCTCGCCCTGGATGGCCGACCTGGTCGGCTCGCGCGACATCGCATCGGCCGAGGATTTCCTCGGTGCGCTCAGCGTGCGACAGGGCTTTGCCCGGCTCTCTCCCAGCTCCCTGTTCGGCGAGATCGTGTCGGTGGTGCTCGACCCCTCGGTGCGCTCGACCCAGCAGCCCATGCTCGCCGCCCTCGGCCTTGCCCTGGTCGAGCGCGGCTCCATTCCGGGCGCGCCGCTGCCGTTCGTGCAAAGCCTGCTGATCGTGTGGGGACAGATCGTCGGGCTGATCGCCGCCACGATTCTCCTGTTCGTCGCCGGCTACGTGGTGTTCCAGCGCCAGGAGGTGAGGGCATAGAGCATGATCCCGAAAAGTGGGTACCGGTTTTCGGAAAAGATCATGCTCCGGCAATAGCGCCTTCGCATCCACGGTTTCGGACCGCCGGCGAAAAGCCGCCTTCATTTTGGGCGGCGTCTAAACCTAGGCATAGGTCATCCCATCCTTTCCGATGCCCGGCCCGTACCCACGTACAGTGGAACCGGCCACCCCGATCCCGTTAATTGCTGATCCCGGGAAGACAATAAAAAGGGGCTGGGAGGCTCTTGTTTTAGCGGGATCGCGCGTCAGGGCGATCGACGTTGCCGGACATTCCGGGGCGTCGGCGCCAGCGGTCGGCTAACTCCGCATCCCCAATGAACCAACCGGCGGTCCATCCGGACTGGCGGCCGATGGGATGAGCACGGCGCCCGCCGTGATCGAGGGGGCATGCGACGTCTTTACGGTTACCTTTATCGTCTCCGCTACGCCGCCGGCGCCGCGGGTTTCCTTTGTCTGCTCGGAGCCTGGCCGGCCGCGGTGTCGCGCGACAGCCAGCTGCCGCCGCAACCGCCCAACCCCGTTGTCGTGTCTTCCACCAAGGGCGACTTCCTGTCCGCGGATCGACGCGAGGAATTGCGCGTGCTGGAGGCCAACGGCGGCGTCTACGAGGATGCCCAGCTGCAGGCGCTGGTCGGGCAGATCGTCGAGCGCCTCGCGGCCTCGTCCGACCGGCCGGAATTGCGCTACCGCGTCGTCATCCTCAATTCGTCGGCCGTCAACGCGTTCTCGCTGCCGAGCGGCCGCCTCTACGTCACCCGCGGGTTGCTGGCGCTCGCCAACGACGCCTCCGAGCTGGCGGCAGTGCTCTCCCACGAGATCGGCCACGTGACCGCGCACCACGCCTTGGTCCGCGTCGCCAATCCTCCGTCGGCGCCGGTCGGCCGCGCGGCCGACGCGTTCGGCGACGCGCCGTTCGGCGCGCGCGCGTTCACCGGCTCCAATTTCGCCCTGGCGGGCTTTTCCCACAGCCAGGAATTGGAGGCGGACAATATCGGCGCCCGGGTTACCGCGCGGGCGGGCTATGATCCGTTCGGCGCCGTGCGCTTCCTCAATGTGATGACCCGCAACGGGCAGCTGCGCCCGGCGGGCGCCGCCGACGCCCCGCCGTCGCATCCCGCCACCGCGGACCGCTCGGCGATCGCCCTCACCAATGCGCGGCAATACGCGACCCCGGGCTCGGCGGACCGCGATGCGGATGTGCTCCTCGCCAATATCGACGGCCTGATCTACGGCGATGACCCGAACGATGGGGTCGTGCGCGGCCGCCAGTTCCTGCATCCGCGGCTCGGGTTCGTGTTCGCGGCGCCGCAGGGATTTTCGCTCGCCCGATCCTCCCAGCTGCTGCTCGGCGTGCGCGCCGGCGGCAGCGAGATGCTGCGCCTCGAAGCCGTGACGGTGCCGCCCGCGCAAAGCCTGTCCGACTATCTCGCCTCCGGCTGGATGGAAAATCTCGATCCCCGCTCGATCGTGGAAACGAGCGTCAACGGCCTGGCGGCGGCAACGGCCTCGGCCGAAGGCAGCCAATGGTCGTTCCGCATCATCGTGCTGCGCCTCGACACCAGCGCGGTCCGCCTGATCTTCGCCGCCAAGCCGGGCACGCGCGAGCCTGATCGCACCTTCCAGGAATTGGCCGGGACGTTCCGCCCCATAACGGCGCCCGAGATCGTCGCGACGAAGCCGTTGCGCCTGCGCGTCGTCGCGGTGCAGCCGGGCGAGACGTCCGACAAGCTGGCCCGCCGCATGGCGGCGGTCGACCGTCCGCTCGAGCGCTTCCTGGTGCTCAACGGGCTTGCCGCCGGGCAGGCGCTCAGGGCCGGCGACCGGGTCAAGATCGTCACCAACGACGGACATATCCGGCCGCCGCTGAAGTGACGGCCGCCTGGCGCGGCGATGCCCGCCGAGCGCGCGCCTGCGCGCGCCTACACGCGCCCGCCGCAAGCGCTTACCCTTCGCCGCCGGCAATTCTATACTGCAACAGATTTTCGCCCCCTCGCGAGGCGGGACATGTTCGGCAATCTGCGTACCGCGACCAAGCTGTTCATTCTGTCGGGCATGTTCATCGTCTCGATTGCGGTCGCGACCTACGGCCTGGTCGTCGAGAAACAGGCCGCCGTCAGTTTTGCCCGCAAGGAGCTGGCCGGCAGCCGCTATCTGGCGATCGTTCGCGACCTGTACGGCGCGGTCGCCACCGGCCTCACCGATGACGCTGCCTACGCCCGCGCGCGCGAGCGCGCCGATGCGGCGTTTGCCGCCCTCGCGGCGGCGGAAAGCGCCGCCGTTGGAACGCTGCAGACGGCGGACTTCGCCCGCGCGTTCGACGCCGAGTTGCGGGCGCTGTGGTCCGGCCGGGCAGGGGGGGCGCCCGATGCGACGGCGCTGCGCGCGCTCGCCAAGGCGCGCAGCCTTGCCGCGCGCATCCGCGACGACTCGAACCTCGCGCTCGACAACGGCCTCGACAGCGACCATCTCGTCGGCGTCGTCGTCGCCAAGGTCCCGCCCGTCTTCGGCGCCCTGGCCGAGGCGCAGACCTTGCTGCGCCTGGGCGCGACCGAAGGCGGCATTGCGATCGACCGTGGAGCGCGGCTGCTGGCGCTCGGGAGCATGGTCCGCTCGACCCTCGGCGAGATCGGCGAGGATGTGACGGCGGCCTACCGCAGCAACGCCGACGGCGCGCTCGAACGCAATCTCGCCCCCCGGATGGCCGCGGCGGCCACGGCGGTCGACGGGTACCTGGGCGCGATCGAGGCGCGCCTCGCCGGCGCGACCCGCGGCGACAATGACGACGCCGGTCTGGCGCGCGCCTATGCGGCCGCCGCCGAGCGCCTGTTCCAGGCCTGGTCGAGCGCGCAGTCCGAGCTCGACCGCCTGCTGCGCCAACGCATCGACAATCTGAAAGCAAGCATGAACCGGACCGTCGCGCTGATCGGCGCGCTCGCCGGCTTGAGCATCCTTCTCCTCGTCATGACCCACCGCACCATCGTGCGGCCGCTCGAACGGCTCGAGGGTCTTGCCACCCGGGTGCGCAAGAGCAAGGACTACGGCCTGCGCTCCGACCATGCCACCCAGGACGAGATCGGGCGGCTCGCCGGCGCCTTCAACGGGATGCTGGCCGAGTTGTCCGCCGCGCACGAGCGCGACGTCGCCGATCACGTGCGCTCCGCCGAGGACGCGCTCGCCCTTCTGGTGGGGGTGACCGAGGCGGCAAGCTCCGCCACCAGCGCGGCGGCGCTCGCGCAGGCCTGCCTCGAGCAGATTTGCCGCTCGTGCGAATGGCACTTCGGCCAGGTCTGGTATCCGGACGAGCAGGACGCGGCGCTGCATTGCGCCGTCGACTCGTTCTTCGGCGGGCCCAAGCACGCGCGGTTTCGCGCGCTTAGCCTGCGCACCATGCTGATGCGCGGGACCGGGCTTCCCGGCCAAGCGTGGGAGAACAAGCGCGCGGTCTGGATCTCCTCGAAGGTCGAGCACGAGGCCAATCTGCCGCGCCTGCAGGCGGCGCGCGACATGGGCATCAAGGCCGCCTTCGCGTTTCCTGTGATCCTCGACGACAAGGTGCTGGCGGTGTTCGAGTTCCTGTCCGAGCACACGCGGGCGCCGGAGCGCGCCTTTCTCGACACGGTCGAGAAGCTCGGTCGGATTCTCGGCGACAGCCTGGTGCGCAAGCGCTCGGAAGCGGCCCTGCGCGTCAGCGAGGAACGCTGGCGCTCGGTGTTCGAGCACTCGACGTTCGGCCTGACCTTGATCGACCTGTCGCTGCGCTACCTGAGAACGAACGCCGCCTTTCAGGCCATGATGGGCTATACCGATGCGGAACTGCGCGAGCGCACGCCCATGGACATCAGCCTCGACGAGGACAAGGAAAGGTCGCGGACGTTTCTCACCGAGCTCAGCGAGGGCAAGCGGCAACACTACGTCATCATCAAGCAATACCGCCGCAAGGATGGCACGTTGATGTGGGGCGAAAGCTACGTGTCGGTCATCCCGGGGAGCGACGCCAAGCCGTCGATGTTCCTCGGGTCGACCGTTGACATTTCCGAACGCAAGCGCGCCGAGAACGCGTTGCAGGCGACGCAGGCCGAGCTTGCGCGCGTGCAGCGCTTGACCATGATGGGGGAAATCACCGCCTCGATCGCCCACGAGATCAACCAGCCGCTCGCGGCGATCGTCACCAACGCCAATTCGGGCCTGCGCTGGCTCGGCAACAAGACGCCCGACCTGGGCGAGGCGCAGACGGCCTTGCGCCGCATCGTCAGCGACGGCCATCGGGCGAGCGAGGTGATCGGCAGCATCCGCGCCATGTTCAAGGAGGGCCACCGGGCGAGCGCCTACTACGACGTCAATGCGCTCATCCGCGAGGTGCTCGCGCTGGTCGACGGCGAGCTGCAGAGCAACAAGGTCGAGGCGCAGGTCGAGCTGAGCGAAGGGATTCCCAGGGTCCTGGCCGACCGGGTTCAGCTGCAGCAGGTCGTGCTCAACCTGATGATGAACGCGATCGAGGCCATGGGCACCGTGCAGAACGGCGCGCGCATCCTGGGGGTGAATTCGGAATTGCGCGACGCGCACGGCATCCTGATCACCGTGAAGGATTCCGGGCCGGGCATCGATCCGCAGAACATCGACCGCATCTTCGAGCGCTTCTTCACCACCAAGTCGAACGGCATGGGGATGGGCCTGTCGATCTGCCGGTCGATCGTCGAGGCCCATAACGGCCGCCTGTGGGCGGAGCCGGACGTCCGGCCGGGATCGGTGTTCCGCATCCTGCTGCCGATCGACGGCGCGGCCGCGCAGATGTGAGGTAACGCCGTGGCCGCGGAGCATCCACCGTCCGGGCGGGCCGAGCTCGATGAGTGGGAGCGGCGCGCCGAGGAATCCTATTCGGAAATGTACGAGGCGCGCCGCGCCAAGGAGCCGTACGAGGACGCATGCTTTGCGTTCGCGCGCGCCATCGAGGCGGCGCAAGGGCTCGGCCTCGACCAGGAAGTCGCGCGCCTGACGCGGCGGGTCGAGCACATCCGCGCCGTCTATAACAGCCAGTTCCGCGGATTTTGAGGCGGGATCAGCAAATAATCGCTCGAACCTTACCCCGAGGCCGGGAGAGTTTCGCCGAGCTTGTCCGTCAGCGCGTGGATGAACGGCTGCTGGTACGGCAAGATTTTCCGCAAGGCGGCGTCGACGGCGAAGTAGCCGACGCGATCGAGCTCGGGAAAGGCCTGCCGGCGTCCGGAGCGCGGCGGCCATTCGATCTCGAACGTGTTGCTGGTGAACCGGGCGAGGTCGAAGTCCGCTTCCAGGGCGAAGGCGTGCACGATCTTGCCGCTCTTCTGCCGCACCGGCGCCAATGGCATGAACGTCCCGTCGGCGACCAAGCCGGTCTCCTCGGTCAGCTCGCGCCGCGCGGCCGCCAGCAGGTCGCCGTCCGGCTCGACCAGGCCCTTGGGGATCGACCAGGCGCCGTCGTCCTTGCGCGCCCAGTAGGGGCCGCCCGGATGGCCGAGCAGCACTTCGACGTCCGCCTTGCGGCGGAATACCAGCAGGCCCGCGCTGATCTCGGTCTTTCGCGCCATGGGCGGCAATAGTTATCCCCGCAGTTGTCCACCGGCGCTGCGGCGACGCGGTCGGCGATGGAGCGTGGCCGCGCTTGTGATATAGTTGTGATTGCGCGGGCTGACCACGCGGCGAAGAGCGGGGAAGAGGATGTGATCCCCGCCGCGCAGCCTTCACAGTCGCTTCCTCATTGTGGCGCCCGCGCGCCCGTATCCCCACCCGCCGCAGCGCTTTGCCGCGTCCTCGCGCGCGCCCGTTTCCTTCCCGCCGTCCCCGCGCCATAGTGGCGCCGGATCAAGGAGGGCCGGGGTGGCGAAGATTGCCTCCGTCGTCGACACGGGTGCCGAGCATTTTTGCGCCAACGCCGCGCAGATGCGCGCGCTCGTCGCCGAGCTGGAGCAGCGCCGCGCCGAGGCCGCCCTGGGCGGTCCCGCCAAGGCGCGCGAGCGCCATCTCGAGCGCGGCAAGCTGCTGCCGCGCGAGCGGGTGATGCGCCTCGTCGATCCGGGCGCGCCGTTCCTCGAGCTGTCGGCCCTCGCCGCCAACGGCATGTACGAGGACGCGATCCACGGCGCCGGCATCATCACCGGCATCGCCCGCATCGAGGGGCGCGAATGCGTGGTCGTGTGCAACGACTCGACCATCAAGGGCGGCACCTACTACCCGATGACCGTGAAGAAGCACCTGCGCGCTCAGGAGATCGCGCGGGAAAACCGGCTGCCGTGCATCTATCTGGTCGATTCAGGCGGTGCCAACCTGCCGCACTGGACCGAGGTGTTTCCCGACCGCGAGCATTTCGGCCGCATCTTCTACAACCAGGCGACCCTCTCGGCCCTCGGCATCCCGCAGATCGCCGCCGTCATGGGCTCATGTACGGCGGGCGGCGCCTACGTGCCGGCCATGTCGGACGAGACCATCATCGTGCGCCGCCAGGGCACGATCTTCCTCGCCGGCCCGCCGCTGGTGAAGGCGGCGACCGGCGAGGTGGTCTCGGCGGAAGATCTCGGCGGCGCCGACGTGCACGCGCGCCAATCGGGCGTTGCCGACCATTACGCCGCGGACGACCATCACGCGCTCGCCATCTGCCGGCGCATCGTCGGCACCTTCGGCAAGCCCCGGCGCGCCGACGTCGCGCTGGCAAATCCGCGCGAGCCCGCCTACGACCCGGCCGAGCTCGACGGCATCGTGCCGGTCGACCTGAAGAAACAGTACGACGTGCGCGAGCTGATCGCGCGGCTGGTCGACGCCTCCGAGTTCGACGAGTTCAAGAAGCTCTACGGCACCACCATCGTCACCGGCTTCGCCCATATCCACGGCATTCCGGTCGGCATCCTCGCCAGCAACGGCATCCTCTATTCGGAGAGCGCGCTCAAGGCTGCGCACTTCATCGAGCTCGCCTGCCAGCGCCTGGTGCCGCTGCTGTTCGTGCAGAACATTTCCGGCTTCATGGTCGGGCGCGACTACGAAGCAAAGGGCATCGCCAAGGACGGCGCCAAGATGGTGACCGCGGTCGCCTGCGCCCAGGTGCCCAAGATCACCCTGATCGTCGGCGGCTCGTACGGCGCCGGCAATTACGGCATGTGCGGGCGCGCCTACGGGCCGCGCTTCCTGTTCACCTGGCCGAACGCGCGCGTCTCGGTAATGGGCAGCGAGCAGGCGGCCTCGGTGCTGGCGACCGTGCGGCGCGACAACATCGAGGCCGCGGGCAAGAGCTGGAGCGCCGAGGACGAGGAGAAATTCAAGCAGCCGATCCGCGACAACTACGAGCGCGAGGGCAATCCCTATTATGCCACCGCGCGCCTGTGGGACGACGGCATCATCGCTCCGCACGAGACCCGGCGCGTGCTCGCGCTTGCCTTTTCGGCCGCGCTCAACGCGCCGGTGGTGGAGACGAAATTCGGCGTGTTCAGGATGTAGGGTCAGCCCGCCGACAGCCGGTTCCAGCCGGTGCGGACGCTCTGGGTGAACGCCGTCCAGTTCCGGTCGACCACGTCCCAATTGACCATCGGCTTGCGCGTGACGCTGGTTTCGGCCCCGGCGGTCGCCGGGCCGGTGGTCACCGAATCGATCACGTAGGCGGACGCGATGGTCAGGAACACTCCGAGGATGATGCCGAGAAAGAGCCGCATGACCTGCTCCCCTGTCCGGTGGATGCCGGGCTCACGCCACCAACGCGCGAGTGCCGGCCGGTGTTCCGGGCCGGGTTAACCCTATACCATGGTACCGTCCCGTTTCTGAGACAATCTGCACATTGGCTGCTATAGTGTTGAAATGAAATAAAATGGTGCGGAACGCCGTCACGACGGGTCGCGACGGCGTTCGTTGCTTTGCGAAAGGAGAGCGACTGTGGGCCATAAGTACACGATCGGACAGACCGTCCAGTACACCGCGGGGGCGTTCGGCCGGTCGCGCACCACCGGAAGCTTCCAGGTCGTCAAGCTGCTGCCGTCGGAAGGCGACGAGAATCTCTATCGCATCAAGAGCGAAGGCGAGCCCTACGAGCGCGTCGCCAAGGAAAGCCAGCTCGACCGCGACTAACCTTTATTGGAGCATGATCTTTTCCGAAAACCGGTACCCACTTTTCGGGATCATGCTCTCGAGGAATGATTATCCCGCGCGGTTTTCAGCCGCGATCCGCTTCGCCGTGCCGGCGCTGAAATCCCGATCGCCGAGCCCGAGCTGACGGGCCATTATCGCCACCTGTTGATCCGTCATTCCGCCGCCGTCGATGGTGCGGCAGCCGCGCGCCGCGGCGCGGCGGAGCAGCTCCGTCTCCTGCACGACCACGTCGGCCACGATGCTGCCGGGCTCGATGCGGGCGGCGTCGAGCGGCAGGGGGTCGTCCGCGCGCATGCCCATGGGGGATGCGTTGACCACGAGATCGAACCCGCCCGGGTCGGGCGTCCCGGCGCGCACCGGTCGGCCCGCCGCGGCGAGGCGCTCCGCCAGGGCGTTGCTGCGCGCGGTGTCCGTGTCGTAGACGACGAGCTCCGCCACGCCGGCCTCCACCAGCGCGAAGGCGATCGCCGTCCCGACGCCGCCGGTGCCGACGACAAGCGCGCGCTTGCCCTGCGGGTCGGCGCCGTGCGCCTTCAGGTTGGCGACGAACCCGAGCCCGTCGACGATGTCGCCGGTCCATCGGCCGTCCGCCCCGATCGCGATGAAGTTGACCGCGCGCACCATGGCGGCGCGCGGCGTCAGCGCATCGACCAGGCCGGCGCACGCCGGCTTGTGCGGAATGGTGACGATCATGCCGATCAGGTTCCGCATGCCGCGCATGCCGGCGAAGAACGCGGCCAGGCCCTCGGGGAGCACGTCAAACGGCATGCACACCGTGTTGAGCCCGTGCAAGTGCAGCAGGCCGGTCCACACCTCCGGCGAGCGGACCTGGGCGATCGGGTGGCCGACGATGCCGAGCACGCGGGTGGCGCCGTCGACGACGGGACGTCGGCTCATGCGCGCCGCTCACTCCGCCTTGATGCTGGCGAACTTCACCACCTTGGCCCATTTCTCTGTTTCCGCGGCGATGAACTTGGCGAACTCGTCGGGCGATCCCGGGGGCAGCATCGTGCCGCCCAGGTCGGCGACGCGCGTCTTGATCGTCGGATCGGCAAGGGCGCCGACGATCACCGTGTTGAGCTTGTCGACGATGTCGCGCGGCGTGCCGTGCGGCGCGCCGAAACCGATCCAGCCGGCCGCCTGATAACCCGGCAAGTAGTCGCTCACCGGCGGGGTATCGGGCAACACCTCGAGCCGCGCCGTGGAGGTCACCGCCAGCGGCCGCAGCTTGCCGGCCTTGACGTGCGGCAGCGAGGAGGGCGTGACGTCGAACATCACCTGCACCTGGCCGCCGAGCAGGTCGACCAGCGCCGGCGTCGAGCCGCGATACGGCACGTGCACCATGTCGATGCCGGCCATCATCTTGAACAATTCGCCGGCGACGTGTTGCGGGCCGCCGACGCCGGCGGACGCCATGCTGATCTTCCCCGGATTGGCCTTGGCGTAGGCGATGAACTCGGGAACCGTCTTGGCCGGCACCTCCGGGTTCACCTCCATGATCAGCGGCACCAGGGTGACGCCGGCGATCGGGTCGATGTCGCGGATGAAGTCGAAGTTGAGCTTGTAGAGCGAGGCGCTGATCGCGTTCTGCGAGTTGACCAGCAGCAGGGTGTAGCCGTCGGGCGTGGCGCGCACCACTGCTTCGGTCGCGATGTTGCCGCCGGCGCCGGGGCGATCCTCGACGACGAATTGCTGGCCGAGGCGCTCGGACAGCCGCTGGCTGATCAGGCGCGCGATGATGTCGGAGGAGCTGCCGGCGGCTTGGCCGGCGATCACGCGCACGGAGCGCGTGGGATAATCCTCCGCCCGTGCGAGGCGCGGCAGGACGGGAAGCGCCGCGGCGCCCGCCGCCAGGCGCAGAAATCCGCGGCGCGCAACGGCCGCGGTCGGCCGCGGCCTCATCGTCTCCGACATGTGTTGTTCCTCCCAGGGTGATTGAATCGCATTTTTATCGTTGCAGGCCGCCTGGCGCCGATGCGGCATAAAGCCGGCCGGTCGCTTGCGATTTCTGCTTGTCCGTGCGCCGCAACGGTACGGCAATGTGCCGGTGCTGCCCAGGGGCCGCACTGGCTCCGCGCGCCGGTCTGCGGCATACTCGGGCCGTCAACCCCAACATGGTGCGGCGGTAGCCATGCTCGACAAGATTGCCATTCCCGGCCTCGACGTCGCGGCCGGAACGCTGACCCTGCCGCTGTGGGCGGCGGGCGCGACGGCGGGATTGCTGTTGCTGCTTCTGCTTCTGGCGCTGTTCCGCGGCGGCTTCGCCGCGGTGATCGGCAGCCTGGTGCGCATCGCTTTCCTGCTGCTCGCGGCGGTCGTCGCCTGGAAGTATCTTCCTGCCCTCATCGACCGCGACCGCATCGAAGAGCGGCGCGCGCTCGACCAGCGGCTCAACGAGCTGACCGCCCGGGCGCTGGCGCCGAACTCGGTATTGGGCTGCCTGGAGCCGGGCCTCGGCGACGCGGTCGACAATGCGTGCGAGAAGGAGCTGTTCTCCGGCCCGGACACGGTCGGCGCCGCCACCGCCCTGGTGGCGGCCCGGTGGTCGCTGCTGACGAGTGCGTTCGACTTCGCCAGGCGCAACCCGAATTACGATGCGAACCTCGACGGGCTGCGCCGCACCTTGCAGGCGGATCGCTACGGCTTCCTGGCGCAGGTGCTCGCCACCCGCGAGGGCTGCACCCCCGCCAAGTGCGAAGGGCTTGAGCGGCTGGCGGACCCGGGCCGCGTGCGCGCCAATCTCAACGAACGCACCTTCGAGGGGCTGGTGGCGCGCAACGCGGTCGCGTGGGCGAACCGGCCCAAGGGCGGACCGGTCGCCGCGGCGCCGGCAACCGCGCCTGCCTCCGGCGTCAACTTCCCGTCCGCGGCGTCGATCCCGCCGGTGAGCATCATGAACAGCGAGCCGGGCGCGGCCGCGCCGTCCGCGGCGACCCCGCCGCGCCGCCCGCCGCCTCCGCCCAAGGCCGCGCGGCCGGCCGCCGCCCGTCCCGCGCAGATTTCGCCGCCACCGGGCGGCGCCGCGCCGCAGCCCGACCAATAGGCCGACAGAATCCGCGGGATAGCGGCGCAATTCCATCATGTTCTCATCGGTCCTGATCGCGAACCGCGGCGAGATCGCCGGGCGGATCGCGCGGACGGCGAAGCGCCTGGGCCTGCGCACCATCGCGGTCTATTCGCAGGCCGACGCCGGCGCGCTGCACGTGCGGCTCGCCGATGAGGCGCACCTGCTGGGGCCGGCGCCGGCGGCCGAGAGCTATCTGTCGGCCGAGCGGCTGCTCGCCATCGCCAAGCGCGCGGGCGCGCAATGCATCCACCCGGGCTACGGCTTCCTGGCGGAGAACCCGGACTTCGCCGAGGCCTGCGCCGCGGCCGGCATCGTGTTCGTCGGCCCGCCGCCCGCCGCCATCCGCGCCATGGGCCTCAAGGACGCCGCCAAGACGCTGATGGAAAAGGCCGGCGTGCCGGTGGTGCCCGGCTATCACGGCGTCCGCCAGGAACCGAAGTTTCTCAAGGAGAAGGCCTACGAGATCGGCTATCCGGTGCTGATCAAGGCGGTTGCCGGCGGCGGCGGCAAGGGCATGCGTCGGGTCGACAAGCATGCGGAGTTCGAGGCCGCGCTCGAAGGCGCCATGCGCGAGGCCAAGGGCGCGTTCGGCGACGACCGCATGCTGGTGGAGAAATACGTCGCCTCGCCCCGCCACATCGAAATCCAGGTGTTCGGCGACGCGCACGGCAACGTCATTCATTTGAACGAGCGCGACTGCTCGCTGCAGCGGCGCCATCAGAAGGTGATCGAGGAGGCGCCGGCCCCGGGCATGAGCCCGGCGATGCGCGCGGCCATGGGCGAGGCGGCGGTCGCCGCCGCCAAGGCGGTCGGCTACGTGGGCGCCGGCACGGTCGAGTTCATCGCCGAGGCGACCAAGGGGCTTGCGGCCGACCGCTTCTGGTTCATGGAAATGAACACCCGGCTGCAGGTCGAGCATCCGGTCACCGAGGCGGTCACCGGCCTCGATCTCGTGGAATGGCAGTTCCGCGTCGCCGCCGGCGAGGCGCTGCCGCTGGCGCAAGGCGACGTGCGCCTGTCGGGCCACGCGGTCGAGGCGCGGCTCTATGCCGAGGATCCGGAAAAAGGCTTTCTGCCGTCGACCGGCAAGCTGGCGGCGCTCGCGCTTCCGTCGGGCGAAGGCATCCGGGTCGACGCCGGCGTCGCGGCCGGCGACGACGTGACGCCCTACTACGATCCGATGATCGCCAAGGTGATCGCCCACGGAAAAACCCGCGCCGAGGCGCTCGACCGGCTGGCCGCGGCGCTCGCGCGCACCCGGGTCGCGGGGCCGCGCACCAATCTCGCCTTCCTGGCGGCGCTCGCGGGCGCCGAGGGATTCCGCGGCGAGCAGTTCGACACCGGCTTCATCGACCGCAACCTCGCGGCGCTCGGCGCCGTGCCGCGCCCGTTCGACCGCGCGGCGGCGGCGTTCGGCGTCGCCCAGCTCATCGCCCGCGAGCGGGCGCGCATCGCCGCGCGCTCGGCCTGGGACGGCGCGTCGCCGTGGGACGCGACCGACGGCTTCCAGCTCGCCGGCGGCCGCAGCGCGGTGCTGCCGGTGCTGGTCGATGGGGAAAACGTGAACGCGGCCTTGAGCTACGGCGCGAACGGAACCATGGTCGCCATCGACGGCGAGGCGGCCGCGGCCGACGCGGAGGCGATCGCGGCGGGCGAGGCGGTCTACGTGCTGCGCGCCGGCCGGCAGACCGTGGTGCGGCTCAAGGATTTCGAGGCCGTCGACGTCGAGCACCTCGACGCCGGCGGCGTGGTCGTCGCCCCGATGCACGGCAAGGTGCTGGCGGTTCTGGTCGAGGCCGGGGCCGCGGTCGCCAAGGGCCAGCGGGTCGCGTTGATCGAGGCGATGAAGATGGAGCACGCATTGACCGCGCCGATCGCCGGCACGGTCGCCGAGGTCGCGGCGGTGCCCGGCAGCCAGATCGCCGAGGGCGCCAAGGTGATGGTGATCGAACCGGCGGATCAGGCGTTGACGGAATAACGAACGGCGGTACCGGCATCCATGCCCTTGCATCTCATCAAGCTCTGCGTCGGCTGCGACTCGGTGAAGGAGCTGCGCGACTGGATCCGCGAGAAGCTCGCGGAGAAGAAGCGGCGCAGGCAGCCGCTCGAGCGCTTCCACACCACCCGCATGGTGCCCAAGCGCGCCGACGAGCTCGTCGCCGGCGGCTCGCTCTATTGGGTGATCCGCGGCGAGGTCCTGTGCCGCGAGCGCCTGCTCGCGGTGCGGCCGTTCGTCGACAAGGACGGCATCGGCCGCTGCCGCCTGGTGCTCGACGGTAAGCCGGTGCTCACGGAGCCGCGCCCCTACCGTGCCTTCCAGGGCTGGCGCTATCTCGCCGCCGCCGACGCCCCCCGGGACCTCGACCGCGCCGCGCCCGGCGCCGCCAAGATGCCGGAGGACCTGCGGCGCGAGCTGCGCGGACTGGGTTTGTTGTAGCTGTAGCCCGCATGAGCGAAGCGACATGCGGGATCGCCGTTCCCGGATATCGCTTCGCTCATCCGGGCTACCTGCTGACGGCTACCCCACCGCCACATTGTCGATCAGCCGGGTCCGGCCGAGGGTCGCGGCGACCAGCAGGCGGCCCGGCCGGCCCTGGGCGAGCGGCCCGAGCGTCGCGCCGTCGCGCGCCTCCAGGTAGTCGAGGCGGAAGCCGGCCCGTTCCAGCGCCTCGCGGCCTTCGGCGAGGATCGCGGCGGCCGGCCGGCCGGCGGCGATCTTCTTCGCGCATAGCGCGAGCACGCGGTGGAGCGCCGGCGCGACGGCGCGTTCCTCCGGCGTGAGGTAGACGTTGCGCGACGACATGGCGAAGCCGTCCGCCTCGCGCACGGTCGGCGCGCCGATCACCCGGACCGGCAGGTCGAAGTCGCGCGCCATTTGGGCGACCACGCGCAGTTGCTGATAGTCCTTCTCGCCGAACACGGCGACGTCGGGCAGGCACTGGATCAGCAGCTTGCTCACCACGGTCGCGACGCCGGCGAAGAAATGCGGCCGGATCTTGTCTTCCAGGCCGACCGCGGCCGGACCGTCCGGGACCACCCGCAGGGCGAAGCCGTCCGGGTACATGTCGACGACTGCCGGCGCCCACACCAGGTCGGCGCGCACATCAGCCAACGCTTTAACGTCCGCCGCAAACGGGCGCGGGTACACGGAGAAATCCTCGCTCGGCGCGAACTGCGCCGGGTTGACGAAGATCGACACCACCACCCGCGCGGCGCGGCGGCGCGCCAGGCGCACGAGGGACAGATGCCCGGCGTGCAGCGCCCCCATGGTGGGCACGAGCGCGATCGTCTCGCCCGCGCCGCGCCAGCGCCCGACGGTGTGGCGCAGGCGGGCGAGCTTGCGCACCACAACGGGTCGGCGTGCCATGGCTTGCCTTCGGGCGGTCGCATTAACCTTCGCGCGCGCAACCTAACAAGGCGAACGGGCCACGGCCATGCTTCCATCAAACTAAATCGACGTGCGACTCACAAACTGTCTTGACGCCGACACGGTTCGCGATTCAAATCGTAACACGTCGAGGGGATGCGTAATGTTGCTCCAGGCGCCCGTTGCAGTATCGCGTTCCGCACACGTCGTCGTGCTGGGAAACGAAAAGGGCGGCTCGGGCAAATCGACGACGGCGATGCACGTCGCCGTGGCGCTGCTCAAGGCCGGCCAACGCGTCGCCACCATCGACCTCGACAGCCGCCAGAAAACCCTGACCCATTATGTGGAAAACCGCCGCGCCTGGGCGCGCCGGGCGGGCATCGCGCTCGAGCTGCCGACCCACTACCACGTGCGGCGCGGCGAGGGCGTCCGCGTCGATGAGAACGAGACCAAGGAATTCTCCGGCTTCGCCGAAGCCATCGCGGCGGCCGAGCACAGCCATGATTTCGTCGTCATCGATACGCCGGCGACCGACAGCTACCTGATGCGGCTCGCCCATTCCATGGCCGACACCCTGGTGACGCCGCTCAACGACAGCTTCGTCGATTTCGACGTGCTCGGCTCGGTCGATCCGGCGACCTTCGCGGTCACCGGGGAGAGCCACTACGCCGAGATGGTGCGCCACGCCCGCCGCCAGCGCCGCGTCGTCGACGGCAGCTTGACCGACTGGGTGGTAGTGCGCAACCGCCTGGCCGTGCTCGGCTCGCGCAACAAGCGCGCGGTCGCCGACAGCCTCAACGAGTTGGGGCTGCGTCTCGGCTTCCGGGCGGTCGACGGATTTGCCGAGCGCCTCATTTATCGCGAGCTGTTCCCGCGCGGCTTGAGCGCCTTCGACAATCTCGACAAGGCGACGCTCGGCGCCCGGCCGAACGTGGCGCACGTCACCGCGCGGCACGAGGTGCGGGCGCTGCTCGACAGCCTCAAGCTGCCGCTCGACGAGCGCGGCCGCCGCCGCGCCGCCGCCCGCGCCGAATGGGTCGCGGCGCTCGACAAGCCGCTCGACATCCAGGACATCGTCGGCGAGTGACGCCGGCGCCCGCCCGGCCCATTGCGCCGGACGCGCGGCACGCCACTTGATATAGTCGTGCGAGTATGGTCGTGCGGTCGAGCGCGACCGCGCGAGCGCTATAAAACCATGGCAAAGGACCGCGACAGCACCCCCGCACCGGCGCCGTCCGCCGGCAAGCCGGCGTCCGCGTCGTCGCGCCCGGAGATCGATGCTTTTGTCGCCCGCGCCCGCGCGATGGCCCCGACCCTCGATCCGGGCCAGCGCGGCCGGCTGATCTTCGCCCTCGACGCCACCATGAGCCGGCAGCCGACCTGGGACGCCGCCTGCCAGCTCCAGGGCGAGATGTTCCGCGAGGCGGCGGCGATCGGCGGCCTCGAGGTGCAGCTCGTCTATTATCGCGGGTTCAACGAGTGCCGCGCGTCGGGCTGGGTGGCGGACGGCACGCGTCTCGCCGGCCTCATGTCGGCGATCGACTGTCGCGGCGGGCGCACGCAGATCGGCAAGATTCTGGCCCACGCCCGGCGCGAGACCGAGAAGGCCAAGGCGCAGGCGCTGGTGTTCGTCGGCGATGCCATGGAGGAGGCTATCGACGCGCTGGCCGCCGCCGCCGGCGAGCTCGGCTTGCGCGGCGTTCCCGTCTTCATGTTCCAGGAGGGCCACGATCCGGCCGCCGAGCAGGCGTTTCGCGAGATCGCCCGGCTCACCCGGGGCGCCTATTGCCGCTTCGACGTCGGCGCCGCGCACCAGTTGCGCGAGCTGCTGCGCGCGGCGGCGGCCTACGCGGCCGGCGGCATGCGCGCGCTCACCGATCTTTCCGCCCGCCGGGGCGCCGGCGCCCAGGCGCTGCTGCGGCAGCTCACCTGATCATGCCCACAGTCCTTTTGGGAATCGTGGTGTTGCTGCTGGTGCTGTGGGCGCTCAACGCGTTCGCCCGCACCGATCCGCGCACCGTCGTGCGCTTCGCCAAGGTCTCCGGCGGCACCGTGGCGCTCGCCGGCGCCGCCACGCTGGCGGCGACCGGCCGGCTCGCGCTCGCCGTGCCGCTCGGCATTGCCGGGTTGAGCCTGCTCGGGCTGTGGCCCGGCATCGCCGCGTTCGGCCGGCGCGCCCGGCGCGGCGGGCAGACCTCGCGGGTGCGCTCCGCGTTCATCGAGATGGAGCTCGATCACGCCACCGGCGCCATGCGCGGGCGCATTCTCGCCGGACGCCATGAGGGCGCGTCGCTCGACGCGATCGAGACGACGACGCTGGTCGGATTGTTGGGCGAGATCGACGAGGAGAGCCGCGCGCTATTGGCAGCGTATCTTGACCGCCGGGCGCCCGGATGGCGTGAGCACGCGCAGGGCAATGCGACAGCGGGGCAGGGCGGGGCGCCGCGCGGGCCAATGACCCAGCAGGAGGCCTATCAGATCCTTGGCCTTGAGCCCGGAGCGAGCGCGGAGGACATCGGACGCGCCCACCGCGCCCTGATGAAGCGGTTGCACCCCGACCAGGGAGGGTCGACGTACCTTGCGGCCCGCGTCAATGAGGCCAAGGACATTCTGCTTCGTCGCCATCGCTGACGTACTCCTACGCAACATCATCAGCGGTATTAGTTTGACGCGATCTCGTTAATGTTGGGTTTCAATGGCGAATAGCGAATAGCGAATAGCGAATAGCGAATAGCGAATAGCGAATAGCGAATAGCAGTGCCCGCTGGTGGCGGGCGTCCGCCTTCAAGGATCACAGTAAGCTGAACTGAGGGGTGAGCAGCGAAGAGCGACTATTCGCTATTCGCTACTCCCTATTCGCTAGTTTTTCAGCGCCATGCAGGCGATGTCGTTGCGCTTGAAATGGTGGCAGGCGGCTTCGGCGCCGTCGCGGTCGAAGCCGGCAAAGCGGGCGCGGTAAAGCTCCTTCGAGCCCTTCACTACTTTTTCGGTGAACGGGTCGGCGTGGCCGAGCACGCCCTTGCCGAGGTTGCGCGCGGTGCGCAGGCGCTCCTTGGCCTGGGCCTCGTCCGGGAACGCGCCGACCTGGATCGCCCATTCGCCGTGCGCGGAGGCGTGGCGCGCCGGCTGCGATGCCGGCGTCGCGGCCTGCGATTCGGGGGCGCCGACCATGCGTTCGGCAAAGGTGGCCGAGGACCGCGCCGGCATCGGTTGCTCGGCCTGGGCCGGCGCGGGGGCACGGGCCGGCAGCACGCCGAGCACGCCGGGCCGGGCGCCGGGCGGCGGCGGCAGCGCCGCGGCCGGGGCGGGGGCCGGGGCCGGAGCCGGGGGCTCCGCCGCCTGGGTTGCGGGTTGCGGCATCGCTTGCGGCGTCGGCGCCGCGAGCTGGGGCGGCGCCGTGCTGGCATTGGGCGCCGGGATGACGAGCGGGCCGAGCGCGGCGGTGCGCACCGCCGCGGCCCGCACCTGGATGGTTCGCACGACCAGCGGCCGGATCGGGTCGGCCGAGCCGGGCGCGGGAATCGCGCGGGCGACCGGCGCCGGCGCCGGGACGTCCGCCGGGGTCTCCATCCGCACGCTCGCGAGCTGCGGTGCGCGCGGCGCCGGCGGCGTCGCGGCCGGCGCGCCTTCCGCGATCATCGGGGCGGTGCGGCGGGTCGCCGCCTGCGCCATGTGCGACTCGAGCAATTCGCGCATGCGCGCGTCGCGCGCGCCGCCGGACGTGCCGCCGAGCACGACGGCGACGACGTGCCGGCCGTTGCGGTGCACCGAGGTGACGAGGTTGAAGCCGGAATCGTGGGTGTAGCCGGTCTTGATGCCGTCCATGCCTTCGACGCGGCCGAGCAGATGGTTGTGATTGCGCATCGCCATGCCGTGGTAGCGGAAGCTCGGCAGCGAGAAGTACCGGTAGTAGCGCGGGAAGCGCTCCTGGATGGCGCGGCCGAGGGTCGCCTGGTCGCGCGCGGTGGTAAGCTGCTCCGCGTTCGGCAGGCCCGAGGCGTTGACGTAGACCGTGCGCGACATGCCGAGCGCGTGCGCCTTGCGGCTCATCAGCCGGCCGAAGTTGTCCTCGCTGCCGCCGATCGCTTCGGCGACCACCACGGCGGCGTCGTTCGCCGACTTGGTCACCATGCCCTTGATGGCGTCCTCGACCTCGATGGTCTGGCCCGCGTGCAGCTCGAGCTTGGTCGGCGATTGCGCCGCGGCGTGCGCGGATACCGGCAGGCGCGAATCGAGCTTGAGCTTGCCGGCTTCGAGCTGCTCGAACAGCAGGTAGAGGGTCATGATCTTGGTGAGCGAGGCCGGATGGCGCAGGCTGTCGGGGCTGCTGGAATGCAGCACCTGGCCGGAATTGGCGTCGACCACGATGTCCGCGTAGGCCGGCGAGTAGCCGCCGCTGCTGCGCGCCACGTGCGAGCCGTGGCCGCGATGGCGGTGCGAGCGGGCATCGGCGCTGTCGCAGGCGACCGCGAAAGCGGCGCCCACCGCGGTCAGCATGAGAATTTTTCCAGCAATCCGGCGCGCGGGCCGGTGCGCAGAACGGCACATGTGATTCCCGTCCCTTAAGCGCGGATACCGCGAGCGGCAGCACCCGGCGTCCCTGTTGTTCTCCCGACCCGACGCGGACTGCCCACGCCAACGCACCCCGTTCGATCGGTGCGATCGCCAGTTCGGTTCCGTACGCCGCGCGAGAAAACGTCCCCTTCCGCAGTGCGGCCGGCCGTGCTGGCGACAACTCGGTCGCCGACGCTAGGCCGCCGCGGTTGCCAAAGCGTTAAGCAACCAGGGGGATTTTGGTCGGGCCAATGCGGCGCAAACATGTCTATTGCAACGCAAAATCCGCCTTGACTTTATTGTGCAGTGCAATATATATTTATCGATGCCGGCCCGTCGGGTCGGCGCACGACAGCGAAGCCGGGCCCCGCCTGGACGATGGGCCGTAAGGGGATGACAATGTTGAAGAATTTCGACGAGTTCCAAAAATTCGGCAACGACGGGATGAACGTCGTGCTCAAGCAGTTCGGCGTGGTCGGCAAGGGCGTCCAGGCGATCGCGACCGAGGTGGCGGACTACTCGAAGGAAGCGTTCGAGACGACTGCCGCGGCTGCCGAAAAGCTGCTCGGCGCCAAGTCGCTGGAAAAGGCGGTCGAGGTCCAGTCCGAGTTCCTCAAGGCCTCCTACGAGGGTTTCGTGGCGCGCAGCGGCAAGTTCAGCACGCTCTACGCCGACCTCGCCAAGGAGACCTACAAGCCGCTCGAGGGCTATTTCGGCAAGGTGGCGCCGACCAAGTAAGCTCTGCATCGGTTGCGTGACGCGGCGGTGCCGCGGTTTGCAAGCCCGGCTTCGGCCGGGCTTCTTGTTTTTTGCGACCCGTCCGAGATTCCGCCCAATTCGGCCGCCACCGTGCGCGCTGAATCGGCCGGCATCCGCCGTTGCGGCGAGCTGACGAGGTTTTGACCGGGAGTCTGGAACGCCGTCGCCGGGATGATTATTATGTGAGGGTCGACATCCGCCGCGCGTCGCGGCGACCGATTCTCGCGTGCTCCCCATCGCATGGCCGGTCCGGTGCCGGCAGCCGACGACAGGACCATGACCAGGGCGACCGATTCAGCGAAGCAGACCGCGGGAGCGCCGCCCGCCCCGCGCCTTGCCGACGACGACCGCAAGCGCCGCGGCGATCCCGGCCAGCCGGGCAGCGCCGTCGTCACCAAGACGCGGCCGCAGACCAAGCGCCCCAACATGTACCGGGTGCTGCTGCTCAACGACGACTACACGCCGATGGAATTCGTGGTGCACGTGCTCGAGCGCTTCTTCAACAAGGACCGCGAGGCGGCGACGCGCATCATGCTGCACGTCCACCAGAACGGCATCGGCGAGTGCGGCGTCTTCACCTACGAGGTGGCCGAGACCAAAGTGACGCAGGTGATGGACTTCGCCCGCAAGAACCAGCATCCATTGCAGTGCGTGATGGAAAAGAAGTAGCCTGAGCCTCGACACGGAAACCAGCAGAGACCCAATGCCAACATTCTCGCGCAGCCTCGAGCAGTCGCTCCACCGGGCGCTCGCTCTCGCCAACGAGCGGCACCACGAATACGCGACGCTCGAGCACCTGCTGCTGGCGCTGATCGACGACCAGGACGCCGCCGCGGTGATGCGCGCGTGCAACGTCGATCTCGACAAGCTGCGGCGCAACCTCGTCTCCTACGTCGAGTCCGAGCTGGAGAGCCTGGTGACCGACGGCTCCGGCGATTCCAAGCCGACCGCCGGGTTCCAGCGCGTCATCCAGCGCGCGGTGATCCACGTGCAGTCGTCCGGCCGCGACGAGGTGACCGGCGCCAACGTGCTGGTCGCGATCTTCGCCGAGCGCGAGAGCCACGCCGCCTATTTCCTGCAAGAGCAGGACATGACCCGCTACGACGCGGTGAACTACATCAGCCACGGCATCGCCAAGCGCGCCGGCCTCTCCGAGTCGCGCCCGGTGCGCGGCGCCGAGGAGGATTCCGAGGCCAAGAGCGGCGACGATTCGAAGAAGAAGGGCGACGCGCTCGAGGCCTATTGCGTCAACCTCAACAAGAAGGCGCGCGAGGGCAAGATCGATCCGCTGATCGGCCGCGAGGCCGAGATCAACCGCACCATCCAGGTGCTGTGCCGCCGCCAGAAGAACAACCCGCTGTTCGTCGGCGACGCCGGCGTCGGCAAGACCGCGATCGCCGAGGGCCTGGCGCGGCGCATCGTCAACAGCGAGGTGCCGGACGTGCTCAAGGACGCGACCGTGTTCGCGCTCGACATGGGCACCCTGCTCGCCGGCACCCGCTACCGCGGCGATTTCGAGGAGCGGCTCAAGCAGGTGATCAAGGAGCTGGAGGCCTATCCGGGCGCCATCCTGTTCATCGACGAGATCCACACGGTGATCGGCGCCGGCGCCACCTCGGGCGGCGCCATGGACGCCTCCAACCTGCTCAAGCCGGCGCTTGCCTCCGGCACCGTGCGCTGCATCGGCTCGACCACCTACAAGGAATACCGTCAGTATTTCGAGAAGGATCGCGCGCTGGTGCGCCGGTTCCAGAAGATCGACGTCAACGAGCCGACGGTCCTCGACGCGATCGAGATCCTCAAGGGGCTCAAGCCCTATTTCGAGGACTACCACCGGCTCAAGTACACCAACGAGGCCATCAAGGCGGCGGTCGAGCTGTCCGCCCGCTACATCCACGACCGCAAGCTGCCCGACAAGGCGATCGACGTGATCGACGAATCGGGCGCCGCGCAGATGCTGCTGCCGCTGAGCCGGCGCAAGAAGACGATCGGCATCAAGGAGATCGAAACCACCATCGCCACCATGGCGCGGATTCCGCCCAAGACCGTGTCGAAGGACGACGCCGAGGTGCTGCTGCACCTGGAAGCGACGCTCAAGCGCGTGGTGTACGGCCAGGAGAAGGCGATCGACGCGCTGTCCGCCTCGATCAAGCTCGCCCGCGCCGGCCTGCGCGAGCCGGAAAAGCCGATCGGCTGCTACCTGTTCTCCGGGCCGACCGGCGTCGGCAAGACCGAGGTGGCCAAGCAGCTGTCGGCGCTGCTCGGCGTCGAGCTGATCCGCTTCGACATGTCCGAATACATGGAGCGCCACACCGTCTCCCGCCTGATCGGCGCGCCTCCCGGCTACGTCGGGTTCGACCAGGGCGGCCTGTTGACCGACGGCGTCGACCAGCATCCGCACTGCGTGCTCCTGCTCGACGAGATCGAGAAGGCGCACCCGGACCTGTTCAACGTGCTGCTGCAGATCATGGATCACGGCAAGCTCACCGACCACAACGGCAAGCAGGTCGACTTCCGCAACGTCATCCTGATCATGACCACCAACGCGGGCGCCGCCGAGCTCGCCAAGCAGGCCTACGGGTTCACCCGCTCGAAGCGCGAGGGTGACGACATCGAGGCGATCAACCGCATGTTCGCGCCCGAATTCCGCAACCGCCTCGACGCCATCATCACCTTCGCCCACCTCACCCGCGAGGTCATCGTCAAGGTGGTGGAGAAGTTCGTGCTGCAGCTCGAGGCGCAGCTCGCCGACCGCGACGTCACCATCGAGCTGTCCGACGAGGCGTCCGACTGGCTGATTGAGCACGGCTACGACGAGCAGATGGGCGCGCGGCCGATGGCGCGCGTGATCCAGGAGCACATCAAGAAGCCGCTCGCCGACGAGGTGCTGTTCGGGCGCCTCAAGACCGGCGGCCACGTGCGCGTGATTCTCGCCAGGGACGAGGCCGGCGCCGGCAAGCTCGGCTTCGAGTATCTCGACGGGCCGGTGACGCCGAAGCCGGAGAAGCTGCCGGAGCCGCGCCGCGCGCGGGCGAAGCGCCGCCCGCCCCAGCGCCGCCCCAAGCCCTCCGGCCCCAAGGGCGACGGCGGCGGCTCCCCGCCCCGCCGCGGCTCCGTCCCCAAGGTCCCGCTGGTGAAGGTGTAGCCGCCAGGAGCGGCCGCGATTTCTGACTCGTCATGCCCGGCCTTGTGCCGGGCATCCACGTCTTTGGTTCAACAAACAAGCCGTGGATGGCCGGGACAAGCCCGGCCATGACGTTTGCTGATGGGTCGAAATTGCTTATCCCCCCGCCAGCGCCGCCTTCAGCCGCTCGGCGTGCGCCGCCAGCACGTCCGGCGCTTCCTTGACGCTCGCCGGCGCCTTGAGCGCGGTGCCGGCGTGGCGCGGGATGACGTGGACGTGCAGGTGGAACACCACCTGGCCGCCGGCGCTTTCGTTGAATTGCTGCAGCGTGATCCCGTCGGCCGCGAACGCCGTCATCGCCGCCTGGGCGATGCGCTGCGCGACCTGCATGACGTGGGCGAGGTCGGAGGGCGCCACGTCGAGGAGGTTGCGCGCCGGCGCCTTGGGCAGCACCAGGGTGTGGCCGGCCGCGCGCGGCATGATGTCGAGGAAGGCGAACGCCTTGTCGTCCTCGTACACCTTGTAGGAGGGCAGCTCGCCGCGCAGGATCTTGGCGAAAACGTTGCCCGGATCGTAGCTCGTCATTTCCTCGCCCTCCGAAATCATGCCTCACGCGTCGTCGGCCACCGGCGCCTTGCGGAACGGCGCCGCCTCGGCCAGCTCGTGGCCGGCCATCTCCACGTAGGCGCGCTCGCGCTTGAGATAGTCGGCGATCGCCCGGCGCAGCGCCGGGTCGGCGATGTGGTGCGCCGAATGGGTGGTCACCGGCATATAGCCGCGCGCCAGCTTGTGCTCACCCTGGGCCCCGGCCTCCACCCGCTTGAGCCCGCGCGCGATGGCGAACTCGATCGCCTGATAATAGCACAGCTCGAAATGCAGGAACGGATGGTGCTCGACCGCGCCCCAGTGGCGCCCGTAGAGCGCGTCGGAGCCGATGAAGTTGATGGCGCCGGCGATGTAGCGCCCGGCGCGCTTCGCCATCATCAGCACGATGCGCTCGCCCAGGGCTTCGCCGACCAGCGAGTAGAACGCGCGCGTGAGGTACGGCCGGCCCCACTTGCGCGAGCCGGTCTCCATGTAGAAGGCGAAGAACGCGTCCCATGCCGCCTCGGTCAGGTCGGCGCCGGTGAGCCACTGCACCTCGATGCCGGGCGCCAGCGCGTCGCGCCGCTCGCGCTTGATCGCCTTGCGCTTGCGCGAGGCGAGCGCGCCGAGAAAATCCTCGAACGTCGCGTAGCCGCGGTTCTCCCAGTGGAATTGCTGGTCGGTGCGCAGCAGAAAGCCGCGCTCGCCCAGCAGGCGCCATTCGTCGACGGGCGCGAAGGTGACGTGCACCGAGGACGCCTCGCGCATGCGGCACAGCTCGACGAGCCCGGCGGCAAGCCCGCCGCGGATGCTCTCGGCCCCGGGGCCGGGCGGCACCAGCAGGCGACGGCCGGTCGCCGGCGTGAACGGCACCGAGACCTGCAGCTTGGGATAATAGCTGCCGCCCGCGTCCTCGTAGGCCTCGGCCCAGCCGCGGTCGAACACGTATTCGCCGCGTGAATGGGACTTGAGGTAGCACGGCACGACCCCGAGCACGGCCCCGTCCTCGCGCTCCGCCACCAGATGCTGCGGCTGCCAGCCGGTGCGCGCCGTGGCCGAAGCGGAGACCTCGAGCGCCTCAAGAAAAGCATGCGAAATGAAGGGGTTGTAGGCCTCGGTTGGCGCGGCCGATGCAGCCGCGGCCGGGCAGGGTGGCTCGCCTTCCGCCATGAGCGAGGGGCCGTCGCCGGGGAGGCACGCGGGCGGATTGGCGCACCCATCCCACGCCACGGCCGGAACGTCGCGGATCGCGGGGATGACGCGGATGCGCAGGTCGGTCGAGCTCATGGGCAAGGTTGATCGCTGTCGTCGTGCCGGCATCCCAAGTCTATGGGTTAATCCGGCGCGATCAAATTCGGCCCGGTAAAAACGGCGTCATTGCGCGGATAAGAACCCCCATGCGCGTAAGCCAACTCCAAGAAGCGTGTCGGCCTTGCCGGCCAAGCCAAAAAATGTACAACTCAGCGTCACAAGGGTGATAGTCCACGAGTTTCGGATAGCAGTCGCGATCCGCTTCTCAACGATTACGTCGGGGCTAAATATGCTTGAGCGAACGAACGGGCATCATTTGGCCGTTGATCCATTTATGAAATGGGCGGGGGGGAAACGGTGGCTTTTCAAGCGCTATAGAAGCCTATTTCCAGAGCGAATTAAACGGCTAGTTGATCCATTCATTGGCGGCGGATCATCATTCTTCCTACTGCAGCCGGACTCGGCGCTTTTGGGAGATCTAAATCGGGATCTTATCGAGATATACGAATGTGTTCGCGCTTTCCCATACGAACTTGCTCGACGTCTCGCAGTCTATCAAAAGAATCACGGACCAGAATTTTATTACACTGTCCGTGCACAGCGGCCTCGACAAAAAGTCGCGAGAGCTGCGCGACTCCTTTATTTGAACCGTACGTGCTGGAACGGCTTATTTCGGGTTAACTTGAAAGGCGAATTCAACGTTCCGCTTGGTACCAAGTCAAAAGTGTTGACATCGGTTGACGAATTTGTCGAGCCGTCCCGTGCTCTGTCACGTGCGGAATTCTACTCTACCGACTTCTCTCTGCTGATTCGCAAAGCAGGTCAGGGCGACGTAGTTTTTGCCGACCCTCCGTATTTTGATACATATAAGAAAAACAATCGTTTCCTGAAGTACAATAAAAGCATCTTTTCATGGGAGGACCAATTGCGACTATGTGCCGACCTTCTCGATGCTCAAAGCCGAGGGGCTAAGTGTTTCGTGACAAATTCGAATAACCGAGGGCTTATTGACATATACCGTAATCATGGTCTGATACGTGTACTTCGACGACATTCCGTGCTCGCGGGAGAGGCTTGGGCGCGAAGGAAAAGTGGTGAGATACTCGTTGAGCTTGCTTGATGCTGTTCTGGATAAAACAATTTTTTTCAGATCCAAAGGCCCACAGGGAGGCTTTTGAAGAGATACTCATTGTTACGGTCGTATCCCTTAGCCCTGAGAAAACGTGCCACGAGGTTGTGGTGAATCTTGATAAACTGAGCGACAGTCCATTCCAAAACAAGATTAAACGATTGGGAGTTGCTACTAAAGGTCGTGTTGCCGAAACCTTATCTCAGGCAACAGTTGTGAAAGGACTTCTTCCCTATATATCTAATGATCCTCTCCTTGATCGAGATATCGGAAAACGCTTTGGATTTTGGGAGCCCGCGCTGGCGAAAGACGTGACACGCAGAATTTTTTATGAATTTTTTCGAAGGAACGAGGACGAAAAGATTTTGCAAAACGTCATCAACTATTTCAATGCTGTGAAAAATAGGTGGCCAACCGCATGGGCAAGGACGGGCACTGGGAATATCATTTAACCGGACAAATGGATTCAACGGTTTTGTACGTTTTATGCGGCCAGCCTACCTGTTCTGGACAACCACTCCTGCGGTGGTTACCGAAGGTCAATTTCGCAAGATCCTGGACAAAGTTAAGTTGGACGATGACAGTTTCAATCCCACCGAATTCGTACCGGGTAGTAGCGGTGCGTCCAAACTGTATCGAAAATTGATGGAAGATAGTGGACTCGTGGGCTAATGACGCGTTTACGCACTATGGCCGCCACCCCTCGAAAATGATCTGGTCCGCCCACCGCGCCGCTTTCCGCCGGTCGTCCTCGCTGCGCACGGTCCAGGTCAACAGCGGCAGGCCGAGCACGGTCGAGGCGAACAGCGGGGGCAGGGAAGGGAGGTCGGCGACGGAATAGGCGACGAACTGCGGACGGCTGCGCGCGAGCTCCGACAGATAGGTGCGTGCGCGCCGCCACCGGGCGGCGAACTCGGCTCCGGCGCGGCCGCGCGCGCGCTCGGCGATGATGCCGCGGGTGAGCGCCGGCGCGGCTGCGCGCACCGCGGCGATCTGGAACGGGTCGAACGACATCAGCGCCGCCTGGCCGCGATAACGGCTGAGCACCTGCGCCGCGCGCAGCGGCAGGCGGCGGTCGCCGTCGCCGTGGCTCTTGAGCTCGATCGCAAGCGTCGCGCGCCCGGCGACGAGGTCGAGCAGCTCGCCCAGGGTGACGATGCGGTCTGTCGTCGCCTTGAACGGCACGCGCTTGAGCTCCTCGGCCGTCATGGCGGCGAGCCGGCCTTCCCCGTCGGTCAGCCGCCCGAGCGCGTCGTCGTGATGCACCACCGCCTCGCCGTCGGCGGTGATCTGCAGGTCGAGCTCGATGGCGTATCCGGCCGCGATGGCGGCCGCAAAGGCGGTCGGCGTGTTCTCGACCGCGTCGGCGCCGTGCAGCCCGCGATGGGCCACCGGCCGGGCGGTCAACCAGTCGAGGCCGGCCATGGCGGCCAACGGCCGCTCAGGCCACCTCGAACGAGCCCTCGACCTCCACCGCGGCGTTAAGCGGCAGCGCCGCGACGCCGACCGTGGTGCGCGCGTGCCGGCCCTTGTCGCCGAACACGGTGACCATCAGGTCGGAGGCGCCGTTCATCACCTTGGGCCCGTCCGGGAAGCCGGCCGCCGAGTTGATGTAGCCGCCGAGCCGCACCACCCGCACCACCTTGTCGAGATCGCCGAGCGCCGCCTTGATCTGGCACAGGATGTTGATGGCGCAGGCGCGCGCCGCCTTCTGGCCGTCCTCGACCGACACCCCGGCCCCGAGCTGCCCGGTGGCGACGAGCTTGCCGGCGGCGTCGAAGCAGAGCTGGCCGGACACGACCATGAAGTTGGCGGTGCGCACGAACGGCACGTAATTGGCGATCGCCGCCGCCGGCGCGAACAGGGTAATGCCCAGATCCGCAAGTTTCTTTTCCACCGCTCCGGCCATGGTTTCCTCCTCAGCCCGTGTCCTTGGGGTCCGCCCGCAAGCCCGACTCTTCGCCGATCGGGGGGCGGTGCGCAAGCAGGCGCCGCTGGCCCCCGGTTCGCGGTTGCGGCGTTGCACCAAGGCCCCTATGTTGCGCCGCGGGGCGCCAACGGAGTCGCGGTGCATGGCCAGACTTGCCTGCTGCACACGCTCGTTCATCGCCGTCGCCACGGTGGCGCTGAGCGGAGCGTTCCTCGGCCTCGCGTCGGCCGCCGGCCCGGCCAAGGTTGACGACCCGGCCGCCGCGATCGAGCTGGCGCCGCACCGGGCGATCTACGACCTCAAGCTCGGGGAGGCGCGCGGCAAGCGCTCGCTCGAGGCGGTGCGCGGGCGCATCGTCTACGATTTCGCCGGCAGCCTGTGCGAGGGCTACGCGCTGCAGTTCCGCCAGGTCACCGAGCTCGACACCGGCGAGGGCAAGCTCGCGCTCAGCGACCTGCGCTCGACCAGCTGGGAGCAGGGGGCGGCGCAGTCGCTCAAGTTCGATTCGCAGAACTACCTCGACCGCAAGCTGGTCGACACGGTCGACGGGCACGCCGACAAGGGCCCGGACGGCGTCACCGTCACCCTCGCCAAGCCGAAGGACGCGCGGCTCGAGATCGGCAGCGCGGTGTTCCCCTCCGAGCACATGCGCCGCATCATCGCCGCGGCCCGCGCCGGGCAGACCGTGCTCGAGCTGACCGTCTACGACGGCTCGGAGACCGGCGAGAAGGTCTACAATTCGCTCACCGTGATCGGCCACCGGATCGCGCCCGACACCCATGCGCCGACCGACGCGGCCGCCGGCCAGGCGGCGATCGCCGGCCTCGACCGCTGGCCCGTGACCATCAGCTATTTCGACCGCGCGCAGCACAGCGGCGAGCAGACGCCGGTCTACGCCATCAGCTTCGAGGCCTACGCCAACGGCGTCGCCCGCGCGCTCGTCCTTGACTACGGCGATTTCACCGTGGCCGGCGACCTGACCACGCTGGAGATGAAGGACGCCAAGCCCTGCAAGTGATGTCGGATGTCGGATGTCGGATGTCAGATGACAGACCTTCCGACCTCCGACATCTGACATCCGATCTCTGACATCCGACCTCCGACATCCGACCTCATGACTGTCACGCGACGCCGGATGCTTCGGGGCGCAGCAGCTGCCGCCGGCCTCCTGTGCATGCCCGCCATTACGCTGCGGAGCGGCGCTCAACCCGCCGGGGACGGCGTCCCGCCGCTGCGCGGCGGGGAGACGTTAGGGGCGCCGGATTTCACGCTGCTCAGAAAGCATGCTCCCTACCTCGCCGGCGTGCGGCCGCATCGCAAAGGCGGGGTCCGGCTGGCGCTCGAGGAGCCGCTCGCGACCGCCCGGGGCACGAAATTCCTCATCCACAACTACGGCCACAGCGGCGCCGGCATAACCTTGAGCTGGGGATGCGCCGCCAAGGTCCGCGAGCACGTCGCAACGGTCATCGATCGCATGTGCGGCAGCAAAGTGCGCGCGTCGGTCGCCGTTCTCGGCTGCGGCGTCAGCGGCCTGACGGTGGCGCACGAGCTGCGCCGCCAATGGCCGCATCTGCCCGTTACCATGTACGCGAAGAGCCTCGACGTCACGACGACCACCTCGTTCATCGCCGGCGGCCAGTTCGAGCCCTCCCAGGTGTGGAGAGAATACACGGACCCGGGCAAAAAACCGGTTCTTGAGGATTTGCTGCGACGGTCCGCGGCGCGAATCCGGGAGATCGAGAACTCCGGAAAAATGCGGCACTACGGCATCGTTTGGCGGAAAAACTACACGCTCGACGTCCCCAATCCGGCGTTCGACGATTACACGCCGCGCGACGTCGTGCCGGCATTCCGGCGCGGCAAGCTGCCGTTCGAAAAGTTCGATGTGGTCGGACGCGAGTACAGCACCTGGCTGATCGACCCCACGATCCTGTTGCCGCGGCTGATCGCCGATCTCAGGCGGCATGGGGTGCGGTTCAGGACGCGGCTGTTCGAAAGCGAACAGCAGGTCCACGGACTGGCGGAGAATATCGTCATAAACTGTACTGGGTATGGGGCGAAAAAGCTGTTTGCGGACGATGGGCTGCTCGCGCACCGCGGGCATCTCGTCGTCCTGCGCAATCCGGCAAGACTCAAGTACCTGTTCAGCGGCGGGTGCACGAACGATGTGATTTCCTACGTCTTTGCCCGCCGGAACGACATTGTGGTCGGCGGGACTCTCATGAACGATGACAGGGATGCGTTCGACCCGACCGACGGCAAGGACGCGGCGATTTGCGAGGTCTTGCGCAAGAACGCGCAAGAGGTGTTCGCGGGACGGCCCGAGGCGTGCACGCGCCCGCTGGACACGGTAGAGCATGATACCGAAAAGTGGGTACCGGTTTTCGGAAAAGATCATGCTCAAACAATAAGGTAGAGCGGGATGGCGACTCGAAGAAAAGACATCCCGCTCTAGCGGCGTCGCCGGACGCCGGCTGGCGCAATCAGCAGGCGGGCGAAACGCGGTTCGCCGTCAGAGGTCTTCGCTGAGGATGTGAAGCGTCCCGTTGTTCCAGCTTACGTCGGCAATCATGACGCGGACACCGTTGATCTTGAGATCGCCGCCCTCGATCGTCAGGGCATAGGCGGTCCCGTCGTCGACCTTGAGCTCCGTTATCGGGCCGCTCGTTCCGTCGCCGATGACGTCCTTCTTCGTGACCCGTTGCGGCGAGTGATGCCGATCGTGCCACTTCTTGAACTCCGGCTGGTCCTTGTCGTTGAGGTTGGTCCAGGTCGACAGGCCGAGCTTGCCGACCGCCTGGTCCGAGGGAACGAGCAGCGTGAACCGCTCCTCCATCGCCAGCCGGGTGCCGAGCCCGTGCTTGATGACGAGGCCGGCCGCCAGCGATGCGCCGACCCCCTTGAGGGTCTCGGCCAGCGAACGGTCCTCCGCCCGCGCGTTGTCGGCGGCATCCGCGCTCGTGCCGGCAAACAGGTTCTGGCCGACGCGGCGGACTTGGCCGAACGCCTCGTCATAGAGCATGCCCGACAGGAATCCGAGCAGGCCGATGAAGAAGGCGGACAATGGGGTCGCGCCGTTTTGCGCCGCGCGGACATCGGTGCTCAACAGCAGCCCGGCGCTGCCGACCAGGAAGATCGCGAATGCGGCGAGGGCGCCGAGCAGCGGACTGACGATGATCTCTCCCCACAGCGGATCGACCTCCCGCTTCCACCATCCGATCTTGGACAACCGCAGCACGTTGAGCGTGAGCGCGCCCAAGGCGCCCAGGAAGAGGGTCACGAACAGCGTTTGCGCGGTCGGCGGCTGTTGAAAATACCTGAGCAGGAATTGATCGTAGAGAAGCCCCGGATGTTGCAGCTTCTCGGCGGTTGAAAGCTGCTGCCAGGTCTTTCCGTGCTTGGGATCTGCCCGTATCAGCTTCTGGTCGACGGCCTCGTAGTATTCCTTGAACCGGTCGCAGCTGACATCGGCGAGCGCCTTGTCGCCTTCCTTTCCCAGCTCGTAAGCCATCTCGTCCAGTATCGGAGCGTCCGCGAGGTTGCCGGTCAGGGCGCCCGTCCAGATCGCGTAACGCGCCATGACGTCGTCGATATCGCCCAGGCGCTCCTGATTGCTTTCCACTTCGGCCTTCAGGCGGGCGAGCCTCTGCTCCAGCAGCTTGATCGCGTCGAGGCTCAAATACTTCGCCGGGTCCTGCCCCGTCCGTCCGCGGATTGCCTCCTCCGCGTTCTTGCGCAGCGACGGGTAATCCCTGGGACCGATGTCGAGGTATTTTTTGCTCTCCTGCTGGACCTCTTCCATGAGTTTCTTGTATTTCTCGTCCTCCCTCGTCACTCCGGCGACGGGCTTCAAATATCGATCGAGCTCGGACGGGGTGAAAGTGGCGCCATTGACGTATTTGACGGCGGCATCGGCATCGACCACGCCCGGCCCGAGCCTTCGGATGGCGTCGATGATGGCGCCTTTTTGATCGATGAATTTCTGATTGGCTTCGTTGATCTTGCCGGCGAGCTCGCCTTCGAAAATGCGAAACAGCGTGAGCTCGGTTCGCTCGAGGCACCGCGTTTCCAGCGTGACGAGAACCAGCGCGCGATTCCGCCGTGACAGAACGTCGAGGTATTCGAGGCTGTATCCCTTTTTCGACTGAAGTTCCGAATCGATGTCCCGCCGCGCGACGTAGAAGGAATATCCGTCGAACACGATCTTGAGCGTGACGGCCAATGCAACGAGGAGGATGATATATTTCAAGAACCGTGCCGTCGGCAGGCTTTTGAGCCACACCCAAGCGCATGTGCTGAGCCACGCCCAAGCGCATTTGCGCCAGGCCGCGAAGCCTTTGGCGGGATCATTGCCGGAGGACGCGTTGCCGGCGGCGGGTGTTCGGTTCTCGTTCGGGTCCATGTCTCCTCCCGGCGCGGCGGCATGTCGTCGCCGGCACCGGCTGCGCCGTCGCGGCGCGCGCGCTTGCCGGCGGGCCGATGCGGCCTGTCGCTGCCCGGCGGACGAAGCGTATATTGTCGCGTTGGGAACTCAAGCGGGCATTGGTGCCGCGCATAGCGCTTGGTCACGCAGCCTAATCTTCGCCGTCGCCGTCGAGCGCCAGCCCCTTGATCACCGCGCTGCGGCCGAATTTCGCCCGCACCCGGTCGACCGCGTGCTCGGCCAGGGCCTTGCGCCGGCCGGCCTGATCGATCAGGTCGCCCGGGTCGGCCTTGTCGGCCTCGACGATCTCCGAGACGCCGATTCCGATCAGGCGGAAGCGCGTGCCGTCCGTCTCGTGCGCCAGCAGGTCGCGCCCGGCGCTGAATATTTTTTCCGCCAGCTGGGTCGGATCGCCGAGCGCGCGGGCGCGGGTGCGCGTCTTGAAGTCGTCGGTCTTGAGCTTGAGCGTCACCGTGCCGCCGGCGAGGCCCGACGCCTTGAGGCGGGCCGAGACTTTTTCCGTCAGCGCCCACAGCCGGCGCTCGAGCGGCCGGAACGCCGCGAGGTCGCGGTCGAACGTCGTCTCCGCCGACACGCTCTTGGCTTCCCGCTCCGGCGTCACCAGGCGCGCGTCGATGCCGCGCGACAGTCGCGCCAGCCGCACGCCCTCGGCGCCGTAGCGGCGCGCCAGCTCGCCCTCCGGCGCGGCGGCGAGGTCCGCGACGGTGAAATATCCGTCGCGCGCCAGCCGCTTCTCGCTCGCCTTGCCGACGCCCCAGATGAAGCCGACCGGCTTTCCCGCCAGGAACGCGCGCGCATCCTCGCCGCCCAGCACCGCGAAGCCGCGCGGCTTGTCGAGGTCGGAGGCGATCTTCGCCAGGAATTTGTTGACCGAGAGCCCGATCGACACCGTGATGCCGAGCGCCTGCTCGACCCGCGCGGCGAAGCGGGCGAGCGATTTCGCCGGAAACATCCGGTGCAGGCGCTCGGTGCCGGTCAGGTCCATGAACGCCTCGTCGATCGACAGCGGCTCGACCTGCGGGGTCAGCTCCAGCATCAGGTGGCGCACCTCGCGGCCGACGCTCACGTATTTGTCCATGTCGGGGCGCACGACCGCCGCGTGCGGGCACAGCCGCCGCGCCGTGAACATCGGCATGGCCGAGCGCACCCCGAAGGTGCGCGCCACGTAGCAGGCGGCCGCCACCACGCCGCGCTTGCCGCCGCCGACGATCACCGGCTGGTCGCGCAGGCGCGGATCGTCGCGCTTCTCGATCGTGGCGTAGAACGCGTCGCAGTCCACGTGGGCGATGGCGAGCCGGGCGATCTCCGGGTGCGCGATGACGCGCGGCGACCCGCAGGCAACGCAACGCGCGGCCGGCGCGGCCGTGTCGGCAAGGCAATCGCGGCAGAAGCCAGGCATCGCGCACGTGCCCGTAGGATGGGTTGAGCCCCGCGATGGCGGGGCGATACCCATCGATGGGTATCGCCGCCATAAGGGCGTTTACGCCCGTCTTCGACGGGCTATGGCGGGGCTCAACCCATCCTACGGCATCTCTCCCGCCAATACCCGCCGCGCCCGCGCGATCTCGCCCGGCTCGACCCCGGCCTCGCCCGCGAACGCGACCGTCAGCGCCTCCTCCGAGGCGACGTGGTCGAGCACGCCGGCGAGGAAGCCCGGGGTCGCGGCGGCGGCGCGAATCCGCTCCGGCCCGATACCGGTGAGGGCGAGGAATCGCGCGAGGTGCTCGGGCTCCCCGGCCAGGAAGCTAAGCGCCTGAATCGCCAGGGATTCCGCGGCGTCCCGGCGCATGGAATCGCGGCTTTGCATGGCTATCCGTTTGCCTTTCCGTAATATATCCCAACTAGGTTCCGCCCGAATGCCCGAGGACGGGTTTTAGGGGCAGGTGTCCCGGCCGGCGCGGAATCTGCCGCCGGACGACCGGAGGGGCTCGGGGTGGCGAAGACCGTCCTGATCGTGGAGGACAACGAGCTCAACATGAAGCTCTTTCACGATCTATTGGAGGCGCACGGCTACCACACCGTGGGCACCCGCAACGGCATCGAGGCGCTCGATCTCGCCCGCAAGCACCGGCCCGACCTGATCGTGATGGACATCCAGCTGCCGGAAGTCTCGGGGCTCGAGGTGACCAAGTGGCTCAAGGACGATCCCGACCTGCAGGCGATCCCGGTGATCGCGGTCACCGCCTTTGCCATGAAGGGCGACGAGGAGCGCATCCGCGAAGGCGGCTGCGAGGCCTATCTGTCGAAGCCGATCTCGGTCGGCAAGTTCCTCGAGACCGTGCGTCTGTTTCTCGGCAACGCCTGAAGGGAAGGCCCGATGACCGCCCGGGTTCTCGTCGTCGACGACGTGCCGGCCAACGCCAAGCTGCTGGAGGCGCGCCTCACCGCGGAATATTTCGACGTCGTCACCGCCACCAGCGGCGCGCAGGCGCTGGCGATCTGCGAGCGCGCCCAGTGCGACATCGTGCTGCTCGACGTGATGATGCCGGAGATGGACGGGTTCGAGGTGTGCCGCCGGCTCAAGGCCGGCCCGGCGACCCATCACATCCCGGTGGTGATGGTCACCGCCCTCGACCAGCCGTCCGACCGAGTGCGCGGGCTGGAAGCCGGCGCCGACGACTTTCTCACCAAGCCGGTGTCCGACATCGCGCTGGTCGCCCGCGTGCGCTCGCTCACCCGCCTCAAGCTCGTCACCGACGAATTGCGCATGCGCGCGCTCACCTCCAAGGAAATCGGCATCCAGGACCCGCTGCTCGCGAGCCTCGCCGACGCCGGGCGCGGCGGCCGCGTCCTGGTGATCGACGACCGGCGCGCGTCGTACGAGCGCATCGGCAAGGCGCTCGCCGGCGAGCACAAGGTGGACATCGAGGTCGACCCGCACGAGGCGCTGTTCCACGCGGCGGAGGGCGACTACGACCTCCTGATCGTCTCGCTCGGCTTCGAGAACTTCGACGGCCTGCGCCTGTGCAGCCAGGTGCGCTCGATCGAGCGCACCCGCAACGTGCCGATCCTGGTGGTGGTCGAGGCCGAGGACAACGCGCGCCTGCTGCGCGGTCTGGAGATCGGCGTCAACGACTACCTGGTGCGGCCGATCGACAAGAACGAGATGCTGGCGCGGGTGCGCACCCAGATCCGCAAGCGGCGCTACGGCGCGCGGCTGCGCGACAATGTGCAATTGTCGATGGAGATGGCGATCACCGACCCGCTCACCGGGCTGCATAACCGGCGCTACATGGAGAGCCACGTCACCACCCTGGTCGAGCAGGCGCTGGCGCGCGGCAAGCCGCTCGCCCTGCTGGTGGTCGACATCGACTACTTCAAGGCGGTCAACGACTCGCACGGCCACGACGCCGGCGACGACGTGCTGCGCGAGTTCGCCACCCGGGTGAAGAAGGCGATCCGCGGCATCGACCTTGCCTGCCGCTACGGCGGCGAGGAGTTCGTCATCGTCATGCCGGAGACCGACATGGCGGTGGCGGCGATCGTCGCCGAGCGCATCCGCCGCCGCATCGCCGGCGAGCCGTTCGTCATCCGCGACGGGTCGACCGCGCTCGACGTCACCATCTCGATCGGGCTTGCCGCGCTCGCCGGGGTCGAGGACAACGCCGCCGCCATCCTCAAGCGGGCCGACCAGGCGCTCTACCGCGCCAAGCGCGACGGCCGCAACCGCGTGGTCGCCGACGCCGCTTAGCTCTCTCCTGTTACCTCTCCCCGGAGGGGAGAGGTCGATAGGCGGCCTTCGGCCGCCGTTCTAAGCGTTCAAAGACGCCGACGCGAAGCGTCGGCTTTGCGAAGCGCGTCGGGTGAGGGGGTTCCCGGCCACGATTGTTAGGTCTGGAACCCCCTCACCCCGACCCTCTCCCCTCCGGGGAGAGGGAGTTGAAGCGGCGCGGCATAAACCCCCCCGGCCCCGGGGTTGAATCGGCAGAGGCCCGTCTGCGTCAACCATAACGCTTTACGCTGCCGGCGAATCCCTGCACCGTGCCGGCCGGATTGCGTTGATTTCCGTGCCCGATCCGCTACGGTTTTTGCGCGCCCGGCACGAACTGCGATGGGATAGGTGGTGCAGCCAAGACTGCAAGCGCGCCCGCTATCCCTCTGATAACCCTACGGAATGCTCAGGTCCGCCGCATCTCCTGGGTCCGTGGGGTTCGGCCGGCCCGGGGGCGGTGTGAGTGGCCTCCTCGATGACACCGCCTCCGGCCGGCCACCTTCCTGGCGCGGTTCGGCGCTGCCTCTACTCGACTACCTGGAGACCGGATTGCGGGTGCGCCAACGCGCCCGCCGCGTCACTTGATCTTGGATTCGCGGAATTCCACGTGCTTCTTGGCGACCGGATCGTATTTCTTCTTCACCAGCTTGTCGGTCATGGTGCGCGAATTCTTCTTGGTCACGTAATAGAAGCCGGTGTCGGCGCTCGACACCAGCTTGACCTTGATGGTAACGGCCTTCGCCATGATGGACCTCTCGGGGTTGCGCGGAACCTAGCCGCCAAGGGGCAAAAGTCAAGAAATGGCGGGGAGAACCTTCACAGCCCTCATGCTGAGGAGCGTCCGAAGGACGCGTCTCGAAGCATGGAAGCTGCCATGGTTCGAGACGCCGTGCTGCGCACGGCTCCTCACCATGAGGGCGGGGGAAGGCATGCCGCGAACCGGCGCAATACGCTACTGCGCCCTACCGAACATCACAGCATCAGCTGCGTGAACTTCCCGTGCAGCACGCGATAGAACGGCACCGGCAGCGCGTGGCCGAAGCCGGCGGCGACGCGCGCCTCGAGCTCGCCCAGCACCCGCTTGGTCACCGGCGGAATGTCGAGTTTTTGCGCGTCCGCGACCGGCAGCCAGGTCAGCTCGACCAGCTCCGAGTCGGGGCTGACCACGCCGTCGACCTTGTGCACGATGAGCTGCGCGTCGGCGGCGAAGAAGCGCGTATCGAAGCGGCGCGGCCGCCCGGGCGGCGTGATGGCGCGGGCGATGAGGTGCAGCTCGGACAGATCCGGGCGCACGCCGGCCGCCGCGAACGGATCGGCCGCACCGTCGCCTGACGCGGACGCGCTCGCCGCGTCGACCTTGCGGCCGAGCAGCAGGCCGGTCTCCTCGAATACCTCGCGGATGGCGGCGACGGCAAAACCGCGCGCCTTGTCCGCGCTCGGCCGCTGCACGTGCCGCAGCAGCCGCGCCTCGATGTGCGGATCGAGCCCGGCCGCGACCGGCACGTGGCGGTCGTGCGGCTCGACCCGGCCGCCCGGGAACACGAACTTGCTCGGCATGAAGGCGTGGCCGTGATGGCGCTTGCCCAGCAGCACCTTCGGCGTCGCGCCCGAGCGGTCGATGAGAATGAGTGTCGCCGCGTCCCGGGGCCGCTTGCCGCGCGTGATCGGCGCGCGCGCGGCCCGCGTCATCTCCTCGGCAAGCTCGTTCATCGATCCCGTTCCGCCGCGCCGGCCGCCCATGGCTCGGGGTCGTCGTGCGGCGCCGTCGGGTCGAAGCCATGCATGAAATGCGCCCATTGCCAAGCGACGATCGCGCCCTTGACCGGCTGCAGCAGGCCGAGAGAAAGCCCGAGAATCAGCGGCAGCCACAGCACCGCATGCACCCAGTAGGGCGGCCCGAACACTTCTTCCACCAGCAGCACCAGCGGCACCACCAGGTGGCCGACGATGAGGATGACGAAATAGGCCGGCGCGTCGTCGGCGCGATGATGCGAGAACTCTTCTCCGCACACGGCGCAGCGGTCCGCGACCTTCAAATACGCGCGGAACAGCTTGCCGCGGCCGCAGTTGGGGCAGCGGCATCTAAGGCCGCGCAGCAAGGCGGTGCGCATGTCGCGTTGCGGACGGTCGAGGGTGTCCATCGCGAACCCTACTTTCGCCGGCGAAACTTGCCGCGCCGGGGACCGTCCTCGCGGCGGCCGCGGCCCGGCCGGCCGCGTCGCCGCAGCGCCGGCTCGAAGCGGCCTTCGGAGAGCACCTCGAAACGCAGCGCGCCCGCCACCGGAACCGCCTCGACCAGCTTGACCGTGACCCGGTCGCCCAGGCGATAGGCCTGCCCGCTCGCTTGGCCGACCAGGGCATGGGCGGCCTCGTTATAGGCAAAATAGTCATTGCCCAGCGTTCCCGCCGGGACGAACCCGTCCGCGCCGGTCTCGTCGAGCTTGACGAACAGCCCGGAGCGGATGACCCCGCCGACGCGGCCCTCGAACGTGGCGCCGATCTTCTCGCTGAGAAAATGCGCGATCAGCCGGTCGACCGTCTCGCGCTCCGCCGTCATGGCGCGCCGCTCCGCCGCGGAGATGCGCGCCGCGATCTCGCCCAGCGATTTTCCGTCCATCTGCTCGGGCAGGCCGTCGTCGCCGAGCTTGTGCGCGCGGATCAGCGCGCGGTGCACCACGAGGTCGGCGTAGCGGCGGATCGGGGAGGTGAAATGGGCGTAGCGCTTGAGGTTGAGGCCGAAGTGGCCGTAGTTCTCCGCCGCATATTCCGCCTGCGCCTGGCTGCGCAGCACCACCTCGTTGACCAGCGCCTCGGCGTCGGTTCCCTTCACCCGCGCCAGGATGCGGTTGAAGTCGGCTGGCCGCAGCGCCTGCGATTTCGTCAGCGCGATGTCGAGGCTCGCCAGGAACTCGCGCAGCGCCGTGACCTTCTCCAGCGACGGCGCGTCGTGCACGCGGTAGATCAGCGGCACGCGCGCGCGCTCCAAGGTCTCGGCCGCCGCCACGTTGGCGAGGATCATGAACTCCTCGATCAAGCGGTGGGAGTCGAGCCGCGCCGGGATGATCACCCGGTCGACGCTGCCGTCGGCTTTGAGCACGAGCTTGCGCTCGGGCAGATCGAGGTCGAGCGGCGCGCGCTCGTCGCGGGCGCGCTTGACCGCCGCGTACGCCGCGTAGAGCGGCGCCAGCACCGGCCCGACCAGCGGCCCGGTCGTGTCGTCCGGCCGGCCGTCGATCGCCTCCTGCACCTGCGGATAGGCGAGGCGGGCGGCCGAGCGCATCATCACGCGGTGGAACGTGTGCGCGCGCTTGCGCCCGTCGGCGCCGATCGTCATGCGCACCGCCATGGCCGGGCGCTCGACGTCGGGCTTGAGCGAGCCGAGGTCGGTCGAGATGCGCTCGGGCAGCATCGGCACCACCCGGTCGGGGAAATACACGGAATTGCCGCGGGAAAACGCCTCGCGGTCGAGGGCCGAGCCCGGCCGCACGTAGTGCGCGACGTCGGCGATGGCGACGGTGACGATATGGCCGCCCGCGTTGGCCGGGTCGCTGTCGGCAACCGCGTGCACCGCGTCGTCGTGGTCCTTGGCGTCGGCCGGGTCGATGGTGACGAGCGGCAGGCGCCGCCAGTCCTCGCGCCCGGCGAGGGTCGCGGGCCGCGCCTGCTCGGCCTCGGCGAGCGCGTCGCGCGGAAAAACATGCGGCAGGCCGTGCGCGTGGATGGCGATCAGGCTCACCGCGCGCTCGCTCGACAGCGAGCCGAGCCGCTCCGTCACCCGCGCGGTCGCCGCACCGTAGCCGCGCGGCCGGCTCACCTCGGCGGCGACGAGATCGCCGTCGCGGGCGCCGGCGTCGGCGCCGGGCGGCACCGCCAGCTCGCGGCCGAGCGCTTTCTTGTCGACCGGCACCAGGCGCCCGCCGCCGGCCGCCAGGCTGCGATAGATGCCGATCACCCGGTGCTTGGCGCGGTCGATGATTTTGATGACGCGGCCGGCATGGCGGATGTCCTCGCCGGCCTCGCCCGCTTGCTCGACCCGCAGCAGCGCCCGGTCGCCGATGCCGGCGGCCTCGCCCGGACGCGGCCGGCGCGGCACCGTCACGCGGATTTTCGGCGCGGCGCCGTGCGCTTCCTCGTCCCACTCGGTCGGCACCGCGATCAGCTCGCCGTCGGCGTCGCGCCCGGTCACGTCGGCGAGCACGGTCGCCGGCAGGGTGCCGGCGCGGTGCAGCTTCTTGCGGCGGCGCTCGACCGTGCCGTCGTCGGCCAGCTCGCGCAGTAGCGCGGTAAGCGCGGCGCGGTCGCCGGGCGCGACCGCGAAGGCGCGCGCGATCTCGCGCCGGCCGACCTTGCCCGGGCGGCTGGCGATGAAGGCGAGCACCTCCTCCTTGGAGGGGAGGGGGCGGGGATGGTTATTGCGGGGGTTGGTCAAAGGGAGATTATGGGGGCTGGTCAAAGGAAGGTCGCGCAATCGTCTCGCGGTGTGGATTTCAACTTGCTACGCGGCAAGCGCTCAGTGTGCGGGAGTAAGCCACATCTATGGCGTCTTGGGCCTGTTTCCAAGTGGGGCGGGAGTAGTTCGGGCCGGATGGGTCAACGCGAAGGCTTTCCGTCGAGGGATTGGACACCATCGGATAGTCGCTGAGCCGAGTGTGTCTTAGCTGGCGGAAGAGTGGCAACTCCGTTGCCCCGAGCGCGACGATGCTGAGCATGGGGCCGTTCGCCGCGTCGCAACCCGCGTGCGTTAGCAAGCTACGGGATGGTTTATGGGCTCTTCTTCTTTTTATATCTGCCCAGTAAAAAATGCGACGGTATCGTAATCAGTATAGTCACTATAAAAGTCGTCTCCCATCTTTTAAATGCTCTAAACTCTGGTTCCGAATGCGACGTCCCGCCTCTTCCGCAATATGCCCCCTCCCCACATGGTCTGATCGGAGCGTCGGGATACACGATGAAACAGAACAAAAGAACGCAAGCAAAAGCGGCCATTAGCATTTGCTGCAGGTACGTTATTAATCGGATATTCGGAGCCCACGAGCTACCGGGCTTGTCATTGTAAGAGTTCTCTATTTTGTTGCTCCCTTTGTCCATTACCACTTGAAGATTGTCAGCGTTATTCCAGAAATCCAGGGCGACATATATTTTGCGGAGTGTGCGGCCTCTTACCACCACCCCCGTTGCGGCTGATAGTTCTGGTCGCGGCGCCGGCGGCTATTGTCAGGCTCGGGGTCGCTGCGCCGGAAAAAGGAAAAGGGACTGAAGCCTTCGTCGACAACGCGGACGGTGGGCGTAGGCCGGCGCGTTATGAAGCCGCCCTGAGGTTGGTTGCTCAGCACCGCGACAAACTCGGTGCGGTAGTTGGTCTCGCGGCTCAGCGGCTCGTCCGAGATGATGATCGAGGACCGCGGCAGTGCGGTCGGCGCGATGCGATCGAGCACGTCCGGCGGGATCGTGATGCGATCGAGCGCGTCCCTGGCGTCGTCCCCCTCGTCGATCGTGACCGCCGCCCAGCGCAGGCCCGCGTTGTCGCGCGCCATCGCGGTGAACACATGCGTGCCGAGCGGCTTGTCGGGATTGCGGATCGTGATCGGGACCTCGATGGTCGCATCGAACATCTCGCCTCCGTCCGGCAGCTCCTTATGCGTGTTGCGCCGCACGTAAAGCTTCTGCGTCGCGCGGCTGATGTAGACCGAGACCGGCTCCAGCGCGAGCTTCGCCTCGAGTGCCGCCTTGGCAGTGGCGGCCTTCCTGGTCTCGGCCGCCTTGGCGGCGTCCTTTGCGGCGGCGGCGGCGTCGATCTTCGACTTCGCGTCGGCCCTGGCGGTGTCGAGCTGCGTCCCCAGTTCCGCGGCCTTGGCGGCGGCCTTCTGGCTCCGGTTCTCGGCCCCCGCCCTGGCCGGGTCCGTCTTTGCGGCGGTGAGCGCCCGCTCGGCGGACCTGAGCTCGGCATCGGCGCGACTCTTGAGCCCTTCCAGCTTGCGCAGCGAAGCAGCAAGTGCCGCCGTCTCGCGCGCCGCCGTCGCGGCGGCTTTCTTTGCCTCTTCGGCCGCCTTGGCAGCCTCCGCGGCCTCGCGGGCGAGCGTCTCGGCACGCGCCGGAGCAGCCGCGACGACTTCCGCGTTCGGCATGAACAGCGCGGGGTGGGACAACGCGACCGGGGCCGCGTCGATCGGCGAGATGATGACCCGCATCCCGATCCGCGTCTTGTCGAACAGATTCTCCGCAAAGCCGTAGGGCATGCGCACGCAGCCGTGCGAGGCCGCATATCCGGGCAGCGGCCCGCCATGCAGCGCGACGCCGTTCCAGGTGATGCGCTGCATGTTCGGCATCCAGGCATCGTCGTACATGCTGGAGTGGTGGTCCTTGTCCTTCTCGACGACGGCGAAGACGCCGGCAGGCGTCTCGCGTCCCTTGATGCCGGTCGACACCGGCGCGCGCAGGATCCAGCCGTCGGCGTCGTAGAAAGTGACCTGCTGGGACTTGATCGACACGATCGCCATGATCGGCTCGCCGGCAGCGCGCGGCGCCGTCGCCTCGCTGGGCGGCGCGGGGCGCGCCGGTCGGGCCGCGGCGTCGGCGCTCAGCGCGGCCATCGCCGCAAGCACCACGATAGCGGGAGGGCCCCAACGCCGAATCACCACGGTGGATTGAGCCCGCTCAAGTCGATTTGCCATGCTGGTCCCAGTTGAAATGCCCGTTCGCGCTTGCGTCGATCGCGTGGTCGGATCGCGATTTCCGGACAACCAACAGCCGCCACCATCTACGCCGCCAACGCGTCCCCGGGGACTGCCGGCACATTTTGCTGGCGCTTCCCTCATATACGACAGCGGACGCAGGAGAAAGGGTGGGGTACCTCCTCCTTGGGGAGGGGCCGGGGATGGCGATGGCGGTTGGTTACGGTGAGGCGATATTACAAACAATCAGTTGCAGCGTCATGGTGCGGAATCGTGAAATAAACACAAACCTCATCCTGATGAGCATAGGCGGCCTTCGGCCGCCGTTCTTCAGTTGAAGAACGCCGCCGCGAAGCGTCGGCTATGCGAAGGCCGGCGTCTCGAAGGATGACAATTCAACGTTACGCGCCCGCTACTCGGATCCCTTGGCGCGGCGCGCCGGGTTGGCGGCGGGTGGTGCGGCGCTGTTCGGCGGCGCGGCTTTCTTGGTCGCCTTGGTCGCGCGCTTGGCCGATTTCGCGGCGGCGCGGCGCGGCGCGGGCGATGCGTCCGCCAGTCCGGCCGCGGGCTTGGCGGCCTTGCGGCCGGGCGCGCGGCGCTTCGGCGGCCGGCCGCCGAGCGCTTCGGCGCGGGCGTCGATCAGCGCCGCCGCCTCGTCGAGCGTGACGGTCTCCGGGGTCTTGTCGCGCGGCAAGGTCGCGTTGACGCCTTCGTGGCTCACATAGGGCCCGTAGCGGCCGTTCTTCGCCACGATCGCGCCGCCCTTGGCCGGATGATCGCCCAGCGGCCGGCCCGGGTCGGGGCCGAAGCGGCGGCCGCTCTTGCCCTTGAGCTGCTTCTCGGCGATCAGCGTGACCGCGCGGTTGAGCCCGATGTTGAGCACGTCGTCGCCGGTCTCCAGGCTCGCGTAGGTCTTGCCGTGCTGGACGTAGGGGCCGAACCGGCCGATGCCGGCGAGGATCGGCTCGCCCGACTCCGGATGCCGCCCGACCTCGCGCGGCAGCGCCAGGAGCTTGAGCGCGCGGTCGAGATCGACGTCGTCGGGGGCGAGGCCGCGCGGCAGGCCGGCGCGCTTGGGCTTGTCGCCGCCGTTGACCTGCTCGCCGAGCTGCACGTAGGGGCCGAAGCGGCCGCTGCGCAGCGTCACCTCGAGCCCGCTCGCCGGGTCTTCGCCCAGGCGCTTGTGGCCGTTCTCCGGATCGCCTTCGCCCGGCACCGACAGCGTGCGGGTGAACCGGCACTCCGGATAGTTCGAGCAGCCGATGAACGCGCCGAACTTGCCGAGCTTGAGCGACAGCCGGCCGCCCTCGCAGCTCGGGCATTTGCGCGGATCGACGCCGTCGGCGCGCGGCGGGAACAGATGCGGCGCCAGCATCTCGTCGAGCGCGTCGATCACCTCGCTGATGCTCACATCCTTGATGTCGTCGACCGCGGCGGCGAAATCGCGCCAGAAGTTGCGCAGCAGGTCGCGCCAGGCGACCTCGTTGTTGGACACGCGGTCGAGCTGCTCTTCCAGGTCCGCGGTGAAGTCGTACTCGACGTAGCGCAGGAAGAAGTTCTCCAGGAACGCGACCACGACCCGGCCCTTGTCCTCCGGCACCAGGCGCTTCTTGTCGATGCGCACGTAGCCGCGATCTTTCAGCACCTGCAGGATCGCCGCGTAGGTCGAGGGCCGGCCGATGCCCAGCTCCTCCATGCGCTTGACCAGCGAGGCTTCCGAATAGCGCGGCGGCGGCTCGGTGAAATGCTGGTCGGCCGCGATGGCGCGCTTGGCGAGCGCCTCGTCGGCGTGCATTTCCGGCAGCCGGCGCGATTCATCGTCGTCGCCGCTCTCGTCGCGGCCTTCCTGATAGAGGGTGAGGAAGCCGTCGAACTTCACCACGGTGCCGGTGGCGCGCAGATCGAGCTGGCGGGCGCCGACCTTGGCCTCGATCTCGGCGGTGGTGCGCTCGAGCTCGGCGGATTCCATCTGGCTCGCGACCGTGCGCACCCAGATCAGCTCGTACAGCTTGGCCTGGTCCGGCTCGACGAAGCGCGCGACCTGGCGCGGCCGGCGGGCGAGGTCGGTCGGGCGGATCGCCTCGTGCGCCTCCTGGGCGTTCTTCGCCTTGGCCTGATACTGGCGCGGCGCGTCGGGCACGTAGCGCGCGCCGTAGTCGGCGCCGATCAGCTTGCGGGTGGACGCGACCGCCTCGTCGGCGATCTGCACGCCGTCGGTGCGCATGTAGGTGATGAGGCCGACGGTCTCCCCGTCGATGTCGGTGCCTTCGTAGAGGCGCTGCGCCAGCCGCATGGTGTGGGCGGGCGCGAAGCCGAGCTTGCGGCTCGCCTCCTGCTGCAGGGTCGAGGTGGTGAACGGCGGCTGCGGATGGCGGCGCGCCGGCTTGGCCTCGACCGAGGCGACCCGGAAGGCGGCGGTCTCCAGCGCGCGCCTGAAGGCGTCCGCCTCGGCGCCGGTGCCGATGTCGAGCCGCTGGATCTTCTTGCCGTCGGCGCCGACCAGGCGCGCCTCGAAGGTCTCGTTGCGCGGCGTCGCCAGGGTCGCCACCAGCGACCAGAACTCGCGCGGGACGAAGCGCTCGATCTCGAGCTCGCGGTCGGCGACGAGCCGCAGCGCCACCGACTGCACCCGGCCGGCCGAGCGCGCGCCCGGCAATTTACGCCACAGCACCGGCGAGAGGGTGAAGCCGACGAGATAATCGAGGGCGCGGCGCGCGAGGTACGCGTCGACCAGCGCCCCGTCGATGGCGCGCGGATGCTTCATCGCCTCCACCACCGCCTGCTTGGTGATGGCGTTGAACACCACCCGCTCGACGGTCTGCTTCTTGAGCGCGTGCTTCTCCTTGAGCACCTCGAGCACGTGCCAGGAGATCGCCTCGCCCTCGCGGTCCGGGTCGGTGGCGAGGATCAGCTTGCTGGCGCCCTTGAGCGCCTGGGCGATGTCGGACAGCCGCTTGGCCGACTTGCCGTCGACCTCCCAGATCATGCGGAAGTCGGCCGCCGGGTCGACCGAGCCGTCCTTGGAGGGCAGGTCGCGCACGTGGCCGAACGAGGCGAGCACGGAATAGCCGGGGCCGAGATACTTGTTGATGGTCTTGGCCTTGGCCGGGGATTCGACAACGACAACGTTCATGAAGGTCCGTATTTCTGCGGGCCCGGACTGTTGCTCTTGAGCGGCCGGGCGCCTGAATTGGGCCGGAACATGGGTAAGATGACCCGGTCTGTCAAATCGCCGCTCGTGCCGGCGCCCCGGCCGTCGGATCTAAGCCATTGACGAATAATGGTTTTAATCTTGCCGGCAGAAACCGTGCGCGACCGGCCGTGGCAGCATTCCGATACCGCCGAGCGAGCCTTGCCCTACAATCGTACCAGTGCAAGGGACCGCCGGATCGGCCGCATATAAAGTGCGGAGCCGAGCCGCCAGGCGAAAAAAAAGGCGGGTCTCGCGACCCGCCTGGCTCTCACCAAGTTCGAGCTTATTTCGGACAGGCGGCCCAGTAGCCGAGGCCGCGCGTATCGGGTTCCTTCCAGCACATGTTGCCGCTGCGTATCGGGCTGCCCGGGGTATGCGGGCCGGGGTCGGCGGTCGTCGCGACCGCTGCCGGCGCATGCTTCTTGTGGTGCGTCTTGGCGTCGGCCGGAGTGGCCGCCAGCGACGCCGCGCACAGGAGCGCGATAGCCGCCGTCGTGACGAAAGCCAGCTTGTTCAACGTTCCCTCCAATGTTTGGTTTTATTTCGTTCGCTTTGCGAACCGTTCTTGTTCGGCGGTCCCAGGTCCGCCGGGTTCACCCTGGGGGCGAACGTCCCATCATCGTTAACGAAGCCTGAACGCGGCATGAACGTGCCGGCAAAGCGCGAGCAATCGGGCGGCGCCCCGCGCAGAGCCCGTATGGTGGGCAAAGAGCCTGCCCCCGCGAAGGCGCTAGGCATGCACACATCTCGGACGGATTGATATGGCACCGATGGTGACGCTCGCTCCTACCCTCCCGCCCCGTTGGGCGGGGAGGCATAGGCGGCCTCCGGCCGCCGTTCTTAGCATTGAAGAACGCCGATGCTCCGCATCGGCTATCCGCCGTAGCGAAGCGAAGGCGGGCGGGGTGGGGGGAATATTCTTGCTCGGAATTTGCTGAAAAAGCGCCCCCACCCCTAACCCCTCCCCGCCACGCGCTTCGCGCGCGGGGGGAGGGGAACAGAGAGATGTGTGCGTGCCTAAGCGCGAAGGCGGGGGCGGCCAAGACCTCAATGAATTTGCACGGTGCGCATTCCGCCGTGCCCACGCGGCTGGCGCTCGCCACGCGCGCCGTTCGGCAAGCCCCGAGTGGGCACGGCGGCAGCCGCCGCGGTGCGATAGACAACCCCCGGGGCCGCCTTTGCCCACCCTACCGCTGAGCGCCGATCGTTTCAGCTCATCGACACCAGGCCGCCGCCATGGCGCTCGATGCGCCCGGCGAGCTCGAGCTCGAGCAGCACCTGGCGGACCATGGCGGGCGAGGCGCCGGAGAGGCGCACCAGGTCGTCGAGGCCGACCGGGGTCGGGCCGAGCAGGCGGGCGACGTCGTTGCGCGCCTGGCCGTCGGGCTCGCCGTCGGCAGGGGGCGGCTCGTCGCGCCGGGCCGGCTTCGCCGCCGGGGCCGCAATCGGCGGTCCCAGGATGGGCTCGATCGCCGCCATCACGTCGGCCGCCTCGGTGACCAGGGTCGCGCCCTGCTTGAGCAGGCTGTTCGTCCCCTCGGCGCGCGGATCGAGCGGCGAGCCGGGGACGGCGAAGACCTCGCGGCCCTGTTCGAGGGCGAACCGCGCGGTGATCAGCGAGCCCGAGCGCTTGGCGGCCTCGATGATGACGACGCCGACCGAGAGGCCGGAGATCAGGCGGTTGCGGCGGGGAAAGTCGCGCGCCCGCGGCTCCCAGCCGAGCGGCATTTCGGCGACGGCGGCGCCCGCGCCGAGGATGGCGTCGAGGAGCGGCGCGTGCTCCGCCGGGTAGACGCGGTCCTGCCCGCCGGCGAGCACCGCGACGGTGCCGGTCTCGAGGCTCGCGCGGTGCGCGGCCGCATCGATGCCGCGGGCAAGGCCGGAGGCGATGACGAGGCCGGCGTCGCCGAGATCGCGGGCAAGGCGTGCGGTGAATTTGGCGCCGGCCGCCGAGGCGTTGCGCGAGCCGACCAGCGCCACCATCGGCCGGGCGAGCGCCTTGCGGTTGCCGCGCACGGCGATCAGCGGCGGCGCGTCGTCGATCTCGGCGAGGCGCGCCGGATAGTCGGGTTCATCCAGCGCGATGAGGCGCACGCCCAGCGCCCGGGCGGCCTTGAGCTCGCGCTCGGCCTCCGCCCGCGAGCAGATTTTCACACCGCCGGCGCCGCCGCGGCGCGCCAGCTCGGGCAACGCCGCGAGCGCGCCACGAACGCTGCCGCAGTGACGCATCAGGGTGCGGAAGGTGCGTGGCCCCGGTATTATGGCGCAAACGCCATAAGTCAATTAGACTTCCGTTTTTACAACGGGGGTGCGTTTTATGGACTTGCCATTTATACAAAAGGCGTGGGGCACGTTTATGAGTGACCCTGCGATGTTTCTTTTTATGCTGGCCATTGGAGCCGTGGGTGCGTGGTGGTTTCGCGGGCACACCATGAAGCAGGAATTAAAAGTAGCTGATCGGCATTTAGCGTATGCTCGGGAAAAGGAAAAAGATTTGACTGATAAATTACAACGGGTTGAGAAAAATATGCTTGTTTTACAGCAGCAATTTAAAATGGGAGCGGGATTAGATGTATTGTCGACGACCACAGCAGCTACTAGCGTAATGGTGTCAGATGCGGTTGCGGCAAATACTGCTTTACAAGTGAGTTTAAATTCCCCAACTGGGGGAGGATACAGTGGAATTGATCTTATAAGATCGCCAAAAGATTAAACATCTTCTAGCATAAGCTTTTCTAATTCTAATGCGGCAAGACACGCTAGTAAGAATGTTGCCGGAAACGTTCCGCGCTTCAGTTTTGCTTTGATCGAATCTTGAGTTTCGTCCGGCAGTCCATGTTTCTTGAGTCGTTTTGATAGTTCTTCATAGGTCACGCCCGCGCGCTTCAGCTCCGCCTTGAGAAAGCGGGATGCCCGTTCGGCTAGCTCGGCCTCAGATTTGGCCAGTCCCATAGTGTCGCTTTCGATCTATTCGGAGCATATACGACACATTAGGTGTTGACAAGGCCCTATGGGTGTCGTATACGACACTTAAGGGACCTAGGCGACACCGATGCCCCAGCACTTCCTACTGTCCAAGGCGGCCAAGACGCTAAGTCTAGCGTCTGTGTTCCGCATGTCGGACCAGGAGGCTGAGGCGACCTTCCGGGCCGTCCGCTGGCCTGATACGGCCGGCGAGCCGATCTGCCCGCATTGTGGTGGCCTTGACGCCTACGAGGCTCGGCGGCCGTCCGGTAGCCTCCGGTTCCGGTGCTCGGCGTGCGCCAAGGATTTCAGCATCACGTCCGGCACGCTATTCGCCTCTCGCAAACTTCCGCTGCGGGGTTATTTGGCCGCAATTGCGATCTTCTGCAATGAGGTCAAGGGCAAGAGCATGCTGGCCCTTTCCCGTGACCTGGGGCTGTCGTACAAGGCCGCTTTCGTGCTGGCCCACAAGTTGCGGGAAGCGATGGCAGAGGAACTACGGGGCCGGACGCTAGGCGGAGAGGGCAAGACGGCAGAGGTCGACGCGGGCTACTTCGGCGGCTATGTGAAACCCGCAAACCTCAAAGAGCACCGCCGCGACCGCCGTTACCGCGAGAATCAGTCTGGCAAGCGCAAGGCCGTGGTTGTGATCCGCGAGCGCAACGGCAACAGCCTGCCAGCGGTGTTCCGCACTGAAGGGCAGGCGTTAAATTTCGTGCGGTCGCGGATCGCCAAGGGAACCATCGTTAACGCCGATGAGTCCGCGAACTGGAACGAACTACACGCGCGCTTTGAAATGAAGCGGATTAATCACGAAGAGGCTTACAGCCTCGACGGGGCATGCACGAATTGGGCAGAGACGTTTTTCAGCCGCATGCGGCGCGCCGAAATCGGGCATCACCACCACGTTGCCGGCCCGTATCTTTTGCGCTATGCTCAAGAAGCGGCGTGGCGAGAGGATAGTCGGCGGCTGTCCAACGGTGAGCAAGTTAATCGTGTGGGTACACTGGCATTGCGGTCTAAACCATCGGTAGATTTTAGCGGGTACTGGCAGCGTCACATAAATGACTGAGATGCATTCTTTTGAGGAAGTGTTTCGCGGGCGGCCGATTGGCGGAATTGGCGAACTTATTAACCGTTTTCGGGTGCCGGGTGGCTGGATTTATATTCATGTTCTCATGCGGTCTAGTTTGTTTGGCAGCAAAGACCACGTTTCGACGGTGTTTGTTCCTGACGCGTAAAGTAAAACGAAATCGGCCCGGGCTGGCCCCCGAGCCGACGAAAAATTGAAAAGCGAGTGCGCGCTTCGGTAGCCAATTTAACCGGAGTGTGTCGCCATGTCTACAAATATCCCCAACCCCCGCTGGAACGCTTTTAGGCTTGGGATTCGCCTTTTGGCGGCAGCGGCCAACCCATGGTCTGGGCTAACTCAAGAATACGCTGGGCAAGCAAAGTGGCAACCACTCGATCCATACGGATTGCCAAGGTGGTGGCCCCTCGGTGCTTTCCGGGGCCAGGGGGTGCCGCTGGATGAGCTTCAACTGATGCGACGAGCTTCACTAAAACGCCGTCCATCAATTCAACATCAACGTCATCCATGCGTTGAACCATCTCATGATGCCCAAGTGGTAGAATAATTTGATCGTATGTGACCATCGATTTCGCTCCTAGCTGGCTGACACCACTAGGATAGCGAAGCAGGGGCCGGGTGTCGTCCCGGCTCTCGCGTTTATTCGCTTTGAATTAATCGCCACTTCGCTGGCGTGCTGCCGTCCGCGATCACGTTTTTGAGCAACCGGCCCCGCAGACACGACCGTACCCGCTTTCAAGGTCGCGCACGTCCTTTGGGTCTGGCTCGGCTTGTCCTCGCGCCTGTAGCATGCGCTCGGCTATCGTCCTGGTCGCCAGCGGGGCCGTGGCTGTCTTGAGAACGTCCAGGACGGCCCGATACATGGTGCCGTGCCTGAACCACGCGTTGACGCGGTTGCGCCTGCGGGCGGTTATCCGTCGCACGTCGTAGGCCGGATCGAACAACCGAATGACAGCTTCGACGCTCCGCATGGCGTCCGCCAGCCGCTTAGCCTCTTTCTGGTTCGCGTCTATCCGGCCGCCCAAGTCAGCGTGAAGCCTGACCAGGTAATCGACGGCCGGGTGATCAGGGTTAGGGTCTTTGAAAGCGTGGGGCATGCCCCTGAAGGTAGGAGACGGCGGCCTAGAGGCCAGCTAATTTTAATGGCGTTTGCGCCATAATACCGCGTGGCCCCGGTATTATGGCGCAAAGCCCGGAAGGGCTTTGCGCGGTATCGGGGAACCTCCCCGATGAGCCGGCCGACTACTGACTCTCGCCTCATCGGGGTACAGTCTCCGGGAGGCTGGGAACAATGCATCTTCCAGAATTTATTTTACTGGCTATCGCCACCATGGCGGCAATTGCTGCCGGTTTGGGGGCGGGCATGCTAGCCTTGGGCAGGCCGAATCTTGGGGTTGTCCGGGTTTTATTTTGGATAGCCGCCATCGCTTTTGGGAGTTTAGGAATCGTGTGGTCGTCCACCTCTACGCAACCGCTCGGTGTCCAAATGCTCGTTTCCGGCATTATAGGAGCACTTGCGGCGGCGGGGCTGACGTGGGGGCTCTGGGAAGTCAGAGCCCAGGAAAGCGCAAATCAGCCAACTCAAGAAAATAAGAGTGAGGCAAATCCTTCGGAGACCGCGCGCCCGTCACGGGGGCCGACGCTAGAGGCAACGAGGGGTTCTAAGATCGATGCGACGGGCGCCGTTATTCCAGGAGATTTGCCTTTCCAGTTTGGAAAGGCCGATCAAAATTCCATCATTGACATGCCGGGCCTTACCGTAACGAAGAATGAAAACGGCTCGTACACAGTATCACCAGGAGAGCACGTAAATAGGGCGTTTCCTCCGCCAACTGGCGAATTTTCAAGCCTCTCGAACACGGCGCTGAGTGAAAAAGTTCAAATCGTTGTGTCGGAACTAAAGCAATTCCAAAGTGATTTCCGTAGGGACGTTTTTCCTCCCTATACTAAAGTGGGGCCAATTGACGAAGAGTACACGCGACGTTCAACAGAGAATTGGCATAAGTATCAGACGACCTATGAAGAAAAGTTTTCAAAACTTGCATTATCCTTAGCCTCAGAAATGCTTGTCCGGATCGGATCAATCGAAGGCTCGTCGATGTCGCCAGAAGCAAGAAACGGTGCGAATCTCGTTTATTGGGGAAGATTTGTTGGTCACAATCCCGCTGAAGCGGCCGCTGAGTTTTTGAAAGCGCTCGCAAGTAATCTACCAAAATAAGCAAGATTAAATATCCTCCAGTTTGACAACCTCCAGGCCGATTGCAACCAGCGCAGCAATCAAAAATGTAGCCGGGAATGTCCCGCGTTTCAGCTTGGCCGCAACCGAATCCCGCGTTTCCTCGACCCCATGCTTTTTCATGCGGGCGGCTAGTTCCTCATAGGTCACGTTTGCGCGCTTCAACTCGGCTTTAAGGAACCGTGCGGCCCGTTCTGCTATCTCTTGTTCCGTTTTGGCAAAGCCCATTCTGTTGCTTTCCTGCCACAGTAAGGTCGTTAGCGACTAAAAAAGATCATATATGACCTTTTTGCCCTTTACAAGCCGCCCCTATAATGTCACATATGACCCTGCAAGGTCAAATGTGACGACATGGCGCAACACTTCCTCCTTTCGAAAGCGGCCAAGACGCTCAGTCTCGCGTCTGTGTTCCGCATGTCGGACGGGGAAGCGGAAGCGACCTTCAAGGCCGTCCGCTGGCCCGACACGCAAGGCGAGCCGGTTTGCCCGAAGTGCGGTGCGCTCGATGCCTATGCCTTCCGCCGCAAGACTGGCTTGCTGTGCTTTGAGTGCAGCGCTTGCCGCAAGGAATTTTCCCTCACGTCGGGCACGCTGTTCGCTTCCCGCAAGCTGCCGATCAAAGGCTACCTCGCGGCCATCGCGATCTTCTGTAACGAGGTCAAGGGCAAGAGCATGCTGGCGCTCTCCCGCGACTTGGGCGTGTCCTACAAGGCCGCTTTCGTGCTGGCCCACAAGCTGCGGGAAGCGATGGCCGAAGAGTTGCGCGGCCGGACCATCGGCGGCAACGGCAAGGTGGCGGAGGTCGATTCGGGCTACTTCGGCGGCTACGTCAAGCCGGCCAATCTCAAAGAGCATCGGCTTGACCGTCGCATGCGCGAGAACAAGTCCGGCAAGCGCAAGGCGGTTGTCGTCATCCGTGAGCGCAATGGCAACAGCTTGCCGGCGGTGTTCCGCACTGAGGGGCAAGCACTCAATTTCGTGCGGTCGCGGATCGCCAAGGGCACGGTCGTCAACGCCGACGAGTCGGCAAACTGGAACGATCTACACGCGCGCTTCGAAATGAAGCGGATCAATCATGAAGAGGCTTACAGCCTCGACGGCGCTTGCACCAATTGGGCCGAGACGTTTTTCTCCCGCATGCGGCGCGGCGAAATCGGGCACCACCACCACGTCGCCGGCCCGTACCTCCTACGCTTCGCCCAAGAGGCCGCATGGCGTGAGGATAATCGGCGCCTGTCAAATGGCGAGCAAGTCAACCGCATTGCCGGGCTGGCGCTCACGCACAAGCCGTCCGTGGATTTCTCGGGCTATTGGCAGAGAGCGAAGGCTACTGTCGCTGGCCGATGATTTCGCAAGTGGTCTCGCCCGCCATCATGATGGCGGTAAATGCGGCACCTCGGCTGGACGGCAAAGAGCACCTTACAATCGCATTCTGGAACTCTAGAGGTGCGGACAAATCAACTGTGCCGCTCGAAATACGTAAATCCTGGAAGACAACCTGATTAGAAGTTGGGCCGGGTTTTGCACCTGAGACCATGCCGACTATTTGATCGGACTGATAAAGACCCTCCGGACGCCTTGGCGGCGTATTGTACGTGGGGCAATTGTTGTTCATTGTTCCATTGAACGTCCCGTAATTATTGCAATTTCCTCCACCCGGCTGCTGGGGTGACTGCGCTTGCGCGAATGGCCCTCCGTGCAGCAGTCGAGCTGTCTCGGGAACGCCGACAAAAACCGCGATGCCGACTAAGGCGCCGATGGCGTATCTGCTACCTGTGGCCCAGGCTTCTCGGAACGTTTGTGGAGCCATTGGAACAACATAGGCAGGAGCACAAAAACAGCAACCCCAGTTATCAGCCCCGACAAAAATCGCAGTGGAAATGGATCGGTCGTTGTTAGTTGCCACCAAAACCCTTCCGCGCCAGCGACAATTCCCGCTAGCAAGAACAGCCACCAAGCTGCTTTTAATTCGTCAAATCGGGCCACGGCTAAGCCGATCCCAACAAGGGCCAAAGCCCCCGAACCGGCGAGAATGTGAAGAATCCCCATACTGTAATCATGGTGACAAGCACTCCCGTTTCGTCTAGATTGCTCTAGACGACGGTCGCGCGTTGTCAGATTCGACGAATCGAGGTGGCAGCCTCGCCGTCACGCGAATCATAGCCCAAAATGGAATGGCCCCGCTACGGCGGGGCTTCGCGTTATTCGGCTCTAGTCAGCCGCCACCGTGCCGGAACCGTGCTGCCGTCCGCGATGACGTGCTTTGCGAGGCTCTGTCGCAGGACGGATCGCACGCCGCATTCGAGGTCGCGCACGTCCGCCGGGGCCGGCGTGGCATGGCCCTTGGCGAGCAACAGGCGCTCGGCAATGGCCTTGGCGCTCAGGGGCTCAGTTGCGGCCTTGAGCACGTCTAGGACAGCCCGACCCATCATCCCGCGCTTGAACCACGTATTGGCCTTGTTGCGGCGGCGGGCAGAAATCCGGCGCACGTTGTAGGTCGGGTTGAACAGTTTAATCACGGCCTCGACGTGCCGCATGGCATTGGCGAGGCTCTTGGCCTCTTGCCGGTTGCGGTGGATTTGGCCGCCTAGATCGGCGTGAAGCCGAACCAGGTAGTCAACGGCAGGGTGGTCCGGGCTCGATTTGAAGGCGTGGGGCATGCCCGAAAAGTAGGGGACAAGCGGCGTAAATCACTGGCGAATCTTCCGGGCTTTGCGCCATAATACCGCGTGGCCCGACGTTCTCGCTGCGGATGAGCCGCAGCCAGTCGATGCGCTCGTCGTCGGCCAACGTCTGCCCGTGCTCGCCCACGGTGGTTTCCTCACGGCCCGCGCGAAAAGATCAAAGTTTATCCGTGCCGGCGCCGTATGGCCATCGATGCGATCATTGGTAGGATGGGTTGACGCCCGCGAAGGCGGGCGGAAACCCATCGATGGGTATCGCCGCCGCCATCAGGGCGTTTACGCCCGTCTTCGACGGGCTATGGCGCGGCTCAACCCATCCGACCGGCGTGCTAGCTGAAAGGATCGACGTTGGTGAGCTTGAGCACGCTGACCGCGCCGGCGGCGTCCCAGCGATAGTCGTAGTGAGCGGCTTGGTTGACCGGAAGGATGATGAGCGACGGACGATAGACGCAGACATTGGTGCCGCCGGCGCGCCTGACGCTGTCATACACGATGCCGTTTGCGCCCTCGCCCGATGCAGGCCACCGCAACCCGATGCCAAAGGCCTGTGCGGCCTTATGATCGTCGGGGTCATAGAGGTCGCCCCGGGTTTTCCGTTCGCCACGCAGCTCGACGAGGTCGCAGTCGATGCCGGCGACGAGCTCGCGCATCTGAATGTTGCTGGGGAACGCGCCATCCGAGAGCCGCAGGCGACGGGTGCAGTGATGGAGCGTTTCCGCGATCGCCGTGTCGACGTCGAAAGACGCATACCACGCCCCGAGCCGTGCATCGGTGAAGCGCCCTCCGGCCTCGTCGGCATGCAGAAACGCCGCCATCACCATCGTGGCGCCTTGTCCCTGCACGATTTCACTCTCGGGAAGCAGAGGCAGGCGGCGGGAGAGAACCGCCAGGCGATCATTGGTGGCCGATTCCAGCAGGAAGGCCATCGCCAGCTCTTCCTTGTCGGCGGCAAGGTCGTCGAATACGTCGACGGGCGGATAACGGCTGGCGATCAGGCGATGGGTGGTTTCGCGAACGCGCGGGCGGGCCGGCGCGGTCATGTCATCCCGCGCCACGCGTCGATGTAGCGGCGCACCGCGTAGAGGTCGTCGATGCTGCCGCGTAACGCGCGATCGAGCGGCGACTCGCCGCCAAACGGCAGGTCGCGGTTCGGGCTGGTCAGCCACCGCGTGGCGCTCGCCTCGTCGGCGAAGAGCAGCCTGAGACCCTTGTGGATGCCGAGCACCAGCGAGATGCGCTCGAGCTGGTCGCGGGACAGCGCGCCGGCCTTTCCTTTCTGCCAGTTGTGATAGGTCGGCCGCGAGATATCTCCCAGGAGGGCGCGGCGCTGATCCACGGCGAGGCGCCAGAGCTCGCTCAGCCGCAGGAACAGCCGAACGGCGGTCGGCGACATGCGCTCGCGCACCTTCGGATCCCGCAAGGCATTCGGGGCAAGCACACCCGGCGCGGCGGTGGGAAGGTCGATGTCGAGGGCCGTGCTCATTTTATGTCCAATATTATACTCAATATCTAACTATACACACCTAGACGCTGATTTGTCAATGCGGATTTTCCCGCCAGGCGGCAGGGTAGCCGGGCTTCCTGGAGGCTGTTGTGTATCGCGTCTGTGTATCGCGCCGCCGCCCTCCGCTGTCCTCGCGGCTCTAGCGGCAGCCGGGCGCCTGGTAGAACCACCGGATCGGCTGGTCACGCTCGGCCACCAGCACGGAGACGTCGCCGCCGACGCGCGGGTCGTCGGCCGCGGCGATCGAGAACTCGAGCGCCCGCTTGAGCGCCAGCGCCCGCGCATCGATCGGCCCCAGCGCCCGTTCCTCGATGTCGCGCGCCAGCCGCGACTGCAGGTCTTTCGCCCGGGGTGTCTGGTTCGCCAGGAACTCGCCGACGTAGGGACCGGCCTCGTCGATGCCGAAAAGCTGCAGCGTGCCGCGGTCCTCGATCGC
>Ga0193751_1000023_pt1 | contig 138074 bp, 115 predicted proteins | sample L1c2metaG_FD_143050 | JGI IMG/M metagenome (GOLD analysis project Ga0193751, IMG submission 143050) | Soil microbial communities from a riparian zone of the East river system, Colorado, United States - L1c2 | ecosystem: Environmental > Terrestrial > Soil > Riparian zone | place: USA: East... | reverse complement strand
AAGCTCTCACCGTGCAACTGACTTGCCCAGCCAGCTTCGGAATATCATCCGATAGAGCAGGGAGACTTTCGAGATGCCGCCAGAATCAGTCACCGATCCACCCAGCGTCTATGGCGCCATCGAGACAAGGCTGAGGCAGCGCTATCGCATCTCGATCGCTGAGCATCTTGGCGAGGTGGTCATTCCGGAAGCGACGGGGAAATTCGATCCGAGCATGGGAGGCGCCTTTCCTTCCCTGGGCGGCCCCCGCGAGAAGACTCTCCCGGGCAGCGTCAAGCGCGGCAAATTTCTGGAAGGCAAGACAATTCTGCAAGGCATCACCTTTCCACCGAAAGATTTTCAACTACTGCTCGAGCGATTTCGCGGCGCTGCCAACTCACGGGGCGAGTCCGCTTTCCACTACCACCCGCTCAAGCCCGCCCCCGGAGGCGGAAAAATAGCAATGCTCCTGAACAGGGCGGAGCAACTGGCATACGGTGATTTGCTTGGCCTTTCCTACGACCAAACCACCGTAGGGCTCACCAAGGCCACGGAGCAGCGCGCCTGGGGTTTTCGCGAGATCGCCGACACCTACAATATCGAAGTTGGTCCAGTGCAGGCGGCTACAACGTCCTACTCAGGAGAAAACCGGCACATCCTCAAATTCGGTCAGGTGCCCGCCGCCTTTGCCCGCCAGGTCGATATAACCTCGTTGCACGTGGCCCTCACGCCGGCCGCCTGCAACATACATATCGACAATGTCAGCTTCGTGTTGCGGGGACCGCGATCGGTGGTGGGACTCGATCCGGACTTTGTTCAGCATCTGGTCAACGAGCTTCTCTGGAAGTCGCTTCTTCGGGACTGGTTGATCGAAAAATACGGAAGCTCGGCGGCGGCGGTCTGGGCCGTCGAGCATTTGTCACTGATGCTGCCCAGTTCAGACACGCGGTATGCGCCAACTGCCGGAATTAAGCTTGATCTTGGCACGGCGCAATTGACAGCGGCCTTTACGATGGGTTGCAAATGCCTTCAGTCGGAAAGGCTCACTCTCGAAGAACGGGTGGTTCCAATTCCGGATGGACACTCGATCGGGTTCGGGTTCAGGAAGGACTTCTAGTGCCTTTGACCTGCTCCCTGCAGGGTAGCGCAGGCAGTTCTGACTTGCGTTGCGAGGAGCGATCCAAGGCAATTTGATCGAGAATAAAGATTCTGGAAACGGAGACAAGCCATGACCCAACCTCAGCGAACGGACTATTTGCCAGCAGAGGTGTATCAGCGGCACATCAACGAGGCGCGGAAGCGAGGCGATAGAACCTTCGCAGATCCGCACATTTTGCTCGTCTCGTGGAATTCAAATTTCGATCTTTTCGTTGCAAACGTCGCGTTCGAATTGCGCCATTACATAATCTACCGCAGTGACGGAGGTAAATACGCGCGAGGACTGGTGCGAGAGTCGGACTACATCGCAGACATCTTTAAGGCGTTTCAGAAGTCTCACTTGGCGGATGGAACTAAAATCCGTATTCAAGCGACGTTTTGGCGGCGCAGAGACACGAGGGCCGCCAATCGCTGGGCCATGATAGTTAGCTTCTTGGCGCTCGGAATCGTGACCATGGAAGATGAGGCAATCTACGCCTCCCCGGCGATCTCGAACCAGTCCGAAAAGCAATTCGTCGAAACGCTGTTGCACGAAGCGGATTTGGTCGCACAAAACATAAAGCGTCAGAACCCGAATCAAGGAGAGCGCGTGATCGGCATGGTAAAAATTGCCGCCGATCTCGGTCATCCGGCGTGCCTGGATCTGTGGTATTATGGCCCACTTCATGTGGAAGTATATTTGGACGTCCACACGAATAATGAATTCAGGCGGAAAATGACCGCAAAAACCGGAGGTCAGTTTCCTTTCGACGGCTGGCCCATGCAGGGGGAGGGCCAAAATTGGGATACCCACGAATGGAGGGCATTTCCGTTCCGAGCCATACTTAAACTCTGCAAGGGCAGAGATCCAGACCAGCGTCATGCTGTGATAAACAATGTGTTGCTGACAGCAGAGGAAGCTATCTTTCTCTCAATCAAGAAAGCCAACTTTCGCTACCAAACAATTGGCGACGCTCGCGCACTGGGCCCGCTTGCAGTGGCTTTCTATGATCATTTTCAAGGGCTGCAAACGTCAAGTCAAAATTTTCTTTCCGCGTTCATGCAAATCCGCCGCTTAACCGGGATGGCCGGCTACTTTATGCCCCAAAGCGAATGAGTTTGCTGGACATCGGATACGGGTGAAAACGCCGGATCAACTGTGTCCGTCACCAGTCGGTCTCACCTTCGATAGTTCCGGATCGCGCGCTGCAGTGAATCGTCGAGCAGAGGCGTCCCTCTGAGCGTGGGTACCCGACCGCTTGGAAAGCTCGTCGCAATGCGGTGGACAGTCGTTTTCAGGGATTGTTCTCAGCGCTTCCAGCCGATGACCGCGCGCTACATCCCGCGTCCCTGCAAAAGAAGATCCAACACAAGATTGGCCAACCGACGTATTAGAGTCTGTTCAGTCGACTCAAAAAGCCGCCTCGAGCGATCATGTAGTGAATGCCGTTTGGAAACGGGAAAGCGTCGCGAACATTCTTGATCGCACGTTGAAGAAACTCCCCGTGCTGCTTCCCCTTATGTTTGAGTGCCGCCCCGCCAGGTTCTGCCGGGATCATGAAGCCGTCGACGTAAGTGGGATCAAGATCATCGACTTTAACCATCTGGCCAAACGCTGGAAACACGTCATAGTGGCCGATGCTCACGTTTAGATTATTGACCGCGGGTCGACTGGGCTCAGCTCTGGTGCCTTCCGCCGTCGCTAGCCCAAGCCCCATGAGATGGAGCTTCACTGATTGAGGGAGGGTGCTCGGCCCATAGATGATATCAAGTGCGCGGGCGTTCGGTCCCGACAACCACTGATACCAGAAGATCGCGTCATCGGGATTTGCGCTCGCGCCGTAGAGGCAGTCAAATCCCCAACATGCCGTTAGGCTTGACTGATATTTACCCAAGCTCCCCACGAGATTGCGCATGCCATTGCCGCCTCCCGAATGGCACGCGATGACGAGCTTACCGATCTGAAGCAAAGACGGAGGTTTCACATTCGGAGTCTGGAATTGCGAAATAGCAGCAATGATTTGATCGAGGTAGCGCTCACCCCATCTGGGCGTTGCCAGATCTTTGATATCATAGTTGCCAGCAACACTGTCCCCCACGGCATACTCAAATCCCAGAAATGGCGCGATTAGCACCACATCCTTGCCGGAGTCGCGAACTTGCTCGCGTATTCGCGCGGGATCGCCGCGGAACAGAAACTTATGGTCTTTGACATAGAATCCATGCAGCCAGAGCACGACATCGAGTTTTTTACTCGACGCCGCATGCTTCGGCGGAAGGTAGACGGCCGTCGGCTTGACGCAGTCGGCGTCCCGCTTGGTGAACAGCGTCACCCCCGGAAACGTGCCGATATCGTCCTCTTCCAGTTCACAAGGCACGCACGTTGCTCTGCTTAGTCAGTCGGATGGTCATCCTAGTATGCTCACAAAAAATGCGCACATGGCTATCACTGACCGCCCAAGGAGTCGTCCCTTCAACCCATATACCGCATAAACACCAGTCGCGCATAAAACCGCGGCGTCCGACAGCGAGGTGATCCCGAGCGCCGTGTTGGACATCGCGAGTGCCGCACTTCATTCTTGTCGTTTCGTCCAGGCGCATGCGCACTTGTTCAATAGTGTTTTCGAATGGGAATTCCATCCAGATAGCCTCTAGCCGACCAGCAGACCGAGTTTGCTGACAACTCCCAGCGATCGTTTTACTTCTTCCCTGACCGATGTTCCTTCCGCTGAGCTCGTTTCTGCTGTCGTCGGCATTGATTCCAAAATCCGGCTCATTTCGAGAACGATTGCCTCCAGCGTGCGAGTGCCGTCCAAAAGGTGCACGAAACGACGCACCCTTTCATCTTCAAGCCGCACCGCTTGGTGCAGCTGGTTAGTGACGATAGGGCCGCTCTCCGCTTGTTTGCGCGCCAAAGCGCTGACCTGGGGTCGGGCGCTGATCTCAGTTATTACGGATGGTGGCCACACCATAAACGCGACGACGCCGCTACATGTGAGCACGTACATCGCCTCCATCAGCGTCCGCGCGCCCTCTTCTGCGGCTTCCGAAGGCGGGAGTAGGGCGCGGCTCTTTTCCAGCAATTCTTCGAACGACAGCGCTTTGGGCCAGGTCTCCCCGAGGCACAGGTGGGCTGCCTTGAGCAGCGGCTCGTTAACCGTGAGCGTTGCACCCCGCTGTGTCTGGAATTGCATCGGTGACTTGTCGGTAAGGCAGTATTTTGGGTTGACCGGATGCAGGCCGCACAACAAGTGGAACCGCGTCACAAAATTCACATCGATGTTTCGTCGCAGGCGCACGTCTTCGTGGCACAGCAGGCTGCGCCGGAACCCGTTCCCGTCGATAAAATCCTGATACTGGTCGCGTGCGACGAATTCCGTTTCGGGAAACCGTTCAAGTGTCGCGCGCACTTGATCGGCATAATCGGCGATATTGCGGCGGGAAAACTCGGCATCGCTCAAGTATTGCAGGCCGTGTTTACCTGCTTCGCCGACGACCTCATGCAACAGAAACGCGGTGGCCACCTCGTTCAAGTCGTCATGAAACAGTACTTCCTCCGGAATCTCTGTGACGCGTTTGTATTGATCGCGCATGATCGCGCCATGAACCGTGCGCGCATCGGAAGCGTCACTGAGAAACTTCATAATTGCGATGGCTTGGCTAATCTTGTGCTCCGTGTCGGTCAGATGACGCGTGTGATAGATCATCATATCGCGCGCGAGGTTACGGGCGTGCGAGAAGGGATGTGCGTTATAGCTCACGTAGCAGACGCCGTTCGCTGATAGGTTTTGCTTGAAAACGTTCATCATGTGGTCGCGGACCGGCGGCGGAACCCAGGAATAGACCCCGTGCGCTATGATGTAATCGAACTGGCCGAACGAGGCGTCGACATCCATGATGTCATGGTGGAGAAGCTTGATGTTCTTTAGACCCAGCGCTTGGACAGTGCGTATGCCGCGTTGCACGGTCAGGCCGCTCAAATCAATCCCGACGAATTGGCTGTGGGGATATTGAAACGCCATGGGGAGCAGGTTGCTGCCGTCGCCGCACCCGAGTTCAAGCACGCGGCAGTGCGCGACTGGCATGGGATCCATCCCGTAGAGTCTTGCTAGCGTCGAAATTCTATTCGGATGGGTGTGCTCGTAGACGTGTCCAGGATAGCAGACGGCATCGTAGAGCGTCGGTGCTCCATGTGACACCGGACCATTTTTGGCCGAGTTTGAGTTCTGGCTATGTCCAGGCATACGCAAAGTTATTGTTGTTGATCGTTACCCGCGCTTGCGTGATCTCCTCCTTCGCGAGTGATTTCTTGAGAAATTCGCGCGATAGTGCGGGTAGCAGTGTATTGGTAATAATATTGTCGATCATGCGGCCGCCAGAATCGGGATCGTTACATTTCGAAACGATATGACCGACAACCGCGTCATCGTAGACGAACGAAACTCCGTGGTTGCCCCGGATGCGCCGGTCGATGCGATCGAGTTGCAGCCGGACGATGCCTTCGAGCACGGAATTCGACAGCGGAAAGTAGGGAATGGGCACGATGCGTCCCAGGAGGGCCGCCGGAAAAACCTTGAGCAGCTCCGGCCGTAGCATCAAAGCCAGCTCTTCCGGATCGTCGCGATATTTCGGATCGCGCGAAAGCCCCATGATCAAGTCGGTTCCGACATTGGTGGTCAGGATAATCAATGTGTTTTTGAAATCGATTCGCCGACCATTGCCGTCTTCCATGATGCCCTTGTCGAACACCTGAAAAAAAATCTCGTGCACATCGGGATGGGCCTTCTCGACCTCGTCGAGCAAGATCACGCTGTAAGGTTTGCGCCGTACCGCTTCGGTTAGCCGACCGCCTTCTCCATAACCCACATAGCCAGGAGGGGCGCCCTTGAGGGAGGAGACGGTGTGTGCCTCCTGGAACTCCGACATATTGATAGTTATCATGTTCTGCTCGCCGCCATAGAGCGTCTCGGCCAGCGCCAGCGCCGTCTCGGTCTTGCCGACGCCGGACGGGCCGGCCAACATGAATACGCCGATCGGCTTTGAGGGGTTGTCGAGCTTGGCGCGGCTGGTCTCGATCCGCTTCGCAATCATCGCGAGCCCATGGGACTGGCCGATGACCCGGCGATTGAGGATTTCAGGCAGTTTGAGAACGGTTTCGATTTCGTCGCGCACCATGCGACCGACCGGGATACCCGTCCAGTCCGAGACAACCGAAGCAACGGATTGCTCGTCGACGTGAGCATAAATCATCCGCTTTTCCGGGGTGATGCCTTCTAGTGCTTCGAACTTGCCCCGCAATTCGGCGCGTTTTGCTACTGGATCCTCGACTTCCTTCGGCTGAGCCAAAATTTGGCGGATGCTTCGAATCTCGCCGATTAGCGTCTGTTCGGCGGCCCAGTCTGCCTCGAGGCTTGTGAGCTTTTCATTCAGTGCAGCGATATCAGTATCGAGAGTTGCGATGCGCTCGGCGTCGTCGACTCCCAGATCAGTGTCGTTTACGAGCGCGGCTTTCTCGGCCTCGCGGGCCGCTATGGCGACGCGCGCGTCCTCGATCAGGGCTGGCGTCGTGCTCTGACTTATCGCCACCCGCGCTGCAGCGGTGTCCAAAAGACTTACGGCCTTGTCTGGCAATTGCCTAGCCGGGATGTACCGGTGCGAGAGGTTCACGGCGGCCATGATAGCGGCGTCGGAAATGCGAACGCCATGGTGCTTTTCCATCGGTCCGAGAATCCCGCGCAGCATAACGCAGCAGGTCTCGACGTCGGGTTCGTCAATGTTGATAGGTTGAAAACGTCGGGTCAGCGCTGGATCCTTCTCGATATACTGGCGATATTCGGCCCAGGTAGTCGCAGCGATGGTGCGCAGTGTGCCGCGGGCAAGGGAGGGCTTCAGCAGATTGGCGGCGTCACCGGTTCCGGCCGAACCACCTGCGCCGATCAAGGTGTGAGCTTCGTCTATGAAGAGGATGATCGGCGTCGGCGAACTCTGCACTTCGTCGATCACAGATCGGAGTCGCTGTTCGAATTCGCCCTTCATGGACGCGCCCGCCTGCATCAGCCCGATATCGAGGGCACAAAGCCGAACATCTTTCAGAGGGGGCGGAACGTCGCCAGACGCAATGCGCTGGGCAAAACCTTCGACTACCGCGGTTTTGCCGACACCGGCCTCGCCGGTGAGGATCGGATTGTTCTGCCGCCGGCGCATCAAGACGTCGATCAATTGGCGGATCTCGTCGTCGCGGCCGAGAATCGGGTCCATCTCGCCGGATTTTGCCTTCGCCGTCAGATCCTGCGAAAACCGGTCGAGTGGCGTTGTACCCTTTGGCCCAGCTGCCCGATCACCGGCTGGCGTGCCGGCCCCATGTACGCCGGCGCCATCGATCGGGCGAAGGTTCTCTTCGTCGGAACCGGCCCATATCGCGCGGTGTTCGGCGGCAAGCGCATCGACATTGATCTTACCGAATTCCTGCGAGAGGTTGGTTAGTGCTCGACGAAGGTCGGTCGACTTCAGCCCGGCCACGACGAGGTGACCGGTACGAATTTGCGTCTCGCCAAAAAAAAGAGTCGCGTAGTGCCAACCGCGATCGAGGATATCGACCACGCCGTTGGAGACGCCGGGCATGTCGGTTTCGTTCTTGCGGAAGTCAGTGATGATGCCCGCGAGGTCGGACAAAAGCCGCGCGCGATCGAGCTTGTAGTGTTCAGCGGAAAGGCTGAGATCAGTACGGTCCTGTTGGAGAATGTGGAAGAGCCAGTGTGCCAGTTCGACGTTGCGGTTGCCGGCGCCCTTGGCGTGGCGCAAGGCCTGGATGAAGGTCTCGTAGCCGACCCGATTCAATTTCCCTGTAACGGATTCAAGGCTGATATCGGTCACGGCCCCTCCTAATCCATCGGCATTGAAGCAAATTTAGAGCGAGTAGTGCTTCCGGGCATCGAACTAGGCTGTATGTTCGACCGGCGAGATTCTTCGAGATTCTTCATGGCGCCCCGATTTTCTGGGTACGGCCGCCCTGCCTCGTGTTGGTCACCGGTATGGCGACGGCGCGTTTTGCGCGCAGCCGCGCGCTCAAGTTGAAACGGGCATCGCATCTGTAATCCTCAATCGACGTCCAGTTCGGCGAAACCCAGGTGGTCCAGCCGAGCCGTCCGCTGCGACCAAGGGTGACCGGCGCGACGGACCCTGAAGGAATCGCCAACTCGACGTCCCAGTCGAGTTCGTCGCCTATGTAAAAAAATACGGCATCCGCCAACGGCTCCGAAAGATTCCGCGTCTCTGTCGGCAGAAACTGTTCATATTGCGCAAAGTCATTGACGTAGACCCGTAACCTGAACTTGTCTTCGACACTAAAAACGCTAGAGCCTAGAAGCATATCCTGGCCGAGGCTCGCATGCTTGTGGCCAAGCCTGCTGCGATCGTCTGTGTCGAACGTGAGCCATGATCCGATAAATTCATCGATCTCGACCCGCACCCCGAATAAACCTTGTAAGAATCCGGACAAGCGCGATGCGGATTTTGCTTTTGGCGCAATGAGGCCGGCGAAGGCAAGTTTGGCGATATCCGGGATGGTATCGAGATCGGAATAGACCCGAGTGCCGAGGCCGATGATCGAACCGATATAGGCAAAAAAACGGTCTTCCGCCGGGCGGTCGTGTTGTGCGATCGGGCGAGCGTCGGACCAAGTACGGAAGAACAGCTGTAAAAATCGGCCGTTGATGATATCGAGAAAGCGCGGGAATGCATCGTCCCGCATCAATAGCCAGCCAAGGCTTTCGTCGGTCGTTGCCAGCGGCAGCGCGCCTTGCGGGCCGAGCAGTCCAAGAAACTTGACGATGATTTTCAGCCGGCCGTGCTCTTCGGCGACGGAACGGAGGTTGGAGGCGGGAAAGTCAAGATACGGATCTTGGCCGAGATCGACATATTCCTCGCGACGCGCCGCGCTGTCTCCGATCCGAGGTTTGTCGGCGTGCGCGCGTTCGATTTGACGCAGGACATGGTAGAAATCGAAACGCCACGGCTCGGCCTTTAACTCGTCGATCAGCGTCATAAAGGCCTCCGCGAACCCATGCGGGCCGGCCACCGCATGATCTCACCTCGTTCTGGGGTCGCGATGACGGTCTGGGTGAAATGGTTCAATCCTGAATATTCGGCGAAGAACCTCTCGATCACGGCGCCAAGCAGAAACACTCCGCTCCCTTCAAACGCTTTTTCATCGAGGTTGATAGTGATTTCCTGGCCGCGCGCCGCACCGCTGCCGGCGCGTTCTTGAACCCGCCTGACCACCGGGCGACTCTCGACGCTGCGCAGTCCGCGAATTTTGCGTTCGGTGGCGTCGTCAAGAAAGTCCGCGAACAGCGCTAGCATCTCCCTTACTGCAGCAGCATTTTTTCCGGCGCCGCGCTCGACGAGCCCGAGATAGTTGAGGCTGAGCATGTTGATCAATCGCCACGTGACGATGCCGATGCTGGTGATCTCGCTGCGGCTTCGTATCTGCGACACGACAGGCTCACGCGGGGGAGTCGGGCCCGCAATGCAAACTAAATTCAGCGACGTGTCGTCCAACAGCCGAAAGTCGGCGCCGCCCTGGCCGATCGGCAGATGTTCTGTGAGATGACGATTGGAACAGAGCGCGCGCACGCTGAGCTCGACGGCAGACGTTTGTCCGTTCAATTCCCCTGGTTCGAGCAGCGAGATGAACATGTCGGTCCCGATGTAGTCCGACGTTGCGCCGCGGGCCCTCTCCTCGACGGTGCGGCGACGCGGCAAGCGCCGGACGGTAAAGAACAGTTCCTCGACCGCGCCGCTCGGTTTGTCCATCGACGCCGAATAAAGCGGCCTGACTGGCACCTTGTCCTTTTCCGCGGGAAAATGGGCGTAAACGTCGAGAACACGGTGCGGTTCGTATTCGAGGTAGCGGCTGCGGTCAGGTACTACGTGGTACTCGTGGGTGTTGGACTTAATAGGAATCCGGTCGCTCGTCATCTCGAACAGATTGATCGACGGGGCCGTGTAGAGGCTGAAGGTGTCCGGTCGTACTGACGCGGCGAGACGAGCGTTGTGCTTGTCGAATGCCAGTACGACGTCTACCGATTTGTTGCGTAGCCGCGGCATGATCGCGCGCAGTCCGACCAGATTGAAGGCTAGAAATTTTCGCGGAAACACAAAGTATTCCCGCAGCAGTTCGGAGCCGCGAAACACGCGGCTGTCGCGAGGAAACAGAGCATCTTCGTCGTCGAAACCGATCTGGCGGACGCAATCATCCGGCGCCCGGGTCACCACTGGATCCCCGAAGTCATCCAGATGGCGGAAATACACACCGACCCGGTTGGATATAATCTGCTCGTAAAGCGCGATGGCGTCCGGTTCCGCGCCGGAAAGATGGATTGGAAGCTCCGTTATCCGGCAGCCGGCGAACCACATCTCTGGCTTGTTCCGCGCCTCGACGTCCGGAATTTCTTCGTCGACTCGCGCGGCTACGCGATGGGTGAGGGAGATGCGGAGCCCGGAGATCACATCGCTCTGGATTGGGATTCCCAAGGCCTGCAGCGCAGCGGCGGTGGACAAATATTCGGCGCCGATCACGTCGAACGGCCAGAGCACGATATCGCGGCAAAGGCGAAACCGGCAGGCGACGCTGCGTTCGCGCTCCCGGTAAGATGCGTCGAAATAGGCGCCGCGTGCAATCTTTTTGCCATCGCGCAGGGCAGGATCGGAATAAGGCGGCAGCACCTTGATCAGCATCGCGGAGGGCGTCGGCGCCAAATAGTTCGGCACCAGTTGCTCCAGCAAGTTTGCGGTAAACTCTGGAAATTCATGCTTCAGCTTAAGTTGCACTCGGGCGGCAAGGAATGCCGCACCCTCCAACAGGCCGGCAATCATGGGGTCTGAACGCTCGCGGATAAGTCCGCCGAGCCGTTCGGCGATGCCGGGATATTGCTCCGCGAACTCGCCCGCCTGCTCGTAGAGCAGCGACAATTCTCGGTTATAGAAGTCCAGAAATTCGCGGTTCATTTGCCTAAAGCCGACTGATTTGAATATTGCCGCTGTCGAGATCGACGTCCGCGATGAACTCGATTGGAATGTTCAGCGGCTCGCAATGCAGATCGGCATGGACGACAAAACGCAGTTTCAGTTCTTCCGCGCCGATGGTTTTGTCCCGTCGCGTCCGGATAGTGTCACGTTCAAGTCGAGGCTCATAGGTCATCAAGACCGAGGTGATTTCGTCCTTCAGATCGTCGACCGAAATCTCGTCAATCGAGCGATGCGCGATATCCGGGAAGCCGAAATTGAGAATTGACACCCGCACGCGCTGATAGCGCGCCAGGTCGTCGGTCGATTCGAGTGCCACGGTGTTGAGCAAGATTTCGAGATCGTGCGCGACCTCGCGGCGAAGCAGAGACTCTGAGATAGGTGCGCGCCCGGATGTGCGCCGGCTGGCGATCACGCGTTCGCCTGACTCGTCGCGCAGGTCAAGCTTCTTGCGGCCGTCTCGCGCAGCGTAGGCGTTGCGAAATGCAAGCATGAGCGGCGGGCATAGTCGATCCTTCTTCGGTACGACAGACATCACCAGTCATCCACCCGCAAATCTCTTGCACCACCAAAGACGCTGAGCGGCAGGGCCGGAGCGTCAGAGGTCAGGCGAAATGGATCAGAATAGACATGAGCGCCAGCCGCTCAATGGTCTGTCTATTCCGTGTTTGCCGCAATATCCCAAGAAAATTGGCCACCCGTGCCGGCACCGCCTTTTTCGGTTTGCGGAGTGTACTCCACCTTGAATTTCCGGAAGTTCAAACTAACGTTTTCCACTATTCGTTCGTCACCGGTATGCCCGCCGTTATGAACGCTGGTGACGAGTACATCTTCCATTGTAACTTTCAGGTATTCTAGCGCATCCTTGCCGCCAGCCTTGCGGACCGTAAGAGTGCCTTTGTTGATGTGTTGTCCTGTCGTGCAAGCTTGGAAAAGATCGGTCGACGCCTTGTCGATATAGTGAGTGAAGCTCAGATCCTGAACACTCACCTTGCCCGCGCCGCCGCCGGTTCCCATATGGAAGCTGCCGCTCTGGGATAAACCCCAGCTCCAGCTCAGAACGTCAATCTGATTCTGATGCTTTGCATCAGTCGACTCACCCTTAATCGGGTCCAGTTGTAAAAAAAAATCGACAGCCATGACAGTTCCTCTCAACGATTTGGCAATTCCAATGTTATGTAACCGGGCCGGGCAGGCGTGAAACGAGGCTAAGACCTACGTCCATTGCCTCGAGTTGAAAGTGCGGTCGCAGGAAAAAGCGAGCGTTGTAATAACCCGGATTTTCTTCATTAGGTATGACTTCGACTTTCGCCGCGGCGAGCGGTTTGCGAGCTTTCATCGCCTCAGATGACATGGCGGGGTTGGCATCGACGTACCCGTTGATCCAGGTCTGCAGCCAAATAGTCAGCTCGTCCTTTTCCTTCATTGAGCCAATCTTGTCGCGCACCATGCACTTGAGATAATGCGCAAAGCGGGAAACGGCGAACATGTAGGGCAGTCGGGCAGAGAGATTATCGGATGCCGTGGCGTCGACGCCCTTTTCACCGAAAAATTTCTTCGGCTTGTAAAGCGACTGGGCGCCGATGAAGGCAGCTTTGTCGGTGTTCTTGCGATGGATAAGGGGAATGAGCCCCGACTTGGCGAGCTCATGCTCGCGTCGGTCGCTAATGGCGATTTCAGTCGGGCATTTGAGATCGACGCCACCGTCATCGGTCGGAAAGGTATGGGTGGGCAGGTTGATCACTTCGCCACCCGACTGCACGCCGCGAATACGTGTGCACCACCCGAATTCTTTGAAGGCTCGGTTAACGTTGACGGCCATCGCGTAGGCCGCGTTCATCCAGCCATATTTGTCGCCGGTATACCCGTCGGTTTCCTCTTCGAAGGCGAATTCTTCGACAGGTTCCGACTTGGCGCCGTAGGGCAACCGACCGAGCACGCGCGGCATGCAAAGGCCGATGTATCGCGAGTCGTCCTGATCTCGCAGCCCCTTCCAGGCGGCATATTCAGGCGTGTCAAAAACCTTGCCAAGATCGCGCGGGTTGGACAGTTCCGTCCAGGAGTCCATGCCCATCAGCGTTGGCTCGGCGCCCGTGAAGAACGGTGCGTGCGCGGCGCCGGCAACCTTGCTCAAGTCGCGCAGCAGCTGTACGTCGGTTGGTAGGTGGCTGAAATAATAGTCGCCGATCAGGCATCCGAACGGTTCGCCGCCGAGTTGACCGAATTCATATTCGTAGACTTGCTTGAACAGTGGACTCTGATCCCATCTTGCATCCGGATAGAGTCGCAGATTGCGGTACAGCTCGCTTTTCGAGACGTTCAAAACCCGGATTTTGAGATTGGCGTCGGTCTCCGAATTAAACACCAGATAGTGCAGGCCGCGCCATGCGCTCTCGATTTTCTGGAACTCCTCCGCATGCAGGATTTCGTTCATTTGCGCGGTGAGTTTCTGATCGATACGCGCGATCATCTCCTCAATGGTATCGAGAACGTCACTCTTAATGACGGTGGTGTCTTTCAGAGCCTCGCGGACGAGGGTTGAAATCGCATTCTCGACTTCGGTCGCGGCCCGTTCGGTTCGCGGCTTGAAGCTTTGCTTGAGGAGCGCCGAAAACTCGTCGGCCTCTACGGTTTCTGTTTGTGTCGTGGTTTCGTTGCGCCCAGCTTGTTTAGCCATGATAGCTTGGTCCCTCCCACTTCACAGCTCGGAATCCCGATCGTTAGGTTGCGTTGCGGCCCGTTCGCGAAGCGCCGTCATCAATTGGGGGTCGCTCAGAAGCTTCTTGAGCTGGTCTTCAGCTGCCACCTTGCCGTCCATATAGCGCAGCAAATTTGCGAGTTGCTCGCGCGCTTCCAGCAGTTTCGCGGTCGCCGGCACTTGGCGTGCGACCGCCGCAGGCGTGAAATCGGCCATTTTGTCGAAGCTCAGATTGACCGACAGCTTCTCGCCTGACTCATCACCAAGCTTGTTGGCGATGCGCATCGTAATGCCGGGCTGGATGGCCGCCATACGGTTGTCGAAATTGTCCATGTCGAATTCGAGAAACTTCCGCTCCTCGATTTTTGCTTTCTCGACACCCGGATGGTTGCCGGAAAGATCGGACAACACGCCCATGACGAACGGTAGTTCGATCAGCCGCTCCGCGTCATAGGGATCTTCGTATGTTATGTGAACGCGAGGAGCGCGGTTCCGCCGGATGAATTTCTGACCACTGTCTGTTGCCATAACTCGCCCCCAATCAAGGCATGCTGTAGTGCTGTAGTATTGCACGGTTAGTCATTATATGAAAATATGAAAAGCGCTCAGCGCGCGTTCGCTCTCAGCAGAGTTACTCCGTTCCTCACGTTAGTCGACCCATCCACGGTTGTGGTTCAAGTCTAGCTGTCGAACGTTTTTAGTGCTCCTTCGGGAAGGACATCCTGAAGCAGGCTGAGAAAGTCCCGCTGGGCCAGTTCGCGTGCGCGGTCGATCAAAAACGGGATCGGGCTCGATGGTTCTGAATTTCTGAAAAAGCTAGCGACATGACGCAGAAGCATCAGAGCCGCCGCGCGATTTTCTACAGAAAAAACAACATCTTGCTTGGTTATCTCGTTCGCAGGCGAGGGCGCCTCCGGCGTGAGCAAGGCGGCCATTCGCTCGATCGGCAGGTCAAAAAACTTGTCGCGACCGATATTAATGGCGGCGGCATCCGCATGTGCGGGAACCAGCATGCGCATCACCTCCACAAATGACTTGCCCACCATCTCGTGAGCCTGCCGGATAAGTAGAAGGGCGGGGTTCGAGGGCTCCGATCGGGCAAAATACTCCGCAACCGCCTGGAGTGCCGCCGCGGCCTCGGCGTGCGATGTCACTTTGGCGACGTTCACGGGTTCCGATAGGGAACTCGACACGGCTTCATCGCTCTGGGCCCCCGAGCTCTCCGGGTTAACTTCCATCGACGCCGGATCGCGGTCACTGACCAGTCGCTGAAGCCAGCCGGCGATGCCATCCACGACGCTAGCGACCCGTTCGAGGCTCAACGGCCGGCCCGAGCCTGCTTTGTCGAGCCAGATCGTTTTGACCCGCGCGATGGCGCCGGCCAATTCGGCAAAGTTGGCGCTGATCGCCTTGAGAACGCCTACTTCGGTTTCGCCCACGATACGCTCTATCGTCGCGAGATCGAGATCGGTCTCTCCCGTCGACGCAATCTCGCCCTTGGCCACCTGATATGCGCGGTAGCTGATGATGCCGTAACGGCGGTTATCAATCAGTGGCTGAAATTGTATGGGATTGACTACGGTAGGAAGCACATCGAGAGATTCGATTGTGACCGCGCGATATGTGAAATCGCCGTTGTCATCGCGGGGGTGAACAGTGGTCCACTGCGTCTCGAGCAGAGATGCGATCGCGATCAGACATTTGGTAAAACCAGCCAAGTCCCGGCTCAGGATCGAGAGTTTTGCAAGCAGAACGATCAGGCGCAGATCCCGCGTCCGGGTCAGAAGAGCCTTCGCGGCGGAAAATTGGGCTTCGAAATCGACTGCCTTGGGGTCGAACCGCCCGCGTTCGCCGCTCGGCTTCGCGACCTCGAAGTAGGACATCGGCAGCAGGGGTTCCGCGCCGGCGAAAAAATTGAGGTATTCAGCATTGCCTTCAGAGTCGAGGTCGGGACCACTCGGATCTTGCGCGGAGACTGGAATCGTCAGGGCCTCGAAATCGAGCATACGAATGCCGTTTCATTTACGCCGTGCTTACCGCACCGCCCATTCAACTACATCTTCGACGGTTAGCGGCTCTGTCGACCTGCCGCCTTGGCGTCCTATCGCCCTGCAATAAACGGATCATGACATTTTTTGGTGAACCAGCAAGCCCTTATCGCCGACTTATGCCAGAGGGGCAGACCCTCGACCGCGAGCGCTTGGCCGACGCCGGATATATTCATCGGATTTCCGGCTCGGATCTCCTTTACGGCGGCCAATCGTCTTTCCTAGACGAGGAAATAAGCTAAAATCCCCCCGCGAACTCGGCGATCAAGCCGCTTCGACGAGTGGACTTACTGTTTTAAAGGAGCTTGTCGCTCACATGGGCCAGGTGCTTACTCAAGATACCCGCATCTGCGAGCTCACGACACCGCTCGGCAAGGATGTCCTCGTTTTCGTAAGTCTGGAAGCAACGGAAGGTTTGAGCGAGCTGTTCGAATACCACATCGAGTGCCTGAGTGAAGAGGCTGACATCGATTTCGACAAGGCGATCGGCCAGCAATGCACACTTAAGATAAAAATGTATGGGAAGGAGCGACAATTCAGCGGCATCCTTGTGGAAGCCCGGTGGCTCGGGTCGAAAGACACTTACTACAGTTACCGTATCTTGCTCAGACCCTGGCTTTGGCTGCTGTCGCGGACGTCCGACTGCCGTATCTTTCAAGACAAAAAAGCCTCTGACATCATCCAGGAGGTTTTCAAAGAACGCGGATTTAACGATGTCGAATTCAAGCTGACGGAAGACTCATCGAATCCGAAGCTCGAATATTGCGTCCAGTACCGGGAAACTGATCTCAACTTCATTAGCCGGCTCATGGAGCAACACGGCATCTATTATTTTTTCAAGCATGAACGTGGCAAGCACACTCTGGTGCTGGCGGATTCGCGGTCTTCGCACTCTGCCATCGATGGCCTTGCATCAATTCCCTATGTCGCCCTGACCGGTAGCGACCGCCGCAAAGAACAACTCATTCACAATTGGAGTGCGCAACGGCGCTTCAGAAGCGGCAAGATCGAGCTCAATGACTACAACTATCTGAAGCCCAACGCGCAGATGGTGAGTGACGCGAAAGGCTCCGAACACTACACGCTTTCGGAAATGGAAATTTACGACTATCCCGGCAAATACAAGGAAAAGTCAGACGGCGAACGGTACGCGAAAATTCGGCTTCAATCCGAGCAGGCGGTCGACCACCGACGGAACGGCAACGGCGAAGCGGTCAACTTGTTTCCGGGCGGGCTGACCAAGCTTGAGCGCCACTGGCAGGATTCTCAGAACATCGAGTATCTGGTGGTGCGGGCGACGCATTCATTTGCGCGGGAGGCCTACCGCTCTGGAAGCGATAGCGGCGGTCGCGACACCTATTTCGGCGCTTATGAATTTCTGCCCAGCAACCAACCGTTTCGCGCTCCGATCGTTACCTCCAAACCGCTGATCAATGGCATCCAGACCGCAAAGGTGGTAACAAAGGATGAAGAATCCAGCGAGGAAATCGACGTCGAGTCGCTCGGTGAGATCTATGTGCGTTTCTACTGGGATCGGAAGAAGAAGCGTTCATGCCGGCTGCGCGTTGCTCAGGGCTGGTCCGGCAAGCGATGGGGCGGACAAATCATTCCGCGCGTGGGCCAGGAGGTTGTTGTCGAATTTCTGGAAGGCGATCCGGATCGTCCGCTGGTTATCGGAACGGTCTACAACGACGAGTATAAATTGCCTTACGACCTGCCCGGAAAAAAGACGATCGGAGGGCTGAAGTCCGACTCCACGAAAGGCGGCGGCGGCTACAACGAATGGAATTTCGAGGACAAAAAAGGATCCGAGAAAATCGGAGTTCACGCCGAAAAAGATCTTAACGTCGTCGTGCTCAACGCTGAGACTCGCAACATCGGAGAAAATCTGGCTGCCGGCACCGCGCGCCAGACCACGCTCAAACACGGAGACGACAAGCTCGACATCGAGATGGGCGGCCAACACATCTCGATTGCCATGGACCAATCGGTCACCGCGGGACTCACTATATCCATTTCTGCCACTGTTCAGATAGAGCTCAGTGTTGGCGCCAGCATGATCACTCTGACTCCAGCAAACATCGCGATCGAGGCACCAACCATCAGCATCACCTCACTTGGTCCGACGGCTATCGTGGGTACGCCCGTTATTGTCACTTGAGACCAGCCATGAGCCAGGTTCGATTCGGTACGGTACAGGATCTTTTCGAGGCTTTTCCCACGGCCGCAAAGGATGTCGGCAAGGCGGAAGCCGGTATGCGATCGCTGGATTTCCTGCGCAGCCTGGTCGACAGGCGTGATTGGCCCCACGCAATTTCGTTTTGCGCCTATTTGCTGCCAAGGAGAGCAGCAGTGGCCTGGGGGTGCCGCTCGCTGCGTCGAATGGTCGAGCGGTTCGACACCAGCGAGGACCGAGCCATAAGCTTTGCGGAAGCGTGGGTGGAGGAGCCGGGCGAAGCAACCCGCAGCAAGGCGCTGGCGGTGGGCAACATGAATGATCACAATGCACCGACAACCTGGCTCGCCCTCGCTGCCGGATGGTCGGGCGGCAGCGTGGTTCCGGCCGAGTTCGATCCGATCGAGGCCAGACCCGAGCAAACGGCGAGGGCGGTTCGCGTCGCCCTGTTCGTCGGCCTTTCCCGGCTGACCGGCGATGCAAGGGTCGGGATAATGACGGCATGCCTTGAGGATGGTATTCATTTTGCACGAGGAGAGCCGCGCTCTCCGCGTTAGCGAGAAGACCTGATGGTGCTTCGCCTTTCTCTCGAGAATGAACAGACCCTTCCCGACGGGGGGCCGGTGTCCTTTACGGTCTCGGGAAAGCGTTCTGTCGATATCGGTCGGGATCGTCATCTGGACTGGACGCTGCCAGATCCCGCGCGTCTCATCTCGGGCAAGCATTGCGAGGTTCAATACCGCGATGGCGGTTATTGGCTGCACGACGTCTCGACCAACGGCACCTTTTTGAATGGTTCCCAGCAGCGAATGGGGCAGCCGCATCGGCTTCGCAACGGCGACCGCATCGTCATCGGCCACTATGTCGTCAACGTCTCGCTCGACCCGGGCGAGGGTGTGGCAGCCGGAAGCAGATCGGCGGATACCGGCGCTGCGGTCTCGCAGCAGCATGCCGACTACCGCGAGCTTTGGACTGGCGATCGCGATGCACCACCTCCGATTGATCCGCAGCAATTAAAAATTGCGCGGGAGGCGGCGCGTCCCATCAATCCAGGGTTTCTCGATTGGGCGGCCGCAGTTCCCGAGCCTGATGTCGATCGGGGTCGGCGTCCGGCCCCTCGGACGCCAACGGACCAATCCGATCAGAGCGACATGAGCTGGGCGGCCGGCGCTTTGGAATCCCCAAAACAATCGGTCGAGCCAGCGCCTGCCATTCCCTCGCCGCGGCGGCCGCTGTGGGACGATCCATCGGGCCGTGACGACGCATCAGTCTTACCACATCCGGCGTCGAGGGTTGAATCACATAGGCCGCGCGCGGAGACGCCGTCGCAGCCTCTGGTGTCCTCGCAACATCGTGCTCCTCCTCCTGCGACCGCGAACGCGTCATCGGGTACCGGAAGCGGCGGCGATGCGGCCGAATTTGCTCGGCATCTGGCGAAGGCTGCTGGACTGCCGGAGAACCTCTTTGCGGATAAAGATGCCGCCGAACTCGGGGACCAATTTGGCGTCCTTCTTCGTATCACGGTCGAGAACTTGATGGGTCTCTTGCAGGCCCGGCATCAGGCGAAGCAGATGACCCGCAGTGCCAACCAGACAACGATCCAGGCGGTGGAAAACAATCCCCTAAAATTTTCGCCGACGGCGGAGGACGCGATGCGAATTTTGCTTGGGCCCGCCACACGAAGTTATCTGGACGCACGCAGCGCTTTCGTTCAGGGCTTCGGCGATCTAAAGTCGCACCAATTGAGGACCTATATGGCAATGCAACATGCCGTCAGCCGACTCGTTGCCGACATCGATCCAACGATCATCGCCCGCGAGATCGAGGGCGATCGCGGTTCAGTGTTTCGGCTAGGATCGGGCAAAAGTAAACTTTGGGATACATTTATGCAGCGCTGGAAAGCCAACCTCGGCCGGGATGGCAACGCGCCGATAGACGCTTTTATGCAGCATTTCGCGGATTTTTATGATCACGATGGGAAGGCCGATAAAAAATGACCGTTCACAAATTCTCAGAACCGGCGGTCGTCCAAATGATATCTCGGCAGATATAGGATGTCCTGGTACAGCAAGGTTTATTGGTCTGAAGGTCTGTTTCTGCGCCCGCATCACCTGCAGCAGAACGATCGATATGTGGAGCATCTGCTCGAAAAGCGTGTCCGCTATGTGACCCCTTATCCCTGGGGTTTCGCCCAGCTCGAAATCGACCACGATCTCGCCCAACAGAGCAAATTCGCGGTTCGCCGTGCCGCGGGCGTCATGTCGGACGGGACGCCGTTCGATGTGCCTGCGGATAGTCCGCTTCCCGAAGCGATCGATATACCGGACGCCGCTGCCGGCCAGATCGTCTGGCTGATGATGCCGGTTGCGGCTCCGAATACGCGGGAGATCGATGAAGCCGATGCCGATAGCGCCAGCCGCTACAAGCGCGGCGCGGAAACGTTCATTGATTCGACTTCGTCGCTGCGGATCGAGGAGGAACTTGACGTTGCCTATCCGCGGTTGTCCTTCGAACTGCGCAAGACCAGCAAACCCGGCTACATGGGGTTGGGGATCGCGCGCATCCTGGAAGTGCGCGACAAGAATATCCTGTTCGACGACAAGTTCGTCCCTGCGATACTGGCGTGTGCGGCACATCCGGTCATCGATGGCTGGCTGAACAGAATTATCGGCTGGATCGAAACCAAGCTAGAAGAGCTTTCCCGCTACGCGGTCGATCCATCCTCGGGCGGTGGGCTTCAAAGCGTCGATTATCTCGTGCTGCAACTTCTGAACCGCCACATCCCCGTGCTCATTCACTTTCAGAAATCAGGCTACGTTCATCCGGAGCGGCTTTATGAGGAATTGCTGAGGCTGGCCGGCGAGCTAGCGACCTTTGCCACCGTCGAGCGCCGGGCCCGAAATTATCCGGCTTATGATCATGACGATTTGGAAAATGTTTTCACGCCGCTGGTCCGCGATATCCAGGATTTCCTGAGCGCCCGCCTGGGGCGCAGGGCGATCCGTCTCGAAATCATCGAGCGCGCACAGAACGCTTTCGTTTCACCAATCCGCGACCGTTCGCTGTTCCGCAACGCGACGTTGGTGCTAGAGGTGGCGGCACGCCGGCCGCTGGTCGAAATTCAGAACGATTTCCCGCACCTGTTCAAGGTCGGACCCAACACCAAGATGAACGAAATCGTTCACGCCAATTTGCCCGGGCTTCCTTTGGTGCACTTACCGACGCCACCTCCGCACATTCGTGCAATGACCGACCACGTGTACTTCTATCTGGATCGCAAGTCGCCGCTGTGGCCTGATTTCAGCAACGCTGCGTCGATCGGAATGCATTTTTCGGGAGACTGGCCTGAACTCGAACTCTACCTGTGGGCGATTTTGGAAGACCGGCAATGAGCGATAAGGACAAACCGGTAAATCCTTTCGGTCGGGGCGAGCGGACGATCATTCGTCCGAATCCCGGCGGAAGGCTGCCGCAAAATCCTTCAACTCCGTCGCCGGAAGAGCCGCTGCCCTCGCAGCCTTCGCCGCCTCCCCGTGCGCCCTATTCCCCGTTGCCTTTGCCCGGCAATCCGCCCGCGTCGTATTCTCCGCATCCACAAGGTTATGCCGCGGCACCGTCCAGTCATCCTCCCGAAGAATGGATATCGACGCCGACGCCGCCCCAATCGCCGCAAGTTGCGCCGGTTCCGGGGCCCATGCTGCGCGTCGACGAACTCGTCGCGCCCAATGCCAATCCGATCATGAGAGCGGCGGGCCCCCTGCTTCAACTGCTCGGACGGCTGCGGGTCGCCCTGATGCGGGCGTCATTCGCGAGCCTGATGGAGCAGGTCGCCGACGCGGTCAAGTTCTTCGAAACCGATATTCGGTCCGCCGGTATTTCCGAGCAGCAGGCCAATACTGCAAAATATATTCTCTGCGCGACGGCCGACGACATCGTTCAACACATACCGACCGAAGACCGTCACGTCTGGACGCAGTATTCAATGCTGAGTCGTTTTTTTGGCGAACGCGTCGGCGGCGTGCGGTTCTTTGAAATTCTCGACCGCCTCAAGGCCGATCCGCTCGTCAACTATCCGGTGCTTGAATTGCAACATGCCTGTCTCGCGCTCGGCTTCCAGGGCATGCACCGGACGACGGCCGGTGGGCTGGCGAACCTGCAGTTGATTCAGCGCAATCTCTACGAGACGTTGCGCCGGGTCCGCCCCAAGGTCATGAGCGATCTCTCGCCGAACTGGCGCGGGCAGGCGTTGGCGAATCGGCAGCAGCGCATTCGCGTTCCGGTGTGGATGGTCGCGGCTGTTGTCGCGGCGCTTCTCGCGGGTGGCTACTTTATCCTGCGAGAACTGCTTTCCGGCCGGGCGGAAAATGCCGCCGAGGTCGCCATGGCCCTGCATCCCAGCGATCCCATCGAACTCAAGCGCCGCGTCATATCGCCACCGCCACCGCCCCCACCGCCTGTTGATCGCCTTACGCAATTGCAGCGTATTCGCAATGCATTGGCGGCCGAAAAAACCGAATGCGCCATGACGGCGGATCAAACGCCGAGCTTTATCGTGATCCGGGTCTGCGACCTCATTTTATTCTCGTCCGCACAAGCAACGGTGCTGGAGGCCTTCAAGCCGGTTGCCGGCCGCATTGCCGCGACGCTCGATAAGGAGCCGGGGCGCATCAAAATCGTCGGGCATACCGATAGTTCGCCGATGAAGAGCGTCAGGTTCCCCTCCAACTTCGAGCTTTCGGTTGAACGCGCAAAAGCCGTCGCCGCCGTCTTCAAGCCCGGATTGACCGATTCAGCGCGGGTCGAAATCGAAGGCAAGGGACCGGACGCGCCGATCGCCAACAATACGACTCCGGAAGGACGCGCCAAAAACCGACGGGTCGAGATTTTCATCGAGCGCAGCGAATAGCTGTAGAAATCGGGCGCCGGCCTAAGAGCGGACACGAGCAAGATGCTTCGGAAGCAAATTATCCGCACGGTTCTGTATGGTCTCGGGCTTGGCTCGGTGGTCGCCGTTGTCTATTTGGCAGGGCCGTTCATTGCCTTCGGCGAGTGGCACCCGCTTGACAATCCGATTATCCGCAACGTCGTCGTTCTGCTTGTGTTGGCCGGCAGCGCCAGTTTTGCCGGCTTCGGATTCTTGCGGCGCCGGACCGCCGCCAAGGAGATCGCCGAGGGCATCAGCGGCGGAAAGGAGACCGTCAACGACGAGCCGGTTCTCAAGGAACGGATGCAGGACGCGCTGGCGACGCTGAAGACGGCGAGCGGCAACAAGTCGGGATATCTCTACGATCTGCCCTGGTATGTCATCATCGGTCCTCCGGGCGCTGGAAAGACAACGGCCCTGATCAATTCCGGATTAAAATTTCCGCTGGCGCGGGGCGCCACGCCGTCGGCGGTCGCCGGCGTTGGCGGGACGCGCTATTGCGACTGGTGGTTTACCGAAGAGGCGGTGCTGATCGATACCGCCGGCCGTTATACGACGCAGGACTCCGACGCCAAGGCTGACAAGGAAAGCTGGTTTTCCTTTCTCGATCTCTTGAAGAAAAGCCGCTCGCGGCAACCGATCAACGGAGTTCTTGTTGCCATCAGCATCGAAGACATTCTGACGATGTCGCGCGACGAACTCGCGGCCCATGAGGAAGCCATTCGCATGCGGCTGCTCGAGCTTCACCAGCGCCTCAAGGTCAGCTTTCCGGTCTATGCGCTGTTCACAAAGACCGACCTGGTCGCCGGCTTCAACGAGTACTTCAGTTACCTTAGCGAGGCCGGCCGGCGCCAGGTCTGGGGCGCGACTTTCCAGACTGCAGACAAAAAGAAAAACTTGGTCGCGAACATTCCCAACGAGTTCGACCAACTACTCGAGCGGTTGAGCGAAGAGACCCTCGATCGGCTCCAGGAAGAGCCGACCCCTCAGCATCGCGTTCAGCTGTTCGGGTTTCCGGCGCAGATGGCGCGGCTCAAACCGCAGATTTACAATTTTCTCAACCTGATTTTTGAGCCAACTCGCTATCACGTCAATGCCAGCCTGCGCGGGTTCTATTTTACGTCCGGTACCCAGCAGGGGACGCCGATCGACCAGCTAATCGGGTCTCTGGCGCGGACCTTCGGCGCGGAGGAAGTCGGAGCCAGCGCCTATTCCGGCACCGGGAAAAGTTTCTTTCTTACCGATCTGATCTCGAAAGTGATTATCGGGGAGGCCAATTGGGTCTCTACCGATCGCAGCGCGGTGCGGCGCGCGCTCATCATCAAGACCGCAGCGCTTTCGCTGATCGGCCTGCTCTCGGTCGGACTGATCGTGGCCTGGCTCACCAGCTACAAGAAGAACTCGGATATGATCGAGCAGGGCTTGCAGACCGACAACGAATATTCAGCCGCTGGCGCTCCGCTAATCAAGCAAACCCTGATCGCGGACCGCGACCTCGACAAGGTTCTCCCGCTGTTGCATCGGCTGCGCAATGCACCCGCGGGATACGCATCGCGCGACGTACCCGTACCGTTGTCCTCGCGTTATGGGCTCAGTCAGCATCAGCGGCTGCTATCGGCGTCGGACGCTGCGTATCACACTGCGCTGGAACGGTTGTTCCGTCCCCGCCTGCTTTACCGGCTGGAGGAGCAGCTGAATGCGCGGTTAACGGAGCCGGCCTTCGTTTATGAAGCGCTGAAGGTCTATCTAATGGCGGGTGGTCTGCATCCGCCCGATAAAGACATGATCAAATCCTGGATGCATCGTGACTGGGCTGACAATCTTTATCCCGGCGCGACTAACGCGGAAGGGCGACGGCTCCTCGAGGAGCATCTCGATGCGATGTTCGATCTAGAGACCGAACAACCGCCGCTGGTCGAACTCGATGGTCGCCTCATCAGTGAGGCGCAGAAATCGCTCGCGCGCCTGAGCGTCGCGCAAAGGGCCTATGAATTCTTAAAGTCGGAAGCCCGCACGTCGGCGGCAGGTGACTGGGTGGTCAGCCGCAAGGGCGGACCGGACGTTTCACTCGTGTTCGAGACCGCGTCGGGACAGCCCGTCGACACCATCCGTATTCCGGCGTTCTTCACCTATAACGGCTTCCAGCAGATGTTTATCAGCCAGCTAGGTGGATTGTCCGAACGCATGAAGCGAGATCGCTGGGTACTCGGCGATGCCGGTCAGCAGGCAGCTGTTGGTCAGCAATATAACGATCTGGCTGGCGATCTTCTCAACATATATTCGAACGACTTCGTCACTGCGTGGCGAGCAGCGCTGACGAGCTTGAAATTGAAAAAGGTATTGGCGGACAAGCCGAAATACGACACCTTGCGTGCGCTCTCGGCGCCAACGTCCCCCCTACGCCAGATTCTGGAGTCGATACGTGACGAAACCGCGCTGACGAAGGAACGGCCGAAGCCCGCAACTGCACCTGGGCCATCGAATGTGCTGACCGCCACGACACCCACGCTGTTTAATAACCAGGATGGGCCGCCCGGGGCTAAGATCGAAGCGCAGTTTAAGCCGTTCTATTCGGTGCTGGAGGGCGACAGCACACGCCGGCCGATCGATTCGATCATCGCGAACTTGAACGACATCGCGCAGAATCTGACGCTGATAAGCGAAAACCCGCAGATGACAGCGCAGGCGACCGCATCGCTGCAAACGCAGGTCGCCGCCCTTCGCAACAATGCGGCACGTCTGCCACCGCCTTTCTCCGATATGCTTCGTGGTGCGGCGACCGAGTTTGAAGGTAGCATCGCGGCATCTACCGCTGGGCAGCTGTTGCAAACGCTGCGCGACCAGGTAACACCGGTTTGTCAGCAGACCATCGCGAACCGTTATCCGTTCGTGCGGGGTGGTAGTCAGGAAGTTCCGCTAGGGGATTTCGCTAAGCTATTTAGCCCGAATGGCATTATTGATAAGTTCTTTACCCAGTTCCTTGCGCCCTATGCCGATACGTCACGGCCGGATTGGACGTGGCGGAAGGAGAGTCCGGTGGGCCGCTCGTTATCGCCGGAAACGCTGAAGCAGTTTCAGATCGCAGCCTATATACGTGACGCATTCTTTCAGACGGGCGGCAGCATGCCGACGGTGTCGTTCGCTATCAAGCCGCCGAGCTCGGCCGGCCCCGGTGTCGATATCAAAACCGAGATCGGAGGAACCGTCATCGCAAGTTCGAGCCCGCGTTCGAGCGCGCCGACGGAGTCAGGATTTGGTGCGCCAGCTCCGCCGCCGCAGCCGCAAAGCTCCGGGCCGACCACGGTACAATGGCCGGGCCCGTCGATGCGTACCGCCATCTCGGTCAGCAACGAAGCCGGGCCGCCCTCGGTTCTTGAACGGATTGGCCCCTGGTCGCTGTTCCGAATGCTTGAGGCGGGCTCGCTGACCGCTAAGGCTGAAACCGCCAGCGCTACTTTTATCGTGGCCGGACGGGAGCTGAATTATCAGATCTCGACCGGATCGGTTCGGAATCCTCTTAATCTGGCGACACTCAGGGAGTTCCGCTGTCCGAGCGGGATTTGACGGTATCATGCGCTGCGGGCTGTTTGGAAAGTTGAGTGCCAAGCGCGACTTTATCGCGCTTGCAACACCACGTAATTTCCTCGAAGCTTGGGAGCCGTGGCTGCAAGCGTCCGTGTCGGCGAGCCGGAACCAGCTTGGTGACCAGTGGCAGCAGGCATTTCTGACCACGCCGGTCTGGCGGTTCTGGCTTGGCGCGGCGATCTGCGGAACGACAGTTGCGGGCGCTATCATGCCGTCGCTCGATGGTGTCGGCCGTTATTATCCGCTGACCCTGCACGCGGTAGCCGATGCGGACTCGCCGATTTCACCCCCCGATATCGACTCCCAGGACGAATGGTTCGATACCGTTGAAAATTTTCTGCTTTCGACGCTCGATCGCAACGCGGTGTTCGAGGACGTCTCCGCCGCATTGGATCGCTTTGCCGTTCCGCGAACCCAACTGCCCGGTGTAGATGACGCAAGAGTTACGCTTGGGGAGGGTATGGCGGGAATGGTCTCGGCTACGAGCGGTTTTAGCGTCTCGTTATCGTGCCTTCGCGCCGCCAGTCCCGAGGTCTATGCCGCGGCAAGCTTCTGGTGGACAACCGGCGGCCGCGACTTTCCGCCCTTGGTATTGAGCTGTCGCGGATTGCCCGATCCTTATCGCTATTCCACATTGCTTAGCGGAAATCTGGGAGAACTCGCCGGCGCGGGATGAGTCAGCCTTTTTCATTAATGCAAGTATCACGACCCATGGTTGATGTCGGCAGCGTGACGCACACGGGGATGGTGCGCGAACGCAATGAGGATTCGTGCCTGGTGCGCACCGACATCGGTCTTTGGGCGGTGGCGGACGGCATGGGGGGCCACGAGGCCGGCGATCTGGCGAGCCAAATCGTCGTCAGGTCGCTGGACGGCATCGGCGAGCCCGTATCGTCGGCCGATCTGCTGGAGCAGTGTGAGAATCGGATCTTTCGTGCCAATCAGGAGATTATGGGCCTCCGTCGCTCACGCCACGGCGCAGTCATCGGCACCACTGCCGCGATCCTGCTTGTTCGCGAACAGCATTATGCTTGTGTATGGGCCGGTGACAGCCGGGTCTATCTGATTAAAGACGGTTCGATCGGGCAGGTATCTCGGGATCACACCGAAGTGGAGGCGTTGATTGCAGATGGGACGCTGTCCCGCGAGGACGCAAAGAACTGGCCCAGCAACGTCATCACGCGCGCGATTGGAGTCGCGGCAGATGTTGAACTCGAAGTCGTTACTGGCCCCGCAGATACCGGCGATATCTTCGTGCTCTGCAGTGATGGGTTGACCAGGCACTTGCAGGACGAGGAAATTCTCCAGCAAGTGACCACGCGTAATGCGCAAGCATCTTGCGACGCGATGCTTGCGCTGGCGCTCGAGCGCGGGGGCATGGACAATGTAACGGTCGTCGTGGTTCGTTTGCTGCCGACTCTGCGGCGATCCTTGGAGCCAACGAATTCGCCCGCCATGGCCCGCGCGGAGCGGCAGGTATGACTTCCAGAGAGCCATACACTCCGACGTATCGTGGTGTCGCACCGGGCACACGCCTCAACGGAATCTATGAAATTGATGAGATCATCGGCGCCGGCGGCATGGGCGAAGTCTATAAGGGTCACGAGATTCAGACAGGCGCTGCCGTCGCGATCAAGATGTTGCTGCCGGACATGGCTGAGAACGAGGCGGCGCTTGCACTTTTCCGCCGGGAGGCAGCGGCACTGCACAACCTGCCGCATGACGCCATCGTTCGCTATTTTTTATTCACAGTCGAGCCCGCCTTGCAGCGTCCCTATTTGGCGATGGAATTTGTCGATGGCCGGTCGCTTTCGGACGTCTTGGAGGAAGGACCGCTGACCTTCGAAGCGCTCGTGAAGTTGATGCGGCGCATCGCTTCGGGCCTGCAGGCGGCTCACGAGCGTGGAATCGTACATCGCGATGTATCCCCCGACAACATCATCGTCCCGTTGGGGGATGTGACACGCGCCAAAATCATCGACTTCGGGATCGCCCGCTCGACTCAACTGGGCGACAAGACGATCATCGGATCCGGCTTCGCGGGCAAGGCCAATTACGTCTCGCCCGAACAGGTCGGCCTGTACGGCAACGAGGTGACCGCGAAATCGGACATCTATAGTTTTGGCCTGCTGTTGTTCTACGCTCTAACCGGGCAGAAGCTCGACATGGGTGGCAGCCAATTTCAACTCGTCGAAAAGCGCCGGCGTGTGCCTGATCTGGGCGGCGTCGACTTGCGGATCCGGCCGCTGCTCGAACAAATGATGCAGCCCGACCCCGCTAACCGGCCTGCCACCATGGCGGAGATCGCAAACTGGAAAATCGCATCGCCGGGATCATCTCGCGGCTTTGATTCCGATCAGCGCGCGGAATCCACGCCGCGGGGGGAGAAAGTATCTGGTCCGAAGCCCAGCCGCCGCGGGCTGTGGCTGACATCAGCGGTTATTACTCTGACGGGGCTGCTGGCGGCGGGTAGCTATGCGTTTTATGTCTTGGTCTGGTCGAAGCCGGCTATCCCCCCTCCGCCACCGCTGCCGTCGTTCAGTCAAAAATCTCAGCCGGTCAGGCCGGATCAGCTCGTCACACCGGAGCCGAAAGTTCAGCCCGCGCCGCAGCCTGGTACCGTGCCCCCCGCTTCCAGTAACGGATTGAGCCGCGCCGATCGCATTCGCAAATACGTTGAACAGTATGATGGCGGCGACTGCTTCTTCATGCTCCCGGTCGCGATCAGTTCGGGCGCCGCTGTGATCGAGGGGTTCGGTGCGTCGACGGCGCCGTTCGACGCCTTCGACAAGGCATTCAAGCGCGATCTGGGATTCGAAGCGACTATCGGCGTGAGGCAGGTTACGCAGGCCCAGTGTCCGGCGATCAAATTTCTCAGCCAGCTGGGTTCCAATCAGGCCCGCGCGCCACGAATCAATCTCGCCTCGGTCGAAATCAAGAACGGCGAGACCCTCAGCGGCACTGTTGAGAATTTCGCCAATCGCGTTGTGGAATTACTTTTGGTGTCTGACAGCGGAGAGGTCCAAAATCTGTCCTATCTTTTGAAACCGGGTACCGATTCCCTATCTTTCTCCATCGGGATGCAGCGAAGCGGGAGTTCGACCGGTCCTCAACTAATCATGGCGGTGACTACGGCGCGGGTTATCGATTCGCTGCGGCAGCCCCGTCCGATGGCTGCCGATACTTTCTTCCTGCAAGCGCTGAGCGAAGCCCAGCGCAACAATTTGACGATAGCGACAGCAGCGCGCTACGTCCGCCTTAGAAACTGATATCCCCCGCGATGCGGATAGCGAGGGATCGGATGGCGTCGGTTTTAGAATCGGCCGACGATCAGGATCTTCAGATCTTGGTCCGGCTTGAAGTTCTCCGCGGTGAATTTCATTGCGTTCGGTGAAATCGGCTTGAGGCGGCCGGCGCAGAAGCTGACCAGGCGATCATCGGCGCCCGGATCGATTGTCAATTTGAAAGCCTGGATCGGCCCGGCCCAATTGGCGCCGGTCTTGAGCACATAGCTGATCCGGCGTTCCTGGATCATCGACGTGTTGGGTTGGCCGCTTCCCGCGCGCTTGTCCAAATCCGCAAGGAAGGTATCGGTAATGCAATATTCCTTCCGATACCGTTCGACCTCCTGGGAAAGCGACTTTTTGTTGCGCAAGGCCCCGCGCAGGATCGTATCCGGGCTGGTGCCGACGCTCGGGCGGTATTGATGCTCGACCACGACTTTCCGATCCGATGGAAAAGTCTGCTGCCGGACAGCAGAGGTTTTCGCGACCCAGCCCGCGGTATATTGCTGGCGGCCTTTGTCATTCGTTCCTGCGGGCATCAGAAGGCCCTGGTTGGCAAGCTTGACGCGCGTCGCATCCGGTAAATCGGCAATGTGGATTTCGCTTTTGCCGATCAGAAGCAGCGGCAATTTGAGTTGATGCAGCAGGGCGCTGACGTCCTTGCCGCCCAACATCGCACGCTGATCGAACTGGAACGTAGCCGGGCTGCCGTCGATCTTGGTTTCGAAGTCGACGAAATTTACCGGGTCGGTCGAGGGAAGGGCGATGTTTTCCCCTTCCGAGAGGTCGATGTCGGGCAGCGGGAACGCCACCGTCAATGTAACCGGCTTGCCGGACGTGTTGGCAAATTGATAGCGGACGTCGATGCGATCGAGCGCGATGCGCAGATCCTCGCTCTCCATGGCGATGGCTTTATTTTGCACGAATTGCAGTCCGCCGATCGAAAGCTCCGCAGCGGAATCGTTGGCGCGGACCTGATCAAGTCCCGCGAGCATTGCGAGCGCCGTGGTCGCAAACAAGTGGCATAACGGCCGCGCCATCATCGCTCCTCTTCGCTGCACCGCAGCACAGACTTTTAGTTGATAGGACGATAGAGATCACCCCACTCCGGCTTCCACACCGCGTCAGGGTCGCACACGACGATTGCGACCTTCATGTCGTTGGCGAGGCGGATTGCGCCGCGATAAGCATCATGGGCCGGAAGCTGGCCGCTGATCTGATCCGTGCTCAGCCGCCCGCCGCTTGCGGTTGCCGGGCAAACGATCGATGCGGTTTCACCGTCACTTTCACGCTTCAGCACCAGCGTAACCGCGTCCGGCTGAATTTCGTCGACTTGTTCAAATCGGTTCCGGGACATGATTTTCCAACCGCAATGGCGTTTAGACTATTCAACGGCTTAGTGTATATTATCGGTCTTGAACGGAATAGGTCACCGCTAGAATTTATCGGCAAACGCCTGTCGCCGCGTCCGGACATTTTTCGAACGAACACGCCCGATCGGACGACAAATCAGGTGGAGGACCGCCAATTGGTGGAGTGAGCCCAGTGGCTGTTCGGTCGAATGACGAATTTTGAGGCGAACATGTTTCGTCAAAGGTGGTTGGTCTGGACGATTGCGTTAGGATGCGCGGCCGCAAGCGTCGAAGCAGCTTCGGCCGACGATGTTGTGGTAAGAAGGTTTTCCAGCGGCTCGACGGCCACAACCGTCGGCATCGTCGACGCCAGCGAGGACGTTGAACTGGCCGGCCCGCAGGCGCTCACATCGGATGCGCAGGGCAATCTTTTCATGCTCGATCAGGTCAATGGTCGGATTCTTCGCTTCAATCCTAAGCAACCCGGCAGCGAACCAAGCATCCTCAAGATGCCGGCAAGCGTTCAACCGAGCGACCTTGTTGTAAACAAGTCGGATATCCTGGTGTGGGACGGTTCGGTGCGAACTCTCAAGGCGGCTAACCAACCGTCGATCCGCGGCGTTGACGGCGAGGTGATCCAGCTCGAAGAGGATGTGACGAGGGGGCTCGACGATCGACTGGTCACCTCGGCGTTTGCGCAAATGGGGTCGCAACCGCCGGGCAGTGCTTCCGATTTGCTTGATCAGGATACGCGCGCCGTGGTCATCAAAAAGACGAGGCAGCCGGACCGCCAATATATCGCGTCGCGCGGCAAAGGCTCGGTCATCGCCGACGTCATTCCGAACAAGGGCGACAGCAGCGTTCGTATCGAAGTCCAGACGATGGACACCAACGAGACGATCGCGTCACTCACCCTGCGGGTGCCCAACAAACTGGGCGCCGTGGAGTTTCTGGAGATCGACAATAGCGACCGCTTCTATGTGCTGGGTGAGAATGTCCCCGAGTCGGGAAAGCCGTCTTCGACTTTCGTGGCCCGTTATGCAGCCAACGGAAGACTCGAAGGCGCGTATGAACTACCGTTGGAGAATTTGCCGCTGACACGGCGCTTCGTCACTGTTTCCGGTGAGGGCGACGTCTATTTCCTGCGCACCAGACAGAACGCAGTCGAAGTCGTCGGGGTCGGATTTCGCCAGCTGCGCAATGCGTCCATCGTCGAGCTTCGCGCTCCGCGGACGGCGACAACCAAGCTTTCGCCTTTAATCAAGTCCGATGGCAAATTCGACGGCATCGCGGCGGTGCGCCCCTCCAATCGTCAGCAAACCATCGAAACCGCTTTTGCATTTGAGGGCGTGCAGTGGAAGTTGACGCCTGCGAACTACGGCAGCGATCCGGATACTGCTTGCACTAGCTTCAACCGTGTTCGCCGCCCCTGGTACCTGCAGGGCAAGGTCAATCAGGAGGTGCGCGGGGTGCCATATTGCTGGGGCTGCCATGGGTCGTTGGCGAATTTCCGGCAGCGAATCGAAAGCGGCACCATGGCCGGCAATGTCTGCACCCGCAACGCACCAAGAGCCGACGTCGCCGGCGTAGATTGTTCCGCGTTTGTCAGCGCAGCCTGGGGCCTGTCGATTCACTACACCACGGCGGCGATACCCGCGATCGCCAAACCGGTAGGGAATCCGTGGGATTTGAAGCCCGGCGATGCGCTGAACAAGCCAGGATCCCATGTCATGCTCTTCCTTCGCTTTACCCCAGATCGCAAGGCTGAAGTAATGGAGTCGTCAACCGGCGGATGCAACGGACGCGTCTGTCGCAACGTCTATCCGCTGGCTTCATTATTGCAGCGTGGCTACGTTCCAGTGCGATTTCGCGCGCTCGCTGATGACGATACGACGGTTGCGGCGAGCGCCTATCACGAGATGGATCCGCCGACCGGATCGCCGGTCGGACGTTCGAAAAAGTCGGCTGTTCAGAAACGATGAACTGCAAACCGGGCATTCGCAGACAAAACACCCAGGTTTGCTAAGGCTGTATGGTAGCGTCAGGATACCTACCGGCGCCCAGCGTCGGGCGGGCGGCGTCGTGGACGAATTAGGTGATAGGCAAGTCGCTGAGGTGGGAACAATGCCCAGGCCGGAAAAGTTCATATTTATCATTGGTTTAATTGCGGTATCCGGTTTTAGACTGTGCGGTGCGCAGGCCGCCGAGGCATTTCAGATCGTCAATCCCGATGGAGGGGAAGTCCGCGCGCTTGTTGTTGGAATCGACGATTACCAGCACGTCCGAAAGCTGAAGGGTGCGACGGCCGACGCGCGCGACATCGAGTCGACACTGAAAACCATGGGGGTGCGGGATATCACCACGTTGATCAATGACCAGGCGGACCGGTCGAATGTCCTGCGCGAGATCAGCGGACTCGTGGAGCGCACCAAGACCAATGACTTGATCTTCTTGTCGATTGCCGGACATGGGACTCAGGAGCCCGAGCGCATCAAAGGATCTCAGCCCGACGGCATGGAAGACGTGTTTCTGTTGGCCGGCTTCGAACCTACCGCCGCGGGGTCGCAACAACGCATTCTGGGCAGCGAATTCAACCATTTCATCAAGCAATTTGAGCTCCGCGGTGCAAAGATTATCTACATCGCGGACGCGTGTCACGGTGGTGGCATGGCACGCGAGATCGATCCGCGCGCCGGGGAGATGAGCTTCAGGCAAATTCCCAGCTATACGCTGCTTGTCGACACCCTACAGCCGGTTTCAAATGCGAATGATCCGCGGTCCGAGCTCGATCTCGATCATACTGCCTTTCTCGCCGCGGTTGACCGCAGCACCAAGGCGCCTGAGGTTCGTATTCCCGGGATCGATGGGTTGCGAGGCGCGCTGAGCTACGCCGTCGCGCGCGCCATCGAAGGCAATGCCGACGCCGACCACGACGGCAAGGTCACGCTGAAGGAGCTTTTCGCCAACGTCAGGCAAGTGGTCTATCAGCTTTCCGACCAGCGACAGAATGTAGTTACGATGACTTCGCCGAACCTGTCTCCCGACACCAATATTGCGTTTGGCCTGACGCGCGGGGTCGCGCTGATTCAAGGCCCGATCGAGGGCGGCCAGCTATCGGCGCCCGGCTCAACAACGCCGCCGGTCGGTGCGACTGGGGGGAGCGCGCCGACGCTGGCCTCGCAAAGCAGCGCGCCAGACACCGGGCGAATCGATGCGCCAATCCGAGTGGCGGCACTGGACGGCAAAATAAGTTACTTCCCAAACCCGACGTCCCGCGACGGGGCATTTCAGGCCGTCCAACCGACGGACAATCCCGACCTGATATGGGATCCCGTCTCGCACGACGTCATTTCTTGGGGAGATGTCGTGGCATATGGGGTGGATATTGCTAATCTTCCGACCGTGATCGACAGAACCGCGGCGATTCGGGCACTGAAACGCATCGCTACGCAATCGCCTCAGGTCATGCGCATATCGCCGGACGATAGGCAGCACCACAATGATCAGAGCGTTGAGATTGATTTGTCCGACGCGGCAGGGCGAGCGCTCGTGGTGTTCAACGTCTCCGGCGACGGTACCATCCAGATGCTATACCCGATCGGATCCGATCCCTCGCCGATCCAGTCTGCGAGCCTGCGGCTTCCGTTGCGAGTCCGCGAACCATTCGGCGCCGATCAAGTTGTCGCGATTACGTCGCGGCAGCGGATGGTCGAACTTGAGAAGGTACTGCTCCAGGTGAACCGGCGCCGGGCATCCGCACAGGTCATCAGGAGCCTGCAGCGCTACATGCCGCCGGACGCGCGCATCGGATCGATCGGATTTTTCACGGTGCCCTGAAGTTGCCTCCGCGAGGACGATGATGCTGTCATTCGGATTCAGGGCCCTGATGCAATTTGGCCTGAGCATTTTGATCGTATCGACTGCATACGCTGCGGCAAAATCTCCTGGGTACCTCGGATTTTCTTCGGAATCTTCCTTGGTGGCTGCTGCGGCGACCTTCGGAAAGAGGCTCGCGCAAATGGCTCCGGACCGCAGCAGCCTGAATGCTGCAAATGTCCCAAACGTGGCAAATGTGTCGCTTCAGATGTTTCCCGACCAAACCGCCGGGGTTGGCACCAAGGTTTCGTTTCGCGTGACCACCAAGAAGCCTGGCTATGTCCTGCTCGTCGATATCGACGCCAATGGAAGGATGTCGCAGATTTTTCCGAGCCCCGAACTGATCGTCCGGTCGGAGGAGGCGGCGATGAATTTCATCAAGCCCGGCGAGGAAATGCTGCTTCCGAGCGCGGTGGCCAAAAAGCGCGGATTCGAATATGTCGCGACGCCGCCGGTCGGCGCCGCCGCTGTCGTGGCGATCCTGAGCGGTCGAAGGGTGCAAATTCTGGACCTGCCTGATACCTCGCAAAAGACGCGTACCGAAGCAGAGACGCTGAGCTTTTTGACCGAATGGACTAACCAGCTTCGCGTACCCGATCCCGAAACCGGAAAATTGCTGCAGAACAACTGGTCGTTCGATATCAAGCGATATCGGATTCAATAGGCGTCGCTCAGAGCGGAACCGACGTGACGCCCCGAAGACGCGCAAGCTAAGTCGTCGCCCGTGAAGAATTAGGAAGCGATTGATTGTTCGGGGTGATTTGATGTGAGCAAGTAATGTTTTTTGCAAGAAAGGCTGGGGCGCCTATCGATTTTCTTGCGTTTTGGGATTCTGGATTTGGGCGTTTCGTGATTCCTTCGACGGCGGGATTCGCTGTTCGGCGAGAACGATGAGTCAGCCGCGCGACGAACGTCAGGACGATCTGTTTCAGCCGCCTTTGGAGAAGATTATCAACCTTCGCCATCCGCTGGTACGGCTGGCGCCGGAGATCGATTGGGATTTTCTGGCCGGACGCTTTGGGTCGGTGTGCCGCGTGGGTCCGGGACAACCTCCGCTGCCGACGCGGCTGGTGGCCGGCCTGTTCATTCTCAAGCACATGCACAACCTCTCTGATGAGGCCCTCTGCGACCGGTGGGTGGAGAACCCGTACTTCCAGTATTTCTGCGGGGAAGTGGTGTTTCGGCACGAGCTGCCGTTTGATCGCTCCTCGCTGACCCGCTGGCGCCAGCGGCTGGGGGAGGAGCAGATCGCCGCGTTGTTGCAGGAGAGCCTGTCGGTAGCGCACCGGACCGGGGCGCTCGCGAGCAAAGACCTCGAACGGGTGGTTGTCGACACCACCGTGCAGGAGAAGGCGATCGCGCATCCGACCGACGCCCGGCTCGCCCACCGCGCGATCGCGAAGCTGGCCGAACTGGCCAAACGTGAGGGCGTCAAGCTGCGCCAGAGCTATCTTCGGGTGGCCAAGCGCGCCGCCATCATGGTGGGGCGCTACACCCATGCCCACCAGTTCAAGCGCGCCCGGCGGGAACTCAAATTCTTGCGCACGCGGCTTGACCGCATCATCCGTGACATCCGCCGCAATTTCGGTGGCAATGCGGTGCTCGAAGACCGCTTTGGGCCGTTACTCGATCTGGCACTGCGGGTCCGTCTTCAAGAGCAGCGCCAGCGCGGGCGGAAGGTCTATTCGCTGCACGCGCCCGAGGTGGAGTGCATCGGCCGCGGCAAGGCGCGGGCTCCGTATGAGTTCGGCCGCAAAGTCTCGATCACGACGCCAGTCACTGCGCCCAAGGGTGGCCAGTTCGTGCTGCATGCCAAGGCGCTGCACGGAAATCCGTACGACGGCCACACCCTTGGTCCCGTCATCGCCGATCTCGAAAAGCTCACCGGGGTTACGGTTCGCCGCATTCACGGCGACAAGGGTTATCGCGGCCACAACTATCCCGACCGGTTCAAGGTCTGGATCTCAGGTCAGGTCCGCCATGTCACCAAGGCCATTCGACGCGAGATGCGCCGTCGAGCCTGTCATCGGCCATCTCAAAGACGATCACCGCCTGCGCCGCAACTATCTCAAAGGCCGCGACGGCGACCGCATCAATGCCGTGCTCGCCGCCGCCGGCTACAACTTCAGCCTGCTCCGCCGCTGGTTCGAGGAGTTTTTTCGTGCTCTGTTGCTGTTGACCTTACATCGCGCCTTCTCGCCGCTGCGCTTCGCATAGAAATGTTCTTCACGGACGACCAATTGTCCTGACGGTATCGAGCAAATCAGAAACATGCTTGATTCAGCATCTGCGTACATTGGGATCACGATGGCCGGTAGCATCGAGCCCGCAAGCACCTGACGAAACGGCCGGCGGTTGAAACGCAGGGTACTTCGTCGCGGTCCGCGGTTTCGGAGCCGGCTCACGGCGCTTCTCACATGACCCGCTGGAATTCAGAAAGTAGCCGCGGTCGCAAACCATCTGGCCGGAGGATCCCTGTGGCTTGGCGGTACCGGCCTCGGGCCTCGGCCGTTCCCGGTAAGCGCGATCGGGATGCTCGTCAGGCTCGCGCGTTGCGGTCGGCGTTTTCGCGCGCCGCTTCTCGCATTCATTGTCGTCATTGAGAAACGAGCCCTCGGCGCAGACGATCCTGCTGCAACGGTCGCCGTCGGGCTTGAAGCCCTGTTCGCAAACGAGCGGACAGACCCGCGACGGCTTGAGCTTGATCGCATCGAGCGCATTGGTACTCGCAACCTTGACGTCGAGTTTCGTTCCGGCGTGCCTATTGAACAAATCAAGCGAACGCCGTGAAAACGCGTCCCACTCGCCATCGACCGATCCAGTGAAACAGCCGACCCGGCTCAACTCGCTTTTTACCAACTTCGTTATTTCAGCACCGGATGGTTCGGGCCTTGTTGCGACCGCCCCTGACGGTGGCAGCGAAGCGACCTGTTGAGCAAACGTCTGATCTGGCGCACTCGTCGGAGAAAAAGGTGGCGTGCGCGTAAGCGAATGTTCGGCCTCTACCCGGTTTTGCAAAGCCTGACCCTTAGCCGAACTTCCGCCGTCCTCATCTAGCCCTGATCTTGATGATGCATCTGCGGGCGCTAGGCTTTCGCGCATCCTTGCAAGTTGTGGTCGCAATTTTTCGCAGCCGAGTTCGCGCTCGAAGATATTGATTTCAGTCAGCGATGGATTGGCGCGCAGGCGCGTGAGGCGAACCTCATCTCGTTTGCACTCTAACGCCGAATCCGCCGAGATGGAAGCTTTAGGCTGACTTTTGGGATCCGCCTGACTTTCAGCCGGACTCGCCGTCCCCGATTTAACAGGCTCGCCTGCGCTCTGAAGCGTCGCCGGCGGCGGTTGCACGGCTGGGGATGCGGGTCGCGCCGCAATGTCGGGCTTTAGCGCTTCCTTCGCAGGTGCTAACGACGCTGGGCCCGTGGAAAGACTTTCGCGCAATCTCGTAACCTGAGGGCGCAACCGGCCGCAAGATAGTTCGGCCTCGAATTGAACGACCTCCTCAAGCGATGCGCCGCTGCGCAGACGGGTAAGCTTTGCGCCGTCCTGATCGCACGAATTGCCCGAAGAAGATGTGGAGGGTTGCTGCGTCGCTTCAGTCGCGGCCTTAGAACTCTGCGCGGCGGGCGCGGTGTTCTGCAATTGGTTGTTCATGTCTTGCCGCTCGACGCCGGCGACCTTTGCTGATCCCTCTGCTCGCCGAGCGGGGGAGCTGGCCGGGTCTTGATTGACATTTGGCGCCTCGATACGGGCGAGCTTTGTGCGTTGCTGGTCTTGCAGGGATTGAGCGTCTTCACGCTCAATCCGCAACCGTTCTGCTTCCGCGAGCTTTGCGCGCTCCTCTTGGAGGCGCTGCTCATTCGCCCTGCGCACCGCGGCTTCCTGGTCAGTTCTGCCCTGCTGCTCGAGAAGCCGCGCGGCTTCTTGTATCCGTACTTGTTGTAACTGCTTCTCTTGCGCCTCAATCTCTATGCGCTGGATACGATATCGCGCATCGGAAGCGTAACTCGATGTTGGAAAGCGAGCGATGAAGTCCCGTAGCGCGGCCGCATCCGCGGAATCCTTGATACCATCGAATGCGGTTCGGTCGGTCTGGTTCAGATAGTAATCGCTCAACAACGAGACGTAGGTTTCGGGCCGCTGCCGTCCGCCTGTCGCAGAATTAACGTCGGCAGCCACACGTCGAAACAATTGTTCGATTTCGAGGCCAGGCTCACTGAGCCGCTTCAGAAACGCGGTCGTGAATGGACTGTTGCGGCCCTGTCCGTCGGCCGCCACTTCATCCGCCGCGGTAGCATACGCAATTACAGTGCCTTGCGTCTTGTCGATTCTGGCTAGCCCGCGTGCGCCTCCTAGAGCACGGGTCTCTCCGCCAACCTTTCGACGGAGTGATTCGACGACCGGATTGTTGCGGCAAGCGTCCAGGATCATCACCTTGACGCCGCTCGCGCGATCGAGGGCCGCACGAACGTCATCGATGGGCATCATCTGATAGCGAAGACTTACTTCGTCCTCCACTTCTGCATCTACGGGCATCAGGTAGTTGCGGCCCTGATACTGCAACGCATGACCAGCGTAAAAAAACAGAGCAGCGTCAGAATCTGTTGCAAGCCTGGCGAACTTTGCCATGCTGAGATCCAGATCGCGTTTGTCGGTATCGATCGCCTGTACCACCTCGAAGCCAAGGGAACGGAGAGCCGTTGCAACGTCTTCGGCATCATTCTTCGGATTGGAGAGAACGAGGCTGGGGTTGCTGTAATTCGCATTGCCGACCACCAGCGCAATCCTGCGATCGGCCATCGCGCCGCCTGCCGAGCAAGCCAGCAGAATGCATCCACACAACGCGGCAATAAGGACCGATAGGAGCTTGCTCATACTAACCTCCGGATGTCCGGACGTTCTGCCGTTCACTGGTAATCGTAGTACCGATAGCGATATCTCCGCTTGGGAACCGGCGGCTTGCCACTGGCCGTCACCACAACCTGAATTGGAGTTGAGTAAATCGGTGGGTTGTGCGGAATGTGGTTCTCATCTGCCAAAAGCAGCTGCAGCTTGTGCTGGCCAAGCGGGAGCGTGATTTTGGCCTCGGTTTGACCGGCGCCAAAATGCAAATGGCTGAAGTCGTTTGGAATCGGCTGATCAAACGCCGGCAGATCGGAATCGATCAGTAGATGGTGATGGCCGGTATTGGCTTTTTCGAAACCTGCGGGCGCAATCCCCATGCCGATCAGGCCGAAGCGGATCACCGGCGTCTGCGAAACGTAGGAATGGTCGGTCGGATAGACGAAATAGACTTTTGAGCCTGGCGGTGATGGATGGCGGCCGGCGCGGGCGTTCGTCGTCGGCGCTGGAGCTTTTGCGGCATCGACGACGTGCACATGGATGCGCTCGGACATCAGCGGCGCCGCATTCGGAATATGGTTTTTGTCGCCCAATAGCAGCTGCAACGTGTGATCGCCGGGCGTCAGAGTAACGTCCGCTTCGGTTTGTCCCGCGCCAAAATGCAGGTGATTGAAGTCGTTGGGGATCGGCTGATCCAGTGCCGGCAATTCGGTATCGATCAGCAGATGATGATGTCCGGAATTCTCCTTGTCCGAGCCAGCGGGCGCAACACCCATCCCCCTAAGGCCGAAATGCACAGTGAATTTTGGCGGAACGATCTGACCATCCTTGAGGTCGACGAAATAAACCGTTGCTCCCGGTGCTGATGGCGATGGCCCGCCTGCCGGCTTTGTCTGACTGTTGGCTAACCCAAGCGTTCCGGCAAAGATCAGAAGAGATACCGGACCTACGCTCCTTGCTTGCGAGAACACGGCTCCTCCTCCTCACGTCCGGTCAACGGCGGCCGAAATAGCGAACCCAAAATATCTCAAGAACAGCATAGGTGTAGACGCATGGCACCGCAAAAATGATACACCGGAAAAGCGTAAAATCATACGAGCCTGAACAGCGCTGAATCAGAAAGGGAAGTAGTGTCGACATTTTGTCTCTTTTTACAAAGAGGTAATATGAAACCTCTCAGGATTCTGCTGGCCGCCGATCCAGCAAGGTGCCTGTGACTTTCTGATTCAATCAATATGATGAGCAGCATAGACAAAGGGCCGTAGGCAGTTCGTTGGAACGCAGGACGATGGTCAGAATATTGGTACTTCTCGCAGGTCTTTCCGTCACGAGTGTTGCGGTCGTTCCGTTGGTGGACGCGCCACGCGGTGTTCAGCAATCTGTCGCGCCAAAATCATTCCTCGTTCAAGGATTCGGTCCGCGCGGGCCAAGCAACGACCAGATTTTGATCGCCGCTCAAGCCGCTGTTCCAGAACCTGGCGAGGTATTTCGAGATTGCCCCGACTGCGCCGAGATGGTGGTGGTACCGCCGGGTGCCTTTGACATGGGAAGCCGCGACGCTCCGTTCGAATCGCCGCCCCACCGGGTCACCATCGCAGCGCCATACGCGATCGCGCGCCGCGAGACGACCTTTAGCGAGTGGGACGCCTGCGTTGCGGATGGCGGCTGTACGTACAGGCCCGACGATCATGGCTGGGGACGCGGAAATCAGCCGGTGATCGACGTAAGCTGGCAGGACGCAAAGTCTTTCACCGTCTGGCTCGCGCGGAAAACCGGACGAAACTATCGCCTGCCGAGCGAAGCGGAGTGGGAATATGCCGCGCGGGCGGGTACCACGTCGAAATTCTGGTGGGGCAAAGATATCGGCAAGTCCAACGCAAATTGCGATGGTTGCGGCGAGGTTTCCCTGCATAAGACCACACCCACCGGGTCGTTCCGACCGAACGGCTTTGGGCTCTACGACACTTCGGGCAACGCCTATGAGTGGGTTGCGGATTGCTGGAATGACTCCTACGCCAAGGCTCCCAAGGACGGCTCCGCATGGACATCGGGCCAATGCTCCCAAAGGGTGCTGCGCGGCGGCTCGTTCGCCAACAATTTTAACGCCGCGACATCTGCCGCGCGATTCCGGTACGATCTCGATGTTCGCTACTACGCCAATGGCTTTCGGGTCGTGCGTGACCTGCAGTGAATGAGTCGGAATTGCTTAAGATCAGGGACGAGCCGCGGTAACAGGTCCTAAAGGACATCCGGGTCCGTCAGGGAAGGCTTCAGGCTTGGCGAACCCAGAGGCGACCGCCCTCACCGGGGTTCGCAAACCAGATATATCGGGGTCGTCAAAAGTGCCGAACTAATGAAGCTGTTGTCCACTTACGGATAGGAACCTGTTTGGTCGACTAACCGCATGCACCAGTTCCACGTTGCGACCGAAAGCAGTGGGCTTGGTGCGCGCGGCGCAATTCTGTGCGCTATGGCCGCCGGCTTCAAGCGACGCGGGGCCGCAAGTGCGTAAATGCCCCTCGCGTGCCGGCGGCACGATCGGCTCCGCGCAGCCCTAAGTCATATGACTAAGGCTATGACTAAGGGTATGACTTAGACCCCGGCGCCGGTAGAGCAGTTTGCGGACCGGTGGGTGCGGCTCGGTTTTGAACTTCGCTCGCCAGTTGCCGAAAGCCTTCCACGGAATCCCGTGTGCCTCACAATACTCCCGTCGATTCAACGCACTCTGCCACCACGCCTCATGATGGGCCCGCCAAAACGCCTCGCCGTAGCGCACCCGCGACCCGATCTCGTTCGACATCTCCGTCCTCCTCGCCCGCAACTTTGCCGGTGAGAACAGATCGCGGCCGCGGCCCAACCAAACAAGCGTCTGACAAATGGACGCTTACGATGAAATTCCCTGTTTACGGCTAAAAATTCCCTGTTATCCGAAATATTTTCTCTGTTAAGTTGCTTCGGGAATTACGCGAGAAATCGCTGCAGCACAGCGGTTTCGTGCAGCGAAATCTGGTTCGGAGGGCTGAGAATCGTAGAATTCCCTGTAAAATTCCCTGTTAGCAGGGAATTTGCGTGGAGACGGGTGCGATCAGCACTGCGTCGCCAGCCAGCTTTTACCCAATGAAATCAGATACTTCTTGAATCTGCCGGATTTTCATTCTGACGGCGCCGCGAGTGGCCAAGGTCGAAGAAGGGAAGATTGGACTTCGAAGAAATGAACAACGCCGGCTCGCGGGTGGCCGCGGAGCGCGCGCAACACTTGTCCGCGTTTGTCTTCCTGTGCTTTTCCACGCCAGCGTCCTCAACGTCGCGCGCGCCCATTGGGTGCGCAAGCGATGTTGACTCATACGACGTCAAAAGAAAACATCGATCCTGTTGGACGTCATCCGCGAGGATCGAATATTGGTGCGCTTCTTCGATCTCATTCGTAACCTGGCGTAAGTCAGCGAAGACAAGCGTAGCAGAAATACTTGCGCGCTTCTGACCTGCATTCATCATTGCGATAGCTCACAATTTGTAGGGCATCCGGACGCCAGGATCGTCGGCTGAGAAATCCTTGGTATTTCGTGTGACCAAGAGCATCGCGTGTGCCTGCGCTGTTGCCCAAATAATTGCGTCGGGCAATTTGATATGATGCTTGCGGCGAAGGTTGACCGCGCGCTCTGCAATCTCTCCATCGAGCGCAATGACGTCGAAACTGCTCAGAAAGCCGCGCGTCGCAACTTCCACATCGCCGGTAGCACCAATCATCACCTCCATCCACGAGATGATACTAACCGCCTTTTCAGTGTAGCGCTGGAGTTCCGTGCGCGCTGCGGGAACGGCATTGAGGTAGTCGACGAGAATGTTGGTGTCGAATAGTGCCTTCACCATTCGCCACGCACTTTTTCCTGATACGCCAAGCCGTCTACCTTGCGTTTGCCCCATAGGCCGAACGCATCGCTTTCCTGTTGGTCACGCTGCTTCGCGAGATAGTCATCGATCGCCCGACGGATCAGTGCCGCGCGAGATCGCTTCTCTTTTTTTGACAATTCGTCCAGCGCTTGGAGTTGGGTATCGCCAAGGTCAACCAACGTCCGCATAACTTTCGTCCATTTGATATCGGATATCATCACCATATATCACTAAGACGAAAAATCAACCCATCTTTCAAAGTTCGGCCCCTGGCTGCTGCCGAGCAGCCCAATTGGACCGCGAGGGCAACCCAAATGTGAGGGTCATAACCTGAAGGTCATAGGCCATCCCGCAACCAAACAGCAAGTCATTGAAAACAAATCGTTTTCGAGGGCTTTTTGCTGCTCCCTCAACACGCTTGACGGCGCTTTCTTGAGCTTCAGCCCAACGACCATGAAGCCAAGCCGGAGTTTAGTCGCGCCTTAGTCGCTGGATTGGCGAAGCACGCTTCGATGGACGTGTGGGCAAGCTCGCGCACGATCTCATCGCTCCAGCTAAATGCGAGGCGGGCGATCTCGTACTCCCGCGGCAGGTTCGTTCCGAGCAGGCTTGGATCATCGGTGTTTATCGACACGCGCACGCCGGCGCGGCGCAGGCGGTCGATCGGATGAGTTTCCATCGATGAATAGACCTTGAGAGTTAGGTTGGAGGTCAGGCAAATCCCAAGCGGAATGCCACGCTCCGCGAGTAATCCGATCACTGAGTCGTCTTCAATGGCTCGCACGCCGTGATCGATGCGGTCTGCCCCAAGAAGTTCGATCGCGTCGCGCACGCCCTCTGGGCCGCTCGATTCGCCGGCGTGAACAGTTCGCTTGAGTCCCGCCTCGCCGGCCTTGCGGAAAGCCTCGGCAAACCTTGGACCCGTTCGTCCTGCGGCAGCTTCGTTGCCGTCGACCGACAGAGCGACGATCGTATGCGGCAGGTCGCCGACGAACGTGAGGCGATTCGAATTCGCGAACGGTCAAAGCTGGCTGGCCAGGAGCAGCTCTCGCTCAGGACCAAACCAAAGAAAATATTCAAGGATATCTTCGATCGCATGAACTTGGCTGGGCAAGCCGAAGATGGAAAGATGGTCAAGAGCCTGCGGATTGCGGGGTATCGTGGTCAAGGTCCCGTTGTGACTTTCATAGCCGTCAGGCTAATCATGCCCTTCGCAATATTTGCCGTCACAGCTTTCTATCTTTTTGCCGTCCTGAGGCTGCAGCATCCGTTCCTGGTGAAACTGAGCATTGCCATCGCCGCAGCCTACATCGGCTATTATACGCCGGCGCATTATATCAAAAATAGGATCACCAGGCGGCAGAAGGCAATTCGGCGGGCTTGGCCGGACGCGCTCGACCTGCTGCTTATCTGCGTGGAGGCCGGAATGGGAATCGAGAGCGCGTTCCGAAAAGTATCGGAAGAGATGGCGGCTCAGTCCCCGGTGCTGGCCGAGGAACTGAGCTTGACCACCGCGGAGCTATCGTATCTTCCGGAGCGCCGCAAAGCGTACGAGAATCTTGCCGAGCGCACGGGAATTGACGGCGTCAGAGCTGTGGTCACCAGCCTCATACAAGCCGAAATGTACGGAACCCCTGTCGGCCAATCTCTTCGCGTCCTTGCGCAAGAAAGCCGGGACATGCGTATGAGCGAAGCAGAAAAGAAGGCGGCGGCGTTGCCGCCGAAGCTTACGGTCCCCATGATCCTGTTTTTCTTACCCGTTCTCTTTGCCGTCATCATCACCCCGGCAGCGATCCAGATTGCAAACACTAACTAGTGTCGAGTGGTCCAAATGGTTCTAGCTCCAAGCACTCCCGTTAGAAACGCGGCGCGGCGTTTCCTTGGTTTCGCACGCGACTTTCAAGGCGACCAGAGCGGTGTGACCGCCGTCGTCATTGCGGTCATTTTCCCAATTCTGGTGGGAGGCATGGGCCTCGGAGCGGAGACTGGATATTGGTATGTCACCCAGCGGAAGTTACAGCATGCGGTCGACGTTTCCGCTCACGCCGGAGGCGCACGCCTGCGCGCCGGCGATAGCAAGGCTCAAATTGATGCCGCGGCGCTTAACATCGCTCTGAATACCGGCCTGTCAGCATCCGTAGGAACTATTTTGGTTAATTCACCTCCTACCCAAGGGGCCAAGGCTGGAGATACAAGCAGCCTGGAGGTAGTTCTGACGGAAGTGCGTCCGCGTTTGCTTTCATCAGTGTTCTCGAGCACGCCGGTGACCATAAAAACGCGGGCCGTGGCAAGCATCGTCGAGAATTCGAAAGCTTGCGTGCTGGCGCTTGCGCCGGTCGCATCCGGAGCGGTTACGGTGACCGGTTCGACGAATGTAAATTTGCAGGGATGCGATGTGGCCTCTAATTCCAATTCGTCCAGCTCGTTCCTGATGTCGGGCTCAGCAGCGCTTTCGGCCGGCTGCGTCTACGCAGTTGGGCAGGCCGTGACAACATCGGGCCTGACCCTGTCTCAATGCGCTGCGGTCAAAACTGATGCGCCGGTTGTTCGCGATCCGTATGCGGGGGTCGCCGAGCCCGCCGCAACCGGAGCATGCAAGGACGGAACCGTTGGTACCCCCAATGGCTCAACAAATGTCACTCCCGGACGCTTCTGTAGTGGGCTCAATCTGAAGGGAAACGTGACGTTCGCTCCGGGGCTTTATATCATCGAAGGGGGTAACATGACCGTCAACGGCGGGGACCCGAATTCGAACTCTATCGTTCAATTAAGCGGCTCGGGCGTGACGTTCTATTTTGTCAACGGTGGCTCTTTGAAGCTGACTAACAAAGCCATTTTGAATCTTTCGGCCCCGACCAGCGACCCTTATTCCGGAATTCTCTTCTTCGGAAGCCGCACCAGCGCTGGTGCCTCCCAAACAATCACGGGGGGCTCCGGATCGACGTTGCAAGGTGCCGTGTACATGCCCGCGTCCAATATTTTGTTCACCGGAAATTCCAAGACGAGCAGCGGGTGCACCCAGGTAATAGGATTCACCGTTACTTTATCGGGCAATTCGAGTCTGCAATCCAGCTGTACCAGTGCAGGCACGCGTACTATCGAAACAAACGAAACCGTAGCAATCGTCGAGTAGTGTCCCATCACATTATGCCGTGGAAGGCGGCTATGGCTCAAAGGGTCTGATCGGGATAGATGCCCGCTTGTCCTCGCCGCGAGCGTTCACGTTGCAGAATTTTTAAATTCCCTGCCATCCGTCGAAAATCACTCGATCGTTTGCACCCAGTCGCCCTTGGCATTTTTCATGTCGCGGTATTTCGCGCCGGTATCCCAATCAACGCAGTCTCTTGTATCGTTGGAGACATTGCTCTCGCAAACTTCGCGCCGCGCAATGTTGCCGTCCATAGCTTGGACAATGGAGGCTAGCCCCTGCCTCCCATCCTTGAGCAAGTACGTGACCGCCATAACACAGGTCTTCAGTTCCGGATCACACAAGCGGGAAAGAACCGCGCGACCTTCATTCTGGTCCGCCGACAGGGCAATGGTTTTGTCGATGAACTCGCTCCACGAACGTTGGCTTGCTCTCGGTTGTGGTGCGAGGGTCGCGAGCGATGTGGCTTGGTCAGGTAGTTGCTGAATGGGCAGACCGTCGGTTGTGACCAGTCTTGTTTGGATGGGCTTTCCCGCTGCCGAGACCCCCATGGAGTGGAGTTCTTGCGGATCGAGCCATGATATTTCTGTCGCTGGCGTCGATACCATACGAGCTATGATTTTAGACGGGACGCCAAGGTCCTTGGCAAAGCGCGCCATCAATTGAGTGGCTTGGCCGGACGCCGAAGTCTCACGGCCGCCTTTGTCAGAGGCTTTGTGCACGCCGATCAACCCGCCATAGCCTACAAATTTCGGATCGCCGGCGGCGAAAGCCAGAAAACAGGCGGAGGCACAGACCGCCCCCTGCGCAACCGTTGTCGACATCTTCCCGACCTTGATCGCCCCTGCCAGCCTTGCGCCGTCGAGGAGCTTGCCCCCCGCCGAATTCAGCTCAACGCCGACGACGACCTTGCCCGCGGCGTTTGCCTGCCTGACCTCCCTGATGAATATGTCGGCGTCGCCTTCGGCGATCTGTCCAGATATCTGGACGACGACCACGCGCCTGTCTTTGCCAGGGAAGCTCTTTATCGTCGCTGCGGAAGAAGGCGAGCTCCAACAAGCGACCGCTATGCCCAGAAATAAAGTCCAGACCGACGAGTGCATGAAACCCCTGGATCCGTTACCGGGCTAGCTTTCCGCAGACTCTGGGCGCGAGCAAGGGGATTCTTCGCCGTGGTAAAGAACATTCATCGGGCAGGGGAGCCCTCAAGGAACCCCCGACGTCGCGGGCTTGAAAAGGTGCGCATTCGCCCCAGGGGGCGCCTGTCCTAGCGCGATGGCGCTCGAACACGCGAGTTGTCGTGCGAACGGTCCACCCGTTAATTCCATGTTCCGCCGATAAAATTTCCTGCTCGTCGAAATGTTTTCTCCCGCTTTGGCCTAACGTTTACGGTCGGAGACCGCAGCGGGATCATCGACCGCCTCCAAAGCGCGGATGGCCGCGGCTGTGCGGGTCTCCACCCCCAGCTTCCGAAAGATGTGTTCGAGATGTTTTTGAACGGTGCGCGCGCTGTTCGCCAAGACCGTCGCCATTTCGCCATTGGTCTTGCCGGCGGCGACAAGCGCCAGAATCTCGCGCTCGCGCGCCGAGAGGTTCAAATTCGCAAGATGGGCCGGGCTCACCGCAAGGCGCTCGACCTTCATCAGCATATATCCGACACAGCCGTCGTCCGGATCGGAAACGAAGTGCACGACCAGCCTGCTACCGAGATGCGACAGCGTAAAGGGTTGTCCGTGGCTGATCGCCGGCCGCTCAAGGCCCCAGTGACGACTGCGCGCAAACCATGCGAACAGGGCCTCCGGCAGAGCCTTTGGTCGGTTAGTCGCCGCAGGAAAAAACCGATCCAACAATCGCAGCGCCGCCGGCGAGGCGTCGAGGATTTGCCCCGTCAACGAGACGCGCATCATCTGCCAGCCGCCGTCCGCGGCAAGCTGGCTGATGCATTTCAGCCCGATGCCGGCTTCCTCGCAAGCCATGAGATTGCGATAGATCGCGGCGAGCGGCTGGCGAACGGCGTCTAGAACGGCGCGCTCGCTGTCTTTGAAATCCGAACGGCTGCGATTGAAGACGACGCTGATGACGTTGGCGTTGTCGATGCGCAACGGGAGCGCCATCACGTAGTTGATGCCGATCCGCCGATAATAGTCCGCGTAAACCGCCGAACTTCGGAAGGCAAGCGTATTGGTACAATCGGAAATGCGCTGCGTGGGTCCGCCGGGATGCGAGCTATGAAATCGCACCAGCGGATGTTCGCGAAAATGCCGATCAAATGCCTCGCGATCGATTGCAGACAGAGATTCGGTCTTGCGTCCGACGACCGAACGGGTGCCTTGCTCCAGCCTGCAGATGCTCAAGGTGGTGAGATCGTAGGCAACGATGCCGGTCAACTCATCGAGCACGGCATCGACGAAGCCTGCGCAACTTGCGCTCTGCGCGGCCAGAGCCTGCAGCGCGCCAAGGGCAGCACGCAGGTCGCGCTCGGGCAGTTCAGCAGGCAATGCGGCCATGAGACGATCCAACCCATTTGGACGCTGTCTCCTGGATCAAACTATAGAGAGATAATCTATAATTGGAAGGCTGTTCGCGAGCTAAAATCGGCGTTGCCGGCCACCGCCGCCTGCCCAGACTTTCGGCCAGGCTGCGGCGATGACTTCTTGCGCAAGCGTTTCCTCCAATGGCGCAGCGGCCGGTTTCAGCTGCCGTCGAGGGGAGATTTACGCGGCATGTTTATGGTCGGCTGCATACTCCACCATTCCCTGGAAATCGACGACGACGACGGTTTCGTCGCCTACCACCCAGGCGTCATGGCCGCTTGGCAGCAGCGATACATCGCCAGGGCGGCAGTCAAATTCCGTACCGTCGTCCATTCGAATCCTGAGCACTCCCGTGACGTGATACTGGAAATGAGGCGCCTCGCAGCTCGAGGTCTTGGCGATGGGCTGCACGGATGTTGCCCAGCGCCAGCCGGGTTCGAATACGGCGCGGCCGATGGTAGCGCCTCCGATCTTCATCAATTCCAGCCGGCCCTTTGGAAACTCGCGAACCTCGTCGGGCGTCCCGAAGCTCTTGAGTTCAGCCTTTTCGGTCGTTGCGCTTGTTAGCGGGGTCATGATTTGCTCCTCTGGTCAGGGCGCTTGCGGGATAGCCAAGCTAAGCCCGGCCCACCCGCTCTCGAATACGCAAGTTGGCGTATGTCGTGGCGCGGAGCCGCGCGGGATTGGGACGCGCAAAGGCAGGCACGTCGCCGCCAGGTTGCTCAGCGGGACAAGCGGTTCGACAACAGCCTGGTACGGAAAAAGTCGGATTGACGTCGGCGACCCGTGTTCAGCAGCAATGTCGATCGGCCAGATAATGCTGCGCAATGGTGCGGTCGAGCGCCGACAGTGCGGTGATCAGCGATGCGTTTTCAACGATTCCCGACCGCATCCGCGACAGCACTTCATGCCGGATGGTCGGCAGGTCTATGCCCAATACGCGGCCATCCCGGACGATGCTGCGGCCTCCGACGATCAATTCGCGAATGTGCTTTGCGGTTGCGCGCGAAAAGACCAGGTTGATCGGTTCGATATCCTCGCGAAGGACATCGTTAGCTATGGCAGACCAGTCCAGCAGCTGCATGTCCGCCGCGGCGCCGGCTTCGATCAAGCCGCCATCGTTGACGTTGGTCACGGCAAATCGGCCGTTGCTGACGGCCTCGTGCAAGGCTTGCCGACGCGTCGCCACAAGATCAAAGCCCGTCCCCGCATGCAGGAGGTAGGAGAGCCGCAATTCACGCAAGCCATCATCATCGTCATCAAGGGCCTTGCCGTCGATCCCAAGCGCAACCGAACAGCCGCGCTCCTTCATCTTGATCACCGGTGCGAGGCCGGAGTGAAGGTGGAGATTGGAGCTGGTATTGACGGAAATTGTGACGCCACGTGCCGCCAGCAACTCCAGTTCGTCAGGCCTTGCCCACACGCAGTGGGCCAGCGTCAGGCGAGGCGACAAAAGACCGATCTCGTCGAGCATGCGCACGACGCCCTTGGGATAAGCGGCATCGGCCCATTGCCGCTGATATTTCGTTTCGAGCAGATGCATATGAACGCGGCGGCCGGTGCGATGTGACGCCTCGGCGACGGCTTGCAGAAGCTCGTCACTGCACCATTGCACCCGGTTTGGCCCGTATTGAACATCGAATCCGGGTCCGTCGGCCGCGGCGGCAACGTCATCGACCAATGCCATGTAATCGCCCGGCGACAACGGCTTGCGCATAAACCGCGGCTCGATTTGGGAGCGGGCATCAGCCGGCAGGGCGGCCAACACGGCTTCGGAGCCTCCATATGCCAGCGGATTGCGGTCCTTCATCGATACCGCAAAGCCGGCGCGAACGCCGACATCGCGTGCCGCGCGCGCCACTTCAGCGGCTTCGGTCGGAAGATCGGTCAACCCCTGCGCACGCGTATAATGAACCATCACGGTTCCGGTGCCGCCAAGCGCGCTGTTGGCGAACGCCATCGCCGCGGCAAGGTAGGGGTCCACCGGCGGAAACAGCGCAAAATACGGCAACCAGGACTCAAGCGGTTTGGCATCCGCGCCGATCGCGCTGGTACTGACGGCCCGTCCGTGATCGTGGGCATTCACGAGGGCCGGCATGGCCAGAAAACGATCCGACGGGGGCGTCGAGATCGATTCAATTGAGGAAAACACCTTGCCTGTGATGGTGATGGCCTGCGCGCCCGCCGATGGCCGAGCGGTGCCGATCGCGTGGGCGCAGGCGATGGTGCGCGACGGTTCCTGGCTCACGGCGCTAACACCGGTGACATGCCATTCGAATCGAGGTCGAGACTGGGGTCCGAATCATACATCCAGCAAAAATCCTTATCGGGAGCGGGCTTGAGCAAGATCAGGTTCATATAGCTCATCGCCGTCAAAACCGCGACCGCCACGACATGTCGCTGAAGAAGTATCAACTCTGCAAGCGTGGCAACGATCGTGGGGCGCTGATCCCGCCACGGTTCGATGTCATTATGTTTGGCTTTGGCGGTGAAAACTTGCGAAAATCACCGCCGAATCCCCTACAACTCACTCTTGTGCAGTCTTGCTCCGATGGCGATGACGTGAAACCACTCGCGGGGCCTTTCTATCGACCGGTTGCTCGACCTGGAGGCGGGTCAAGGGGGTAACAACATGACGATGTTCTTGCGTGGCCTCGACCGCCTGATCGGCCACGTCGTCGCTGCCGCCAAATGGCTGGCATTGCCATTGGTTGTCCTGTTGTTCCTGCAATGGCCGCTGCGCGAGGTTTTTCGCAGCTACTCCCGCGAGGCCAACGATTTGGGGCAGGTGGCCTTTGCGCTCTTCGTCGCGGCAAGCGTCACCGCTGCGACCCGCGCCGGAACCCACCTCGCGGCCGATCTGATTGCCCGACGGTACTCTGCGCGCGTGCGGCGAGTGCTGCTTCAGGTAGGTAGCGCCGTCGGGCTTCTGCCTTGGGCTCTATTCGTCCTGATTGCCGGCAAGACGACGGTTATTTCCAGCGTTCATGATCTTGAGTCGTTCCAGGATAGCGGCAATCCCGGTTATTTCCTGGTCAAGGTTGCCATTTGGATTATGGCCGTCTTGATCCTTGGTCAATCGCTGGTCGATATTTTTCGTCCTGTTGCGGCGGGCGACAAGTAATGGAATGGGCGGGACTTGCTCTCCTGGTGCTGGTTGGTGTCGGCATCATTCTGACCGGACTGCCGGCCGCGGTCGTTCTCATTGCGGTGGCGACGTGTGGGGCAATATTCGGCGTTGTTACAGGCGCCATCGATGGTTCCAATCTATGGGCGCTGCCGAGCCGGCTCATCAATCTGTTTGAAAACGATTTGCTGCAGGCCCTTCCGCTCTATGTGACAATGGGCCTATTGCTGGACCAGCTTCCGATTGCGGATGCGCTTTATCGCGCCGGCAATGCCGTCCTTCCGCGTAGCCCATCAGCGCCGCTGGTCTCGGGCATGATGCTCGGCGCGTTGCTCGGTCCCATGAATGGTTCGGTCGGCGCCAGCGTGCTCGGTCTTTCGCGAGTCGTCTCGCCGCGCCTTGCGGCGGAGGGTCTGCCCGCGCCCAACCGTCACGCGCTGATCGCGGTCGCCAGCACGCTGGGCGTCCTGGTGCCGCCTTCACTGGTTCTCATTCTCCTAAGCGATGCGATGTTGTCGGCGCATACCATGGCGGTGACGGCCACAGGAAGAAGCGACCGCGTCGTTAACACACAGGACATATTTCATGCGGCGCTGTTGCCGGGCGGAATTTTCCTGACGCTCTGCCTGGCATTGTCCTGGGTCGCAGGACGCACGGCGACCAAATTGCCGGAGCGCGAGCGCCTGACGGCCGGTCAAGGATGGCTCGCCGCTTTCGCGCTCGTATCCTTGATGGTCCTTCTTGGCGGCGTGGCCATCGGCTATTTCTATGCGGTCGAGGCGGCGGCGATGGGTGCGTTTGCGCTATTGGTCGCGGGCCTCCTGACCGGACGTTTGCGCGCCGGTGTGCTCAGTAAACTCCTCGACGACGCCATCGCTCTGACCGGTGCGTTGTTTTCCCTACTGCTGGCGGCAACGACATTCACCATGGTTCTGAGGTTGCTCGGGACCGCCGATCTTGTCGGCAAAATGGTCTCATCAATTCCAGGCGGCGACATCACGGCGGTGGCCACCGTGCTTTGCGTGATCGGAATCAGTGCATTCGTACTCGATGCATTCGAGATCATTTTCGTCATCGTACCGATCGTGATTCCGCCGCTTCTGATCCGCATTGCGGATGCGCGTTGGGTTGCGGTGCTGGTGCTCTTGACGTTGCAGTCGAGTTTCTTGTTGCCGCCGTTCGGATATGCGCTGATGATGGTGCGCGGCGTTCTGAAGGAGCCCGTCGCATTCCGCTCGTTCGTCCGCGCGTTGGCGCCGTTTCTCGCCGCCCAATGGCTTTTGCTTCTGGTGGTGCTGATCTTTCCGCAGCTGACCCACATGTGGCACTCTTCGGATGACGGCTCGCGGCTTCTATCGGCGCCGTTATCGGACGAGGAATTCAACAAGCGCCTCAACGAGATGATCAAATTGCCGGCCCCCGAGGCGGGCGAGGATCTCGGCCGTCGCTCAAAGTGACGGCCCGCAACATTTTCACTTAATGAAAATGCCGTCTGCCATGTGAAAATGGAGTTGCGTTGAGAGCGGAGATTGGCCCTACTGGCACGACAAAAAGAATGGCCGGGAGGCGGGCGGCGATGGAATCCGAGCGAGGCAGGGAAAATCACCGCGTCATGCCGGCCCGTCCGCCCATGGGGCGCGACCATGGCGGCATTCAGGCGCTCGATCGTGCCTTCCTTATTCTGGATATCATCGCCGACGCCGGTGGCGAGGCGAAGCTGACCGAAATCGCAGCCCACGCCGGATTGAAGGTGTCGACCTGCCATCATCTCATTTCGACATTGCACAACTGGGGCTACGTCGCGCGCGGCGCCAACGGCCGCAGTTACGTTCTGGGGTCCCGGATCCTCCACCTTAGCGCTGCCTGTCTGCGCCAGGTCGACTTGCCGCGGCGCGCGCAGAGCTTTATCGATCGGCTTAACGATCAGACCCGCGAAGCGGTTCAACTTGCAATTGTGCAGGATACCAATCTGGTGAATATCCTGCACCGCGAGGCGAGGCATGCGGTTCGTGTCGATGCGGCGGGTCTCGGCGGAAATTCGAATGCAGCCCACGCGACCGCTACCGGCAAGGCTATTCTGGCGTGGCTGCCGCCGACCGAACTGGATCGGATCGTGACGGACAAGGGCCTCACTGGGTTTACGCCGCACACCATTACCGACATCGAGCAGCTGAAGGAAGACCTGCGGCTCACGCGCCGCAACGGGTTTGCGATCGATCGGGAAGAGTTCCAGCTTGGCGTAATCAGCCTTGGCGCGGCCATTCGCGACCATGCCGGCGCCGTCGTGGGATCGATCAGCGTCTCTGCTCCGGTATTTCGCGCCACATCGGGGTACATCAATCAGATCAAGGTTCATCTCATCGCAGCGACGGACGAACTTTCGACGGAGCTCGGCGCGCCGGGCGCGATCCTGAGGGCATCAACCAGGCGCCTAGCGGCAGAATAACGGTCAAGCAGATCCAGGAGTAAACGATGTACAAACCCGATCACGTCAAGACCTCGGCTGATCTTCCGATTCCAGAGACGATGCGCGCCTGGGTGTTGGGCGATCCCGGTCAATTGACGCTGACGACGAAACCCGTGCCGGTGCCGAAACGGGCCGAGGTTCTGGTTCGCATCGATGCCGTTGCAATATGTGCAACCGACCTTGAGATCATCCACCACGGTCCGCCGGCGATGATTCAGGGTGGTCAGCCCTTCAACAAGAACTTCACTCCGGGCCATGAATATATGGGAAGGATCGCAGCACTCGGGCCTGGCGTCGATGAATACAGGATTGGAGAGCGCGTCACCGTCGAGATCCATGCGGGTTGCGGGCAGTGCAAGCGCTGTCGCGAAGGAATGTACACCGCGTGCCACAACTACGGCCTGAACTATGGCGAAGTCGACAAGGGCCATCGCGCCAACGGCTTTACGACTGATGGCGGGTTTGCGGAGTATGCCGTCAACAGCATCAACACGCTGGTTCGCATTTCCGACGAAATGTCGGACGAGGAGGCGACGCTGGTCGTCACCGCCGGTACCGCGATGTACGGCCTGACGGAACTCGGCGGCCTTGTCGCCGGCGAGAGCGTCGTCGTGACCGGTCCGGGTCCGATCGGACTACTCGGCGTGGCCGTCGCCAAGGCGTTGGGTGCGCAGCCGGTGATCCTGACCGGAACGCGCGACAACCGCCTTCAGATCGGTCTCGAACTCGGCGCGGATTACGTGGTCAACGCCAAGAACGAGGATCCCGTCGCCGCGGTTCGCAAGCTCAATGGCGGCAAGGGCGTCGACTATGTCGTCGAATGCTCCGGGGCGCCGGAAGCCGTCAATGAGGCCGCGCGCATGGTCAACCGTGGCGGTCGCATTTGCCTCGCCGCGTTCCCGAGCAAGCCGGCCGAAGTCGATATCGCCTATCTCGTGCGAAATAACATTTACGTCTATGGCATCCGCGGTGAAGGCAAGAGCGCCACGCATCGGGCCGAGGCCTTCATGGCGCAAAAGCGATTTGACGCCACCAAGGTACATACCCACACCTTCGCGCTGGAAGATCTTCCGACCGCGTTGCGATATGCCCGGGAGCGCATCGAAGACGCCATCAAGGTCGTCGTTAAAACCCAAGGCCACGCAGCGATCAAGAGCGTGGCCGCCGAATAGCCCGGGATCGGCATGCCGAGCGGCAAGCCGATCCCAGTCCCTTGGCGCCAGCGGGCCGGTGCGCTTACCTTGGCCAAAGCCATCCACGGCTGACTGATTTGAAGGAAAATTGATGTCCGCGCTCGAAATCGATCATCAGCCCGCCGAAATTTCGGTCGCAAGCTCGCCGACCGCAACAGCCCGGTCTCGAAAGACACCGCTCTATCGAAAACTCTATGTCCAGGTTCTCATTGCGGTCGCTCTCGGCGCGATCATCGGCTACGCCGATCCGGATCTGTCGCTCTCCCTCAAACCCTACGGCGACGCCTTCGTCAGGGCGATCCGGGTCGTGGTGGCTCCGATCATCTTCACCACCATCGCGGTTGGTATCGCCAAGATGGGCGATATCCGCCACGTCGCAAGAGTCGGCGTCAAGGCGCTGATTTATTTCGAGGTTGCGTCCACGCTCGCGCTCATCATCGGAATGATCGTCGCGAATTTCTGGAAGGTCGGTGTCGGGCTCAATGCCGACCCGGCCGCGTTCGACCCCAAGGCCGTCGAGGTCTACGCCAAGCTCGCCAAAGGCGTCACCATGTCGGACTTTTTCCTGTCGATGATACCGACATCATTTGTCGAGCCCTTCGTGAAGGGTGACATCATGCCGGTGCTTTTCATCGCCGTGCTGCTCGGACTGGGGCTTAGCCTGGCGCAGGCGCGCGGCAAGCCGATGGTGGCGTTTCTGGAATCGGCGTCAGTCGCGCTGTTCGCCATGGTGCGGATCATCATGCAGTTCGCGCCGGTCGCAGCACTCTGCGCGATGGCTTTCACCGTGGGAAAATATGGTCTGCGGACCTTGCTCGACCTCGGTCAGCTGGTCGCCTCGGTTTACGTTGTCAGTATCTTGTTCGTCCTTATCGTGCTCGGTGCGTTTCTGCGGCTTTCCGGATTCAACATTTTCCGGGTGTTGAACTATTTCAAGGACGAAATCTTGTTCGTGTTCGCGGCGACGTCGGCCGAAACCATGATGCCGCGTTCGATGCAGAAGCTGGACAAGCTCGGCGTGTCCAGGGAGGTCGTCGGCCTGGTGATGCCGAGCGGGTTCTCGCTGAACATGGACGGCACGGCGATTTACACGACCATGGCGGTGCTGTTCCTGGCCCATGCCTTCAATGTCGAACTCTCGATCTGGCACCAATTGAGCGTGCTGTTTGTGATGCTATTCACCTCGAAGGGCGCCGCCGGCGTTACCGGTGGCGGCTTTATTGCGCTCGCGGCCACGCTTCCTGTGCTGGACGCGGTGCCGATCGCGGGCCTCGCGCTGCTCTTGGGGGTGGACCGCTTCATGGCTGAGATTCGCGCCGCCACCAATCTGACCTCCAACATCATCGCGACACTTGTGGTGGGACGCTGGGTTGGCGGCGTCGACATGACGATTGCAACCGCCGAGCTGCGCACCGGCTTCGTTGAAACCGAGGAAACCCAGGCTTCGGAGATCGGCCAAATCGGCGAATAGCTGTCCTTCCCGAGCAGCGCCATCATCGTTGGCCGAACGTCGGTGTGATCCGAGAACACCGCGTCGTTGCGGCCAAGTCGTTATCGCCGCGCGATGTCGCGGCGCACCCCGCCGGCGGATTCGTCGCGCTTGACCTCGGGAAATAGCCACATCGCGAAAATCATGAAAACTCCAAGGAAGGCCACGACATATTGGATGCGATCGTGCCCAAGAATATGTTGATGATAATAAGCAAAGGCCGCCACCAGGGCGGTGAGCAGCGAAAGGCCTAGTTTGATTTTGACGGGCATCGCCTCTTCCTTCCTGACAAATCTATAGGCTCGGCTAAGCCGGTCCCGCGAGCTTCGCCAATGTTGCAAGTGCGGCGAGCTGGACGCCGATCAGCACCACAAGCCCGGTGCTACCGTCGCGAAGCGAGGAGGGCCAGACTTCGAAAAGCCCTGGCGCAAACAGCATGACGAGACCAACCACGACGATCAGCGTGCTCCATCTGAGCTCCGAATAGCCGAAAAACCCGGTCCCGATCACCAATGCCGCCAGCAGCAACGCGTTGCCAGCCACCAGCAGGCTCGCCGCGCCCGACTTTGCCGAATCCGGGCGGGAGTGAAGCGGAAACATGCCGGCCACGACAAGGAACGAGACGGTACAGACCGTCGCCAGCGCCGCAAACCACAGCAGCGAAATCCAGTGCGGCTCGATCGCTTCCATCTTTTGTCTGCCTTGCCGCGCGGTCGCGCTATTCGGCCGGGGTGGCAAAGCCGGTGGGTTGTCCGGTGAGGTCCGGTTTCGGCGTCCGCGCGGTCTTGCGCATATTGGTTTTGACGAAGCGGGTGTCATAGCCGTTCAGCACATGGCCGATCAATCCGCGATCGAGATCCGAGGTGCCAAACAGCCAATCCATGATCGGAAATGTCAGGTTCATGTTTCGCTCCATCATGATCGACTGATTGTGATGAGCGGTATGATGGCGCCGGATCGTATTAACGAAGGGCGCGTTGCGGACGAACCAATTGTCATCGACATGGCAGCAGAAGTGCATGAACTCGTAGATCAGGTACATCGATGTCGTCGTGGAGATCAAAAGCCAGCCGACATTGGGCGAGACCAGCCAGCCGAGCACAAGCGCCGGCGGGATCGACATCATCGTGAAGGTCACCAGAGCATAGGGCGGGAAGAACGTCACGCGCCAGTCGTTGTGATCGGCAAAGCGCATCTCCTGCTCGGTGAAAAACTGATGATGCATCAGCGTATGCCGGTTGTAGATCGCGCGAAACGCCTTCACCTGCGACGGCCGGTGCATGACGAAGCGGTGAATCCACCATTCGAAGAAATTCGCAAACAGGAAGGTCACGGGCACGATCGCCAGCTCCCACCAGCGCAGATCGCTGAGATTGGCGAAATACACCGATAGCGCCGTAAATCCGATCACATAAATGACGAAAGCGTGGAGCCAGCCATTGTACCATCCCGCGATGCGGTGCCGGTAGGTCGCCCGGTAGTTCCGCTGCCGCTCACTCATCGGACTTGATGATAGTTCCATCATTTTTCTCCAGCATATCGAGAGCCGGTGTGATATATCACCAATCTATTAGCTCGCAAAGGCATTTTCGGGGCTTATCAGGGTCAAAAAAGCGCTTGATGCGATGTTACTGATATATTTATGGTATGCCAATAACAGCGCGCCGGCAGATGCGGCATCTTGAAGGGAGGCTCCTATGAAGCTCACGCGTCGCGACTTTTCCAGGTTCGCCGGCACGGGCGTTCTGGCGGCAGCTGTGCCCACGATCGCTGCGCCCGCGTTGGCGCAGGACAAACCCTTGCGAATCGGAATTATTGCGCCGCGATCGGGCGCAGCCGGAACCGCCGGTGAATGTGGAATCCGCGGGGTCCAATGGGCAGCGGAGCGAATGAACAAGGACGGCGGCATCGCCGGCCGCAAGATCGAATTGGTATTCGAGGAGGAGACCAACCCGAAAGACACCATCGAGCGCTTTCGACGCCTGATCCTGCAGGAGAAGGTCGAGGCGGTTCACGGACTGATCTCGACCGGCGTCAGCCTTGGAGTAGCGCCGGTGGCGGAGGAGGAGCAGGCGCTTCTGGTGATGTGGGACGGCACCACGCAGGACGGCGTCAAGGAGACGATGGCGAAACCGCGCTACGTGTTCCGCTCGACCGATAACGAATGCGAAGCGGTGATGGGCTCGCTACTGGCGATCAAGTATTTCAAGGGGAAGTTCAAACGGGTGGCCGGCATCAACCCCGATTATTCCTACGGTCGGAACAATTGGGAAGCGTTTCGGCAAATTCTGTCGCGTTACGGCGTCGAGGCGGAATACGTCGCCGAACAATGGCCGAAGGTCGGCACCATGGACCTGACCTCGCATATCGCGGCCCTCAACGCCGCCAAACCGGATCTGATCTTCTCCTCGATGCTGTTTGCCGATTTGCCGGTGTTCATGAAGCAGGGAAATGCGGCGGGACTGTTCGACGGCGTCAAGCTGGTGTTGCCGGGGGCGGGCTGGCAGATCAACCAGCTCAAGAAGGAATTCATGCCGGAAGGCGTGATCTTCGGACATAACACGCTGTATTTCGATCACCCGCAGGCATCGCCACTGCAAAAGGCGTTCGTTGAGGATTACAAGAACCGCTACAAGGAAGTGCCGCATTGGGAGGCGGACAGGGCGTATTTCGCCTTGGCCACCTACAAGGCCGGCGTCGAAGCCGCGCAGAAGGCGGCGGGCAAATGGCCGACCGCGGAGCAAATAGCCGAGGCGATGCCGGGGCTCGAGGTCGAAAGCCTCGGCGGCAAGGGCCGCTTCCGCAAGGACAAGATCGCCGAGCAGGTGTTCTATCAGGGGCCGTCGACCAACAAGAACAAATATGATTTTCCGACGCTGGCTTCGATCGACACCTTCCAGGCCGAACAGCTGCAAAAGCCGCCCGGAGCGGATTTCTGGGAGTGGATCAAGACCGCCAAAATGCCGGTCTAGTGGAGTGGATTTGACATTCGCTACCCACCCAGCGACAAACTCGTAAAGCGAATGTCAAATCCAAAACTCCACTAGAAACATATATTTGCTAGTGGTCCTTTTGATTCTAACATTCGCAAAAGTGGCCGCTGAAACGGGAAGCGAATGTTAGAATCGGACCACTAGGGCATGACCGAACTTGTGGATGTCGTTCTCGGCGGGACGTTCCACGCAGCCGTGCTGTTTCTCGTCGCCGCCGGGCTGCAGCTTGTGTTCGGCGTCCAGAAGATCGTCAATCTGGCCTGCGGATCGTTCTACGCGCTCGGCGCCTATTTCGGGATCACCGCGGTCGGTATCGCCATCAAGCTCGGCATGCCGCCGCTGTTGTTCTTTCCGGTCCTGATCGTGGCTGGGCTCGCGGTCGGTCTGGTCGGGCTGCCGATCGAGCGCGTCCTGCGCACCGTCTATCGCCGCGACGAGAGCTACCAGCTTTTGATCACCTTCGGCTTTCTACTGATGTTCCAGGATGCGTTTCGCTATTTGTGGGGCGCGACGCCGCGGACGATGGACAATGTCTACCTTGCCTACGGCACTGCGCATTTTCTGGGGGTTCGGGTTCCGACTTACAATCTGCTGGTGATCGCGGCAAGCCTCGCCATCGCGGCGGTGCTCGGACTTTTCCTTGAGCGGACCAAGACCGGACGCATCGTGCGCGCAACGGCCGAAAACCGCGATATGGCCGAGGGCCTCGGTGTCAACGCTTCGAAGGTGTTCGCGCTGGTCTTTACCGTCGGCTGCATGCTCGGCACGGTTGGGGGCGCGTTGGTGGTGCCGTCGGGCGCGGCATCGCTCGACATGGCGGTGGATCTGGTGGTGGAATCCTTTGCCGTCGTGGTGATCGGCGGCCTCGGCAGCATGCGCGGGGCGCTGGTCGGCGCCCTCATCGTTGGGCTAATGCGGGCCTCGGCGATTTCGCTGATGCCAGAACTGGAAATGCTGTCGGTATATCTGGTCGTCGTCGCCGTGCTTATTCTCCGCCCTGCGGGCTTGTTCGGAAAGGCGACCGCGTGAGCGATTCCTCGGCCCATATCGCGGCTGCGGTGACGGTGCGGCGGCCGATACGTGTCAATGGATTGTGGGTTCTACTCGCCTTGATCGCCGTCATGGCGTTACTGCCGCTGGTCGCCTCGCCCTATGCGCTTCTCTTGATGTTGCCCTTTGTCGGCTACGGCATCGCGCTCCTGGGGTTCAATCTGCTGTTTGGCACCACCGGGCTGTTGTCGTTCGGGCACGCGCTTTTTCTTGGCGTCGGCGCTTATGCCGCAGCAGTGCTGACCTCGAAATTCGGAATTTTGAGCTTCGAGATTATTTTGATCGCGGCGGCGCTGATGTCCGCGCTGATCTCGCTGCTGGTCGGCCTGTTGTGCGTCCGCTACACCCGGATTTTCTTCGGCATGCTGACGCTCGCATTCGGCATGCTGTTTCACTCCTTTCTGTACAAGTTTTACGCCATCACTGGCGGCGACCAGGGCATGCGCGTGCTGCGGCCGTTGTTGCTCGGCATGGAATGGCGCGGCGGCAAGACGGCGTTTCTCACCGGCCCGTTTTATTATTACGCGCTGACGTTGTTCGCGCTCATGGGTCTGGCGATGTGGCGCATGACCCAATCGCCGTTCGGCTTGCATCTGCGCGCCATCCGCGAAAATGCCGGCAAGGCCGCCTATGTCGGGGTCGAGATTTTTCGCATGCGGCTGGCGGCCTTCGTGATTTCGGCGGTCTATGGCGGCATCGGCGGAACCATTCTGGCGGTGACCACGGGATTGGCCGATCCGGAACTCGCCTATTGGACCCACTCGGGTAATCTCGTCTTCATGGCGGTGCTTGGCGGCAGCGGGACATTTGCGGGTCCTGCGATCGGCGCGCTGGTATTTGTCGTGCTGCAGGATTTCGTGATGGCGATCACCCAATACTGGCGATTTGTGATGGGCGGCGTGCTGGTGCTTCTCGTGATCTTCATGCCGCAAGGGCTGGCCGGCACGATCGCGCTTCTGCTTGCCCGCAGCGACCGGGAGCGATGAGATGCAACCCGATCCCGCAGTCGCGGCCAAATCCGTCCCGCTGTTCGAGACCGTCAACGTCTCCAAGGCGTTTGGCGTGTTCAAGGCGCTCAATCACATCTCCTTTGGTGTCCACGACGGCGAGTTTGTCTCGATCGTCGGGCCGAACGGCGCCGGCAAGACGACGCTCGTCAATGTCGTGACCGGTCTGTTGCGGCCCACCGCCGGAGAGGTCCGCTTTCGGGGACGCGATATCGCCGGCATCGGCCCGGTCGAGCTCGCAAGGCTGGGAATGTCGCGCGCGTTTCAGCTGGTCAACATCTTTCCGGCCCTGACGGTAAGGGAGACGCTGGCGGTCGCGATTGCGTCGCGTCTACGCCGCGTCTCCAATCCGTTTCGCTCGCTCAAGCGCGACAGCGTATTGCAGGCCGATGCGGAGCGCGTCGCCGAAGTCCTTGGCCTGCGCGCCAAGCTCGATACCGTTGCCTCGACGCTATCGCAAGGCGAGAAAAAATTGCTCGATATCGCCAGCGCCTTTGCGCTCAATCCGACCGTCATCCTTCTCGACGAGCCGACCAGCGGCGTGTCGACCGGTGACAAACACGCCATCATGGAAGTTCTCGTCACGGCCGCCAAGGCGGCGGGCGTGCGCGCTATCGTTCAGGTCGAGCACGACATGGACCTGGTCGAGCGCTACTCGCATCGCATCGTCGCCCTGCAGGCAGGCGCTCTTCTTGGCGACATGCCGCCCGACGAATTCTTTGCCGATCCAGCGATGATTGCCGCGGTGGTGGGAACGCGCCCAAGAAGTTGAGCAAGAAGTTGAGCAAGAGTTTGAGCCAGACTTTGAGAAAGCCGACGCGATGCTGAGTTTGTCTAGTCTGAAGGTGGACATCGAGGGTAGCCGCATCCTCAACGGCGTCAGCCTGTCGGTTGCGGCCGGCGAGCTCGTCTGTCTGATCGGACGCAACGGCGCGGGGAAGACCACGACGTTCCGCACCATCATGGGCTATCGCCGCCCGCTTTCGGGCGGCATTAGCTTTGACGGCGCGGACCTGACGAAATTGCCGACATGGCAGATCGCGCAGAGCGGCATCGGCTTTTCGCCCGAGGAATCGGAGGTCTACGCCGACCTGACGGTGGCGGAGAACATCGAACTGCCGACTTGGACCCGGCCGGCCGGTCGCCCGGCTCGGGTTCGCATCGAGGAAGCCTACGCGGTGTTTCCGAAGCTGCGTCAATACCTTGCCCGTGGCGGTGCGCAGCTTTCCGGCGGCGAGCGCAAGATGGTGTCGATCGCGCGGGCATTGACGCTCGATCCCGGATTGTTGCTTCTCGACGAGCCCTTCGAAGGTCTGTCGCCGGCGATCATTCCCTCGATCGCGGCAGGGGTCGCCTCAATCCGGGCGATGGGGAGGGGGGTTCTGATCGCCGAATCCAATGTGCACCATATTCCCGACTACGCCGATCGTATTTACGTGCTGGAACGAGGTGAGGTGATGTTTTCGGGGTCGCTTAAGGAAGCCTATCGGGATCGCGATGTGATGCGGGTGATTGCGGGCAAGATCGAGACCGCTTCCTGACCATGGCGGATGTTTGGGCCTTAACAGAGGAGGACAACATGAAGGTGTACTCGGGAGACCGGACCATCGACGGCGTCAAGGTCACCGTGGATGGCGCGCCGCTCGATCCATGCCTGAATATCGTGGAGTTCACCAAGAATGGCTTCGAGTGGAGTTATGAAGGCCCGGAGCCGCGTCAACTGGCATTGGCGTTGTTAGTCGATCATCTCGGCGACAGTGCCGCGGCCAAGGCCATGGTCGAGCCATTCATGCGCGCCATTGTCGCGAATTTCGGAAATGAGTGGGAAATGACATCGGCTGACATCGATCTGGATCTGGCCGTGCTTTCCGGCAAGGCGGTTGCCTGATGACGCTCGAGTACCGCGCCGCCGTACTGCATGCGCCGCATACCCCGATGTCGATTGAGACCGTCACTGCGGCGGCGTTGAAGCCGACCGATGTCCTGGTTCGAATCCGCGCGGCCGGCCTTTGCCATACCGATCTTGAGGTCATCGAAGGATCGCTGCGTTATCCGCTGCCGATCGTGCTCGGGCACGAGGCCGCAGGCGTGGTCGAGGAGGTCGGCGCGGCCGCGCGCGGGGTCAGCAAAGGCGACCATGTCGTTTTGTCCTGGAATCCACATTGCGGCCACTGCTTTTATTGCGATCGCGACGCTCCGATCCTGTGCGAGCAATATCTCGGCGAAGGGCCGAAGGCGCTACCCTTCGATGGCGAAAGCCGTCTCGCGCTCGCCGATGGCCGCCCGCTTCAGCAATTGATGTTCCTGGGATCGTTCGGCGAATACTGCATCGTGCCTGACCAGCAGGCGATTCCGGTTCCGAAAGAGATACCGTTCGACCGCGCCTGCCTGATCGGCTGCGGGGTGATGACCGGCGTCGGGGCCGCGCTCAATCCGGGCGCGATCGCGCATGGCGACACCGTCATGGTGATCGGCTGCGGGGCGGTCGGTCTTTCAGCGGTGCAGGGCGCGCGGCTGGCGGGCGCCGGTGCGATCATCGCCGTCGATCTCGATCCGGCGAAATTGGCGCTCGCACAGCGCCTGGGCGCCACGCAAGGCGTAAACGCGTCCAGCGAGGATGCGGTCGCCGCCGGAAAACGCGAAACCGGTGGCCGGGGCGTCGATGTCGTCATTGAATCGGCTGGCAGTGCGGCGGCGTTCCGCATCACCACCGAGGCGGTGCGGCCGGGCGGTCAGGTCGTCTGGCTCGGCAAGATCGACGTCAACAAGGACGTCGCGTTTCGCTGGGGCTCGCTGATGCAGGAGAAGCGCATCCGCCGCTCCAGTTACGGCAATGCGCGGCCGCGCCGCGATTTTCCGCTGCTGGCGCGGGCCTATCTCGATGGCGTCCTGATGCTGGATGAGCTGATTTCCTGTCGCATCACGCTTGAGGGGATCAACGATGGTTTCGGCGCCTTGAAGCGAGGCGAAGCCATTCGCAGCGTCGTGACATTCGATTGATAGTTCAGGTATCGAGCGTCTTGCGCGCGAAATCCTCGATATAGTCGATCAGCCGGTCCGACGCGGTAGCCGCCGCTTTCACCTTTTTCTGCGCCACCGCCTCGGCGACCGCGGCGTGCAGTTTTGCTGCAAGCGGCAGGTCGGCGACTTGCTGATAGTGCTGGTACCAGAACCGGCGCGACAGCGCGTTCATTAACCCCATCGACCGCCGGGCGAACTCGTTTCGGGCCGCGCTCGCAATCAGGATGTTGAAGCGTTGATCGAGACGCATGAAGGCGATGTCGTCGGCCTTTGCGGCAGCCGCGAGCATCGCTTCCGCGACCTCGGCGAATTCGCGGCGTTCTTCCGGCGTGGCGCGCTCGGCCGCCAGACTTGCCATCAAGCGTTCAAGCTCACGCCGAACCTCGAGCAGCCGCAGTTGCAGCCTCAAATTGATCTCGGAGACCATGATGCCGCGCCTGGGCATGATGACGACCAGGCCGTCTCTGGCCAGCCGCTGCAGCGCCTCCCGGATCGGGGTCCGGCCGATCTTCAGCCGCAAGGCAAGGGCCTGCTCCGACAACACCGTTCCGGGCGATAGCCGCAGCGTGACGATCATTTCCTCAAGCTCGCGGTAAGCGCGATCGGTCAGCGTACCGTCTTCTGCCTCGCTGGCCCGCGATCGGCGTGGGGTTGGTTTTTTCGACTTCAAATTGCTTCTCACATGGCGCAAGGGTCACGGCTTGCAGTCAGCTCTGCTGCGCATTCGTCCCAAGCGTATATTGGAAATATATCATGAAGCAACTCCCGCGGCCGGCTTGAGCCTGCAAAGGCCAATTCAGCTCAATGCCGATGTCAGGCAGGAGGTCGACCTGGGGATGCCATTCGTTATCTCTGGTCGTACTGGTCCGGTCCCATCGCCCAGAGCCATTGGTCGTGGCCGGTGGCAAAGGTACGGTTGGTCTGCGCCGGATTGCGGTTGATGAGCGGCCTCAGATACATCGGATGCGTGGCGCTGCGCACCTCGTGCTCGATGGTGAATAGGTATCTGCCGCTTGCGGGATCGACGATATCGCGAAAGCGGTATTGGTATTGATTGTCCTCGCTGTAAATCAGGCCGCGCTCCGACAGCTTGCGGTGGGGCGCGGAGAAGTTCGTGATATACATCTGGACGTGGTGGCCGTCGTAGTCCGGCTGCGGCCGGTCGGTCTCGCGAAACTTCAGCTGCTGGTTGTGGCCCATCTTCACGGAGACGACGGTGCCGTCGTCTTCCCTGAGCTCAGCCGGCATCCCCATGATCTGCGGATAGAAGTCGCGAATGCCTTTCGCGGCGCCTTGAGGGACATCGAACTCGACATAGGGGATTCCGAGCGTGATGCGCCCGAAGCGCACGGCGTCCGGCTCGTAACAGCGAACGCGATTGCCCCATGGACATGTCGCCTCGACGTGGTCGTTGTGTTGGTGGAACGAAAATTTCGTGCCACCCAGCTCCTTTTTGACCTTCGCGAGCCGGTAAAGCAGCGCCTCGCGGCCGGAGATAACGAGCCCGGTATGGCCCCTCAGCACCTGCGGCTCGCCGCTCGGGAGATGAAACTGGCTTCGGCCGACATTGACCCACATATTGTCGTCGGACACCATCAGATAGGGGTCACGGGTGAGCCCGAGCCCTGCGACGTAAAACAATGTCGCCAAATGCTGATCGGGCACCTGAACGTTGACGTGTTCCAGATGAATCGAGTTGCCGAGATCCTCGGCGGCGCGGTCGAATTTCGGTTGCATGGAAGTGGTCCCGGAGGCGGATCGCGTCATCATAGTGCAGCAGCCCAGCGATTGGGTGAGAATTCTCATTCAACCAAACATTCCTCGATGACACGCACGCCGGCGACGCCGACGCCGCTGGACCCGATTCGGCGCTGCGGATATGGCCATCTTATCGGGCGCCCGCCAGGGCTAAAGCGTTTTCCAGCGAAGTGGTCCCCGGTTCGCGTAAAGAAAACGCGTCAAAACAAAAAAGCTGGAGCCTCCGTTCCGATTCAATCGGAACGGAAAAGGCTCTAGGTCTTGGTAAGGCCACCCATCACCAGGCGATTCAAGCGATTGGCGAAAGCGGCCGGGTCCTCCGGCAGTTCACCGTCAAGGATTTGCGCCTGCTCAAGCAGGAGAAGAGACAGGTCGGTGGCGTTCGCGCCAGCCTGCGCGACCGCTGCGACCAGGGGATGACGGAGGTTGATTTCAAGAACGGGTTTGGTGCCGACGCCGCGATTTTGCCGCGCCAATAGCCGCTCAAGCTCGCGGTCAGGGCCGTGGCTGCCCGCGACCAGGCACGACGCGCTGGTGGTCAGCCGTTGCGATGCGCGCACGTCGGAAACCCGATTCTCCAGGCTGGCCTTGATCGTCGCGATGATTGCCGCCTCATCCGCATCCGACTTGATCTCTTGCTTTTTGTCATCGAGCAGCGGGATCAGGCCAAAATCGACGTCGCCCTGGCTCAGCGACTTCAGCGGCTTGCCCTCAAAATCGAGCGGCGCCGAAGTCCAGAATGCGTCGACCGGATCGGTCAGAAGCAAAACCTCGATGCCGCGGGCGGCCGCTGATTCCAGCTTGGGATTGGATTTGAGCCGCTCGATGCTGTCACCGACCAGGAAATAGACTTCCGTCTGATTCGGTTTCAGCTCCGCGACATACTGCTTGAGCGTGCGGTTTTCGCCGGATGTCGTGGTGAACCTCGACAGCGCCAGCAACTTCTCGCGCCGCTCGTAATCCTCGTAGATGCCTTCCTTGATCACCGGGCCAAAGGCGTCCCAGATCTTGGCGAAGTTTTCCGGCTGCTTCTCGCTCAGCGTTTCCAGCTCGCCAATCACCCGGCCGGTCACGGCTTTTCGGATTTGCGCCAGTTGCGGATTGTTCTGCAGCATCTCCCGCGAAATATTGAGCGGCAGGTCTTCGCTGTCGATGACGCCGCGAACGAAGCGGAGATAGGCTGGCACCAGGTCGGCGTCGTCGGTAATGAACACCCGGCGCACATAAAGCTTCACCTTGCCCTTGCGCGACGGCTCGAACAGATCGAACGGCCTCGTCGAGGGCGCAAACAGCAGGACCACGTAGGAGTATCGCCCCTCGGCGCGATAATGCAGCGTCATCGCGGGCTCGTCGAAGGCGCCCGCGATCGACTTGTAGGCTTGCGTGTAATCTTCCGGCTTGAGCTCGGATTTGGGCCGTTGCCAGAGCGCGCTCGCCGAATTGATCTGTCGCGGCTCGCCCTGTTCCGGGACCAGTTCGATCGGAAACTGGATGTTGTCGGACCAGGCCCTGACGATGCGCTCGATCTCGTAAGCCTCCAGGTATTTGGCCGCGTCCGCCTTCAGATGCAGGACGATTTCCGTTCCCCGCGCCGGAAGTGGCGCGCCGTCCTTTGAGGCAGGCGCGATTTTAAAGCCCGAGCCGCCCGACGACGACCATGTCCAGACCTCTTCGCTGCCCGCCCGGCGACTGGTAACGACGATGCGGTCGGCGACCATGAAGGCGGAATAGAAGCCAACGCCGAACTGTCCGATCAGGCCGGCGCCGTCCTTGGCCTCATGCAGGCGGGAAAGGAAGGATCGGGTGCCGGAACGGGCGATGGTCCCGAGATTGTCGATCAATTCCTGCCGGTCCATGCCGATCCCGGTGTCGGCAATCGTCAGCGTGTTGTTTTTCTTGATCGGGACGATCCGGATTTTCGGTAATGCGCCGTCTTCGATCAGCGCTGGGTCGGCGATCGCCTCATAGCGCAGCCTGTCGCAGGCGTCGGAAGCGTTGGAGATCAGCTCGCGCAAAAAAATTTCGGTCTCCGAATAGACCGAATGCACCATCAGATGCAGGAGCTCGGAAACCTCGGCCTGAAATGGCTGAGCCTCAGCGGCAGTATCGATCGTCATCATTTCATGTTCTCACGCGGCATGAAAAGGGTCGATATAGCGGCCCCGGGTTTGAGATCAAGCGGATATTGAAGCCGAGCTCGCGGCGAAGGAAGACCATCGGCGTGCGGCCCTGGCTTCAGGCCAGGCTATCCTCCGCCGGCTGCATTTCACCCCGCTGATCGGCATGGCGTTCGCTCATCGATCGGATCAGCGATGCCTTGATGCTTGAGACGTGCTCGCGCATCAGCATCTCCGCGCGCCACGGTTCCCGCGCCACGATCGCTTCATAGATCCGGTGATGGTCATCGTGCCGGCGGCGCACGTCACGATACTCGAAGGCCACGATGTTGCGGCTCGACGACACCGGGACATGATGGCAGATCCGGATCATTTCGCCGAGCATGCGGTTGCGCGCGGCGGCGAGCAAAGTTTCGTGGAAATCGCCGTTGATGCCGCGATAGGTCGTGCGATCGCCGGCCTCGAATGATCCACGTTCCATCAGCTTGTCGCCGGCGGCGAGACTGCGTTCGATCAGCGCCTTCTCTTCCGGCCGCAATCCACGCTCGGCGGCAAATCGCGCGGCGACACCTTCCAGCGCTGCGCGGATGTCGTAGGCATCGACAATGGCGGGAAGCGGAAATTCGCGCACGGTGAAGCCGCGGTTCGGCGCATAGTCCAGCAACCCCTCGCCGGCGAGGGCCTGCAGCGCGGCGCGCACCGGGGTGCGCGACACCGCCATCGTCCGGCTGAGCTGGACTTCGTTGAGGCGCTCGCCGGCGCCAACCGTGCCACCGAGGATGGCTTCCCGGATCAAGTCCATCACCGACAGCGCGCGGTTGCGCCCGCGCGATCCGCCGGTGGGCTCCAGGATGGTTCGGTCAGACGTATCGGTCATGGCGGCCGCCTCCTCACCAAGTGAATACACTTCTGCAAGCCGCTTTGCCAGCCTCATCGCGTTTATGGCCGTAAATTGATATTTTGAATTGCGGTAATGACAGTCGTAGCGCGGAAATGATGGGCATCTGGGAAAAGTGTATGTAATTTTCATTGACTCAACCACCCATTCGACCAAGCATGGGCGAGCAGTCAACGGCGAAGGTGGCGCGCGTTCCATGGCGGAAGCAAATCCAGCGATCAGGGAAAATGTCATCGAACTGATCACCGCGGATCGCGGTCCGCATTATGAACCCTTCGGCTGGCACCATTGGCCCGAGCATCCCTGGCTTTCCTATCAATTCCGCCGCGGCCTGGGCGAAACCCAGGAGGGTGGGGGCAGCGTCAGCGAAGTGATGCAGGCGGGGTCGCGGATGATCCCGGGCGATCTGGAAAGCTGGCACCTCGAATGGATGCGGATCGCCGATCGCAACTGGCAGCGCGGGCTCACCGAGGAAGCGTCACGCCATATCCGCACCGCCATGAACTGTTTCCTGCGCGCGGCCGACTATTACCGCCAGGCCGAATTTCACCTTGAACCCGACGATGCGAGACGGCTGCCCACCTTCGAGAAGATGGAAGCGTGTTCGCACAAGTTCATCTCATATCTCCATCCGCCGGGCGAGGTGGTCGATATCCCTTACGAGCCCGCAAAGCCGATTTGCGGCTATTTTATCCGCGCGCCGTTTCCCGGCGGCAAGCTGCCGGTGCTGATCTGCATGGGCGGACTCGATTCCATCAAGGACGAAATGTGGTTCATGCAGGCGCATGGCTGCCTGCAGCGCGGCATTTCGGTGCTGATGATCGACGGACCCGGGCAGGGCGGCACGTTGCGGCGGCACAAGATCGTCACCCGGCCCGACAGCGAACTGCCGATCGGCAAGTGCATCGACTGGCTCGAGCAACGCGCCGACGTCGATTCCACACGGATCGCGGTTTGCGGGTCCAGTCTTGGCGGCTACTACGCGGCACGCGCCGGCTGCTACGAGCCGCGACTGGCGGCTGCGATTTCACACGGCGCGATCTGGTCGGTGCACGATATGTGGGGCACCAAGGGCGATAATTTCGGCCTCGCCATGCATATCCGCTGGGTGTTCGGCGCCAAGTCGATGCGCGAGGCCCACGAACTGATGAAGCCGTTCACGCTCGAGGGCCATCTCCAGAACATGCGCTGCCCCTATCTGGTGCTGCATGGCGGCCACGACGTGCTGACGGTGACCGCGGCGCGAAATACTTACGACTATGCCAAGGCCCATGGCGTCGATGCGACGCTGCGCGTGCTCGATCCGGGGGAAACCGGCGCCGAGCACTGCCAGCACGACAATCCGACCATCGGCCAGGAAGTGCTGGCCGACTGGCTTGCCGATCGCTTCGGCATCGATCAGCGCGCGTTGCTCAAGACCTCCGTCAATTCTCTGCTATGAGGCGCGCCATGACATCGGTGTCGATTCATCTCAAGGCCGCCGTGGTCGCGATGGGTCTGCATCGCAGGGCATCTCGATATGATCTAACAACCAACCTGAAGAGCACCCCATGACCGGCCCGATGATACCACGCGAGCGTTCCGATTATTCCGCCATCGTCGACCGTCCGGCGCTGAAGCTGCCGGACGGCGCGCGCATCGTGATCTGGACTATCGTCAATCTGGAAGTGTGGGATATCGCAAAGCCGATGGCGCGGCAGGTGCTTCCGGCGCCGACCGGCGTTCCGCTGTTGCCGGATGTGCCGAACTGGAGTTGGCACGAATACGGCATGCGGGTTGGCGTGTGGCGGTTCTTTGATCTCTACAAGAAGCTTGGCATCGCGCCCACGCTCTCCATCAATGCGCGCGTCTGCGAGGATTATTCGCGGGTAGCGCGAGAAGCCAAGGACGCCGGTTGGGAGTTCATGGGCCATGCCTACGAGCAGGGGCCGATTCACAAGGAGCCGGACCAGAAGGCGATGATCGAGCGTTCGATGCGCGTGATCGAAAACTTCACCGGCAAGCGGCCGGTCGGCTGGCTCGGACCCGGCCTGACGCAAACTTTCGAGACGCCGGAGTTTCTCGCCGAAGCCGGCGTCAAATATATCGGCGACTGGGTTTATGATGATGAGCCGACCGTGATCCGCACCGCCAAAGGACCGCTGGTGACGCTGCCTTATACGGTCGAGCTGAACGACATCCCCATGATGCTGGTGCAGCACCATGAGAGCGATCATCTGCTCAGGCGCTCCATCGACGCTTTCGACCGGCTCTATGCGGAAAGCAAGGACCGGCCGAAGATCATGTCGATTGCGATCCACCCCTACATCTCTGGCCAGCCGTTCCGGATCAAGTTTCTCGAAGCGATCTACGACTATGTGAACAAGCACGACGGCGTGGTGCACTGGAACGGCGAACAGATTCTCGACTGGTATCAGGGCCAGATCTCCAAGCCGGGATCGAAACCATGAACGCCACCGCGCCGCAGGCGCTGCCGGCCGTTCCCGCCACCGAAGTACCGGTGGCCGGCGGCGGCGTCTTCCCGGTCCGCCGCGTCTATTGCGTCGGCCGCAACTACCTCGACCATATCCGCGAGATGAAAGAGGCCGACGAGCGCGATCCGCCGTTCTTCTTTCAGAAACCCCGCGATGCCGTGGTGCTGGACGGCGCGCTTGTGCCATATCCGCCTTTCACCTCCGATTTCCAGTTCGAAGTCGAACTGGTGGCTGCGATCGGTCGCGGCGGCCGCAACATCGCGGTTGCGGAGGCCAACAGTTACGTTTGGGGTTACGCGGTCGGCATCGACTTGACGCGACGCGACCGCCAGCGCGATGCGCGCGATTCTCGCCTGCCGTGGGAGGTCGGCAAGAGCTTCGATGCTTCGGCGCCATGCGGCAACATCATTCGGGGGTGCGATCCCAGTCGTTTCGAACACTGCGCGATTGCGCTTTCGGTGAACGGCGTCGAGCGCCAACGCGGCGATATCCGCCAGATGATCTGGAGCGTTCCCGAAGTGATCGCGCAATTATCGAAGCAGGTCACGCTCGGCGCCGGCGATTTGATCTACACCGGCACGCCCTCGGGCGTTGGTCCTGTCATGCCGGGTGATCGGATTGCCGCTCAGATCGACGGATTGCCGCAGCTTTCCATCACCATTACGCCACCGGAGGCATGATCATGCTGCCCACCGAACGCATCCTCTATTCGCCGATTCCCCAGCGTCCACCGCTGAAGCTGCCGAATGGCGCGCGCATGGCGCTTTGGGTGATCGTCAATGTCGAGGAGTGGGACGCCAAGCTGACGATGCCGCGAACCGTGCTGACACCGCCGGCCGGTGGCTCGCCGACACCCGACATTCCGAACTGGGCCTGGCACGAATATGGCAATCGCGTCGGCTTCTGGCGCCTGCTCAAGGTGTTCGACGAATTCAAGATTCCCGGGGTTCTTGCCATCAACGGGTCGGCGCTGTCGGGCTATCCCGCGATCGTCGAGGCGGCGAAAGCGCGTCATTGGGAGTTCATGGGACACGGCTTCACCCAGCGCAATATGCAGAAAGTCGAGAACGAGCGCGAAGATATCCGCAAAACCGCCGACGTGATCGCGGCGGCGACCGGAAAGCGCCCGCGCGGCTGGCTCGGCCCGGGTCTCACCGAGACCTGGGAAACGCCGGACCTCCTGAAACCGGAAGGCTATGAATATGTCGCCGACTGGGTGCTCGACGATCAGCCGGTCTGGCTCAAGACCACCACCAAACCGATCGTCAACATTCCCTATACCCAGGAGTGCAACGACGTCGCCATGATGCTGATCCAGCATCACAAGGCGTCGGAATATTACGATCGCGCCATCGATCAGTTCGAGCAGATCTACGATGACTCCGCCGACTCCGCCCGCATCATGGCGCTCGTGGTCCATCCCTACATCATGGGCGCGCCGCATCGCACGAAATATTTCCGCCGCATCTTCGAGCGGGTCCGTCAAAGGCCCGACGTCGCATTCATGACGGGAGAACAGATCCTCGACTGGTACCTCGCGACTGGACCAAAGGCGCCATAGGCGATGGGGCAGGGATGAACACCTTCCAGCTTTTCAACGGACTGACCTTCGCGGCACTTCTGTTCGTGGTGGCGAGTGGCTTTACGTTGATCTTTGGATTATTGCGCATCGTCAATCTGGCGCACGGCGCGCTCTATCTGTTTGGCGGCTATATCGGCTTTGCAGTCGCGACCAAAACCGGCAGCTTCGTCCTCGGTGGGCTCGGTGCGATGGCGGCGATGGCGGCGATTGGATTCGTGCTCGATCAAGGCCTGTTGCGTTTCGTCCGCGGCCATGATCTGCGCCAGGTTCTGCTCACGCTCGGCTTTGCCTTCGTCCTCAACGATCTGGCGCTGGTGATCTGGGGCGGCGACAGCTTCACGGTGCCGATTCCCCAGGTCCTTCGCGGGGGGTTGCGGGTGTTCGGCGTGTTCTATCCGACCTACCGGCTGTTTGTGTTGGCCACCGGCATTGTCGTGTTCGCAACCCTTTGGGTGCTTTTGAACCACACGCGGCTGGGCGCGCTGATCCGGGCCGGTGTCGACGACGCCGAGATGGTGGAAGCCTCCGGGGTCAACATCGGCCGCGTCTTCCTCGTCACCTTCCTGCTTGGCTCGGCGCTTGCGGGTCTCGGCGGGCTGATGGGCGGGGCGTTCCTGTCGCTCTATCCGTCGGCCGATGCCGAAATTCTGGTGTTCAGCCTTGCGGTCGTCATTATCGGTGGCCGCGGCAGCCTGATCGGGGTCGGCGTCGGCAGCCTTCTGGTCGGCCTCCTCAATACGCTCGGGCAAGTGATGTTTCCGGAACTCGCCTATTTTGTGATCTTCGGTCCGATGGCGGTGCTGCTGGCGTTCCGACCGCTCGGCCTGTTCGGACGGGCGGCATAGAGATGACGCAAGCCACCTCTCAGCCCAGCAAGATCGCCGGCATGACCGGCCGCGCGGTCATCGTCGCCCTCGCCGTGCTGACGGCTGCGGCGGCGCTGCCTTTGGTGCTCACCAACTATCAGGTCGGGCTTGCCACCGAGATGCTGATTTTTGGCGTACTGGCGATGTCGATCGACATTCTCGCGGGCTTTGCCGGGCGCACCTCGCTCGGCCATGGTGCGATCTTCGGCGTCTCGGGTTATGTCGTCGTCTATGCCAGCGCTCAGGCTGGCCTTCCGCCCGCGATGGCTTTTGCGCTCGGCGTGATCGCCGCGAGTCTGGTCGCGGTGATCTTTGCGCTGCTCGCGGTGCGCACCTCGGGCGTCTACTTTCTTCTCCTGACGCTGGCGCTCGGCATGATCGTGTGGGGCATTTGCCTGCGCTGGACCCAGGTGACGGGCGGCGAGAACGGCATGCGCGGCGATGTCCGGCCGGCTTTACTGGTGACGCACCGCGCCTTCTACTGGGCGGTGCTGGCCGGCGTCACAGCGGTGAGTTACGCGATGTGGCGTTTCGTCCGTTCCCCGTTCGGCCTCACGCTCCTCGGCATCCGCGACAGCGAAAGCCGCATGCGCAGCCTCGGTTACAACGTCTCGCTGCACTTGTTCATCGGTTTTACGGTGTCCGGCTTTTTTGCAGGAATTGCCGGCGCGCTCTACGCGATGTTCAACAATTTCGTCAGCCCGTCCACGGTAGCGCTGGCGCAATCGGTCGAAGGCGTGTTGATGATGATTGCCGGCGGCGTGGGCACGCTGTTCGGCGGCTTCGTCGGGGCGGCTGCGATCATCGCGCTTGAGAATGCCGTCAGCGCTTATACCGAGCGCTGGCAGATGGTATTGGGTATTACCTTCATTCTGATCATGATCTTCGCTCCCGAAGGCATCATCGGCACGCTGCGCGCCATCCTGACGCGCAAGCAGCGTTAATCGTTTCCACGAAAGGGCATTGAAATGAACCGCAGGCTATTCTTGAAGACCTCCACCGCCGCGCTCGCCGCAGGCACAGCTGGCGCGCCCTGGCGAGGTGCGCTCGCGCAGGCCGGTCCGATCAAGATTGGTCTGTTGGCCCCGCTCACCGGCGTGGTCGCGTCAGGCGGCAAGGAAATGGTCGAGGGCGTGCAATTCTACCTCGATCAGGTGAAGAGCGAGATCGCCGGCCGCAAGGTAGAATTGGTGATCGAGGACGACGCGTCAAATCCCGACACGGCCCTGCAGAAGGCGCGTCGCCTGGTCGAGCAAGGCAACTGCCATATGCTGATCGGAGACCTGCTCGCCAATACCGGCCTTGCGGTCGCCAACTACGTCAAGGGAACCGGCACGCCGTATTTCATCCCGATCATTGCGGCCGACGATCTGACCCAGCGGCAGCGCATCAAGAACGTGATCCGGGTCGCCGGCTATTCGGCCAGCGCCTTCACCCATCCGTTCGGCGACTGGGCGCTGAAACAGGGTTACAAGAAAATCGCGACCATCAGCCAGGACTACACCTTCGGCCACGAGCAATGCGGCGGCCTCTCGCAGGTATTCACCGAAGGCGGCGGCGAAATCGTGCAGCAGTTCTGGCATCCGCTGAACACGGCCGATTTCAGCCCCTATCTTGGCCAGCTTGCGGATCTGAAGGTCGATGCGATTTTCGCCATGGAGACCGGCGCCGACGCCACGCGCTTCATTCAGCAATATGCAAGCTTCGGGCTGAAGGGAAAAATACCGCTGCTCGGCGCGATGAACGCTACCGACCAGTCGGTGATCCGCACCCTCGGCGAGGAATGTGACGGCATCATCGCCGCCGCGCATTTCGCCGAAGGCTCGGACAATCCGGTCACCCAGAAATTCACCAAAGAATATGAAGCCAAATACGGCAAGATCCCCTCGCTCTACGGGTTCTCGATGTATTCCGGAATCATGTGGGTGGCCGAAGCGCTGGAGAAGCTTGGCGGCAAGGTCGAGGACCGCGAACTCCTGATCGATACGGTGCTGAAGACCGAACTCGTGGGTTCGCCGCTCGGCAAAACCGTAAAGCTCGACAGCTACGGCAATCCGATCTACGACGTGCAGATCCGCAAGGTGGTGAAGCGGGCCGACGGCAAATACTGGAATGTGCCGGTGACGAGCTATCCGAACGTTTCGCAGTTCTGGAAATACGACCCCGAAACCTACATGAAGCAACCGCCTTATTCGCGGACCTTCCAGGGCATCAAGAAGACCTGATCACCCCTCGGCGCGACGCGGTCCCGCCCGCGTCTCTTATACCGGAATTGCCCGTGTCCGAACCGATCCTGACGCTTACCGATGTGGTCGTTGCGTTCGACGCGTTGCGCGCGGTCGACGGCGTCAGCCTCACCGTCCCGCGCGGCCAGCGCCGCGCTATTATCGGCCCCAACGGCGCCGGCAAGACCACGCTGTTCAACGCCATTGCGGGAATCCTGCCGCCGACCGGCGGCCGCATCGCCTTCGACGGCCACGACATCACCCGCCTGCCGCCGCACCGGCGCGCCCAGCTTGGGGTGGCCCGCACCTTCCAGATCACCAATCTCTTTCCGAGACTGAGCGTGCAGGACAACATGGTGCTGGCGCTGCGCGGCCGGTCGCCGCGCAAATTTTCGCTGTTCGGCAGGCCCGACGTCGATTCAACCGAGGCGCCTCGAATCGCCGCCGCGCTCGACGCGGTCAGGATTGCCGCGCGCGCCGAAATCATCGTGAACGATCTGTCGTATGGCGAACAGCGCCAGCTCGAAATCGCGCTGTCGCTGGTGTCGGCGCCGCGGCTATTGCTGCTCGATGAACCCGCGGCCGGGCTTTCGCCCTCGGAACGTTCGATGGTCGCCGAGATCATCCGCTCGCTCGATCGCGACATCACGGTGGTGCTGATCGAGCATGACATGGATCTCGCACTCGGCCTCGTCGATCTCGTCACCTGCATGTTTGAAGGCCGCGTGCTGGCCGAGCAGTCGCCGGACGACATTCGCCGCAACAGCCGCGTGCAGGAAGTCTATCTGGGGCGTCCGCGTCATGCTTGAGGTTTCCGACCTGCACAGCAGTTATGGCGAAGCCCATGTGGTGCGCGGCGTCTCGCTCGACGTCGGCGCCGGCGAGATCGTGGCTGTGCTTGGGCGTAACGGCATGGGCAAGACCACGCTCATCCGCTCCATCATGGGGTTGACGCCGCCGCAGATTCGCTCGGGCTCGATCAAGTGGCGCGGCGAAAGCCTGGTGGGCTTGCGGCCGCACGATATCGCCGCGCGCAGAATCGCGATCGTGCCGCAAGGCCGGCGGCTGTTCGCCTCGCTGACGGTGACCGAACATCTGACCATGCTGAAAAGCCCGCGCGCCAAGACGGGATGGACCGTGGAGCGCGTATTCGGCATTTTCCCGCGGCTCGCCGAACGGCGGCATCACCGCGGCGGTCAATTGTCCGGCGGCGAGCGCGGCATGCTCGCGGTCGGCCGCGCGCTGATGATCGATCCGCAGATGATCCTGATGGACGAGCCTTCGGAAGGTCTCGCGCCGGTGATGGTGCAGCATTTGGAAGAAATCGTGCTCGATCTCAAGCGCGAGGGCCTATCGATTCTGCTGGTCGAACAGAACCTTTATAGCGCGCTCGCGGTCGCCGACCGCGTCTATGTTCTGGAAACCGGCCGGGTCGTGCACCAGGGCGACAGCGCGACGCTGACGCAGCAGACCGAGCAGTTGTTGCAACACCTTGGCGTGCAGTAAAATACCGTCGTCAAATCGCTCGCGGTATCTGCGCCGCAAAACTGCTTGTTCGCCGCGGCGGCTCTATCGGGCAGTCCGCCAGCCGGTCGACTTCGTCGAGCTCGACGGCATGCCGGCGGCCCCACTCGCAAAGCGCCGACAGCACCGGCTCGAAGCTGAGGCCGAGGGCGGTTGCGCTGTATTCGACGCGCGGCGGCACCTGGCGAAACACCTCGCGATGCACGATCCCGTGCTCCTCCATCTCGCGCAATTGCTGGATCAGCACCTTCTGGCTCACCTCCGGCAACAGCCGTTGCAGTTCCGACAGGCGCCGCGGCGCGTCGAACAGGTGATAAAGAATGATCGCCTTCCAGCGCCCCGAAATCACCTTCAGCGCGCGCTCGGCCGGCAGCATCGGCAGGCGTTTGATCGGATCCGACATACATACCTCTTGGTCTGTATCGCACGAATTGGTCGGTAATGCGTTTTCGCACCATACACTACATAGGCTTCATCGGAAAATCAGCCAGTGAGGCCCACGATGAAAGCCGTCCAGATCAGCCGCTTCGGCGGCCCCGAAGTTCTTGAGGTTGTCGAACTGCCAACGCCGGCACCGGGCGCCGGGCAATTGCTGGTCCGAACAGCCGCGATCGGCGTCAATCTGGCCGATACGTTGACGCGCATGGATCGTTACGCGGTGACCCCGCCGCTTCCGGCGATTCTCGGCGCCGAGGCCGCGGGCGTGGTCGAGGCGTTGGGCGCCGGCGTTCACGGATTTGCGCTCGGCCAACGCGTGGCGGCGCCGCTTTTCGCCAACAACAGCCTGGGAGCCTATGCTGAATTTATCGTGATCGACGCCAATCTGGCGGTGCCCTTGCCCGACGCGATTTCCTTCGAGCAGGCGGCCGCGCTGATGATCCAGGGAATCACCGCGCTCACCCTCACGCGGCAGGCGCCGCCAAAGGGTAAGCGCGTGCTGATCAACGCCGCCGCCGGCGGGGTCGGCTCGATCCTGGTGCAGCTCGCCAGGCGCGCCGACGCCCGCGCGGTGATCGCGGGCGCGAGCACGCCGCAAAAGCTCGACTTCGCCCGTTCGCTCGGCGCCGATGGTGGGGTGAATTATACCCATCGCGATTGGACCGAGGAACTGCGGCGCATCACCGATGGGAATGGACCTGACATCATCTATGAGTCGGTCGGCGGCGAGGTGACCGGCGCCAGCCTCTCAAGCCTGGCTTCGCAGGGTCAGATAATCATCTACGGCGCCTTGAACATCCAGAGCTTCCAGTTCGGGGTGCCCGAGCTTCTCGGCCTCATCTTCAAGAACCAGTCGTTGACCGGATTTGCCTTCGCCCCGCTGCTGACGCCGGCCACGCTTCGGTCCGATCTCGCCGAGTTGTTCGATCTTGTCATTCGAGGCGAACTCGCCGTCACGATCGGCGGCCGTTATCCGCTGGCCGAGCCTTGCAAAGCGCATGGTGCGTTGGAAGGACGCGGAACGACCGGCAAGCTCGTTCTTACGCCGTGACGGCGCGTTCAGACGAAGCGGGCCTGTCGCCCAGCGCGCGGTAGCGTTATCTCCTCCCCACCATCGCCAAAAACCGGTCTCTTGCGAGGAGAAGATAAAGCCACCATCTGACATGCGAAGGAATTTGACCATGTTGGATTTTACCAGCGATACGTCAGGCGATCAGACGTCGCCGCAGGCCAGCCAGGCGGCCGCCCTCAGCGACCAGGCCTTGCTCGATGCCTATTCGAATGCCGTCATCGGCGTGACGGAGCGCGTCGGCCCCGCGGTGGTTCGCGTCGAAACCGGCTCAAAGGCGCCGGGCGCGCGAGCGCGCGGCGGGCTCGGCTCCGGGATCGTGATTTCCCCGGATGGCCTCGTGCTGACCAACAGCCACGTGGTCGGATCGTCGCGGCAGATTAGGCTGCGGGACATCGAGGGCATTGTCACCGATGCCCGCGTGCTCGGCGTCGATCCCGACACCGACCTCGCGCTGCTGCGCGCCGACGGCGCGCGCGATTTGCGTTATGCCTCGCTCGGCAATTCCCAGAATTTGCGTCGCGGCCAGCTTGTGGTCGCGATCGGCAATCCTCTCGGCTTTGAGTCGACGGTTACCGCGGGCGTGGTGTCGGCGCTCGGCCGTTCGATCCGTTCGGTGAGCGGCCGGACCATCGAGGACGTGATTCAAACCGACGCCGCGCTCAATCCCGGCAACTCCGGCGGACCACTGGTATCCTCCAGCGCCGAGGTGATCGGCATCAATACCGCGATCATCAGCGGCGCGCAGGGCATCTGCTTTGCGGTCGCCAGCAATACCGCGCAATTCGTGCTCTCGGAGATCATCCGTCACGGCTATGTCCGGCGCGCCTATATCGGGGTGTCCGGCCAGACCGCGCCTATACCGCGAAGGCATGCCGTGGTCGCCGGTGTCGACAACAAGATGGGCGCGCTTTTGGCGCAGATCGAACCGGATGGTCCGGCAGGCCGCGCTGGACTATTGCCCGGCGATGTCGTGATCAAGCTCGACGGCATCGCCGTCAACGGCGTCGACGACCTGATCCGCGTGCTCGACCGCGACCGCATCGGGCGCACCGTCGAAATGGACGTGCTGCGCATGGGCCGGCTGCGGACCATCGACATCCATCCGATCGAGCGCAAGCCGTCGGTGCGGCAGGGGTCGGTGCCGTAAGAATTTTTGGCTTGCGCGAGCCCGATGACGTTGGGGTATGAACCCATAAATTCAGAGTGGTCGACGGACGTCCGCTTTGGTGCCCATTCCCGACTCAAGTCGGACATCGTGCGAGGTCCAAAAAGTGCCAATTTCGGAAGTGGTCCCTTCACTCGACGACAAAGTCTGCGCTGCCAAGCAGTGTTGCCGGAAATTCAAGGCCGAGTGACTTTGCGGTCTTGAAGTTGATGCCTAGCTCGTAATGGGCAACTTGGTTGAACGGAATGTCTCCCGGATTGGTGCCTTTGAGAATTTGGCCAATTTGGTACCCGGTAGATCGACCCATTTCCTCCAGGTCGGGCGAATAAGACATCAATCCACCGATCTCAACAAACTCTCTGAACGGATACATTGCGGGAAGGCGATGCTTTGCGGCCAGTTCAACAATCGTGACGCGATGGGTTAAATGAAGGCCGATTTCCATTACCATGAGGGCATCCGGTCTGTCTTGCTCGAACGCCGCGAAGACAGGCTGGTACTCCGCCTCGTCAATATTCCCGTCGAACAGCGCGGCATTCAGCGTAACACTGGCGGCTTTGGCGGCCTGACGGATTGCCGCGCCGTAAGGACCTTCCCAGCCTTTTCGTGTTGCTGCGATGAAGCAGACGTTGGACAGTTTAGGAAGAACCTCCTTGAGAAGTCCGATCCGCTTGCCCCAGATTTCCAGTCCTGCGTTGACGGCGGTCCCCGTGACGTTGCCGCCGGGCCGTGCAATGTTTGAGACAATCCCTGTAACCACTGGGTCGCTTGACATGGTGACAATCGGTATCGTCGTCGTGGCAGCTTTGAATGTGAGACCGAGAATGCTGTCCAGCGAAAAGATTGCGTCCGGACGTGTATCGATGACATCACGGGCCAGCTGGGCGTAGCGGGCGATTTGTCCCCCGGCGGAGTATCTTTCGACGACGAGGTTTTTCCCCTCCACGAAGCCGAGCCGGCTCAATTCGTCGAAAAATCCACGGTAAGACCGGCGATAGCTCGCAACCATGTTGACGACGGGGTCGGATGAATGAACCATCGCGATCCGCTTCATCTTCGCCGGTTGCTGTGCACGCGCGATCAGCGGTGATGCAGCCGCGCCGCCAACGAGCGTGATGAACTCGCGCCGTTGCATGTGCCTCCCCAGAGAACAGGCCTTTTGCAATGCATCAAGCCTAGCACTTTGCGACCGGTCGGCGAATGAGAAATACTGCAAAAACCGGACTTAGCACTTGATCAAGCCTGATTTCCGCTAAGGGTCATTCGCGCCGATTTTGGTATGTCCGCGGGATGTTCGGTTTGGGAATAATCTCGGAAGTGCCGGTTGTCCGGCTTTGCTGGTTGAAGGGATCGGTTCAGAAGTGATTCAAGCGCCCAAACCGGACCCTCCTGATAGACCGATTCAACTTCGCGGGTTCAGAGTCTTGGACGGGCATCCGTTCTGCTGCTCATTCCGGACTCACATCGGACATCCCGCGAGGTTCGAAAGTGCCAAGAACAGAGATGTCGCATAGGAATTTATTTTAGCATGGGAGTTTATGTGCGTTGTTCATGGCGGCTTTCTGCTTCCGCGCTTCCTGACAAGGTGTTAGCCTTGATCCCATCCCCGATCATATGGGGAATGTTGGTTATAGTGGAGGAATCCCATGAAGCGTATTTCCTTGGTAAGCGGGCTGTTCTTGCTGGTCGCGCCCACTCTTCCCGCAACGGCGGCTGATGAGCATGTCGTTATTTCTCCGGATAACATGAAATGGGTTGCTGCTCCGCCCGCCTTCCCGAAGGGCGCGCAAATTGCCGTTCTAAGCGGTGATCCATCGAAGGAGGGGCTCTACGTCCTTCGTCTTAAGGTGCCTGCCGGATATAAAGTTCCAGCGCATACCCATCCGAACGATGAAAATATCACTGTCGTCTCGGGCACCTTTAACTTCGGAATGGGTGACAAGCTTGATGAGAAAAAGGGAGATGCTCTCAAGCCCGGCGGATTTGCCCATGCGCCAAAAGGAATGCAGCATTATGCCTGGTTCACCGAGGACAGCATCGTCCAGCTGCATGGGATGGGGCCGCAGAGCATTATCTACGTCAATCCGGCCGACGATCCGCGCAAGAGCAATTAGATCGTAAACAAGGGTCCGTCGGGCAGCGATTTTAGCGCGCAGAAATAGTGCGCGAACGCCGATGTCCGGTATCGGCGCTTCACACATGCACCGCGGTGCGAACGCGCCCGGCATCGCCGAAGACGCGGAGGTAGCGGTCAAGCTCAGGCTGGCTGCCGGTTGATTTTTCCGGATTATCCGACAGCTTCACCGCCGGCCGGCCGTCGACCGACGTCACCTTGCAAACGATGGAGATCGGGTCAAGATCGACCGAACCATCCGGCGCGCATCCAACGAAATCATTGGTCAGGTTGGTGCCCCAGCCGAAGGAGATGCGGACACGGCCGGCAAAATGTTTGTAGGTCTCCTCGATCGATCCGACATCCATGCCGTCGGAAAAGACCAAGAGCTTCTCCCGGGGATCGCGGCCCTTTTGCTTCCACCATTTGATGATCTCCTCGCCGGCCGCGATCGGCGGCGCGCTGTCGGGCCGAAAGCCGGTCCAGTCCGCGACCCATTCGGGGGCGTCTCTCAGGAATGACTTGGTGCCGAAGGCATCGGGAAGCGCGATCAACAGGTTGCCCGCATAGGTGTGGCGCCACTGATCGAGGATGCGGTAGGGCGCCCAGCGCAGTTCGTTATCGTCATCCGCTAGTGCCGCGGCCACCATCGGCAATTCATGCGCATTGGTTCCGATCGCTTCCAGGTCGTTGTCCATCGCCAGCAACACATTCGAGGTGCCCGTGAAGGACGCGCCCAACCCTTCCTTGACGGCCTCGACGCACCAGCGCTGCCACAGGAAGCCATGCCGGCGCCGCGTCCCGAAATCGGAAAGCCGCAAGCCCTCCAGTTGCCGCAGCCGTTCGACCTTGGCCCACAGCTTGGCCTTGGCGCGGGCGTAGAGAACGTCGAGCGCGAATCGGCCCTGTCCCTTGGTGATCTGGCGCGAGCGCAATTCATTGAGAATGGCGAGCGCCGGAATCTCCCACATCGTGGTGTGCGTCCATGGACCGTAGAAATTCAGTTCATACTGGCCGTCGACCTTGTTGAGTTCATATTCGGGAAGGCGGAAGGTCGAAAGCCAATTGATGAAGTCCGGCGAAAACATCTGGGTCTTGCCGTAGAACGTGTTACCGGCGAGCCATATCAATTCTTTCTTGCTGAACCGGATCGAGCGGGCGTGATCGAGCTGGGCGCGAAGCTCGCTCTCGTCGATCACTTCGGCAAGCCGCACATGCTTGCTCCGATTGATGACCGAAAAGGTCACGCGCTGGTTCGGGTAAAATTCCCGGATCATCTGCAGCATTAAGAGCTTGTAGAAATCGGTATCCAGCAGGCTGCGCACGATCGGGTCGAGCCGCCAGCCGTGGTTGTAGGTCCTGCTTGCGATATCTGTGACTGCCATGGGTGAATTCTATCCGGCCTGAGGCCACCCAACCAGTGGCTTTCAGCGCCCCGCATGGCTGGTCAGCGCGAAATCCCTTGCCGGATACGGCTGATCGCCGCCGGCACGCCGCTCCAGGCGGGCTTTTCGGGGGCGAATTGCCGGCGGACGTAACCGACCAGCTCGGCGAGCTGGTCGTCGGTCATGCTGTCCTTGAAGGCCGGCATATAGCCGAGATCGCTCGATGCCGGCGAGGCGATGCCGTGCAGGATCACCTGGATCAGATTGTCCGGCACGGCCGCATGCAAATTGCTGTTCAGCGCCAGCGACGGCCGGCTGCCGAACAGAGGCGGGCCGCCGACCTGATGGCAAACGGCGCAGGCGCCTTCGTAAAGGCGCAGGCCGATCGGGGAAGCTGAAACCGCCCTGGTGCCGGTCATGCTTTCAAGCCTCTCGGCCAGTGCAACTTGATCCGGCTTCTTGATCGCTGCTTCATTGAAAGAGCCGAGATAAACCGCCATGGCGCGAATATCCTCGTCGGGAAGGGCAGCGAGTTCCTTCACCACCGGCGCCATTGGACCTGCCGCGACCCCGTGGAATTTGGATTCGCCGGTTCGCAAATAAGCGAACATTTCATCCTCGCTCCACGGGATCGGCGCGTGCGAAAGTGAGGTCAGCGGCGGCGCTTCCCAGCCTTCGGCAAAGCCGCCAGCCAAATAGGCTCTCTGCTTTTCCGCACCGAGCGCGTTGCGCGGCGAGTGGCAGGCGCTGCAATGGCCGAGGCCTTCGACGAGATAAGCGCCGCGATTCCAACGCGCCGATTGGGTCGCATCGGCTGTGAACATTTCAGCGCGGTGGAACAATGCATTCCATCCCGCCATCAATGGGCGCCAGTTGAATGGAAAGGCCAAGGCCGGCGCGCGGTTCTCGGCACGCACCGGGGCCTGCGCCATCAGATAAGCGTAGAGCGCCTGCAGATCGGCGTCGGTTGCTTTGGCGAAATGCGTGTAGGGAAACGCCGGGTAAAGGTGGCGGCCGTCGCGATGAATGCCCTCGCGCATGGCGCGCTCGAAGGCGGGATACGACCAGCTGCCCATTCCGGTCTCGACATCCGGCGTGATGTTGGTCGAGTAGATGGTGCCGAATGGCGTCTCGATCGCCCGGCCGCCGGCATTGACGACGCCGTTGATGTCGGTGTGGCAGACCGCGCAGTCGCCGAGCGCCGCCAGTTGCCGGCCGCGTTCGATGGTGGCCGCCGAAAACACCGATGCGTCCGGCCGCGCGATCGGCGCGATCGATCGCCATGGCAGCGTGGCCGAAGCAATGCCGATCCCGCCGGCAACCAGCGCGGCGAGGGTCGCAAGTGCGCCGCGGCGCAGGGCAAACGGATTGTGCCAGCGGTCCGACGAGGTCGGCGGCTTGGATGCTGGCGAGGGCAGGGCGCCGGGGGCCGGCTGCGCTTCGCCGCGCAATCCCGCAAGGATGCGCTCCGGCGTCAACGGCAATTCGCGAAAACGCACGCCGGTGGCATCGAAGATCGCGTTGGCGATCGCAGCCGCGCTCGGGACGGACGCGGATTCGCCGACGCCAAGCGGCGGCTGATCCGGACGCGGCAGCATCAGGACATCGATCTTCGGAATGTCCGGAAAGGTGATGATGGGGTAGGCGCCCCATTCGCGGCTTGTCACCGCGTTACGGCTGAACGACACCTCTTCCATCAGCGCGCGGCTGGTCGATTGAATGACATTGCCCTGGATCTGGTGACGAACGCCGTCCGGGTTGATCACAAGGCCGGAATCCTGCCCCGCCACCACGCGCGTGACGCTGACATCGCCGGTTGCCTTGTTGACGGCGACGTCGGCGATCCAGGCCGACCACGCCGCGCCATAACCCGGAAACTTGCTGTGGACATAAAGCGCATAGGCAAAGCCGCGGCCGCGCACGATATCGCCTTCGGCGATCCGCTCCTGACGCACTGGGCGCGGTTTCCAGCCGGCGCGCTCGGCAACCGCGTTCACGAGATCGATCGCGCGCCGGTCTTTGAGATAACGCAGGCGATAGTCGATCGGATCGACGCCGGCTTCGGTTGCAAGCTCATCGATGTAGGATTCGTGGGCGAAGGTGTTCGGCAGCGCCGACACGGCGCGCAACCAGGAGGCCCGCACGATCGGCGGCATGTCGTGCGCCACCACGCGCAAATTGTCGTAGTCGTAAGGCGGAATCGCGGTGCGGTCACCCATCTCGGACACCTCAGGAATCGGCGCAATCGTGCCCGTCAGCAGCAGCGCCAGGGTCGGCGCGCCGTTGGAGGGATAGCGGGTGGCGAAATCGTAGGCGGCGACGCTGCCATCGGCGTTCAGTCCGCCCTTGACGTCCATCAGTTGCGCGGTGCCCTTGGGCTCCCACGTATGCTCCTGCTCGCGGGTCAATTGCACGCGGACGGGGCGGCCGACCGCGCGCGACAGCAACACCGCGTCGGCGGTGACATCGTCGGCGCAGTTGCGGCCGTAGCAGCCGGCCGCTTCCATCCGGATCACCTCGATGTCGGCTTCCGGCCGCTGTAGCAGGAGCGCAAGATCGCCGCGCAGGATGTGCGGATTTTGGGTACCTGACCATACCCGAACCTGACCCTCCCTAAAGTCCGCAACCGCGCAGGACGGGCCGATCGACGCGTGCATCTGGTACGGCCAGACGTAGGTCCGCTGCATCGGCTTTGCCGCGCCGGCCAGAGCAGCGTCGACGTCGCCCTTGTCGATCAGGGTTCGCGGGGTCGAAGGATTGGCGCGCAGCGCCGTCTCGATATCCCCGAGATCGGGAAGCGTCGGCACCGGTTTCCAGGTCAGCTTGAGTTGGGCGGCGGCCTTGATCGCGTTCTCCTCGCGCTCGGCGATGACACCAACGAAATCACGGATACGGACGACGGCCACGAGGCCGGGAATATCACGCACCGAGGTTTCATCGACCCCAATCAGGCTGGTGCCGACAAACGCGCCGGCATCGACGCCGGCATAGGGCGGACGCACGACGCGGCCATGCAGCATGCCGGGCAGGCGCATGTCGTGCACATAGACCAGCTCGCCGGTGGCCTTGGCCGGAAGGTCCGTGCGCGGCACCGACTGTCCGACGATATGATAGGATTCAGTGGCCTTGACCCGAACCTCGTCGGCCAGTTCGAGGCGGATGATCGCCTCGCCGATCAATTCGCCGTAGCTGACGCTGCGGTTACCTCCGCGGATCAGACCGTCTTCGACCAACAGATCGTCGACGGGAAGTTCAAGCCGTTGCGCCCCTTGCGCCAGCAGGAATTGCCGCGCTTGCGCCGCGGCATTGCGAAGCGGCACGGCCGAGACCTGGATGGTCTCGCTGGCAATGGTCGCGCCCTGATCGGGCGCGCGCGAGGTATCGCCCAGCACCACGACGACGCGGGCAAAGGACACGTCGAGTTCTTCGGCGACGATCTGTGCAAGCGCCGTCTGGATACCGGTGCCGAGGTCGACATGACCGTTGAAGGCGGTGACCGAACCATCCGCCGTGATCTTGATGAAGGTTTCAAATTCCCCGCCGGATGCCGCCCGGCGCACGACCGACAGCAATCCACGCCCGGCTTGAGGATTTTCTGGAAAACCCGGCGCGGCCATCAGTCCCGCGCCTCGGCGGCGTGGCCGGCCGCCCGCATCACGGCGCGGACGATTTCAATATGCGCACCGCAGCGGCAAAGATTGTAGCGTAGCGCCTCCAGGGCTTCGGCCTCGGAGGGCTTTGGGTTGCGCATCAATAAAGCCTTCGTCGTCATGATCATGCCGTTGAGGCAATAGCCGCATTGCGCGGCCTGCTCAGTGATGAAGGCATCCTGCACGGGATCGGGATCGCCGCGCGAGCCAAGGCCCTCGAGCGTGAGGATGTCGCGGCCGACGCAGCCGCTGATCGGGATCACGCAGGAGCGGGCGGCGAGGCCGTCGATCAGCACGGTGCAGGTGCCGCATTCACCGAGCCCGCAGCCATATTTCGGCCCGTTCAAGTCGAGATCGTTGCGCAGCACGTAGAGCAGCGCGGTATCGGGGGCAGCGCCGACCTCGTGGATCCTGCCATTGACCTTCAGGCGGATCGTGGGCTGCGTCATGCTCATGGGTTCCGGCAAGATGATTGCGGCTCGCAAACATCGCTCAAACGCGTTCGAGGATACCGTTTGCATACAAACGTGCAAGGCCTGCCCGCCGCGGCAGAACCGCTGCCCGGTTTATGAACAAGGATGCCGGGCAACTGAGGTATTATTCGGCAATCGCGCTTTTCGCTCCGAACGGCGCTTGACAGCTTTTCGCGGCGCGCGCAAGATCGTTCGTATACGAACAAAATCCCCCGGCGGCGAATGCTGCGAAGTTCTCGAGGCCGCTGGCTGCGCCGCAACGCGTTGCTACCGATTGCAGGTTCGACAGTTTGACGCCGGCTTGAAGAGCTTGTTCATGCTGACTGATGCGACGGCTGCTGCCGACAAGATCCGCTGCGATGCGTGTCCGGTGATGTGCTACATCAAGCCGGGCGCGGCCGGCGCCTGCGACCGTTACGCCAATCATGACGGCCAGTTGGTGCGCGTCGATCCGCATATCGTGCTGGAGCGAACCAAGTCGCATGGCGGTCGCCTGGTGCCGTTCCAGGCCGGCGGCGACTGGGACGGCAAGATCGTCCATCAGCCGGACGTCTTCGTCACCGCGATCGGCGCCGGCACGACCTATCCCGATTACAAGCCGGCGCCTTTCATCGTGTCGTCGGAAGTAGACGGCGTCGACATGGTCACGGTGGTGACCGAGGGCATCTTCAGTTATTGCGGCGTCAAGGTGAAGATCGACACCGACCGCTATCTCGGCCCCGAGACGGCGACGGTCCGAGTACAGGGCGAGGCGGTGGGCCACGTCACCACCAGCGAATACGGCTCGCAGATGCTGTCGCTCGGCGGCGTGCATCACCTGACCGGCGGCTCGAAGAAGGAAGGGCGCGTCACTTGCGACGCGCTGATGGATTTGAGCAACTGCAAGCCGGTCGAGCTTGCGATCGACGGCGGCGCCAGCGTGGTCGTGCAGGCCGGCTACCCGCCGATCGTCAATGGCGTCGCCGAGGAGCGGATGCGGGTCGGCTGCGGCTCGGCCACGATCGGCATGTTCGCCAAGCAATGGCACGGCAAAGTCGACGAGGTCGTCGTCGTCGATGACCATATCACCGGCGTGCTGAGCGAACATCAGGCCGGCAAGTTGCTGGATATTGCCGACACCGGAATCAAGATGAAGGGACGGCGTTCGACGCCGGGCCGCTATTTCCAGGTCGCCGAGCCCGGCACCGGCTGGGGCGGCACAAAAATTTCCGATCCATTGTCGGTTCTCGGGCCGTTCGATCCAAAGGTGGCCCGCCCAGGCATGACCATGCTGATGGTGTCCACGACCGGCGAACACGCGGCCTATTATGAACTCGACGAGGCGCTCAGGCCGGTCGAGAAAACCATGCCCGCCGATCTCAAATCATCGGTCGAGCGGATCCAGGAGAATTGCGAGCCCGCGCTTTGCACCGTGCTGTTCATGGGCGGGGCGGGCGGTTCGTTGCGGGCCGGCGTCACTGATAATCCGGTGCGCCTGACGCGCTCGGTAAAGGACGCGTTGACGCGGGTCACCAGTGGCGGCGCGCCGGTTTATGTCTGGCCCGGCGGCGGCATCACCTTCATGGTCGACGTCACACGATTGCCGGCGGGTGCATTCGGCTATGTGCCGACGCCGGCGCTGGTGGCGCCGATCGAATTCACGTTGCGGCTATCGGATTATGCGGCATTGGGCGGCCATATGGATCATGTTCGTCCGCTGGCGTCGTTGAAGGCGAACCCTGAAACCCGTCAAATGGCGCCGCCTCAATCGGGATCGCGCTCATGAAGCGAGTGCCGCAGATCGGTTGGCTCGCGGACGGCCGGCGGCTGCATCTGCAGGATGGCCCGATCGATCTGATCGTGGAGACTCACGGCAGCGAGGCAAACCTGCGCACGGCCTATCACGCCGGAATTCGCCGTTTCACCGGTCTGCTGGACGAACTCTGTGACGAGTTGCCGGCGCTGCGCAGGGCTGCCGATCCGGCGCGGTGCTGGCTGCAAGGCCCGGTCGCGCGCCGCATGCATGCGGCGGTAGCGCCATTCGCCGCCGATCATTTCATCACCCCGATGGCGGCGGTCGCCGGCAGCGTGGCGGAGGAAATTCTCGGCGCGATGGTGGGGGAGGCCTCGCTCGATCGCGCTTATGTCAATAATGGCGGCGACATCGCGCTGCATCTGTCGGGCGGAGAACAGTTCACGGTCGGCCTGATCGATCGGCCGGATCCATTCGGGCTGATGCGAACGATGGTTATTCGCGCCGATGATCCAACGCGTGGCATTGCGACCAGCGGACGCCACGGGCGCAGCTTCTCGCTTGGCATTGCCGACGCGGTGACCGTACTGGCGCGGACGGCCGCGCAGGCGGACGCTGCCGCCACCATCATCGCCAACGCCGTCGACTTGCCCGGGCATCGCGCCATCGTCCGCTGTCCGGCCGAACAGCTGCAGCCCGACAGCGATCTCGGCGCCCGGCTGGTGACGCGGGAGGTTGGGCATTTGGACGATGTCGAGATCGCTTCCGCGCTGGAAGCCGGCTCGGCCAAGGCCCGTGCGCTAAACGCCTGCGGATTGATCGATGGCGCGGCGCTGCATTTGCAAGGCCAAACGCGGGTCGTCGCGCCGAAGAGCTTCGGTACAAGCATGCACCACGCGGTGCCGCGACACATCGAAAGTGCGATAGATGCGTGACGTGAATTTGTCGATCACCATTCGAGAGGGCGCAAGGTCATGAGCGCGGTCATTCGCAAGATCGTAACCGTCGTCGAAGAGACGCTGATGGAGATGGGTCAAAGCGTCACACCGCCGACCCGGCGTGCGGCGGCGATCGCCGTGATTGAGAACCCATTCGCGGGCCGATATGTGGAAGACCTTATGCCACTGGTCGCCATCGGCGAGGAACTCGGCGAGCTGCTCGCCAAGCGGGCGGTGGCAGCGCTCGGAATCGAGGGCTCGAAGGCGCACAGTTACGGCAAGGCGGCGGCGGTCGGCGAAAACGGCGAACTCGAACATGCCGCCGCCATCCTGCATCCGAAGATGGGTGCGCCGGTGCGTACGGTGCTGGGCAAGGGCGCCGCACTGATACCATCGTCGAAGAAGCGAAGCGGACCGGGCACGACGCTGGATATTCCGCTCGGTCACAAGGACGCGGCCTTCGTGCGAAGTCATTTCGACGGCATGGAAGTACAGATCAACGATGCCCCGCGCGCCAACGAAATCATGGTCGCGGTTGCCGTCACCGATAGCGGCAGGCCGCTGCCGCGGGTCGGTGGACTGACCATTTCCGAAATAAAGGGTGAAGACGGTCTGCGATAGAGCATGATGGGGAAAAGTGGAAGCCGGTTTTCCGAAAAGATCATGCTCAAACAGAGATAGGTTTTTCAACATTGGAGATTTGAGATGCAACGAAGCAAACGTCTCTTGGGGGCAACTCTGGCCATTGCCTTCAGTGGCCTGGCGCAGACCGCCATGGCGGAGAGTGAAACAAAGACCGGCGAGATCAAGATCGGCGAAATCAACAGCTATTCGCTGCTGCCCGCGTTCACCGAGCCCTACCGCAAGGGCTGGCAGCTCGCCGTCGAAGAGATCAATGCCGCCGGCGGCATCAACGGCAAGAAACTCGTCGTCGTCTCCAAGGATGATGGCGGCAAGCCGGCGGATGCGCAGACCGCCGCCAACGAATTGGTGTCGAGCGAAAACGTCGCGATGCTGGCAGGGACGTTCCTGTCGAATATCGGTCTTGCCGTCAGCGATTTCGCCAACCAGAAGAAGGTGTTTTTCCTGGCCGCCGAACCGCTGACCGACGCCATCACCTGGGCCAAGGGCAATCGCTACACCTTCCGCCTGCGCCCTTCCAACTACATGCAGGCCGCGATGCTGGTGGAGGCAGCGGCGAAGCTTCCGGCCAAGCGTTGGGCGACGATTGCGCCGAACTATGAATATGGCCAGTCGGCGGTAGCGGTGTTCAAGAAATTGATGTCGGAAAAGCGGCCCGATATCCAGTGGGTCGAAGAGCAATGGCCGCCGCAGGGCAAGATCGACGCGGGCCCGGTCGTGCAGGCGGTCGCGGCTGCAAATCCGGAAGCGATCCTCAACGTCACCTTCGGCGCCGACCTCGTGAAGCTCGTGCGCGAGGGCAACACCCGCGGCCTGTTCAAGGATCGCTCGGTGGTGAGCTTCCTGACCGGCGAGCCGGAATATCTCGATCCACTGAAAGACGAGACGCCCGAGGGGTGGATCGTCACCGGCTATCCCTGGTACAGCATCAAGACGCCGGAGCACGATGCTTTCCTGAAGGCGTATCAAGCCAAGTACAACGACTATCCGAGGCTCGGTTCGATCGTCGGCTACCAGACCATCAAATCCGCAGCCGCGATCCTGGCCAAGGCCAACTCGACCGATCCCGAAAAGCTGATCGCGGCGGCGGAGGGATTGGCGGTGCCGTCGCCGTTCGGCGGGATCGTGTTCCGCAAGATTGATCATCAATCGACGCTTGGCGCGTTCGTCGGCAAGACGGCGCTCAAGGACGGCAAGGGCGTGATGGTGGATTCGGTCTATCGCAAGGGGTCCGATTATCTTCCCGGCGACGACGAAGTCGCAAAGATGCGTCCGGGGGAGTGAGATCGTCATTGCGAGCGCAGCGAAGCAATCCAAATTGCCCGGGACAAAGAAAGCTGGATTGCTTCGTCGCGGAGCCTGTCATCGGGCGCGCGTTCGCGCGACCCGTTGGCTAACCCGCCCTACAAGCGAAACGCGGACCATCGATGGCATTCTACTTCGTCCAGTTCCTGACCGGCCTTGCCAGCGCGGCGTCGCTGTTTCTGGTGGCCTCGGGGCTGTCGATCATCTTTGGCGTGACGCGGATCGTCAATTTCGCCCATGGCGCGTTCTATATGCTCGGCGCCTATGTCGCGTTCACGCTGACCGAGCGATTTTCCGGCTCATTCGGATTTTGGGGCGGCATTGTTGTTGCGGCGCTGATCGTCGCCGTGATCGGCGTCGTGGTCGAGATGGTGTTGCTGCGCCGAATCTATCATGCGCCTGAATTGTTCCAGTTGCTGGCGACCTTCGGCCTTACCCTGATGGTCGAGGATCTCGTGGTCTTGATCTGGGGGCCGAGCGATCTGCTCGGCCGCCGCGCGCCCGGGTTCAAGGGCGCGGTTGATTTTTTTGGCCAGAACATTCCTTCCTACGATCTCTTCCTGATCGTGCTCGGCCCATTGGTGCTCGGCCTGTTGTGGCTGTTGTTCCAGCGAACCCGCTGGGGCGTGCTGGTCCGGGCCGCGACCCAGGACCGCGACATGGTGGCAGCCCTCGGTGTCAACCAAAAATGGCTGTTCACCAGCGTATTCGCGGTCGGGGTCTTTCTCGCCAGCCTTGGCGGCGCGCTGCAGATCCCGCGCGATGCGGTGCATCACGCCATGGACCTGCGGATCATCGTCGACGTATTCGTCGTGGTGGTGATCGGCGGCCTCGGCAGCATCATCGGCGCCTTTGTTGCAGCCGTCCTGGTTTCCGAATTGAACGCGTTCGGCATCCTGATCTTTCCGAAAATATCCATCATCCTGGTGTTTCTGGTGATGGCCGCCGTGCTGATCGTGCGGCCGTGGGGCCTGTTCGGAAGGCAGGAGGCGCCCGCGCGCCGCACGCCGGGGCTGACCGTCAATCCGTGGCGGCGGCTCACTTCGAACGAACGAATCGCCGCGATTGTGGCGCTCGCGCTCGCAGCCGCGCTGCCGCTGATCGGCGGCAACTACGCGCTCACGGTTGCTTCCGAGATTGCGATCTTCGTGATCTTCGCGGCCAGCCTGCATTTTCTGATGTCGGTCGGCGGGCTCGCCTCGTTCGGCCACGCCGCCTATTTCGGGCTCGGCGCCTATGGCGTCGCCTTCCTCGCCAAGCTCGCCGGCTTGCCGATGATCTCCTCACTGTTGCTCGGGCCGCTGCTCGGATTGGCCGGCGCGGCGGTGTTCGGATTCTTCGCGGTGCAACTGTCCGGCGTCTATTTTGCGATGCTGACGCTGGCGTTTGCGCAGATCGTCTGGTCGATCGCGTTTCAATGGGTCGCGGTGACCGGCGGCGACAACGGCATCCTTGGCGTCTGGCCGGAAAGCTGGGCCGCGAGCCCGTCGCATTTCTACTGGCTTTCGATCGGTGTGGCCGCATCCGCGGTCACAGTCCTTCGCATCATGGTGTTCTCGCCGTTTGGTTTCGCGCTGCGGGCGACGCGCGACTCGCCGTTGCGCGGCGAGGCGATCGGAATCGACGGCAAGCGCGTGCAGTGGACCGCTTTTGTGATCGCCGGCACCTTCGCCGGCGTCGCCGGCGCGTTGTTCGCTTATCTCAAGGGCAGCGTATTTCCCGATAGCCTCGGCATCTCGCTTTCGGTCGATGCGCTGGTCATGGTGCTGCTGGGCGGCGTCGAGACCGTCTCCGGCGCGATCGTGGGCGCCATCGTCTATAAAATGCTCAGCATCTGGTTGGTCAGCCAGACCGATCTGTCCAAGCTCGTGCTTGGGGCCATCATTGTTTTGATCGTGGTGGCCTTCCCCAAGGGCATTGTCGGAATGCTGGAGACAATCAGGCATCGCCGCGCGCGAAGGTCGTCGAAGCCCAGTTTGCTCGCTTCAGAAATCGGGACCGCCGAATGAGCATCGCGCAACCATTGCTGTCGGTCGAAGGCCTGAGCAAGTCCTATGGCGGGGTTCACGCCGTGCGCGGCGTGTCGTTTGCGCTCAACGCCGGCGAAATCCTGGCGCTGATCGGCCCCAACGGCGCCGGTAAAAGCACCTGCTTCGACATGCTGAACGGCCAGACCATTCCCGACGCCGGCCGAATCACCCTGCTCGGCCAGAACACCGCCGGCAGGCGGCCGCGGGAAATCTGGCGGCTCGGCGTCGGCCGCACGTTCCAGATCACCGCGACTTTCCCGACCATGACGGTGCGCGAGAATGTGCAGGTCGCGTTGCTTTCATACGGAGGAAAGCTGTTCAATCTCATCGCCTCGACGCCGCGATACGCGAGGCAAGAGGCTGGCCGCCTGCTTGAGCTGGTTGGCATGGGCGGCTACGTGGAGCGCCCCTGCGGCGAACTCGCCTACGGTGATCTCAAGCGGCTTGAACTTGCCGTCGCGCTCGCCAATCAACCGAGCCTGCTGCTGATGGATGAGCCGACCGCGGGCATGGCGCCGCGCGAGCGAATAGAGCTGATGCGGCTTACGGCGCAAATCGCCCGTGAGCAGGGAATCGGCGTTCTCTTCACCGAGCACGACATGGACGTGGTGTTCGAACACGCGAACCGCATCCTGGTGCTCAACCGTGGCTCGCTGATCGCCGAGGGCTCGCCCGAACACGTCCGGCGCAACCCGCAAGTCCGCGCCATCTATCTCGGCGAGGGTCTGGTCTACGATTCGCGTCATCGCGACGGAGCGCCGGCATGAAGCTTTCCGTCCACGATCTCAACAGCCATTACGGCCCCGCCCACATCCTGTTCGACATCACGCTCGAGGTCGGCGAGGGGGAGGTGGTGGCGCTGTTGGGGCGCAATGGCGCCGGAAAATCCACGACCTTCCGCTCCATCGTTGGCCTGGTAACGCAGCGCACCGGCCGTATCGTGTTCGAGGGCCGCGATGTCTCAGATCAGCCGACGCACGCGATCGCGCGCGGCGGGCTCGGCTATGTGCCGGAGGAACGGCGCATCTTCACCGACCTCACCGTCGAGGAGAACCTGGAGGTCGGCCGCCAGCCGGCGCGGCCGAACGCGCCGCATTGGACCAGGGACAAGCTGTTCGCGCTGTTTCCGAACCTTGCCGAAATGCGCGGCCGCCTCGGCGGGCGGATGAGCGGCGGCGAGCAGCAAATGCTGACGATCGCGCGGACCTTGATGGGAAATCCGTCGCTGGTGCTGCTCGACGAACCGTCGGAAGGCTTGTCGCCGAAGATCGTGGAGCAGATGGTTGACGCCATCCTGACCATGAAGAAGGAGGGCGTCAGCATGCTCGTCTCCGAGCAAAACCTGCATTTCGCCAGGCTGATTTCGGACCGCGCTTACATCATCGAGCGCGGCCGTATTTGCTTTACGGGCACCATGGGCGAGCTTGACGCGCGTCCGGACATTCGCGACGCGCATCTGGCGCTGTGATCGGTGGCGCGGATGAAACAGGGGCGGGGACGCATATGACCAGGAGTGTTTCGGCGAAACGGAGCATCAAACCGTCGCGGCCGGCTTACGTGCTCGAAGAGCAGATCGGTTTTATGCTTCGTCAGGTGTGGCAACGCCACGCCGCGATCTTCGCGCGCGAGATCGGAATAAATCTGACGCCGACGCAATGGGCGGCGCTCGCCAAGCTTACTGAAACCGGGCCGTGCTCGCAGAATCAGCTGGGGCGCTTGACGGCGATGGATGTCGCCACCATCAAAGGCGTGATCGACCGCCTCACCGCGCGCGGCCTGACCGAGACCAGCGCCGATCCCGAGGACGGCCGCCGCTTGCTTGTCAGCCTGACGCGCGCGGGCCAGCAACTGGCCGAGAAGGTGGCGCCGAACGCGCTTGCGATCACCCGAGAAACCTTGGCGCCGCTCGACGCGAGGGAACGCGAAACGCTGGTGGCGCTACTGAGCAAGCTTCGGTGACGAGGATGGATCCTCATCTCGTTCGGGTAGCGCTTAGCTGATTTCCGATCTAGCGCTAATGGCGAAGGCCGGACAACAAGCATTTGATGGCGAAGTACAGCACGTATGTCCCTGCCTATCGTCACAGGTTGAGCCGGCGGATGCTCAAGGGCGTCATCTTGGCAGCATCGAATGCGTAATACAACTTTGTGATGTTCCAAGGTGAGCCAAGTCGGTTCACGAGTATCGGTCCTCTTGCGTTTGCGCCGCATACAAACTAAAAACCTGTTACGGGAAGATGCAGTCTCCCGTTGAGACTCCGGTCCAAGCTCTGCGCAACACTCGACCTGTCGAGGAGATTTTGCGCATGGACGGAGTTCTTCTCATGGTCTCGCCAGATCGACCAATCCCGCGCATTTCGACGCCCGCCATGATAGCTGCGTCCACCTCGGAACAAGCGCGCGATCTACCTCTGCTACGAGTGGATTCGATTTCCAAGCGATATGCGGATCAGACAATCCTCTCGGATGTTGCTTTCGACGTCCTGGCTGGTGAAATCCTTGGCATCATCGGTCCGAACGGCGCCGGCAAGACGACCTTGCTTGAGGCCGTCGCGGGCCAGCAGCCGGTAGATAAAGGTCACGTTCGCTGGCAAGGAAACCCGTTGCCGCCTTCGCGCCGTCGCGAAGCCATCTTCTACCTTCCCGACGGCGTGCGACCTTATGAGGAGCAACCGGTTACTCGGGTTTTGACATTCTTCGCCGATGTCTATCGGAGAGCGACATGCGAGGTTGAGGATGTAATTGAATCCGTGGGCCTGACGCCGGTTCTTCACAAACGTGTGTACGCGCTGTCGAAGGGTTACAGCCGAAGGCTGATGTTGGCGCTGGGACTTCTTACGCCGCACCCGCTGCTTCTCATGGACGAACCGTTCGATGGCTTTGACCTGCGTCAGATCCGCGCCATCGTCGATGTGTTGCGTCGAGATACCATCGAAGGACGGACGCTTGTTCTCGCGGTACATCAATTGTCGGACGCCGAGCGGGTGTGTGATCGCTTTGTTCTTCTGGCCGATGGCCGTGTTCGCGGTGTGGGGACACTGAACGATCTCCGAGCAAAAACCGGGATTGCAGATGGAAACCTGGAGGACATATTTCTTGCGCTCACCTGAGAAATTTCACGTTCAAAGCGCTCCCCTGCGGCCGCTGCTCGTCAAGGAACTTTGGGAAATACTTGGCGGCCAGGCGTTGTGGATCATGCTGCTGCTGATGTGCCCGCTGATCGGGTACAGCTTTTTCCAGGCCACTGCGCTGTACGGCGAAGCCAGTGTCGCAGGGCTTCAATCAGCCGTGCTTGCAAGCGGTCTGTCGCCACTCGACGGGGTCCTGGTGCCTACTTTTGGGGCCTTCTATGTCGCGGTCACGCTCCTGTTTCCCTTCGTCGCCATTCGAGTGCTTGGTCAGGAAAAGGAGTCCGGAGCACTGCGCCTTCTCGTCCAGCTGCCCTATCGTTCGCCAACCTTGATTGCAGCCAAGCTCGCGGCGGTGCTCACTGCATGGGTATTTGCCGGCATTCCCGCGCTCTCGGCGCTGGTCATGTGGGAATTGCTGGGTGGACACCTGTCTGCACCGGAAACAGTAAATCTCGTTTGTGGACACCTACTTTACGGACTGCTCGTCGGGGCTATCGCATTGTTTGCGGCCTCGGTAGCGGAAAGCGCGGCAACTGCCGCGATCGTTACACTCGCCTTCACGATCGGTTCATGGGTGCTGGATTTCACGGTGGCCGGTCAACCCGGGTTACTCGCATGGATTGCGAGCCTATCGCTGACCCAGGTGCTGCATACGTTCGAGCAAGGTCTTTTGCCGGCTGGACTTGTCGCCGGTGTTTGCGCGGTGGTGTTCGGTTTCGCCGCGCTGGCGGCCGTTTGGCTGCCGCCGGGAGTTCGCCACCGCAACAAGGTCATTCGCTCGATCGTCTGCGTCTTTGCCGTGGCGCTCGCTCTTGGCCTGGTGACGCAGATCAGACTCACGTTCGATGTCACCGAGGACCGACGCAACTCGTTTCCCCTAGCCGACCAGCAACTACTCGCAACTTTGCCGCAGCCCTTGGTCGTGACGGTTCATCTGGCACCGGAAGACCCGCGCTACGCCGACTTGCAGCGCAACGTGCTGTCGAAGCTGGAGCGGACAGTGCCGAAGGTATCGATCCGGCTGGCCGGCCGGCAAAGTCCTGCAACCGATGCTGGCGGCGACCGCTACGGCGAGGTCGAATACGGTTACGGCGCTCATTCGGATATTAGCCGCTCGACCAGTCCGCGAGAAATCCTTCCGCTGCTGTACGGCCTCGCAGGTGTGAGTTCCCCCGCACCTGCCCCGGGAAGCGATTATCCGGGTTATCCGCTGGTTGCGGGCGGCGGGGCGGCTCTCTTCTGGTTTTTCTTTGGACTTCCACTCTGGATCGCTCTCGCGTGGTGGTGGAGTCGACGTCTACCGAAGCCAATCGCAGCCCGACTATCAAGGAGGTTCGATCATGAACACAACTAACAACAGAAGAGTCATCGCCGTCTCAGCTGTCGTCCTAGCATCACTGGTGCTACCAACCGCGGCAGAGGAGCCGACCAAAATCGACTTTTCAAGCGAGACGGTTGGAACGGAACCCAAGTCGCTGGTGGCGGTCGTCGGCATCTGGCGGATCGAAAGCGAAGGCGGAAAGAACGTCATGGCCGTCGATGGCCGTCAATGGCCGTCAATGGAAGGAAGGCCAGTCTTCTGCGGGGGTTGCCGACAAAGCGAGAGCGCTTTACGGCGAGCGCTATGCGGAATTTCTCGATCGGGTGCAAGCTTATGCGTACTACCCTTATGCTGTCGCGAAGAACGTCGAGAATTTCAGCGGCGGCGAGATCGCTGTTCGGTTCGAGGGCTTATCGGGACGTATCGACCAGGGCGCCGGCATATTGTTCAATCTAAAGCCGAACGGTGACTATTTGGCACTGCGCGCGAATTGCCTCGAAAACAATTTGGTTCTCTGGAAATTCGAAAAGGGCAAACGCTCATCGGTGTCCTGGGTTCGCAATACACCGACCGCCAGCAAGCAATGGCACGACCTCAAGGTTCGAATTTCCGGCACCAAGGTGGAAGGCTATCTCGATGGTAAGCTCTATCTGGAGCACACGCTTTCCGAAGCCGTGTCAGGCCGGGTTGGCCTGTGGTCAAAAGCGGACAGCTACATGCATTTTGCGGATTACATGGTGACTTCGGCCAAGTAACTAAAACAGACGAGTGAGCTCAAGAGCCATGATGAGAAAGCCCACAGACATCTTCCTGTTATACGCCGCGCGTGCTGCGCGCGGTTTTGGCGACGGATTCGCAATCATCATCTTGCCGGCCTACTTGTCCGAGCTTGGCTTCGGTCCGTTCCAAATCGGAATTGTCGCAAGCGCGGCCCTTCTTGGAACGGCCGCCGTCACACTGGCAATCGGATTTATTGCGCCCGGCAGAGACCTGCGCAATCTTCTGCTGATTGGCGCTCTTGCTACGGTTGCGACCGGATTGGCCTTTCCGGCCACCGAGCAACTCGCGTTCATTCTCTTCGTCGCCTTTGCCGGCACGATGAATCCCTCAAGCGGAGATATTGGACTCTTTGTCCCGCTCGAACACGCCATGCTGGCACGGGAGGCGCCCGACCATGATCGCACCCGCATTTTTGCTCATTACAGCTTGATCGGCGGACTTTCGAGCGCGGCAGGAGCGTTGGCGGCGGCGGCGCCGACGGCCTTGGTGTCGGCGGGCGTCAGCAACATCGGCGCTCTCAAGGCGATGTTTTATTTTTATGCTGCGCTGGGTCTGGTTGCGGCGGGCATCTACCGCTATTTGCCTCACGCTCTGCCTCAGGAAGTTGCGTCTCGTCCGGTTGCGTTGGGTCCCTCGAAAGGGACTGTCTATAAACTCGCCACCCTGTTCAGCTTGGACGCTTTCGCCGGTGGGTTTGCGGTACAGTCTCTAGTCGCGCTGTGGTTATTCGAATGGTTCGGATTATCACTCGCCGCGGCGAGTTTGTTTTTCTTCTGGTCCAACGTGCTGGCGGCATTTTCCTATCCCGTTGCAGCGCGGCTGTCGAAAAGCTTCGGTCTCGTGAACACGATGGTGTTCACTCACATACCTTCAAGTCTCTGTCTGATCCTCGCCGCGTTTTCGACGAACCTTCTCGTGGTGCTCGGCCTATTGCTGCTGCGTTCGGCGCTCTCGCAAATGGACGTCCCGACACGCACGTCCTATGTGATGGCCGTTGTGACGCCTCCCGAGCGACCGGCTGCGGCCAGCGTCACGGCCGTACCCCGCAGCCTTGCATCATCGCTTAGTCCAGCCTTGGCGGGAGCGCTGCTTACGACTTCCTTCACGGGCTTGCCCTTGGTGGTCTGCGGCGTGCTGAAGATCACCTATGATTTGTCGCTCTTGTATACGTTTCGTCACACCAAGCCGCCCGAGGAGCGCGTAGCCGGCCAATTCAGCCGCTGAACTTTACGGCAGCGAACTCAGGGTCGCGCCGCGGCGGCACCAACGACGTCAAATTCCTTGCCAAGGCTCAGGGTCTTGGCCCCACCGCCGTTCCTATGGTCGGGAAGGGAAACGACGAGGCGGTCTTTGTAAAGGTGGCAGCGGCCGGGAGCGGTGAATCGCCCGTGGCTAAGGTGGTGCGCTGAGTTCGCTCTGCGCCTTATCAGGGAAACTGAAGCGTCAAATAGCGATCCGCACGAATTTGTGAACGCCCGGCATGGATCCTTTTGAATGCGAGCTTATTTTCTGCGCCAGTCGGCGGCTCCCCCAGGACTGGTTCCCCTTGCGTGTGCGCCGCACGCGACCTAAAAAGACGTTAAGGGGAAATGCAGTCTCCCCTTGAGACCTCGGTCCAAGCACTGCGCAACACTCGACTTGTCGAGGCGATTTGCGCATGGACCGTCAAGATTGCAGTTCACCGGATGCCCTTTTGGCTCGACTCGGCTGCGAAACGGCGCCGATCGTCGTCGAGGTTCGGCGCGACGCCGACTTTGCCGGCGCCGAAACGATTGTGACCGGTGCATTTCTTCGTATTCCGGCTGCCGTCGAAGCGTGGCGATCCGATTTGCCGAGCGGCCGCCAAGCCGCAACCCATTGCATTCACGCTCGCGAGGTCAGCCCGGAGAAGCCAGTGCGTTACCCCTCATGGGAGCGAAGGCGAATTTCCTGGAAGGCGGCATGGCTGATTGGACCGAGCATGGACTGCCGACGCCGCAATCTTGCGCGAGGGCGAACGCTCGCGCGTGTCGGTCCGGGCAGCTGACGATTAGACGACGAGAGCGATAGCGGGATGATCGACCCAATGAAGGAGAACCAAACGATGCGTAAGATGCTTTGGACCATGATATCAATTTTGGTGACCTTGTTTGCCTCCGGTGCGAATGCCCAGGAGGTCGACTGGCAAAAGGTCGACGATGCCCTGGGCAGAAAGCCCGCCGTGTCGGGCGACGTACATCGCTATGGCTTTCCGCGCACCGATCTCAGCGTGACGCTCGATGGCGTAACGATCAAGCCGGCATTTGCCCTTGGCGGCTGGGTTGCTTTCAAGCCGGCGCACGGCGGCGCGATGGTCATGGGTGACCTCGTGTTGCTGGAGACCGAAATAAACCCCGTGATGCTCAAACTGATCGAAGGCGGACTTGAGATTACGGCCGTGCACAATCACCTGCTGCGCGCCAGTCCGGCGACCTTCTACATGCACGTCGGCGGCCACGGAGATCCGGCCAAGATGGCGGCCGTTATTCATGATGCCCTGGCCGCTAGCAAGACTCCGCTGACCGCGCCCGCGGCTGCAGCCCCTCCTCCCGCGGTCGATCTCGACACCGCGCAGCTCGATCAGATCATCGGCGCCAAGGGACAAGCCAATGGCGGCGTTTATCAGTTTGGCGTGCCGCGGCGCGACCCGATCAAGGAAGGCGAAATGACAGTCGCGCCCGTCGGACCGATGGGCGTAGCGACGGCGATCAACTTCCAGCCGACCGGCAGCGGCAAGGCCGCCGTCACTGGCGATTTCGTGCTGACCAACGACGAAGTCAATCCGGTGATCAAGGCGTTGCGGTCGAACGGTATCGATGTGACGGCGGTCCACAGCCACATGCTGGACGAGCAGCCGCGGCTATTCTTCCTACATTTCTGGGCCAATGACGATGCCGTGAAGCTTGCAAAGGGATTGCGTGCCGCACTCGACAAGACCGCGAGCACGAAAAGCTAGGCATTTTCATTTCAAGCACTGGGAGAAAATCAATCATGCGATTCTTTGCGGTAACGCTGCTGATGCTCGCCTGCATTTACGCCGCCAATGACGCCGCTTGGGCTCAGCAATCAAGCTGCAAAGTATGCGGCGACCAGCAACGAGCCTGTATGAAGAATTATGCCGGCCCGACCTGCAAGTCCGAGTATCAAATGTGCATGAAATCTTGCGGGAAGAAATCGTGACGCATTGGCCCTCGTCTGGACGAGAGGTCGCCATGAAGAAACTGGCGACCATACTTGTTGCCGCGGCACTCGGATCGATCTCATTTGGCCGGCGGCCGGCCGGTGCTGGTGCTCGACATGTACGAACACGCTTATCACATGGATTATGGTGCGGCGGCCGCACGCTATGTCGACAACTATATGGAAGCAATCCGATGGGACAACGCCGCCAAACTGTACGATCAGTACAGTCGTGAAGCCTAACGTCCGCCGTGCTGTGGCCTGTGGACCAAGGCTGACAGCGTCACCGCATTTTTCAACCTAACGATCTCCGTGCTCAGCAATAGCGATAGACCGGCTGAGCACGGGGTCGTCGCCGTGCGGGCAAAATTTGCGGCAGCGGTGTTATTGCTTTTGAAGTTTCGTGATCGTTTTGACGCCGCCGATATCGGTAGCCGTAAAAGCTACCTTGTCGCCGACCTGAAAGGCGTTGAACACGAGGCCGTCTTGTACTTTGAATTCATCGGTGCCGCCGCCGGTATTGGAGCCGACCGTCCCGGTTTGCGCCTGTTGAATCGTAATCTTGCCGTTGGCCTCATCAATCTTGGCGATTGAGCCGGTTAAAGCCTGCTGCGCCAAAGCCGCCGAACTGATGATGGTGATGGCGCTCGCCATTATGATCGCCGTAATTTTCATGACGGTTTCCCTACTTTTGGTTGTACGGTCTAATTGGCCAAGCCGCCCGTTTGTTCCCGCAAAAATCGCCTTTTGTTGCGGTTGGGCTGGCGCCATCGTCGGCGCTGTCGGCTCGGGCCCAAAAGTGCCAACGGCCGATGCCCTTCCGCAGGAAAGGCATCTGATATAGCCTGACGGAAGAGCCGCCGTAGGGACGTGCCGAAGTCCCCCACAACTGGTGGCGTCTTGTGCCCACGGCGGGCTCTACCTCTTCATTTTTTTCCACGCTTATCATGAATCCCTTCGATCACGTCGGAAGAGGACGTGCGCCTAGTTGACTGGACAACTCGCCAACAGAAGGAGATCGCCATGCATTTTTGTCTGACAGGACAATATACCCCACGAGCTCTCAATAATATTTTGGAGAATCCGACAACCAATCGCTACGAAGCGGCCAAGAAACTGATTGAAGCCGCCGGCGGTAAACTGATTTCGATGTATAGTACCCCCGCGGACGGCCCCGGCGTTTTGACCATCTTCGATGTGCCTGACCCCGGTGCAGCGCCGGCTATTGTTGGCGTTGTGGTAGCGGCCGGCACCCTCCACAATGTCAAGCTCACGCGTCTTCTGACGCAGGACGAAGTGATGCAGGTTCGGCAGAAGGCAAGCAAGCTTCGTTCCGCCTACAGCCCGCCCGGCAGCTAAAATCATCGGCGGCAGCCTACACGGCTGCCGCCAACTACACTACCGGTAGCCCTTTGGGAGCTGCCAGCGGGACGTGCCGCGGTCCCGATTTTTTAGCGGCAGCGTCAAGGCCGTCGGCGGGCATTGCACCTAAATAGCCGACGTATTTTTTGCCGGTGCTATCAAGATTGAGGCCGCCGGAGTTGGCGGCCTCGCTATTTTTGCGGTCGCGGTGAGCCCGTTCCGCTCGCTTCGATGAGCTCGGCTTTGCCCCCGAGAATCCGGGCCCTCAGGGCGGGCCGGTTATGGTCGAGCTGAACCCATGCCAAGCGCGGCGTTACTTCTTTCGGTAATCATCGGCACTTCAATATCGACCTCAAGCGTCGACACATGATGGCCTCTGTCCATCCTGACGATGACCTTTTCCGGATCGACCACGACATGGCGAGAGACCGTTGCGAGGATCTCCGCCCGAAGCAGCTCCAGCAGATCAGGTTGACCGCGCAAACCGCGTTCGTGCGCCAGCAGAATCTGCAACCGTTCCCGTGCAACAGGCGCGGAAGCAGTGCGGCCACTGAACAGCCGCGGCAGATTCATCATGCGGCCCTCCGTCCCAGCAATCGGTCCATCAGGCCTTTTCGTTCGACCGGCACCATCATGGTGACGGTTTCGCCCTTCAGACGGCGCGCCGCATCGATGTAGGCGCGGGCTGGCGCGCTGGTGGCGTCGTTCAGAGTAACGGGACATCCAACGTTCGACGCACGCAAAACGTCCTGGCTTTCGGGAATGATGCCAAGCAGCGGGGTCGCGAGGATTTCAAGAATATCCTCGATGCTGAGCATTTCTCCCCGCGCCGCGCGCGCGGTATCATATCGGGTTATGAGCACATGCTTTTCGACCCGCTCGCCCTTCTCGGCCTTCACGGTCTTTGAATCGAGCATTCCGATGATGCGGTCGGAATCACGCACCGACGAGACTTCGGGATTGGTGACGATGACCGCCTCGTCCGCATAGCGCATCGCAAGCATCGCGCCGCGCTCGATGCCGGCCGGACTGTCGCAGAGAATCCAGTCAAATCTGCCTCGCAAATCCTCGATGATGCTGCTGACGCCTTCGTCCGTCAGCGCATCCTTGTCCCTGGTTTGGGACGCCGGAAGCAACCACAAATTCTCGAGCCGCTTGTCGCGAATCAGCGCTTGCGAGAGTTTGGCAAAGCCTTGCACCACATTGATGAGGTCAAACACCACCCGCCGTTCCGCCCCGAGCACAAGATCGAGGTTGCGCAGGCCGACATCGAAGTCGACAACAACTACTTTTTCTCCCATTTGCGCCAGCGCCGCGCCGAGCGCGGCTGTAGAAGTTGTTTTGCCGACGCCGCCTTTGCCGGACGTCACGACCAAGACTTTGGCCATTCTTTTCTCCCTAGCCGATCAATTCAGCGGTATGATTTTCATGATGTTGTCTTCGAGCCGCACTTGAGCCGGCTGATGGCATAATGTGGCGTCGATTTCTTCGGCGGTTTGATAGTAACCGTTGATGGCCAAGAGCTCGGCCTCGATTTTTTGACAGTAGATGCGAGCGGTCGAGTTGCCATTGGCGCCCGCCATCGCACGGCCGCGCAGCGTGCCGTAGATGTGGATTGAGCCGCCTGCGACGATTTCGGCCCCGGAACCGACCGAACCCAGGATCGTCACGTCGCCTTCGCTAAAAACCGACTGACCCGAACGCACCGGGCTTTCGAGCAGCAGGGATGTCGGCTTGGATTTGACTTCCACCTTCTTCGGTTCGTTCTGCGTCAGCACGCAGGAGCGTCCGCCTGTAAGCAAAGGTGGCATACTCGAAGTGAGGCGATTAACGTCTACGCCCTCGATGCCAAGCACACGAATATTGCGTTGTTCGAGGCTTGTGACGAGGTGCGCGATAGCCGTTTGGCTAAGGTCCACGGCGGAAAGGTCAAGCACCACCGGCTTGCCGATGAAAAAGCCGGGCGAGTGGCCGAGTGTGGCGTCGATCTCTTCAAGCCAGGCAACAATCGGAACCGCCGGGCAAAACACGAACGCAACATAGGATCGCCCGCGCATGCGAACCAGCTGACGTGTTGGCCGCGCATTTGCCTTCATGAGGATCGACTCGCATTTGCTTCGGAGGAGCTGGGGATGGGTGGGCCTGGCTAAGGTTCGCGAACAAGCTCCCGATTCGCCTTTATCTTCGCTGAAGTGAATTGAGTCGGCGGGCAAAATTGAGACGAAAATTGGAACGGCTTTGCGGCACGTCGCAATGACGCCGCTGTGGCGCCGAAAACTCTGGCGTGATTTCCTGCCAAGGGGCTCAGCACCCCGTACAAGCTGCCGGGGATATTTGACTCATGCAGCCGTGACGATTTGCACTTCCGCTGCCGGGGTGGATGTTTGCTTGGTGTCATCAACCGGCACCGCCCACATTCGACATACTGCCCCAGGTGAGCGAGCCGGTGGGCGGCAAGCACAAGGAGGTACGGTCCAGCGACGCAACGTACGGTAGGCGACCTAAGCTGCTTTGCCGGATTTCTGCGCTTACTTTGCGCGCAGTGTTGCTGGCGTACCACAGCGGATGGCAGGGAATCCCTATAGTCTGTTCCATTATTTCAGGTGGTTCGGGCCGAATGCCCAGAGGATTTTTCCATAAGATTCCACTTGAATTTCTCGATCCAGGCACTTCAGGCCGGTTCTCCACGTTGAGCTATCTCGTCGGCGGCCACGCGAACTACCGAAATTCGCAGACGGGATTGATCGGCGTCTTTGGCGCCATTGGGGATGCGTCGGGAAATCTATCGACCGCCACCTTGATTTACAACCAGTCATGGGGTCCGCCACGCGCTCGGCGGTCTTGAAGGGCAGTATTACTGGAACGCACTGACCCTTTACGGACAGGTCGGATATGACGCGACGCTCGACATGGGAAACACGGCATCCATCGATGATGTCCACGCCTGGTTTGTCCGCGCCACCGCCCGGTATTTCTTCATGCCGAATTTCATGGTGGAGGGTACAGGTCAGTATTCAAACGGCGCGATCGGCTTCAGTGGATTTGGAAGTTTTTCCATCCCCGACACCGACTTCAATATGTGGAGGGCCTCGGTGAAGGCCGAGTGGCGGCCCTCAACGATGCCGTTCTCGGTCTTTGCAAAGTACGAGTTCAATCAAACCAACTACACTCAGAATATAACTTTCTTTTCGCCAGGCGAGCGGGTAACTGAAAATCGCGTGATGGCGGGTCTTCGCCTCTATCTCGGGCAGAACACGTTGCTCGCCAATGATCGCACCGGCGCGACGCTCGACATCTTGGATTCGCTTGGCGGCCCGACGTCGCCGCTGATGTTCATCGGAGACGGACAGATTCCCAGGGCTTCCGACATACGGCTCAAGCGTGACATCGCGCTGGTCGGGCGGCTCGACAACGGGCTCGGGTTGTACCGCTACCGCTATTTGTGGAGCGACGCCGAGTATGTCGGCGTGATGGCGCAGGAGGTCGCGCTGATCCGGCCGAAGGCCGTGCTGCACGGCTTTGATGGCTACCTTCGCGTGAACTATGAAATGCTTGGCGTGCCGTTCAGGACGGTGCGGGAATGGCAGGCACAAAACAAACCCGCGGGTCTTGCCGATCTGGCCGCAAACCCAATCTGAGTGGACACCATATATTGCAAGGAGGCCGTCGGAAGGCGGCCTCTTTTTTGCGTCAGCCTGAATCCCGGTGTCGTCCGTTCTGAGTCGAAAGCGGTAAGCGAGGTGATTTGCCCGACGGGCAGTGTTGCCTGTCTTGGAGGACTCAAATGTCCAGCCCTTTTTGCAAAAATATTTCGCTTTCCCCGTCGGGCAAATCAAATTTACGACTCGCTTCGTCCCGCCTCACACAGAGGGGCGGCTCGCGATCGTCACGAAACGCGGGGCGGGATGCAGTGGACGCAAGTTGCGCTTTCGACGATGGCGCTATTTTGCGGACGGCGAAGTCGTGTGGTCCTGACGTCCCGACGCTGGCGTCAAGTTTCGCGGATGTAATTTCGCGAGGCGACGGTGGCAAGAAAGCCCGGTCACCGGGGAGAGCGCGCTATAAGCCGTAAACCATTGCGCGGGGAATGCCGGGTGAATCCGGTGTGACCGTGGTGACTACGCTCGTATGCTTATTTTATTTTGCATGCGAGGCTGCGGGCGCGTCGAGCGCCCGGCATTCCCTGCGCCCTCTGAGTTCAGAGGACAGGACTTCGAAGCAAAACTCGCGCGGATCGCGCGGCGAGATCGCGAAGCTGTGTGTTGACGTCATTGCGAGCGCAGCGAAGCAATCCATTCTTTCTTTGTGCGGCGAAATGGATTGCTTCGCTGAGCCTGTCATCGGGCGCGCGAACGCGCGCCCCGTTGGCTCGCAATGACGGTTGAGAGCGGCTCGGCGTACTGGCTGTTTGAAAATTGAATCGAATATCAGACGAATTCGTCTTTGCGAGGAGCGAAAGCGACGAAGCAATCCATTCTTCCTCTTACGCGCAAGGGAGAGGGAGCTTACCGCCGTTGCCGCGACATCGATGAAAAGGGCTGGAGACAATTCAATACACGCCAACGTTCGCGTCGTTCACAAAGGGATCAGTGCCCGACAATCTGCGGCAGCTTCGTCGCCGGCGGCGTGTTGCGGCTGCGCTGCGTGCGCACGATGCCGTCGATGATGGTCATGCCAACGCCGGGGAGATCGCCGAGCCGCACGCTGTCGAGGATCGTCTTGCCGGCGGAATGTTGCGCCTTGTCCATGATGACGAAATCGGCCGAGCGGCCGACTTCGATCAGGCCACAGTCCAGCGCGCGCATCCGGGCGGTGTTGCCGGTCGCAAAGCAGAACGCGATTTCCGCAGGCACCTCGCCGAGCGACGACAACAGCGACACCATGCGCAGAATGCCAAGCGGCTGCACGCCGGAGCCGGCGGGCGAATCGGTACCGAGGATGACACGGTCAAGGTCGCCCATCTCGCGCGCGATGCGCAATGTATAAAGCGCCGAACGTTCGTTGCCATTGTGGACCAGTTCGAGACCCCGCTTGCATCCTTCGCAGATGCACCGGATCTGGTCGTCGGGCAGCGCGGTGTGACCACCATTGATATGACCGATCACATCGGTGTCGGCTTCCAGCACCACGTCCTTGTCGATCAGGCCGGAGCCGGGGATCGAAGGGCCGCCGGTGTGAATGGTGCTCTGGATGCCGTATTTGCGCGCCCATCCCACCATCTTGCGCGCGGTCGGCCCGTCCTTGACGCCGCCGAGCCCGACTTCGCCGAGCAGTTTGACGCCGGCCGCGGCCAATTCCCTGAAATCGTCCTCGACCATTTCGCATTCGATCACGGGCGCGCCGGCGTGAACCTTCACGCCGCCGGGGCGAAGCGTCCAGAACGCGCGCTGGGCAAAGATCGCCATCGCCTTCAGGCCGACGACGTCGCGCGGCCGGCCGGGCATGTGAACCTCGCCAGCCGAGATCATGGTGGTGACGCCGCCGTGCAGGAAGCTGTCGATCCATCCAATCTGGTTTTGCCGCGGCGTCCAGTCGCCGGCGACGGGATGAACATGGCTGTCGATCAGGCCGGGCGCCACCGTCGTGCCGTTGGCGTCGACAATGGTGGTGGCACCGTCGGTGTCGACATCCCCGGCGCGGCCGATCGCCGTGATCTTGCCGTCGACGGCAACAATGGCGTCGGCATCCAGGATCGGGTTCTCCAGCGCGCCGGAGAGCACCAGCCCGATATTGCGGATCACGAGTTTGGTCGGACCAGCCGCCTGGGGTTCGTCGTGAGCCATCGGTTTTTCCCTTTTGTTCAATGCCTTCGAGAGGCCGCGCGACCGCCATCTTGCGCGCGGCTCGACGCCAGGATCAAGCCGGATTATTTGCATAGAAACCAGCACAAATGAAATGAGACAGTGCCCTGCAGACGCTCGCGACTTTGCCCGCATGCCCAAAGCATATCTGGTCAGTCGTTTTACGCGCCCGTCCTCTTGACTCGTGATCGAAGCTGCCCGGTAATACCCTCAATCCTTCGCAGGCTTTGCCAAGGAAACAAAAAATTGCTCCGGGGAGGAGAAGACCATGACGATTGGTCGGCGCGGCTTTGTCAAAGGCGCGACATTGGGCGCGCTGGCTTTTACCGCAGGCGGAATTGAAATTCTGATGGCGCCCGGAGAAGCGCGGGCGCGCAATGTGCCCTTCCGGCTTCTCGACGCCCATCAGGGCGAGACCCTCGAAGCGCTCGGCGAAACATTGGTGCCGCACGCGCGCGAGGCCGGCATCGCCCATTATATCGATCAGCAGCTTTCGGTGCCGCCGCACCAAGCTCTTCTTCAGGCCCGTATCTTCAACGTCCGTCCGCCGTTCGCCGATTTCTACCGAACCGCCATTGTCGCGGTAGATGAGAGCAGCCGCAGGATCTTTGGACGGGATTTCGCCCAGTTATCGGCCACCGATCAGCGGGAGTTCGTCGGTCGCATGCGGCAAAACAAGATTGAGGGCTGGACGGGAAGGCCGGGTGCGGCCGCGTACGCCGTGCTGCGCGCGGATGCCGTCGACGTCGTCTACGGGACGATGGAAGGTTACGAGGCGCTCGGCATTCCCTATATGCCGCATATTCCACCGGAAAAGAGGTGGTGAGATGGCATTCGAAAAAGTAGACGTCGTCATCGTTGGGGCGGGCGCGTCCGGCTCGGTCTATGCGTCGGTACTGGCGAAGGCCGGCAAGAAAGTGGTTTTGCTGGAGCAGGGGCCGGACTGGGAGCTCTCTGATCTCATCAGCTCCGAGATCTGGGGCCGTCGGGTCAAACCCGCCGGCGCGCCGATCCTCCTCGAAGGCAAGAATCCAATGGCCTACGCCGCGCAGAGCGGATGGGGCGTCGGCGGCGCGGCGCTGCACTACTTCGCCAATTTTCCGCGGCTGCTGCCGACCGATTTCAGGATGAAGGGCGAGCACGGTCGGGGAAACGATTGGCCTATCTCTTACCAAGACGTCGCGCCGTTCTACGACAAGGTCGCGCGCGAGATCGGTGTCTCCGGCGATGCCAAGGCCGAAGAGAAATGGCGGCCGGCCGGAGAGGCCTATCCGATGCCGCCGATGAAGACCTTTCGCAACGGCGACATCTGGCTCAAGGGCCTGGAAGCCTCGGGCATTCCGATGGTGCCGGCGCCGGTCGGCATGAACTCGGTGGACTTCAAAGGACGGCCGGCTTGCCTGTATGACGGATGGTGCCATGTCGGCTGTCCGATCGGCGCGCTGGCCAATCCGCAAGTGACTTATCTGGGTGACGCACGAAAGGCCGGTGCCGAAGTTCGCGCCTGGTCAACGGTGACGCGGGTTCTGACCAATCAGGCCGGCACGCGGGTGACCGGCGTCGAATATTACGACGACAAGCATCAAAAGCAGACCCAGGAGGCCAACGTCGTGTTGCTCGCCGCATGGTCGGCGCAGAATCCGCGGTTGCTGTTGAACTCCGCAACCGACAAGCATCCCAAGGGTCTTGGCAACGCCAGCGGTCTCGTTGGCCACTTCATGATGTCGCATCATGTGGCTTCGACTTGGGCGATGTTTGACGAGGACGTTCAGAATCACATGGGCACGGTTGGCGTGCAGTACATGTCTTACGAGCGCTACCCCAAGACCAGTCATCAGGGTGCGTTTGGCAGTTCGTTCGTGACGGCGGGGTTCGCTTTGAAGACGGCCGATCTCGCCAATTCACGTGGCGATCTTTTCGGGCCGGAGCTGGCGGATTACATGAAACACGCCGCGCGCAATCTCGCGGGCATCAAGGCGTTCGGCGAAGAACAGCCGAACATGGAAAACCGCGTCGAATTGGCGAGCGAAAAGGATGCGTTTGGCATGCCGCTGGGAAGGCTGACCCACAGTTTCGATTCTGACGCGGTAGCGCTGTGGAATGCCAATCTCGAAGAGGGATTGAAGATCGCCAAGGCGAGCGGGGCGAAGGAGGCGTGGTCCGCGCGTGGAACGATGCCAACCAGCCATCTCCTCGGCGGCACCATCATGGGGACGAGCGCCGCCAATTCGGTCGTCGATAGCTACGGCCAGAGCCACGAAGTCCCGAACCTTTGGGTCGCCGGACCAGGCATCTTTCCGACCGAAGGCGCTTCCAATCCGACCTTCACAATCTTTGCCCTGTCGCAGCGTGGCGCCGAGCGCATGGCCTCGCAATGGGGAACATTGACGAATTGAACGTTCCCCAGGGCCGTCGAAGGTTCGCTTCGAGCGAATTGGGGCCGGGCTGTTCCTCAAATTTTCAGCGTGGCACGGATCGCGGTAAATTTCGCGTGAAGAAGTAATGATGCCGCGATGCCGTCCGTCTCCACTGGGTGGGAGGCGTCATGACCCTTTTCAGGTCATAAAAGAATCAGATGCCGGGAATAACGCTATTTCCGTTGGAGTCTATGGAAGGCCGATACTCTTATTCGGCACTCCCGGGGTCGCAACCAGCCAGATGAACAAAGAAATACCTCACGGGTCCGACAGGATCGACTGGGAAATCCGCGCGGCAGACGCACTTGAACAAGCACGCTTGTTGCCCCCGGGGCCCGAACGTAACGAGGCGCTCAAGCTCGCAAGCCTGCTTCGTTGCACGGCCGATTCGCAAGGACTCGTTTTTGCAAAGCGGGGCCGGCCGCGCAAGTGAATGCGCGGCATTCAACTTTTCCGCGCCCGAAGGCTGCGTGAAACCGGAACCATTTCTGCCTTCAGCAGCCTCGGCAAATACCCCTGATGAGGCGGTCGATCCTCGCGTTCTCTTCATCCAGAGCCTGCTCAAACGAAGACGCCGCAAGCGGAACATCGGCGGCTTGCGGTTGGCGGTGGCCGATCGGCGCTGACCAAGGCCTGGTTGAGGTTTCGCATCCCGATGGCAGCAGGCGGGCGGAGGGTGCTGGTGCATCCGCTGGCGCTTGCGATGAGAGCGGGCAGGCGGCTGGCTCATGGGTAACGGCTTGTGCGGGCACGGGCGAAATGAAAATCATCGATAGAATAGCGGCTGTCCCAAGCAGCGTCAGTCTGGTCATTGTTCGTCTCCCTGATGTTTATGCGCTCGCCGTGAGCGCTTCTGGCAGGGAGACTCGCGCCTGAGTTTTGATATTCCGCCGGAGACCGGATGCTGCGGCATGGTAAGCCAGCGCGAGAGGCTTGCCGTTCGTTCACTTGCGCGTGCGTTGTGGAATAAGGGGCGCAGCCGGACGGTCGTCGATCGTCGGCGCAATGCAGGCAACCTGGAGCCTGCCGGTGCGCGACGCTTTGCTTAAGTGTTGGTCGTGATCCGGCTGTGCCGCGCCCCATAGGCCAGGTAGATCGCAAGTCCGATCGCGAGCCAGACCGCCAACCTTAGCCATGTGTCGGCCGGGAGGCCGAACATCAGGAAGATCGAGGTCGCCGCCCCCGCAGGCGCGACGATCCAGATGGCGGGCGCCTTGAACGGACGATCGAGCATCGGCTGGGTGATGCGCAGCGCCAGCACGCCGACGGATACCACTGCAAATGCAAACAGCGTCCCGATGCTGACGAGTTCGCCGACGAGGCCGATCGGCAGAATGGCTGCGAGAATTGCAACGATCGCGCCTGTCGAGATCGTCGAAACATAGGGTGTGCGAAAACGCGGATGTATCTTCGCCGCAGCCGATGGAAGCAGACCGTCATGCGCCATGGCCCGGAAGATTCTCGGTTGCGCCAGCAGCATCACGAGAATGACCGAGGTCAGGCCGAAGATGATGCCCAATTTTACCAGCGGTGAAAGCCAGCCGACCCCGGCGGCATCGATACCTACCGCGATTGGATCGGGAACGTTTAATCTGTCGTAGGGGACAATGCCTGTGAGCACCAGGCCAACCAGCACGTAAAGCACCATGCAGACCATCAATGAGCCTAGAATGGCGATGGGCATATCGCGCGTCGGATTCTTGGCCTCTTGAGCGGCCGCGGACACGGCATCGAATCCGATATAGGCGAAAAACACCACCGCCGCGCCGCGGACGATGCCGGACCAGCCATAGATCCCGACACCCGCATTGGGTGGTATGAAAGCTCCCTCGGGATTGCCTGGTGTAATCCAGTTCGCCGTACTGAAGGCGGGCGCGGCGAAGATGATGAAAAGCGCTATCACAACCAGCTTGATCGCGACGATCACATTGTTGAACCGCGCCGTCTCCCGTATGCCGACGACGAGGAGCGCTGTCACGACAACAATGACCAGAGCCGCGGGCACGTTGAGAACCGCGCCGGTGAACGACCAGGCGTGCCGGGTGGCATCATAGCCAAGCGGCGAGGAGACAAATCGTGCCGGCGGATTCAGTCCGAAATCCCTCGCCAGACTGACGACATATCCAGACCAACCGATGGCAACCGTGGTCGCGCCCACCGCGTATTCGAGGATCAGGTCCCAGCCGATCATCCAGGCGATCAGCTCGCCAAGTGTCGCATAGGCATAAGTATATGCGCTCCCGCTGATCGGGACCGCCGAAGCCATCTCGGCGTAGCACAGCCCAGCAAAGGCGCAGGCGACCGCTCCGAGAAGAAACGAGACGGATATCGCGGGTCCCGCGTTGGCCGCGGCGGCGTGGCCGGTGAGGACGAAGATTCCCGCGCCAATGATCCCGCCGATGCCAAGCGTGATCAGATTGAGCGCGGATAATGTTCGCCTCAAACGATGTGACGGCGCGTCTGCACCGTCGGCCTGAGCGGCCTCGTTCAACAACGCGGCGGTCGATTTCCGCGCCCAGATGTTTGCCATGCTGCCCATCGCTGACCAGATGCCGGCATCGGGTCGTCGCCGATCGTGAACCGTTTTCCGATTACACCGCCGTGGGTTTCTTCCACCCGCCGAATGTCTGTTCGAGGTGCCGAACCAACGCCAGTGCGACGTCTTCGCGCCAAGGCCGTGCGGCGACTTGAACACCCAGCGGAAGTCCTTCCGGCGAGGTCCCGACCCTGACGGTTGCTGTCGGCCATCCCGTCAGGTTGTACATTTGCGCATAGCCGAATCCACGGCGGTTCTGGTCCTCAAAGCTTGTGCCGTGAAGCAACGCCGGATACGGCGCGACCGCCGAAAGCACGGCATCGTAATTCTCAATGAAGCGCAGCATTGAATTGCGAAAGGCGTCCCATCGCACGAACGCCGCCAGCGCCTCGGTGGTGTTGGCCATCGCCGGCGCGACCGAATGGGTCAACGCCTGCTCGAACAAGGGTGAGATCGGATCGCTGCCGATGCTCTTCAGGAAGGCGCGCGTGCCGGCGCCGCCGTCACCACGGCTGATGTCATGATAAACCATGGCTGCCTTAGCAGCATCCGGAGGCCGGTTCTCCTCGACCTTGATTCCGGCGTCCATGAAGCCCTTCGCGGAATCACGAACCGCGGCGCCGATTTCCTTGGTCGGCGATGCAGCGCCGTCGTCTTCGAAATAGGCCAGTTTCAATCCGCTCAACGTCACCGCTTTCGGATCGAGCAACGGCATCCCGACAATCGAATGGTCACGGAAGTCGGGTCCTGAGATCAAGGGCAAGGCAAGCGCGAGGTCTTCGACCTTGCGCGCGATCAGGCTGACATGGAACACGGCGTTACGCGCACCCATCGGCAACGGAAACTGCCCGGTGCGCGGCACCCGGCCGGAAGTCGGCTTGATCGCCGCGAGGCCGCAAAAATGCGCCGGGATTCGAATGCTGCCTCCGGCGTCGGTGCCAAGACCCAGCGGCGAACCGCAGGCCGCAACAATTGCCGACTCTCCGCCGCTGCTGCCGCCGGGGGTTCGCGCGAGGTCATAGGGATTGTTGGTGCGTCCGTAAACGAGATTGTCGGATTCGATCGCGCCGGCCAGTTCCGGCACGTTGGTCTTTCCAAGGATGATGCCGCCCGCGGCACGAAGCCGGGCTACCGCGGTCGCGTCGGCCTTGGGTACGAAATTGGCGCGCCCCTTGGTGCCGCCGGTGCAGATGACGCCGTCGGTCTCCAGCGTATCCTTGATCGTCATGGGTACGCCGTGCAGCGGACCCATGATTTCGCCGCGTGCCAGCGCCGCGTCGGCCTGGTCCGCCTCCTTCCGTGCCGAATCCGCCGTGAGCTGGACGATGGCATTGAGCTTCGGATTGACCTTCGCGATCTGCTCGAGATGGGCCTCGACAATGGCCCTGGAGCTGAGCTGCTTGGATCGGATGGCGCCGGCAAGCTCACTGGCCGATTTCGACGTGATGTCGCCGCTTGCCTCCGACGCGGCTTCGGCGGAGCCGATCAACGATACACGGCTTGCCGCGGCGGCCGCGCCTGCGAGTGCGGCCGTACTCAAAAAGTCCCGTCGTCCCATTTTGTCGCTCATGTGCGATCCGATCTCCTCAACAGTCCTGCGGTGGCGCAGCTAATTCTGTTTTTTGCCGGCATGCAAGTTCGATGATCGAAGATGACGACCGGTCCGCGGGTCGTACGACGAGATGGGATTTGCGAAGCCGCAGACCGAGCCTGGCGGCTCGGCAGTCGGTGCTGGTGCGGAATGAAGAGAAGCGGTTCGCGGTTCAGCCGCCAAGGTAGGCTTCGCGAATGCGGGGATCGTCGGCGAGGACCGCCGAAGGTCCGGATAGGGTAATGACCCCGGTCTCAAGCACGAAGGCGCGGCTTGCGATTTCCAGCGCCATCGCTGAATTCTGCTCGACCAGCAGCACACCGAGACCGGTACGCCTGTTGAGTTCGAGGATGCGGTCGAATACCTGCTCGATCACGATCGGGGCAAGCCCCAGCGAGGGTTCATCCAGCATCAACAGGCTCGGACGGCCCATCAATGCCCGGCCGATCGCCAGCATTTGCTGCTCGCCGCCGGATAGTGACCAACCGCCTTGCTTCAGCCGCTCCTTGAGGCGCGGGAACAGATCGAACACCAGTTCGAGATCGTCTTCGACCTCGCGCTTGTTTCGGGATCGCGACGCCGTGCCCGTGATCAGATTCTCCCGTACGGTCAAACCGGGAAAAATGCGCCGGCCCTCGGGGCAGTGGGCGAGGCCCGAACCGACGATGGCTTCGACCGCGGTATTTTGTATGTTCTCGCCTTTCCAGGAGATGGTGCCCGAGGTCGGCCGGACGAGCCCGGAGATGGTGCTTAGCGTTGTGGTCTTGCCGGCACCGTTGCCGCCGATCAGGGCGACGATTTCGCCCATCTCGACGCTGAGCGAAATTCCCTTCAACACCTCGATGTGGCCGTAGGACACCTTTAGACTATCGATTTTAAGCATGCCGGTGCCGTCTGCCGAGATAGGCCTCGATCACCAACGGATCGCGCTGGACTTCGAAAGGCGCGCCCTCCGCGATCTTCTTGCCGAAATCGAGCACCGCAACGCGATCGCTGATGCCCATCACCAGCCGCACATTATGTTCGACCAGCAGGATCGTGATGCCGTGGCTCTTGAGCCTGGCGATGGTGTCGAGCAGCGTCATGCTCTCGGTCATATTCATGCCTGCGGCCGGCTCGTCGAGCAGCAAAATACTCGGCTTTGACGCCAGTGCTCGTGCGATCTCCAACAACCGCTGCTGCGCGTAGGGCAGTTGGGTGGCGCGATCGCCGGCGCGGTTGGCGAGGCCGACGGTTGCCAACGCCTCGCGCGCATCGCGATCGATCTCGGCCTCGAGGTGACGATGCCGCGCATTCGATGTCAGGATATCGAAAAGCGACGTCGGGCTGTTGCAGGCCGCCGCAACCTTGACGTTTTCGATCACGCTCAGATTGTCGAAGATCCTGATGTTCTGAAACGTTCGCGCCAGACCAAGCCGCGCGATCCGGTGCGGCTTGAGGCGAAAGATCTCGTGACCATTGATGCGAATCGAGCCGGTGTCGGCATGCGAGGCTCCGCTCAATGCGTTGAGCAACGTGGTCTTGCCTGAACCGTTTGGGCCGATGATGGCCTGCACAATGCCTTTGGGCACGTCGAGGTCGATGCCGTCGAGCGCGACAAGCCCGCCAAACCGCCGCGTCACACCCCGGGCGGTAATGATCGGTTCCGCAGTCACCGCGCGCCCGCCCGGCGTAATTGCAATTGTGACGCGAGCGATGCCAGGCCTCCCGGCGCCAGCACGATGACCGCGATGACGCCGAGGCCATAGAGCACGAGGTACCACTGACCGAGAAACCGAAGCGCCTCGGGCAGTATCGTCAGGGCCACCGCGCCGATCACGCAGCCCGCGATCGAGCCCATGCCGCCGACAATCAGCATGGTCATCAGCAGGATCGCTTGGGTGCCGGAAAAGCTGTCGGGACTGATGAAGCGGATCGAGGACGCATAGAGGCAGCCCGCAAGTCCCGCATAAACCGCGCCAATCATGAAGGCGACGAGCTTGGTCTTGGTGGTATCGACGCCGCTTTGTTCGGCGGCGATTTCGCTGTCCCTGGTCGCGATCATCGCGCGGCCGAGCACCGAGTCGCGGACGCGCGTGGCGATCGCAACCGCCAGCAGCAGCGTGGCGATCAGGAGATAGTAATGTTGTACTTGTCCCTGGGGTCCGAAGCCGAAAATGCTGATGCCCGGGATCGCCCGCAAACCGGAGGTGCCGCCGGTCACCGGCTCCCAATGCACGATGATCAGCCGGATGATTTCGCCAAAGCCGATCGTAGTCATGGCCAGATAATAAGTGCGCAGGCGCATGGTCGGCAGACCGAGCGCCAGGCTCGCTGCGATCACGACGACGGCCGACAGGAAGGGTGTTGTGATCCAGGGTAGGCCGGACTTGGTTGCGATTGCGGTGGTATAGGCGCCGAGCCCATAGAACGCAGCTTGTCCGAAGTTGATCTGGCCGGCCCAGCCCGTCACAAAATTCAGTCCGAGCACGACAATCGCATTGAGAATGGCGATGTTGAGCAGCTGGATGACGTAACCGTCTTGCGCGATGGCGGGAACCGCCAGGGCCGTGGCGACACCTGCCGCGAGAATGGGCCAAGTCTTCATCTTACCGGTTTCATTTCAAACCTTCTCGCTGCTCTTCTCGCCGAACAGGCCGCGCGGCCAGGCGATCAGAACGGCGATCATGACAATGAAGGCGTAGGCGTCGCGAAAGTTCGACGAGATGTAGCGGGCGCCGAAGGTCTCGACGAGGCCGAGAAACAATCCGCCGATCACCGCGCCCGGCAGGTTGCCGAAGCCGCCGATCACGCTGACGACGAAACCCTTCAGGCCGAGACTTCCTCCCATGGTCGGCTCGGCGAGGAAAATCGGCGCGACCAGCAGCCCCGCGATCCCCGACAGCACGGCGCCGAAGGCGAACGCAACCGCTACGGTGCGGTTGACGGGAATGCCGACCAGCCGCGCGGTGTGCAGGTCCTGCGCGGTCGCCTGCATCAGGATTCCGAACCGGGTCCTGGTCAAGAAGAAGAATTGCAGAAGCAGGATCACTGCGAGGGTGGCAAAGATGAAGAGTTGATGCATTGAAATGACGATGCCGGCGAAACGCAACGGCGGACCGTGGATCGGCGATGGCAGGGAAACTGGCAGCGGCCCCCAGATGATCAGCGCCAGGTTTTCCAGCACAATGCCCATCGCGATCGTCGTCAGAATCACCAGGAATGCCGGACGTCCGCGCAACGGAAAATAGACCAGCACCATGAACACGATCCCGACCAGCGCCATCGCTACCATGGTGATGGCCCATGAGGCGATCACCGGCAATTCATGGGTCACCGCGCAGCTGATGCCGATGAACGCGCCGAGCATCAATAGCTGACCCTGCGCGAAGTTGACGATCTGCACGGTGTTGAAGATCAAGAGCAGGCCAAGCGCCACGAGAGCATAGATGCTCCCGAGCGCCAGACCATTGACGACGAGCTGGCCCATGAAGGGATCAGTATCCGCTTTCCTTGATCGGGCCAGCTAATTGCGGCGTTTTGCCCTTGTTGCGATAGATGCCGAGCGTATGCGCAAGATCGCCCTGCGCATCGGCCTGATAGGAGATCAGCATGCCTTTCCAGTCCTTGGTGGCGGCCAGCGCATCGCGGATCGCCGGCTTGTCGCAGCCGACCTTTTCGATGATCGATTTCAGCATATAGACGGTGTCGTAATACGACACGGTGAAATTGTCGGCCGGCACCTTGTATTTCTCCTGAACCCGCTTTGCCCAATCGAGGATGTTTGCGTCCGTCGAGGTTTGCGGGATCATGCCGCCGATGGCGTAGGTGCCGTCGGCTTCCGCGGCCGAAAGGTTGTTGAGCGTGGTTTGCGCCACGACACTGGCGTTGCCGATCGTGGTCAGCTTGATACCGAGATCGTTCATTTGTTTGATGACCAGTGTGACGTCGGCGGGACGGCCGAACACGATCAGGCTGTCGGCGTCCTTGTCTTTTATCTCCAGCAATTGTGCGCTCATGTCTTTGTCGGATGGTGCATAGGAAGTGACCGCGATCGGGGATACCTTGAGCTTGGCGAGCGAAGCCTGAATACCCTTGGAGGCACCGAGGCCATAATCATCCGCCACCGCCATGATGCCGGGCTTGGTCTTGCCGAGCGACTTCACCAGATATTCGGGGATCAGATCGGCGAGCTGTCCGTCGTGGACGTGGGAGCGGAATAGCCATTTACTGCCCTGTGCCGTCACCTTTGCATTGGTCGCGCCGACCAGGAAGGGCGTTTCGGATTTGGTGACGACCTCCGTCTGGGCAAAAACGTGCGGGCTGATCATCGAACCGAAGATGATAAGGGGCTTGCCTTCGAGAATGCGATTCATCGCGTTGAGCGCATCGGTGCTGGAAGCTCCGGTATCCTCCGTTGTCAGCGCCAGCTTCTTGCCGCCAATGCCCCCGCCGGCGTTGATTTCATCGACCGCGAATTCGACGCCGTTGCGGGCTTGCGTGCCAAGCAGCGCCAAATTGCCGGTGAGCGCCGTCGTCAGAGCCAGTGGTATCGGGGAGGGACAGCTTGCAGCGTCCGCCTTCGATTCATCTACAGGGGCCAAAGACAGGCAGATCGCAGCCGCGCCAATGATCGAAGTTCTCAACGATATATAAGACATCACATCCTCTGTTGGATTAGTGCGTTTTTTCGCGCGGCCAGTGACGATGGCAGGCTTGTCGTGTGGTTCGACAAGCCTGCCACCCGTTCATCAACCCCCGTTGCGAGACGAAAATTCCCTGCACAAGGAGCCTTTGCAGGGAATCCCGCGTCATTTTCCAGCGGCGCCGGTTGCGGCCAATGAGGGCGCGGCCGCGGCGCGCCCACCGATGGCCAGGTACACAATTCCGGAAACGACGATCCCGAACAACCAGCTGAGGTCCGCCCCACCCAGAAGCCCGGAGATCGGTCCCTGCAGCGCAGGAACGAGTCCGTCCTGTACCGACCAGCCGGCGACCAGTCCCGCCAGAAACGCGATGATGCCAACCCAGTTGATGTCGCCATAGGCACTCGTTTCCGGCGAGCTGTAGAGTTCGGCAACATCGATCTGGCTCTTCCGTTTGATGAAGTAGTCGGCCATCACCACGCCTGCCCACGGGCTCATCCAGAGCAACAGACTGATCATCCAGTTGTCGAACGCCTTGGCGAACGAGGGCGCGAAGATGAAGTAGATGGTGACGAGATAGCCTACGATACCGACGATCAGCGCCAGCGCGGTGCGGGACAGGCGGATGCCCATGCTGAGCGCCGCCAGCGCCGCCGAGTAGACGTTCAGGATATTGGTTGCGATCGGACCATGCAGCACCATCAACAGCACCAAGATACTTGTCACGCCGCCGAACACCGCGCTGACCATCTTGGCCGGGTCAGTGTCCAGCGTAACGCTCGCGATCGTCGCGCCAAGGATGGCGAGCCAGACCGACGGTACGAACATTCCGACGTAGCTGTACCAGAAGACGGAGCTCGAAGAGACGCTTCGCGGCACGAAGCGCGAATAGTCCGAAGCCCACGTGACCCACGAGATTCCCCAGCCGACCCCGATCGCCGACATCAGCAGCGTCAGCATCGCCACATGGGCGCCAGGCGGAAGGGTGGTGGTCAGGTTCCAATTGACGACCCCCGGCTGACTCCAGGCGAGAATGCTCATCAGCACCATGATGGCGATGGTCACCGGCACGGTGTACTTCTCAAACGTGCGGATCACGTAGAAGCCGTAGATTCCGATGACGACCTGCACCACCATCACGATGGTGATGACGATGAAGGTCGTCACCAGGGTTTCCGGTACCCCAAACTGGCCCAAAATGGCCATCGAAATCTTGACCGGAAAATAGGTATTCACCCCGATCCAGCCGAGCGTCATCAGGAACATCAGCAGGCTGGGCAGATACGCGCCCCGGCGGCCGAAGGCGGAGCGGCTAAGCACCATCTGGTTGACCCCGGTCTGGTGGCCCATCACCGTGAAAGCCGCGAAGATCGCGCAACCCAAGAGGTTGCCGATCACGATGACGGCGATGGTCTCCCAAAGGCCGAGCTTGAGGATGATGCCGAGCGCCCCCAGCGCCCAGTTGACCGGGGCGATGTTGGCTCCGGCCCAGATCCACATTTGCTGCGGACCGGTTGAGTCACGGTCAGCATCGGGGATCGGTTCGATACTGTGAATGTCGGATCGAAGCTCAGAGTCTGTCATGATGCCCTCCCTTTCCAAGAAAAATCCTCCGATCAGATCGAGCAAGAATCGTACCAAAAGGCGCGATTTTTACCGTCTCCAGACCCGCCGAATGACCTTCAGTGCGCGCGCGCGCAAGAGTTCGATCAGCAGCGAAATGCCGTTGAGGCTTTGCGATCCCTCCGCCGCTTCAGCCTCGCCCGAAAGGTGCCGATTGAGGTTACGCGAAAAGTCGGCGGTCAGGCGGGCGGCAAGATCACGCACCAGTCCGTCGCGGGCAATCTGAGCCAGCATCCCCTTGAGGCTATAGCCGATCGAAAGCTCGATACGGGTCGCCGCGCCTTGTTCTGTCGGCACCAGGCGATAGCGGATCTCGCCCTGGGTGGAGGACCGGCCGCGTTGATCGCTGCCGATTCCGACGATCCGGCCAGCCAGATTTTCGCGGTCGCGTTCGATGCGCGCTGCACCGCGGAATTCGGCCGAAATCGGCCCAAGCCTCACCCGGATCGCGCCTTCCACGCGCTCGGACGTCGGCACACCCGTCAGCGATGCGCCGGGCAGGCAGGCGGCTACTTGCCTCACATCGCCAAGCATGTCGAACACCCTGTCGGGTGGATAAGGGACCGCGAGATGATCGCTGAAAACCTTCGTCAATGTAAAGTCCGGGATTGCCGTCACCGCGCTAAATTGCTCTCCGGTGCCGGCCTTTGTCGCTGGTCCTTGCGCAAAATCGGCGGCGACTGGGTTCGCGGCGTGGCCGGATCCGACCGGCCCCAGTGCCCGGCGACCGCCGCCAGCGATCGCAGCTATGCCTTGCTTGCGTCTTCGATCGATCACCGCGCGTACCGCCCGCACAATGCCGACATATCCGGTGCAGCGGCACAGATTGCCGCTCAATCCAGCGCGGACGCTGCGTTCGTCGGGCTCAGTTAAGCGAAGCACGAGGTCACGCGCCGATATCAGCATGCCCGGCGTACAGTAGCCGCATTGCAGGGCATGTTCGCGCGCAAAGGCGGCGCGAAGCTCGGCTGTGATCTCATCGTCATCGAGCCCCTCGATCGTGGTGACCCGTGCGCCGTCGCAGGCAACCGCGTAGGTGATGCAGGAACGCGCCGGCATGTCGTCGATCAATAATGTGCAGGCTCCGCACACTCCGTGCTCGCAGCCGAGATGGGTTCCGGTCAGATCGAGATGGTCGCGCAGGAAATCGGCCAGATGGGTGCGCGGCTCAACCGAGGCCTTGACGGGACGCGCATTCACGGTGAGGCCGATCGGGATCATACCGACGCCTCGCTGATGGCGCGCCGCAGCACCGCGACATGAATGTGCCGATCGGCGGCGCTCGTGACGCCTGCCTTCGTAAGGATGGCGTCGGCTACAAGCGGATCGAATTGTTGCCTGAAATCGCCGGTTACCCGTCCGCCAAATAACGACGCCGCATCGCCAAGAACAATTGGAGCGCCGTGCAGGGCGCCAATGACCACGCATGCACTCGCCCGTTCCGGGTCGACCAGCACCGCCGCGAGGGCGTGGGCGAAATCACCGCTCTTGCGGCAGGCCTTGACATAGCCCCAGCGCGCCGAGGCCGTCATGGCAGGCACACGCACCGCTTCGAGAATTTCGCCAGGACGCAGCGCGGATTCAAGCGCGCCGGTGACGAATTCCCCGACCAGGAGATCGCGGGCGCCCGCCGCGCTGCGCAACGTGACCTTGGCACCCAACGCCGAAAGCGCGGCTACCCAATCCGCGGCGGGATCGGCGTGACTGAGAGATCCTCCGATCGTGCCGCGGTTGCGCACCGCCCGGTAGGCAATCGCGCTCGCAACCCGCTGCATGGCGCCGCGCGTTACATCGGGTATTCGGCCGTCCTCGATATCGCCATGGGTGACGCAGGCGCCGATGACGAGTTCATCGCCGCGGCGTTCGGCCCATTTCAGTTCCGAAAGACCGGATATGTCGATGATCAGATCCGGCTCGACCAGCCGCAGGTTGAGCATCGGCCCCAGCGATTGTCCGCCGGCAATGATCTTGACCGTCCCGTTCGCCTTGGCCATCGAGGCCAGCGCGGCATTCAAATCGGTGGGGCGTTCATAGGCGAACGCTGCCGCCTTCATGCGGCCGGTCTTTCGGCGTGACGCGCCGCCAGCACGGCCTCGACGATTCGGCGCGGCGACATCGGCGAGTGCAAGAGCTCTGCTCCAAGCGGACGCAGCGCATCGTTGACCGCGTTGGCAATAGCGGCCGGCGGCGCAATGGCGCCACCTTCGCCGATGCCCTTGACGCCGAACATCGTGTAAGGCGAGGGCGTTTGCATGTGGTCAAGGCGCGGCTCTGGAATCTCGGCCGCTCCCGGGAGCAGATAGTCGGCAAGCGTGGTCGCGAGCGGTTGTCCGGCGCTGTCGAACGGCATTTCTTCGTAGAGGGCAGTGCCGATGCCCTGCGCGAGGCCGCCATAAATCTGGCCGTCGACGATCATCGGATTGACCAGCACGCCACCGTCCTCGACGATGACATAGTCGAGGATCTCGACATCGCCGAGATCGGGGTCGACCGCGACGGTCACGGCGTGGGCGGCGTAGCTGAACGTGCCGCTGTCGCGCCGCGGCTTGTAGCCGCTCGTCGACTCCAGCCCGCCCGGATCGACATCGGGCGGCAAATCCTGCGGCCGGCGGTACCAGGTATGCGCGATTTCGGAAAGCCCGATGCTGCTGTTGGGTCCGCACACCCGGCCGTCCCGCAGCGTCACCACTGCCGGATCGAGTTGAAGAAGCTTGGCGCCGATTCGCTTGGCGCGTTCGCCGATCTCGATGCACGCGGTTGCAACCGCGCCACCGGCCATAACCATCGAGCGCGATCCCCAGGTCCCCGTGGAGTACGGCGTAAGCGCGGTATCGCCGTGCACCACCCGTACATTGCTGGTCTCGATGCCGAGAATTTCGTGGGCGATCTGGGCGAGCGTGGTCTCGAGGCCCTGACCATGCGAATGCACACCGACCCGGATCTCGAGCCCGCCGTCGGGCGTCATGCGCGCGTTGGCCTGCTCGTGGCCCGGCACCATCGGAATGCCCCAGCCGGCATACACCGACGTGCCATGCGCGGCCTGCTCGCAATAGATCGAAAGACCCACGCCGATCAGCCGCCCATCGGCCTCTTTGGTGCGCTGACGCGTCCGCACCGAGGCGATATCGATCGCGGCAAGCGCGCGCCGCATGGCCTGCGGATAGTCGCCGCTGTCGAAATGCTTTTTGGTGATGTTGTCGAACGGCATTTCGTCCGGCCCCACCAGATTGCGCAACCGCACCTCGCTTGGTTCGATTCCGGCCGCGACGGCTACGGCATCCAGCATGATTTCAAGCGCAAAGCAGACGCCGGTGCGGGCGACGCCGCGATAGGGCAGGATTGGACATTTGTTGGTCGCGACCGAAAAGGTCCGGCAGCGATAGGCGGCCATGCGGTAGGGGCCCGGCAGGATGCTTGCGATCTGGGCGGCCTCCAGACAGGCGGAAAACGGATAGGACGAGTACGCTCCGGAATCGACGGTCGCTTCGCAGTCGATGCCGCGCAGGCGGCCGTCGCGATCGGCATAGACCGTGATCCTGTAATGGTGCTCGCGGCAATTGGCGCTCGCGGTCAGATGCTCGCGCCGATCCTCGATCCAGCGCACGGCACAGCCTTTGTGCATCGTCAACCAGGCAAGACACACCTCCTCGGGCAGCAGAATTCCCTTGTGACCAAATCCCCCGCCGATGTCAGGCGATACGATACGGATCCGGCCTTGCTCGATGCCAAGACAATCGGACAGACCGTTGCGAACGATGTGCGGCATCTGCGCGCCGGTATAAAGCGTGAGCTGGTCGAGGCGATGATCGAAGGTCGCAACCACGCCGCGCCCTTCGAGCGGCGACATGCATTGGCGCGCGGTCGATATTTCGCGCGTCAGCTTGATCGGCGCGTCGAACGCCTGGGTGATATCGACCTCGAAGGCGCTCTCGAGAAAGACGTTGTCGCCCCAGTGCTCATGGACCAGCGCCGTTTTGGCCTCGCGTGCTCCGAGCATGTCGTAGACCGCCGGGAGCTCTTCGAGGTCCAGCGTCACCGAGGCCGCGATATCTTCGGCCTCCGCCCGGGTCGGAGCCACGCACATCGCGACGAGTTCCCCGACGAGGCGCACCTTGCCGGCCGCCAGTACCGGTTGTTCGGATATCTTGAAGCCGGGCAGGCCGGATACGGCGCGGATCGGCTTGACGGCGGTCAGATCCGCGGCCGTAAAGACGACATCGCGATAACGCTCCGGCACATGAATGCCCCTGATCCGGGCATGCGCCAGCGGGCTGCGGACGAAAGCAACGTCCGTTAGGCCAGCGATCCGAATATCGGCCACATACTGGCCGCGCCCGCGCATGAAGCGATCGTCTTCCTTGCGGGTTAGACGCGCACCCACCCCCTGTGGGTTGCCGGCGGTTGCGTCCGAGGGGAGATGGCCTTCAACACCAGACATCAATCGCCGTCTCCGCTCGAATCCAGCGCAAGCGGCTATGCGGCCACCGCGCGCGGCAAGATCGGAGCGATAGCATCATGGCGCTCGCCGGCGCGCAAGCAGAACGCGGGCTGCAGCAGACTGTCGGCCACCACTTCGGTCTTCTCATTGTCGCGCAAAATATAGCGGCCGCGCATCTCGGTAAGCACCGTGACGTCCGCATCCATCCCGGGCCGCAACGCGCCAATGACATCCGAAAGCCCAAGCATTTCGGCGGGATGCGATGTCACGATCGGCACCACTTGCTTGAGCGTCAAACCGAGCGCCATCATCGAACTCATCGCCTGCACCAGACTGAACTTGGCCTGGCTTGCGAACGGATGGTTCTCGTCATCGGCATGCTCGTCGGGCGTGCCGGCCGGCGCCGGCACGTGGGTGTTGTAGCCGTGGATGTCGGCTCCCAGCGTGGTCGGGATGATGCCGGCGTCGATCGCCTTGCGGGCGAGGCGGTAGGAGAAGTGGCTGCCATGGCCGACATCGACCTTCAGCCCCTTATCGAGGGCGGCCTGGATCACCCGATGCACCTCGCCCTGGCGATTGACGAAGCCGCCGGGATGGCGTGTGAACGGATGCGCCAGGACATCGCCGGCGCGAAGCAGCGGGATCACCCGCTCCAGGATCGTATCGACGTCTTCGCCGTTGGTGCCGCTTTCCGGCAGACCCCAGAGCTGGCCGAAATGCACATAGACCGGAAGATCGGCGCGACGCCCGATCTCGGCCGCCATCTCGATCACGCGGATGCCCCAGCGCGCAAAGCCGCCGATCTCGGCATGGGCCTTGATGCCGCGAACGATGTCGCGGTTGGCTTTCGCTGCCTTCACGGTGGCATCGATATTGACGCCGTCGGGACTGTAAAGACTGGGATAATAATGTCCCTCCAGGCCTCCGACCAAATAGGCCGATAGAAACGCATAGGTCCGCGACTTGGCCTTCTCCGCAATGAAGTGCCGAAAGCCCGGCAAGGTCATGCAGGACGGCCCGCCCTGGTCGACCAGTGTCGTGACACCGGATTGGACGCCCACCATGTCGGCGTTCACGCCGAAGCGGCCGGTCACATATTGGTAGACATGGGCATGGGTATCGATCAGTCCGGGCAGGACGATTTTGTCGGTGACATCGACAATCTCTCTGGCGCTGGTCGGCAAAATATCGGATTGAACGGCGGCGATCTTGCCATTGCGTATGGCGACATCCTTCAAGCCATCGATGCCCGTGGCCGGATCGATAACGCGCCCCCCGCGCAGCAACAGGTCGAATGTGGTGCTCACGGACATGGCCGATCTCCTCTTCCGGTGCCGGTTCGTCGCGCCGGCGAATTACGAAGTATGCTTCGTATTTTCATACACCAACTATCATGCCATAGATTGCATCAAATTCGTGCAGCATAGGCAAGGACGGAAGTGGCGAGATGGCCAAGAACGCAGTGCACAAGAGCAGTAATTCCTGGCCGCTCGGGCAGAGGCCGGGATTTCTGATCCGGCGGCTGCATCAAATTCATGTCGCGCTGTTCCAGAAGAAATGCGCGGCCTTTGATGTCACGCCGCTGCAGTATAGCCTTCTTTCCGCGTTGGCCCGGCGCGGAACAGCCGATCAAACGACACTTGCGGCGGATGTGGCCCTCGATCGCACCACGACCACCGGCGCCCTTAAGCGTTTGCAATCTCGTAAATTTATCGAGCGCACCGTTCACCGCGCCGATCGCCGGGCGCAGATTTGCCGGTTGACGAAGGCGGGCGCCAGTCTGCTGCGCCAGATGGAGCCGTCGGCGCGCGCCGCGCACCGCGATACGTTGGCGAATTTGAGCAGGGCCGAGCAAAAGCGTTTCATCGCGATGATGCAGCGCATCGTGGCAGCCGGTTCCACCGTTGAGAAGGCGACGCCATTTAGGGCCGGGCGACTACAATCTGTGCAGTATGCTTCGGGGGCGGCAGCCCTGGAGAAGTAGATGCCGGCCGGTTCTCTTCGGCCGGCCAAAAAATACGAAGTACTGTTCGCATTATTCGCGCTATTCAAGATATCGCCGGGAACACAATCAGCAATGCAAGGAGAGGCGTCCGATCGAGGCGGACGAAATTGTCGCCGGGGTTCCTCAGGCAGCAAAGGTCAATCACAATCCAGCGTGCCGTTGTGATTCTTGCGGTTGTGGCATACCGTTTGCTTGATATTGAACCGGACCATGGCGTACAGAGCACCGCTGCTCTTGCAGATGCGCCGCAACAACGCGGGCTGGCTTGGGCCAGCAGAACCGTCCTACGAAATGAAATTTCAAGGGGAGTTGCTCAAATGCCGACAAATCTGACGCGCCGCCAAGCTCTTGTTCTTCCCGCCGGGATCGCATTGGGAAGCCTCGCCGGCCGCCCCGCGATGGCGGCGGAGCCGGTCAAAATCGGCTTGGTTGCGGCGCTTTCCGGAGCGTCCGCCAAGTCGGGCGAGGGCATCACCCGCGGGCTCAGCATTGCCATCGACGAGATCAATGCCAAGGGCGGCGTACTCGGCGGGCGGATGCTTGAACTGGTCCGCCGCGATGACGAGTCGAACCCCGCCAAAGGGCAGACCGCCGCGCGGGAATTGATCGACAAGGAGGGGGTCGCCATTCTCTATGGCGGCATCGACAGTCCGGTGTCGCTTGCGATTGTGCCGCTGGTGAACTCGGCGCAGGTGCCGTTCATGGGGGTATGGGCTGCCGCGACAAATATTACGCGCAACGGCGCCAATCCAAACTTCGTGTTCCGGGTCTCGGCGGTGGACGTTCTGGTCGACCGCGCGTTGATCAAATACGCCATGACGACCTTCAACTCGAAGAAGCCGGGGCTGATGTTGGTCAATAACGGCTGGGGCGAGTCGAACCTTGCCGGCTTGACCGCGGCCGCGGAAGCCGCAAGCGTCAAGCTTGCCGGTGCGGAAAAGTTCGACGACAAGGACGCCGACATGACGCCGCAGCTGCAACGCCTGCGCGAGGCCGGCGCCGACACGATCATCCTGGTCGGCAACGCAGCACCCGGCGCGCAGGTCATGAAATCACTGCAGCGGTCTGCCTGGACGGTGCCGGTGGTCTCCCATTGGGGCATCTCGGGCGGCCGCTTCCCCGAGCTTGCGGGATCCTGGGCCGGCAAGGTGCACTTCGTCCAGACCTACAGCTTCTTCGGCCAGCAAAACGACGTCGGCAAGCGCGTGCTCGCGGCACTGATGGCGAAATATCCCGACATCAAGGGACCGGGCGACGTTACGCCTCCGGTCGGCGTTGCCAATGCCTACGATGCGATGCAACTGACCGCGCTTGCGCTGGCCAAGGCAGGCTCGACCGAGGGACCCAAACTGCGCGAGGGATTCTTGGGCATCGAGAATTACCAGGGCCTGATCAAGAACTATACAAAGCCTTTCACCGATGCGAACCACGACGCCTTGAATGAGAACGACTACGTCATGGTCCGCTACAACGGAGATCGGATCGAGCCCGTCACGGGCTAGTGCATGATAAGATTAGGTCGAAGCGGATGGACCACTTCTCCCTCGCCCCGCTTGCGGGGAGAGGGTCGGGGTGAGGGGGACTCTCAACGAGTCGAACTTGCGGAAAAAGGCCCCTCACCCTACCCTCTCCCCGCGAAGGGCGGGGAGAGGGAGAAGAGGTCGGCTGCCGCTACGTATCCGATTCAGCTTAATCTCAACATGTTCTAGAAACCAATAATTGTTGGAGCTCCTTTGATTCCGAAGTTCGCATCAGAGGTCACCGCGATTGCTTGCGAACTTCGAAATCGGAGCTCCGCGCCATGCTCGCGACCGCACTCGTCTCGGGGCTCAGCCTCGGCAGCATCTACGGCCTCATCGCGCTTGGGTTCACCTTGACGTTTGCTGTCTCCGGCACGGTGAATTTCGCGCAAGGGTCCTCGGTGATGCTGGGGGCGGTGATTTGCCACGCGCTCGCCATCGGGCTGCGCTGGCCAATGCTAGCCGCAATACCCGCGGCGCTTTTGGCTTGCGCGATCTGGGGCTTGATCGTCGAACGCATCGCGGTCCGGCCTTTCGTCGCGCGCGGCACCAACTCCTGGCTGATGGCGACGGTGGCGCTTGGCATCGTGCTCGACAATGTGGTGATGGTGCTGTTCGGCAAGGAGCCGCGCGCGCTTCCGTCATCGCTAGCCGATGATCCCTGGGTCATCGGCAATGTCGGCATCTTTCCGTTGCAGGTCGTGGTTCCCGTGGTCGGACTGGGGCTGGCCCTGCTGGTGCATCTTGGGATGCACCGAACCGGGCTCGGGCTGAAGCTGCGGGCGGCAGTAGAGAATCCGGATGCCGCACGGCTCATGAGCATCGACGTGACAATGCTGATCGCACTCACTTATGCCGCGGCGGCACTGCTTGCCGGGATCGGGGGCATCCTGATCGCGCCGGTATACAATGTGGCGTACGACATGGGCACCTTGTTCGGCATCAAGGCGTTTGCCGTGGCGATCCTCGGCGGTCTCACCAATCCCTGGGGTGTCGTGATCGCCGGGCTGGGTTACGGCCTGGTGGAAGCTTGCGCTACGACCTGGCTCGGTTCGAGCAGCACCCAGATCGTAACCTTCACCGCCGTTATCGCAGCTCTGGTGCTCGCGCCGTCCGGATTGTTCGGTGGCCGGACCAAGGTGCGCGTATGAGAATGATCGTTGCCGTCATCGCCGCGGTGCTGGTCGGCGCCGCCGCTGTGGCCACCTGTCTCTTCGCGCCCGGCTATTACGCTTATCTGCTTGGAACGCTCGCGACCACGGCGCTCGCCGGTGTCGGGCTGAACGTGCTGCTTGGCCTCGCCGGTGAGGTGTCACTCGGCCAGGGCGGGTTTCTCGCGCTTGGCGCCTATGGGGTCGGCATTCTCACGTCCAAGGCCGGGTTGAATTTTTGGGAAGCATTGCCGCTCGCCGTGCTCCTGGTCGCTGCGATATCGGCGGCGCTTTCGATTCCCGCGCTTCGGGTCACCGGTCCCTATCTCGCCATGGTGACCATCGCCTTCGGCTTTATCGTCGAGTCTGTATCGATCGAGTGGCGCGACCTCACCGGCGGCTCCAGCGGCCTCGCTGGAATTCCTCCGCCGTTCGGCACCGGCGGCACGGCGCTGTTGGCCTGCGCTTTATGCGCGCTGTCACTCCTGCTGTTCCATTATTTCGCGCGAAGCCCGCTGGGTCTGGCGATGCAGGCCATTGCCTCGGCACCTAGCGCGGCGCGCGGCGTCGGGATAGCCGCGCTGCCGGTACGCACCGCCGCTTTCGTGCTCGCTGCCGTGGCGGCTGGTCTCGCCGGCGGATTGCAGGCGGCGCTGACCGGTTTCATCGCACCCAGTTCGTTTCCGTTCTCGCAGTCGATCCTGTTTCTCTTGGTGGTGGTCGTCGGCGGCGCCGGCCGCACCCTCGGGCCACTGGTTGGGTCGGCGGTTGTCGTGTTCTTGCCGGAGGTGCTCGCGGGTCTTGCGGAGTATCGGCTGCTGGTTTTCGGCGCCGGCTTGCTGATCGTGCTTTGGGTCGCCCCCGGGGGAATTGCGGGCGCCGTCGCCCGGCTCGTGATGCCCAGGCAATCGGCTCCAAACCCGAAGCTCGATATTGATCTCGCGCTTGCGCATATCGCCGGTGCGCGCGGCAGCCTCGCCGCCGAAGGCGTGCGGGTCGCGTTCGGCGGCGTCATAGCGGTAGCGGGCGTTGACATGGCCGCGCCGCCCGGCCGTGTGACTAGCGTGATCGGTCCCAACGGCGCCGGCAAGACGACATTGCTCAACCTCATCAGCGGATTTCAGCAACCGGATTCCGGAACGGTGCGTGTTGGTAGCCGCGAAATCACCGGCCAACCAGCGCACCAGGTCGCGCGCGCGCGCCTCGCCCGCACGTTTCAAACCGCGCAACCCTTTGGCGGGTTGAGCGTACTGGACAATGTCCGGCTTGGCCTATTGCGCGGCGCCTGGCGTGGCGAGGCGTCAGCGTCGCTGGCGCGCGCGCTACTTGCGCTGGTCGGCTATTCCGGTTCGGAAACGCGATTGGCCGCCACTTTGCCGCATGTCGATCGCCGGCTTGTCGAGATCGCTCGCGCGCTTGGCACCGCGCCCGCTGTGCTTCTTCTGGACGAGCCGGCCGCCGGCCTCAACGAAGCCGACACGGTCAAGCTCGGCGGCCTTCTGCAGCGCCTGGCGCGCGCCGGTCTCGCCGTCGTGCTGGTCGAGCACGACATGTCACTGGTGATGTCGATTTCCGACGAGATCATCGTGCTCGATGCCGGACGTCGCATCGCGGCGGGGCCGCCCGCGATCGTACGCAACGATCCCGCCGTCAAGGCAGCCTATCTCGGCGCCACCATACCGGCGGGATATGCCGCGCCGCGGAATGCCGGCGCGCCGTTGCTCGAGGTCGGCGCGCTCTGCGCCAGCTACGGCCCGCTCGCGGTGCTCGATCAGGTCGGCCTGAAGGTCGGCCGCGGCGAGGTGATCGCCCTGTTCGGCCCGAACGGTGCCGGCAAATCAACCCTGATGAAAGCCCTGAGCGGGCTGATCCGTCCGGTAAAGGGGAGCATCCATCTCGGCAGCGTGGAATTGGAATCGCTTCCGGCCCACCTGGTCGCGCGAGCCGGCTTGATCCTGGTGCCTGAGGGCCGTCAGGTATTTCCGCAACTGACCGTTGCGGAAAATCTTCGTCTCGGCGCCACCCGCCGCGGTGATTTCGATCCGGCCGAGATCGAGACGATGCTCCAGCGTTTTCCACGATTGCGCCCGCGCCTTGACACCGCCGCTGCCTTGCTCTCCGGCGGCGAGCAGCAGATGCTCGCGGTCGGGCGTGGACTGCTCGCTCGCCCGGAAGTACTGCTGCTCGATGAACCGTCGCTCGGCCTGGCGCCGACAGTGGTGACCGAGCTGTTCGAACAATTTGCGCGATTGCGGGATGAGGGCATGACCCTGTTGATCGTGGATCAAATGGCGGACTATGCGTTGGCGATCGCCGACCGCGGCTATGTGCTCGGCGGCGGCCGCGTGGTGGCGCAAGGCGAGGCCGCCGAATTGCGCGGCGCGATGCTCGACGAGGCCTATCTTGGTTCTGTACCTGCGGCGGTGAATTGATGGACCTGATTATTCGTGACGCTCGCATTCTGCGCGAGGGTGAGCTTGTTGGCGCCGATATCGCCATTCAGGGCCGAACGATCGCCGCCATCGCTTCGGCTCTAAAGGCGGATGGACCGGAACTGAAAGCCGCCGGGTCCCTGGTGATATCAGGCCTGATCGAGACGCATATTCACCTCGATAAGACCTGCATCCTCGACCGCTGCCGCATCGAAGAGGGCACCGTCGCGGAAGCCGTTCGGGAAACCGCGGCCGCCAAGCGCGGCTTTACCGTCGAAGACGTTTACGCGCGCGGCAAGCAGACGCTGGAGCGCTGCGTCGCGCAGGGCACCATGCGCATGCGCACCCATGTCGAGCTTGATCCGGGAATCGGGATGATCGGGTTCGAGGCGGTCGAACAACTGGCGCGAGACTATGCCTGGGCGATCGACGTCGAACTGTGTGTATTTCCGCAGGAGGGCCTCACCAACTATCCCGGCACGGAAGAATTGCTGATCGAGGGCCTGCGCCGCGGCGCGCGGGCGATCGGTGCGGTGCCGTATTTCGACACCGATCCGCGCGCCCAGATCGATCGAATCTTCGCGATCGCGCGCGACTTCGATGCCGAAATCGACATGCACCTTGACCTCGCCGAGACCACGCAGGGCATGCAGGTCGAATATGTCTGCCGCAAGACCGAGGAATTTGGCTGGGGCGGCCGGGTGGCCGTCGGCCACGTCACCCAGATGTCGCTGCTGCCGCCGGATCGTTTCGGCGAAATCGCGGCACGGCTCGCCAATGCCGGGGTCGCCGTGACGATATTGCCGTCGACCGATCTGCATTTGATGGGCCGCAACCACGACCACGCCATTCCGCGCGGCGTCGTGCCCGCGGAGCCGCTGCGAAGAGCGGGCGTGACCTGTTCGATCTCGACCAACAATATGTTGAACCCGTTCACGCCGTACGGTGACGGCTCATTGATCCGGATGGCGAACCTCTACGCCAATGTCTGCCACGTATCGCACCCGGCGGACCTCGCCGGCTGCCTCGACATGATCACCGGCTCCGCGGCGCGGCTGATGCGCCTCGATGACTACGGCATTACGGTCGGAGGACCGGCCGACCTCGTTTGTCTGGATGCGAGCAATCCCACGGACGCGATCGCGACGCTGGCGCAGCCACTGTGGGGCATCAAAAATGGCCGTGCGTCCTTCACCCGGGCTCGTCCGCAACTGCATCGGCCGGGAAACTGAAGCATGATGAGATTAGGTCGAAGCGGATGACCACTTCTCCCTCTCCCCGCCCTTCTGTATGGACTGGGGACATCGAGGACACTTGCCAGCCCTCAGGGAGAGGGTTGGCGAGAGGACCTTTTCGATGCCTTGGCGGGAGCTTACGGTGATTGATCAGCGCGAGGAGTTTGTGAAGCTGGCGAAGTCGCCAGGGCCGAACATAAGCGAACTGTGCCGGCGCTTTGGCGTCTCGCGCAGCAACGGCCACAAGTGGTTGGGGCGGTATTTGGCGGAAGGGCGCGAGGGTCTTGCCGATCGCTCGCGCCGGCCGCATCGCAGCCCGACGCGGACAGCTGCCTAACTGAGTCAGATGGAAGCATGCGGCGTACCAGCTGACGGCATCAAGAAGGCGATCTCGGTGCAAAATACACCGAAGCCGCCCGATTTTCTCCGCCACGCACGACGCTCAACTTTAGTTGACTGAGAACGGAGTGTTCTACAGGCAAGAATGCCGCGTTACCCGCAAACCTGGACCGGCGAGAGGCGCCAGCCGTGCCGGGTGTGCACGCGACGCTGCACGATGTAACAGTCGCCATTGTCGTAGTAGGAATCGTCGCCTGCGTAGTACGGATAGTCGTAATAGTCGTCGTAAAAATCGGGGCCAAAGAATCCGCCGGCAAAGAACCTTCGCCCATGGTG